>Ga0335085_10000386_pt1 | contig 127811 bp, 105 predicted proteins | sample Lox_Sample_45_FD_206712 | JGI IMG/M metagenome (GOLD analysis project Ga0335085, IMG submission 206712) | Soil microbial communities from Loxahatchee National Wildlife Refuge, Florida, United States - Lox_Sample_4.5 | ecosystem: Environmental > Terrestrial > Soil > Wetlands | place: USA...
TAGTTGTTGCAGCGTTTGATCCATTAGCTGTGAATACGAGCGCTATAGAACCAGCAAAATGAGGGCTATGAAAACTGTTAAGTCTAACGTCCACGTCAGTTTAATGTCAATGAAGGAAGATCAGAGTGGCTCCTCAATAATCTGCAGAAGAACTGCGCGGACAGCGGCTTCCACGCACGATATAAGTCCCTAAGAATTAAACACTTAGAAAGGCAATGGCGACGAAAATCGGGCGGGTCGCACTTTTCTGCACTTAAGGTCTTGACTTCAGTACAAAGAGGACTAGCATAGATACATCACCTCCGATCCAATTCAGGATCGAATGGGCCGATAGCCAAGGAATGTCACCGCTTCTTGGTTGCCGGCCCATTTAATTTTTAGCTGTTAGCCGTCGGTCATCAGTCGTTAGCACCGTGCAATGCCTGGTGGTCGGCTGCGAAAGCCGCTCACGGAAGTTTCAGTCACTCCACAGCAAACGCTCTTACTTTTCTCACCACTGATTCCGGTGCCTCGGCCTCCATCTCAACGGTGCCGTCTTTGTAGTCACGTGCGTAGATGCGCGCACGCGCTTCGAGCAGGGCCAGGAGCTTGCCTTCGGATTGCGGAATACGCAAGTGCACACGGCTGACCTGATCTTCTTCGATCATCTGGTCGATTCTGTGGAGGAGCAAGTCCAGGCACGTGCCTTCGATTGCCGAGACATAGATGGTTCTTGATTCTGGTTTCGTGGCGTCAGCGATCAGCCCTTCCGCAACTTCCTGGTCGAGGAGATCGACTTTATTCATCACGCGCAGGCGCGGTTTCTTTTCCGCCTCAAGTTCCTTCAACACGATTTCAACCTGCGCATCCTGCTCAGCGGAAAGCCGGCTGCTCGCATCGGACACATGCAAAATCAGCGACGCTTTCTGAACTTCTTCCAAAGTCGCACGGAAAGCCGAAACCAGCGTGTGGGGGAGATTGCGAATGAATCCGACCGTATCCGAGAGAAGCACTTTGCGCTTCGACGGCAGATCGACACCGCGGATTGTCGGATCGAGGGTCGCGAACATCTTTGACGAAGACAGCACGCCGGCGCGCGTCAGCGCATTGAAGAGCGTCGACTTTCCCGCATTTGTATAGCCCACCAGCGCTACAGTCGCAATCGGGGCCGATTCCCTTCTTTGGCGTTGTTGCGCTCGGATGCGCCGAACGGTTTCCAATTGTTGCTCGAGATGGCGTACACGGCGCGCGATCTTGCGGCGATCCGTTTCTAGCTGCGTTTCACCGGGACCGCGCGTTCCGATTCCGCCGCCAAGCTGGGACATCTCGACACCTCGCCCGGCCAGTCGCGGCATCATGTAATGCAGTTGCGCTAGTTCCACCTGCAACTGGCCTTCGCGCGTTCGGGCGTGGCGCGCAAAAATATCGAGGATGAGCTGCGTGCGGTCGATCACACGGCGGTCGATGATCTTTTCGATGTTGCGCTGTTGCGAAGGACTGAGGTCGTGATCAAAAAGAAGAACGTCGGCATCCACGGACGCAGCCGCACCGGCGATCTCCTCGAGCTTGCCTCCGCCGACCAGCGTCGCCGGATCGGGCCGGTCTCTATGCTGCAGGATCTCTCCAACAACCTCTGCGCCCGCGCTTTCAGCCAGCGTGCGCAGTTCGCTGAGCGATTCTTCTGCATCGAATTCCGGAATGCTTGGACGCCCCTCTCCTTTGGGTGCCGATGCGGTGGCAGCATCGCGCGCCGCGGAGGCCTGAGCTGTCACAGTGCTATTTCCTCCCGCTCGGCGGCGGCTGCGCGCGTCAAGCCCGACCAGGAAGGCCCGCTCCGATTCCTCCCGAAGGTGGGCGAGATCGTGCATTCTTCGTGCTCCGGTGGACACACGTCCAGCGGCGCGCGTCGTGTCGCGGGATTTCTTGCGAGAACTTCCCAAAGCAGAGAACGCCTGTCTTTGTTCTTAACCTTCAGTGCCCGAGGCACTCGCCACGGTGGTGACCGAGGCTGGTGCTGAAGCGGCCTTTTCCGGATGCGCCGCGTGGGCAATGTGGGTCGAGGCCACCCGTCCCATCACAACGGTCGAGATGGCGTGTTTGAAGATGAGTTGCTCTTGGCCGTTCGCTTCCAGAACGACCGAGTATTTATCGAAAGAGCGGATGCGGCCCGTCAACTTCACACCACTTAGCAGATAAATCGTGATGCTGGCTCTCTCTTTACGGGCTGTATTGAGGAAGGAATCCTGAATGTTCTGCGCCGGCTTATTGTTTTCCATAGCCGATCTCCTTGTATTGCCAGACTTCCAACTGCCGGCCCACGCGAGGCATGGACAGGCCCAAGCTACAGCATGTTCTCCAACTGCCCGGAGAACACGGGGGGATAACCCGCCGATCTGCTACCGACCGTTCAGTGTTCAGCAATCCGGCGGACAGTTGTGAGTACGATACGGCGATCCGGAAAGCTTTTCAACCGCCATTTTCGCAGAGTAGTTTGGGAGCAATTTGACATAGGCAGAATGCGGGCGCAGACTTTCCTCGCATCGGCAATTCTCAGTCCTGACCGAAGCGGTACACTCACAGCGCTTCGGGGAACCATCGGTCAACATCAACTTCGGAGGAGATTCATGCACGATTTCGTCACAGCGGCAGCAGCGCTCGTCCTGCCCACGATCACCGGGGAGGAAGCGGCTCAACTGATCCTGCGTTGGTTCCATTTCATCGCCGGGATCTTATGGGTTGGCCTGCTTTATTTTTTCAACCTGGTTAACGTCTCGTTCATGAAGCAAGTGGACGCAGCCGCCAAGCCGAAGATTTTCCAGAGTCTCACGTTGCCGGCTTTAAATTGGTTCCGTTGGAGCTCAGTTGTGACGGTGCTCGTGGGTCTCGCACTCTGGGGACAGGCTTATGTTGGTCCCGATGCCAAGCGGGACGGCGGCAGCGCCGGAGCTACTATTGGGTTGTTTCTGCTGATCTGGATCATTGCCTTCTGGATCATTTATTTCGCGATCAAATTGATGAAGCCGAATGGATATGTTCTCGGAGTGATCGTCGCGATTGTTGTCTACGCAGCCGGCTGGTTGTTCGTGCACTACACGCCGGTTGGGGGAGAAGATAATCACGTGCTCGGAATCGGCATCGGCGGCGGGATGGGCATCTTGATGATGTTTAACGTATGGGGGATCATCTGGCCGAATAATAAAAAGATCATTCGGGGAACACTGGCGGGCACGCCTCCGGAGAACGCAGCAGCACTGGCGCGTCAGGCCTTTCTTGCCTCGCGAACGAATTTCTTCTTGTCGGTGCCGCTGCTGTTCTACATGGCTGCTGCGGCGCATTTTTCGAGTACGGTGATATTCGGAAAGTAGATACAGAGAGTCAAGCTCAAAGGAACAAGCCCCCACTCCTAAGCGTGGGGGCTAAGTTTTTGCGGAACCGTTCATGCCGCAAAAAAGGGAGCCGGAAAATCCGGCTCCCTGTGTGTTTGCAGTTGAAAGGTTTAGAAGTTGAACTGAACGCCAAGCCGTATCGCACGCGGACGCTGCCATAGATTCGGTTGGCCGTAGCCCGAGTGCAGCACGTACGGGGCCGCGGTCGCCGAAGCTTGCAGGTTGTATCCGGTTTCAGCAGCCTGGTAGAAGGCTGCGCCGCCGAATATGTTCTGTGGCGCGCCGCCTTGAACGGCCGAGTTCACTGGATACAAGCCCGACGGGCTCTGGTACGACGACATTGTCTGCCAGTACGAAACCACAGATCGCTGGTTGAACAGGTTCTGGATCGTTGCCGTGAACTGGAGCGTCTGGTGCTCGTTGTTCTTGTTGACCTTGAACATGTGTGCGAAGTTAGCGTCTGTCTGCGTGTACCATGGCGTCCGACGGTCGTACGGATTGCCGAACGACAAAGCTCCTGTGTTCGGATCCTGCGTGATATTGGCCCACTTGCCACGACCAAAGATGTATGTGTCTTCGATCGGGCTTGTGTATCCGATACCAACCTCAGATGAGGTTGTAACCGGGCTGCCTTGATACGCAACCTGGAACAGACCGAAAGTGCTGGCCATACCCTTCCAAGGCAAGGTGTAATATACGTTGCCCTTGAGGGCATTCGGACGGTCCGTCGGCAACGGACCAGCGTTGCTTTTGCCCTGATAAGTAAAGTAGTAGTACGGCTCGTCGAACGAGCGAGTGGTGTCCGGTGACGCGCGTCCGGTCGTACCACCGTCGATCTGGTCGGTAGTGGTCAGGCCGGTGTAATTACCCCACAGGCTGCTCCACGTGTAGCTGAACATCCCCGCCCAGCCCTTACTCGCGCTTTTAGTGAGCCGAACTTCGAAACCATCGTAGTTACGAATGGCCTCAGGGTTGTTCGGGCAGCTCGGGCAAGTTCCGAACAAGCCCGAGGAGTTGAAGCTGACGCCCGGGACACCATAAGCCTGCCCAATGCTCTGCAGGTAGTTCGCGTAGCCATCGATCGTCTTGTTCACACCTTGCCCAGGATTAACGATCGTGTACATCTCGAAGTTCTCTGGATCGGCCAAGGATGCGTCTTCGATGGCGTGGTCCAGACGACGACGGTCGTAGCGCCCTTCAAGTGCCCAGTTTCGGCTCAACTGGTAGTCAACACCAGCTACGTATTCGTGCTGGCGATATGGCTTGACTCCCGGCGCGATCGGCTCCCACGGACGGTAGTCGACGTTCTCGATTAGCTGAACGCCGGTTGGTGCATCTGTGAAAACGGTCGGAACAGCCCCGCCGGTGAAATTGGCGCCCGTAGTCGAAGGACCGTTCGGACACGCGCGGCCATCCACGAAAGTAGCGGTAATGTCGGAAAGGCTAAACCCTCCGCTGGCATTCGGGCCGACAGGGTAGGTGCAGGTGTTATATCCCTGCGCGCCCCACGAGGTCTGGGCGACCAGCAGCTTCATGACATCGTTGACGACTCCGTAGCTGCCGAAGATCTTCAACTTGCCATTAGCCGAACCCCAGGCTGCTCCGAGCCGTGGTTCAATCTTGTCACCCCAGGAGAAGTGAATGGCACTGGGAGACTGGTAGCCAGTGGGAACTACGCCTGCGGGCACTGGCAAGTCTTCCTTCTCGATGCGAATGCCAAGGTTCAGTGTTAAGCCATGGCCGACCGTCCAAGCATCCTGGGCAAAGAACGCATGGTTGTTGTCGATTGCCGGCTGTTTCAGAATGGTCGCGAAATCGGTAATCTGCGCGAATCCGTACTGACCGGCACATGTACCCCATTGCGCGGTAAGGAGTGCGCAATTGGTGCCGCCGGTTGTGGTGCTGGCATTGTCACCGATGCCTGTGCCCAAGGTCAGCGACACGAATGGAACGTTGCCGTTCTGGTTGATCACGTTGCTCATGCGGTTGTACTGATAGCCAACTTTAATGTTGTGCGTACCCGCCCAGCCGCTCTTAAAGAACGCCACATCTTCATCGAGCTGGTAATGTTTGCTGGCATTGAACTGGGTGAACGTGCCGGTGTAGGGAGTCGTAAAGGCACCTGCACCCTGTTGAAGAGCTGGCGGCAGTGATGCATTTCCTGCGTTATCACCTACGCCGAGGCCGGTCGTATTCCAGTTGATGTCGGACCCCGAAGTCGGCCAGCCGAAATCGTGATAGTTGTTGAAGTAATAACCGAAGCGCGTCGTGGAGACGATCTTCGGAGTGAGCGTGATATCAGCACCCGTGCTGTAGGATGAGTTTGGAGATGAAAATCCCAAGCCGTGGGAATAGCCCTGCAGTGTGGTTCCAAGGATGGACGTATTGATTAGGTACGCCGACTGTGAGCTGACTGGGTCTGCATTCGGCAGGTTGGCTCCGGTCTCGCGGCCATACTGATAGAGCCATGAACCGAACACGCGGATCTTCGACGTCAAAGTAGCGTCCAGACGGAGAGTGCCGTAATACTGCTGGCTATCCTGCGTGAAGTACTGATTTCCCAGGCTGTAATTCGGGCAAACAGCGGCCGGATCTCCCGGCGACAAGCTATTACAAATGTTCGGGCCGAAGTTCACGGTCCTGCCGGTGCTGCGGTACAGCGGAGCCAGACCAAAGAAAAACCACAAGCGATCCTTTACGATCGGCCCACCAATGTTGAAGCCAGGCTGGACGTACCTGAAGTGATCCGTCTTGGGTTGATAAATCTGCGAGCCCGTGTCCAAATATTGCGTGGCCGAGGGCGCACCGAACGGGTCATACCGCAAGCTCGCGATTGGAGATCCATCCATCGAATTGGATTCATAGGTTGCGAACGCCGATCCATGGTAGGCATTGCTGCCTTTCTTCATGATCACGTTCACCACGCCGCCGAGTGCGCCGCCGTGCTCCGCTTCGATGCCGGAAGTTTTGACCTGCACTTCCTGAATGAACTGGAAGGGGACGTTGGCGTTCGAGAATCCCATCGAAATGTTTTCGGTGTCCTGGCCTTCCACGAGGTAGGTGCTCTCGGAGTCCGCCGCGCCGCCGATCATGTAACCGTTGTTGGCACCGCTGGAAGTACTTCCCGGAGCGGCTCCGCCGTTTCCGCCCATTCCAGTCATGCTGCCGCCAAGGGGCTCATTTCGAGCCATCGGCGCGAACTGAATTACCGACTGGAAGGAATATCCGTGCGGAGTGTTGTCAAGAACCTCTTGCGTAACGTTAGTCTGGTTCGTATTCGTTGTGACATCGATGACCGGGGCCTGTCCGCTGACTTCGACTACCTCAGACGCGGCACCGATTTCCATCGTGATATCAACGGAGGGAAGGTGGCCGGTTTCGATGCCGATGCCTTCGCGCTTCACGGTCTTGAAACCCTTCGCGGAAACTTCGATGGAATAAGTTCCGGGCGGCAGGTTGGCAAACCGGTAGTAGCCGGTCGACTCGCTGTCGAGCGCCTTTTCGCCGGCCATCGTCGTGCCGCGGACTACTACGTGTGCGCCTCCAATGACGGCGCCGCTGGCATCTTTTACCGTGCCCTGCAGGCCGCCCGTCGTTTCCTGGGCGAACATAACAACGGTTGACAAGCAAAGTGCCGCTGCTGCCAACAATGCAATGCGCTTTAAGGGGCTGCTAAATCGCATTTCCTTCCTCCTTAGAATTCTTCGTGCGGGTTCCGGAACTCGCGGCCGAACTCTGCAATGCAGAAAGCGCCGCAATCCGAAAGGGACTTCGAAAACTGCTGGATTCCTGGGTTCTGAGAGCTGGATACCGATCAAAAACCCTTAATGCCTCGCCCGTCTGCGCGGGCTTTGTTCATTTATTCCCCTGAGTTCTGGCTCAGGCATTCCCCGAAACATACGGGTGGAAACCTAGGTTTTGCAACTAGTCATCCAAACAATCAATGTTATTAAAGCTATTGTTATCAGATGTTTATGGTTTGAATGGGCTCAACGTACTACGGAAAGACGTATGGGATTGCGTGTAATAATATGTGTTTTTGTAGGCGGGTATTTACGACGGAATTAGTGGCGCTTCCTTGATGTTCGGGTGGGGACTTCGCCCGGCGCCAATACTCGCCTCACGATAGGAGTGTTGAGCTTGTACTTCCGCTCCAAAATTGCACCCGTGTCGTCCTTTACTCGCAGGATGAAGACAGGAAGGAGTCCCTCTTTGTCGAAGCTCTCTTGCGTAACGGTGACCGGAAGAACCCCGTCGAGTCCGTGCTCGCGGTACGCGGTCTCGTAACGATGTTTTCGAACATTCCAGGTAAAAACCCTGACCTGATCGAAATCGTGGTCCGAGCCATCGTGGGGTTCGGTAAGGAGACAGAGATACTGAGGAACTTTCTTGTCGCCATCTTGAGCGCTATTGAGCACGAAGAAAGCGACAAAGCGCTGGCCTTCGGCGTATTGGGCGACATCGAGCGGGACGTCAACGTCAACCATTCGGGACAGAACCCACCCCACGCGGTTCTGATCGTCTTTCACCAGCCACCAATCTTCAAGCACTGGGCCGGACGGTTGCTTCGATCCCGGTTTCACAGAAACGGGCTTGGCTGCAGGCTGTGCACCAATTTGCTTTTCCGCCGTAGCCCGCTTTAGGAGTGCAACCTTGGCGCCGGAGGCAAGCTGGTAAAGATGCTCGGTCTCACGCCCCGGAGTAACATGCAGATTGGTGTCATTGCGCAGGATTCCGGGCGCCTGTACCGGATCGTTTAGATTGTCCTGTGTGAGTTTCTGCAAGGCATCGAAGGTCTTTTGATCAATCAGGTATCGCTGCTCAATCCAGCCTTCAATGCCGCTGGAGGTCCGCACTCGCGCAAAACGCTTTTCGCGGTCGATAACTTCTAAGCGCTCGCCGTTCTTTACTGTGGCGACACGGTTGTAAACGGCCGAGACCTGGTCGCGGAGCGAAGCCTGCGGGGCTGAAACGTAGGCAACCTCGAGAACGCGATGACGCCCGCGGCCGCACGCGGAAAACATCACAGCAGCGGCAAGAAACAGCATCGCCGATTTGGCGCGGATTGAACCGAGCAGTCTCACGTTTAGAGGGTGGTAAGCCTTTACTATAGCGCGGCGGACCCTCGCAAGACGTGCACGAAAGTTTACGTTTGGTGCACCGGTCGGACGTTCTCAGCAAAGACATTGCGCGCTGACTCGGTTACCATAGAAGAAGTCCGTTCCCCACTTGAAAAGCTTAGTCAGGTTGCTCGGGAGCTATTTCTTGCGTCTAATCAAGAGGGGCTCGCGCACCGTCAACAATCGGGGAAGAATCTGTTTATGAGAACAAGAAATTGGAGTTGCCGCACTGTTTCGATTGCGCTTTTGCTTCTAGTCGCCGCTGGGTTGAGCGTGGCCCAGGAAACCGTGGACTCGGTCCTCCGCCCGCCGAAGGGCTCGCAAGTTGCGATCGTGGTATTTGAAGACCTGGAATGCCCGATGTGCCGCCGGACGGCTCCATTGGTCGAACAGGCGTCGAAAACGTACAAGATTCCCGTAGTGCGGCATGACTTCCCGCTTCCGATGCACCCCTGGTCGTACCAGGCAGCGGTGTTCGCGCGCTACTTCGATACCCACTCAAAAGAATTAGGGAATCAGTTCCGCGATTACATTTTCGAAAACCAGTTGGAAGTGAATATCTCGAATCTACGGTCCTATGCGGAAAAATTTGCCACGGCGCACAAGGTCGACTTGCCATTCATCATCGATCCGAACGGCAAGCTGGCGGCACAGGTGAACGCAGACCGGGATCTCGGCAAAGCCATCAAGCTGGACCACACACCGACGGTTTACATTGTCAGCAGCCGCAATCCCAGCCACCCGTATGTGGAAGTGAAAGACAACAACCAGCTCTACTCAACAATTGACGCCATGATGAAGGAGTAGAGCGATTGATGATTGGGGATTTCAAATTGCAGATGGAAAGAGTTCTTGCGACGCTGACACCCATCTGAAATTGCAAATCGGAATTTGCAACCGTCATTTTCGCCCCGCTACGCATTCGGCAACTCCGTAAGCCCGGCTTTGGGCCGAGGCATCATCATTCCATGCCCGCGCGGATGGTTGTGTCGCGGTTCGCGCGAGTCTCGCCTGGGGCGCAGGAAGTGCCGGACGCTATTGGTTGACGTTGAGAGTCGCCTTACCAACAATCCCGTTGTAGGTAGCTTCAACGGTGTAGGTACCGGCTGTTGCTGAAGCGGATGGTGAGAATCCCTCGCCTGACCCGTCAAGGAAGGAAACGGCAAAGTTCGCAGTTTGGTCGGTACCGGTGGAATCTATGACAGTCCAAGTTGCTCCCGCGTTTGTAATGTCAGTAGTCCCGTTGGCTTTCGCGGTGTAATAGACAGTGTTTCCCTGGGTAACAGTTTGATTACTCGGGGTCACAAGTACTGAGGTCACTCCGGTCAGTATGACCGTCACTGTGGTTGAGCCTGAGCAGGCGGAGCAACTCCCGGAGGCGGCCGTGACCGTTGCGGTGCCAGTCTGCACGCCAGTCACGATGCCGGAGGTCTGTCCTACCGAAACTGTGGTCGGGTCGCTGGAAGACCACGTTACTCCGGAATTAAGAGTTTTCTGGGTTCCATCGGTATAGGTACCGGTGGCGGACATTTGCCACGTTTGGTTGACGGTCAGGCTCAATCCCTGTGGGCCGACTGAGACGCCTGTCAGAGTGGGACTGACGAAAAAGCCAGTGCAGCTAACAGCCAGGGCTAGCGTTGCCAGAATGGCGAATGCCCCAAGAACGCGGAATTCCGATCTGTTCGACGACATCATCTTTGCGGCACTCTTTCAGGCGCACCCGATGGCTTCTTTCGGATGTAAGTCGGATGCAAAAATTGTAGCAGAGAACGCATCGGGGAAACCGCACCGCAGTACCTGAACTTGAGCGGTATCCGCTTCAACAACCCGTCGCTGCCCATCAGAACGCCAATCCTCAACGTGCTTGCAAAAGAAATCGAGCCGGCGCTTTGAGCCCGGCTCGATATTACGATTCTTTACCGTTCCGCTAGTTTCACCGGCGCTCCTCTTTTGGAGGAGGGCCCTGCCGGTGCTCTTGTCCCGAGTTTGATCGAGGAGCGCTTTGATGCTGCGGTTCTCGCGAGGGCGCTGGCCGACCGTTATTGTGCTCCGGCGGCCGGTTTTCGTTAGACGTGCCTTGGCTCGGCCGGTTTACGTTCCCGTGATTGCTCGCCGGAGGCGTGAATGATCGGAATCCATCATTCGAGTTCGGCCGATTCGCGCTTCCGCTATTGGAATTGCTGCGAAGCGCGTTGGCAGTAGGTGCGCCGTTCTTGGACGGTGGCGTGAATGGCCGAAAGCCCTCGTTGGAGCGATTCGCACCTGCAGGAGTGTTCACGCGCGCTTCGCTCGGCGACATCGTCGGGGCATGATACTGACCACCTGCCGCGCGTGCAGCAACGACAGACCGGCCGCTAAAATCCGCCGGGCGCGCGGTGGCAGCAATCGCCGGGCGTCCCTGGTTCACTGATGCGAAGTTCTCCCGATTCTCACTCGCGAGCTGAGCGTGCTGTGTCTGCACGGCAAGTGGAGCAGTGTGCGACTCACGCCCATAAGCTTCTTCTTGCGGAGTAGCCCTTGCTACCACGCCTCCCGTTCCACCGTTGTAGCTCACATTGTTGACGGTCGTGTTGTTCACGACCACGGTGCGGTTGTAGACGTTGGTCACGTTGGTTACGCTGACGTTTGTGACGCTGCGGTTGTAGTAGAAAGCGCCACTACGCCACTCTCCACCAACGAATCCCACTCCGCCGTAGCCATAGCCATAATTAATCCCGCCGTAAAAGCCGACGTGCGGACCCCAATATCCCGGATGCCACAAATAAACGCCACCGCCCCATCCCCAATAGCCGGGCGTCCAGAGCATGCCTACAGGCGCGAGGACCCAGGTGCCAGGCACCCAGTAATAGCCTGGGCCATTACCCCAAGCCCAATACCCGGGCGTCCACATGTAACCAGGTCCGGGACAAATGGGCTGCGCATACACGGGAAGCGCTGGCGGACCAATACGTACGGAAATGCCCACCGCGACCTGCGCGAATGATGCAGCAGAAAATGCTGCCAGGAACACCGCAAGAACCATGCGGCGAACGATAGAAATCTTCATTGTGGTTAACCCTCTCATATGTTTTACCGGGTGAACGATAGCTATTAATGCCCCACGTGCAGACCACTCCGCCCCAAGGGTGTAAACACCGAATTGAAGAGTATGTTGCTGTCGAGAAATACCTTTGGAATGAATATGTTGCAGACAATAAAAACAGCTTGCAAAAGATGGACTAAATATTCTCTCTAGTTCACCTTCTTGGCGCGGGCGATGCGCTGGTCGACCGGCTTGCGGCCCGCAAAACCTTCATTGGTCCCGTGCCAGTGGGTAATGCTTTTCTCTCCGAGTTTCCAGCACAGAAGAATGATTTGGCCTTCCACTTCACACGGGAAGTCGAGCAGACCCATATCAAGATCTTTCACCTGCACCCCGATGGAATCAATCTCGGCCAGTGCATCTTTGGCGTGCTGCTCTGCTTTCGCGCGTTCTGCCCTGCGCCGTGCCAGGGGAACTATATCGAGAAACATGCCGCCATTCAGAAACACGCGATGCTGCAGAGCCTGCTGCTCGGCATCGGTTTCCTCAATCACCTTTTTGGCTTTGATAGCGGTTCGCAAGAGGGATTCGAGAACGGGGAGTAGAGACTGTGCTTCGTCGAGCGTGAATGTACGGTCAGACATTGTGGATGCATCTATTTTAACTTATCCCAGCTGCGTTTAATGATGGCGCGCGTGCGAAGGATCCGATGATGTAGCGCTGTTCACGTCGATGTGCAATCCCTGCGACGGAGTCGTTCCGGGCGGATAGCAATTCCCATCGCGACTATAGTTCGTGCAGTGCGCAGCAACGTCTTCGCGTTGCGGCGATTGCGCGAATTGCCAGACCTCCGCAAAGTCGACGCCACTCTTTTGAGGGCTCGGTGGATTCTTTGTGAAGGCACATCCGGGAGACGGTGGGCAAGCGTCATTGATCGCCCAGTAGGTAATGTGACGCGAGCCCGCATTCTGTTGAATGTCGAGCGCCGTCACAGCTTTGTTTTCGTCAGGCGATGGCTGTCCGGAACAATAGATTCCGGCGCGGAAGCCCGTCGTTGTCACCTGATCGACCCAAGCGAAGATGTACGCCTTTTGCTCAGGCAGCATCAAGCCGCCCTGCTCCTGATCGAGAAAGATGATGGTGTTTCGCGGGAAACCTTCGCGCAGTGCCGAAGCCACGGCCTTGTATGCATCCGAACCGCCTAGCCGCTTCGCATTCTTAACGGATTTCAGCTCGGCGTCGAGTCGACCATTGAAGAGAACAAGAAACCCAAAACCAGCCGACTCAACCGCAGCGCGATGGCCAGTCCAGGAATTCGATTTCTCTCCCGGAGGATTGTTGAGCCAGTAACTGGTGTAGGAAAAAGTCTGACGAAGAATCTTCAAATTCGCATCGCCAGGAAACTCGTTGCGGTCGAAACCCAAAAAAGTTTGCCCATGCAGCGTGGCAACTGAGAAGGTGAGAAGCATCATCGAGGCAAATAGAGTGGAGATCCTCATGCAAAAACCTTCGCGAACTCTGCTTGCTCAGCGGTGAAAGGTTTGGTATCGGCGGCCGCGATGCTATCCACCGATGTGAACCATCGTTCTTGATGCTGGCACAAAATCCGGTTCGCCGATGTGGTGCCGCTCTTCTTTCTTCGCCACGACGCCGCGAATGAAATCGGCTAATTCTTCATCGCTGGCACCACGGCGCATTTGCGCGTGCAGATCGTGGTCCCAGACCGAGAACAAGCAAGTGCGGATCTTTCCGTCGCTGGTGATGCGGATGCGGCTACAGTGGCCGCAGAACGGATGCGAAACCGGAGCGATGATCCCGATCTCGCCGATGCCATCTTCAAATCGGTAGCGCCTCGCAGTCTCCGAGCGACCATGGGGAATTTCGACCAGAGGACGATATTCCGCCATGCGCGCCAGAATTTCCTCGAGGGGAACAACGGTCGACGGCGACCAGACGCGATCTTCTTCCAGCGGCATGAACTCGATGAAGCGCACCGTCACGCCCTCTTCGCGAGCAAACATTCCGAACGGAATGATCTGATCTTCATTGAAACCGCGCATCAAGACGCAATTTACCTTCAGCGGCCACAGCCCGGCCCGCCGCGCCGCACGAATTCCCGCAAGCACCTGATCATATCCGCCGGGCACGCGCGTGATGCGGGTGAAGCGATCGGGATCAACGGCGTCCATCGAAACGGTGACACGCGTCAGACCAGCGTCTTTCAGGGGCTTCGCCACATCGGCAAGAAGATGCCCGTTGGTGGTCAGCGCGATATCGAGAGGTTCAGAATTTGTGGAGCGGCCCCGGACGGAGGCGTCCGGGGATCCTTGAACGTAGAGCCGCAACTGTGCCAACTCCCGGACGAAATCCACAACACCCTTGCGTAGCAAGGGTTCGCCTCCGGTGAGCCGCACCTTCGTGATCCCCATGTCGATAAGAACTCGCGTCATTCGTAGGTAATCTTCAAACGGCAAGTCTCCGTAGAGCGCGCCCTCGTTCCCCGTACGGCAGTAAACGCACTTGTAGTTACAGCGGTCAGTAATCGAGATCCGCAGGTCAGTGATGGCGCGGCCGAATTTGTCGTGAAGAGCAGCCATTCAAATACAAAAGGAGACGAACAGGCGGGATAACCCGGAGGGCCGTTTCCTTTCCAATGCGCACGTTCGTGCGCGGGAGGCGTTGGCGTTTCCACCAACACCCTCAGGAGCTTGTGGCGCGGGCGCCTCGCCCGCGAACTTTCTCCCTCGCCGCCGAAGCCTCGGGTATGCCCACAGGCAAGGGCGATCGGAAACTCTTTTGATTATAGTCTCCTCCGATGCGATGAGGGGTGGGTCACAAGCCGCCAGCGTTGTCATTCCGCAGCGGCAAGAGCGCCGCAAGGAATCTGCTTTCGCCGGCAGCACAAACGCCGCAGGCAAACAACAGGTTCCTCCCTTCGGTCGGAATGACAAAACCGTGAATGTTCGGGCTACTTCAATGCCTTCTCAATGCCTGCTTCGGCCAGCGGCGCGGCAATCTTAAATCCGGCCGCATTCGGATGCAGGCCGTCGTCCGCAAGTTCCTTCTTCATCATGCCCTTGTCATCGACCATGGCTGAGAAGTAGTCGACATAGATAATATTGTTTCTATTGCAGTAGTCCTTGATCCACTGATTCAGAGCGAGAATGCGAGATTGAGGCCGCTGTGCGAAAAAGTCCTTTGCCTTCTCGGTGTAGTTGTGTACGGGCATGATGGAACAGAGAACTACCCGGATGCCATGCACTCGCGCCAATTCGACCATCGATGACAAGTTCCCTTCGATATCTTCGTTTCGCATTGGGCCGGTATTGCCGGCGATGTCGTTCGTTCCGGCCAGGATAATTACGACTTTCGGCTGCAGATTGATCACATCCTGGCGGAAGCGCACCAGCATTTGCGGTGTGGTCTGGCCGCCAATTCCGCGATTCACGTAAGGCTTGCCCGGAAAGTAATCTTCCAGGTTCCAAATATCAGTTATGGAGTCGCCATAGAAAACGACACGGTTCTCGGACGCTGTTGGTGAGCCAAGTGCGGCGTCGGCATCACGGTACCTCGCCAGTTGCCCAAAGTCGTCCGTGAAAACAGCAATCCGCGATGCGCGGTATTGATCGAGACCGGCGAAGCCAGTGGTGGGAATGGAAGGCGGCGCAGCGGCCTGCTGAGGAAAGGCATGGCAAGATAAGAAAACGAGAAAGCAAATCAGTTGCGCCTTGTTGCCGAATTGCATAAGACCTCGTGGTTGGCGGATCAATCCGCGTGTGTCCGCGAAAATCCGCGGAAAAGAAGTTTACAAGAGATCCTTCACTTCGCTCAGGAAGAGCGCAGCGGCCTCAGGCTCCCGCTAAACACGCTCACATGCCATCGTAATTCGGCCCGCCTCCACCTTCCGGAGGCACCCACGTGATGATCTGGTACGGATCCTGAATGTCACACGTCTTGCAGTGCACGCAGTTCGACGGATTCAGGCTGATCCGCTTGCCGTTCGGTTGGCTGGCGTCGTCGACCATTTCATATACATTCGCCGGGCAGAAGTTTTGACAAGGGCTGCCGTATTCCTTCACGCAGCGCTCGTTGCAGACCTTCGTATCGTGAATCACGAGATGCGAGGGCTGATCTTCTTCATGCTTCGTGCCTGAGTGATACAGATCAGTCAGTTTATCGAAGGTGAGCTTGCCGTCGCCCTTCGCGGGTCCAATCAAATGCCGCTCTGCTCCACCGTCGGACGGCAGTTGCGAGAGCTTTTCCATTCGCTGATAGCCCGCCACTCCGGGATAGCGATTGCGTAGACCGCGCCCACCGGTGATCATCTGCAATCCCGTGTGGAACATTCCAGCGAACATGCCATGTTCGAATCCCTGGTGAATGTTGCGGTATTTCCAAAGCTCCTCTTTGATCCAGCTGGATTCGACTTTCTTCTGGAAATCACTTAAAACCGCCGCGGACGAATCATCTTTCTTCAGCGCTTCGAATGCGGTCTCCGCGGCCAGCATGCCGCTCTTGATCCCCAAGTGAATTCCCTTCAGCCGCGCGGAGTTCACCAAGCCTGCGGAATCGCCGACAATCATCCACCCCTCACCCGCCATCGGGGGAACTGCCCACCATCCGCCATAGGGCATCGATTTCGCGCCATAGCGGATCATCTTGCCGCCCTCAAGCAAACGCGCCACCAAGGGATGCCGTTTGAATTGCTGTAACACGCGCTGCGGATCTAATCGCGGATCGGCATAGTCAAGACCAGTCACGAACCCGAGCGAAACGATGTTATCTTTCGACCCGTAGATCCACGCGCCGCCGTACTCGCGCGTGGTAAGAGGCCAGCCCATGGTGTAGATCACTTCGCCTGGGGCGATCCGGCCCGAAGGCACCTCCCACAATTCCTTCACGCCGACGCCATAAGTCTGCGGATTGCGGTCTTTCGCCAAGTCAAATTTCTCAACGAGCTGCTTGGTTAAAGATCCACGCGGGCCTTCGGCCAAAATCACGACTTTGGCCTGCAGATCGTAACCGGGCTCGAAATTCGATTTCTGATGTCCTTCTTTATCGACGCCTTTGTCATCGGTGCGCACCCCGACGACACGATCGCCGTCGTAAAGCAGTTCCGAGCCGGCGAATCCGGTGAATACCGTAATTCCAGTCTCCTCGACCTTGCTGCCCAGCCACTTCACAAACCGGTTGAGCGAAATAACGTAATTTCCGTGATCGCGAAGAAATGGCGGGGTGATGGGAAATTTAAAGCGGGAGGACTTGGTCAGGAAGTAAACGGATTCTTTTGTGACTGCGGCATCGAGCGGCGCTTCTTTCTCGAAATCCGGCAACAACTCATGCATCGACCGCGGATCAAGCAGCGCACCTGATAAGCAGTGCTGCCCAACCTCGCGCGCCTTCTCCAGAACGTAGATGTTTTCCTTGCTGAGCTGCGCGTCTGGATGCGCTGCGTTGTGTGCATCGATCAATTGTGAGAGACGCAAGGCGCAGGCCATGCCCGCAGGCCCACCGCCGACAATAACCACATCGGACGGCATCTGCGGACGCTCTACACCTTCGATCAGTTTGCGGAATACGAGCATACAGTTTCGAGTTTCAGGTCTCGAGTTTCTAGTTCCCAGTGCAGCTCCGTACTCAGAACTCGAAACTGGAAACCTGAAACTCGAAACTATCCTTTTGCCTTTTTGACTTCCTCAATTAGTGGCGGAACGATGTCGAACAAATTGCCAACCACGGCATAATCGGCAATCTCGAAGATCGGCGCCTCGGAATCTTTATTCACCGCAATAATCGCGCGCGATCCCTTCATTCCGACAATGTGCTGGATCGCGCCGCTGATCCCGAGTGCCAGATATAACTTCGGCGCAACCGTCTGTCCCGACGATCCGATCTGGCGGTCCATCGGCAGCCACCCCGAGTCGCAGATCGGGCGCGAGGCCGCTAAGTCGCCTCCCAGGGCATCGGCCAACTGCTTGGCGATCTCAATATTTTTCTGCTCTTTGATGCCACGTCCGACGGCGACAATAACTTCCGCTTGCGTGAGGTCAACAGCCTGCTTTGCTTCTTTGAAGACTTCCTGAGGCTTGTTGCGAATCACACCGTCGGCAATCTCAACATTGACTGTCTCGACAGGGGCCGCACTCGCGCCGTCTTCCGCCTTGTCACCGCGGAACGCGCCATTCTGGAATGTCGAGAACCACGGAGCCTCGCTGGTGAAGCTCACATCTGCGGCGAGCTTTCCCTGGAACATCTGGCGAGTGAAAACGAGTTTCCCGCTTTCGTGCTTAAATCCGATGCAATCGCTAATGACAGTTCGGCCCATGCTCGTCGCCAGTTTCGGCACGAAGTCGCGCACTTGGTAGGTATGTGGCATCAAGACAAGCTTGGCAGGATGGCTCGCGAGAAACTGCTTTAAGGCTGCCGCAAATGCATCCGGAGTATATGGCGCTAGCTTGCGCGATTCGATCGCGTACACTTTAGCCAGTTTTTTGCTGGCGATTTCAGGAGCTACCGACGCCGCGCCCACAACAGCAGCTTCGAGCGTCCACCCGGTCGCCGCAGCGATCGCTTGTCCCGCGGTGATGGTTTCAAACGAAACGCGGTTCAACTTCCCTTCGCGCTGCTCAACTACGATCAGAATCGTATCAGCCATATCAGCTACTAGCTCCTAGCTTCTAGCTTCTAGCTTCTAGCAGAACCTATGGGGACAGCCACCATCGGTTGTTCCCCGAGCCACACTACAGCACTCGCAACTCGTTCTTCATCTTATCGACCAGCTTCTTCGCAATCTCCGCGGGTGCGCCTTCAATGCGCTCGGTCTTCTTCGTCTTCTGCGGGATATAGAGCTTCTCAATCTTCTGCAGATTCTCGCCGATCGCCGCCTGCACTTCCGCGAGCGGCACCTTGCGCAGCGGTTTGTTCTTCGCCTGTTTGATGCCGATCAGCGTGGCATAGCGCAGCTTGTTAATCCCTGACTGAATGGTTAGCACAGCAGGCGTAGGCATATCGACGAACTGGAAGTACCCCGCTTCTAGTTCCCGTTTCACCCGAATACCCGAATCGTTCTTCTCGATCTGCATGATGATCGTGGCATGCGGCCAACCGAGCAACTCCGCGAGAATCACTCCCGTTTGCGCATACCCGTAGTCATCGGACTGCAAACCGGTAAAGATGAGATCGAATTGTTCGTCCTTGATGGCCGTAGCGAACGCCTTCGCAGTATTGAAGGCATCGAATCCGACAAACTTATCATCTTCAAGATGAATCGCCCGGTCGGCTCCCTTGGCGAGTGCCTCGCGGAGCACCTGCTGCGCCCGCGCCGGGCCACTCGTGATCACCACAACTTCGCCCTTATGCTTCTCGCGCTGGCGCAAAGCCTCTTCCAGCGCGTACGCATCCGGCTCGTTCACTTCATAAGAAACGTCTTCGCGGATCCACGTCCCGCTTTCGTTGAGCTTCAACGGCGCATCCTTCTGCGGGACCTGCTTCATGCATACCAGGATTTTCACGGATTTCTCCCCAGCGCCTATGACCTCAGGCGGTCACGGCAAAACTTGTCAGTATAAATGAGTTAGAAACAGTGGGGAAATCGGGTTTTTCTGACTCGCACGACTTCAGTCATCGGAGGGACGCCGGAATCTTGGCTGCTCGTCATACCACAACAGAGTCGCAACGAACAAGAGGCCGAAGATGCCAATGAACCATAGGTCCATTTTGTATAACAATTCCATCTCGTCGTTTCGTCCCGGTTGCAGTATTCCGAAAGACGGATCTGCCGGATCGTAATAGACCTTGACCTCACTCCTCATCGGATGCGCATCGAGTACGGATTGCGCATCACGGAGTTGCGAAAAATAACTATCGCGACCGAAAGAAAACCTGCTGCTCCGATACTCCTTACTCCCAACGTGGTAGCGATATTCAATCCGCGGGAAGTAGCTATACCTGCGATATTTCGAGCTATAGACGACCTCGACCCAGTTTTTAGAGATCACCCCGTCTGTAGTCGGCCAGCTCTCGCTCTTTCTTGCCCGGAGATACGGGGGCAAGGCAGCGATAGCTATCACCGCCAAAGCGGCAAATAGCGCAAGAGCAAGTTTCCTCGGCGGCAGCCGGCGATTGAACTGCTTGATGTCGGATTCGTAGGGCACGGAATTCAAGATACCCGAGACCCATTCAGTGAGTTGCTGGCAGCGAAGGTTCCAGGCGCGCTGTGATTCTAATCACAGACTCTTCCCACTCCCCCACGTCAGCATGACCGGGAGACTTCTATGCCCAACGACACGCTTTCCGCCATGCGGCAGAGCATCATCGACGGCGCTCCCGACACCGCTTCCAATCTGGCTCAACAGGCCCTAGCCGACGGCGTCGCGCCCCTCAACGCCATCAATAACGGGTACGTTCCCGGCATGCACGATGTCGGAGAGCAATTCGCCCGCGGACAGATTTTTCTTCCCGACATGATGGCCTCCGCCGAGGCGATGCGGGCAGCGATGGCCGTGCTCGACCCCGCACTACGCAAGATGGGCACGGAACGCCCGATGGCCGGAGTCGTCCTGCTCGGCACGACAAAGGGAGACATCCACGAAATCGGCAAAATCCTGGTGGGCACCATGCTCACCGCTCACGGATTCCAGGTACACGACCTCGGAGTCGATGTTTCGGGCGACAAGTTTGCGGCCAGAGCCAGGGAGTTGAAAGCCGACATCATCGGTGTCTCGGCACTGCTGACCACAACGATGCGCAATCAGAAGGGAGTGGTTGATGCCCTGGAAAAAGAAGGCCTCCGATCCCAAGTAAAAGTCATGGTGGGAGGCGCGCCGGTAACGAAGCGCTGGGCAGAAGAAATCGGCGCAGACGGCTACGCGAAAGATGCAATGAGTGCCGTCGCGCTGGCACAAGAATTGATGCAGCAGAAAACAGCCGCGCTACAGCTGTAAAGGTAAGGCATCTTCTACACGAGACTCTATGCAACCCAAACTTGAACTTCTTGACAAGCCGTTGATCGACCGCATCCTCGACGAAGCCTTCCAGCTCATTGAAGACCCTGGCGTCCGTGTAGCGCCGTATGTGGAAGACCTCCTGCGCGCGTCCGGGATCACGGTAAAAGAGGGCGTCGCTCACATTCCCGAAGCGCTAGCCCGGCGCCTGCTCGATCTCGTGCCGCGCGGCTTCTGCCTCTACGATCGCCTGGGCAAGCCAGCCGTCCACTACGGCGGAGACAATGTCCAGTTCGACCCCGGCTCGTCGTGCCTGAATATCCTCGACCCCGAAACTCAGCAGCCTCGTCCAGCAATGGCCGCCGATCTGGCTCGGCTTGTGCAGGTTACTGAAATGCTTCCCCAGTTTGCGGCGCAGTCAACCGCGATGGTTTGCAATGATGTGCCTCAGGAAATCGGCGACTGGTATCGCCTTCTGCTCGTGCTCTGGTATTCGGAGAAGCCGGTCATCACCGGAGCATTCTCCGCCAGCAGTCTTCATACCTTGATCGACCTGCTGGCCATCGAAAGCGGAGGTCGCGACAATCTCCGCAATCATCCGCGGGCTGTCTTTGATGTGTGCCCATCTCCGCCGCTCAACTGGTCAGAATTCGCGTCGCAAAATCTCGTCGATCTCGCCCGAGCCGGAGTCCCCGCCGAAATCGTCAGCATGCCTTTGGCCGGTGCCACAGCTCCGGTCACACTGGCTGGTTCCGTAGTTCAGCACGCGGCCGAGTGCATCAGCGGCATCACAATCCACCAACTCGCGCAGCCCGGAGCTCCTATCGTCTGGGGTGGCGCCCCTGCCATCTTCGACATGCGCTCCGGTAAGACTCCGATGGGCGCGATTGAAACTGCCATGCTCGATCTCGCCTGTACGCAAGTAGGAAAGTACCTAGGCCTGCCGACCCATGCGTATCTCGTCGCAGGCGACGGGCGCACCGTTGACGCTCAAGTGGCAATGGAAAGCGGAATCTCAACTGTGCTCGGAGCGCTGGGGGGAATCAATATGATCTCTGGCGCAGGAATGCTGGATTTCCTGGCATGCCATAGCATTGAAAAGCTGGTGATTGATGCAGAAGCGATTGCCTCGGCGCAACGTTTAATCGAAGGCATCCAACCCCGCAGCGTCTCTCTCGCTGTCGATATGTTCGCTCAAACCGGGTTGCAGGGAGACTTCCTGAAGTTGAAGGAAACGCGCGCCCTCTTCCGCAAAGAGCAGCACTTCCCCTCCAATGTTATAGATCGCGGCCTACCGTCGATGGAAGACAGTCCCGACATCCTGCAGCGTGCCCGTCGGCGAGTGGATGAATTACTTGCGGGCTACCAACGGCATTCGCTGCCTGGTGATATCGAACAGGAACTACTCGCGTTCGCGCAACGCGAGGGAGAACCCGCCGGACTCGAAGGACTACCCGGCATTATTTGCCCAGAATTTGCCCACGAGCCAAACCTGACAAAGTAGCCATTCGTCGCGCCGTCCTCTTTTAGGCTGTAGCGGGGCATCTCCCTCCCCATCTGCGAAAACACCTCATCCTTACACCTTGGGAAGGTCGGCGCCACCGTGGTGGAAGAGCGGCGCTTTAGCGCCGCGTCAGGGGGCTTTAGCCCCGGTGTGAAGCTAGTCCGTGATCACCGTCGATTGTCCAGAAATTTCAAACCGTTTGCGGCAACGCATGTTCTTGCACGCCATCATGTCGTCTTTGCGGACCATATACGACCGAAACTTCGCAAACCGCGCGCGGTCACGATCGTCGGCGCGCCCCGCAAGTTGGCGTTTTTTGGTACGAACCACCCAGGTAACTTCGTAGTCCGCAGATTGGTGGCAATGTGGACAGTTCAATAAAGCAGGTTTCTTTTCAAGCTTCTCATCAAAAAAATCGCGCTCTTCCATAGGACGAAGCGCCGAAGTACGGCGCAACTGTGAATTATTGCACATTTGAAAGTAGGGGGATTGAGAACGATGATTGCGCGGTTCCGCTACACTCAGATTGTCGCTCTGGGGCACTTATGCCGAAGAAGAGAAAACCGAAACCGTTTCGCGCTGTGACTGCCGTGAAGGAACTGGCCCGCGAGCGAGTCGGTCAACCTCCGACGGAGAAGATTGTGGTTGAGAAGAAGAGGAAACCGGAAAGGCACAAGGTGAACTTAGCAAAGCTATTGGATGAAGCAGACTAGTTTCGCGCCTAGTTGAATGTCACGCTAACCGTCCGGTTCGCGGTTAAGTTCACCGTACACGGATTAACACTATCTCCACTATCACAGTTCGACCAATTCCCAAAGCTCGAACTCCCCGCCGGAGTTGCGGTAAGCGTCACCGTTGAGCCGCTAGCAAATTGCGCCGAGCAGGCGTTCGAGCAGCCCAATCCGGATGGAACGCTCGTTACCGTTCCGGTTCCGGCTCCCGAGAAGCTCAAACTCAGGATTGGCGCGGCCCCGCCTCCGCCCCCTCCACTGCCTGTTCCCGTAAAGCACACGACGTTTCCTGTCATGAAGCCGGTTACCAACGCTCCCGAGGAAGAAATCCCTCCCGTGCTCTTGCCGGTTGTCACAGTGGCAGAGATCAGACTGGCTCCGCATGCCTCGCCGGTTACGGTCAGCACTCCTGATGAATCGACCGTCATCATCTGTGGAGTGTTAGAGGTCCAAGTGACTTGGCTTGTAATGTCCTTAGTCACAGGCGGGTGAATGTACGAACCGAGAGCCCTGAGTTGCACCTGTGCCCCCGCATTTGCAATCACAGGAGTATCTGCTGCGCCGAAGGTTTCAGTGGAAGGCTGCACTTGAATCGAGACTAGTTGTTGATCACGCCCACAGCCAGACAGATTTAAGACCACAACTGCGGCGAACACAAGCAGGAACATTCCGAACCACTTCCGAATCATGCTAGCTCCTGGGACCGAGCGGCTGGGGATGCGCGCTCCGGCGGAATGGGCCAATGTAGTCAAAGAAAAGCTAAAATGCAATAGCACTGCTGAGGCGGTATAACTCAGCCTTTTACGGCGTCAGCGACGGCTTTTACAAAGTCAGTGATGTCCTCTTCCGTCGTATCGAACGAGCACATCCAGCGCACGATGCACTCTTCTTCAATCCATGGATAGAAGAAGTACTGCTCCTTAATCTTCTCGATCGCGCCTCTCGGGACTTGCACAAACACGCCATTCGACTCTACTTTCCACGCGATTCGTACCTGCGGAATCTTCCGTAGCTCGACTTCCAGGACACCTGCCATGCGATTGGCGTGCTCGGCGCTGCGCCTCCAAAGATCATTGGTGAGCAGCGCTTCAAACTGCACCGCGATGAACCGCATCTTCGAGGCTAACTGCATCCCTTGTTTGCGGAGATAAAGGAAATCGGTAGCCAATGACGGATTGAAGAAGACGACCGCTTCCCCGCCCATGATCCCGTTCTTTGTGCCGCCGAACGAGAGAACGTCAACTCCCAAATCGCGTGTCGCCTGCCGCAGTGTCTGGCCAAGGCCGACAGCGGCGTTGGCGATGCGCGCTCCGTCCATGTGAAGAAACATGTCTCGCTCGTGCGCAAAATCAGCAAGAGCTCGAACTTCACTGGCTTGGTAGACCGTTCCCATTTCGGTCGATTGCGTAATCGAGATTACCCGCGCCTGCACATGATGCTGGTCGCCGATCCCGTGATACGCATGCCGCACCTGCTCAACTGCAATTTTTCCATCCTGATGAGCCAGTGGAATTAACTTGCAACCGATGTGTTTTTCAGGAGCAGCACATTCGTCCGTATAGATGTGCGCGTAATCGCTGCACAGCACCGCATGATAAGGACGATTCAGCGCAAGCAGTCCAAGTACGTTCGCTCCTGTGCCGTTGAAGGTGAAGAAGACTTCGATTCCAGATCCAAAATGTTCGTGAAACTTGGCAATCGCCGATTGTGTATACGGGTCATCGCCGTAGGCAATGACGTGTCCTTGATTGGCGCGGGTAATCGCTTCGATCACCTCTCGATGCACTCCAGCATTGTTATCGCTGGCAAAACCGCGCATTGTTTTGGTAAGTACTGGTGGCATACGCAATCAATGTAGCAGAGGAAGAAAAGCATTCACCACAGAGAGCACTGGGATTCATATGAGCTTCTCTGTGTTCCCCGTGGCCTCTGTGGTGAGTAATTTGGGTGGGATTACAATTCCCTCTTCCAACCGGAGGCTCTTTTCGATGCGCCATATTCCGCGATGTCTCGTGATTCTCGCGATTTTGACTATCTCCCTCTTCGGCGAGACTGCGGAACAAAAAACTTCTCGCTACCTCGATTCCATCCGCAACCAGCCGTCGCTCCTACTGGCTTTCCTGCATGACATGCCCAAGGGTGGAGACCTTCACAACCACCTCACCGGCGCCATTTACGCCGAGGACTACATCGACTTCGCCGCTTCCGACAATCTTTGCGTTGATCGCACCACCTCGCGCCTGCTCGCACCTCCATGTGACGACTGCCAACATTACACTCCGAAGCCCGCAATCCGCTGCGCGTATGACGACCACATTCTCTATAACCAGATCGTGGACGCGTGGTCCATGCGAAACTGGCGTAATTCAGAGGAATCGGGCCATGACCACTTCTTCGCCACTTTCGACAAGTTCGGCCTCACCGCGCATAACCATGTTGCTGACGGCATGGCCTCGGTGGTCAATCGAGCCGCGAAAGAACATGTTCAGTATGTGGAATTTATGCACACCGCTGACGGTAGCGCCGCGCCGGACCTCGCCATAAAACTCGGCTGGGACAGCGACTACGGCAAGATGCGCGAAAAATTTCTCGCCGGTGGCCTAAAGGAAGTTGCGTCGGCAACCAGCCAGACCCTCGCGGAAGACGATGCCAAGGTCCGGAGAATTCTGAAGTGCGACACGCCCGACGCAGAGCCCGGATGTGGCGTTACAGTTCGGTATATTTACCAGGTTCTGCGGGGCTTGCCGCAGGAAGTGGTCTTCGCCCAGATTCTACTCGGATGTGAACTCGCTTCGTCCGATCCTCACTTTGTAGGCTTGAACCTAGTCATGCCTGAAGACTGGTATGTTCCGCTTCACGACTTCAAAGAACATATGAGAATGCTTGACTACCTGCACGGCGTGTATCCCAAGGTCCACATCGCCCTGCATGCAGGAGAGTTGGCGGAAAGTCTCGTCAAGCCCGAGGATCTTTCCTATCACATCCGCGAGTCAGTCGAGCGTGGCCACGCTGAGCGCATCGGACACGGCGTCGACATCATGCTTGAAACAGATCCCATCGGCCTGATGAAAGAAATGGCCGCACGCAACCTACTGGTTGAAATCAATTTGACCTCGAACGACCAGATCCTCGGCATCACTGGCGACGACCATCCGTTGCCCATCTATATGAGATACGGAGTGCCGGTCGCGATCTCGACGGACGATGAAGGCGTGGCCCGCTCTGACATGACGCACGAATACGTTCGGGCCGTCGAGGGCTATCGGCTTTCTTACACCGAACTGAAGCGCATTACGCGTCAGAGCCTGGAACACAGTTTTCTTCCAGGTCAAAGTTTGTGGGCGGAAACAAAAGGATCGTTCACACCTGTTCCCGCATGCGCATCAGACCTGATCGGTAAGCCGACGCATGCGTGCTCTGAGTTTCTGGCAGAAAACAAGCATGCCCGAGAACAAATGAATCTGGAATTTGCCTTCACCGAATTCGAGAAGAGATTCTAAAAATATGCAGAGGGCAGCATTCAAAAAGCTTCTACATCGGCTAAACTTGCATCGAGACTTGCCCTCCGAATCGACTCTGACTGATGCCGCGCAGACGTACTTTAATTCCGGCTCCGATCGCTTGGACGAATACTAACCTTCCCGTCCCGCACCCGCCCTTGCCGGTTGTAGCTGAACGCGGTGGCACGCAGATTCGCACGCCCTTGCCGGTCGCAATCGTTGATACCCGCGAACAGAATCCGCTCTCGTTTCGGCGCTTCAAAGGATGGTTCTCGAAAATCGAGTACAAAGCTCTGCCGCTCGGTGATTATTCCGTGAGAGGCATGGAAGATACCTGCGTCGTGGAACGCAAAGATTTAGCCGACCTCATCTGCTCGTTTACGACGAACCGAACCGTATTCGTCAATCGTCTGCGTCGGATGGCCGATCGCCCGCACAGTCTGCTGGTGGTAACTTCGTCGCTGACTGAGATCAAATCGGAATATCCCTATCGTGCCGCCAATCCGAATCGCATCACGCAATCACTGATCGCGGTGCTCACAGGACTGCGCCTGCCCTTCATCTGCACCGACTCGCACGAACTCGGGGAGGAAATCGTCGCATCCTATCTTTATCAGACATTTCTGTACGAATGGCTCGAGCGCAACGGTCACGGGCGACAACTCGCCGATGGAGACTTGTAACGGGGTTCGGTCGCGATCCTGTCTGCTTTAGTTCTCACGCGAAGTGAGAATCGCGTCCGTATAATGTTCGCATACTGAAAATTTGGAGCGAGTATTGAGTCGCAAGCGACCCGTAAAACCAGAAGGCACATCTCAACTGAACATCCAGAGTTCCACATCAAAGTCTCGCGGTTTTGAGCAAGACATTACCCGTCGCGATTTTCTGAACGCTACGCTTCTGGCTTCGGGCGGAACACTGCTTGCATCCGTTTCGCCAGGTCAGTTGCTAGCGCAGAAAGAGGAAAAGAACGACGCGACTCCCGACGACTGGACGGGCTACGGTGGAGTGGGCGATTACGCAAACTCAAATGGGAATACGTACGCGGTATTGGAAGCTGGTCACAGGATCCGAGATGGCGAATTTCAGGCCGAGCCTGCGAATTCTCTCGACACAGGCGAAACATACGACTGCGTGATCGTGGGTGGCGGCATCAGTGGGCTTGCGGCGGCTCTGATCTTTCAACGCAAGGCTGCCGAGGGCAAAACTTGCCTTGTGCTCGATAACCATCCGGTATTTGGCGGTGAAGCCAAGCGCAATGAGTTCCTCGTTGACGGACACCGTCTGCTCGCACACCAGGGCTCCGCCCTGTTTCAGGTGAACTATCCGCACAGCTTCATTGAGCGCTTTTATCAATCGATTGGGCTCAAAACGCCGAAACTCGAATATCAGAAATGGGGCAGCTCCGAACCCGAGGTCCGGCTTACGACGACGCCCTATTTGGGTGGCGCGCCATACGGCATCTATTTCGGCAAGAAGTTCGGGAAGCCCGAAGGCGTGTGGCTTACCGACCCTTGGGGAAAGAAGTTGGAAGGCGCTCCCATCTCGGCGAAAAGCCGTGAGGAGTTGCTGCGAACTCAAGGACCTTCCCCATTCCGGGCACCTCAATATCGCGGTGATGCCATCTCGCGGCGGCTCGACACGATCACTCTCGAAGATCACTTGATGGAGAAGTATCAGATCAGCCGCGAAACCGTCCGAACATTCCTTACGCCAGACGAAGGCAGTGCGTTTGGGCTAGGACCCGACGCGCTTTCCGGCTACACGGCATACGCCTTCGACGCTTTCGGTCCGACGCTCGACGATGAGAACCAGATGTTTCCCGATGGCAACAGCGGAATAGCGCGGCTGATAGTGAAAACAATGATTCCGGATTCCATCGGGGGTGAACCTACCCTAGAAGATGTTTGTCGTAAATCTATAAATTTCGCCGCGCTTGATCGGCCTGGAACTGCGTCCCGCATCAGACTAGGATCCACGGCCGTTTGGGTAAGACACGAAGGTGATCCGGCGAAGTCGCAGTTCGTAACAATTTTCTATACGCGCGACGGAAAGCTATACAAAGTTCGCGCGCGCGCGGTCGTCATGGCGGGCGGAAGTTGGACGACCAAGCACATCGTTCGCGACCTTCCTCAAGATCGGAAAGACGCTTACGCGCAGTTCTACCGGTCGCCCTGCATGATCGCCAACGTTGCAGTGGGAAATTGGCGATTCTTGTACAAGATGGGTATTTCAGGCGCGCAGTGGTTCGAAGGCTTTGGAACTTACCTGCAATTGCGCAAGCTGGCGCTCTGCGGAGCCGAGTCGCCGACGATAGGTCCAGATTCGCCGGTGGTGATCACTTTGAAGGTTGTGTACTCACGCCCGGGTCACAGCACGGAAGAGCAAGGTCACTTGGGCCGCGGGGAGATGATCTCCATTCCATTCCGCGAATATGAAGGCCAGATTCGGCAGCAATTTACGGATATGTTCGCACGAACAGGCTTCGATGCTTCACGCGACATAGCAGGGATCATCCTAAACCGCTGGGGACACGCGTATGCCAGCCCCGCTCCCGGATTTTATTTTGGCAAAGATGGCAAGCCCGCGCCTGGAGACGTGCTTCGTGCGGCGCCATTCGGACGGATTGCATTCGCGAACGTAGATCTTTCAGGGATGCCCGATCACAAATCCTCGATCATCGAGGCAGATCGCGCCGTAGGGCAGTTACTGGATCAGGTCTTGAGCGAATAGCGCCAGTTACTTTTCTTTATCGTGTTTTTCTTCGTCGATCTTGATGCGCAGCGATTTCAGGAATTTCAAATCCTGATCGCTGACCTTCAGTTCAGGATTGCTCGACATGGTCGTGACGAGCGAGGTCTTGTCGGCAGTCTTATCGCCCTGCTTGCTCACCCCGATCGTCGCCTCGAGCACAAGGAAGATATCGTAGCCTCCCTCTTTAATGCGGGAGACAACTTCGGAGATCTGCTCAGAGTCGGAAAGAGATTCGTTGATGGCATCCCCGAGCTCTTTCATCAATTGTTTGAGTTGTGGATCCACTGAGCCTCCCCGAAACTTCTTCCTACCTGATCAGATGCGGTGAACGGCGGAACGGTTCACTCACCACTACGTTGCGCCATTGTAGCGCTCTAAGGCTGTTAAAATCGAGAGCGTGAGCAAAGTTTCTGCACTGCGTAAACTCGGTGCTGCAGCGCGGATCGCCCGCAATCAAGCAGGTCGAAGCCGCACCGCAAATGCCGTGCTGAGCGCCGTTTCTACCACCGCCCGTTCCTTCGGACGTGCCGCTCACATGCTCTGGCTTGAAGTTACCGGCCTGCTGTTCCTGGTGATGGCACTGGGCTTCGCAGGAGCTTCTGTGAGGGAATACGGGAAATATCATGCGGGCCAGGTTGGCAGTGGCCGCCTGGCGATTGCAATCTGTTTCGCAGTGGCGTTTGCCTGGTTCGGGTTGAGTTCGTTCTGGCGGGTGCGGAGGAAAAGCCAGCGGTAGAGTGAAGATCTGCATTGGTGACCATCGATGGCGGAAAAGCTGAAAGCGCCTCCCAGAATGCCAAACGACGTTGAAACTTCCTCTCGCATTCCCGTTGAGCAACTCTACACTCCTGCCGATCTGAAAGGCTCCGACTACGAAGGCGAGGTCGGATATCCCGGCGAATATCCGTTCACGCGCGGCGTGCAGGCCACCATGTACCGCGGACGCCTCTGGACCATGCGCCAGTATGCCGGCATGGGCGACGCTGAAGAATCGAACAAACGTTACAAGTATTTGCTCGCCAATGGCACCACGGGACTATCTGTTGCGTTTGATCTGCCCACGCAGATCGGCATAGATTCGGACCATCCACTCGCGATGGGCGAGGTCGGAAAGGTCGGCGTCGCGATCGATTCTATTGAAGACATGCAGGGGCTGTTCGATGGCATCGACGTAACGAAAGTGTCCACCTCGATGACCATCAATGCCACGGCATCGATCTTGCTGGCTTTGTACATTGCAGTGGCGCGGCGGCAGGGCGCGGATATTCGCAAGCTTTCCGGCACGGTGCAGAACGACGTGCTCAAGGAGTACATCGCGCGCGGGACGTACATCTATCCGCCGCAGCAGGCGATGCGTGTGATCACCGATATGTTCGCGTGGACGAATGAGAACGTGCCTGATTGGAATACGATCTCGATCTCTGGATATCACATGCGCGAGGCCGGATCGACCGCGGTGCAGGAAGTGGCCTTCACGCTGGGCAACGGTATGGCGTACGTGGAAGCGGCGATCCGCGCCGGACTTGATGTCGATAAGTTCGCTCCTCGGCTGTCGTTCTTCTTCAACGCGCACAGTAATTTCTTGGAGGAAGTGGCGAAATTTCGCGCAGCACGAAGAATGTGGGCGCGCATTATGCGCGAGCACTTTAAAGCAAAGAATCCTCGCTCGTGGATGCTTCGCTTCCACACGCAGACGGCAGGTTCAACGCTGACGGCGCAACAACCGGAGAGCAATATCGTTCGCACAGCAATTCAGGCGATGGCCGCCGTACTCGGAGGAACGCAATCTCTGCACACGAATTCCTTCGATGAAGCTCTGGCATTGCCGACAGAGCAGGCTGCAAGAATCGCGCTGCGAACGCAGCAGATCATCGCTTACGAGTCAGGAGCGCCGCAGACCATCGATCCGCTGGCAGGTTCGTATTACATCGAGACTCTGACAAACGAGATCGAAAAACGTGCTGCGGAATATCTTGGCAAGATCGAAGTTCTTGGCGGAATGCTAAAGGCGATCGAGCGCGGCTACGTACAGCAGGAAATCCAGAACGCCGCCTATGAATACCAGCAGCAGGTCGACAATCAAGAGCAGATCGTCGTCGGCGTGAATCGCTTTGAAGTCGAAGAAGAAAAACCGATCCCTATCCAGCGCATCGATCCCGCGCTAGAACCCAAACAAGTCGAGCGAGTGCGAGCTTTGCGAGCAAAGCGCGATGCGGGGCCCTGGAAGTCATCGCTCGCAGGAGTGGAAGACGCCGCGCGCTCAGGCGCAAACCTCATGCCGCGAATCGTGGCAGCCGTGGAGGCATGTGCGACCGTGGGAGAGATATCAGACGCGATGCGGCGAGTGTTTGGGGAGTATAGAGAAGCAGTTGTAATCTAAAGTACTTCGGCTATGCAGTCGGCGGGGTTGATTTCAAGGCCGTTCGAATTCTAAGGAACTGCACGAGCACCGGAAGCACATAGCTGAAAAGCAGTGCGGAAACCAGTAGTAGCCAATACTCGCGAGTAGTTAGCGCCTTGACCGCGTTGCCTACGATCGGGATCACAAGCCAGGAAGAGAGCATTAGGGTTCGTTTGGTCGCCGCTAGCTTCACGGTGCTAGGCTCAGGAGGTCTCATGAAGAGGCGCACGGTCATCCCAATAGCGAAGATCCCCAGGGCGCCGAAGATTCCGAGCATCACTTTCGCGAAGACAACGAGTTCGGGACTTGTCTTCATAGAAAGTGGCCAACCCTGTGGCCACAGCGTGCTACGCCGGCTGCGCTTCCATCTCCGTCACGGCCGCCTCGAGATGCTTCAGCGTCTCTTCCACAGTCAGCGAGTACATCTCCCGCCCGACGCCTTCACCAGACTCCAGCGCCGTCTTCAGATAATGACCAGCGATCTCCACGGCCAGTGAATCCGTGATCATGTTGCCCGTGCGCTTGTGGTATTCGACCCATGCCGGATGCGGCAGCGCCACCCACACTTTTCTTCCGCCAACAAGAAATTTGTAGTCGACGGCATCGGCGTGGCGCGTGGCGATCGCCACGATCTGGCATTGATACGCGCAGTGGACCTGCTTCTTCGTCCAGCGATCGGTCGCGGTAAAGTTCTCAAACATGCTTAAAACTATAGCGGAGCCTCACGCACCGGAGCAAACCGCGGCTCCCGCAAAAAGTCGGGCGAATGTGATGTAAACTGCGCCTTCGCCCAAAGGAGCCCCCGATCTTGAAGAACCTGCATCTGTTGCTGGCGATTTCGCTACTCCTCTCCACTCCCGCCCTCGCTGCCAAAGACAAGAAGAACCTGCCCAAGGCGGCCACCACTCGCTTCGAAATGTTTTTCCCAAAGGAAGTCAACGCCACTCCGCTCGATGGGCACATCGTGCTTGTGCTTTCGAATAACGACAACGACGAGCCTCGCTATCAGGTCAGCTTCATGACAGCGAAATCGCAACAGATGTTTGGAATCGACGTCGACGCCCTGCCTCCCGGCGCTTCCGCCGTAATTGACGCCTCAACTCTGGGCTATCCCGCCGAGAGCTTGAACGAAGTCCCCGCGGGCGACTACTGGGTCCAGGCTGTCCTCAACATTTACGACACATTTCGCATGGGCAACGGCCGCACGCTGAAGCTGCCTCCCGACAAAGGCGAAGGCCAGCACTGGCAAACCAAGCCAGGCAATCTTTTCAGCAAGCCAGTCAAAATTCATTTCGATCCGAAATCCCCACAAATCGTAAAGCTCTCGCTGAAGCTTAAAAATCCGACAGTAGAACAAGATCCCACGGTCGCGGATCGCCTGGCCGGCTGGAGCGCCGCCAACGACGAGCACAAGGTTGTCGACAATAAGTGGGTGAAGCACGTCCGGATCCAAAGCGACATGCTCAGCAAGTTTTGGGGACGCCCGATTTACCTCGGCGCGGTCATCATTCTCCCGGATGGATGGGAGGAACATCCGAATGCGCACTATCCAGTCATTGTGCTGCAAGATCACTTTCATCGCGATCTACCAGGACTAGTTGCTTTTCGTACTACCCCGCCGAGCGAAGATCTCAAGGGCGGAGAACTCCGAACAGCACAGAACGGCTACAAGCTCTATCAGGATTGGACTGCGGGCCGACTTCCCCGCTTCATTCTGATCACAATCCAGCATGCCACGCCGTACTTTGACGATTCGTACGCAGTGAATTCCGCGAACGTAGGCCCATATGGAGACGCCATCACTCGGGAACTAATTCCGTACATCGAGAAGACCTATCGCGGAATCGGGCAAGGTTGGGCGCGAGCGGTCTACGGCGGCTCTACCGGTGGATGGGAAAGCCTCGCCTCGCAAGTTTTCTATCCGGATTTTTATAACGGCGCATGGGTAGCCTGTCCCGACGTGGTCGACTTCCGCGCGTATATGACGATGAATCTTTACGACGATAAAAACGCATTCTGGATTGAGGGACCATTCGGCAATGTTCCAAGGCCTTCCGTGCGCCAGCCCGATGGCCTGGTGCTTTCAACCATGGAGCAGATGAATCGCTACGAACTCGTGCAAGGAACGCACAGCCGCTCCGGCGAACAACTCGATACCTGGGAGGCCGAGTTCAGTACGGTCGGTAACGATGGATATCCCAAGCGCATCTTCAACAAGCGTACCGGCGAGATCGATCACGAGGTCGCGAAATCGTGGAAGCAAAATTACGATCTGAGCGCGATCATGCAGCGCGACTGGAAGGTGCTCGGCCCAAAACTCGCCGGCAAGATGCACTTCTATGTGGGCGAAGCCGACACGTTCTATCTCGATCGCGCCGTGCACCTGCTCAAAGATTTCATGGACACGACCACCGATCCCTACTATCGGGGCAGCTTCGATTTCGGCGTGCGCAAGCCCCATTGCTATATCGGCGACATCGATCCCGCGGCTGGCATCAATCAGCATTACTGGCCCGAGATGATCAAGCACATGGAAGAAACAGCTCCAGCCGGTGCCGATGTGAAGAGCTGGAAGTATTGAGATCTATGTGGGAAGGATGTGGGATAGCCGCCCGCAACGGGCCCTCCCGGTCAATTCCTGTAACATGGAAAGGTGTCGACAAGGGCCCCTTCCAAAGCAATCAGCAAATCCAAGCTGAACATCCTTCAAGCGAAGCAATTGAAGGACGTGCCGTGGCTCGTCCACGGATTCTCAACCCGTGTTGGCGGGTTTTCGCGTGTCTACGGCAAAGGCGACCTGAACCTTGGGTTCACGAAAGACGATTCGCGTGCGGCCGTAGAGCGAAACCGGATTGCCTTCCTGAACAACATCGGTGCTGCAACCCGCAATCGATTGAAGATTGCGCCCGATACTTTCTGGCCATTCGTCACCTTGCGCCAGATTCACTCCGACCTCATCCACTGCGTCAACTCTGTCCCGAAGAAACAAATCTTCGGTGATGGCCTGATCACTTCCGCCCCAGGCTTGCTGCTCGCAATTCAGACTGCCGACTGCTTACCCGCGATCCTGGTCGATACGAAGCGGAAAACGGTCGGCGTCTTCCACGCAGGATGGCGCGGAACAGTGAAGCGCATCGTCGAAAAAGGCGTCGGCGAGATGTTCCGCTGCTTTGGCAGCCGCCCTCGTGATCTGAAAGCCGCCATTGGTCCAGGGATCCAGGGCTGCTGTTACGAGGTGGGCGAAGAAGTTCGCACGAAGTTCGAATCGCAATTCTCTTATGGCGCCGGCCTTTTCCACGAAGTGAAGGACTCCGATCCAGTACGCGAGAAATATCCGCTACTGTTTCTCACAGCCCGTGCGCCCGGACACAGCGAATTGCCAAAGAAGATTTTCCTCGATCTTGTGGAAGCGAATCGCCAGCAACTGATTGCTGCAGGAGTGCCAAAGAAGAACATTGAAACTTCTCCACTTTGCACGAACTGTCATCCGGAACTGCTCTTCTCCTACCGCGCGGAAAAGGGCAAAACCGGCCGCATGATGGCGGCTGTCGGCATCCGCCCATAAACTTTGTCATTTCGAAGCGAAAGCGAGAAATCCGCTTCCTGCCCGCTGCCGGCCAACAGCGGATTCCGGCGCTTCACGGCCCGGAATGTGATGATTGTCAGTGAGCGCGTGCGATCGCCCGAAATACCCAGTGATCGCTCACAGCAAAATTCACGATCGAGCAGATCACAATGCTGATCATATTCGCCAGCATTGGACGGAGATGCGCGCCTCCGACGAACAAACGCATGAACAACAGATTGCCGCCGATCGAAACGACTCCTGTGGTCAGGTTGAAGCGTACTAGACGCTCAAACGTGGGTCCGATGCCTGCGCCGCACCTTTCGGTCCACGTGAAGCGCTCATGCCAGATGAAGTTGTGCAGTACCGCGGCCTCGACGGCAAGCCCAGTCGCGAGCAGATAGCCGATACCAAGATTGGTCAGCATCCAAAGCATCGCCAACTGTACTCCGATACCAATGGCTCCGACGAGGTTGAACTTCAGCCATCGGACGAACCCTGGCCATCTCAAGCGATCACTCACGAAATCCGCTCCTCCCGATACAACTGGACCGTATGCACCGCAGTGGCGATGATCGCCATCGACATCATTCCGGCAATTGCAATCACTCCCCCGACGTCAAACAGCAGGAATCTATGCCCAAACAAGTGCGCATATGGCCGGTAAAGAAGCGCCACATTACCAATCATCAGCAGGATGCGAATCTCCGTCGGTCCGAACAGAGCGTACGACATGCGAAACTTTCCAATGGTGTACGTGGTCAGATACGACTCGATCGAAAGGATCAGAAATCCAACCAGCATTCCTGCCGCAACCTGCCAATGCAAAAATCCCGAGAGGGCCAGGCCGCCCATTAGAAAAACCGCGCCGAACGTGTCGGCCATGTGATCGACGTAAAATCCATATCGCGGACGCTCCTGGTTACGAAATCGCGCCAGTGTTCCGTCCAGGCTGTCCCCCAACCAGTTCAAAGCAATGAAGAAGGTAGCCAGCCACAGGAACTGTTTGTTCCATCCGGCCAGTGTGTACCCAACTCCCGCCAGAAACTGTGCAAGGAAGCCGAGTAGCGTCAGATGATCGGAAGATATCCACCCTGGAGTCCGCACAGCCATCCAGAGCAACGCTTTCTTCTCGACTGCAGCCGTTAGCGATTGCTGCAGCCGAGGTGCCGTCTTAAAAGCCGAGACAACCCGAGTTGCAATTTCTGTTGTAGCCGACATATCTCCTCCCGTGCATCTACTCGCCATTCTTTAGAGCGGATGTCTTGCCTTCCACGGCTGCGCGTGTAGCGTTCAATGTGAACTGCAATGACTCCCGAGGAATACTGTTCACAAATGGACCGATCATCCATCCCAGACCGCCAGGTATATCGCGCGTCAGAGAAATTGCCTCGCACTGCACGAAAACTCCATCTTCCGCCTGCGCAAAGGCCCAATAGCTATTCAGTCGCCCCAGAAATCCGTGATCCTGTCCAGCAGCAAGCGGATGTTCATTCGGCGTGCCCGGATCTGCGATCTCCGACACGCGTGTACTGCGAGAGACGCTGTACTGGTGACCTGCATCAAGACGTGCGTAGTAAACGTCATATTCCGTATCGAGCACCACGGTGACGACTCTGTGCTTTCGAAGGCGCATGAAGACATGCAGGTCGTCGCCACTCGTGGAGATCAGTCGTGATTGCATGACATCGGGAGCATAGTAATTCGCGGTATGGTTGTAGTCCCGCACGAGAGCCATAACCTGCCCTACAGTCGCGTTGGGAATAAACACTGTCCCCACCCAATCGTGAATGAGCCCGCTCGGAATCTGCTCGGGAGTATTTCCTTGTTTTTCGATAACGATCTCGCCAGCCCGGAGTTGGCGTGACCAGTCGGCTCGTTCGGAAGGGTTGATAGAATTCAATCTCAGGAAAGAGGAATTGCGCTCTTCGTTGATCCGTGCCTCGGCTGCGCCTACGTACCGGTTGAAAGCCTCGGTCGTTGTGGATTGCTGAGCGCGAAGAGGCCTTGTTCCACTGATGACGATCGCGGTGCTAATCGCAACCAGGATCATCATCCGCGCGCCTTTCGTCTTTGTTGAAATTCCTGCCATAGGCACAGGATGTTCGCGTATCGGGTAGATCTTCAATCGATCGCGGCACAATCGCAGCTCATTTCTTCCTCATCTCTTAAGCCGCGTTAAATCTTCCACTTACGCCGCTACCTCAAGCGGTCTGACAGTTTCAGGATGTAGACTGATCACGCTGATGGCGACAATTCCCCAGAAAAGTCTGTTTCGCTTCGGAGTCTTCGAAGCCGATGAGGCGACAGGCCAATTGCGAAAACAGGGACGCCGTGTGCAACTCCAGGGACAGCCCTTCGACATCTTGATCATGCTTTTGGAGCACGCGGGAGAGGTGGTCTCGCGCGCTCAAATTCAAGAACGGCTCTGGCCCGATGGGACGTTCGTTGACTTCGATCACAGTCTGAACACGGCGGTCAACAAGATTCGGGACGTGCTCGGCGATTCGGCCTCAAGCCCACGGTACATCGAAACACTGGCCCGCCGGGGATACCGATTCATCGCGCCAGTTCAAGTCGCTGGAGATAAACTTGGCCCCGAGCCCGCGTCCCCAAATGTTCAGCTGGATTCCGAACTGCAGCGCGGCGTTGTGAACGGGCCGTCGATAGATTCGTCCAGCTTGCTGACTGCACCACATGAGGTACCCCAGGCCCACGGGACTCTCGTGACGATCCTCTTCCTGCTTTTGCAGCTGATGTATCTCAGTTTCTACATCATCACATTGGCGAGGCTTCGTGCGGTCGATGAAACACTTGCCGCAACCGCCTCCCACCCGGTCTGGATCGTCGTAGGTCTAATCATTACAGCAGTGGCCGGAATTCCGATTCGCCTGTATCTCATCTCCACAGCCGCATTCCGAGTACCCGGTTTAGGCCAGAAGTTCCTTCGCCTTTTCGTGATCATCTTCGCCCTGGACGAGCTTTGGGCGCTCGCTCCATTCCTTCTCGTGCCGCAGATCGGATATGGCTTGGCCCTCGGCTTCACGGCCATTCTGCTCTACGCTCCCTTTGCCGAGCGATCATTGATACTCATGGGCGCTGGAAACACGCCACGCCCCGAACCTTCCCGACCCTAGCCCTCGAACTGTGGTACCATCGCCGACGCCCTTAGCCGGAGACTCCATCAGCAAAGAGTTCATTATGTTCCCACCCGAATGTGTACCCACACGCCGCAATTTCCTTATGACGGCAGCCGCCTTCGGCGCCGGGGTCTCAGGTCTCACGCTGGTCCCACAGCTCGCCGTCTCCGAAGAGTCTGACGTCAACATCATCGGGCCTAAGAAAGGCTACTCGCCGCAGATCGGCACGCTCGTTTCGATGATGACCTGGATGCGTATGGTGATGCTCAGTTCCGTCAAAGGGATGACGCAGAAGGATCTCGATTTCCTGATCGACAATAACGCCAACAGGATTGGTGCGCTTCTGCTACATCTTGCCGCGACGGATGCCTTTTACCACGCCATCACCTTTGCCGGAATTTCGATGAAGCAACTGCCCGAGGCCTTCAAAGAGAAGTGGGGCATGCCCATGGAACTCGGCGAACCGGCGCGTAAAGGAATTAAAGGTCACGACCTCGATTACTACCTCAACATCCTGCAAGAAACCCGCGAGCAGACCTTAGCCGAGCTCCGCAAACGCGACGACAACTGGCTAATGACCGTGGACAAAGATTGGGGATGGGGCCCGACTAACAACTATTGCAAGTGGTTTCACGTCTGCGAGCACGAGTCGAATCATAACGGCCAGATCAAGTTCCTGAAGAAGCGGATTCCGGGAGCCAAGCCTGACAGCGAATAGCCGCGCCGCTGGCGTATGCTGTCTCGCATGATTGATTCCTCGAACTATCTTTCCGTGCGTGTTCGTGTCGCGATGTGTGTTTTCATAGGGCTGGCTTCTGCCGCCCAGGCTCAGGTGCCGTCCGGCCAAATTGACGAAGTCTTCTCTTCCCTCAAGTCGACCAGCGCTCCCGGAGTTGCTGTTCTCGTGGTTCGCGACGGCAAGCCTGTTTTCCGGCAGGGTTATGGTGTTACCGACCTTCGCACCTTGCGTCCGATCGTGCCGAACACAAGCTTTCGGCTGGCATCCTTCACCAAGCAGTTCACCGCCACGTGCATCATGCTGCTGGTGCATGACGGCAAGTTGCGTTACGACGAGCATTTGACCGAGATCTTCCCCGAGTTTCCGGCGTACGGACGCGCCATTACGGTTCGCAACCTGTTGAACCACACATCCGGTCTCCCGGATTACGAAGACATTCTGATGAAGCAGTATCCGGACACGCCGCCGGAGAATATCCCGCAGATTCTCGATGCCGGCGTGCTGAGACTCCTAGAGCAGCAATCAAGTGGCAAATTTTCCCCGGGCACGAAATGGGAGTACAGCAATTCCGGTTACGCAGTGCTGGCGATGATTGTCGAAAAAGTATCTGGCAAGCCGTTCGGCCAGTTCCTGCACGATAGAATCTTCGCGCCCCTCAAGATGGATAACACTTTGGCGTTCGAGAAGGGAAAGAACGAGGTCCTAAACCGCGCATATGGTCACACAAGAGAGGGTGACTCGTTCAAGGAAACCGATCAGAGCCCAACCTCGGCCGTGCTCGGCGACGGAGGAATTTATACCTCTATCGACGACCTTACAAGATGGGACCAGGCGATTCGAAATCACACTCTCTTGAGCGAAGCCGAGATGCAGCCGGCTCTGACACCGGTTCACGTGGCAGATGGGCTGCCGACTTCAGAAGGACACACCGTAAGCTATGGATTCGGATGGTTTCTTGATCCTTATCATGGCCACAAGCGTATGTGGCATGACGGGGAGACCATCGGTTTCCGCACCACGATTCAGCGCTTTCCTCAAGACAAGCTAACCATCATTGTGCTCGCAAATCGAACCGACATCGATCCGGACAAACTTGCATTGCAAGTAGCTAACCTGTACTTCTCTGAAAAGCGCTGATTGCTGAATGAAGCTTTGAAATCAAGAACTCCGCAAACTGGTCCTCGAACACCGTTCCACCGACAGGTAAGCAAGGAGCGGGACTACTCTTGGGTGGAAGTATGTTGTCGGCGGCTATCCAAAAGGTGAGCAACTTTTAACGGCAAGCCGCTGCTGGCAAAAGCCCGGAGCACATTTCTGTTTCGGACCTTCGGATCAGAGTAAACAAGCTCGCTGAAGTTCTGCAGATTTATGCCGTTGGAGCCGCCGGAGTTGCCGGTGGAGGAGTCGGCGCAGCTGCTGTCGCCACCGGCGTAGTCTCGTTGACCAGATCTTTCAACTCCTTGCTGGGCTTGAAGAAAGGGATCTTCTTGGCCGGAACTTCGACGCGCTCGCCAGTCTTTGGATTGCGTCCAACCCGGGGACGCCGTTGCCGCGTACGAAAGCTGCCAAAGCCGCGGATCTCGATTTTGTCGCCAGCGCGCAGCGATCGCACCACGCTGTCGAAGATCGTCTCTACTATCACTTCACTGTCTTTCCGCGTAAGTTCCGCCAAACGCGAGACTTCATCGATCAGATCGGCTTTGGTCATAAACGCCCTCTCGTCCCCACAAATTCTAATGTTTTGTACGTCGAAGCTCCCCGTTGGGGTGGGAGCCCCGTAACGGCACTCATAACCTTCTCAAATTTCAGGGGTTGGATGCAAGTTACGGCTTTGGGTCCGGAAAAGTCAGAAGGCAGAAGTTTAAAGACGGATTGCGGATTTTACATTCTAGATTGCAGATTCTGACCGGCTAAGGGCTTAGCAGATTTTCAAGCTGCAATCAAAAATCTGAAATCTGCAATCTAGTTCTTCCTTCCCTCACTTCCACAAATAGTAGAACCCGACTTCCTGTTCCATCAGCTTCTCGCGGGTGGGGATGTATTGCGAAACATCTCCCAACATGAGGTCCAGCAGCGTCTTACGGTCCTTTTCCGGACGCACCAAGGTCGGCTCTCCCGATATCCCAACGGACTTTGCCGTGTCGGCAACTGCGGCCTCAAAATCTCCCACGTTATCGATCAACTTCATCGACTGCGCCTGCTCGCCCGTCCAGACTTTGCCGTTGGCGATCGCCTTCACGTCGTCAAATTTCATGTGTCTGCCGTCAGCAACCGCCTGGATAAATTGTCCAAACATGTTGTCGATCAGCGACTGCATGTAAGCCTGCTCGGCCGGAGTCAGGTCGCGTGCCGGGTTGCCAGTGTCCTTGAACTCACCAGTCTTGATCACGACATCTTTCAGCTTGGCCCACTTCAACAGGTCGCCATAGTTCACCCACTGCGCAATCACACCAATCGAGCCGACGATACTGCCTTTGTCGGCATAAATCTTGTCGCAAGCGGAAGCAACGTAGAAAGCTCCGCTCGCCCCGACGGTCTCGATCGAGACCACGACTTTCTTTTTCTTCTCGCTGCGAAGCCGTTTCACCTCGCGATAAATTTCCTCCGACGCGGCGACGCCTCCGCCGGGCGAATTGACGTGCAGGATGATCGCTTTGATGGAGGAGTCTTCGCCGAACTTCTTCAGTTGCCCGACGACCGGTTGCGGCGACAAAATCACGCCATCGAGATCAACGACACCGATGCGATCGCCGAATCCGCCGAGGCTGGCTTCCCCTGTTCCTGCATGAAGAGCGAGATATACCAGCGTAAAAACGGCCAGAACGAACAGGAAAAATGCTCCGCCGCCAATCAGAACCCAGAGCAGTGTGCGCGAACGTCCTTCAGACATGGGGAAAGTGTAGCACCAGAGACCGCCGGAATCTCATGGCCCGGTGAGGACCTTCAGAGCAGCACGTTGAATCCCAACCTCAATCGGCGTCCGGCAGACAAATTCCCCATCCGCATAGACATCAATGGGAAGTTCTGTTTCGACACGTGCGCATGATGTTTGGAAGTAACCTACCTCGCGAATCTTCAGATGCTGACCGCTGTAAACGGTGGGGAACAATCGAAAGAGCCGGAACGGCCGTACCGCACTAACCAGACACACATCGAGTAGCCCGTCATCCAGTTGCGCTCGTGGTGCGACTTTCATCCCGCCACCGTACAACGGAGTATTGGCGAAGGCCGCCAGGAGAGTGGGCTGATCGCTGTGCACCGTCCATTGATTGGACGCATCGGCAGTCGACACTTTCATTCGGAATGGCGCGAAGCTGAAGATCGTGGGAATCATACTCAGCACATATCCGCCATTTCCGCGCAACCAGCGTGGCAACTGGTTGGCCCGCCGGGCGACCTCACCGTCTATGCCGACGCCCACGACGCAGCAGAAATAGCGGTTGTCCGGAACCGCACTGTTAGTCCTTGCTTCACCGACGGTAGTGATCACTCCCAAATCAATTACCCGCACGTTGGTGGAATGAGCGGTGAATCTGTGCCATGCGACGAGTGATTCGCGTAGCCCCCGCAGCCCAAGAGAATTAGCGAAGTCGTTCCCGCTGCCAGTGGGGACAACCAGCACGGGCAGCCCTAACCTCACCAATTGCCCAAGGTGCCGATGGATCGTCCCGTCGCCACCAAAGATCAGAATGACGTCGACCTCATCGGCGGCGCTAGGCAAACCCATTCGCCACTCGACGGCACTGTCCTTCTGAAAGGGTTTGAGGTTCTTTGGCGAACATCCCAGCCCGAGAATGGCCGCTGCGCGCATCTTGCGCGGATGAGAGTAGCAGAAACGAACGAAAGAGAGGTCACCAGCTTATTTCAGCAATTCGAAGTTGCTTGCCGACACGAAGTGTCAGCTTTTTGGGAGAGGGTCCATCCACCACCAATCGCGGCTCCTTCTGAACGACATCATTGACTCTCACGGAGCCCTGCTTGAGCTTCCGGCCCGCGTCTGTAGTTGATTCTGCGAGGCGACACTTCACAAGCAAACGGTCCACCCGCAGAACCAATCCTCCGTTGTCGTCGACCGCCCCGCCAATCTCGCTGGCTTGAACCGAAATCTGAACGACATCCTCCGGCACTTCATCCTTCTGAAACTGCTTCGCCCAGTCCTCGCCAGCTTTCGCGGCCGCCTCTGCTGAATGAAAGTCAGCCACAATCCGGCGTGCCAGATCTTTCTTCGCCTGCATCGGATGCGCTTCGCGCTTCATGCTCTCGATCTCGGCGACCTGGACATCGGTCAGCAGTTCGTAATAGCGCCACATCATTTCATCGGAGATGCTCATGATCTTGCCGTACATCTCAAGCGGAGGCTCGTGGATGCCGATTGCATTTCCCAGCGACTTCGACATCTTCTGCACGCCGTCGAGCCCTTCGAGAATCGGCGTGGTGAGTACCACCTGCGACTCTTGTCCATACGCGCGCTGCAACTCGCGTCCTACCAGCAGGTTAAATTTCTGATCGGTGCCACCTAATTCGACATCGGCCTCAAGCGCGACGGAGTCATAGCCCTGCACGAGCGGATAAAGCAGTTCATGCACCGAGATCGGCTTCTCTTCCTGAAAGCGCTTGTGAAAGTCCTCGCGCTCCAGCAGTTGCGATACGGTGTACCTCGCAGCGAGGCGTACAAACTCGTCCGAGCTCATCGGCCCGAACCAGCGGCGATTGAAATCAACAACAGTCTTCTCGGGATCGAGAATCTTGAATACCTGTGCCTTGTAGGTTTCGGCGTTCTGCTCTATCTGCTCGCGGCTAAGCGGAGGACGTGTCACTGACCGTCCCGACGGATCGCCGATCATCCCAGTGAAATCGCCGATCAAGAAAATGGCCGTGTGGCCCAGGTCTTGAAAGTGTTTCAATTTGCGCAACACGACCGTGTGCCCAAGATGCAGGTCCGGAGCGGTCGGATCCATCCCTAGCTTCACGCGCAGTGGCTTGCCTGTCGCCCGCGACTTCTCGATCTTGGCCCGCAAATCGGCTTCGCGGATGATCTCCGCCGCGCCCTTCTTCAGATATGTAAGTTGTTCGTCTACCGGAGCGAAATTGGACATGGGAAAAGACATTATAAGGAACTCCGCTCTAATGGGCGGAACTGCAACGTAGAATTATCGCGGTGAACTTTCATCTGAGAAAAGCGGTGACAGACGATATTCCTCGATTGCAGGACCTGATCGAAGCATCCGTGCGAGGACTGCAGGCCCAGGACTACACGCCTGCACAGATCGAAGGAGCGCTGCAATCGGTGTATGGAGTAGACACTCAACTGATTGCAGATGGCACGTACTTCGCCGTCGAGTCCGACGGGGGAGAAATCATTGCTTGCGGAGGCTGGAGTAAGCGCAAGACTCTCTACGGCGGAGACCAATATGCGGGTCGTGAAGACTCGTTACTTGATCCCGCGCGCGACGCGGCCAAGATCAGAGCATTTTTTGTACATCCTCCTTGGGCCCGACGTGGTCTTGGAAGCATTTTGCTTGAAGCATGTGAGCGCGCCGCGCTCGCGGCCGGATTCACACGGCTGGAAATGGGCGCAACCCTAAGCGGCGTTCCGTTCTATTGCGCGAAGGGATTTACGGAAATCGAGAACCAGTCCGTCCCGCTCGCCAACGGCGAAACGTTACCGATCGTGAGAATGTCCAAAGAGATTCGGAGATCCTGAACCGCAGTCGCAGATCTATTTTCGTTTGAGCCTGCGTCCGACGACCTCGAACTTACCCTCAATGATTAGACGAATCGCTTCACTGTACGCAACGTGCTCCTGTTCCAGGATTCGTTTCGCCAATGTGTGTTCATCGTCACCATCCAGAACTTGAACCGCCTTTTGCACGATGATCGGCCCGTGGTCGAGTTCTTCATCCACAAAATGCACGGTACAACCGGAAACTTTTACGCCATAAGCAAACGCCTGCTCCTGCGCTTCGAGCCCAGGAAAAGCCGGCAGCAGTGATGGATGAATATTCAGAATCTGATGCGGAAACTGCCGCACAAACCATGGCGACAGCAGCCGCATGTATCCGGCAAGGCAGATCAGGTCCACGCCATGATCTTTCAATGCGGCGACCACTTCGCGATCATGCTCCTCGCGCGAGCGTCCCTTCGACGGAATCAGCAGAGCGGTCAAACCGCGCTGCCGCGCCGTTGCGATGCCTGCCGCATCGGCTTTGTTCGAGATGACGACGGCGATACGCGCATCGGGAATACGACCGGCATCGATGCTGTCAGCGATGGCAACGAAATTCGACCCGCGCCCAGAGAGGAGAATGCCCAGAGATTTCATGGTCCGCGAACATCATAATCCACCACGGAGACACAGAGTCACTGAGATCAGACCGTGTAACGAATCAGCTTTGGGACGTCATGAAAAATGTTGCCGATAGTCGCAGGAGAAACAAGTTTCGTGTTCTCTCCGTGCCTCAGTGACTCCGTGGTGAGGAAGTCTTTCAGCTGTAGGTGACTTTGCGCTCGCCCTTCACGATGCGTCCGATGGTGTAAGCTTTTTCGCCTACGCGCTCCAGCACAGATTGCGCCTTCTTAAACTTCGCGGCGGGAATCACGAGCAGCATGCCCAGCCCCATGTTGAAGGTCCGCAGCATTTCTTCCTGCGGGACGTTCCCGAGTTGCTGCAGATGCTCGAAGATCGGCAACACCGGCCAGGAACCGAGTTCAATCGCTGCCGCCGTTCCGCGCGGCAATACGCGGGGCAGGTTCTCGGTTATGCCGCCGCCGGTGATGTGAGCCAGAGCCGCAACGCACTGCGCATCGATCAACTTCCGCAGGACGGGCCAGTAGCTCCGATGCGTGCGCATCAGTTCGTTGCCGACTTTATTCTTGACCTCATTGACATAGGTTTCGGGCGAATATTTCGCGACCTCGAAGAGCAACTTGCGTGCTAGCGAGTACCCATTCGTGTGCAATCCGTTCGACGCCAAACCCAGAATGATATCGCCGATCTGCACATCCTTGCCCGTGATGATCTTCTCGCGGTCGACTACTCCCACAATAAATCCGGCAAGATCGTATTCGCCATCGGGATAAAAGCCAGGCATCTCCGCGGTCTCGCCACCGATCAGAGCGCAGCCATTGTGCTTGCACGCATCGGCAATCCCTTCGACTACTTTTTCCGCGATCGCCGGATCGAGTTTGCCTGTCGCCAAATAGTCCATGAAGAAAAGCGGCGCGGCCCCCTGCACTGCGATATCGTTCACACAGTGGTTCACCAGGTCCGCTCCCACAGTGGAATGCAGGTCCATCTCGAACGCGATCTTCAGCTTTGTGCCAACACCGTCAACGCTTGAGACCAGGACTGGATCTACATACTTGGTTCGATCAACCGCGAACAACCCGCCGAAGCCACCGATCTCGCTCAACACGCCTTTCGTGAATGTCTTATGGGCCAGATACTTGATCCGCTGCTTGGTGCGGTTCGCACGAGTTATGTCCACGCCTGCATCAGCGTAGGTGACCGGCGTCGCACTGGGAGTGGGGCTCTTGGGCACAGCTCTTTCCGTTTGTTACGCAGTTTGCGTGGGATTTAACGACTGAACGCCGAAGGCAGCAACCTAAGGACGCTCATTGTAGCACGAGCAAGCTACACGTCCGTGCGGAGGACGGCTGGATGGAGGTTTCAGATTACGGATTTCTAGGTCTCGCATACTCGATGTGCAATTTAAAATTTGAAATCTACACCAGAGACGCAGACATAGCCCTAGTATTTCCGCGGACGCACACGCCCGTTCGTGACTGCAACCCAAGGACTGCTAGCGGAAACTAGTGAGCGATGAAGTCCGAGAAGAAGTAGGCAAGCACCCCGAACAACGCGAGGCCCGAAATACCATACGCGGTCAACACCCAGGCGCCGCGGCCTTCACGCTGCTTTATCGAAGTTGTGGTCGTTGACGACTGCTCGGTCGGAGAGACGACAGGGGCCCGATCTTCCATTGAAAACCTCCGGACGGAAAGATCGTGGCGCAGTTGAGTTTGCGTCACGCTGCCAAGCGTCTTGGCCTGACAGGACTATCTAAGCGGGATTTTACTCCTGAGTTTTCAAGCACTAAACAGAAAAATGTGATTTCAATCACAGGACTTTTATGAACATATATTTTCATTGCATGAAATTAAGTAGTCTTAGACCTCGCTGCCCCGAGGCAAATTTTAGGTAAAGTGATTCGCGCTTCACAGCCCTCGATGGTGAATCGGAGTTCGTTGCGGCCGCCCATACTCTTAGCCAGTCCAGCGTGGGATAATAAACATTCCACTCTATGCGTCCCTTTTTATTGATTTTTCTAGCGGGCTGTCTCACGTCGACGTCCGCCCTAGCGCAACAAACCGTCTCGCCCTCCAACCAGTCCACACCGCAATCAACGAAAAGCGGCGATAAGTCCGCTGGCCTGCCTGCGGACAAAGCGGCTGCTGTCGTGAACGCGAAACCGGACTATGCGCAGGAGTCCTTTGTCATCGAGCAGATGCACTCACGTTATCGCTTTGAAGCGGATGGTACCGGACGGAAAGAAACCATCGCGCGCATTCGGGTGCAGAGCGAAGCCGGGGTCCAGCAATGGGGACAACTCCAGGAGGGCTACAACTCCGCCAACGAGCGTGTCGAGATTCCGTATGTTCGCGTTCTGAAGGAAGACGGTTCGGTCGTAAAGGCTGGCGACGACGCTGTTCAGGACCTCAGCGCTCCCATCGAGCGCGAGGCTCCTGTGTACACCGACTACCGTCAAAAGCACATCACCGTGCCCGGCCTGCGTCCGGGCGAGATCCTTGAATATGACATGGTCACGGTGATCCATACACCGCTGGCCGCCGGACAGTTCTGGGCCGAATATGACTTCGATAAGAACAACATCGATCTCGACGAAACGCTCGACGTCGACGTTCCCGCGGGACGCACTCTGAAGCTCAAATGCAAGCCCGGTATGGACCCCAAGATCACCGAAGAGAACGGCCGACGGGTGTATCACTGGGCGCACTCGCACCTCGAGCGCGAAGACGACAACAAGGATAAAGACAAGGACAAAAAGAAGAAAAAACGGCGCCCTGACGATGATCGCCCCGATATTCAGTTGACCACTTTTGAAACGTGGGAGCAGATCGGCCGCTGGTACGCCAATCTTGAGAAAGATCGTCGCGCTCCGACGCCCGAGGTTCGCGCGAAGGCCGAGGAACTGACCAGGGGAAAAACAACCGATCTGGATAAAACGGAAGCACTCTACGATTTCGTTGCCTTGAACTTTCGCTACGTCAGCCTCTCACTCGGCGTTGGGCGCTATCAGCCTCACGCTGCCTCCGACGTTCTGCACAATCAATACGGCGACTGCAAAGACAAGCACACTTTGCTGGCCTCTCTGCTCGAGGCCGAAGGGCTGCACGCGAACTCGGTATTGATCAATTCCTCGCGCAAACTCGATCCCGATGTGCCCTCACCTTCGCAGTTCGACCACGTCATCACGATGTTGCCGTTAGGCAATCAAGAAATCTGGATGGATACCACGGCCGAGGTCGGCCCGTTCCGCCTTCTTGCCTACACGCTCCGCCATAAGCAGGCCTTGGTAATTCCGCCAACAACCGTGAAGAATGCTCCCGCGCCTCATCTCGAGGAAACTCCAGCCGACACCCCGAAGCCCGATTACGAACGTTCGGAAATTACCGGCAAGATCAATGAGATCGGCAAACTCGAGGCCCATGTCAGTTATGAGTTTCAGGGAGACGAAGAACTCCTGCTGCGTTCGATCTTCCGCCGCGTTCCGCAATCAAACTGGCAACGTGTTGCTGAAAATATCAATGTCGGACTTGGCGGCGATGTTTCCCATCTCGTCGTGAGCGATCCCGCAGCAACGAAGGAGCCCTTCAGGCTGTCTTACGACGTGTCACGCCCGAATTTTCTCGATTGGTCGAAGAAGAAAACGCAGGTTCCTTTGCCACTGGTGCAGTTCAGCTTGCCCGATGTGGATCCTGATGACCCCGATAATGATGGCGAGCCTCTGAAACTCGGCCCGAAGGGCGAATACTCCTACAAAGTAACGTTGGAACTTCCTGCAAAGTATTCAGCCCAGGCGCCGCTCGCTTTTTCCCTGAAGCGCGACTACGCAGAGTACGAAGCCACCTACAAAGTTGAAAACGGAGTCTTCGATGCAGGTCGCAAGCTGCTTCTACATCAGGACGAACTTCCTGTCGACCGTGCTTCTGATTACGCGTCGTTCCGCCGCGCCGTAGGAGCGGATTTGTCCCAGCAGTTGAATGTCGAGAATGCATCTGCCGGCGGCATTGTTCCTCCCGCCGACATGAAGGTCGACGATCTGATCGAAAGCGCCAGAGCGGCCGCCGACGCTGGCAACCTTCAAGTCGCGGAGGCATTGCTGAAACGCGCAACCGAACTCGATCCCAAGAACAAATTTGCCTGGAACAATCTCGGGCTCATCTACTTGGGCACACGACAGGATGATCAAGCGATCGTCTGCTTTAAGAAACAGATCGAGGTCAATCCGTATGATGAGTTCGCTTACAACAACCTTGGCCGCACTTATTGGCAGGATCGCAACTACGAAGAAGCGGTTAAAGCTTTCAACAAGCAACTAGAGAACAATCCGCTCGATAAATTTGCGCACGCCAATTTGGGACAAATGTACGCCGAGTGGCACAAGTATGATCTCGCGGTACCCGAACTGGAAAAGGCAATCTCGCTAACGCCCGACAGTGCCGAACTCCAGGTCACGCTCGGCGACGCCTATCTCAATCTCGGCCAGGATGCAAAAGCGCTTGCTACGTTCGATCACGCCGTCGAACTGAATGCCACCCCGCTCGTCTGGAACAACATCGCGTATCAGTTATCTCTAAAGGGATCGCATTTGGATCGCGCGCAGCAGTACGCCGAATCTGCTGTTTCCGCGACCGCAGCCGCGCTCCGCAATATCTCACTCGACTACCTCTCTCAGAAAGACCTGCCGCTCGTCTCCTCATTGATCGCATATTGGGACACTCTCGGCTGGGTCGAGTTTGGTGAAGGCAATTTCGATAAAGCGGAGAAATATGTCGCAGCGGCCTGGTCGCTTGGACATCATGGCGAAGTGGGCGACCATCTGGGCCAGATTTACGAGAAACTTGGCAACAAAGATCTCGCGCTCCGCACTTACGCGCTATCAATGAATGGGCTGCGACCGATTCCGGAGACTCGCGAACGGTTGGCGTCGCTTGCGGGCGGGCCGTCAAAAGCTGATGCCGCGGTCTCGCATTACAAGGAAGAACTCGAGCACCTTAGAACGATCGACTTGGGCAAGGCCAAGCAAAACGGGAACGCCGACTTTTTCGTTCTCCTAAGCGGCGGGACCGGTGAGAGAGCGAAAGTGGACGCCGTGAAGTTCGTCAGCGGTGACGAAAAGTTGAAATCTTACACTGACGCTCTCCGCACCGCCGACTACCGTCTAACGTTCCCCGATGACACGCCCGTGAAGGTTCTACGTCGGGGGACTCTCACGTGCTCCGTCGCCAGTGGGAGCTGCAAGTTCATTTTGACTCTGCCCGACGACGTTCGAACAGTGGATTAAGGTTCAGCATGAGGGGATGCCCCACGTCTCGTCGTTTTTTCGAGACGTGGGAGTCTGACAGAAGTGGCACCTCAGTGCCCGCACGTCGGCGTGTAGTTCATCGGACCAGGCATGCGATTCGACATCGACGGCTTCCCAACGGCCTGAACATAGAGCTGGTAGTTGTCGGTTGGAAGGTTGAAGCTGCACATATCCGCCGAATATGTCCCCACCGGTACCTGTGCCAGTTGCGCCAGATTCTGTCCGTCACTGCTGCTGTAGATGTTGTAGTGATCGACAGTGCTTTCATCCCCGCTGATCTTCCACTGCAGAGAATTCGCGGTGATGGAAGGTTGAAGCGAGAAGCAGCTATCGACTCCCGATTCAATTTCTGTTCCTTCTTCGTAGTCATTCCAGGTGACCAACTGAAGATAAGGCAGCTGAGTTCCCTGGTTGTAAATCGAATTGATCGCCGAGAATGTCTTCAGCCAGGTCTGGCCACATTGCTGATCCATCCTTCGGTTCGAACCCCAGGACGCGAGCTGATCGTTGAATCCTTTGTACACCGCGCCCACCGTCTCCAGGTTCGCGAACGACAGCCCTGTGTAATAGAAATTCTGCAGGTATCCCAAACCGTAATCCCCCGCCCAAGGCATCACCCAGGAATAACTGCCATCGCTCATTGAATGCATAAAGCCCGGATTATCCTGAAATATGAATCGTGGAGGCATTTTTAATTTTCCATTCGCGCTCTGCCAATCGACGGCGTACTTACTGTCAACGTTGAAGTTCGTCACAATCGGCTGGCCACCGATATTCAGGTACGCGCTCGAGGGGAAGTATGTCTGTTCTACATACTGCAGCAGGTTGACCAGTACATTTTGCGGTGAGCAACCGTTGCAGGGATTCCAGCCAATCGCGCCTGCATCGATCATGATCGCGAACGAGAAGCCGGCGTGCTTCTCCGCCTCATGCATCACCATCTGCGTCGCGTCGTCGATGCTGTTGTTCGGACCATACCAATCGACGATCACGCCATCAATGCCCCGGCTGACCATATCGTCGATTTGCCGCTTTAGCTGGTTCGCATCATCGGAGTTGTAGCCCACATTCATGTGTCTCGGATCTCCGAACCACATCAGCAGTTGCGCGAACACTTTCGTGTTCGCCCCCAAATAGAGCAGCGAGTGAATGTTGATTTTGCTGATATTGTTCGCGCCGAGATTCCCATTCACCTGACTCGGAAAGGTGTCGGACGCGCTCGTATTGTTTAACGTCTGAGCGCTCAATGTCGTCGTTGGAGCAGGGCTGTTGCTGACCGGTGGCGGAGCAGGCGCTGGTGCAGGAGCAGGAGGATCCGTCGTTTGCAAAACTGATTTTGGGCTTGAACCGCAATTTACGAGCAAACTTGCAAAAAGACACACCACAAGTATTCGGTACAAAACGTTACCCTCAAGAGAGAAGTAAGTTGGGTCTTGCTTCGTTCTTGGCCGGGGAAAGGACGCAACGACCGCGTGGGATTTCCTTCACCCGGCAGGTCTGGCAGGAATGGATTAACTATATTGCTAATACTGGGAACTGCGTAGCTCTGAAAAGTTCACATACCAGATTTCCAGTACGCCTCTATTTCATGGTCATGAATTGTGAGGGTGCGTTCCATCCTTCCACTTCCAGACTGGGCGGCAACTTCTTTTCTGAAGCGCGGAAGGCAGCGGTCACGTGGCGGGTCTCGCCGGGCAACAACGCCAAATAGTTGTCTTCCCACAGCACGGGCAGAATCTCGTCGTCGGTCTCCCCCTCGCGGCTGGCCCGGTGGCTCGATCCTTTATTGATCTTGAGGCGGACGGCGAATGCTAAAGTCGCACTAGGATTGTGCACGGTAACTGTAGCCGATCCTCGGTCTGCGTCCTGCTTGTATTGTGCTCTGATATCAAGACTCACTTTGGGCAAGCGGTTTAAAGCAGTGTAGTCCGCGAAATCCTTCGTCGGGGTCCAGGTTGAGATGTCGTACTGTCCGGAAGAGTCTTCCTCCTGGCGGGCCCAATCGAGCGTCTCTTCCTTCGTCGATAACCAATAGAAATTCCGGCTCACGATTTCGCCCGCGGATTCCAGATTCAAGCTGACGAAATATGTCGAACTGAGCCCGTCAATCATCGGTAGCGTAAATACCCGAGTGCTGCTGTCGGCACCGACGTTGGCCACAATCTCTTTCGCGAACTTCTCTTTCATATCGAGATTGAAGATTTTCGCTCGGACCTTCAGATTCGCAAACGGCTCGTAGCGCGAGTTCACGACGACCACAGACCGGTCATCATACGAATACTGCACATGGAGAGGCTCGCAGGCCTTCTTCACGCCGAAATAAGATCCGCCCGGACGCAGGTACCAGTCGTAAAGGTGCCAGATCATGCTCGGCCACGCATTGTTCAGCATCCACTGAATGATTCCCGTAGACGTGTACTTGTTTCGCCCGTAAGCCTCCATCATCGCGCGATGTGCCTCGTAGGCTTGCACCTGCGCCTTCATCGCATATTCCTCGATTGAGTTCGCCTGCCCGTAACGCTTGTTCAGTGCTTCTGTGAAGACATCCAGTGTGCGTGACATTCCGCCCGCGTGATATTCCCAGACCGAATCGATTGGCCAAAGATGATCCGGAGGCAACATGCGGCGCAGGCTTTCAATCGGAGGAATCGCGGGTCCGGGACTGGTCTCGGTATTAAACCCGAATGCGCCACCATGGCGCTTATCGACATACCAAAATGAAGGAGCCACGTACTCGTAGGGACCAGTCATCTTCACGCCGCTCGGGCCCACAGTCGTATTCCGCGCACCAGCTGAAGAGATCGCAGGATTCGGCCACTCCACCTCCCTTATCACGTTCAGATAAAGTTCTTCCACGTGCGGTGGGGGCGCAAAATCGCTGCCATACAACCACCCAAGCACCGACGGGTGCCGCTCCAGCCGCCGCAACTGATCGCGCAAGGACTCACCTGCGATGCGTTCGTTCTCCTTGTCCCACGCTGGCCAGTTTTCCCACTGGTCGCAGCAGCACCATCCGGGCAATATAAGAATGCCCATTTGGTCCGCGAGATCGAAGAAGTGGTCGTTCTCAATCTTGCCCTCGAGGCGCACAGCATTCAGATTCAAATCGCGGACGTAGTTCAACTCAGCCTGCTGCCGCTCCGGCGAGGAACGCAGCATCAAGTCAAAGCTATAACCGGCGCCTCGGATCAGAATGTCTTTTCCATTGATCTGAAAACGGCGATGCCCGTTCTCATCGATTTTTGAAGTGATTTCGCGAATGCCAAACTGAATGTGCGCCAGGTCCGAAACATCTCCGTTCACTTCAACCGAGAGATCCAGCGTATACAGTTCTTGTTTTCCAGTTTGCACCGGCCACCACAGCCGGGGATTCTGCACTTTGAGCTGTGAGAACTGCTCTGGCGTAAAGCGCACGACCTTCGTCTCTTTGGGGCCGAGTTGTTCTCGCTGCTCAAATGCAAGACTTTCGATGCGACCCTTTAGAACTGCTTCCACCGGACGGTTTTCCGTATTCGTGAGTTCCCCGCGGACGGTCAACCTGGCTTCGTTCGTCTCGGGAAGGTCGAGCTTCGTCAGCACAGCGGGATAGCGTAAGGCTACGGGACCTGTGGTGGAGATGCTCACATCTCGCCAGATGCCCATCTCCTTACCAGGAGGCATGGGCGCCCAATCGACGAGCGTGATCGCCAGATCGCGGGGCTGTGGAGCGAACACTTCAACCGCAAGCGCATTGTCGGCACCGACGTTGGCCGCTGCGGTCACATCAAACCGAAACACACGCCATGTTCCTGCGAATTCGGTGGAGTCCGCGATTTGTTTTCCGTTCATCCACACATTCGCTCGGTAATTGATCCCGTCGAATCCGAGCCAGATCGTTTTGCCTCTGTATTCGTCAGGCAACTTGAATTCCGTGCGGTACCACCACGATTGCCGGAAAGGACTTGTCGGTGGCATGAGGATGTTCGAGAAGTCTTCGAAGATCGGATAAGTTGTGCCTGGAATCGAGCGCAGGTTCATCCCGGTATAGGGATCGGGATACACCTCGTCTTGTACAAGCGTGCTGAGTACAGTCGAAGGCAGCGTTGCCGGATACCAATCGTTTGAAGCAAAACCACTCCTGGATATCGCGGCGCCATCGGCACGCACATCTGCAGAAGACTGAATGAGCCAGTGCTCTCGCAAAAGTTCCGCAGAATCTTTGCTTTCGGATGTGGAAGCTGCCGAGATTCCCAGAAGAAGAAATGTAAACGCGCAGAAAACCGCAAAATAGAAAGACCGAGCCATGGAGCGCTCCCCGCGTGATAAGAACGCCACATTGTACTCGCCGCTCCCTTTCAAAGCGTGAGAAGCATAATGCTTCCATTGACTCGGTCACATCACTGAAGTACCATTCCCGCCAATTCCTGGAGGGCGATTGCAACTCCAACTCGAATGCAGGCCCATTGGAGAAGTCTTCGTGGTGCAGTGCCAGGGACGCATCGTTGCTGGAAACGAAGTCTTTACTCTCCACTCGCGGGTGCAAGACGCAATTGAGAAATATGGCGACGTGGTTTTGCAGTTGGAGAAAGTAGAATTTCTCGACAGTAGTGGCCTCGGCGCTATGATGCGCCTCCTTCAGGCGGCACACGCCAAAGGCGGCGATCTCAAGCTGTGCGGTCTGCCTTCCAAAATCAAGAGGGTACTCGAACTGACGCATCTACTGCCGCAGTTCGAAGCCTATGATTCGATGGAAGAGGCCATCACGGCTGCGTATCTGGGTTCGCGCTACTCCCACGGAAAGCCGGGTGACTCCCGCCCAAGAATGATCTGCGTCTTCCCTTCGCTCGACGTATGCGCGTTCTTGCGCGAGATCCTCTGCAATGCAGGTTTCAACGCGCTAACCACTGCGACGATCGAAGACGCGCCCATCTTGCTAAAGGCGACGAAGGCGAAAATCGTGGTGATCTCTCCACGCATGCAAATTGCGCGCGGGAAACCTGTGCGTCAGGCCTTCCAGGAGATCGTTCCTGAAGTTCGTATTCTGACTTTGGAAGACAACTTCGCCAGCCAGGATCCCGGCGAGGCCGCAGAAAAGCTCCTGGCGGATATCAGCGCGTTAGTCGCGCCTGCCAACTGAAGTAAATCCAGAGTTTCAGTGACTAATGTCAGCCTGCTCGAAGCTACCAGATCCGCACTCGTTCACCTGGCGCAAGATACAGCTTCTCACCCGGCTTCGGGTCGAACGCGCTGTACCACGCGTCTATATTCCGCACCGTATCAGCTCGATACTCACCCGGAGAGTGCTCATCCGTCATGACCTGTTGACGCAGCGCAGCCTCGCGCAGTTTCTCGCCCCAGTTCTGCCCGAACGCGATGAAAAACTGCTGATCGCTCGAATATCCATCGACGGTTGGTGCCACTTGCCCCGAAGCCTTGTATCCGTCATATGCCGCCGAAATCCCCGCAACATCCGCAATGTTCTCGGCGAGCGTCTGCTTGCCATTGATCGAGAGATCCGGAAAGGGTTTGTACTGGTCATATTGCGCCGCAAGTTGTGCCGTCGACGCTTCGAAGTGCTTCAGATCTTCCGGGGTCCACCAATTTCGCACTCGCCCTTTCGAATCGAACGCGCTCCCCTCGGTATCAAACGTATGGCTAATCTCGTGCCCAATCACCGTTCCAATCGCTCCATAGTTCACAGCGGCTGGAGCTTGCGGATCAAAGAACGGAGGCTGCAAAATCGCAGCCGGAAAATTCAGCGCGTTCTGCAAAGGCAAGTTCACTGCATTCACTGTCTGCGGCGTCATCGACCATTCTTTGCGATCAACCGGCTTTCCGAGCCGAGCAACTTGTCTGCGGTACTCCGCTAACCTTCCGCGCCAGATATTCCCAAACAGATCATCCGCTTTCACTTCGTAATTCGAATAGTCCCTCCACGTCTCTGGATAGCCAACTCCCACATATAAGGTAGAGAGTTTCGCCTCGGCTTCAGCCTTTGTGGACGCATTCATCCACGTGAGGGCCTCGATCCTTTTGCGGAATGCGGCGATCAGGTTCGCAACCATTGCGTCAGCTTGTTTTTTAGAAGAGGCAGGAAAATATCTCTCTGCATAAACCTTACCGATCGCATCTCCGAGGAAATCGTCGACCAGGAATACCGCCCGTTGCCAGCGCGGACGCTGCTGCGGAGTGCCCGACAATTCCTTTCCGAAAAATGCAAATCTCTCATCCGCGAACGCCTTCGGAAGAAAACCCGCGTACGCCTCGATCACGTGAAACGAGAGCCAGTCTTTCCAGGTGTCGAGCGGAATCGACGACACCAATGTCGACTCACCCCGAAAAGCTTCCGGCTGCCACACAATGAAACTCTTCACGTTGCTCATGCCCGCGCCACCGAAGTATTCGTTCCAATCAAGCCCTGGTGCCTTGGCCGAGAAATCAGGACGAGTCCACGTGTTGTTCGCCTTGTGAATGTCTTCGTTCTCCGCCAGTGTGCTATGGGCCTTCGCAATCGCCAGTTCCAGATCGAAAATCCCTTTCGCCCGCCTCTCCGGATCCGATAATCCGGCGAGCTTCAGCATCGCGGCCACGTGCATCTGATACTCCGAACGAACCTTCTGCATGCTCTGACTGTCAGAGAGGTAATACTCGCGGTCCGGCAGGATCACGCCACCCTGCATCAGGTATGCAGCGTAATGGTCCGAATCGTTGAACCCCGGCGCAACCCATAGACCGAAGAGATTCGGAGTATGGAAATTCGTGTTGTTCAGTGCGTCGACATCCGCACGCAGAGTTTCGCCCAGTGCCCGCGCCAACTGCTTCTTGTCCTTAATAGCCGCAATCGCATCGAGGCGTGTCTTCAGCGGAGCAATGCCTTTGGACTCGATCGCCGCTTCATCCATGTAAGAGTTGTAGAGGTCCGCTACCTTGCGTAGGCCCGAACCGGCCGGTTCATCGGAATTTGCGATCTCCTTGATCAGATCGGCCATGCGTTGGTTGCTAAGGTCGCCAAGCTTGGTCCAGACATCCACCGCAGCGCGATCAGGCGGAATCTCAACACGGTTGATCCAATTCCCGTTGGCAAAGTGATAGAAATCGTCTCCAGGCTTCACCGATGTGTCGATACTTGATGCGACTATGCCGTGTTCTTCTTGTATGGACGCGTTCTGCGATTGGGCAAGCAGGGCAACAAACACAAAGCAGGCAAGAAAACACACCGACAACTTTTGATTTGCTTTCATTTGGGCTCCGAACCGGGGCGGGTTTTGAAGAAATCTGGCAAACAGGTTAGTTTACGCCCCTCGCTTAGACGCGCGATGGGTTAAGACGTTATTTCCGAATTGCAAGAAGAACCCTCAGCTGCAGCTAGATTGGGGGCTGCCGCTTGTGCCACGCCGTAGCTTGCTCATAGCAGTAAGCCAATCGCAAAACCAGGTCTTCGCGCCAATGCGGCCCCGCGATCTGCAGCCCGATCGGCAAGCCGCTCTCCGTAAATCCGCATGGAACTGAAATCGCAGGCAGCCCCCACACATCGAAAGGCCGGGTGTTGCGAAGCAATTTAAGTTCGGCCGGCCGCAACGCGTCAGGATTCGCCTTCAGTTCGGCAATCGATGACGCCGGGATTGGTGTTGTCGGTGTCACCAGCAAATCGACATCGGCAAAGGCCTGCCGGATGTCCCGCCGCGCTTTCTCTAATGCACGCCGCTTCTCGATATACTCCGTCGCAGTGACATCTTCTCCTGCACGAATTCGCCTCAGGGTCTCTGGGTGATACAACCCTGCACTCTTCACTACGTCCTCTTTGTGGTGGGCATACGCCTCTGCGGTTTGCAATCTGCGATCGGTGGGAACCTCAAGCACCAACTCTTTCATCTCGGCAACGAGCGTACGAATACCTATGAGCGCGTATTCGATGGATGAGCTGACCTCCGGATCAAGGTCACCAAAGAAATAGGCCCTCGGGACCCCCACGCGCAGGGACTTCGCATCTTCTTTAATCGCAGAGAAATAATCGATTACCGGAACATCAGATGAATAAATGTCGGCTGGATCATACCCGGCAATCGCCTGCAGCACGATCGCCGCATCCTCCACGCTCGCAGCGATGGGTCCAACGTGATCGAGCGATGTCGAGAGCGGAATTACACCACGACTCGATACTCGCCCGTACGTAGGCTTCAGCCCGACGCATCCGCATAATGCCGCAGGTTCTCGAATCGAACCTGCCGTATCGGTCCCAATCGCAGCGCAAGCCATCCCTGCAGGAACTGCCGCCACCGATCCTCCTGAGGATCCTCCAGCAATACGTCCGGGATCCCATGGATTGTGCACCTCTCCGAAATGGCTGATGAGCGAACTGCCACCATAGGCGAACTCGTGCAAATTCGTCTTGCCGATAATTACGGCCCCTGCCTCGCGCAAGCGACGAACGACCTCGGCATCCTCTTCTGGTACTCGATTCGCATGCAGAGCGCTGGCCGATGTTGTGCGCACTCCGGCGGTGTCGATCAGGTCCTTCAACGCGATCGGAATTCCATGCAAGGGCCCGCGCCAATCTCCCCGCGCGATCTCAGTTTCCGCAGCCCTCGCCTCGGCCATGGCCGATTCGCTCATGACAGTTATGAATGCGTTGAGCGAGGGATTTTTCTGCTCGATACGACTCAGACAACTCCGAGCGATCTCAACCGGAGAAATCTCCTTTTTCCGAATCGATTGCGACATCTCAGAAATTGTCATCAGGGCAGTCATGGCCGCGAGCCATTGTAAAGGTTTCCTCGGTGCCCCTCGGTGTTCTCTGTGGTGAGTGTGCTTTCTCAAACCCAAGTAAGCTGCCGCTGCATCCAAAAGTCCTATAATGAAGAAAGCGGTTCTCCCCGGGGGCAAGAAAATATGTCAGAGATGACGATCGCGCCTGTTGCGACGCACGGCTTTTTTGTGGATGGTCGGTGGCAACAGGAAGGCGACATAGTCGAAATCCGTGCCCCTTACGACGGCAGCCTGATCGCCCGCGTCACTCAAGGACGTGGAGAACACGCCGAGGCCGCGATCGCGGCCGCCGTAAAGGCATTCGGCACTACACGTCGTCTTCCAGCCTTCGAACGACAGCGCGTGCTCCGGCAGATTTCCGCATACATGGTCGAACGGAAAGAGGAATTTGCCCGCACACTAGCCCAGGAGGCGGGAAAGCCCATCAAGGCGGCACGCAGCGAAGTCGATCGCGCCATCTTTACCTTCAATGTCGCCGCCGAAGAAAGCACCCGCATCTACGGCGAGTATCTTCCTCTCGATTGGCAGGAGTTTACGGCAGGACGCTGGGGCATTGTTCGCCGCTTCCCTCTCGGCCCGCTCGCGGGAATCACGCCATTCAATTTTCCGATCAATCTCGTCGCCCACAAGGTGGCCCCGGCTATTGCTGCTGGATGCTCGATGGTTTTGAAGCCCGCACCGCAAACCCCGCTCTCCTCAATACTTTTGGCGGAATGCGTGCAACAGGCAGGATGGCCCGACGGCGGCCTCAACGTCATACCCCTATCAAACGAAGATGCCAGTCTCCTCGTCACAGACGATCGCATCAAGCTGATCAGTTTCACCGGCAGCGTCCCCGTGGGGTGGGACATCAAGCGCCGCGCTGGAAAAAAGAAAGTCGTGCTCGAACTCGGAGGCAACGCCGCAGTCATCGTCCACGGCGACGCTGATATTGCCTACGCCGCCGAGCGCTGTATCGCCGGAGGCTTCGGATACGCCGGCCAAACATGCATTTCGGTGCAGCGCATTCTGGTCGAGCACTCCGTTTATGGCAAGTTTACCGACCTCCTTGTCGAGGACGTCAAGATGCTGAAGACCGGTGATCCCCTCGACGAAAATACCGACGTCGGCCCGCTAATTCGCGAAAGTGATGCCATCCGCACCCTAAGTTGGATCGAAGAAGCAGTTCGGGGCGGAGCCCGCCTGCTGTGCGGCGGACATCGAAAGAACCAGGTCGTGGAACCCACTGTCCTCACCGGCACGAAACCTGACATGAAAGTAAACTGCCAGGAAGTTTTCGGACCCGTGGTTACGGTTGAGCCTTACACGAGCTTCGACCAGGTCCTGCGCCAGGTAAACAACTCCTCTTATGGAATGCAAGCTGGCATTTTCACGCGAGACGCCAAGCTGCTCTTCCAGGCTTATGAAGAACTCGAAGTCGGAGGTGTAATCGCAGGAGACGTTCCCTCGTTTCGTATCGATCACATGCCCTATGGCGGAGTAAAAGATTCCGGTCTCGGCCGCGAAGGGCTACGGTATGCAATCGAAGAAATGACCGAACCCAAACTGCTCGTGATGAACCTGCGATAAAAAGGCTTCTAGCTGCTAGCTTCTAGCCAAATCCTGTGGCATCAGTTCTCTTCTCTCGTCCTGCGTCAAGAATGCGAGTCGGCCAATGTTGTCGAAAAGGTTCGGCTAGCGGCGAGAAGCTCTCCGTTGATAAACTCAACAAATTTCAAGTAATGTTCACTGCGAAACTTTATTCGCCAAAATTTTCAAAAATCCGCGACAAAGGTCGCCGAAGTATTTATAATTCCCAGTTTCGCTAACAAACCGGAAACCTCTGTGGGTGGTTTCTGCTCGGGAAAACTGACGCACTGACGACGGACACGCCGTCGGGTCTCTTCAGCCAGATCTCATAAAGAGAAATGTCGCAGATCTTTCATCGCAGCACGAATTCGCTGGCCCGCGCCACTATCTTCGGTGCTGTATTCGTCATTGCCGGACTAGTCTGGGTCGGCTACGCGATTCAGGGGTCCCCGTTCGTAACTTACGCCGGCGTTCGCAAGCCGCAGCCGGTCCCGTTCAGCCATCAGCACCACGTCACCGGACTCGGCATTGACTGCCGCTACTGCCACACCTCGGTTGAAGACTCCAGCTTCGCTGGGATTCCTCCGACCAAGACCTGCATGAACTGCCACTCGCAGATCTGGACCAATGCCAAACTTCTCGAACCAGTTCGTGCCAGCTATCGTTCTGGGGAGTCATTGCAGTGGACGCGGGTCAACCAGCTTCCCGACTTCGTGTTTTTCAATCACAGCATTCATGTCGCCAAAGGCGTCGGCTGCAACACGTGCCACGGCCCGGTCGACCAGATGCCGCTGATGTATCAGTATGCGTCACTTCAGATGGAGTGGTGCCTCGATTGCCATCGCGATCCCGGCAAGAATCTCCGTCCCCGCGACCAGGTCTTTAATATGCGTTATCAGGAGCCCTCCACCGGCAACCCGGTTTCCATGGATGGCAAAACTTTCACCGATCAGGATTCGCTCGGCGAATACCTGATCAGCAAATATCAGGTTCGTACCGGACACTTGAAAACGACAGACGGGCAGACCACTGTCAGCGACATCACCAGCTGCAGCACCTGCCATCGCTAACTGGGGCACGAGTCGTATAGAAACGTATGTGGGGACAGCCGTACTCAGCTGTCCGTCGAGCGAAGCTCGACTAGGTGTTTGAAATGCTCCGAGTTGCGGGCTGAAAGGGCTTGCAACGAATTCAGCCGCGAAAGCGGCGAAAGAATGCAGCCCACGGCGCAAGCCGTGGGTGTAAGTGGGATTGATGAACAGCCCCGAAGGGGCGAAAGAAGCGAATTCGTATCGCATGACGAACGAAGAAAAATCTAACGGCGGCCTGATTCAGATTACGAAGAAAGAAGACGTTTGCCCGGGATCGAAGGACAAACTCACGCTCGCCGCCGTCCGCGAAAAAATCGACGCCGCTACGGCGCACGATGCAAAAGAGAAAACTGGGCCGCAATACTGGCGCTCCCTCGAAGAACTCGCAGGCAGCGCTGAATTCCAAGAAGCCCTCCATCGTGAATTCCCAAAAGGCGCTTCCGAATGGCTCGACAAAGCGTCCCGTCGCGGATTCCTGAAGGTCATGGGCGCATCGCTCGGTCTGGCTGGCATGACCGGATGCGTGAAGCTTCCTCTCGAGCCGATCGTTCCTTACGTTCGACAGCCGGAAAACGTCATACCCGGTCGCCCGCAGTACTACGCGACCGCGATGACACTCGGCGGTTATGCGCAACCGTTATTGGTTGAGAGCCATCTTGGACGCCCGACCAAGATCGAGGGCAACGATCAGCACCCCGCGTCGATGGGCGGCACCGACATCTTCGCCCAAGCATCGCTCCTGGGCATGTATGATCCGGACCGCTCTCAAAATGTCTCGTCCCTAGGCGATGTTCGTTCATGGCAAGGATTCATGGCAGCGATTCGCGGACCTTTGATGTCGCAGAAGCCGCTGCAGGGCGCGGGGATTCGTATTCTCACTACGACGATTTCCTCGCCCACGCTCGCCGATCAGATTCGCAATTTTCAGAAGCTCTATCCGCAGGCGAAGTGGCATGTTTACGAACCGGTCAATCGCGACAACGCGCTCGAAGGCGCAAAGGCGGCCTTCGGACAGCCTGTCGAGACGCGCTACGATTTCACGAAAGCTGATGTCATCGTCTCACTCGATGCCGATTTCCTCTATGGCGGATTCCCCGGCAACGTGAAGTACATCCGCGATTTCGCCAGCCGCCGTAATCCCGACGGCAACATGAATCGGCTGTACGTCATCGAGAGCACGCCGAGCGCGACGGGAGCGAAGGCGGATCATCGAGTTCCGATCACTTCGTCTCGGGTCGAACCATTCGCCGTCGACCTTTCCGGCTTCATTGGAGCGATGTCACGCGGCAATGTGGCTGGCGATGTGAACACGTCTGTATACAAAATCGGCCAAGACCTAATGGCCCATCGCGGTTTGAGTATTGTGTTGGCCGGCGACAACCAGCCTCCTGCAGTCCACGCCCTTGCGCATGCGATGAACGCACAGCTCGGCAACGTAGGCAAAACCGTCTTCTACACCGACTCCGTCGACGCGAATCCGATCAATCAAACGGAATCGCTGAAGGAACTCGTCGCCGACATGCAAGGCGGCAAGGTCGATCTGCTGATCATCCTCGGTGGCAACCCGGTCTACGATGCTCCCGCCGATCTGAACTTCGCCGACGTGCTCAAGAACGGCAAGACTCCGATACGTGTACATCACGGCCTCTATCAAGACGAAACCGCCGAGCTATGCCAATGGCATGTTCCAGCAACGCACGAACTTGAATCCTGGGGCGATGCCCGCGCCTACGACGGTACGGTCAGCATCATTCAGCCCCTGATCGCTCCTCTTTATAACGGCAAGAGCGCCATCGAATTCTTCGGGATGCTCTCGGGCCAGAGCGACGCCACCGGATATGAACTGGTCCGCTCCTACTGGCAGAAGCAGCACCCTGGAGCAGATTTCGAGCAGTTCTGGCGCAAGTCGTTGCATGATGGATGGGTTGAAGGAACCGCGTTCGCCCAAAAGACAGTCAAGGCACAGGGCGTTAGCACGATCGCAGGATCAGTTCCCGCCGATACGATCGAGCTCAACATCCGCCGCGACCCCACCATCTACGACGGTCAGTTCTCCAACAACGGCTGGCTGCAAGAGCTTCCCAAGCCGATGTCGAAGCTCACGTGGGATAACGCCGTGCAAGTCGGCCCCAAGATGGCCGAGCGCCTCAAACTCGCCGCCAAAGATGTCGTCGAACTCGAACTGAACGGCAAGAAGCTCAAAGGCGCGATCTGGATTCAAGCTGGACATCCCGACAACTCCATCACGATCACTCTCGGCTATGGCCGCAAGCGTGCCGGACGCGTCGGCACCGGACAAGGCTTCAACGCGTACGAGTTCCGCACAAGTTCGAATCCCTGGATTGCGAACGGCGTTCAGATTCGCAAAACCGGCGACACCTACGAACTCGCCTCCACGCAGGGCATGCAGTCGATGGATACCCCCGACGGCGGACACCGCCCGCTCGTGCGCGAGACAAGCCTCGACGAATACAAAAAGCATCCCAACTTCGCGAACGAAGAGGAAGAGAATCCTGCAAAAGACGACACGCTCTACCCAAACTACGAGTACGAAAAAGAAGCGTACGCCTGGGGCATGGCGATAGATCTCAACAAGTGCGTCGGCTGCAACAGCTGCGTGGTCGCCTGCCAGTCGGAAAACAACATTGCGGTTGTCGGAAAGGAGCAGACTCTGCTGGGCCGTCACATGCACTGGATTCGTATCGACGCTTATTACGAAGGCGACCGCGACAATCCGAGAGCTTTCTTCCAGCCGGTTCCATGTATGCAGTGCGAAAACGCCCCCTGCGAAGTTGTTTGCCCCGTCGGCGCCACCAGTCACACGACTGAGGGCCTCAATGACATGATTTACAACCGCTGCGTGGGCACGCGCTATTGCTCCAATAACTGCCCGTACAAAGTACGACGGTTCAACTTCCTCTTGTTCTCAGACTGGGACACGCAGCAATACAAGATGATGCGCAATCCTGACGTCAGCGTGCGCAGTCGCGGCGTCATGGAAAAGTGCAGCTATTGCGTGCAGCGCATCAACGAACGTCGCATCGACAGCGAAGTTGCAACAGTTCGCGACGGTAAGGAAACCCGCATCGGAGACGATTTGCAGACTGCGTGCCAGCAGTCGTGTCCGGCAGACGCCATTATCTTCGGCAATATCAACGATCCGAATAGCACTGTTTCCAAATGGAAGGCGCAGGCTCGCAACTACAGCCTGCTCGGCGAACTGAACACGCGCCCGCGCACAACGTATTTGGCGGAAGTAAGAAACCCGAACCCGGAACTGGAAAGCTAGCGTGGAAGAGTGGCCCTTTAGGGCCGCGTTAAGAGGCGGATTGAGATTAGGGGGCTTTAGCCCCTGAGACAGAGCATGCCAGAGCAATACAAAACATCAACCGAGATCGAACGCGCTCCCGTCATCGAGCCGGGCCATACTTTCGGCACGGTCACCGAGAAAATCAGTGCCATCGTGCTGACGCGTCCGGCCTCGAACGGATGGTTCATCGGCTTCGGCCTGATGTTCATGGCGACGATGATGCTGCTGTTCGCCATCGGATACCTCTTCCTGAAAGGCGTCGGCATCTGGGGCGTTACCATCCCCATCGGATGGGGCTTCGCCATCGTCAACTTCGTGTGGTGGATCGGGATCGGCCACGCTGGCACGCTGATCTCCGCCATTCTCTTATTGCTGCGGCAGTCGTGGCGCAACTCCATCAACCGCTTCGCTGAAGCGATGACCCTCTTCGCGGTCGCCTGCGCTGGACTTTTCCCGCTGCTTCACGTCGGCCGTCCCTGGCTGGCTTACTGGCTTTTCCCCTATCCCAACACCATGCGGGTGTGGCCGCAATTCCGTAGCCCGCTGATGTGGGACGTCTTTGCGGTCTCGACCTACGCCACCATTTCCGCTCTCTTCTGGTTCGTTGGCCTGATTCCTGACTTCGCCACGCTGCGCGACCGTGCTGAAAAGCCCTGGATCAAAGTCATCTACGGCATGCTTTCCTTCGGATGGCGCGGATCAGCACGTCACTGGCATCGTTACGAGACCATGTACCTGCTTCTTGCCGGACTTGCCACGCCGCTCGTGCTCTCGGTGCACACGGTCGTCAGCTTCGATTTCGCTATCGGCATCGTCCCGGGCTGGCACACCACGATCTTTCCGCCATACTTCGTTGCCGGCGCCATCTACTCCGGCTTCGCGATGGTGTTGATGCTTGCTATTCCAATCCGCAAGATCTACGGTCTGGAAGATTTCATCACGGAGCGTCACTTGCAGAATTCCGCGAAGGTCATGCTCGCGACCGGGCTCATCGTCGCTTACGGATACGGCGTCGAGGCCTTTATGGGATGGTACAGTGGCGACCGGTACGACGCCTTTACCCTCTGGAATCGTCTGCACGGTCCCTACGCCTTTTGGTACTTGTCGCTGCTCACGTGCAACATCTTTATTCCGCAGGTGCTCTGGATTCGTAAATTGCGTACGAGCCCCGTTGCTTTGTTTTTCATTTCTTTCGTGATTCTCGTCGGTATGTGGCTCGAGCGCTTCATCATCGTCGTCGTCAGTTTGCACCGCGACTTCCTGAATTCTTCGTGGGGCATGTACTACCCCACGCGTTGGGACTACATGACCTTCTTCGGGACGATTGGAATGTTCCTGATGCTGATGTTCCTCTTCCTGCGCGTGCTGCCATCGATCTCGATCTTTGAAATGCGCACCCTCCTGCCCGAAGCGGAGGTAAAAGAGTAATGGCCAAGCGCGATCCCATTTACGGACTCATGGCCGAATTCGATTCCGCACAGGCATTAGTTGATGCCGCGAAAAAAACGTATGGCGCCGGATACAAGAAGATCGACGCCTACAGCCCCTTCCCGATCGAAGGTCTGGCTGAGGAAATCGGATTCCATCACGACGAAGTTCCGCTGGTCGTGCTCATCGGCGGCATCATCGGCGGATGTACCGGGTATCTTATGCAGTACTGGATGAATGCTGTCGACTATCCCTTGAATATCGGCGGCAAACCTCCGCATTCCTGGCCTGCATTCATCGTGATCACATTCGAAATGACGATTCTGTTTGCTGGAATTTCTGCCGTGCTTGGCATGTTGGCTCTCAATGGCCTGCCCATGCCGTACCACCCGGTCTTCAACGTTCCTCGATTTGCGTTCGCTTCCAAAGACCGCTTCTTCTTGATCGTGTTCTCATCCGACAAGAAGTACAAAGCAGCTGAAGTCCGCAGCTTCCTCGAAGCCCTGAACCCACGCTCAGTCTCGGAGGTGCCAAGCTAAAATGCTGCGCTTCCGAAGAATCCCGGATTCCCTCTGTGGACCTCGGTGTCCCCTGTGGTTAAAGGTCTTTGCAGCCATCATGACGATTGCTGCCACAAGCGCCTGCCGCATCGACATGCACGTGCAGCCGCGCCAGAATCCGCTCTCCTACAGCGACTTCTATGCCGACCACCGATCGGCCCGTCCACCCGTCGAAGGTACGGTCGCTCGGGGCCAACTTTACTCCGACGCTTATTTCTACACAGGCAAGATCGGCACCAATCCCGGCGACTACATGCCCTTCCCGGTGACCAAGGAAGTTCTCGCACGCGGACGCGAGCGCTATGACATTTACTGCGCTCCGTGTCATTCCCGCGTGGGCGACGGCCAGGGATTCATTCCGTCTCGCGGATTCGCGCGCATGCCTCCCTCGTATCACATCCCGCGCCTGCAGAAGGCGCCTCTGGGATACTTCTTCGATGTGATGACCAACGGATTCGGCATCATGCCCGACTATGCCTCACAGATTTCGCCCGAGGATCGCTGGAAAATCGTGGCCTACATCAAGGCGCTGCAATTAAGCCAGGATGCCACGCAGGCGGATGTCCCCGCAGGCCAGAAGATTCCCTCCGAGCCGCCGAAATTCGCCGAGCCCGGATCAGGAGCCACTTTGCCTCAAGTCGTAAATGAACCACGAACCGGAATCGAGTCTGGGCGAGAACACGATAGAAGGCGAGACAACCAATGACCGCGGCCCCCGGTAAACAACTCGACCTCACGGCCCCGGCAGTCGTAAAGACGATCGGCCAGCGCTCGCTGATCATCGGCGTGATCTTCGGCATTGGCGCGATCGCGCTCGCACTTACGCGCCCCGACGAGTTCTACCGCGGATATCTGCTCGGCTACATGGACTGGCTCGGCGTCGCACTTGGCTCCATGGCCATCGTCATGATCCGCCATCTCACCGGCGGGGGATGGGGCACCGTTATCCGCCGCGTTCTCGGCGCCGCCATGCGCACTCTGCCGGTACTCGCAGTTCTGTTCATCCCGATCATCATCGGGGTTCTGCAGCACCGCAATTATCCCTGGCTCATGCCGCTCGATGCGATTCAAGATCCGCACATCAAAGAACATCTCGAGAAGCATGACTTCATCAAGGGCGCTTACCTGAATGCCGCCGGATTCATCATCCGCGCCATCATCTATCTCGCGATCTGGAACGTGCTCTCATTCTTGCTCTCGATGTGGTCGAAGCAGACGGATAAGCCGAACGCTCCCGACAACACGCAGAAATTCAAGGCCGTTGCCGGACCGGGCCTCATCCTCTACGCTTTCACGATTACCTTCGCTGTGATTGATTGGGTGATGTCCCTCGATCCGAGCTGGATCTCCACAATCTTCGGTCTTATCATCCTCGCGGGTGAATTGCTTTCCGCCATCTGTTTCGCGATCGTAGTTGAGCGCATCCTCGTGAAGTACAAGCCGATGTCGGAGATGCTCAAGCCCGAATTCGTCCACGACCACGGCAAGTGGACCCTTACCTTCATCATGCTTTGGGCCTACTTCAGCTTCTCGCAGTGGCTGATCATCTGGGCGGGCAACCTTCCGAATGAGATCACGTTTTATCTGAAACGACTCAACCACGGATGGGGGTACGTTGGCGCTTTCCTGGCTTTTTTCCATTTCTGCATCCCCTTCGTCATTTTGCTATCGCGGCCTTTTAAGCGGGACATCCGCAAGCTCGTCTGGATCGCGGTTTGGCTCCTGTTCATGCGCTTTGTCGATCTGTTCTGGATTATCGAGCCGAACTTCTCACAAAGCTTCACCGTCACGATTGCAGATATCGTCGTGCCCATCGCGATCGGTGCAATCTGGATGTTCTTCTTCTGCCGTAATCTCGCCGCTCTGCCTTTATTGCCGGTCTACGATGTATCGGCGCGAGATGTTTTTGACACTCACACGCCAGGAATCCCGGAGAACGCATGAGCAACGAAACTCATCCCGTGAAACACAACGGCCACGCCGATTATGAGCGGAAAGATATCGGTGTCGGCGGCGTGTTTGCGTTCCTCATCGGACTCGCGGCCGTCTTGGTGATCTGTTTCTTTCTCGTCCGGGGTTTGTACAGCGTTCTCGAGTCGCACTTTGCGGAGAAACAACCTGCGGTCAGCCCGCTGGCGGCCAATGTACCCAAAGACACTCGGAAACTGCCGCCGGAATACAAGAACGATGCGGAAAGTACTGACTACGAGAAATATCTGCGGCAGAACTTCCCCGCTCCACAACTCGAAACCAACGAGCGCACGGAATTGAACAAAGTTCGACTGCGTGAGGAAGACGTACTCAGCACCTACGATTACGTCGACAAGAATGCCGGCACCGTCCGCATTCCCATCGACCGCGCCATGGATCTCCTCGTTCAACGGGGCCTTCCCGTGCGCCCTCAATCCGGCGAAGCTCCGACGCAAGCCGCCAAGTCCCAGCCGGCAAAGATGAAGGGAACAAAGCAGTGAAGCAAGTGGAGGAAGTAAATAAGCCGTTTGTCGTTCCGACGAAGCGCTCAGCGCAGAGGAGGAATCTGGTGTCCCGCGTGCAGCGCCTAATGCTCATTAGCGCATTCAGCGCGACTGCCTTCGCTCAATCCATGACGACGGGCATCATGTCGCCCCCAGCCAACGTGCGCCCGCCCTACCTGACCAACGTCGGGATCGAGCAGCATCTCGACGGCCAAGTTCCCGCGGACCTCGCTTTCGTCGACGACACTGGCCGCCCTGTCAAACTTGGCGACTACTTCGGCAAGAAGCCGCTGATTCTCAACCTCGTCTATTACACCTGTCCGATGCTCTGCGGTGAAGCCCTTGCCGGGCTCAGCGCCTCGATGAAGATGATCAAATTCGATGTCGGCAACGAGTTCGATGTCGTCACCGTCAGCTTCAACCCAAAGGAAACACCGCAACTCGCCGCACAGAAAAAAGCCGAGTATTTGAAGCGCTACGGACGCCCGAACGCTGCCGCCGGATGGCACTTCCTCACCGGACCACCCGAGTCGATCAATGCACTGACGAAAGCGGTCGGATTTCAGTATCAATACGACGAGAAAAAAGATCAGTATGCGCACGCTACAGCCATCATGGTGCTAACGCCCCAAGGCCGCATCTCGCGCTACTTCTACGGCGTAGATTTTCCGCCGAAAGATCTGCGGATGGGATTGGTCGAAGCCTCATCTGGCAAGATCGGCAACGCTGTCGACCAGGTTCTCTTGTACTGCTATCACTACGATCCAGTCGCCGGAAAATACGGCGCGGTCGTGAGCAACATGTTGAAGATCGGCGGCGGACTGACAATTCTGCTCATCGGCGGCCTGATCCTCATTCTCATCCGTCTGGACCGCGCCGCGCCGCACCAGGGTTGGGACAAATCGGAGTTGGCTCACTCAGGACTGAAACACTAGCGATATGTTCGATAACTTTCCATTGTGGCCGCAAAGGGCCTCCAGCATCGCGGGCAACGTCGATGCCCTCTTCATCTTCCTGATCATCGTGTCCGGGATGATGACGCTGCTGATTTTCTGCGCTGTGCTCTATTTCGCCGCGCGCTACCGCCATCGCAGAGGTGTTCTGGCCGAGCAGGTCGAAGGTTCTACTCCGCTTGAACTTGTCTGGACCATTATTCCTCTCGGCGTCTTCATGGTTATCTTTGGCTGGGGCGCGTTCGTCTACTTTCAAAGCCGGACGCCTCCTCGCGACGCCACCGAAGTTTACGTCGTCGCCAAGCAATGGATGTGGAAGCTCGAACACGCTGAGGGTCAGCGCGAGATCAATGAGCTTCACGTCCCCGTCGGACGAGACGTCAAACTGATCATGACCTCGCAGGACGTGATTCATAGCTTCTTCGTGCCGGAATTTCGTATGAAGCAAGACGTGCTTCCGGGGCGTTACACCGTCGCATGGTTCCGCGCGACCAAGCCCGGCCGCTATCACTTGTTCTGCACCCAATACTGTGGAACACAGCATTCGGGGATGATCGGCGTCGTCGTCGTTATGGAGCCCGCTCAATACGAGGCATGGATGAGCGGCACCAACAACGGTCCCCTCTCAGCTGCCGGCGAAAAGATTTTCGCGGAACTCGGCTGCGCTACCTGCCACCGGTCTGATACGCAGGGTCGCGGTCCGAATCTGATAGGCGTCTTCGGCAAACCCGTGCAACTCGAAGACGGCCGCATCATCACTGCGGATGAAAATTATCTCCGCGAATCAATCCTCGATCCCGGCGCAAAGGTGGTCAAAGGATTCAAACCGGTCATGCCCACCTTCCAGGGCTTGATCAGTGAAGAACAACTGAATGCGCTGGTCGCCTATGTGAAAGCTCTCGGTGGACCCAGCCAGCCCGGAACCAGGACGGCGATGTCCGAGGGCGCTGCGGGCAAGGGAAATCAGGTGCAATAGTTATGGCAACGGCAACAGTACCAGCGGTCGAGCGCGAAAACTATCTTAATAAGCACTACGGCGTCGGTTCGTGGCTGCTCACTACCGACCACAAACGTATCGCGCTTCTCTATCTGATGTCGATTACGTTCTTCTTCTTCATTGGCGGCTTCTTCGCTTTGCTGATCCGGCTCGAACTGCTCACGCCCGCAGGCGACCTGCTGCAAGCCGACACTTACAACAAGATGTTCACTCAGCACGGTCAGGTAATGGTCTTCTTCTTCCTGATCCCATCGATTCCGGCGGTGCTCGGTAACTTCCTCGTGCCGATGATGATCGGCGCCAAAGACTTGGCCTTCCCGCGTATTAACCTTTTGAGCTGGTATTTGTACATCATCGCCGGTCTCATGATGCTTCATTGCATGCTGACGGGCGGCGTCGATACTGGCTGGACCTTTTACACACCTTTCAGTACTGCATTCAGTAACACAAAAGTAATTGAAGCCGGGCTCGCAATTTTTGTCGCCGGATTCTCCTCGATCCTCACCGGCCTGAACTTCGTGGTCACAATCCACCGCATGCGCGCTCCGGGCATGACATGGTCGCGTCTGCCCTTGTTCATTTGGGCGCACTACGCAACCAGCATCATCCAGATCCTGGGTACGCCCGTAATCGCTATCACGCTCGTGCTCGTCGTCGCCGAACGCGCTCTGCATCTCGGAATCTTCGATCCCCGCCTCGGCGGTGATCCGCTGCTCTTTCAGCATCTGTTCTGGTTCTACTCCCATCCGGCCGTCTACATCATGATTCTGCCGTCGATGGGCGTCGTCACCGAGATCATCGCCTGCTTCTCACGCAAGCGCATCTTCGGATACACCTTCGTAGCTCTCTCTTCGATTGCCATCGCAGTATTTGGATTCCTCGTCTGGGCGCACCACATGTTCGTCGCCGGTATTTCGGTCTACGCGGCGCTCATCTTCTCGCTTCTCAGTTATGCAGTCGCGGTCCCCTCGGCTGTGAAAGTTTTCAACTGGACCGCGACCCTCTACAAAGGATCGATCCACTACGACGCGCCGATGCTCTACGCTTTCGGCTTCCTCGGCCTCTTCACCATCGGCGGGCTGACCGGATTGTTTCTCGCGTCGCTTGGTATCGACATGCATGTCCACGACACCTATTTCGTCATAGCCCACTTCCACTACATCATGGTCGGTGGCGCGCTCATGGGATACCTCGGCGGCATGCATTTCTGGTGGCCTAAAATTTCCGGCAAGCTTTACCCGGAAGGCTGGGCTCGCCTCGCCGCACTGATCGTCTTCATCGGCTTCAACCTGACTTTCTTCCCGCAGTTCATCCTCGGATACCTCGGAATGCCGCGGCGCTATTACCAGTACCCGCCCGAGTACCAGGTACTCAACGTGCTCTCGACCGCAGGAGCCACTGTGCTCGCCGTCGGATATCTCATGCCGATGATCTACTTCCTCTGGTCGATGCGTTACGGCAAACCGGCTCCCAACAATCCGTGGAAGGCCGCCGGCCTCGAGTGGACGACGCAGTCTCCGCCCACCACCTTTAATTTCGACGAAGAGCCCGTCGTGACCTGGGAAGCCTATAACTACGACGAGATCGACGCAGATCACAAGGAGGTCACCGTTGTCGGATAGCACAACTGCGGCCCACACACACGAGGGTCTCCATAATCCGGCCCTGCTGCATCACTTCGCAACCGAAGAGCAGCAGAAGGACTCCGCCAGCTTTGGCATGTGGATCTTCCTTGGCACGGAAGTGATGTTCTTCGGTGGCCTGTTCTGCGCTTATCTGATTTACCGCGGTTGGTACTTCGGAGACTTCGCGGCAGCCAGCAAATCAATTAACGCCGCGCTCGGCGCCACGAACACCGGAGTCCTGATCTGCAGCAGCTTGACTGTCGTCCTCGCGATTTGGGCAGCCCATACCTCCCGGCGCGGACTGATGCTGCTCATGCTTGCGCTGACCATGCTCTTCGGACTCGGATTCCTTGGTATCAAAGGCATCGAGTATCACGACAAATTCGTCGAGCATCACGTTCCCGGCACATCATTCAGTTTCGAGCACGAAGAAATTCCAGGGCATCCCGGTCAGTATGCGAACGCGCGGCACGCCGAGATTTTCTTCGCCCTCTACTTCATCATGACGGGATTGCATGCCCTGCACATGATCGTCGGGCTCGGCATCTTCACCTGGCTGTTCATCAAAGCGTGGCGCGGGATGTTCACGCCGCGCTACTACACGCCGCTCGAAATCGGCGGCCTGTACTGGCACTTCGTCGACATTGTCTGGATTTATCTGTTCCCGTTGCTGTACCTGATTGACCGTCACCAGTAAGAATGATGATTATTTCCAAACCAAGACGTCATCCTGAGCGGAGCCGCATTTCGGACGGAGCGAAGGATCTCGCGTGCAGCGCACCCGTCGTCTCGAGGCAATAAATGTCTGAACACTCTCAATCATCTCCTCTGAAAACCTACTTCGCCGTCTGGATCGCGCTGTTGGCCGGCACCGGCCTTACCTATTGGGCCGCCCTGATCGACCTCGGCTCCTTCAACTCGGCTCTGGCCCTCATCATTGCCACAACGAAAGCGCTCCTGGTCGCTCTCTTCTTCATGCATCTAAAGGGCGCCAACGAAAAGCTGCTGAAACTGGTAGTCGCTTCCACACTGTTTTTCCTGATCCTCCTGCTAGGCCTCTCCATGTTCGACTACGGCACCCGCTACTATAGCTAAGAGTGCGTTCAAAGAACCATTGTGTTTGATAAGCTGGTCCCAGTTCGATGCGTATACTTGGCTCTCTCCTGCTCGTAGCAATCCTCGGATCTGGGGCCACAGCAGAGCAGAAATGCTTCCAAATCCGTGGGCGAGCTGTTTGGTATCGCGGCGATGGGTTCTTCGCCATCTGGCATGTCGGAACCCACCATATGTTTTTCCCGGCAGACAAAGAATCTTCAGATCTAGTCTGTCGCTATTTCGATTGCATGCATGCCGATCAGCAACCCGCATTGTTTGCCGATTTCACCATCTGCCCGACTGAGGAGTACAAGCCCGGGTCGGCTCAACCTGCGGTAGTGAAGAAGGTCGAGCGTCCTAAGGTTGTAAAGGATTGGCCTCCGAATTCCGCACGCTGATACTGAAACGATGAGTCGCCTCCTTAATCACGCCCCGTCGCACTTCTGAACTTTCCAAGATAGAACTTTGAAGCTTGACACTCTGAAACTTTGAAACTTTGAAACCTGCTTTCCTGCGTTATACTCGCGCGTCAGGACGAATTTCACAGCGAGGCAGCTATGGCATTCTGCAATAAATGTGGAACCACAATTACGCAGGGGACACGCTTCTGCAGCAAGTGCGGAGCGCCGATTCTGGCGTCGGCATTTCCGGCTCGCTCGCCTGGTACATCGGCTTCAACACCAAACCAAGCTGCGAGCACGGCGCCACCACCGGCACCAACTCAAAGCAGCAATGCCCTCAAAATCGTTCTGATCATCGTTGGTGTCATCCTCGTCATCGGCGTCCTCGGCGTCGGTGCATTAACCTTCGTCGGCCTGCGCATTGCCAAACATACTCATGTGAAACAGGAAGGTGAGCACGTCAAAGTCGAGACTCCATTCGGCACCGTCGAGAGCACAAAGGATCCCGAGCAGGCTGCCAGAGATCTCGGCATCGATATCTATCCCGGAGCGGAGGTCCGCCAGAACGGCGCAGCCTCCGCGACACTGGGCAGTCTTCACAGCGTGAACGCGGAATTTGAGAGCGACGACCCCGTCGACAAAGTGTGCGCTTTCTATAAATCGAAGTTTCCCAACGCGACCGTCAACTCTTCCGACGAGCATCACTGCACGATTGTGTCGGCCTCGCCGCCCAACGTCATCACCATTAATGTCGAGCCCAATGGTGGCGGTTCCAGATTCCAGGTCAGCAGCGTCGCCAAGAAATGATCGTTCGTCCGACGCGATGCTCTTTGGGTTAGCGCGAATTCAGAGCGCTGCTGTTCAGCGCCATCGCGATATTCTATAAACGCCCATGCAAGAAAAAGTCATCGATATCGCCCCAGCCCCGCAATCGTCTCTCTCCGATCCCTTGGGACTGGCCGAGGCACTGCGAAAAAATCTCCGCGGTGACGTCCGCTTCGACACTCAGAGCCGCGCTCTCTACGCGACGGATGGCTCGAACTATCGCCAGGTTCCGATCGGAGTGGTTCTCCCACGCGACGCCAATGACGTTATCGCTGCAGTCTCTCTCTGTCGCGAATTCAACGCACCGCTCCTCTGTCGCGGAGCTGGAACCTCTCTCGCCGGGCAATGCTGCAATGTCGCCGTCATCCTCGATTTCTCGAAGTACATGGCAAACATTCTTGAGATCGATCCCGACCGGCGCATCGCACGCGTCCAACCCGGAGTCGTTCTCGACACTCTTCGCAACGCCGCAGAAAAGTATCACCTGACGTTCGGGCCCGATCCCGCTACGCACGACCGCTGCACCATCGGCGGCATGATCGGCAACAACTCCTGCGGAGTCCACTCGGTAATGGCCGGCAAAACCGACGACAACATTGAAGAGCTGGAAGTAGTTACCTACGACGGCACACGCCTGAAAATTGGCCAAAATCTAATCGAACGGCGTGGGGACGGCGCCACCCGTGTGGGGACGGGCGCCTTCGCCCGTCCAGCGAGCGAAGCGAGCGCGCAAGGCACACATGGTTCCCAACGCGCCGACGAACTCCGTACATCTCTCCAACGAATCGCGGATCAATACGCTGACCTCATCCGCCAGAAATTTCCCAACATCCCCCGTCGCGTCTCCGGATACAACCTCAACTACCTCCTCCCCGAAAACGGATTCCATATCGCCCGCGCGCTGGTCGGCTCCGAAGGAACCTGCGCCACAGTCCTCGAAGCCACCTGCCGCTTAGTCGAAAGCCCGCCACAGCGCGTGCTCGCGGTCGTAGCCTATCCCGATATCTATCAATGCGCCGACGCCATCCCTGAAATCATGGCGCACAAGCCCATCGGCCTCGAAGGCTTTGACGACCTCCTCGTCTACTACGAGCGCCGCAAGGGCATCAACACCGAGGGCCTCTCTCTACTGCCCGAAGGGGGCGGATGGCTCATGGTCGAGTTCGGCGGCCAGACGCTCTCCGAAGCCGAAGCACAAGCTCTGAAGCTGATCGATTCGCTCAACCGCAACACAACGCCACCCAACGTCCGCCTCTACTCAGGAGCACAAGCCAAGCGCATCTGGGAAGTCCGCGAATCCAGTCTGGGCGCTACATCGCATGTCCCCGGCGAGCCTCTCAACTGGGAAGGTTGGGAAGACGCCGCCGTCGATCCCGAAAAGCTCGGCGGATATCTCCGCGCGCTCCGCAAGATGATGGCCGACTTCGGCTACAAAGGCTCGCTCTACGGACACTTCGGCCACGCCTGCGTCCACACGCGCCTCAACTTCGATCTCGAATCGAAAGAGGGCATCGCGAAATACCGCCGCTTTGTCGAAGAGGCCGCCGACCTCGTCGTCAGCTATGGCGGATCGCTCTCCGGCGAGCACGGTGACGGACAATCCCGCGCCGAACTCCTTCCCAAAATGTTCGGCCCTGAACTGATGGAGGCGTTCCGCAAATTTAAAACTGCATGGGATCCCCACTGGAAGATGAATCCCGGCAAGCTGATCGAACCCAACAAGCTCGACGACAATCTCCGCCTCGGCCCCGGCTACGAGCCCTGGCAGCCGAAAACGCATTTCCAGTTTCCGCAAGATCACGGCAGCCTCTCGCATGCCGCGCTGCGCTGCGTCGGAGTTGGCAGGTGTCGCCGCGAAGAAGGCGGCGTGATGTGCCCCAGTTGGCGCGCCACGCATGAAGAAGAGCACTCTACCCGCGGCCGCGCCCATCTTCTCTGGGAGATGACTCAGAATCCCGACCGCGGCGACGCCATCATCCGCGACGGCTGGCAAAGCGAAGAAGTAAAAAAATCCCTCGATCTCTGTCTGGCCTGCAAAGGATGTAAAAGCGATTGTCCCGTCAGCGTTGACGTCGCGACCTACAAAGCCGAATTCCTCTCGCACTATTACGAAGGCCGCGTTCGCCCGCTCAACGCCTACGCCTTCGGCAACATTGATTTCTGGGCGAGCCTCGCGTCAAACGCGCCGGGACTGGTCAACCTCACAACGCAACTCCCATTCCTGAGCGACCTAGCAAAGTTGATCGCCGGAATCCCCGCCCAGCGCCGCATCCCAGCCTTCGCCCCCGAAACCTTCAAACAATGGTTCTTCCGCACCAATGGAACGGATAGGCCATCTCGGGCGACTGCATCTCCGTGGAAGAGCGGCGCTTCAGCGCCGCGTCACGCGCAAGAAGATCAAGGGGCTTTAGCCCCTGACGTCAATGCCCACGAGGTCCTTCTCTGGGCCGACACCTTCAACAACTACTTCCTCCCGTCCACCGCTCGCGCCGCCGTCGAAGTCCTAGAAACCGCCGGCTTTCGCGTACTCGTTCCACGCGCCAACCTCTGCTGCGGACGCCCCCTCTACGACTTCGGCATGCTTGACCGCGCCGAGCGACTGCTTCTCGAAATTCTCGACACACTCGAGCCCGAGATCGAAGCCGGAATCCCGGTCGTCGGCCTCGAACCCAGTTGCGTCGCCGTCTTCCGCGACGAACTCATCAACCTATTCCCTCACGATCACCGCGCCCAAGCCCTGAGCCGTCAGACATTCCTGCTCAGCGAATTCCTCGAACAGAAGATTGCCCCGAACGCGACTCTTCCCCAACTAAACCGCAAAGCCCTGATCCACGGCCACTGTCACCACAAGTCGCTCATGAAGATGACCGCCGAAGAGTCGCTCTTGCGCCGCCTCGGCGTCGACTTCACCGCTCCGGCGCCGGGATGTTGCGGGATGGCGGGATCGTTCGGATTCCATGCCGGCGAACATTACGAAGTCTCGCAAGCCGTTGGAGAACTCGAACTTCTCCCCGCCGTCCGCCAGGCTCCGCCAGACTGGCTCATCGTCGCCGACGGCTTCAGCTGCCGCGAGCAAATCGCCCAAAACACCAACCGCCGCGCCTTGCACTTGGCTGAGGTGCTCCAAATGGCTCTTCAGCCATCAGCTCTGGATAAAGATGATCCATACCCGGAATCCCACCTGATCCGCGAGCGGGAAGCCGAAATTCATGCCTCCATGAACCGTGCCGCCAAGGGTGCGGGAGCCCTAGCCGCCGCCGGAATCCTAGCCTGGGCCTTTACGCGGAAGAGATAATTACGGTTTGTCTGGAGACAGTCGCCTTCGGCTAGTCAGCCGAAAAGCGGAGAAGGAATTCAGCCCACAACCCAAGTCGTGGGACGCAAGCTCAACAACCTGACCAGCTTCGTAGGAGCGGAAGAAACGTCCTCGGAGGGCAGACCGAATCGTCCGCTAACCTGAACCCAGCGCCTTAAGCCACATGGTATCAATAGCTTACCCCGCCTACCCAACCCCCAACCCTCCTGAGATAATAGATACCAGAGCTTGAAAGTCTCCGCGCTCCGGTTGTCCGCCACGTAAGTCACCAGCCGCAACCCGACAACTGAGAACCGAGAACTGACAACCGAGAACTTAAATGGACCGCGATCTCACCACTATCGTCACCCCCGACGTTGCTCACGACCTGTCTGTTGCGGTGCAGGAGACCGCGCAAGCTGCTCCGATCTGCCCTCTGCACGGATCGGTCCTCGTCCTGATCCAGTACGACATCTGCGAAGAGATCCGTCTCGACGTCATCCGACAGCTTCTCCAGGCCCGGCACGCCCAGGCCACCTTCAAGAGCAGCCAGGCTCCCGGATACGTCCGCTATCAGCGACCTCCCGCGGTCGACCGTCTCGAGCCGCTAGTCCTTGACTCAGGAGAGCGCCTTGCCGGAGAGATCAAGTATTACGACTACGGGGTCGTCAGCCTTCTGTTCGAGTTGCCCTTCGCCGGTGACTGGGAGAAGCTCGTCGAGCTCTCCGCCCGCTGGACCTCCGACAACACCTTCGAGAAGCTGGCGAGCCACGTCGTCAAACAGCGCCTGGAACGCGCCGCTCCCGCTCTGATCAAGCCTTATAAAGAAGAGAACTGGCTCCAGGAGGATTACTTCATCTTCCACGTGCGCGAGATCGACGGATCACCCACCGCCGAAGAACTCCTCGCCACGCAGCGCGGCCACATCTCGCAAGTCGTCCGCGGAGAGACCGCGACTCTCTCCGAAGGCGAACGCACCGAAATCCTGCAGTCTCGGATCTCCTATTACCCGACTGACCTCGCCGTCATCGGATGGAACGCCGCATTCATCTATGACACGCAGGCCGGAGCCGAAACCGCCGTCCAGCTGCTCGAGTACGCCAACTCGCAGCTCCTCGAATTCCGTCACTACGACGAGTTCCTTACCCGCGAACTCGAAAACGTGTATGACTTCCTCGAAGTTGGGGGTACGGGATTGTGGTCGCGCTGGCGCACCGCGCGCGCCGCATCCAAGCTGCACACTGTTCTTCTCGACGTCAGCGAACTTACCGAACGCGCCGACAACGCCATCAAGTTCCTGAGCGATATGTTCTCCGCGCGCCTCTACAAACTCTGCGCCCAAAAAGTCGGGGTCCCCGACTACAAAGACCTGGTCCAGGAAAAGCTCCACACCGCCGAAGACCTCTACCGCTTCATGATCGACCAGTTCAACCAGTCCCGTGCGTTCGTCCTCGAACTGATGGTCGTCGTAATCCTGATCATCGAACTGATCTACTTCTTCAAAGGCCATCCGCTGTAGGTCGGATTGTCATTCCGACGATTCGCGAAGCGAAGAAGGAGGAATCCGCTGTCGCCGGCAGCGGCAAGAACGATGTGTGGACACCCGTTGCTGCAGCAGCGGAAGGTGGGTGGAAGGTGAAAGAGCGGCCCTTCAGGACCGCGATCCGGAACCCTTAAAGATGGGGCTCCAGCCCCTGTGTTTATCATCCTGAGCGCAGAGTCGAAGGGATCCCTACCGCTCAACAGCCGCGGTCTGCTTCATAAACTGTCAGCCCTAACAGCTGACAGTTCCGATCACGAATCGCAAGAATTAATGATGGCTCTCGAAAGGCGAAAACGCCACGCACGCATTCTGGTGATATCTCTCCTGTTGTCTGGCCCCTTCGGCTCTGCCAAGTCCAGCAAGGTCGTGATGAGCTGGCATAATCCGCAGGCTCCCACCACAAGGTTTCATCACGTGCTTGCCCTCGGACTCAGCCAGAAGACATCCGTCCGCGCCGACTTCGAAGATGCCCTGGCGACTCGACTCGAAGCAGCCGGTTTGAGCGCGGTTCCCGGGAACACAATTCTTCTCCGCCCCGAAGGGACGCAGCTCGATCTCAATTACCTCAGGGACCAAATCCGCAGTAACAACATCGAAGCCGTTGTTGTGTCACGACTGCTGAAGATTGAGAACAAAGTCACCTACATTCCGGGCGGCCCAATGTTCACGCCGTATCCGTATTACGGCACCTTCTACGGCTACTACAATACGGTTTATCCAATGGTCTACGCTCCTGACTACCTGCGCGAGGAGAAGAAAGTTCGCATCGAGACCAACCTTTACCTCATCTCCCAACCGGATGGAATCTTGGTTTGGACCGCCGTCACCGACACCTTTGATCCCAAAAAGCTTCACAAGGCCATCAATGGACTTGTTACCCTAATCGTCAAACAAATGCAGAGTGACGGTGTGCTTCCGGGCACCGAAGCGTCCACGCAGTAATAACAGGTATCAGCCATGCAGATCAAAGGGCTACCTTCTCTTCTGGCGATGCTGTTAGTCGTGTGTTCCGCCGTTGTCTACGGTCAGGAATCCGAGCCCAAGCCCCTGCGTTTCGATTTCACGCCATTCGCCGGATACCGCACCAGCATGAGTTTTCCTGTCGAACCTCAAGTCAGCGGGACGAACCCTCGCGTTGTCCTCGACGCCAGTCCCAGCTTCGGCTTCTCCTTCGGCTTTCGCTTGCTGCCCAATCGTGAAGAGGACGTCGTCGAGTTCCGCTGGGCTCGCCAGGATTCATACGTGCATACCGAGGAGATCACGCCCGCTCCGCCGCAACAGCGCGTAGTCCTCAATCAGTTCCATGGCGATTTCAGCCACGAACCGTTTATCGAAGAATGGCCCAAATGGGCCAAACCGTACGTTCTGGGTAGTATCGGCGGCACGCATCTTTCGTCCCCTACGTCGGCGATCAGCTTCACCCGGTTCTCCTTCGGTCTCGGGGGAGGCATTCGCTTCTATGTCAGTCGTCATCTCGGATTCAAAATCCAGGCCGAGTGGCTGCCAGTTCTCGCCTCTCCGAACGTTGCCTTCGTCTGCGGCGGTGGATGTCTGATCCACGTCGGCGGCGGCGCTACGTCTCAGGGAGAAGCCTTCGCCGGAACTTTTATCCGGTTCTGAGTGGTTGACCAGCAGCCAATTTCCTCTGTCATTCCGAGCGAAGCAGTTGAGGGAGCGAAGCGAACCCATCTGCGTAGTCGAAGAATCCCTATAAGCTCAACATGAGTACCACATCTGGAGGGAATCTCACCGTGCTTCAGACCGAGAAAACGATGGAAAAGGAAAGCAAAATCAGCGCCATCAGGCGTCATCGTCCATCTCAAAACGATACACCTCGAGAAGCTCATTTTCCCGTTTCGAGGCCCAGGCGGTGGATATTTCGGCAGCCCGCAAGTTGCTCTATTTAGAGCAATTATCTGTTTTGTACTTTTTTGTATGTACATTAACGTACTAAAAGTGTTCCTGCAGGAACACTTTTACAAACCGTAGATATGTTCCCGCAGGAACATTTTCGGCCAGTTCGTGGCTCACGACTCGTGACCCAGGACTCGCAGCTATAATCTCTGTCTGACCCCTTACATTCTGGGAGGATGCTTGAAGGTATTGTTGCTGGAGAACATCAGCGCGGTCGCGGTGCAGGTGTTTCGCGACGCGGGATATGAAGTCGAGTCGCTGAAGCCTGCGCTTGACGAGCGCGAGTTGATCGAGAAGATTCGCAGCGTGTCGATCCTTGGCATACGTTCCAAGACACGCGTGTCGCAAGCTGTCCTGGAAGCCGCATCCCAACTCGTCACTGTGGGCGCATTCTGCATCGGCGTGGACAAAATCGATCAGAAAGCTGCGAATGAGCGCGGCATCGCGGTCTTCAACGATCCGCATTCCAACTCGCGTTCGGTTGCCGAGCTTGTGGTAGGAGAGATCATTCTGCTGCTGCGTCGTACATTTCAGGCGTCCACCGAAATGCACCGCGGCGAATGGAATAAATCAGCGGCGGGCGCGCATGAGGTGCGAGGACTCACGCTTGGCATTGTGGGATACGGCAAGATTGGCTCGCAGCTGTCTGATCTCGCCGAGGCCATGGGCATGCGCGTCATCTTTTATGACAGCGCACACGTGCTGGCGCGTGGCAACGCTCGCCCCATAGGATTTCGTGAATTGCTGCAGGAAGCAGACGTCGTCACTCTTCACGTCGATGGAAAGAAAGAGAATCGCGACCTGTTTGGCAAGGAAGAATTCGACGCGATGAAAGACGGCGCGTGCTTTCTGAACCTGAGCCGCGGGTTCGTGGTGGATCACGAAGCGCTGGCCGCGCATCTGAAGTCTGGTAAGATCGCCGGCTGCGCTATCGATGTGTTCCCTTCAGAGCCTGAGTCGGGTGCGGCCTTCAAGAGCGCGCTTCAAGGGTTGCCGAATGTGATCCTCACGCCACACATTGGCGGCTCAACCGAAGAGGCGCAGCATAATATTGGATCGTTTGTGTCGGCCAAGCTGCTCGACTACGTGAATACTGGCGACTCCACTTTGAGCGTGAACTTTCCTTCATGCCATGTCGATTACGAAGAAGGATCGTACCGCCTGATGCACATCCATCAGAATGTGCCGGGCATTTTGCGAGCGATCAACGACATTCTGGCCGACCGCGACATTAACATCGAGCGCCAGTCGCTCAATACGCGGGGCACGATGGGATACGCGATCTATGACATCAATCGTCCGTGTGATGCGGAGCTGATGAAACAGTTGCGCGGTGTGCCGCATACGGTTGCGGTGAGGGCGAAGGGGTGTTAGCGAGCAGTGGGCGATGAGCAATGAGCTGCGAGCGAGCCTGTTTTACTCATTGCTCGTAGCTCACTGCTCACGGCTTGTGTTGAGGAGATTCCATGCGTGGACTGAAAGATAAACGTGTGTTGGTCACCGGCGGCGCATCCGGCATTGGTGCTGCGACTGCTGCGCGGTTTTTGGAAGAGGGATCACGTGTGTGTGTACTCGATCGCGATGACGCAGCTTGCAAGCGGCTCAAGCATGAGCTGCCTGCATTGGGAGAAGCCATCATTGCTGACGTGACTGATTTGATGCAGGTGGAGGCGGCGTTTGCAGAGGCGATACGGTTGATGGATGGCGTTGACGTCGTGATCAACAATGCCGGCATCAGCATCCGGCATAAGTTCCTTGAAATCACTCCTGAGGAGTGGGACCGCGTCATCGCTGTAAATCTTACGGGCGTATTCTATGTGGCGCAGACGGCGGCAAGGCACATGTGGGAACGAGGTAGCGGCGTCATTCTTCAGACCGCATCGACGAATGGCGTCATGGGCTATCCATATTATGCCGACTATAACGCCACCAAGGCGGGAGTAATTGAGCTTACCAAGTCGATGGCTCTGGAGTTAGCGCCCAAGGTCAGAGTATGCGCCGTTGCGCCCGGATACGTTCTTACGCCGATGCAGCGGGCAGAATATTCCGACGCGATGCTGGCGGAGGTCAACGGGAAGATACCGATGAAGAGACACGCGTCGCCGGAGGAGATAGCGGGACTGTTTGCGTATTTGGCGTCGGACGATGCGGCATTTGCTACGGGACACGTATTTACGCTTGATGGCGGCGAGACTGCCGGCGGGCTGGCTAGCCGCTAAACTTCTTCTCCGCGGATTTACGCCGATGAACGCGGATTAGTTTGACAAGACAATCCTATGCGACTCAGCGACAAAGTTGCTTTGATTACCGGCGGTACCTCTGGAATTGGCGAGGCTACTGCTGCGCTCTTTGCCAGAGAGGGCGCGGCCGTGGCCATCACGGGCAGAAACCTTAAGAGAGGCAAGGCAGTGCTGGCGCGAATCAAGGAGACCGCCGATGAAGGTCTCTTCCTGCGCGCGGATGTGAGTTCAGCATCCGATTGCCGAAAAGCAGTGGAAGAGACGATGAATGTTTTTGGGCGTGTCGACATCCTGTTCAACAATGCGGGCGTGTTTTATCCACAAACGGCGATCGAGTGTTCGGAGAAGGAGTGGGACGAGCAGATCGATGTGAACCTCAAGGGCACGTTCCTGATGTCAAAGTTCGTGCTGCCTGTGATGATCCGGCAGGGCCGCGGCGTAATCGTGAACAATGCATCCGGATGGGGCATTGTGGGCGGCGATCACGCGGTGGCGTATTGCGCGTCGAAGGGCGGCGTCGTGCTAATGACCAAGGCGATGGCGATCGATCACGGGGCGCAAGGTATACGAGTAAACTGCGTGTGCCCCGGTGATGTGGAGACTCCGATGCTTCCTGCGGATGCGAAGATGCGCGGGATGAAGGTGGATGAGTACATGGCAGGGGCCGCGAAGCGTCCGTTGGGACGAGTGGGCACACCGGAGGAGATTGCGAAGGCTGTGCTGTTCCTGGCGTCGGACGAATCGTCTTTCATGACGGGGGCGGCATTGATTGTGGATGGCGGAGGGACGGCGGACTGACCGCCGGGGCTAAAGCCGCTTTTTTCTTTGGGAGCACGTAACGCGGCCCTGAAGGGCCGCTCTTCCACGGTGCTCCACGTGGCGGGGCGGTATGTATGTCCTCCGAATAGTCTTGCAGGATGCTAAGTACGAAATCGTATGTACAAGGCCGATAAATCAAAGAACAAATCGATTCTGTTTCTCGGAGGAGGACGGATCACCGGGGCGTTTTGCGCCGGGATGCGGTTGGCGGGCGATCGGAGAGCCATTGCGGTTTATGACCGGCACACTGACAAAGTGCGGGTATTGCGGCGAGAATCCGGAGTGGAAATTGCGCGGGACCTGAGATTGGCGGTCGAGTCCGCGCAGATGGTGATTGTTGCGGTGCGTCCCGGTTCGGTGAAGGAGATGCTCGCCGAGGTTGCGGCATCTGATGCGAAACCTCCGAATTTGTGGATAAGTCTTGCAGCCGGGATTCCGCTCGCAAACTTACGTCGCTGGCTGCCGTCAGTAAGGTGGGTGCGGGTGATGCCGAGTCCAGTGTGCCGGATTGGAAAGGGACTGAATCCGGTAAGTTTCGATCGAAGTGGATCGGCGCGCGAACGACGCCAGGTGCAGGCATTGTTTGCGCAAGTAGGTCCAACGTTCGAGATTCCGGAAAGTCAGATGGATGCCATTACGGCGACGCACTCCTCTACACATGGGTATCATGCGTTGGCCGCCCTGGCGAAAGAAGCACACCGGGCGGGCCTCGATGAAAAGACGGCATTAGTTGCGGCGTCTCATGCGTTGGCCGATGGGATTTTGTATTGGCGCGAGAGTGGGTTGAGTCTCGATGAATTGTTGCAGGAAGCGGCTACACCTGGCGGGATTGCTGCGGCGACGATGAAGGCCATGGATCGGGCCGGATACGGACGGGCCGTGGGAAAGGGATTGGCTGCGGGGATCGCACAGGCCAGGCGGAATGCGCGCGGTGATTGGATGCCATGTGCGGCCGTTGGTCGTTAGTCATTGGTCGTTGGCAAACCCAGAGTCGCTGCGAACTCCCGAGACCTTTCTGGCGCCTTCATGGGGATGGGATCCTTCGACTCGCTCAGGATGACAATCCCCTGGGAGTGCCTTGTACTCTAGACCTTTCTTCAAGCACGATTTATTCACTCATGTCTTAGAGCCTGCATAGGTTCTACCGATGCGGCGCGGGTTGCGGGAATCCAGCTGGCCGCTAGTCCCACTGCGCCGAGGATTAAAGCAGATCCGGATAGAACAAACGGGTCATTGGGTTGCGTGGCATAGAGGAGGGATTTCACTAGTCGGGTTAACAGAACAGTGGCGCAGAGGCCGCAGGCGATTCCTGCGAACGAAATCCATCCTGCCTCGCTTAAGACCATCGTGAGCACTTGTCGCGGCAGCGAGCCGAGAGCCATCCGGATTCCAATCTCACTTGTGCGTTGCGCGACGGAGTAGGCCATGACGCCATAGACTCCGACGCAGGCGAGAATCAGAGCGAGCACGCCGAAAGATGCAGTCAGGGCGGCAATGATGCGTTCCGTTTGCATGGATGCGTCGATCTGTTCTTGTTGCGTGCGGATTTCCTGCAACGGGAGATCGGGATCAATCGACTGCACAGCGGCCCGAAGCGAGGGAGCAATCGACTCGGGACGAAGGCTGGTTCGAAGTTCGTAGGTGGCGCCGAAATCAAGGTTCGACACCTGCAGATAGGGTTGGTAGAACATGGGGAGCGATTGCTGCTTGAGGGACCAGTAGCGTGTGTCGCCGCAAACGCCTACCACTTCAATGAAGTCGCCGGGTTTTCCTTCGTTCGGCTCGAAGTTGGCGAGGAAGTGTTTGCCGATAGGATTCTGGCCCGGGAAGGCCTTGCGCGCCAGGCTTTCATTGAGGATGCCGACCTTGGGCGAGGTTGCCGTATCGTGCTCGTTGAAGTCGCGACCAGCGATAATCGGAATACCCATGGTCTGGAAGAATCGAGCGCCAACGGAGTTGTTCCAGGCGGCTTGTTCTTTTTCAGGGTCGATTTTTTCTCCTTCGGGCAGAAAAGGCGCGTTCTCACTGCTGCCGGAGATGTAGGCAACTTCTGAAACCGTGACTTCTTTCACGCCGGGCACCGCGCGCAATCGTTCTTCAATTCGGTGATGGAGTTCGAGATCTTTCGGCGAGGGGTAGCGTGACTCCGGCTGCTGAATCGCAAAAAGCACAAGACCATCTGTCCGAAATCCGGGATCGACGTGCGCAAGACTGAAGAGCGTGCGGACAAAGAGAAGGGCGCCAGCGACCAGCAGAGTGGACAACATAACCTGGAAGGCAACAATCGTCTTGCCGGTAAGTCCGCTGCGGCGACGCGAGCTTGTTGGGACAGCGGACTTCAAAGAGGCGCTGACCTGGTTACGAGTTGCGATCCATGCGGGCACCATGCCGAAGAGGACGCCACTGAGGATGGTGATACCGGCCGTGAATGCGAGTACGGTGGGCTCGAGTGCAATCTGGAACTGATCCACTTCCCAAGAATTCGCCACCAGCGCGGGGAACGTATGACACCCGATGAAAGCCACACCGATCCCGAGGGCTCCGCCCAAACCTGAAAGCAGCAGGCTTTCCGTCAGTACACCTCTTAAGACGCGAATGCGCCCCGCGCCGAGGGCGAGGCGGACAGCGATCTCCCGATGCCGGGCAGCAGATCGCGCGAGCAACATGCTGGCAATGTTGGAGCAGGCCAGCAGAAGCACCAGAGCGGCAATTGCTGTAAGCAGCCCAACGGGTTTGGCGAACATGCCTTTCGAGAGAAACAATCCGCGGCTGCCGTCGAGCAGGTTGATGTGTGGGACGGTAGTGTTGCCATCTGGATGCAAAGACGAACGCACCACGGCCGCCAGCGACACGTCAAGAGCGGCTTGCGCGGTGGCCTCGGAGATGCCGGCCTTTGTGCGTCCCATGATGTTGAGCCAGCACATTTGGGGGCTGGATGAGCCAAGCAGGGAGCCATTCTTGCCTCGCGGTGCAACCAGGGGCTGGGAACTCAGAGGGAGGAACAAGTCGGGGGCCGACTGGACACTTTTGGCTCCCGTGAATCCGGGAGGTGCGACGCCGATGATTGTGACCGGAACCATATTGACTTTGATCGAGCGTCCCAGGACGAGAGGTGAGGACGCGAACGCCCGGTGCCAAAGGCCTGGACTGATCAAGGCAACCGGTGGTGCCGTAACGACGTCATCTGAGGCTACGATTGGTCGGCCAAGTTGCGGTTGAACCTGCATTTGGTCGAAGAAGTTCCCGCTAACGAGTTCCCCTTGAACGATCTGGGCGTTGCCATTAATCGTCGCATTCATCCTTCCCACGTCCTTGAAGGCGAAGAGATCCTGGAACACGCGGTTGTCCTGCCGGAGCTGCTCAAAAACAGGATAGGGAAACGTTGGAGCGCCGAACCCCTCCGACTCGTCATCGGAGATGCCCCACAATTTTGTGAATGCGGTGTGCTTGTCTCCATGCCAATGAAGAAGGCGAAGCTGCTCTGGGTGAGGTACATGGAGGCGGTCGAGGAGAACGCGCTTTGTGATCGAGAAGATGGTGGTGTTGGCTCCGATGGCCAAGGCCAATGATGTCGCTGCGATAGCGGTGAATCCCCAGTTCTTCCGCAGAATACGGAGCGAATAACGTATGTCGCTGACAATGCTTTCAATTAGCGGCAGGCTCTTCTCTGCGTGATACTGCTCGCGAATTGCTTCGACTGCGCCGAATTTGATGAGCGCCTGGCGGCGAGCTTCGGTGGGGGTCATACCGGATCGGAGATTGTCTTCCGTTTGCCGCGAGACATGTTCTTCCATCTCTTCAACGAGGCGCTGCTGGTCGGTCTGCCGAGCCAGCAGGTTGCTAAGGCGTGCTGCGAGCCGTCTTAGAAAGTTCATGACCGGGTCTCCGGAGTGATCGCGAGGAAGCGCGAAATGATGTCGGTAGTTTGCTGCCAGTCCTGCAGTTCAGACTGGAGTTGCTTCCGTCCGGCGCGCGTCAGCCGGTAGAAGCGGGCACGCCGGTTATTTTCGGATGGGCCCCACTCTGAGGCAATGGCGCCCTCTTGCTCGAGCCTGAGCAGCAAGGGATAAAGAGTTCCCTGATTCAAGGCGAGCTGGTCGCCGCTGATCTGCTCGATTCTGCGAGCTATGCCATATCCGTGAAGCGGTCCGAGTACATCGAGGGTCTTGAGGACCATTAGGGCGAGAGTGCCTTGTTGGATGTCTTTCTGCTTCATTGATATGTTGGTTTCCAACAGGGAGTATACCTCGGTCATGTAGGAAAGCAACAGGAAAGTCATGGGCTGCGAGCACGCTGAATAGCGACCACCGGGGCTGAAGCCCCTGTCCTTTGACGAGATTTACGCGGCCCTCAAAGGGCCGCTCTTCCACGGCGCTGCTTACGACCGGGTCTCGTCGCGGGGTTCGTGAGTTTGCATCCTGGGACTCACAACTTTGTTGGGCTCAAACTTCCTGATGCGCTTTCGGCAGTTAGCGGGCGGGGGCGCCCGCTCCACACCATGTGTCTCCACATGGATGGTTACTATTGTCACCATTCCATCTCAGTGGAATCTGCCACAATGAACTCACCTTTCTCCAAGCGCGGCCGAGAGAGTAATGAAGGCTGCAGATTCATGATGGACGTACACAGTCCGAAGGCGATCCGACGCAGCACGCGGCTGCGAGTGGAGATTCCTGTCAGCGTAACCAGCCTGGACCGGATGCGTCCGTTTGCCGAGCATTGCATGCTGCTGGTGGTGAGCGCGCAGGGATGCGGATTCCGCAGTCCGCGCGCGATCCAGTTAGAGACTCCAATTATGTTCAGCGAGCTACCGACGGGAGGCAGCGTGACGGGGCGTGTGGCGAATTGCCTGCCGCTTGGGAACGATGGATTCCTGATCGGAGTTGCTCTATACAATGCCGGCAACGTTTGGGGCATTGCGAATCCGCCTGAGGACTGGAACGTTGCGGCGAAAAACGATCCGGTCGCGGCGAAAGCTCCCGCCGCCGCAGCAGCAGCGTCGGCGCAGGTAACGGTGCAGAAGAAATCCTGGCCCTACAACATGTTCGAACATGGCGCGGAAGCGCCGTTGGGGCGGAAGTAGTAATTAAAACGATTGGATTTCGACCGATGAAGGCGTCCCGCGGGGACGCTTTCGTTTTAAGGCCATAAGTTTGGCTACCCCCCATCAGCCATACGTACGTGGTGGCGCTCACGACAGCAGATTCCTCGCTTGGCTTCGGAATGACAAACTACCCTGGTGCTCTCTAAGATCCTGAATTCTATTCTCATTTGTTATTCGGTCTTGTTCTTCCGTAACTTCATTTCGCCTTTGCCCGCTGCCATACTCTACGCAACAGCCCATGGAAGACGAGTACGGATCATCGGCGCGGTTGTTGCCTTCGGCCGAGAGCAAGCCGGCAGAGAGCAAAACCATCACGAGCAAGCAGATTGAAAGGCCGTTTCGCGTGAAACTGCGCGGTTCGGTACTGGTGCTAGTGCGCCTGCCGAATAAAAGGTCGTTGCGAGCGGCGCTGCATCAGTTGTCGATCTCAGGCGGTGTCATCCATCTTGAGAAGCCTCTGGATGAGAAGTTGGAAGTGGAATTGATCTTCCATCTGGAGAAGGCAACGATCCGCAGCAAGGCGCAGATGCTGTTTCCGATGTGGGCTACGCAAGGGTGGATGCAGCCGTTCCGGTTTGTGGATCTGGCGGGCGAAAACCGGGAAATTCTGGATGCGAAGTTGAGGACATTCATTGGAGAAGCGAAAGCCGCCTCGGCGGGCGCTTAGAAATTTTTCAGACTTGCTCCTTGGCGTCCCCTCTCGGGACGCTTTTTTCTTTCACCCTGCATTTGCATGCGAGAGCTAAACACGAAATCTTTTACCACAGGGAACACAGAGGGCCACAGGGCTTCGTGGTTACCGCAGTCACGTTGGTTACCGGCTGGTATGGGCCTATGATTCGAACGAGGGGAGTACGTCATGAAGCGGCTTAGTTTTCTCGTCTCTCTTACTACAAACGACAACGACTATCAGCAAGAGCAGGCGGCGGCAGCAGAGAAGGCGGCGCGGCAGTTCGGCGTAGACGTCAAAATCATCCATGCGAATAATGATCCGTTAACGCAGAGCCAGCAATTATTGCAATACATTCAAGACGGGTCGGCACCGAAACCGGACGCGATTATGTTCGAGCCGGCGGGAGGAACTGCGTTTCCGCAGGTGGCGCGGGCTGCGGCTGCGGCCGGGATCGGGTGGGTGGTGCTGAATCATGAGGCCGATTACATCCTGGATTTGCGCCGGCAATACAAAGTTCCGGTATTTCTTGTGAGCGCGGACCACGAAGAGATTGGTGAGATTCAAGGAAAGCAATTTGCGGCGCTCTTGCCGCGCGGCGGTTCGATGCTGTACATCGAGGGCCCGAATAACAGCTCGGCGGCGAAGCAGCGGTCGACAGGAATGATGCGGACCAAGCCGGCGAACATCCAGTTGAAGACCATGCGGGCGAACTGGACGGAAGAAAGTTCGCACAAGACAGTCAGCTCATGGCTACGTTTGCAGACCTCTCTGCATAGCCACATCGATCTGGTGGGGGCTCAGGATGACAGCATGGCGATGGGCGCACGGAAAGCGTTCAGCGAATTGGCCGAGACGGATCGGGCGCGATGGATGAAGGTCCCGATTACCGGATGTGACGGCATGCCAAAGACCGGCCAGGCGTGGGTACGAAACGGAATGCTGGCAGCGACGATCTTTATTCGCCCGAATACCGACCTTGCGATCGAGATGCTGGTGGAGGCCTTTAAGACCGGCGCTCCGCTCCCTGAAAGGAAGAAGACAGAGCCGGAGTCGGTGCCATCGCTGGCAGACTTGGCGGCCACGGGAGAAAAACTGGCAAGGGCTGCGAAAGTCTAAGGTAGTTTCGAGAAACACGGCGTCCCTAGCGGGACGCCTTTTTTGTGCTGCCCGTACGGACGAAGGCGTCCACCGCTCGATAAGCTTTCTAGTTTGTCCAGACACAATTAACACTACGGCTTGACAGGCAGGAGTAAGCTGTCCGTCAGCCGTGGTTCGGGTCAGTTCAATTTTTCAGCCAACAACAAGGGGATTGCATGGGGGATTCTATGGCAGATGCCGTTAAAAATCTGGAGACTTCTAGTCCCGGTGAGTATTCCACTGGGCCGGGGCCAACAGTCTGGGACCGGGTTGCCGAGAGTCGAGAATTCAAGGATTTGATGGCGACCAAAAAGATGTTCATCGTTCCCGCATTCGTCTTCTTCGTCGTGTACTACTTTGCGCTGCCGGTGCTGGTCGGATATGCGCCGCAACTCATGTCCACGAAGATCGGACATGTCAATCTCGCATACCTGTTCGCGTTGTCGCAGTTCTTTGTGGCGTGGCTGATCGCTGGGCTGTACGTGAAGGCGGCGAACAATTTCGACCGGCTCTCGAAAGACATTCTCGAAAAGGCGGAAAACGGCAAGGGAGGCAAGTAGGCCATGAATATTTCCCTTGTGATGTTTCTGGTGTTTATCGCGATCACACTGGGCATTACCTATTGGGCCTCGCGGCGCTCGGCGGGAGCGGCAGCCTACTTCGCCGCGAGCCGGCAGATCAAAGGATGGCAGAACGGCATTGCCGTGGCCGGTGACTACATGAGTGCTGCGTCATTTCTCGGCATCGCGGGCATCATTGCATTTCAGGGATATGACGGATTTCTTTTCTCGGTGGGATGGCTGGTGGCGTATTTGACTGTGCTGCTGGTGATCGCCGAGCCGCTGCGGAATGCAGGCAAGTACACTATGGCCGATGTGCTGGCGTACCGATTGAAGCCGCGTCCGGTGCGGGCGATGGCGTCGCTGAGCACGCTGACGGTGAGCACGTTTTATATGATCGCGCAGATGGTAGGGGCGGGCGCGCTGGTGAAACTGCTGCTTGGAAGTATGGTGACGTACAACCAGTCAGTTATCGCCGTCGGCATATTGATGATCGTCTACGTTGTTTTTGGCGGGATGCTGGCGACCACATGGGTGCAGATCGTCAAAGCGATTCTGCTGATGGCGGGAACGATCCTGCTCAGTATTTTGGTGATGGCGCATTTCCATTTCAGTCTTGCAGAATTCTTTAATGCGATCGGCCAGGTCACGTATCACGATGCGAAGGGCGCGACGGTCGTGAAGGACTTCTTGCAGCCGGGACTTCGGTACAAGCCTCCTTATGGGCCTTTGGATCTGATTTCGCTCGGCATGGCGCTCATCTTCGGAACAGCGGGGCTGCCACATATTCTTGTGCGCTTTTACACGGTCCCCGATGCGAAAACCGCCCGGCACAGCGTGGTGTGGGCGATGGTTCTGATCGGCAGCTTTTACATCATGACCACGTTCCTGGGATTCGGAGCGGCGACGATCGTCGGGCCCGACTACATTAAAGGACATGGCGGCACGAACATGAGCGCTCCGTTGCTGGCACAGGCGCTGGCGGGAAATATTTTCTTCGCGTTTATTTCGTCGATTGCGTTTGCCACGATTCTGGCAGTGGTGGCCGGATTGACGATCAGCGCGACGACTTCGTTCTCGCACGATTTCTGGACGAACGTGATTCATAACGGCGTGGAGCGGAAACCTGGTGAAGAAGTACTCGTCGCGCGAATTTCAGCATTTGTTGTCGGAGCAGTGGCGATCGGGATCGCGATTGTCCTGGGACCGACCGCGAATGTTGCGTTTCTTGTGGCGCTTGCATTTGCTGTGGCCGCGTCGGCGAATTTGCCAGTGATTGTGCTGTCGATTTTCTGGCGGCGCTTTAACACGGCCGGAGCGGTAGTTGGGCTGGGAGTGGGACTGCTGGCTTCGATCGGATTGATCCTTGTGAGTCCAAGCCTAATGGCGATCGATCCGCCGACGGTGACTGGTGCGGCGCGGCATTTGATCCAGGCGAAGGCCTGGTTTCCGCTGGAGAACCCCGGGATTCTCAGTATCCCTCTGGGATTTTTGGGAGCTTTCGTCGGGACATTAATGAGCCACGAGCCGACATCACAGCACAAGTTCAACGAGTTGATGGTGCGGTCGAATACGGGGCTGGGAGCGGAGAAGGCTACGGCGCACTGAATTTGGGCTTCGGGCTTCGGGCTCTCGGACTGCAACGATGATGACGTTTTTGCTGACGTTTCTTCTGGGCTGCGTAGATGGTCTACGGTCGCTGACGCCTCCGGCGCTGGTGTGTTGGGCTGCGCACTTTGGCTGGCTGCATTTCGATGGAACGAGATTGGCTTTTCTCCACCATCGCTCCACGTTGATCGTTTTCACCGCGCTGGCAGTGGCAGAACTGATCGCCGACAAACTGCCGAAGACGCCAGCGCGCACGGCGCCTCTCGGACTGATCGCGCGATTGGTTCTTGGAGGCGCATGTGGTCTAGCAATCGCCACGAGCGCCGGGGTTAGCGTCTTCTTTTCAGCTATGCTCGCCTCAATCGGCGCTCTCACCGGCGCATTTGTCGGTTACTACAGCCGGCATTTCATCGTCTCGAAGGTCCACGTGCCAGATTTCGCCGTGGCGGCTGCCGAGGACGTGATTGCGATTTCCGGTGGATTGCTCATCCTTTGGCACGTCGCACAATAGATAGCTGCACGTCCGCGCTCGACGGAGTGACCGCAACCACTTTACCTACGTTGCAGTAAATCCCACTGCTGACAAGGAAAACGTCTTGACCAGCCACTAGTTTTTTTATACGTGCTAAACCGATACATCTACTTCGCTCTGTTGGGCCCGTTGAATCAAATGCCCATTCATAAAGTTACTTTCGCAGCAAAGCGAAGGTGTCTTGATTGTGCAGGTTTTGTGCACAACTCCCCTTGATAATGTTGCCCGTTTACATCAGTTGCGATAGATAGGCTGAACTAGCGCAGCTTTCCCCGAATCACTGTGATGGATCCGGCTGGGAGTGTGTACATGGCGCCGGGTGAGGCCGCCACCGTGACGTTCTTATTCTCAGCGGGATTGTTGGCGTGCTGCACTATGGCTACCGATCCGGCGAACGGATGGCTCGCGTGTTTGGCATCGTCAATTATGAGATGAACCGGGTGAGCCGCATTCAGGTCGTGGTTGATCAGCATCAGCGACCAGTCTCCGTCGGGGCGTTTGACGGCGTAGGAAGTGACGACGGTGCGGCCGGCGGCGTCCTGAAGGTCGGCGGAGGCGGGGAAAATTTTGTTTGCTCCCGCTTCGTGCTGCAACCATTCGAAATTAATGATGTGTGCGGAAGAATAAGGAATGTAGGCAGAGGTGCCATGCGCTCCGCCGCCATCCGCGCCACCCTCGGGATCGAGGAGTCCGTGACCAACAGCGCCGTTGTTGATGGCCGGCCGATAGAACGCGGTGCCGCCTTGTTCGAAGAATGTTCCGAATGCGTCGCACTCCCAGATGTCGCGGCCAGTCACGCCGAGGTAGCCCGGGCCGCTGCGTCCAGCGATGATTCCGCTCTCGGAAATAATGAGCGGCACGTCGGCGGGAACGCCGTCCTGACGCCACATGTGCAGGACGTGCTTCATGATTCCGGGCTCGAGGTAAAGCGAAGCCCAGTCGTTCGGTGGAACGAATCCGTTGACCATGAACGGATAGTGTTCGAACGACATGAAGGCGAGGTCTTTCAGGTGCCCGTGGGCCTTCAGATAATCGACGAATCGCTCCATCCAGGAAGTGCGTCCCTCTTCATCCGGCCAGAGCGTGATGTCTTTATCGACGCCTTCGAAAATCGGGCCGCCCAATTTTGCGCCGGGCGTTAGCTTGTGTACCGCGTCGGCTACTTGGATGTAGATGGCGCCGTAATCTTCGGGCGTCATGTGCTTGCCGTCGCACTCCTCGCCGACTTCGATTCCGACGACAGGATATCCACGCTTGTGAATGTAGGCAACTTCGTTGGCGCAATCTTCGGGAGTGTCATAGATCGCGGCGCAGGCGACCAGCGCGGCGTGGGCCATGGTCAATCCACTGGTGAAGAAATTGTCCATGCCGTTGTACTGATCGTGGCCTCCGGTGATCAAGTTGTCGGCCTGGTGCCAGGGATCGATGGAGGAAGCGAAAAACGATCCGGCCAAGTCGGCCTCGGAACCGGCGATCACTTCCTGGTCTCCAGCGCCTTCGAGATGCGGCGGCGGGCCAGGAGCGGGCTCTTTGCCGTTCGGAGGATAGACGACCGCGTAGTTGCCGGAGGCATCGATCGTACCGGCGGAGAGCGTCTGCAGGGCGTAGCCGACGCAGTTGCGAATGTCCTGCGAGCCGTGCGTGTCGCAGGTGCCGGAGGATTTCGACATCAGGACGCGGACGAAGCGCGTGGTGACGGGCTCATTCGAAAGCTTCAGATGGACATCGCCGCCGCTGCCGTTCAGCACTGCGCCCGAGGAGAAGGCTTTCCACATGCCGTTCGGGCCCATGTCCCAGTCCATAGCGTTGTTGTCGCCGACCCAGTACTGCACGACGTAAACGACAGCATAGGGATTGACCCATTGGATGTGGATTGCATCGACGGCGCGCTCCTTGCCCATATCGATCACGACCCATTGCGGGTGCAGCGCATCGCTCTCTCTGGTGAATTGGCTGGTCAGGTACGGATTACTCTTCCAGTAACTTTGAAAGCCGGCGACTAGGGGCAAGTCTCCGCTGGTCATGAAGTCGCGATGGGGCAAGGAGTAGGAGTAGCCGTAATGGATGGGCTCTCCCAGATCGGCGCTGCCGACGTAGTAGCCGCTCTTGGTCGCGGGATCGCTCCAGGTGCCGTTTTCGTTCCAGTGCCATGCCGACAGGCGCAGCTCGCTGTTGTTGCGCATGGTGATGGAACCCCATCCCAGGTTCTTGACGCCTTGAATTACCTCGGGCTTGCTCAGGTTGTCCACTTGAGCTTTGCTGAGGTCGTCCATCCAGGCGCCGGTCGCAGTGTCGGGATAGATCGTATTCAGCACATGGTCCGGCGTTACATCGACATGGACCGTAGCGACCGGATTAAGCGTGCCGACTGGGGCGACGGAATCCGGCGGGAGTTCTTCGCGATGGTGCCGGGGGTGAGGCGTTTGCGCGGGAGCTGTTTGTGGCTGAGCCGTTTGCGCCGGAGTTGCTTGAGCATGGACGCGCTGGGGAAAGTGCGTGGACACCGCTATCAGGCCGAGCACTGTGACACACAACAGAACGCGAGACGAGATCCGTGGATGAGAGACTGTCATCATGATGTTATCGCCCCTATTAAAACGATTGAATTCAGGAAATAAATCGCACTCCGAGTTTACACGAAGGGCAGACCCGCTCATGCCTCACAGTTGCTGAAATATCTAGATGAGGCTCGAAACGCCACGGTGGGGAACTTGAGAAGGGCGAGTGTCCCGCCGCGAGAAGGAGCCTCCTCCTGCTTGCGGGCAGCGTGATTACACACATTGAAGGTATGTAGAGGTGAACGTCATTAACCCTTTGGCCGTGTTGGGCGCACCGAATTGAGGAAGCCGGACAACTGGCGCACGCTCTGTCGCAAGGTCTCGAAGGCAACGTCACTCCGGTTCCTTTTCGGCGCGTCGTCCGAGAACTCCGAGGTGTTCATTTCTTCGAGCGCCTTCTTGAGGCGTTGACTGCTGATGGCATCCATCGTGAGAAAGGTGAATGCTTGCGAGAGTGGCACACCGTCAGCATTCCTGTGCAGGAATTCAATGTGCGCGTTTACTTTTCCGAAGACCGTCCCGAACAGCATTTCCCCGAGTGTTCCCTCTGGGATTGGGCCCTTTGTGAGAAGGGCCGAGCCCCCAGTCAAGGAAAGCCGTTGCACCACGCCCAGGAGCTTTTGATTGTCAGCCGTGAAAATCGCCTTTTGCTGGTGTGGCACACGGATGCGGGGTGGGCGGTATTTGTTGCTTCTCTGGACGTTGCGTGCCATCGTTGGCACGATGACAAACAATGTCAAAGAGGTCAATGTTACAAAAGTGTTTTTAGGTCGAGGCTCGGAGCAGACAAGCTCGAAACTGCGTTCCGGTGATCCTTGGCGGAAAGCCTGCATCCCACTCCTCGACGGTCGTGGACGTGCGACCAGTCGGCCTTCGTTGCTGACGAGGCGCCGAGGGGAAGATGGGGGCGAGCCGACCTCCGGATAGCCGGCGCGGCTAGGGCGCGTTGGGCCGCCAGTGTAAGATTGAGCCTGCGGGCCCATAGCTCAACGGTTAGAGCAGCAGACTCATAATCTGTTGGTTCCAGGTTCAAATCCTGGTGGGCCCACCAAGAACAGGTTTCACAGTTTCGAGTTTCACGTTTCGAGTTTCACGTTTCGAGTCTCAATGTTTCAAAGTTTGAGACGTTAAGATAGTCCCTTCCATTTGTTGGCGTTCAATTTTCACGACATTTCTGGAACTCGGGGAGAAAGCTCCATGCGCGATGCTCGTGTTTGGACACTTGCCGTTTTCTTCTTATTCGCGGCACATGCTGTTTCGCAGACAACGCCGGCTCCGGATGCGCACCTCGTCGTCCTGAAAGCTGAAAGGATGCTGGACGTAAGGGCGCAGAAGATTGTCTCGAATCCCGTCGTGATTATCGAGGGCGGGAAGATCAAGCAAGTTGGAGCAGGTCTCGCAATTCCGGCCGGCGCAAGAGTTATCGATCTGGGGAATGCGACTTTACTGCCGGGGCTGATCGATGCGCACACGCATCTGCTGCAGAACTATGATTTCGCGCTCGGTGGCGATGACAACAACATGGTGTTGACCGTTTCACAGATGAGTCCGGCGGAGCGAGCGTTGCTCGGAGCAAAAATGGGGCGCGAGGATCTGGAAGCGGGGATCACGACCGTACGCGACGTGGGAAATTCCGGGCTCAATGGTGATGTGGCACTCCGACGCGCGATCAATCGGGGCTGGGTAAGCGGTCCGCGAATTGTGGCTTCCACACGGGCGCTCTCGGCCGCAGGCGGGCAATTCGGCACCTTGCAGCACGATGCTCAGGAGCTGGTGAAACAGGAGTATGTCGAGATTGCGACTGTTGATGACGCGCGGCGGGCGGTGCAGAGAGCGTTCTATGACGGCGCGGATTGCATCAAGGTGATAGTCAACACTGGGCCGCGCGTAGTTTCGCTTGACGAGATGAAAGCGATTGTCGAGGAAGCACATCGCGTACATAAAAAAGTGGCGGCGCATGCCATTGGAGACGATGCCACGCGAATCGCAGCAGAAGCTGGTGTGGACTCGATCGAGCACGCGTACATCGTGCCCGATGACGTGCTGAAGACGATGGCGAGCAAAAAGATCTTCCTGGTTCCGACGGACTATCCGGAAGCGTCGTATACCGATTTCATCCCGCAGAGCGCCACGCCAGAAGAACGCAAGCAGATGGAAGATGAGATGAAGGGATTCGCGAAGGGAAACAGCGATCGCCTGAAGAGAGCTATGGCGGCAGGAGTTCGGATTGCCGCTGGGTCCGATGAGTATTACCAGATGGGAAAACGGACGCGCGGCGAAAGCAGCACGCTGATCTACGAAGCTTATCGCGATTCGGGAATGACGCCGTGGCAGATTATTCAGGCAGCGACGCTGAATGATGCCGAACTGCTCGGATGGCAAGACCGGATCGGATCGATTGAGGCGGGAAAACTTGCGGATATTGTTGCGACCTCGGGGGATCCTTCTCAGGAGATCACCGAACTGGAGAAGGTGAAGTTTGTGATGAAGGGCGGAGAAATCGTGCGGGACGATTTTGGACATTGAGATCAATCAGAACTGCACGCTGCGTAGAGATCCTTCGCAAACCGGCGCTCAGGATTTCGCCTGCGGGCTCCCGCTTCGCTCACCCGCAAAGCGGCTCAAGTTACTAAGGTGAGACGGGAGAGAAGCACAACGTTGACAGTGTTTGCAATACGCACGTAGAGTCGCCAAGGGTTCAATCAACAACTCAGAAGTAGAGAGAGCTGGTCAGGAGGCTGCGATGCGGTCGAAGCTATTCTGGGCGGGGGTGTTCGTGTGTCTGGCGGTGGCTTCTTCGCTGGGGCAAGATCCCACAAAAGTCGAGCCCAAGCACTACAAGTTGGATTTCGAGAACGAAAAGGTCCAGGTCGTGTCGGTGCACTATGGGCCGCACGAGAAGTCGGCGATACACGAGCATCCCGGCGGAGTTGTGGTGATTCTCACGGCGGCGCATCTTCGTTTCACCGATGAAAACGGCAAGACACGGGAGATCTTTTCCAAGCCGGGAGAAGCTCGGTGGTATCCCCCGTTCCACCACCGGGTGGAAAACTTGGGCGACACACCGTATGACGCCGTTTATATCGGGATCAAGGGACTATCGAGCGCGTCGATTGGGACCAAGGATCCGATGAGCGCGATGAATGAGGACACGAAGAGAATCGTCGCGAGGATTGTAGCGGCTTCAGGACAGTAGAGTTCACCCTCGGCGATTCCCTTAAGGTATCCGTCGAAGCGTCGTGACCAGGCTGACGCTCTGGTCTTTCTTTCAGACTCCGCGGGCGGGGCGCCCGCGCCATGCCGGCTACGACACTGTTCTGACGAAATCTGCCAACATGCCATACGCGGTCGCGTAGAGACCGGGACTTTCTTCTGTAATCGCCAGGCCCGGGAAAATATCCGTTTCGAAATAGATGTATGAGGATGAGCCGGAGATTTTGGCCATGGGCTGCGTGCTCAGGACTTTTTCCGGGCAGACAGTGGCTTCGACTCCGTTTGCGGTACGGCGGGCGCGGCAGACCAACTTGAATGGCCATCCGTCACGCTTGGCGTTGCGGACGGCTTGCGGGGTCAGATCGCGAATTCCCTCCCGTTGAATTTCATTCAACTTTACTGGAACGTCCATCAGAACGGTAATAAGCGCCGCGGTTTTTACGGCGGCATCCCAGCCGTCGATGTCATGCGTGGCGTCAGTTTCTGCGATGCCGAGGGCCTGCGCCTTCTTCAGCGCTTCGTCGAAACTTAGACCCTCTTCCATTTGGCTGAGGATGACGTTTGTGGTTGAGTTCAGGATTCCGTGGAAGCCTTGCAGATGGATGGCGGGGAGTTGATCGAAGAAAGAGAAAATGGGGACGCCATCCATGACAGTTGATTCGAAGAGGAAGCGCTTACCTTTGGCCGCTGCCAGATCGCGGAGTTCGCGATAGGCGTGGACGATTGGCCCTTTGTTGGCGGTGATGGCATGGGCGCCGTGATTGAGGGCGGCGCGGATGTGATCGACTGCGGGCTGTCCGTCAGTAACGTTTAGAGATGTGGCCTCGAAGAGGACATCGGCCTGGGCAGCTTCGAGCCAGTTATCGACATCGTTTACGCCTACAGTTCCAAAAGCTTTCGGCAGTTCGCGGGCGGGGGCGCCCGCGCCACTTACAACGTCCAGATTCAAGCCGCTGGGATCGGCGATCCAGCCTCGGGTGCGTGAGGCAATGCCTGTGATGCGATAGTGGATACCGTAAAGTTCGCGGAGCTCCTCGGCACGGTTGGCTAGCAACTGCACGAGCGTGCGGTTGACGTTGCCGAAACCGAGGAAACACAGGTTGTAGGAGCGGATTCTGGCCTCACAGGGGCTGAAGCCCCGATTGATTTTCGACGCTCTCAATGCGGCGTTGAAGCGCCGCTCTTCCACGGTACGTCAGGCCATCCAATCATCACTCGTGGGGCCGGTCGCCCAGGCGAGACAGCCGTGCGACAGCCGGAGAGGACGCCGGCGCTACTCTATCCCATCACCGTTGTGTGCTCGGGCTTGATCTTGTACAGGACGCGGACTTCGCCGGGCTGAGCGTAGGGATACTTGTCGACTCCGAGATACTTCTTGGCCATCTTATTGATGTGGTCAGCGGCACCTTCTTCGGTGATTTCGACGACGCGTCCGCGAATTTCGAGGTAACGATACGGATTTTCGGGATCAATCACTGCGAGTGAGACGCGTGGATCGCGGCGGACGTTTTTATCTTTCTGGCGGCCGCGCGCAGAATTGAAAATCACATGGTCGCCGTCGAAATCGCACCAGACGGGAGTGACTTGGGGACGCCCGTCCGGCATAAGAGTCGCGAGGCTCGCGAAGGCGCGTTTCTGGAAGAGATCTTTGTACTTATCGGGGATGGCGTGCGACATGAGACCTCCGGGGCTTTTCTTGCGGAATCGTACCCAACAGATTATAACTGTGCGCCTTCGTCAGCGCCTTTCGAGTTCTTTGTGATTAACGGGATATCGAATCCGATGATGCCATGTCAAACGTCAGAGTGGTGATTCCGGTTATGTTTCAGTTTGTCTAGAATCGTAGCTTGCTTCACAAAATGGCCTGAGGCGAAAGGCGTCCGGGCCCAGAGGCTTTCTCTTCAAACCCTACTCATTTGATAGACTTTAATGCTATTTACGCCAGGAAGGGATGAATGACTCTATCGTCACGGTGTAAGCACAGCTTTCAACTTCGCGCAGCAATCGCGTCGGGGATCGCGTTGGTCCTGCTTGCGGTGGCGCCAATGCAGGCATGGGCGGCCGATGCTGGACAGAAGTATCCTCCAACAATTGTGTTCATGACCGACTTCGGGGTGGTGGACGACTCGGTGGCGATTTGCCGCGGCGTGATGTACGGGATTATGCCTGACGTGCGGATCGTCGATTTGACGCATCAGGTCACGCCCTTTTCGATTCTGGACGGCGCCCGCTTTCTTTTTGGGGCGACTCCGTACTATCCGGCGGGGACGGTGTTTGTAGTCGTCGTCGATCCGACCGTGGGCAGCACGCGGAAGGCGATTGTCGCGCATTCGAAGCGCGGGCAATTTTTTGTACTGCCAGACAACGGAGTGATCACTCTGGTTGAGCAGCGGGATGGGATCGACGCGGTGCGAGAGATTACGAACCCAGATTGGATGATCGGCAGCAAGTTGTCTTCGACATTTCACGGGCGCGACATCTTTTCGCCGGTAGGCGCACATTTGGCCCGCGGCAACGACTGGAAGACAGTCGGCCCAGAGATGCCAGTAAAGGATCTTGTCCACCTCGATTTGAAGATGGCGAAAGTGGACGAGCGGGGTTTGAATGCAACCGTGATCGCGACTGATGGCCCGTTTGGAAATCTTGTGACCAACGTTGATGCCAACGAATTCCTCAAGCTCCGATACGAGCGTGGACAGGAAGTCCCAGTAAAAGTCGGCGACAAGCAGTTGAAGATCAAGTTTGTGAAGACGTTTAGCGATGTCCCATTGAATCAACCGCTGCTGTATATCGACTCGCGGGGGCGACTCGGGCTGGCGGTGAATCAGAATAGCTTCGCGGCGACGTATGGCGTGAAGCCGCCAGTGACGCTGTTTATTCCCAGAGCGGGGCGGTGATTTTCGTAGGTCTTTAACGAGTAGAAAGGGCATTCATTATGAATCGCATCACCGCGTACTTATCGGGCGTTCGTGTATTCAGCAGCTTTCATTCAGCCAGCCGCTGGGACTTTTGGGACGATGCAGCGAAACTCGATCGCCGGCCCAGGCTATTTCAACCTGGACTTCGCCGTCATGAAAGACACCGCGATCAACGAGCACGTCAGCTTGCAGTTGCGGGTTGAATTCTTCAACTTGTTGAATCATCCGAACTTTGCTTTGCCGAACTTTTTCGTTGATCCCGGCTATGTCGATAACGGGACGCCGGGGAATCCGATTGTTCAACCCAGTCCCTTCGCTTCACCGAATCAAGGACTGATTACGCAGACGTCCGATCAGGCTCAGACAAATCCGGGTCTGGGCGGCGGGGGGCCGAGAGTGATTCGGATTGGAGCGAAGATTTTGTTCTGAGGGGATGAGGGGTTGGCCAATGAGCGTAACTAAGATTTCAAGTCAACTGACTTTGATACGCATGCAACTTACACACTTTCATTGACTCACCTCACCCCCGGGCCTAACATGTCAGCCCAAATGATCGGGCAAACCATTTCGCACTACCGCATCCTCGAGAAATTGGGTGGCGGTGGCATGGGGGTGGTATACAAGGCGGAAGACATCCGCCTGCACCGGTTCATTGCACTCAAATTCCTGCCGGATGAAGTCGCGCGCGACCCTCAGGCGTTGAGCCGTTTTCAGCGCGAGGCACAGGCTGCATCGGCGCTGAATCATCCCAATATTTGCACAATTCACGAGATCGATGAGCAAAATGGGCAGACTTTCATTGCTATGGAGTTCCTCGATGGAGTGACGCTGAAGCATTCGATCAGTGGACGGCCGATGGACATGGAAATCGTTGTTCCCCTGGCAATCGAAATCGCCGACGCGCTCGATGCCGCTCATGCTGCCGGAATCGTGCACCGCGACATCAAGCCTGCAAACATTTTTGTAACGAAGCGGGGTCACGCCAAAGTTCTCGACTTTGGGTTGGCAAAGGTCGTTCGCGATCCTACTTCTGCAAGCCAAATCGCGGGAATGCAAAATGTGGCCACGATCGATGAGGAACACCTCACCAGTCCCGGGACGGCGATTGGGACGGTCGCATATATGTCTCCCGAACAAGTGCGAGGCAAAGAGCTTGATGCGCGCACGGACTTGTTCTCCTTTGGCGCGGTTCTATATGAGATGGCGACCGGATTATTGGCGTTTCGCGGGGACACGTCAGGCGTCATCTTCAATGGCATCTTGGAGCGCGAGCCCATTGCGCCGGTTCGCCTGAATCCTGATCTGCCCCCGCGTCTGGAAGAGATAATCCGCAAAGCTCTCGAGAAGGATCGCAACCTGCGTTACCAGCACGCTGCCGAACTGCGGACTGATCTGCGGCGTGTCAAGCGCGATTCGGAATCCGGACGTAAAGCCGCGGTGGACGAAAACGAGGAAGCCGAAGCAGTTCCGCCGTCGAAGCCGGGAGCAAGGGTATCCGCGGGGCATGGCCCGAGCGCACAATCACATCGTTCAGGTCCACCCGTTGTCTCAAACGCACGTGCACAAGCGCGAAACTGGAGAATCCCCGCGCTGATTGGTTCCGTTGTAATCGCTCTCATTGCTGCCGGTCTTTACTTCCGCCTCCGCGCGCGACCCAGCCTGAGCGAGAAGGACACGATCGTTCTCACTGATTTCACTAACACAACCGGCGATGCAGTTTTCGATGGTGCGCTCAGGCAGGCCTTGACGGTGCAACTGATGCAGTCGCCATTCCTCAACATTCTTCCCGACCAAAGAGTGCACGAACTCCTGCGTCAGATGGGTCGCTCTCCAGATGAGCCCTTGAGCAAGTCCGTGGCACAGGAGGTTTGCCAACGGGCAAACGCCCAGGCTGTGCTGGTCGGTTCAATCGCGCGCCTCGGAGATCAATATTTAATTGGGCTAGAAGCCACGAACTGCACCAGTAGCGAACTGCTTGCCAGCCAGCAAGTCCAAGCGGAGAACAAAGGCTCGGTCCTCAGGAGTTTGGGACAAGCCGCGGCTGGCATGCGGGAAAAGTTGGGCGAGTCGTTGGTCACGATTCGGAAGTTCGACGCACCTGTGGAGGAAGCGACTACATCCTCGCTGGAGGCACTCAAGGCGTTCACCATCGCAGACCAGGATACCAATCGTGGGGAGCAGACCCAATCCATTCCTTTTTTCAAACACGCCTTGGAACTGGATCCGAACTTCGCTCTAGCCTACAGCGATTTGGCCGGAGTGTACGCCAACATCGGCGAGAGCGACCTGGCGATGGAGTATCAGAAGAAGGCGTATGAGTTACGCGATCGGGTCACCGAACAAGAAAGATTGAATATTGTTGCGTCTTATCACTGGACCGTCACCGGCAACATCGATAAGGAAATGGAGGCTGAGGAACTGGGCAGACAGACTTATCCCCGTTCCGCGGTATGGCTCAATAATCTAACTGTCGACCTCGTTACGTTAGGACAGTTCGACAAAGCCATTGAACTCGGCAATGAGGCGATTCGCTTGGATCCTCATCAGACCGGTGTTCATCTCAATCTTGGCCTGGCGTACTTGGCCTTGAACCGTGTTGACGAAGCTAAATCAGTATTGGAAGCCGGCTTGGCACAGAATCCCGATAACAACGTCATTCACGCTGGCCGTTATATCGTGGCCTTCCGCGAAGGAGACGAGGTGGCAATACAGCGCGAGTTACGCTGGGGAGCCGACCAGCACGCAGTTGATAACATACCGCGCTGGTGTGCAGCAACCGCTGCGTTGCAAGCAGGGCACCGCAAAGACGGGGTCGATGCTCTTGAGCAGATTTCGGCGGCCGTTCACGCGGACGGCCTCGCCGAAGCATCCGCGCAAACGCTCGCTCAAGAAGCACTCTTTGAAGCGGAGATTGGAAACCACGCCCGCGCAATCGAGCTTGCATCTCGCGGCTTGGCTCTGTCGCGCAGCCGAAGCAACGCTCCCAATTTGCTCGTCGCCCTCAGCCTTGCGGGGGAATTCTCTCGCGCGCAGAAGCTGGTCACGGAACTTAGCGTTCGCTACCCTGAGGATACCCTGATCCAGTCCGTCTACGTCCCAATGGCTGAGGCATTGATTCACTCCAGCTCGGCGAAGTCCGCCAGCAGCATTGACACTCTGCGACTGGCGGTTCGCTTTGAAATGAATCCCTATCTCAATTTTCTTCCCATTTACGTGCGGGGTATGGTTCTGTTGCGTGCGCACGAAGGACGCGCAGCCGCCACAGAATTTCAGAAGATTCTCAGCCACCGCGGGGTTTGGTACATTGCGCCGGAGTACGCGTTAGCCAACGTCGGGCTGGCGCGCGCGTTGGCGATGCAAGGGGATATTGCCGGAAGCCGACACGCTTATCAGGATTTTTTTGCCATCTGGAAAGACGCCGACCCCGATATTCCCATCCTGAATGAAGCCAAGGCCGAGTATGCGAAGTTGCAATAAATGAATTCGTCACTTCCAGGCTAACTGCTGTAACCAAGGCAATTTCACGCTTTGAGCTGCAAAGTGAAGTTTGAGCGCCATCCGGCTGTCGAGGGCGCCGTCCCTGCGCGCGCCTAATTCAGCTTCCTGCTTCTCGTGCGATCCGTGGGAGGACGGCTTTCAGCAGCGCTTCAAAGATACCTCTCACGCGCTCGCCGGTTTCCATCACTTCGGCATGAGAGAGTGGCTGGTCAATAACTCCTGCGGCCATGTTCGTTACACAGGAAATAGCGAGCACATTCAGTCCCATGTGCCGGGCTGCAATTACTTCGGCCACTGTGGACATTCCAACGAGATCGGCGCCGATACGGCGTAGGTATTCGATTTCCGTAGGCGTCTCGTAGCTTGGTCCTAACAATGCGGCGTAAATGCCTTCATGCATGGTAATGTTCAGCTTCGCTGCTTCCTCGCGCGCGATTTGACGATAAGCACGCGAGTAAGTGTGCGTCATGTCGGGAAAACGGACACCGAAGCGGTCGTCATTTGATCCGACCAACGGATTCGTTCCCTGCAGGTTGATGTGGTCCCTGAGCAGCACCAGCGCGCCTTGCGAGTAGCTGAGATTAATGCCACCGGCGGCGTTCGTGAGGATCACGGACTTTACGCCCATGCGAGCGAAGACGCGGATCGGAAAGGCGACTTGCTGCGCGGAGTATCCCTCGTATTGATGGACGCGTCCCTGCATGGCGGCGACCGCGACGTCTCCCGCTTTGCCAATGACCATGCGTCCAGCGTGACCGATTGCCGTGGATTGTGGGAATGATGGGATGTCGGAGTAAGGAACGCGCAAGGCTTCGGTGAGCGAGTCGGCGAATGCGCCGAGGCCGGAGCCCAGAACAAGCCCGATCGTTGGACGAAAAGGTGTACGCTGGAAGATGAGTTGTGCGGCGTTATCGGCGAGCGTGAAGTGGTCGGTCATGTTTTCATGCGTCAACATCAGCAGTTCGTTTCCTGGTATTCGAGCATTATACGGACGGCCAATTGCTGCTCATCAGCAACCTTCTGTGGCTGTGCTACCATCTAGTGTTTTTCTCCCGTACTCGGCCGTATGGGAGGCGAAGATTCCGGTGGGCAAGCTATTTGAGTAGTCGGAATCTGAGGTCTGCATGAAAGATACTCTCGGCGTTCTCCTGGCAGGTGGGGCCGGCGAGCGGTTGTACCCTCTGACTCGTGACCGGGCCAAACCGGCAGTGACCTTTGGCGGCATTTACCGCATCATTGACGTCACGCTGTCCAATTGCCTGAACTCCGATCTGCGCCGCATTTACATTCTCACCCAGTACAAGGCTCTATCACTCAACCGGCACATCCGCGAAGGCTGGAACATTCTGGGTCGCGAGGTGGGAGAGTTCATCGAAGTCCTTCCACCCATGAAGCGGGTTAGCGATCAGTGGTACCAGGGCACAGCTGACGCCGTTTATCAGAACATTTACTCCATTGGCTCTGAGCAGCCGAAGTACGTTTTGATTCTCGGCGGCGATCACATCTACAAGATGGATTACGGCAAGATGCTGAAGCAGCACAAAGAGTCGGATGCCGACGTTACCTTGGCAACGATTCAGATTGATCCGGAAGAGACACATCAGTTCGGAGTCGTCGACGTCAGCAATAATGGACGCATTAGCGGCTTCGAAGAAAAGCCCAAAGTCACCCAACTGCGATCGCCGCTAAATCCCGCAAAGGTTGGCGGCTCGATGGGGGTTTACCTCTTCAACGCCGATGTCTTGATCCCCGTCCTTTTAAAGGACGCCGAGAATCCGAACTCGAGTCACGATTTCGGCAAAGACATCTTGCCCAAGATGGTCGATGACTACCGCGTCTACGCCTACGATTTCGTCGACGAAAACAAAAAAGAGGCTCTCTACTGGCGGGACGTCGGCACGCTCGATGCGTATTACGAGGCGAACATGGATGTGGTTTCGGTTTCGCCGATCTTCAATCTTTATGATGAACACTGGCCGATCCGAACGCATCAGCGGCAATATCCGCCGGCAAAGTTTGTGTTTGCCGAGGCTGGACGCACCGGCACGGCGCTCGACTCGATTGTCTCCAACGGCTGCATCGTTTCGGGTGGATCTGTGAAGAATTCCGTGTTATCACCGGACGTGCGGGTCAATTCCTATACTGAGGTCGACGCTTCAATTCTCTTCTCGCATGTAAGCGTGGGGCGGCATTGCCGGATCCGTAAAGCCATTCTCGACCGGGACGTACACGTCCCGGAAGGCACCACGATTGGCTATGACGTTGAGGCCGACCGGCAGCGCTACTTCGTGACCGAGAGCGGCATCACTGTCGTCACACGCGATTATTCCCTGTTTGAGAATCCGGTCACCGTGGATTACTTCACGAGTGAGTAGGGTCCGCTGGCACCTCACAGTCCGCAGAGATTCGTGAGCGTACCCGTCAGGCGACGCTTTCTGACGCGTGCACAACCCGGCGGACATACAGATGTCGCCGTCGCTGAGGCTCAAAACTATCGGATCAAAATGAAAAGGCATCCTCAAAGAGGATGCCTTTATTGTTTGTTGATGCAGCGACTACCGGTCGTGCTTGTCCGGCTTGTTGGATTCGTGCTGTTGTTGTGACGGTTGAGCCGGGCGGCCGTGCTCGGGCGGTGCAGCCGAGTGCTGGGGTTGATTAGACGTTTGCGGTTGCGGCCGATGTGGCGGCTGGTTGTTTTGTTGAGGCGCAGGGTCGGTGCGGGGCTGCGTTCTGTTCATTCCGGAGCGATCGCCACGATTGCCCTGCTCCTGATTCGCCGGCGCAGGTTGACTTGGTTGCGGAGCATTGTTTGGCGCCGCATTCGGACGATCGTTGCGCGCTGGCGGTTCGGACGAATGATTTCCGCCCCTGTTTTCGTCCGGCCGATTGTTCGAAGCCGGCTGGCTCGGAGCAGGCTGACTCATCTCAGGCCGATTGTTATCGGGACGATTTTCCGGACGGTTGTTATCACCACGATTATTATCCGGGTGATTGTTGTCCGGATGATTGCTTTCAGGGCGACTGTTGTCGCCGCGATTGTTTTCACCGTGGTTGTTGTCCGGGCGGTTGTTAGGTTGAGCTGAATCCGGACGATTGTTGTGCGCAGGCGACTCGAACCCACGATTCGATTCGGGCCTCTCCCCACGATTGTTCGGAGCGGGCGCGGGCCGATCATTCCGTCCCGGAGGTTCGACAGGTCGGTTGCCCGGCTGATATGCGGCTGGTTGAGGAGTGACTGGCGTTGTCGAATTCACAACTCGCACGCGCGGCTCGCCGGATGCACCAGAGTGCGCGGGAGGTGCCATCCTCACCAGTTCCTGTCGCCCGATAGGTTGTCCCGGATGTTGCGCAAGCATGTGCTCCCGCGCCGCAAAAGCCGGTGGTGGCGGAGGAGGAGGGGTCTTCGCAAAAACCGGACGACTTGCGATTGCTGCCGGCGGGGCTGCCACGCGGCCACCATACCGCGCGTGTGGACCCAGTACCGCCTCAGGCGCCGGTCGCACAGCGGCTCTTGCCATCACGGGAGCGTTCCTGAACTCTCGCGGATTCACTCGCACTGCGTTCCGGTCCACAGGTTGCGCGCTCGCGAATGCATGCTGCGGCATTGCGGTGACCGCGCCATGTACGTTCTGGTTTACGTACGTGACGTGGTTGATCCTGGTGTTGTTGTTGATGATCGTCGTGTTGTAGACGTTCGTGACCGTTGTCTGGTTGACAGTGGTGTTGGAAACATTGACTCGGTTCACGTAGCCCGGGCTCACGCGATAGGCAGGAACATAAACCTCACGCGGACCAAGCGGGAACCATGCAACATTCTCGCCGCCACCGGGATGACCACCAACGAATACGACTAGTGCTGGCGCATAGACCGGATGAACATCGACCGGTCCCGGAACCCATCCCCAACGTCCGTAGACATTGACCCAGCGTCCGTAGTGGAACGGTGCATATCCCCAGGGCGCATCGTCGACCCAAGTCCATCCCCACGGATCAATCCAGGCCCAGTGACCGTTGTGATACGGAGCCCATCCCACCGCGACACGTGGGTACCAAACATTGCCGTACTGGGGACTCGGTTGCCAGTCACCGTTCTCATCGAGGTCTTCGAATCCTACGACCTGGCGCGAGCAGTAACGAGCGGACGGCGAATCGTTATAACGATGTTCGCGGCGATCGCTCCAGCTGTCGAAATCATCTGGAGGGCCGATCTGTTCCACGTCGGCATTTAGTGATGTGGTGCCGCGGAAAATGGTGCGCTGGCCAGCATGCAAGCTGTAGCTTTGGCCATTGCCGCTGGATTCTCCCGCTCCTTCGCGAATCGTCACAACCGTGTAGTCACCGTTTTCAGAAGTCTCGACGCGATAGCGTCCGGGCTCCATGATGGTGAATGCCTGATTCGGAGTATCGATTTCAAAATTGGTGTCGTGATCGAGATGCCAGACGCGGATGTTGAGCGCGCCCGCGGTCACTTCCATCTGGATGGTGTGATCGTCAAGATTGAGGAATGAGAATCCGGTGTTGGATCCGAGATCGATCATCGAGGAACCAAGTTGCACCTCGGCGCGTGACTCGCGATCGGACCAGAGTTTGTCGCCCGTCGTCATGGGGCGGTTTGGAACTGCGGGGACCCAATCATTCTCTCCGGCAGGTTGGAAAGAAACGGAGCCTTCCATGTATCCGAGCCGCGCAACTCGCGAGGGCGGATCATCTTGTTGTTGATCTTGTGGAGGCCGATCCTGTGCAGCCGCGATCACAGGAAACGCAGCCGCAACGAATGCAATTACAGCGATTGAACTAAACAGCTTTTGTGCCCTGTTCCACGGTGAAGACACAGGGGTAAGAGCTTCCTTCATGACTTTGAAACCGCCTGTTCCGGACGCAAGATCACCCGAGATCCTCGCCCCAAATTTGCTGCCGGATACTGCGTTACTTCAAACGGTGTACAGACTAGAACCGCACCAAGCCTGATGTTGGATGCCTCCCGAATTGACATCCGGGCGTACAGCGATTTGCGTAGGTCATGCCCGAGCAACCCCGCGAGCGCTGCTACAATGCCGTGTTCACAAAGACTTAGGCGAACCCCGAACTACAGGGCCTAAAACAACGTACTGTCTGGTGGGTGGGCTTGGTAGGTCTCGTTCGTCATAGCCCTTTGTCTCAGTTCAGTTAGAAATTCTCCGGGGAGCACAAGTGGAAGACGTCCAGGTCGTTGCGATGCTGGTCCGGCGTTGTATCGCCGGCGATGCCGCTGCCTGGGAGGAGATCGTGCGCACCTATAACCGGAGGATATACAACATCTGTTACCGCTTTGCCGGATCGTCGGAAGACGCCCAGGATCTGACCCAGGAAGTGTTCATCAAGATGTACCGCACCCTGCCGAGCTACGACTCCTCAAAGGGTGCGTTCGTTACGTGGGTAACCACCATCACCCGCAACCTCCTGGTCGATCATTTTCGCAAGACCAAGCAGGACCGGATGACGGACTCGATGGACTCAACTTCGTCCGAACATGAGGACGCCCAGCCGCTCAGTGAGCAAATTCCGGACCAATCTGCACCGCCTGACGCTCATGTGCACAGCCGGGAGGTATCGGAGACGGTCCATCAGGCATTGGCCAAACTTTCGCCAGAACTTCGGGAAGCAGTGATTCTAAGGGACTTACAGGATATGGATTACAAGGAAATCGCCGCCGTTTTGCGGGTTCCGGAGGGCACCGTGAAATCGAGAATAAATAGGGGTCGAGCGGAACTTGCGAGGCTCCTTCAACGTACCTATAGGCAGGTGATGTGATGCCAGAACACACCAATAACGGAATGCAGTGCAACGAGTTCGACCTGCTCCTTTCGGAGGCGCTGGATGGCCTTCTCAGCAGGGCGGAACTCGACCGCTTCGAGGCTCACGCCCGCGCATGCAAGACGTGCGGACCGCTGGTGGCCGATGCGGAAGCAGGCCGTCAGTGGCTGAAAGGTCTCATGGAGGTGGAGCCTCCAGCCAACCTGGTTAACAATATTCTGGCATCCACGACGGGCGTTGACACCCAACGCCTGATGGCTCGCGCGCCGGTTTCCCAGCCACGAATTTCGTGGTGGGAGCAGGTGCAGGCCTCGTTCCTGGAGCCAGTCTGGGCAATCGTTCGCCAGCCGCGTTTTGCCATGTCGTTTGGCATGGCATTCTTCGCGCTGTCGGTGAGCCTGACTGTCGCGGGCGTAAAGCCTGCTGACTTGGCCCAGATCAGCCTTCGACCATCGGCGATCCGGCGGACCTACTACAACACGCAGGCCCGGGTTGTCCGGTATTACGACAACGTCAAGCTCGTCTACGACGTTCAGGCTGCAGTGCGCGGTATCAAGCGCAACCTGAACCCCGCCGAGCCTGCCCGGTCGAAGCAGAACGATCATAAGAACGACACAACACAACAGCCCGAGCAGAAGCAGGAGCGCAATTACAGCCAAACCGGGGATCAGTTGATCTTGGCGAGCGCGCAGCTGGGTCCATCTGTCCTCAATCCGGTAAATCCGGATCTGCCTGTAGTGTCGGTGACCACATACAGGAGGATCGTATGAACTGCGCCAATCACAGCGATCAAGCTGCGGTGGCGTTCTGCCGCACATGCGGCAAGCCACTTTGCAACCAATGCACCCGCGACGTCCGCGGAGTGATCTACTGCGAGTCGTGCCTGGCCGCGCGCATGGAAGGAACGCAGTCTGCGCCGGGCTATGTTCCGCCACAACCGGGATTTGCTCCGCCAGCCCCAGGTTTTGTGCCTCCGCAGGCCGGATATCAGTTCGTGGATCAAGGACCCGGATTGAAGGTCCCACCCGGAGCAGCGACAGGACCAAACCCAGCCGTGGCCGGGATTCTGGCAGGATTTTTCCCGTTCGGTGTTGGAGCGGTTTATTGCTCGCAATACGCGAAGGGATTGGCGCACCTGGTGATCATGGTGCTGCTGATCATCGGTGTCAGCTCCGATGTGCCGTGGTATGTGCACATGGTGCTCGGCATCGGAATCGGTTTCTTCTACCTCTACCAGATCATCGATGCGGCGCGAACCGCAAAGGCCATTCAGATGGGAGAGCCTGCTCCCGATCCGCTCGGACTTGCCTCGATGTTTGGCAGTGGCGGTGTCGCTACCGAAGGTGGCGAAAAAGCCGAAGGCACGAGGATTCCAATTGCAGCGGCGGTTCTGATTGCGCTTGGGGTCCTTTTCCTGATCAACACCGCCTTCGACTTCAGTTTGCATCGCTACTGGCCTTTGATCCTGATTGGCTTGGGCGTGTGGATGTTCGCCAGACAGTGGGGTTTGGTCGGTGGATATCGTGTGGGCTGCATGTGCGATCGTTGCAAGACGCGCAGGCTCATGGCCCCGGCGATCCTGATCACGTTGGGCGTGCTGTTCCTGCTTGATGAGGTTTCGACCATCGACTTCGGCAAGACCTGGCCGGCGATCCTGTTGGTGATCGGAGTGGTGAAGCTTGTGCAGAGTAATGCCTCCTACAACGGCCACGTCGGCCCGCTTCCTCCAGGAGCGCCGGCATATCCACCGAGTACCCCACCACCTCCGGGAATGCCGGGAACTTACCAGAACCCTGCGCCGAGCACGAGCGGAGCGCCTGACGCAAATGCCTCCTCTTCGAGCGAGGTGAAAAATGTCTAACCCTGTGACCACTCCGCAATACTCGCAGGTTCCGGTTCCGCCGCCGCTGCCGCCGCGCCAGCGTTCGTTCGCAGGAGCGGTGGTGCTGATCATCGTGGGGGTCATTTTCCTGATGGGCACAATGCGCGTGCTGTCCGTCGGAAAGCTGGCGCACCTGTTCGCGAGTTACTGGCCGGTGCTGTTAATTCTCTGGGGCGTCATCAAGCTCGTCGAGCATCAGCAGGCACAGCGCCATGGAATGCGCGCTTCGGGCATCGGTGCTGGAGGCGTACTGCTGGTAATCATGATCGTGGTTTTCGGCTTGATCGCGAATCAGATCGAGCGCGTGAACTGGTCGGGAATACGAGAAGAAATGGGGGATGACGGCGATTTCCCGAATATTTTTGGGGAAAGCTACAACTTCAGCGATCATCTGGAGCAGAATTTCCCCGCTGATGCCGGACTGAAAGTCATCGACAACCACGGTGCAGTCAGCATTCATGCTTCCGATGACAACAAGATCACCGTTGTAGTTCGTAAGCGAATCGGCGCTGAGAGTCAGGCCGATGCCGACAAATACAACGACCAGACGAAGCCCACCATCACTGCGATGGGCGGTCTCGTCACCGTTGACGCGAAAGTCGAGGGCGCCGGAGATCATGCAGTTGAAACCGATCTCGATATCTCCGTGCCCCGTAAAGCTGCCCTCACGGTCAACTCACGCCGCGGAGATGTGAACGTGAGTGGACGTACCGGGAATGTGGATATCTCAACCCAGCACGCGGACACTTCGGTCGACGACATCACCGGAAACGTCAAAGTCAGCCAGGAGAAAGGCTCCGTCAAAATTGAGCAAGTCTCGGGAGACGTGCACATCGACGGACGCGTCAGCGAAGTCACAGTCGCCGATGTGAAAGGCTCGGTTCAGCTCGACGGCGAATTTCAGGAGAGCATCAAGCTCGAACGCGTCGCCAAGACCGTAACTTTCAAATCTTCGCGCACTGACATGGAGCTATCGCGAATCGCAGGAACGCTTGATCTCGATTCCGACGACCTGCATGCGGAAGACATAACCGGTCCGTTGCACCTGACAACGCGGTCGAAGAACATTCGCCTCGATGGAGTTTCCGGTGATGTGCGCCTTCAGAACGATAACGGGACCGTCGAACTTGTGATGAAGACGCTGGGCAACGTGCAGGTCGACAACCGGAATGGCGACGTGCAGATCAGCGTCCCGGATAAAGCCGGATTCCGGCTTGATGCTCGTACTCGTGGCGGCGAGATTCAGTCTGACTTCCCGGATCTCAAGGTGAATAACGACGAGCACGAAGCGAAAGCGAATGGAACTGTAGGCAACGGCGCTTCACACATCGTCATCAACAACGAACACGAAGGCATAGAGATTCGCAGGGCATCGGCGGCGCCACCGGCGCCTCCGGCTCCTCCAGCGCCGGGCAAGGCGGGGAAGGCCTTGCCATCGCCGAAAGCTGAGCCACAGGCGACTGATAACTGAGCAGTGGCAGTCTTTCGAAAGCAGCGTTCAGAGTTTTCAAACTTTGAGATCTTGAGATCGGATCCGCATTTTGCGGCGTCTATGCTGCACGCAGACAGCGGATTCCTCGCCCCGCTCGGAATGACAAAGTCGGGGAAACTTCGAAACCTTGCTTTAGGGACTTTGCTTCTCTTTCACTAGCTGTTCCACCCGCGCCAATACCTCATCTTCAGCCATAGCAGTGGAGTTGATCACTATGGCGTCGTCGGCTGCTACCAGCGGGGAGGCCGCGCGGGTGCGATCGCGATGATCGCGTTCCCGGAGTTCAGCGGCAACGTTGGGCGAGACTGGTCCGGAAATTTTCTGCTGAGCCATGCGGCGCTGCTCGCGAACGACGGGATCTGCATCGAGAAAGATCTTTAGATCTGCATCCGGAAAAACCTTCGTTCCGATGTCGCGGCCTTCCATCACGATACCGCCGCCTGAGCCCATGGCACGCTGGTGAGAAACCATCCACTCCCGCACCTGGGAATGGACAGAGATCTTTGAAGCTCCATCGGTGACGTCGCGCTCGCGAATGCGCTGCGAAACGTCTTTGCCATCGAGCAGGGTGCGGTTACCGGTCAGCGTCGGTTCCAGACGAATGTTCGATCGATCCGCCAAGACCACGAGGGCATTTGCATCGTCGAAAGAAGTGTCGTTTTCGATTGCCTTGAGCGCGAGCGCACGATACATTGCGCCGCTTTCGAGATTCACGTACCCGAGTTTGCGCGCCAGGCGCGCCGCGATGGTGCTCTTCCCCGCTCCAGCCGGGCCGTCAATGGCAATGATGAGTTTTCGGGGATTTTGATCGCTGGAGTTCTGGTTCATGAGTCGCAGCAAGATTGTACACGCACCTTAGCCGAGCCGATTCAGCAGGAGTGTTCCTCCCTTACCTGCTCCGGCGTCCATCCCAACTCTCGCAGCTTGCGAATGCTCAGTGGATCGTGCCGCTTGGCCAGTCGCACACCAGCTTCATCCCGCACCAGGTCGCAATGATGGAAGTCCGGGATCGCGAGTTCCAACGCCCGATAAAGAAGGATCTGCCGCGCGGTGGACTTCAGCAGATCGGCTCCCCGCACAACTTCGGTGATGCCCATCGCAGCGTCATCGACGACAACTGCCAGTTGATATGCAGGTACGTCATCTCGACGCCACACGATGAAGTCGCCGAAGTCGCGTCCCGCCACAAAAGTCTGCGGGCCAAGGTGCTGGTCGATAAAGGAAATCTCCTCGCCATCAGGAACCCGAAACCGCCAGTTCAGACCCGCAGGATTGGCGGCCGGTTCGAAGTCGCCTGCCTTCGCTATTGCCGGACGGCTCATGGGGTCATCCTCACATGATTCGCCGACTCCGACAAGCCTCGGTCGGCACTTCCCTGAGTAGAGCGGCTCGTCATCGGCATCGTTCGGTGCTGCTGCCGACAAGGCCACGTCTTTGCGCGAGCAAGTGCAAGGATAGATCGCTCCGAATTCCCGCAAATGTTTCCACGCCGCCAGATAATAAGTCCTGCGCTCACTTTGCGTGTACGGTCCAACGGCGCCGCCGCAATCGGGCCCTTCCTGCCACGAAATCCCCAACCAGTGCAGGTCCTCGATCATTGCATCGACGAATTGAGCGCGACACCGCTGTTGATCCAAATCTTCATTCCGCAGGATTAGCGTCCCGCGGCGTTCAGCGGCTCTCTGCGCTGCAATCCAGAAGGTCCTAGCATGTCCAAGATGAAGCAGTCCTGTAGGCGAAGGCGCCAATCGGCCGCGATAAGGCCTCAACATTTCGCGTTCCGAGGAATGGGTCACGTCGTTAAGCGATGGCTAGCCGCAGAGGATCGGCAATGAACTCTGTTGCGGCGTATTCGATGTGGAGCACCCGTCTGGGCGTCTCTGCATGTGACTTCGATGATGCATGAACCAGCAAGGGCCGCATCGCTACCGCTCCGCCCTTGGCGGCAGCACAGTCAACCGGCGTGATCCGAACCGCCAAATCACGAATGCCCTCATCGCTCAACACACCCGATGTATGCGACCGGGGCAATACCCGCAACGGACCATTGTCAGAACTTGAGTCATCCAGATGGACGCGCAATGCCAGGACCTGCGAGAGCACTCCAGCCGGCGCGTGCGCGTAGACAATTTTCTCTTTCACAGACCACGGCCCCCACCCTTGCACATCCATCCGCTCTCGAAGGGGCAGTGCCGTGTCCTGATGCCAGACCACGAGCCAGTTCGATGCTGGGGATTTGTCGAAAAGAGTGGCGCGAAAAGGAAATGCCTTGCTCCCCAGAACTTCGCAAGCGAGGTCCGCCAACAGCGGATTCGCCGCAAGATTCGCGACCGGGTCGAACCGCAGGGCATGGCGAACACCAGCCCGCCCTCGCGGCGCTGAATAACAATCGACTTCGTGCAAAAAGCGATCCACAGACTCCGGCGAAAACAACCCCGGCAGAATCGCAAATCCACGTTCCTCGATAACCTGATGCATCCCCATATCGCTACCGCGCGGCACCACGCGGCGCCGGATTTTCCAGTACTTTTTCCGGCGTGATTTGCAGCATCGATCGTCCACCGACGTGCACGAAGCTCAGTTCCCGGGCGGCCAGAAGCGCGTTGACTGCCTCTTTGATCTTTGAGCGTGCCACAAAGTTTCCGAAGAAGACTTCGAGTTCGGATTGCTCGACCGCGATCACACAATCCAGATATTTCGAAACCAGTGCCGACAGCGCCTCAGGAACGGAAAGCTGCACTCCTTCTTTTACCTGATCCGGAGCCCAGCGATAGACCAGGTCCCACACTGATCCCTCACTCGCACTGTAGTCCACACGTGTAAGACGGAGCTTCGACCACAATTCTCCGAGGGCTTTGTCGAGGGCGGCGGTTGAGAGTCCGCCGCCAAGTCTCTCCAGCAGCTTCTGTTTTGATAACGCTCCGTCGCGCTGGATCACGGCGAAGGCGTCGCTTGCCAATTGTGAATACAGAGATCGCGTGCCGGCCTTTGGCGGCTGCTTGGGGTTGCGCTCTCCCATGAGCGCATAGAAATAAGGAAACACTGAGGCGGCCACGAGGAAGCCGTTGTTCTCTTCGAAGAGGTTGGCTTCGAATGCTGTCTTCTCGCGCAGAAGACGCACCATCAATTCGGTGGCTTCCGCCGCTCGCGGATCTTTGAAGGCATGTCGCCACTCCGGCAATCGGTCATCGGATCCGAAGAACGCCCCGATGAATGTGGGCACCAGCAGCGCCGGGCGTTGCGGATACATGAAGCACATCCCGACATCTTCCAAAAATGCACGCGCCGACTCGATCGTCCGGACGGCCTTGCCGTCGAGCCGCCACTTCTCGCGCCGCAGTTGTTGAAGTTCGAGATCGGTCATAAATCGGCTATGAGGAATGAGCTGTGAGCGATGAGTAACCAAAACCAAGAGCTGAGAGACTCATTGCTCATCGCACACCGCCCCGCCGCTAGATTCTTTTAAACGCCTTCTGAATATCCTTTACAGAATATCGCAGGACAACCGGCCTTCCATGCGGACATGACATTGGATGGTCGGTTTTGGCCAATTCCACCAGGAGCCACTCCATTTTGTTTTGCTCGAGCGGCATGTTTACCTTGATAGCTGCGTGGCACGCGATCGAGGCCGCAATGCGCGTACGAATTTTTTCCAGGTTGAGCGACTGCTCTTCACTGGCGAATTGATCGAGTAACTCGTGCAGCATGTGCTCGACTGCGCCTGCCTCGACTCCAGCTGGAGCGATCTTTACGGCGACACTGCGCGCGCCGAAGGGTTCGGCCTCGAATCCGTTTCTCGTGAGTTCGTCAGAAATCTCCTGAAATACAGCTTGCTGTGCGGGGGATAGTTCCAGCACGATCGGCATGAGAAGCCGCTGGCTTTCCACCCTCATTGCAGCGCGCTGTTTCACAATTCGTTCGAATAGTACACGTTCGTGGGCGACGTGCTGATCGATGATCCAGAGACCGTCTTCATTCACCGCCAGGATGAATGAGTTGCGTATCTGGCCGAGCGGCCGGAGTGTGCCGAGTGCTGACAGCGTCGGCTCTTCTTCGCTGACGTCGAGTGCGGGAGAGCATCCGTGATCGGGCGCGTGATCGAACCGCTGCGAATCGAGTGTTGGTGCGAAGTTGGGCGCAAGAGGAGCAGACTCCAATCCGCGCGCTACCGGAATCGCAGCATTGGCCTCCACTGCGATGCCACCTTCAAATTGAAGACGAGCCGAGATCGGCGGCTGGGCCGAGGCTTGTAAGGAAAATCCTGCGTTAAGACGTGAATCCTGAATTCCGCCTTCCGGGAGACCGACGCCGGAAGCTGAAAGCCCATCCTGCGACGGAGGCCATCCTGCCCCGGGAGTTACTGCTCCCGGGGTAAGCGCCTGGCCCGCCGTCGCGTGCGCACGAATCTCGGCCACAAACTGCGGTACCGGTCGTGCCTTCATCAGGGCAGCGCGAACAGTGTCGCGCACAAAGTCATGCAGGGCCGTTTGCTGACGGAAGCGAACTTCCGTCTTGGAAGGATGTACATTGACGTCAACTTCCGCCGCCGGAAGCTCGAGAAAGAGCAGCACCACGGGATAAACCGTCGGCGGAATAATATTGCGATAGGCTTCGGTCAATGCGTGCTGCACGAGGCGGTCTCGGATGAGGCGTCCGTTCACGAAGATGAAGATCGAGTTGCGATTGAGCTTCTGAATCTCCGGCTTCGAGACGAAGCCGTGAATGCGCATCTCGCCAGGCTCTCCTGCTGATGACCCCTCGTCGTCTTCATTATCTTCGTTGCGCCGCCAAGGCGGAGGCTGCGGCAAACCAACACGTTCGAGTGCCTGCCGCGCTGCGACCGGGATCAGTTGATCTAGTGTTTCTTTCCCAAATACCTGATATACCCGCTCGCTGTGCCCGGCGACCGGAGGCGCGACCAGCATGGCATTGGTCGCCGAATGCAGTTCGAAATGCTTGTCAGGATGCGCCAACGCATAATGTGTAACGAGCGAGGCGATGTGCGACAACTCGGTAGATTCCGCCTTCAAAAACTTTTTGCGGGCGGGTACATTAAAGAAGAGATCGCGCACGGTAAAAGAAGTCCCGAGTGGCAGTCCCGCTTCTTCGACCCGGGCGATCTTTCCGCCGTTAATCTCAATGACGGTACCTGCGGACTCATCGGCAGCACGCGTCTCCATACGGAGTCGTGAAACTGAAGCAATCGAGGGGAGTGCCTCGCCGCGAAATCCGAGGGTTGCGACGCTGAGCAGGTCTTCTGCTTTCTTGATCTTCGATGTGGCATGGCGCTCGAACGCGAGCATGGCATCGTCACGGACCATGCCACATCCGTTGTCGGTGATTTGAATCAGCTTCTTCCCACCGGCCTCGACGCTGATCTTGATTCGCGTCGCTCCGGCGTCAAGAGAGTTCTCGAGCATCTCCTTCACGACAGATGAGGGACGCTCGACGACTTCACCAGCGGCAATCTGGTTGGCGACCGTTTCCGAGAGTACGTGGATTTTGCCCATGAGCGGGACGAGCGATCAGTCGCCAGTTTCGCAGATGCCATGCAAAAAACAAAGTCGCGAAGGTCGGATTGCGTCCGAAATACATTCTCGGCCCGAAAAGCCCGAACCAAGCAGCGTTTCACTTGTCGGGACTGAGCACTTCCGCTAGAATCTCCCCTTGCTTGGCGGCGTCTCTCTCCCAACGGCCCCAGGTTTCCAAACCAGTTCGAGGACCCATGGCTCTCATCCAATTCACGCGGAATCATAACGACCACTCCACCGACAAGGGATTTCAGTTCGAATTTCTGTGCGACCGATGCGGTAACGGCTTCATGACCGAATTCCAGTCATCCGTCACTGGGATGGCAGGCAGCGCACTGCGAGCCGCCGGCAGCCTTTTCGGCGGAATTCTCGGGCAGGCCAGCAACTCGGCCTATGAGATCGAACGCGCCATTCAGGGTCCGGCTCACGACAAGGCATTCCGCACGGCGGTGGAAGAGGCCAAACCTAACTTCCGGCAGTGTCCGAAGTGTACGCACTGGGTGTGCGTCAGTTCCTGCTGGAACGCGAAGCGATCGCTCTGTTTTGAATGCGCTCCTGATCTCGAGGTCGAGCTCGCGTCCGAGCAGACCCAGGCTGCCGTCGAGCAAATGCGCATCAAAGTCCGGGCTCAGGATCTGACAAAAGATGTCGATCTTACCAGCGACGCCGCAGCACTCTGCCCAGCTTGCGGAGCCAGAACGCAAGGCGCGAAATTCTGTCCGGAGTGCGGCAAGCCGCTGCGCCCGAAGAACGAGTGCTCGCGCTGCGGGACAAAGGTCGAGGGCGGTACAAAGTTCTGCCCCGAATGCGGCAACAAGATGGCCTGACCGCATGTCCGACTTCCAGGGAAAATTTCAATATCTTGATGAGAGCGGCGCCCCGACGCAGCAAGGGGCGTGCCGTCTGAGCTTCGATGCGCAGAACCTTACGCTGACGCCCGACAACGGCTCGCCAATCGTCTGTGATCTCGGCGATCTCGATGCCGTTAATGCAGCCGATTGGGAATTGCGCTTGCCGCTATACACCGGACGCACAATTGTTCTGCGGCAGCTCGGCAAGTCCTACGATACCCTCGTCCACGATCTGATCGATGCCTATCGCAAGCGCGCGGTCCAGTGCATGCTGCTTGAGGACATGGGCGAAGTGGCTCGATTCAACGGCAACTTCGAAATCTCGGGGACACACAGCACCTCGGGTACTGCCGAAATTCGCCTGTACAAGAGCAATCTGGCAGTTTTGCCGAATGCCTCGAGCAGTTTTCAGTGGCGGCTGGCCGACGTCGACGATCTGCGGCTTGATTCCTCAACCTACGAAGTAATCTTGCAGTCGGGCAGCGAACGGCTCAAATTCACGCGCCTTGCAAAACGAACTGAGGAATTCGCTACCAAGCTTCGCGAGGCCATGAATGCGATTGCCACGCAAACATCGCAGGCGTTGCATGGAATGTTTCCGTTTCTCGATCCGGACCAGTTGCAAGCCTGTGCCGGGTTACTGCGCGAAGGCCGATCCGCACCTTTGCAGAAGCTTTCTGCGATTCACAAGCTGATTCCGGCCACGCTGGCTAAGAACGCGGTCGACGAGGATTTGAAGCCGTACTACGACAAACTCGTTGCGCTTTCACAGGCGACGATGGGCTATGCGGGGTTCAAACTCATTCGCCCGGAGGGCGGCGATGATGCGACTGCGTCTCCGGTTGATATGGCTGAACCGCAAGGCGGTGAAGACAATGCTCCAGATGCCGATTCGGCTGCTCCCGAGACGCTTTACTGGTTCTTCTTTCCAATGGTACGATCGGGCACTTCGACGCCGGCCAATGTCGTCGCGTGGGAGGCGAGTTCGCGTTCCGGACGTGCTACATATTTCTTTCGCTTGATCGATCCTGGACAGAGCACACAGATCGCCGATTCCGCGTGCGCTGCCTCCGTGGTCGACTTCAGCGTTCGTCGGCTGAACACGGTGTTGGCGATGTTGAACTTCCGGCGGCGTCCGATTTACTTGTCGGACGAGGAACTCGCCTCCGATCCGAAATTCCATCGTTACGCGATCGCAGCCAGACGCCTTCCCGAGGTCCGCGAGGTGCGAGCCAGTTTCCTCGGCCGCGCACTGCATTCCTCGCCGGAAGCATGGCAGACGCAGGTCGAGTCGATCCTCAAAAAAGCCGGCGCATAAGAGAGCAGTTACGCGCAAAGAAAAAAGGCGCCCAGAAAAGAAGCGCCTCCCAGCTTCCGTAGAATCTTACTGTGTAACAGTCAAGGTAAATTTCACGGATCCGGTTATCGGACTCGTGCCGCCCGTGGTTGCATTGACGACGATGTTGGAATTGCCCGTAGGCGTGCCGGGATCCTTGGGTGTGCTCGAACCTCCTCCTCCGCAGGAGGCCATCCACAGCGCGGACAGACTCAGTAGGCCAATCAATGCAAGCATCCGAAGGATGCTGAGCGACCGTTTCCGTGAGCTGATCGTTACAACGACTCCGAGCAGCCCTGGCAGCAGCAGTGCGTAGAAGACACGTGGGCCACGGTCGAGGGGTTTCTCCAATTTTGCAGTCGGAGCCGTCGTCGAAATTGTCAGAGTGACATTCGTCGCGCTCGTAGTAATACTTCCCGTGCTGCTGCCGCTCGATGAGTTGAACAAGCAGTTTGCCTCGCTTGGCAAACCTGCGCATGTGTAGGTCACCGGCATCAGGGTCTGGGCACTCGAACCACTGCCGACGACGAATCCAGCAGAGCTGGTCACGACAATTTGCACGGGGCCAGTCGTTTGCCCTTGAGCAACCGTCAGCGTCGTAACTGATGGAGTTAAAGTAAAGCTGGTTGTCGCATTGACCTGTGTGGCGGCAGAGGCAGAGATTCGATCTGACGAGTCTCCACCATACGAAGCAGTAACACTGTTGCTGCCAAGCGGCAGGTTGGTCGTAGAAAACGTCGCAGTTCCATTCGATAGCGTTCCCGATCCTAGAGCTGTCGTCGAGCTATTATTGTAGAAATTGACCATTCCCCCGGCGGTCGAGGGAGTAACTGTCGCTGTGAATGTAACGTTCGCACCAAGATTTACGTTTGTTGCCGACGGCGACACCGCAATCGTGGTTGGCGCCTTCTTCATTACCTGCGCGAAGTTGTTGGCGTCAATAGAGCCCAGCCCGGTGACTTGGTCGTAGCCGGCACCAGCACTGAAACCATATTGGAAAGGTGCTGTCTTGGGACAGCCCGTTGAGTTCTGCGTGCACGGAACAATATTGCTGCCCGATGTCACGTCGTGGAACGGATTGGGACTGTTGCCTGGCAGGGTGTAGAGAGTTTGGTTCAAGGGAGCCAAGCCCGAACTTCCAACATACTGATTCACGATCGCAAGTATCGCCGAAACTGTTGGCGCTGCGGCAGACGTCCCTCCGACAACCGTGAAACTACCCGGGTTAGCGGATGAATCCCGAAACCCAGTAGCGCAACTCGTGGCGTCAGTATCTGTCGAGCAGACTAGATACCCGTCGTGATCAGCCGAGGCGGTGACAGATAGGTCCGGTACGTCGCGCTTGCCATCTGAGGGCACTCCTGTTCCGACCTGCCAATTAGGTTTGGAATAGAAGATACTTGCACCTCCGCCGGAAGCTGAGAGCGCATTGTCGGCTGAAGTGTCGTTCCAAGCTTCTTCTGGAATATAGCTAAGAGCCGTTGAAACCACATCACTCCCGGTTCCGGATGCGCCCCAATACTGTGTCGCTGCCGCTTTTGTATTGGGGGCCGTTCCGGAAACAGTTCCCGCTGGATCGCCGGTGAACTCGTTCCCGCCCGCCCCTGTCACCTCAGGGAGAGACGCGGGAGCATCCACAGCTAATCCCGAGGTTCCCGAGGCTCCAGTATCGCAGTCGGCAGCCCCCGCATCGCCCGAGGCAGCAGTAATCGTTTGTCCCTGTGAGATTGCCTGCTTGGTCCAGCCTTCCAGAGTTCCATTCGGCCCCGCAAAAGCAGCTCCCAGCCCAGATTCACAGAATCCGTAGCTCGTGCTAATGAAGGGCGCGACGTTGTGATCAACAGCGTATTGAAGGGCATCCCATACACTATTTACCCGGCTTCCCGTGCAGGAATCACCAGTATTCAGACCCGCATAGACGAAAGTAATCTGTGCGCCTTTGGCCACGCCACCAACCCACTCGATGTCCAGGTCAGACTCTCCCTCGTCGCCGGAACACTCTGTGGCAGTTCCACCTTGCAAGGTCATTGTCACAGTACTCGCCGACAAACCCGCGGCGCTCCGGAAATTGTTCAGGTCTGTTGTCTTAACCGTACTTTGCCCGACGACAGCAATCTTCTGGCCCGTACCGTCAAAGCCTCCAGAGTACAGAGGCTGCAAATCGTAGATGGTCGCGAAGTCCGCGGGCGATAAAAAATGGCTTCCGCTGACATAGGAAGTTAGGTTCTTCTTTACCTTCGCCCTCGGCTTTGGTGCGAAATCGTTCAAATGAGTCACCTGCGTTACTGATGCCGCAAGTCCGGCAGGCACAGAAGGTGCATCCGAGTTCGCGAGGTGCGTAACCCCGTTTAATAAGTAACTATGCATCTCCACCGAAAACGCCGACTCAATTTGCGCGATCGTTCCGTCGAAGAAAATCTGATTTCGATTGTTCGCAACTTTGATGTTGCTGAAGCCCTGCGAGACCAGCCATCCGCTGGCTGTAGCGATATCACTCCTGCTCAGGCCAAAGCGTGCGCCGAACTGCCGGGGCGTGAGGTACTTGTGGTAGTAGGGAGACGTCGGGTCGCCGAGCTGCTTAAGAAAATTGTCGAGATCTTTCTGCTGTGCGCTCGAAGGATGGAACACGAGCGAGATTCCCTCGATCAGTCTGCTGCTGTCAGCCCGACCCAGATCGAATTCCGGCTTCGCCAGGCTATGGACATTCCCCTTTAGCTGCACCATCTCACCGCTGTAAAGAGACGTCGTAATGCGATCGCTGGTTTGAGCTTGGCTCAGGCTGGAACACCCGACCACGGCGATCAAAAGACACACGAGGGCCCAACTCTTCATAAAACGCTCCCATGTACCGCAAAGGCTTGAATCTAAACTTATAACGGCTTTATCCCTCTTCGATCAAGAGTACGGCCCCGAAGGTTGTATTAGGGCAAACACTTGACATCATAGAAAGTTTTGACAGGCCATGTTCGCTTCCTGCTGCCCTGAAACAAGCGGAGAAAACGGGCGAAACCGAGGAGAAAGGCGTCCGAGACCAGCGAGAACGGGCAAGACAATCGGCGTCTGCCCTATCCCTACCGTATACTGCCGGATTCGAGCGCATGAGCCCTTCCGCACCTTCCAAACCGCGCCTCGCCTACATCGACTGGATGAGAGGGTTGGCGTGCGTCCTGATGTTTCAGACGCACTGCTACGACGCATGGCTCGGCGGCAGCGCGCGGCAAAGCCGCTTCTACATGTATTCGCAGCTGGGCGGCACATTTCCCGCTCCTTTATTTCTGTTCCTGGCGGGGATTTCTTTCGCGCTCGTTACAGAAAAGCTTAGACAGAAAGGCCGTTCAACGGGGCAAATTGCCCGGAGCACAATTCGCCGGGGCGCGGAAATCCTCGGCTTTGGATTGCTGTTTCGCCTGCAGGAGTACGTGATCGCATGGGGATGGGCGCCGAAAAGCGACCTGCTTCGGGTCGACATCCTGAACACTATCGGCGTGTCAATGATGCTGATGGGGGTCCTTTGCTGGATGGTGCTGGGTCTATGTGGAGCGGGCGCCCCCGCCCGCGAAATGCCGAAAGCGAAGATAGCTCCGCAAGGTGGCCAAACCAGAATCTACTTGATCTTGGCGGCCGGCGCGACAGCGCTCCTAATCTCTCTTCTAAGTCCCATGCTCTGGACCACATGGCGCCCCGACTGGCTCCCATGGCCCATTGAGTCGTACATCAACGGGGTTCACAATCTCGCCACACCACAGGCCTGGCTATTCCCAATATTCCCCTGGGGTGGATTTGCGTTCGCGGGTCTCGCTGTGGGATTTATCCTGCAAGGCCAATGGACGCGGACCTACGAGGCGCGAA
>Ga0335085_10000387_pt1 | contig 127622 bp, 107 predicted proteins | sample Lox_Sample_45_FD_206712 | JGI IMG/M metagenome (GOLD analysis project Ga0335085, IMG submission 206712) | Soil microbial communities from Loxahatchee National Wildlife Refuge, Florida, United States - Lox_Sample_4.5 | ecosystem: Environmental > Terrestrial > Soil > Wetlands | place: USA...
CGATCTCGATGGCGCTGCGCACGGGGCCGTGGAAGGAGAGCCACTGATTGAAGCGATCAATCGCGCGCTGCCAGAGCGAAAGCTTCCTCAGGTGTGCTATCACCCGCAGCTCGGTCCAATTGAGACACGCGATACCTGCATGGTGGAGGTGAACGGGGAACTGGTTCGAGCTTGCGGAACGGCTGTTGCCGCGGGAATGAAAGTTGCCACCGCAGGCGAACGAGCAGAAAAGGCGCAGCGCGAAGCATTCGATCGGATCCTGGCGAATCACGATCTCTATTGCACAGTTTGCGATAACAACAACGGAAACTGTGCGGTTCACAACACAACCAAAGCTCTGCACGTGGAGCATCAGAGCAGGCCATTTACTGCCAAGCCTTATCCGCAGGATCATTCCAATCCTTTCTACCGATACGATCCCGATCAGTGCATTCTGTGCGGCCGGTGCGTTGAAGCGTGCCAAAACGTCCAGGTCAACGAGACCCTCACAATCAACTGGGAAGCTGCGCATCCGCGCGTCTTGTGGGACGGCGGCGAGCAGATTGCAGGCTCGTCGTGCGTCTCGTGCGGGCACTGCGTTACCGTTTGTCCGTGCAATGCCTTGATGGAGAAATCGATGCTCGGCGAAGCCGGATACTTCACCGGCCTGCCGCAGAAAACGCTGAACCAGATGATTCAAACGGTGAAGGGCGTTGAGGCCGAAACCGGGTTTGGACCGGTTCTGGCGATTTCAACAATCGAAGCGGCGATGCGGGAATCGCGAACGCGTCGCACCAAGACGGTCTGCACCTACTGCGGAGTTGGCTGCGCGTTCGACGTGTGGACGCGGGGGCGGCACATTCTGAAAATTGAGCCGGCCGAAGGCCCCGCCAACGGCATTTCAACATGCATTAAAGGCAAATTCGGATGGGATTACGTGAATTCGCCCGACAGGCTGACGACGCCGCTGATTCGAACTGAAAGGCCAGATGGTTCGGAGTACTTTCGGGAGGCTTCGTGGGACGAGGCGCTCGGTCTGATTGCAAGCAGGTTTATCGAGATCAAGGACAGTCATGGACCCGACGCGCTGGCCTTCATTGCATCGTCAAAATGCACGAACGAAGAGAGTTTTCTGATGCAGAAGCTGGCCCGGGCTGTGATCGGCACCAACAATATTGATAATTGTTCACGGTATTGCCAGACGCCGGCAACCATGGGATTGCAGCGCACTGTCGGGTATGGCGGCGATGCAGGATCAATTCAAGACATCGAAACGGCTGGCCTGGTCTTGATTGTCGGATCCAACACAGCGGAGAGCCATCCGGTTCTGGCCACTCGGATCAAGCGGTCGCATAAGCACCGCGGGCAGCGCCTTATTGTGGCGGATCTGCGCAGGCACGAAATGGCCCAGCGCGCCGACATATTCATCAGGCCGGAACCTTCGACTGATGCAGTGTGGATCAATGCGGTGGCCAAGTACATTCTCGACCAGGGATGGCATCGAGAGGACTTCATTGGGAAGTGGGTGAATGGATTTGACGAGTACAAGAAGTCTCTGGAGCCGTACACGATGGAATTCGCGGAGCGCCGCACCGGCATAGCTGCGGAGATGCTCAAGACGATTGCCGGCGAGATCGTAAAGGCCGATGGAGTGTGCGTGTTGTGGGCCATGGGAGTTACACAGCACTGCGGAGGTTCGGACACGTCTACTTCGATCTCGAACCTCCTGCTGCTTACCGGCAACTATATGCGGGCGGGAGCGGGCGCATATCCAATGCGAGGGCACAATAACGTGCAGGGCACCAGCGATTTTGGTTCAATGCCCAATGTCTATTCGGGCTATCAGAAGGTCACGGACGAAAAGGTGCGCGCGAAATTTGAAGCCGCGTGGAAGGCAAAACTGCCGGCCGACGTGGGGCTCGACAATCATGAGATGATTCGCGCGGTGCATGAAGGCAAACTGAAAGCAATCTATTTAAAAGGGGAGGACACGATCACATCGGACGCCAATTCCGGCGAAGTGGGAAAGGCTCTCACCCAAATCGACTTTCTGGTTGTGCAGGACATCAACTTTTCGGCTACGGCAAAGTTTGCCGACGTGGTTCTTCCTGCTTCACCATCTATAGAAAAGGAAGGCACGTTCGTTAACACGGAGAGGCGCATTCAGCGGATTTATCAGGTGATGGAGCCTCTGGGAGAGTCAAAACCCGATTGGCAGATCATTCAACTGATCGCAAATCGGCTGGGCGCTGCATGGAACTACAAGCATCCGTCAGAGATCATGGACGAAGCCGCGTCGCTGACGCCGATCTTCAGCGGTGTAAATTATGAGCGACTGGAAGGCTACAAGTCACTGCAATGGCCGGTGGCCCAAGACGGTACGGATTCCCCGGTGCTGTTTCGCGAGAGGTTCCCCTTTCCTGATGGGAAGGCAAAGTTTCATCCAGTCGAGTGGGTTGAACCGTGCGAGCAGGTGACGGCGGAAATTTCGCTCCACGTGAACAACGGGCGTCTACTTGAGCATTTCGAACAAGGCTCGATGACCTATCGGACGCCTGGCATCAGGCGCATAACGCCGACGAGTTTTGTTGAGGTCTCGCCGGAACTGGCGCAGGAGAAGCAACTCAAGAGCGGGAGCATGGTTAAGCTGCGGAGCATGTATGGAGAAGTCGTTGTTCCCGTGCTCGTGACCGACCGAGTGCAGGGCAGGCAGCTCTATATGCCGATGAATTCGACCGACCAGCCCGTGAACCAACTGACCAGTTCGGATGTTGACCGTGTGACGCACACTCCGGCATTCAAAGAAATCTCGGTTGAAATGACCGTTCTTGCCGAGATGGGCCCCAACCCATTGCCGAGAGAGAATTTCCGCTTTGGGCGGCCGACGCCCCAGAGCGGAGTTGAAGTGGAGCGCAAGTGGAAGTTACCGAGCTACATCCCGCCAGGAGACGGTCTTCAACGCAAGCCGTTGCAAATTCAAGCAACCAAGGTGTGAATCCGGTTGCTGTGCAGTGATTCATTTCACAAAGAGATCAGAAATGGCAAAACAGATTGCATTCACTCCTCCACCGTTGACCCCCAAACCCGAGTTTCGCAACCGCACGCCGGCCGCTACGGAGGAACGCGCAGAGGCTCTACTTGCAGCTTATGAACTGCTGGAAGTGGCGCGCCGAGGTGAAGCGATCGACCTGGCGAAGGGAATCATTGGCGCCAGAACGGCCATCGCCCAGCAACTGGCGGAGTTCGCAAGTAAACCCGAGGCTATTGCCGCGATGCGCAATCTGATCGTGATGGGGAAAATTCTCGCCGCGCTGGACAGCGATGTGGTTTCGAATTTTGCGAGGGAACTGAAGGTAGAAACGACAGAGGCGAAGGATGACGCTCCTCCGTCGCTCTGGCAGTTGACAAAACACGCAAATCATCCCGATGTCCGCCGCGGTCTTGCCTTCATGCTCCATACGATGGAGTTGCTCGGACGAGCCGTTCAAGCAAAGCCAGCAGATGGTAATGCTACGCACCATTCCACGAAGTCACAGGCCTGAGACACTGCCTGGGTGTCGGTTGCTCATCTCGAAGCCAACCCGTCCAAGATCGGAGAAAGGTGGGCATGGCGCGAGGTGTAAATGACTCCCTAGTTCCAGGTTTTATGTGATTGGTGGCGGAGGGCAGGATCGAACTGCCGACCTTGGGGTTATGAATTCTGCGACGAACGCAATATCAACGACTTACGCGAAACGGCTGGCCGCCTAAAGTCTTGAAAAGAAACGATGGGGAATTTTGAGTGATTCTTACTGTGGGTACAGTGTGGGGTTCTCGCGAGCGATACTGTGTGGTTTCTTAGAACCCCATTCAAACCCCATGCAGCCCCACGATCACGCAGCCTTCCGGTGTGCAACTCTCATCGCAGATTGCTGCCAATGCTGCCCGTGCCTGCGTGACCGGTGATGACGAGACGTGGACCGAGCGTCTGCTTACTTTTCTTGAAGCACAAATGGCATAGCACCGGCTTGCCCCGAACGGGTTTGAACGGGACCGTTGTGTCCTGACCGCATTCCGCGCAAATGACCTTTGTTTCCTGCCTCGACACGTTGGGCTTGTCGTTCCGTTTCATTCTGCATTGCTTGCAACGCTTCGGATCGCTCTTATATTCCTTGTCTGCAAAGAACTGTTGCTCGCCTGCTGAAAACACGAACTCCGCACTGCATTGAACGCAGGTAAGAATCTTGTCAACATACGTCATGACTGACCTCCGATCCTGAGAGGACCATTGGCACCAGCGGCCCTTTGACTGGACTAGGGAAGTGCAGCAATTCTACCGGGCACCGATGTGGAACGCAACACGATGTCTTGACAGTGAGACCCGAGATTCTGCGTGCAAAATTCTTGACTCAAATCCTTGATCTGCCCTTACAATTGCAGGCGTTAGAAGTGCACGCCGTTCGCGCGGCGATTAAATATCGCTAAGACAAGCTAGAAACGGCGGCAATCGCTCGATAGGTTGAGCGTCTTTCTCCCTAATGACCTGCGAACTCTCTTCGCTCGACCGAGGAGTCGGCCCCCGTGCATCCATCAGTTCTCAGGTCGCGAATCCAGTTTTTGCGTGAACAAGTCGAGACGTCCCGTCTTTATTGCGCATCATTCCCCACCAAGTTCCAAGCCGCACAGACCGAGGATGAAAGAACCGAAATCGCTTTTCACTACAATGAGGCGTTGCAGCAAACGTATAGATTAGAGATGTTGCTGGAGACGCTGGAAAGAAGCGAACGGGAACAGCGTTATAACGGAAACTGATTCCCATAAACAACTATTCGTGACCACAATCACGGAACTTATAGAGATCGATCCGTAGGCTAGATGAACCCTGACCGGGCCTTCCGGTGGGCAGTTTTGCGCCAGTCTCATGGGTCTCCATTCGTCGCTTCGAGACTGGCGCTCCTTTTGTCGCAGCCAGTCACGCCGTCTTATCCGCCATCCGGCCTCACACTCCTCACAATCACTCGCAACACTGGCAACACCACCAGCCGCAGCAATACGGGCACGAACAGCTCCGCAGTGTTGATCAGCGGACGGCGAATCCAATAAGCAACCTAATATCAACGACTTACGCGGAACAGCTGGCAACCTAAAGTTACGCAAAGTGTTGATAAGTAATGGTGGGTAATTCTTATCGCGGGTAGATTGTGGGGTCGAAACCCACCCCGATTTCAACCTGCTTCCATCCTTTAATCGGGTGCTTTCAATTGTTGATCAAATGGTTGTTGCCGAGTAAGAGGTCATTCAGCCGGAATAGTTTTTCGGCTTATCATCAGTTTGTCTTTATCCGCTGCTCCAGAAACGACGGGGTTCTATTGCCCCTTGCAGGATCAGCAGGCAGCAACTAGGATTGGCTCCAGTACAGCCCAAAAGCAAGGAGTCGTGACTATGGCCGAATACCCACCGTATGTAAATGGCTATGGTGGCATCTCGAAGCTGTTCAAAAAAATCAAAGAGGCGGCTGTACCGCCGAAATTCTCGCAGGATTTCATGAGCACCATGCTTGACCTGAAGTCGTCGAGCTACCGAGCCATGATCCCCTTGCTGAAGCGGCTTGGTTTTCTTGATCAGGCAAATGTTCCCACTCAGGCTTACAAAGATTTCCGGGAGGAATCCCGTTCGGGCACCATCATGGCAGAGCGCCTGCGCGAAGCATACAAAGAACTGTTTGCGGCCCATGAGTATGCGCAGAAGTTGGAAAAGAAGGACCTTCAAGCAAAGTTGAAAGGTCTGCTCGGGGTCGCGGAAGACGACGGGACCATTCCTCTAGTGGCATCTACCTTTCTAGAACTCTCTAAGCTGGCAACCTGGAACGGGGCGGCTCCCAAGCCGAAGAAGGAACCGGAAGAGCCGCAAATCTCCAAAAGTGCTAGAGCGGGTGCTGACAAAGGAGAAGCTGAGCCGAAGCACGAGGAGACTGACGGAGCGTTCCGCATTGGCTACACGATCAACCTGAATCTACCGGCGACAACTGAAATTGAGGTTTTCAACGCAATCTTCAAGAGTCTACGTGAGAACCTGCTGAGGCATTTGTGATGCGAGCGGAAGAAACGGTGAAGCTGTTCGGAATGCAGAACCTTCTGTTGGAATCTGAACTCAAGAAGCTGGAGGACAGCGGGGTCGAGATTGAGCACACTAAAACGATCCACAACGCGGAAATCGTCGATGTGGAGTTATTCGAGGCCGACATTCTGCGCGAAGCTCGCCGCATGGCTGACTTCTATGCCATCTATTACGCGCTAGAGAATACGATTCGTCGCCTGATTTCGGGCAGGCTTACAGAGAAGTATGGGCCAAACTGGTGGAAAGAGAAAGTGCCGCCTGGAATACAGACGGAAGTGGCGAAGAAACAGAAGGAAGAAGCCGATACAACGATGTCGATTAGATCGGAGAGTCAGTTAGCATATACGAACTTCGGCGAGCTGATCGCAATTTTCGACGCAAACTGGTCAGATTTCTCGGACACAGTGCGGAGTCAGAAAGCCATGCAACTGACACTCTCGCAGTTCAACAAGATTCGAAACACCGTCGCCCACAGTTGCGAGCTAAATGACGACGAAATCACTCGGTTCAAGCTGTCGGTGAAGGACTGGTTCCGAATTCAGTCGTAGTTGTCGTGGTCGCCAACCCGGTAATTACTGTTCGATTATCGTCGCTATAGCAGACACGTTCTCGCCCGCTTTCACGCACGTGCGAAGCTCCATAATCAGAGAAGGTGCGCCGTGGTTTGAGGGAAGAGCTGCTGGGGCCAGCTCAGTTGCATGAGTCGCTGCGGGCAAAGGGTGAAAGTCCTCAGATAGAGGACTATTAAGGTAGGTTCAGGTAGCCTTCAGACGCGACCATCTAGGCGACTGGTGTTAGAATTCCCTGCGTCATTCCATTGTCCCGCTCTCCGTGCCCAGGATCATCCAGCGCGGATCGCTTTCCGAAAAGGGAGCTTACACGTCTTCGTTTTAATCACTGGCCGACGGCGCTCTTCTCGCCTGCACGAAATACTCCAGACCTTTCATGTTGGGTTCGAACTTTACCTTTTCTGGCCGGACACGTGCGCCGTCCAGATAAACATCACCGGTAATCAAACCTACGACGAGGCCTTCGTCGGCTGGTAATAATTCAATCGTATCGAACCTATACGCACCCTTTATCACTTCAATGGTCTGTTGTACCAGACTTGCATTGTCGAATGAGACAGCAAGATCCTGCGGAGTTCCGCGGGGCAGCGCCGCCAGAACTTGACCGCGGGTGGCATGTTCCAAACCCCATTCCGACACCAGGACAAGTAGTCTTTCCTTCGGCGGGCGTAGCCCACTGATTTGGCGGTAATGATCGATATCACGGAGAATATCTACTAGACCAGTCAGGTACAGGTGCTTGCCCGGAGCATCCTTCTGCTGGGAGCCCCCTATGTGCAGTATTGCGATTTTCAGGTCCTTGCGGCTGAAGGCCCGGCGGATGCCGTCAAAGATTCCAGCGTTCACATGTCCCGTGTCGCTTTGGTACTCTGTGTCGCCCAACAACAATGCAGTGGAATTGCAATCGTAATGGCCGCACGCGCCCGGCGATTCAACGGACACCAATATCCCTCGGGTGCCTTCGACGCACCCAACCGTGTGGTGCGATGTCTCCACCGGGGTGGCTACCACGCGCATCTGTGCTTTGCCGTTTGCCAAAGGGTAGGACGGTATGATTGCCGCGCTCGTGTGGTTGAACGGTTCAATGTGAAGACTACCAGAGTAGGTGCCAAGCATGGACGCCACCGACTGAGCACAATATGCTGACGAGACTCTGCCCATCGCGTGGCGGGCGGCCGCATACTCGAAGAAGCCGCCGACATGATCGGGATGATTGTGGGTGACAATACAGGCGTCGAGAGATGCAACCGAGATACCAAGGCGATTCAGTACTCTCAAAGCCATGAATCCCGGGTCGATCAACACTGCATGGCAGCGGCCATCAGATACCGCGATGGCGGCCATCAACATCGCACACAATCCTGGCGCAAACGTCGCCAATCTCTTCAGCTTGCAAACGGCCGACTCGCCCTTTCAGCCGATGTTAAGTGCTGCGCCCAACGATTTCACCATCGCCATTGTTTACACAGGCGGGGGGTTGGCTAATCCTGAAGATATCGCAATAGATGCCTCGGGGAATGTCTGGGTGCAAAACCAGACCAATAGCGGCATCAGCAAGTTCAGCCCCGCGGGCCAGGCGCTCTCCGGCTCCAACGGCTTTACTGGCGGTGGGTTATCCCATCCCCAAGCATTGGCTATCGATGGTTTTGGCAATGTGTGGGTCGTGAACGGCAGTAGTCCCGACAGTATCAGCGAGTTTAGTGACACTGGCTCGGCGATTTCTGGCTCTTCCGGTTACACGGGTGGCGGGTTGAACGGGCCTTCTTTCCTAGCTATAGACAGTTCGAACAATGTGTGGGTCACCAATGGCAGTGGTGACAACATTAGCGAGTTTGATTCAAACGGATCGCCGGTCAGCGCGACCGGTTTCACGGGCGGCGGTCTAAATGCGCCCAATATGCTGGCAATCGACGCCTCGGGGAATATTTGGATCGAGAACATTGGCGGCTCCGCAAACACGATCAGCGAATTTAGCTCTTCTGGTGCTGCAAACGCCAACTCACCTTTTTCCGGCGGTGGACTTAGTAGTTCTCGTGGGATCGCGATCGACGCAATCGGCAACGTATGGGCCACAGATTTGGCCTGCAGTTGCCTCATCGAGTTCAACTCGTCCGGCGTCGCAATGTCCGGCTCTCCATTTGCCGGCGGCGGAATGCTCCACCCCGGAGCCATTGCGATTGACGGCGCCGGAAATATCTGGGTGGGGAACAGGGGCAATGGCGTCAACGCGCCCCAAAACGTAAGGATTAGCGAGTTCAACTCAAGCGGCGTCGCAATAACCAGCTCACTCGGATACAAGCTGGCCGATGAACCTATAAGTATTGCCATCGACGGCGCAGGAAATCTGTGGGCACCCGGGCTTTTTTACAGCACACTCACTGAATTCGTGGGCTTGGCAACACCTGTGGTAACTCCAGTCTCCGCGAACCTGATGAGCCCGTACGGCAAGGCTGCCGTAAACAAGCCGTGAGAACAGGAGTCAGAGCTCGGCGGTCGCGGGTCAGCCGGTGCTTGGCATGACCCCGGAAGCACTAACTAATAGCGGTCCACGTTAGGTGAAGGGAACGCATGGTAGACGAATGGGGGACATCATGAACCGAAGGACAATGCTGGTCTTTGTTGGATCAGTGTTGCTGCTGATTGCGTCGCAATCACTGAATGCACAGACCGGCTGCACTGACTCGCCGGAAGACCCGACCTTGATTTTGGCTCTAGTGGCAGGCGTAGGCGCATTCGCAGCGAACATTTGGCGATCTCGTCGCCGCACGAAATAATTTGGCTCCTCCATGTGAGTTCTGAGTATGCTGTGAGCAAGTCGATACCGGTCATAGCACTGTGGGGACTTTTGTGGGGACCCTAGATAGAAAACGGCATATATCAGCAGCAGTTGGGCCGAGTTGCAAGACGCGCGCAAGCTAATGATGGTAGTGAAGTTAAGCAGACAATAGCAATCTGCATCAATTGTGCGGAAGTCGCTTGGAGTGCAAGGGTCCAGCAGTCCAAACTTGCGAGCCATTCTGCGATGAGAAACGCTCGAACGAATCAGAGAATGGCGCACTGACTTGAGCCTTTCCAACCTTCTGGTTTAAGCCGGAGAGTTCTGGCGTTGATTCGATTAAAATGACGTACGAAACGCCGCGACCAACTACACCCTAAGTACGGAATTCGACCGCTTAACACCACACTCAAAATTGATCTGATACCCTGCTTCCCACGAACTCACGGAGCCGCCGAACGACACTGAAGCGAACTTGATCGCGAAGAGACCACTTCAAATTATGAAGAATGACCGGCGCGATGCAGCGTTCCAGCTCAGTCCGGTGATAGACTCCTTCCCAAAGCAACTTTCTTGATAGACCCCTTTACGCCATTTGCGCTCAATACCGGAGGCAATTGCTCTGAGTGGTAATGCAAATCAAATCCGGCAATGGACTAGCCGACCAGAATTGGGAGCTGATGCGGACTGCTTTCAAGCTGAGACAACCGACTATCATTTATGAACTAGTCAATCAGCGGGACAAAATTGCTAATGAAGCGGGGCTGCCGCGCTTAAAGGTGGATCGCCCTCGCCTGTATATCAAAAGTCTTGTCGACATCGAAGCTGATCACACTCACAGGATAGCAGCGAGTTATTTTCGGGCTTTTTGCGATATCTGGGATAACGTGCTTAAACGTCAAAGGACTCGAGAATTTTATGAGGCTGTTTTTGCTCATAACCTACGGCCACTTTTTATTGATCGAAGACAGTCATTTCACAGCAGGTTGCGACGAAGCAAGTTGCAGCGTCGCATAAGTAGTGAACAAGTTGACAAGGAAATCAAGCGCTTCGATGACCTTATATTCGCCCTCCAGTCTTTGTGGAGAAGCAACCTCGAGTCCCGCTCTTACGAAGTCGATTTAGGGGTTCAGCGCGAGATCTCTCTGCACATTCCAGAGACCGTGAAGATTAGAAGAGGGTATGGCGAAAAGGCAGCCCACTCCGTGCGATCCGACCGGAAGCCTGGGCCGAAATTCACTCCACGTGAGCGTGACTTCATCGAATATGCGGGAAGAATTTGGGGAAAAGAAATAAGCAGTTCTGAAAATGGGCGTGTGAGAATTGACGGTCTGATTCGAATTGCGAAATCCCTCGATGGGAAAGCGTTGACACCCCCGGCAGACTTCCTCGAAGGGGCGGCTGCTACCGAACTGAAAAGGTTCAATTCGATGCATTCCAACGCGGGTAACGGGCCGATTCTGACATGGACAGAACTAGTAAGACGTAACGCTTCAAGAAATCACCCAAATACCGGGGAAAAGATTCCGTTTCGTACCGACATGCGTCGACGTCTGTCGCGATGCGCCAAGATGATCCGAAATTAACCCCGTACAAGAATCTTCGTGATGGAGAGCCCCGTGTTTTGTCGGGGCTTTTTTGTGTTTTTTTTGTACGTGATTCCAATTGCGGATGAAACGTCATTGCCACGGATGTTTGCTGGCTTTCTCCTACTCTTGTAGCCATTCCTGTGAGATATGGATACATAAGAAATATAAATATCGAGCGACGTTAGACTGACAGGATTTGAAAGCGAGGATTGGGGAATTCACTTTGGCCCTCGAACTAAAAGCCGCGTACCTAGCATGGCTTGAGCCATACCGCTGGGACTGGTTCTGCACCTTGACCCTACGCCCGAGGATCGGACGCGAGTCCGCAAACAGGGATTTCAAAAATTGGATCAGTGACTTGGAAAAGGAAGGAAAGAGTCAACTCAGTTGGGTGCGCGTCGCGGAATTCGGCAGGTTTGGGCAGAGGTTACACTTCCACGCACTGATTGCTGGAGTTCGCCGCGTTTCCGCAGACTATGCGGAGAGTCTGTGGAAACGCATGGCAGGCAGAGCAGAGATTGGGGAGTACGACGGAACCAGAAACGGCATTGGCTATCTTCTGAAGCCTTTAGAGACCGGGCCTGAAATTGACCTGGATGCAGATCTGAGTGACCGCCACTTAATTGAACGCAAGATTAACCGTAGAGTGCAGCGGCCCGCGCCAACCGATTCCAGGAGAGGACGAAGAGCAGACGTTGCGCGGCAGAACACGTAGCGCGAGTGTCGCGCAACTAGCGGGTTTGAACACTCCTCTGCGGAAAGGGTGACGTTGACAGTGCGGGACGAACTCCAATTCGCGATGAAGATCGCTCAGCAATTACCGCCAGAGCAACTGCCAAAGCTCCTTGGCGAAATTGAAGAGATTCGCTGTACGGCGATGGCGCGGCTGGGCACGTCGCTGATCCAGCAGCCTTTGGGGCCAGATCAACTCCTTTCTGTGGAGGAGGCGGCTCGCCGCATGGGCGTGAGCAGAGATTATCTGTACCGGCAGCATGGCACATTGCCGTTCACTCGCCGCATTGGCCGCAGGGTGCTTTTCTCCAGTGCCGGCATCGACCGGTACATCCGCCAGCAAGATGGAGTGGCGCTGCGTCGGCAATGACGGTAATATGCCACGACTGCAAGACGCGTCAGTGGGAGGGGCAAAGTTCGGCGATGAGATCGAGAGGGCAAGGCCGGGTTTTTGAGCGGAAAGGCAGCAAATACCTCTGGTGCGCCTATTTTCTTCGTGGAAAGGAGTACCGGGAAAGCACGGGCGAGACTGATCCAAAAAAGGCTGAAAAATTCCTAACAAGGCGACTGAAAGAGGTTGGGGCCGACCAGATCGGGAAATCAACGTTCATTGGGCCGCAACAGGAACGCATCAAAGTTGGCAAACTGCTGGACGCGCTGGAAGCTGACTATCAGCTGCGTGGGAAAGACAGCCCGCAGTTCAGATCTCGCCTGAAGCATATCAGGAGTCGCTTTGGCGCATGGCGTGCAATTGAAATGACTGCCGAGGCCGTTGACCGCTACATCGTTGAACTGCAAGGCACGGGGTATGCGAGTGCGACAATCAACCGCCATACGCAACTGCTAGCGCAGGCATTCAAATTGGCCATTGTGCGCAGACACCTCTCCACCGCCCCGCACATTCGCCACCTTTCGGAGAAGGGGAACGCACGGCAAGGATTCTTCTCAGATGCGGAGTTTCGCTTGCTGATCACTAAACTACCTAACTACTTGCTCGATTTTGTGCGCTTCGGATATGTGACTGGCTGGCGCAAGGGCGAGATCGCCTCATTGCGCTGGGAGGACGTAGAAAATGATGTGATTCGGTTGCGGGCAGAAAACACAAAGAATAGTGAAGCCCGCTCAGTGACGCTCTATGGTGAATTGAGGGGACTCATCGAACGACGCAAGGAGCAGCGTCAGGTGAATACTGCCTCAGGAACTGCACTTGCGACGTATGTTTTTCACAAGAACGGTGAACCTGTCGGCGATTTTCGGAAGGTATGGGCCATGGCATGTGTCGAGTCTGACTTGGGTCAATTTATTTGTGAAAATTGTAAACAAACTGTTAGTGGGCGCCGTTGCACGGACTGCAAGTGTGAAGTCAGATACGTCGGTCGTGTTTTTCATGATTTGCGCCGGACGGCGATCCGCAACATGGTGCGCGCAAGAGTGCCTGAGCGAGTAGTGATGAAAATCAGCGGCCATAAGACTCGTTCGATGCTCGACAGATACAACATCGTGAACGATGCTGATATCAGGAACGCCATACAGCTGGTAGAGGAGCATTCGAGAAACGCTGTAGGGGGGCAGCAGCATCCCTCAATCATGCAAATGACCGTAGCGGGACGCTAATGAACTGATTTGCTGGCGGCTCATCGTTGATAAGGATCGCCGTTGCCTACGACGTTTGCCGGTACTGATCCATTCGAAACAAAGGAAACCTTCGACTAGGCGGTAGTTCGCCCGCAACAGGTTGAAAGCGATTCTGAATGGTATTTCGCGGTCAGTCGCTGTGGTTTGTGACTGGTCGCGACATGGGCAAGGTGATGATTTGTCAGAGAACGAGGTGCCCGGCAGCTGTCATTCGTATTGCGCCGTTTGCGGACGGATGCCCGTCCGCCTCTCGTTATGCACGCCTGAACACCCTGAGAAGTGCCGCTGGACGATTCTGGCGGGAATCGCCATTTCTACTGCGGACGAATGCCCCCAAGATTTTTGATCTCGGCCGTAGCTCCTGTGGCAACAAGGATATTCCGGACTCTTTCAGCTTCGTGCCTGGTGAGACCTTCAATCACTGTCTTGGGCGCGTTTTCCACCAAACGCCTAATGGTCATCAGGCTCAACCTCGTTGTTGCGCGCAGCGCTCTGATCACTCCCATCCTGTCGGACCCCACTTCCAGTAGGGCAACACTGAATAGATTGCCCTCCCATATGAGGTTGCATTCATCGCGAGCACCTTCTTTGAACATAGCGGAGTCCTCCAAGCTTGTAGCGACTGCCCCAGCTCGTCGGGCATAATCTTCATCCGGGTGAAAAGGTTCAGCACCTCACATTGCATCCGCTTCCAGGAGTGCTCTGGCGATCTAACGTCCACTGAATTCGACACAGGCCTGCGAAGATCACTGATTTGCGCCTTCGGGCGGGACCTTCCCAACCATGTCAACCAGCTTTGTGGCGACGGCGTTCGCCAGGGTAATCTTGTCTGCACGACTCAGGTTCAGCCGCTCTTCCCGGAGGGTCTTGCCTGCCTGATCAATCCTCAGCCTCAGACTCACCATGTCCCCCTGTACGCTGTAGACAATCTTTGGCGTCAGTGAATCGGCGGGGCCGTCGGTCAGGTCATCGAGGTAGACAATCGGTGGCTCCGTCTGTTGGCCACGCACCGAGGGGTGGCTGATCTCCCGCAACTGCTCCCGAACAACTGCCGCCAGACCCAGCGGATCCTCATCGTTGTCGTCGTGGCAGCTCAGGTGGAGCAGTTCCGGCTTGATGGCCGCCAGCGGGATCTTCGCCTCGTCCGCCGGGTTGAGTAATGCCACCGGGAATCCTGTCCCGCTCGGTGCCGCAATCACAGGCTTCTGGATGCCGCCGATGCTCTGCGCCAGCAGCGGCACTTCTTCGCTTGCGTTCTGGAACCAGCGGCTCACATTCAGTTGTGAACCCGTATCAACCGAGCGTCCCCTCATGCCCTCGAGCAACGCGTAAGTCAGTAATCCTTGGCCATACTTGCTGGCCTCATAGCTTGCCTTGTCTGCCGCAGCGCCCATCAGGATGACGGTGCCCGTTGCATCTTTGAGAAACTCGACAGCGCGCCTCTGATCCGGTGGCACATCGCGCTTCTCCACCAGCTTCAGCAACTCTTCATTTGCGGCGCCTGCTGCGCAGGTGTCTAGAATCAACACCTCCTTCAGCGGCATGTTCTTGGCTCCGAGCCATTGCTTTAGCTCCGCGCTGCTCACGGTTGAAAGCTCTCTGAGCGCCGGGTTGTTCTCGATCTCCAGGCTCCGCGCATCGGCCGTCAGATAGTAGTAGCTGTCCTTTTCGGTGTGCAAGTTGGCGCCGTGACCGGAGAGATACACCAGCAGCACATCCGTCGGCCTCGCCTTCTGCATCGCCTCCGCGAACGCCGCCGCGATGTTCGCTTTCGTCGGCTGGTTGCTCTCCTCTTTCTCATCGGTGGTCAACAGGCGAAGATGCACATTCTCTTTACCAAACAGATTGTTCGCGCCAATTTCAAGGCCGGTCATCATGCTCTCGGCATCGTGCGCGGGGTAAAGCAGGTCCATTGAGTGAACGCCAAAACGCGACGTGCCAACCACGATGCCATAGAACTGCGGCTTGTAGTCTGTCGACATCGAATCGTTTGGCTCCGGACTCAAGCCCTTTGTCTTAGCCGCTACCGTAAAGGTCGCTTCGGCTTCGTGGCTGCGAATCTGGTTGCCTGCATCGAAGGCATAGGCAGTCACCGTATTCGCGCCGGGCTTGAGGGTCGCGGCGCTCAGGTCCACGGTCACCTCGGAGCTGCCGCCGCTGACAGTCTTATTCGTTGCGCGCTCAGGAAAAGGATGTTCCAAGACAACGACCTTGCGGTCATTCACGCTGACGACCAGGCGGCCTACTCCACCGCCCTGGTCCGCAATGTTCATGACCAGGTGCTTGCTCTCCGGCTGGTAGGGAGAGGCAATCGCAAGTACCGGCGGAGCAGGCACAAGGTCGAGCCCTTTCACCTCCGGCAGCCGCTCGCCTTTCATGATGCTGGCCAGCAGGTTTGGGGTATAGTAGTTGTCCTTGAGCTGCTTGAGCTCGATGACTCGATTGCTTTCTGTGACCCAAGCCAGCCCTGGAGTGTTGTCAGGATCATCGGAGTCGTAGCGGCCCTCGGGGTCAACCACCGCCCAGCCACGATTGTCGAAGCTGAGCAACGTCGCCAGTTGCTTGCCACTTGCCGTATCCCACAGGCGGGTTGTTGTGTCATAGCTGCTGGTGAGGACGAAGCGGCCATCCGGGGAGAAGGCCACGGAGGTGACCGGAAAGGTATGGCCTTCGAAGGTGCGAATCTGCTGTCCGGTGGCTGTATTCCATAGCCGCGCTGTCTCGTCCCCGCTGCCGGTGAGCACGGAGCGGCCATCCGGGGAGAAGGCTACGGAATTAACCCAGCCATTGGGCCCTTCGAAGGAGCGAATCTGCTGACCAGTGGCCGCATCCCACAACCGCGCTGTGTTGTCATAGCTTCCCGTGAGTACGTAGCGGCCATCCGGGGAGAAGGCCACGGAATTGACCCATTCGGTATGCCCTTGGAAGGAGCGAATCTGCTGACCGGTGGCCGCATCCCACAGCCGCGCTGTTTTATCCCAGCTTCCGGTAAGTACGGAACGACCATCCGGGGAGAAGGCCACGGAGTTGATTGGGCCTGAATGCCCCTCGAAGGAGCGAATCTGCTTTCCGGTACTCACATCCCACAACCGCGCTGTGTTGTCGTTTTCCAAGACGGATCCACTTCCAGTCAGCGCGAAGCGGCCATCCGGGGAGAAGGCCACGGAGTCGACATGATCTGTATGCCCCTCGAAGGAGCGAATCTGCTGCCCGGTGGCAGCATCCCACAGCCGCGCTGTCTTGTCTTCGCTGCCAGTAAGCACGAGGCGGCCATCCGGGGAGAAGGCCACGGAGGTGACCGGAAAGGTATGGCCTTCGAAGGTGCGAATCTGCTGTCCGGTGGCTGTATTCCATAGCCGCGCTGTCTCGTCCCGGCCGCCAGTGAGCACGGAGCGGCCCTCCGGGGAGAAGGCCACGGCAAAGACCATTCCTGTGTGCCCTTCGAAGGAGCGAATCTGCTGACCGCTGGCCACATCCCACAGACGTGCTGTGTGGTCATCGCTTCCCGTCAGCACGGAGCGGCCATCCGGGGAGAAGGCCACGGACCAGATCACGTCTAAATGGTCTTTAAAGGAACGAATCTGCTGACCGGTGGCCGTATTCCACAGCCGCGCTGTCTTGTCCGCGCTGCCGGTGAGCACGAAGCGGCCATCCGGGGAGAAGGCCACGGAGGTGACCGGAAAGGTATGGCCTTCGAAGGTGCGAATCTGCTGTCCGGTGGATGCATCCCACAGTCGTGCTGTATTGTCGTCTTCCGCCGAAAATCCACTGCCGGTGAGCACGAAGCGGCCATCCGGGGAGAAGGCCACGGATTCGACTTTACCATGCCCTTCAAAGGAGCGAAGCTGCTGACCGGTGGCTGTATTCCACAGCCGCGCTGTGTTGTCCCTGCTGCCGGTAAGCACGTAACGACCATCCGGGGAGAAGGCCACGGAGGTGACAAAACTTGTGTGCCCTTCGAAGGTCCGAAGCTGCTGCCCGCTGGACGCATCCCACAACCGCGCTGTATTGTCCTCACTTCCCGTGAGCACGAAGCGACCATCCGGGGAAAAGGCCACGGATTCGACTTCACCATGCCCTTCGAAGGAGCGAAGCTGCTGACCGGTGGCCGCATCCCACAGACGAGCTGTTCTGTCCAAGCTGCCGGTGAGTACGGAATGGCCATCCGGGGAGAAGGCCACGGAGGTGATCTGCATTGTGTGCCCATTGAACGAGCGAATCTGCTGCCCGGTCGCCGTATCCCACAGCCGCGCTGTCTCGTCATTGCTCCCGGTGAGCACGAAGCGGCCATCCGGGGAAAAGGCCACGGAGGTTATTGTGCCTATCCCCAGCTGCGGCATCAGGCGCACGTGCTCCTGGGCGGGCGCTGCGGGGCACGCGAGCAGCACTGTCCCCGTGGACAGCACAACAGCCATCGCCGTTACGAATGTCATCTTCAAATTGCCGACCTCGCATTAGGGACCCGGGGAGATGCTACAAATTTACTCCGCCTCAAGGGCGGGCGCTCAACAATTCTTCACTGAGCGCCAACAGGCCCTTGCACGCATCGACTCTGGAGCGTGTTCCCAGCGCGCGGCGATCAGTCGCTGTAGGTTGGCATCACGGCTGGAACCGTTCGCGCTCGTTCTCAACTGACGCCAACAGTCCGGGGCAATTGCTGAAAAAGTAGGCGGTCAATGCTGCTGAGTCCCGGGTGTATTGTCACCCATTCGAGAGTTGCGGCGATTTCGGGTTGGTCCCGCGAAGTCGGCAAGTGTTCAGGGATGCATTTGGTTTCACATCTGCGTTGATGGGAAGAGGTCAAAGCGTTACCCGAGCAAAACGCTACAGGTTGCTTTTGGATCATCTGAGCAATGGCAGAATCAAGCGCTGTTCCATGGGGGCGGGAATACGGACAGTTTACGGACATTCAGCTCGATTCCTTTAAAGGCTGCAATCCGTAGGTTTACTTAATTTCTTTGTTTTGTTGAATTGAACTGGTGGCGGAGGGCAGGATCGAACTGCCGACCTTGGGGTTATGAATCCCACGCTCTAACCAACTGAGCTACTCCGCCAAGTGGAGCTCCGGCGCCAGGCGACGCGCAGCAGAGCCAAACTTGATGATACGGGGCGTTGATTTCCAGGTCAAACTGCAGTAAGACGGGATTCCTGCGACAATACCCTATAGATTCCACTACATCCAGAGAGTATCCATGCCCAATCTCCTGCACATCGACTGCAGCCCTCGCGCGGCGTCGGTCTCAAGCCATCTTGCGGGAGCGTTCGTGGCGCGATGGGAGCAACAAAACCCACTCGGCACTGTTGTGCATCGCAACACTTCACTTGAGATGACCCCTTACCTGGATCAGACGATGGCCGAAGCGTTTTTGACGTCGGCCGCTGAGCTCAACGCAGAGCAGAAACAGGCGCTGGCCTATTCAGACAGACTGGTCGACGAGTTGCTTGTGGCGGACGTGATCGTTTTCGGTGTGCCGATGTGGAATCTTTCGATTCCCGCATCGCTCAAAGCATGGATCGATCTGGTTGTACGAGAAGGGCGCACATTCGCATTTACCCAGCAGGGGGTAGCGCCGCTTGTCCCACGCGGCAAGAAGGTCTACGTATTCTCCGCGCGAGGTGGATCATATTCTTTCGACTCGCCGCTGCATGATCTTGATTACCAGGAGCCGTACTTGCGAACAATTCTGGGCTTGATCGGACTGAGCGATATAGAATTTGTGCGCGCAGAGCGCCAGAGCGAAAGCCCCGAAGCGGCGGCAGAATCGCTGCGCCGGGCAGAGGCCGTACTGGAGGCTCTGGCGTCGTGATGGCTCCCAACAGTTCCCGGCCAAGCCCCATGTACACTCGTCCCATGAGCTCGTTGCGCATCGCCGCAATCATTCCAGCACGGCTCGCGTCCACGCGGATCTCGCGCAAGGTGCTGCGTACTATTGCCGGACGGCCCATGGTGGAGTGGGTATGGCGCGCGGCGCAGGCCAGCGGATTGATGGATCCGGTCCTTGTGGCTACGGATGCAGACGAGGTGGCCGAAGCTTGCCGCGCGCGGGCGATTCCCGTGGTGATGACCTCGGCGAAATGCGCGAGCGGAAGCGACCGGGTGAGAGAAGCCGCCACGCAAATCGACGCCGACATCTACGTCAATATCCAAGGCGATGAGCCGACGCTTACACCCGATTTTTTCCCGCCGCTCCTCAAGCTTTTCGAACGGGCCGAGGTTGAAGTCTCCACGCTGGCTGTTCCGTGTCCCGAGGTGGAATTTACAAATCCCAACGCCGTCAAGGTCGTGACGGCGCTGGATGGCCGCGCGCTTTATTTTTCCCGCGCCACAATTCCGTTCGACCGCGACGCTACCGGTTTTACCGGTTATCGCAAGCATCTTGGGATTTACGCCTACCGCAAGACCGCGCTCGAACGTTTCGCCGCATTGCCGCCTTCTGCGCTGGAAAAACTGGAGAAGCTGGAACAGTTGCGGCTGCTCGAGAACGGCATTGCCATCTACGTTGCCGATGCTCCCCGCGACACGATCGGGGTGGACACTGAGGAAGACCTCGAACGAGCAGATGAACTGCTACGCGAAATGCAATCGCAGCAGGACCCGTTCAGTTTGCGCAGTTCATGATGCGGCGTTCGTCGCGTCAGAGATCTACTGCTTTCCAACCACCAGAATCTGGAACGAGTGCGGAATCATCGGCGGGCGCGGTCCGCGCATGAACGCAGGACGGCCTTCGGGCGCACCGGCAGGGGGCGGCGAGCCTGCCGTCAATCCAGATGGAGGCGAAGGAGGAGCCGGCGGAGGGGCGGGCGTAGGGCCGTACTCGGCGGTGATCAGGTAGAGATTCCCCGTCTTCGTATCCAGGGTTATGGTCTTGGCGCGCTGCGGTGTAAATACCGTTTGCTCCACTGCGAAGCTGGCCGGCGAGTTCTCCTTCACCACGGTAATCGTGCCATCACCCTGCGAACTGAAGGCCTCCATCGTTTCGGGATTGAAGGTGACGCCGTCACAGCCCACCCCAGTTGGCAGATCGGTAATGATGTGTCCGTCGGCCGCCGAGAGGATGATCATGTTGCTTTTTTCGCGGCATGCAGCAAAGAGGATGCTGTTCCTGGCGTCGAGAGCCAGTCCGGCACAGCCTCCGCCGCGGCTCGAAAGGTCGTAACGGCCGACCATCTTCATTGCATTAGCGTCGATCACGGCAATCGCGGCCTTGTCTTCAATATCGACATAAATTTTGCCGTGGCCGTCGGTGGCAGCCTGCTCGGGTGCGCCGCCGATATCGATGGTGGCGAGGATCGAGCCGTCTTTATCGTCGAGAACGGTGATATTCGGTTCGGAATGGCTGAGGATGTAGAAATGGTGATTGTACGTGTCGTTCAAATAGCCATCAGGGTTGCCCTGCACATCGATTTTTTTGATGACCGCGAAGGTCCTGGCATCGAACATCGTGACCGGCTTTGAGGTCGCGAATCCATGGCCCCTGAATGTGTCCACGGCTCCGCCGTGCGCGCTGGCGCCCGGAATATCGCCGACCTGGGCCAGCGTATCGAGATTGAAGACGCCGATGTGGCCGGCCGGCCCCGAGCGAGCAACATACAGGTTGCGGCCGTCAGGATCGGCAGTCACGTAGTCGAAACCACCGTCGCCGCCGACGAGCTGAATTTTCTGAACCTGGTAGGGACCCTGGCTCTGCCCATGCGCCAGAACCGTCAGGCACATCATGAGAACGAATGTGGTTGCGACAATCGACTTCACAGGCATCGGGGAACCTCCATCAGCGGACCTGGTTGCAGCGTCAGTTCGTTTTTACTCAAAGCACAGCGCCTTTGCCGGGTCCTCAGCACATTGAGCATACACGGAGCAGGCGCCAGACGGAGAAATCTGCGGCGCAAACAACACAGGCTCACCGCGCCGGGGTGCATAGGCCAATACAATCGGAATTGCGCGCAAGAATCGGAGTGCAAAGGGATCCATCCTCAGCGAAGATGGGTTCCATGAGCAGCAATCTTCAGTTCGCATCCGTTAAGGCCGGTGAAGTTTTGGCGATGACTCCTTTAACAAAATCGCCCGTGCTGCAAACATCGTTTCTCGATCCCGAGACGGCATGGAAGCAACTGGTCGCACGCGACCCGCAAGGGCAATTCTTCTACGGGGTCACGACGACTGGAGTATTCTGCCGGCCGAACTGTGCAAGCCGCCGGCCCCTACGCGGCAACGTCTGTTTCTTCGCGACTCCGGCCGAAGCCCAGGCCGCAGGCTTTCGCGCGTGCCAGCGCTGCCGGCCAACGATTAAGACTCCCGTCAACCCACTAGATAAAGTTCGCGCGTACATTGAGGCCCGCATCGATCAACCGGTGCGACTGGGAGAGCTGGGCCGCATTGCCGGGATGAGCCCGTTCACTGTACAGCGGCTCTTCAAGCGGGCCATGGGCGTGAGTCCGCTCGAATACCAGCGCGCGCTACGCGCGGGGACTTTGCGCGCAGCGCTCAAGAAAGGGAAAGCCGTGACCGATGCAATCTACGACGCAGGATTTGGCTCATCGAGCCGAGCTTATGAAGGAAGCCAATTAGGAATGACGCCCGCGCGATTTGCGCAGGGTGGTAAAGGCGAGCACATCGGTTACGCCACAGCGCAATCGCCATTTGGCTGGATGATTGTGGGCGCAACGGAGCGCGGATTGTGCTGGCTGTCGCTCGCTGCGACGAAGAGAGAGGCCGAGGACACTTTGCAAGAAGAATTTCCTGCGGCCACCCTGCGCCGGGATGCCTCACTGGCACGCTGGGCGGACGCGGCGATCCGGTACGTTCGCGAAGGCATCGACCTTATCCCCAAAGCCGCCGCACCGCGAGCGCCGGAACGGCTCGACCTGCGCGGAACGGTTTATCAACTGCGGGTGTGGCAGGCGCTGCGGCAGATTCCGCGGGGCGAGACGCGCACTTACAGCCAACTGGCGCGCGAAATGGGCGATCCCAATGCAACGCGCGCCGTGGCCCGTGCTTGCGCCACAAATCGCGTGGCGATTCTCGTGCCGTGTCACCGCGTGGTGGGAGCCGACGGCTCGCTCACCGGATATCGCTGGGGGACGGAGCGCAAGGAGAAACTGCTGGCTGCGGAACGAGCCTGAAAGCTCTGACAAAGCTAACTGGCGAAGCTGGCAGCAAAGCGCACTTGCGTTATCGCATGTTGAATTCAGCGACGGCGGTTTCAAATTGAACAGGCTAGTCGTGCCGCAACGCTTCCATGGGAGAAAGCCGGCCGGCGTACCAAGCGGGGAACGCTCCAGCGATCAGGCCGGCCAACAGCGCGACCACCATTGCTTCAACCAGCAGCGGCCAACTGACAGTGGAGGAAATGATACTGGCGGTCTGCGGCAGAGCCGACAGGACGCGCAGGGCGCACCACCCCACAACGATGCCGACAAGTCCCCCTGCGAGGCCAAGCATCGCCGCTTCAAACTGGATGAGCGCCAGCACCTGCCATCGCTTCCAGCCCATTGCGCGCAAGATGCCGATTTCCTGGGTGCGTTCGTGGACCGACATCACCATCGTGTTGGCGATGCCCAGTATGCCAATAATGATGGCGAGCGCAGAAGTGCCCCATGCTGAAGCATGGGCCATCTTGACGATCTGGTTGTCAGTGGCACGCTCGGTCGCAGGCTCGGCGCGGAGACCAGGCACAGCCGCTTCGATCTGCTGCTCGGCCTGCTTCATGTATCGGTCCCACGATATGCCGCGAGGCGCGGGGCGGAGCCGGACATGAACCGTGGATGCCTTGCCCTGCAGGCTGGTGAGTTGCTGCAGTTGATCGAGCGGCATGATCAACGCATCGGCCTCAAGCGACGAGGCGCCATGATAGACCGCGGTCACCTTAAATTGAGTGCCCTGAATCTCCAGCGTATCGCCAGGCTTCTTGTTCAAATCCTGAGCCAGCAGGTCGCCGAGCATCACTTCAGGCTGGCTGTCCTGAAAGCGCTGTCCTGAAAGAATCTTTAGGGAATTGAACTCGAAAGAATTTGCCTCCCACCCGTAAACGAGCGCTGTCACCTCAGGCGTAATGTCCATTACGTTGAAGATCATGGGGGCGGCTTGCGCGACGTCGGGCAATTGCCGGATCTTGGCGGCCGCCGATTGATCGAGCGACGTATTCACAAAGGTGCCGCGGATAACGGTGATGTCGATGCCGCTGCTGGAGTAGATGCGCAGCCACTGTTGTTCAAAGGCACGGGAGAAACCCACCAGCCCCACGAACGCGCCAACGGCCATGCCGATGCCGCAGAGCGTAAGAAACGTTCTGAGCCGGCGCCGCCGCAGATTCTTCCAGACAAATGCGGTGAACGTGAGTGAGGGAGGCATACGGCTGGTGAGGATCCTCGTGGGTGCGGATTGGCGGGCGGCTTGTGGCCTGTGAACCCGGCAACGCCCGCATGGCTTGTTCAGGATATGGGGTTCATCAGAATTTTACCAATTCCCGATGGCCAGCCCTGGCCTCGAAGGGTTTTGCGGCTCGCCGCGCACCAGTTGCAAAACTTAAAATAGAGCGGAGGGAGCAGCACGTTGGCGACAGCCGAAGAAGCAAGCGTTCTGGCGAAAACTCGCGCAAAGATTCTCGATCGGATGTCGTTGCACGCGGCGCTGGTCCTCGCAGGCTTGTTTGCCCTGCTCACATTTCTCATTCATTTGGGAAGCTCGCTTTGGGGCGCTCACCTCGGTTATGGTTTTTTCCGCGACGAGATGTACTTCCTGGTGTGCGGCCGCCACCTCGCATGGGGGTACGTCGATCAACCGCCCATGGTGGCGCTGCAGGCGCGCATGGCCGAGATGTTGTTCGGCATTTCGCCTACCGGCGATCGCTTCTTCAGTTTTCTGGCAGGCGGAGTGACGGCCGGGCTTGCCGGGCTGCTCACATGGCAGTTCGGGGGCCGGCGGCCGGCGCAGATTCTGGCGATGACCTGCGTGATGGCGGCGCCGGTTTTCCTGGGGACGTCGAACTTTCTCACGATGAATTCGTTCGAGCCCTGCTTCTGGATGGGAGCGCTTTTCTTTGTTCTGCGCATCGCCGACGGCTCAGCTACCCCGCGTGCGTGGCTCTGGTTCGGCGTGCTGGCCGGGCTGGGGCTCGAGAACAAACATTCGACGATTTTCTTCCTTCTCTCTCTGCTCGTGGGCCTGCTCCTGAGTCCACAGCGGCGCATTCTGTGGTCGCGCTGGTGCGCCGCCGGGGTGGGTGTTTTGATGCTGGCGGCGTTGCCCAACTTGATCTGGGAATGCACGCATCATTTTGCCACCTATGATTTCCTCAATACCGTGGCGCACACCGACAAGAACCTTCAGCACTCGCCACTGGTCTTCCTCTTCCAGCAGGTGCAGGTGCTGCTCTACTCCACGGCACCAATATGGATAGGCGGAGTTGTGTGGCTCGGCTTTGCGGCGAAGGCGCGGCCGTGGCGTTTTGTGGCGAGCACCTATGTGGTCTTTCTCGTGCTCATGATGGCGATGCACGCCAAGCATTATTACGTTGCGCCCATCTACCCGGTGCTGTTCGCGGGCGGCGCCGCTGGGTTCGCCGAGTACCTGCGCCGCCCATGGGCTGAGTACACGTATGCGATCGTTCTGGGGCTGACACTCGTTTTTGCGACCGGCCCGATTACGCTCACCATTTTGCCGCCTGACAAGTACAACGCCTATACGCACTACTTCGCACCCGATTCCGCGCGGATGGAAAAGTTCACCAGCCCGCTGCCGCAGATTCTCTCAGACCGCTTCGGCTGGCCGCAGATGGTGCAGGGATTTGCGGCGCGCTATGACGCGCTGCCGCCCGATGTGCGCGCGCACACGGCCATATTCTGCGACAACTACGGCGAAGCAAGCGCGGTGAATACACTGGGACGCAAATACGGACTGCCGACGGCGATCAGCGGCCACAACAACTACTACCTCTGGGGATGGAACGGCTATACGGGCGAATCCGTGCTGACGCTCGGATATGACCGCAATGAATATACGAAGGACTACGCCGAGGTAGTCGACCTGGGACCGTTTGACGCCCCGTGGACGATGGATTTCGAGCACAAGCGTTTTTTCTGGCTGCGCGGGCGCAAGCGGCCGTTTGCCGAGGACTGGCCGACGCAGAAGTTCTGGTACTGAGGGTGGCGACTCGGGATCGACTCTGTTTACTGGTTAGTTATACCCACCCCGTCCCCCCCTATATGATTTTGCTAAATATCCTCGAATCAATGGATTAGACGATGACAATTCCCGTAAATCATTGATTCTAAAGGGTAGGCCTTACGGGATTTCACGCGTTCTAAGCCTCATTTCCGGTGCAATTCAACGATTCTGTCCCACACTGAAATGCGAGATGCCGCGATGTGGTGGCCTCTTTGGGGAGCCAGAAGCAAGTGCGGCCCGCACGAGAGGTGGGTTTTGTGTGTTTTGAAGCTTCGCTTGCGCCACAGTCTCTGGTCCTGAATGATTGTGCGCCGGAGGGCGGAAATTTTCGGCAAATGGAAGTGGCGGGAGAGCAAGGGTTTGGCGAAGGAGAGGCTTGACTTTGAAGACGAGCGATCATTGGCCAGTGATGGGTGTTCGGGGAACGAGAACAGGGAATAGAGAATGGGGAGTGCCGGGCGGAGCAGAGCTGCGTGCAATGCCAAACCGTATTTTACTTATCGGTAAAGTACGTGTAGCCGGTGACACGTCCGGAACGCCCTCAGCTCATGTTCAACGAGGAAATAGAATCAGCAATCGCCAAAGAATCGCGCACGGATTTGGGCGCTCAAAGGCAAGTCGGGACCGCTGAGAATATGATCAGGAACGCGCGAGGGGTCCTCGGCAATCAGGGGCATCGCTTTCGTGCGCAATTCCGCAGCATCCGGTGAAGCGTCTTGAAAGAGGGAGCGCATCCACCCTTCTACGTCGTGACACGCATGAAAACTCCGTCGATGCTGCCCGGCGTAATGACGTCCCGCGACGTCCCAGTCGGAGTTGTTCGTAAGTTCGTCGCGGAGCACTCGGGCCGCGCGCAGAGCGAACGAAAGGCCCTGACCGAAGGTAGGATCCGTGGTCGCCGCAGCATCGCCGACCAGCGCCACACCATCGTGATAAGGCCCTTCCACCCAGGTATCGCTCGTATCAAAACTAGCCAGCGGCCCGACACATTTCGCGCCGGCGCAAAGATCGGAAATTGGTGGATAGCCTTTCGCGGCCTCTCGAATGAATCGATCGAGCATGGATTCACCCTGTATGCGGGTGCCCATCGTCTTCGGGTAAGTAAAGTACGCCCGAAATTGGCCGCCCGCCTGAGGAATTAAACCGGTCCATGTGCCAAGCTCTGGGTTGAAAATCGCGTGCATAATCTCCGGGGATGCATGTACGTTAGTCAGCAACACGCCGGCCATGAAGCAGCCATTGCTTTGGTCTCTGACCGAGAAACCAGCCTGTTTTCGCAGCGCAGAACCGCGGCCATCGGCGACAATTACGAGACGGGCGGAAATCCGCTCAACTCCCCTCCCAATCACAAGTACAGCGGGTTCCTTTCCGCCCTCTACGTGCTGAACGTTCACCCCGCGGCGCACTTCAACGCCGGCGTCTACCGCAGCTACGAGCAATGTTTCCTGCATAGCCTGATGCGGGAATGAAAGAAGGGGTAACTGCTGCAACGTCGTTGCTTTGAGGTCCCGTAAGCCCGAACCCGTCTCGATACAAGGCACTTCATGAGCACATTTTTCCTTAAGCACTGCGGAGATTCCGAGTTCATTGGCTTCGGCCACGCCCCACGGAACGATAGCCTCTCCGCGTACACGGTCCTTGAATTGCTTTTCACGCTCCAGCACCAGAACTTTGGCGCCTCCCCCAGCCATCGCCATCGCCAATGAGGACGCAGCAATTCCGCCGCCGACGGTAATGATGTCATAACTCTTTGCTGGCATCCCGATCTCCTTCCGATGTGAGTGCCCGGATACTGATATGTGGGTTGGAAAGCTCGTACGTGAGGCTAGCACACTGATCAACACTCTCCGCTAGCAGAAAAATGATCGCATGGGCTGGCGGATGCAAACACGAAAATGCGCTCATTGACCGGATCGTAGGCGTATTGTCGCCAAATGGGACGTTACCAAAAATGGTGCAACTTCCCATTAGCGGGTAACTCGACAATTGGCTCAATTCCGGCCAGAATCTTTGCCCGACGCGTGAACGAGAGTATCTAGGGGTGGTGCGTCCGGACACGGGGTCGGAAACGATGCTGAAGCAGTCTTGGTGGATTTGAGAACGAGGTCATCGATTCGTTGGACGCTTATGGCAGGACGAGCTTGATCGCCGATATAGACGGGTTTGAAATGGAACAATCCCGTGAACGTACCGGAAATTGACTTCCCTCGTGTGCCTCGATGACACCAGCTCAGAGCGGCATCCAATTGGTCCCCTCCCTTGGCGTCAGGGACCAAAAATAGGAGTATCCCATAATGTCCGCAGAATTCGTCGTAAAGCATCGAGCCGTGTAACCCGTCCGAGAAAACGCGTGCGCTGACCTTTACTGGTTGCCCGTCAAATTTCTCCGGATGGCTCGCTATCGCGCAGACAGTTGTATCAGTCGAAGATCCGCTTTGAGCATTGAGAGAGGTGGCGCACGTTGTCGCGACACATAGAGCGAAGAAGGTCAAAGGCATCTTTGCTGACATTTTCTGTTTCATCCGCAAGGATAACTCGCGGTCCCAGGCGTAAAGTCGCCAAATGGGAAGTAACCAGAATTGGTGAAACTTCCCATTAGCCGGTCAATCTTCCTGAACTGCTCGATGAGTTCGTTTGCGGCGTTGCGCTCGCATCACGAGCAGTCCGACGACTCCTGCCCAAACGGCACTGTTCAACACCATCCACAATCCGCCACCGTCGTTCAGGAGTGACTGGGGTACAACCCAAAACAGAGGGAACGACAGCAACAAGAACGGGAGTGGATGTCTATGGCCGATGCTGTCTGCTAGTGCCCAACTGAACCATTGCAAAATCGCGTGCAGGGCGAACGTGATTCCAACTGCAGTAATGACGAACAATTTATTACGTTTTGGTTCCATGTCTCTGGCCAGCCCTTGTAGTTTGGTCCGTCTGCGGCACTTAAATTATCAGTTGGCAATTTGAAAATCAGGTAGGTTCCGTGTTGCCGGTGACTCGCCCGAAAGACCAGCCGAACTGCGGACCAACCACGTCGTTGCGAATGGATGTGCTTTAAGCGGTGAAAGTTTGCTCTAAATTCAGACGGCGGGGCCTCCATGTCGCGACGCAGGGCTTGCTAAGACGGGGCGGTGATCGTAAGGTTTGTTGGCCTGTACAAGACTAGAATAACCACTCCTGTCGCATAGAGCAGCCCACCAAGTAACCGAGGGGACTGCAATATCACATCTGCTACGAAGCCCCAAAGAACAACGCTCACTGCTGATGCAATTCCGATTAACTGGGCGGCCGACCACCCTCTACCTCCTGCGTCTGCTGCCCCCCCACGCATCGCCTTCGCGGCACGCAACATCAGTTTGTGTTTGAGCGAATACCCACTCCAAGCTGACCAAATGCCAAGTGCGGCGACCGTCCACTGCGACCAACGAAATTGACTGCCTGCGGCCCCACTCACGAATTCTGCAAGGCACACCACAACGGCTGCAAACGCCAGTGAGACAATCCAGATCATCCGCAACGTGCGAAGCGACAGCGGTCGGCGGTCCAAAGCGGGTTTCCTCCTGTGAGAATTGCTGCGCAATTCTATGCGGTTACGCGGACGAGGCACAAGCTCACACAGGCAATCGGGTGTGTGGTCGCCTACTCTTCCCCAACGTGATTTGGCTCACGTTACGTCCGGGTTGCCGGCGATAGGCTCGTAATGAGAAAAAATGACGATCAGCGAACTGAAGCCATGGGAGGACAGGACGGTTGTTCTTCACTTCTTCGACGGAGAGATCACAACCGCCAAGATAGACTTTGTCGATGCTGAACAAGAGGACATCATCATCACTGTTCTTCAGTCCAATCGCCAATACGAGAATACAGACAGAAATGCATTCGCCGTTCTCGCAGCCCACATTCAGCGGGTCGATCCTGCTTGAATTTCGGCTTTTAGTGGCCTTTCCAAAAAAAATCAAAGGTTCCCGATAGCCGGTCACTCGTTCCGAAATGTTTTTGGGTAACTGCGGCGGCGAATCCAAATGCCGCAGGCACATGGCGGGATCAGGAAAGGAAGGGCAATCCCGACGATAATGGCGTTTCCGAAGAATGCCGCAAGCAGAAGTGATGCGAGACTGATGGCAACGCTCTTTAGCCAAATATTGCCTTCGCTTCGCGCCCGGAAAAACCCCGCGCAAAACAGGACCACCGGTCCAAAAACCATCCATGGTTCGAAAAAGCTGAATCCGCCAAGGAGAAGAGCGAGCACGATGACGCAGCCTGACGCGAGTACACCTATTAGAGCGTCGGACATCATTACGTCGTCCAAATAGCTCGTCGCAGTTGTAATTGCTTTCATTTCGAGATTTTGATCAGCAGTATACACCGCTATGACTTACCTGCCGTCTGCATCGTCGGCAAACCGGAACTATGCCGAATCTTCGCCCAACACCCTGAAACTTCCGATTTGCCGGTTAATCGACCGGGAGCTGGAAGAAAACGCAGTATGCTTTGGAAGTGACCACCCGTTATTGGCTTGATACCCGCGATAGGCCCGGCTTGCTATTCGCGATGATGCGCACGTTTGCATCGGAGCAGAGCCGCATTGCGTTCGAGGGCAATCTTGCCGCCACGGAACTTTACAGGTTCGAAGGATCTTCTTACGACGAAACAGAAATCCTCAAGAGAGCGACAATCGCGCCTCGCCTCGACTTCGTTGTTCTGCCCCTCGCCTTGGCTCGTGTCCCTCAGATTCAGAAGGCCATCGAATCCAGAATCGCATTCGGTGGGAACCGGGGCATCATCCACGTTCAAATTGAGGCCGGTGGCGAGTTGGTGTTCGGTGCGTACGACAATTTCCACCGAGACACAGTCGTGGTGAAAGGGGCGATTGACAAAGCTGTGCTTGATGATCTCGTGAAAAATCGAACGTTGAAGAGCTACGCGCCGGTGTCAAATGGCGGTTCTGAGTGAATCGTAGCGATCAAAAAAACAGTCCAAATTTTGGTCTCAGAGACCATCGTCGGCAAGTGGAAAGTTTGCCATCGTCCGGGCGACGAAGAGCAACCGCAGATCCTTCACTGCGCCGCGCTCCGTTCAGGATGACAGCGCGTTGGGGGAGCGTGGAATTGTGCTGGATTCGGGATTGCGGTTGGTTGGTCGGCAAATGGGAAGTAACCAGAATTGGTGCAACTTCCCAATAGCAGGTTCAACCGCCCCGAATCGCGGATTAGCGGCTTTCTATTGGTGGTTCGCTAGATTTCCGACGCAGCCAGAACAGCCATGCAACTGCGCCGATAAAGGGAACAATAGCCCAACCGAACAAGTGATCCCGTACGTAGTAGAACTCGCTCGGCCAACCAAGGAAACTCGCTTCCTCGACGTTGAGAGCACGCCAATAGCTGACTGATGTGATCAGCTCAACCGCCAACGCAGTTGCAAGAGCAGCGGGCAGCTGTACCGAGAATCGGCGCAAGCCTATTAGGAAATATGAACATGCACCTGCACTGGCGAGAAAGGCCCAATACATCAAGCGCCAAAACTCATAATGCCAAAACCGAAGGGGTGGTCCACTCCAGTCTGTCGGGGTTCCATGCCACGCGAAAAGAGACCCTAATAGTTCCGAAATAAAAAACGCAAGCAGAACTATCAGCCATCGTTTCATTGCGTGACTTTCCTCATTCTTGCCAGAAGTTTAGCTGATGCTTTCAGTCGCTGTCTGCGACGGTTGGTGTGTGGTCGGCAAACCGGAACTATGCTGAATCTTCGCCCAACACCCTGAGACCTCCGGTTTGCCGGTCAGCCACTACTTTCGCCGAAATGAGGCTCTGTGAGAGTGGAAGGAAATCCCGAACCTGCTTCGTTCGCCCAGCGCCAATCCGTGGCATTTTTCATGGAGCGCAACGATGAGCCCACCATGAACAGTGCGAGTTGCAAAGCCTGTATGCCATCGATCCCTTGTATCGCCAGAACTGACGAATCATTGCCGATCACGATTTCATATGGACACGTGAAAGCGCCGTTATCGGCGAAAGGCTCACCAAGATTTACCCGAACTTCCTTCCGATGCCCGTCTGTTAGGCAAGTCAACGACCGGCTTGCGATTACTCTACTGAGTTCGCTCATGTTGCTTCTCACTTTACACGTCGAAGAGGCGATTAATCCGCATTCTGAGAGGTTGGTCACAGCATTGCCGGTTGAGCCGCAACGCGGACCTCATCTACTTCTTGGCTCTATTAACGACCTGAGCGGCTCGTTTCGCATCTTTGCGTACTTCACGCCCTTTTGAATCAATCAGGGCTGCGGCTGCAACGCGCAACAGGTGTAGAATCGCGAATCTACCTTTTCGCGTTGAGCAGTCCTCACCGGGCTTTGCGCCACAGTACGGGCACCAAAGGGAGATCGGGCTGGTCGGCAACTCCTCTGGGATCATCTGCAGATTGAGCACGGGCTACAGTCTACTACGCCCCTAAGCAGACCGTGGAAATTCAAACTAACTCACGAGCTATTCAGCATGCTGGCGGTTTGTCGCCTATTCGGAAGTTCCTTTGCAGTAAACAGCGCAGCCGTTGCTGGTGCAGCAGAGAACCAACGCAAGAGTCTGAGCGAAGTTCTCAGGACGTTCACATTCTTGAACCTGGAGCGAATTCGAAAGCGGGGCTTGGGAGGGACACGAAGCGCAACCGCAGATCCTTCACTACGCCGCGCTCCGTTCAGGATGACAACGCGTTGAAGGAGAGTGAATTCTGCTCAATTGAAGATTGCGGGTTTGCAGTCTGCAATCCGGAGCTTTGACGAACCTGCGCCCTTGACCGATTCATTCTGATTTCGGGAGCGAAAGGGGGCTCACTTTCCGTGAGTCTTCGCTTCCGCGATTCGCCCTTCGATCCGGCCTTGCAGCAAATCGAAGAATCTCTGCACATCCGCAAAGGTCGTGCGCGGATCGTTGTTGTAGTCCATCAGCCGGTGATCATAGTGGTTGTTGGGAGCAAGGTCTTCGTCGATCACAAACCGCGCTTCCTGCATGGCCGCGCCGCGATGGGCAAAGTCCCGGGTGACTTCATCAGTGGCTTTTTCGAGGGCGCAGTAGAGGCTATATGTGCTTTCGGTGGCAGGACATCTGCGATTGTCTGCCCGGTTCCACTTCTCCGGCGCGTTCAGAATCTGCCGCGCCTTCTGCACAATCAGCACATCCGATTTCGAAACCGGCGGCCGCGATTGCGAGTCATCAGGGGATTGTGCGAAGACAAGCGGCATGGCCGTTGCGGCTGTAAGGAGGAGCGAGATCATGCAGATGCGCCAATCCGGGTTCAATTGCAATATTGGTCGCATTGCCATCCGTCCATCATAGGAACTCTGTTTTCGCGGAATCAAGATCTTTCGTCGCGCGTGGTTGGCCGGCAAAAGGCAGCCGCGGATCCTTCGTACCCTTGCTCTGACTCCGTTCAGAGCGAGGGTTCTCAGGATGACAATGCCAGAGAGAAGGCGAATGGCCGGCCGCCATGCGATCCGCGCGTATCGCCCGGACCGGCGGGGCGGTGGACTTATTTGACGGGCACGACCACCAGGCCGTTGGGGCCGGGTCCGTTGGCTCCTTTGACCAGCACCGGCGAGCCCGGCGCTTCACTGTAGCGGCTGGTGGTGATGCGGTAGACGCGCAGTTTGCCGGTCTCGATGCTCAGCGCAAACAAGTGACTGTCGTTGTCCCACTCTAATTGCTCGATGGGATCGGACGTGAGCACGCCGGTGTAATGCGTGATGGGGTTGGCGCCGTTGAAGCGAAATATCTGGAGCCCATTGACCCCTGAACCGGTTGAAAGCGTACACCAGGAGCAGTTTCCGCCGGCCACGGCCAACAGGCCGCCGCCGGGCGAGACGCGCAACAGCGTGGGGCCGACATCGGGCGTGGGCATCTTGTCGTTGGTGTTGGTTGAGGAGATATTGCCGCTGGCGTCGACTGTGTAGCTGGCAAGCTGGACCGGGCCATCGGCGACGTCAGGCGATCCAATGTACTCGACCGTGCCCAGCGCAATTGCCAGCGTGTTGTTGCGTGCTTCCGCGGTCAGCAATGGATAGTAATCGTAGGGCTCGGGCGGCTGGGGATCGGATTCTGAAATCGACAGATTATCCAAGGCACCGCTGCTCTCGCGACTGAACCCGGCGAGCCGCACGCTGGGGATATAGACATCGAGCGCGTAGGCAAATCGATTGTCGGACGTTTGCGTAAGAGGGCCCAGTTTGCTTTCCACGTTCGCGTCGACTTCGGCCGCGCCAACAAACGTCAGCGACCCGGCGCTCTTGTTGATGCGGTAGGTCTGGTAGGCAGTGCACGGCTGGCTGACATAGATCGTTGGATTGAAGAGAATGTGGATGAACTGGCCCGTATGGTCCAACGTGCCGCCGGAGGGAGAGCCGCACAAGCCGTCGCTGTATTTCGCCAGCGTCTCTTGCGCGGCCTGCGCGCCGATTCTGCCGTTGGCGGTCACATGGTACAGGTGCACCAGCGTTTGGCCGAGCGTAACCACGTAACTGCCGGTGCTTCCGATCAGTTGTCCCACGGCCGGGAAGGGCGATGCCGAATCGAGCGTCAGCCGGCCATCAGCCGCCTCATCGTAAAGAAGAATGCCCTTGTTCGTTTGCACATAGGCGTAGGCTATCGGCGCGGGAGCCGACGTCGCCGCATTGGTTGTCACTGTTGCAGTCCAGGCCGGCGCCGCCGTCAACGCAGCAAGGCCACAGATCACCAAGAAACTATTCTCAGCGCGCATCATTTCGCGGGTCCCCTTTGTTTGGTTGTGGATCAGCCGGATAGAACGAATCGCCGGCAGGTTCGAGAGAAGTGAAGCAATATGTTTGTCAATCTAATGTAGGTTCATCCGTATCGAAATATCTGTACATGTGCGGCGGGCTGGAAAGGGTTCTGGTCACCCGACGGCGCGTCATCACTGCGCTTGATGCCGCCGGATGGAGCCGCTCGAATATCGGGAGTCCCCAAAGCGCGCCACGCGGAAAATAGGATGCCCCTTCGGCGTGCGGTGTTGGCCGGAGGCCGAGAAATTGGAGACTCGGCACAAGTGGCGGCGGAGTGGAGGAATTCGCGGCGGGATTGTTGCGTCGTTACTGTAGTACAGCCGGAGATATCACCAAGGAAAGACCGAAACCTATTTCCGAGTTGCAAAGCCACGCAGGGCCGTGGGGCCGCGATAGAATTCGAAGTATCCAGAAACGCGGTCCGGCGGCTCGTTTCCCTGCGCATCTCAAATTGCGCGCGACATGCCGAATCCGGGCCGGTAGCGCTGTTCAAAATCCAGAGGACAAATATGAGACAAGTGATTTTCGCAGTAGTGCTGACCTTCTTGTGCGCGCTTGTGCCGGCCAGTTTAGCGCAGCAGCCTCAGACGATGTGGGATTTGAGCGACCTGTACAAGTCACCCGAGGCATGGACGCAGGCCCACGACAAGCTGAAAGAGACGGTGGACAAGCTGGATCGCTACAAAGGCACGCTGGGGAACAGCGCGCAGGATATGCTCGCCGCGCTGAGCGCGATCAGCGATGCGCAGAAGGAGTCGCAGAGGCTCGGCTCTTATGCGCATTTGAAGGGCGATGAAGACGTTTCGATCGCCGCCAACCAGGAACGCGAACAGATTGCGCAGGCACTGGGCACAGAGCTTGGAGAAAAGACTTCGTGGCTGACGCCGGAGATTCTGGCGATTGGCGCGGATAAGGTGAAGAGCTTCGAAGAACAATCTCCGGAACTGAAAAGACGCTTTGACTTCCCGCTCGACAATATCCTTCGCATGAAAGCTCACACCCTGGGCGCGGAGGCGGAAGGCGTCATGGCATCCGCGTCGATCGTTCTCGCCCAGCCCGACACGATCTACCAGCAATTGTCGAGCGGGGAGCTTCCGTTCCCGGCGGTTACGCTGAGCGATGGCTCGAAGACCGATCACTTGGACCAGGCTGCCTACGAAAAATACCGGCAGGTGGCGAATCGCGACGATCGAAAAAAAGTGTTCGACGCCTTCTGGGGAACATGGAAGAAATACGAAGGGACGTTCGGCGCCAACCTCAACACCCAGGTACTCGGTGAAGAGTTCGATGCGACGGTGCGCCACTACACGCACGAAGACGGTACGCCCGATGCGCTGGCGGACGCGCAGTTTGCCGACAATATGCCTGAGGCCGTTTATCGGCAACTGGTGGCGCAGGCCAATGCTGGTCTGCCAACGTTCGATCGCTATCTGAAGCTGCGCAAGAAACTCCTCGGTATCCAGGACGAACTCGCGTATTACGATATGTATCCCTCGATGATCTCGATGGCGCATCCGCCCCAGTTTTCGGTGGCGGATTCAGAGCGTATCGCGAAGGAGGTTACCGCGGTCTACGGGCCGGAGTATGGCGCGCTGCTGCAAAGAGGTTTTGCGGGGAACTGGATGAACGTGCTGCCGATGCCTCACAAGGCGCCGGGCGGTTACATGGATGGCATCGACTATGACGTACATCCTTATCTGCTGTTGAATCACAACAACGACTACGATTCACTCTCGACTTTTGTACACGAGTGGGGACATGCTGTTCACACCATGCTGGCAGACGAAACGCAGCCCTATGAAAAATCGAGTTACTCCACCTTCATCGCGGAGACTGCGTCGATCGCCAATGAGATGCTGCTGAATGACTATATGGTCGCGCATGCGAAATCGAAGGAGGAAAAACTCTACTATCTGGGGCAAGGCCTCGAACGGATCCGCATCACCTTTTTCCGGCAGACGATGTTCGGTGAATTCCAGCTCGCCATTCATGAAGAAGTGGAGAAGGGGCACGCGCTCTCGGGAGCGAGGCTAACTGACATCTATTGTGGCCTTCTCAAGCATTATTACGGTGAGGACAAGGGCATCACCAGCATCGATCCTACTTACTGCGTGGAATGGGCATTTATTCCCCATTTCTACTATGGGTTTTACGTCTACCAGTACGCCACGTCCATGGCAGGCGCGGCGGCGTTTACTGAGGCCATCGAGAACAACGACCCCGGCGCGCGAGACCGCTTCATCGCCATGCTGAAGGCGGGCGGCTCGGATTATCCATTTGCGCTTTATAAGAAGGCGGGTCTGGATATGGCGTCGCCCGCACCGTACCAGGCGCTGGTGGCGCGCATGAATCACTATATGGACGAGATTGACGCGCTGGAGAAGTGAGGGCTCGTGCCGGCTTTAGGGGGAGGAGCGGCACGCAAGGCAAAGCGGCCGATCGCAGGCGGCATAGAGCGTTCGCGCGGCTGGCGAATTGCGGCTAGTCGGGTTTGACGGCGACGGCGAGGAGCGTCTGGAACTGCGGGGTGTCGGGCTCCTTGTCGACGATGGTGGCGTCGATTTGGGTAAAGCCGGCGCTTTGCAGCATGGTTTCGAGTTCGACTTCGCTGAAGCCGAGCCACTCGTCGGCGTAGATTTCGCGGGCCTCTTCAAAGCGATGTTTCGCCAGGTCGAGGATGACAAGGCGGCCGCCGGGGGCGAGGATGCGCGCGGATTCGGCTAACGCGCGCTCGGGATGCAGCGCGTGATGCAACGACTGCGAGAAGAAGACGAGATCGACTTCATGGTCGCCGATGGGGATTTCTTCCATGTCGCCGAGGCGGTAGTCGATGTTTTTGACGCTGTGGCGCTGTGCCTCGTCGCGGCCGACTTCGATCATCCTGGCGGAGGAATCGACTGCGATGACTTTTTTGGCGCGTTGCGCGAGCAAGAGAGCAAAAGCGCCCTCGCCGGCGCCGAGGTCGGCAATGACCAGCGGCGGCATCAGGCGCAACAGCGCTTCGGCGAGGCTCTTCCACGATTTGCCGGGAACGTGGTCTTTGCCAAGGCGGCCGGCCACGGAGTCGAAGAAGGCGCGGGTCTTGTCCTGGCGCTTGCGCAAGACGCGGCGCATGGCGGCCTGGTCAGAGACGGCGTCGGGGATTTCGGCGGCGGCGCGGGCGAGAAGGTCGTTGAGGAAGTTCTCCTCAGGGGCTAAAGTGCCGGAGTCTTTTTGCGGATTATCGGCGCGACTCGAGTCGCGCCCCTTCAAAGCGGCGCTGAGCGAGATATTTTTCGTGGCGGCCCTACGGGGCGCGTCGATCTGATTGGATCGGTTCCCAAGGCTGTCCCCTCGTTCACTCATGCGAACTCGGGGTTGCCCTGGGCTACTTTCGATTTCCCCCACCGGGGGAAGGGACGCAACAAGAGCGCCGTTCTGTTCGGGATGATGGGAGAGGATAAGGCGGTAGAGGCTGCTTTTTCCGATGCGGCGATCTTCGACCAGGCCAGCCTGCTTGAGCTGGGAGAGGTGGGTGGAAATCGTGCTCTGGCCCATGGCCAGAATCTCTTGCAACTCGGCGACGGAGAGTTCTTCGGCTTTTAGAAGCAATAAGATGCGGAGGCGATTGGGATCGGCGAGCACGCGGAGCGTTTTGGTAATTGACGCCATCGGAGAATTCTGTTACATATCAATATATCACGATTTGTCGATATGAGGAGAAGTTATGGCAACCGCAACTGTCGAGAAGATTGGGACCGAATTCAAAGTCGCTGATATGGGGCTGGCCGACTGGGGCCGCAAAGAGATCATCATCGCCGAGCAGGAGATGCCGGGACTGATGGCGATCCGCAATAAGTACGCCGCGGAAAAGCCGCTGGCGGGCGTGCGGGTGACCGGCTCGCTGCATATGACGATTCAGACGGCGGTGCTGATTGAGACGCTGGTATCGCTGGGCGCTGAAGTGCGTTGGGCGAGTTGCAACATTTTCTCGACGCAGGACCACGCAGCGGCTGCGATCGCGGCAGCCGGTGTTCCAGTATTCGCTTGGAAGGGCGAGACGCTGGAGGACTACTGGGAGTGCACGTATCGTGCGCTCACGCACAAAGGCGGGCTAGGGCCGCAACTCATCGTGGACGACGGAGGCGATGCGACACTGCTCATTCATAAGGGATACGAGCTGGAGAATGGCGACCGGTGGGTTGACACGCCGAGCGGCAATCACGAGGAGCAGGTGATCAAGGACCTGCTGAAGAAAGTGTTTGCCGAAGACAAGCAGCATTGGCACAAGGTGGTGAAGGACTGGCGCGGCGTGAGCGAGGAGACGACGACCGGCGTGCACCGGCTTTACAAAATGATGGAGACGGGGCAGCTGCTGGTGCCGGCGATCAACGTGAACGACTCGGTCACGAAAAGCAAGTTCGACAATCTCTACGGTTGCCGCGAGTCGCTGGCTGACGGCATCAAGCGCGCGACGGATGTAATGGTGGCGGGCAAGGTTGCTGTGATTTGCGGATACGGCGACGTGGGCAAGGGCTCAAGCCACTCGCTGCGCGGCATGGGCGCGAGAGTTGTGGTCACGGAGATCGATCCGATCAATGCGCTGCAGGCGGCGATGGAAGGCTTCGAGGTGACGACGGTGGAGGACACGCTGGGGCGCGGCGATATCTACGTCACGTGCACGGGCAACACCGACATCATTACGTTTGAGCACATGCAGAAGATGAAGGACCAGGCCATCGTCTGCAACATCGGCCACTTCGACAACGAGATCCAGATCGACCGGCTAAACGGGGCGCCGGGCGTAACCAGGACGAACATCAAGCCGCAGGTGGACAAGTACACGTTCCCCGATGGGCACTCGATCTTTGTGCTGGCCGAGGGGCGCCTGGTGAACCTGGGGTGCGCCACAGGGCATCCGAGCTTTGTGATGTCGAACAGCTTCGCCAACCAGACGCTGGCGCAGATCGACCTGTGGAAAAATCGCGACAGCTACAAGGTGGATGTGTATACGCTGCCCAAGAAGCTGGATGAAGAGGTAGCGCGGCTGCATCTGGAGAAGATCGGCGTGAAGCTGACGAAGCTTTCGCAGAAGCAGGCCGATTACATTGGCGTGCCGGTGGAAGGGCCATACAAGGCCGAGCACTACAGATATTAGGGAACAGGGAACAGGGGTCAGGGGCCAGAAAGGAGCTTCCAGTCTCTAGCTTCTGGCTCCTAGTCGCCAGCTTGCAGGGTATGAGTTCGCCGCTCACATTTTCGTTTGAGCTGTTTCCGCCGCGGACGCCGGAAGGCGCGGCGAAGCTGCCCGAGGTGATCCGGCAGTTGGCCACGGCGCGCCCGGATTATTTCTCTGTGACGCACGGCGCGGGCGGATCAGACCAAGAAGGCACCTACGAGACGATCCTGGCGGTCGTGGAGCATGCAGGAGTGGAAGCCGCGCCGCATCTTACGTGCGTTGGTTCGACGCGAGTCCAGGTCGCGGCTCAACTTCAGCGGTACCGGGAAGCGGGAGTCAAGCGGATCGTGGCGCTGCGCGGCGATCTGCCGGCGACAGCGATGAGCGCGGCGGCTCCGGGGGAGTTTCACTATGCCAACGAACTGGTGAGCTTCATCCGCGAAAAGCACGGGGATGCATTCACTATTGAAGTGGCGGCGTATCCCGAGATGCACCCGCAGGCGAACCGGCCGAGCGAGGACTTCGAACATTTCCGGCGCAAAGTGGAGGCAGGGGCCGACGCGGCGCTGACGCAGCTTTTCTACAGTGCAGATGCCTACTTCGATTTTGTGGAGCGATGCGCGAAGGCGGGAATCAAGATTCCGATCGTTCCCGGCATTATGCCGATTACCAGCTGCGCGAATACGTTGCGTTTCTGCAATGGTTGCGGAGCCGACCTGCCGCGCTGGATTCGCTTGCGTCTTGAAGAACTGCAGGACGACAAGCCGGCGCTGCTCGACTTCGGGTTGAGCGTGGTTACGCGGCTTTGCGAGACGCTGCTGCGCAACGGTGCGCCGGGGCTGCATTTCTATACGATCAATCAGGCCGGTCCATCGCTGCGGCTCTGGAAGAATCTTAGGCTGAGCGTGCCTGCCTGAGCGAGCCAAACTCGATACCGCTCGGCATAGAAAAAAGCCATACACTGCTGCGAATTTCGAAGTATCATCGAAGCGAAAGGGCGCATCCATCTCTCTGCCCTGGTTCGATTCCTCCCGAGCGGCTTTATCTATAAGAGATTCGGCACAAGGAAAGTCAGCAAGCACATCTTGAAAGCGAGCAACGCCGGAAGCACTCCAGCCATGCGCGGCGCTTCTTAGCGTGTGGCGTCCTGTCAAGCCGGTAGAGAGGCGACTCCGATGGAAGCTGATTCGAAGCTTGTACCGCAGACTGAGCCAAAGCCACCCTCATTCGGCTTCGGAAAGGTCATCTTCGCACTGATCCTGTTTCTGCTCGTGTTGCTGCTTGCCCAAAGCATGGTGGAGCACCGCTTCTTTCAAGGAGGGCGGGTCCACGAAAACGGGTCGATCGGGCAATAGCAGCGCGGGGATTCGGCCCAGGTCCGCTATCGATCACCTTTGTGGCTGTCCGCGGTGAAGGAGAGCAGTCTCATCAGAACTTTCGCATAAGCTTGTCCTCCAGGGTCGGCATTCGGTTACTCTACGGTCATCCACACATTGCATTGAGTTGGTTGGGGAGGCCTGGAGGAAATGCCGCATCATTGGTTCTCAATCGTTTCGCAGTACAGCAGCGTCGTTGGATTCATGATTGGGCTGCCCGTCATGGTGGGCGCCTACTACGAGTCTCTCAGGGCGAGGCAGGAGGCGCGGCGAGCGCGCGAGGGAACCCTGCACAGCCGTAACTGCCTGGAATTCGTCGCGGGCGACGGGACCTGCATCAATCTTGTGCCGCTGGAGACGCTGCATTCGCTGCCGCGCGAAGGCGACGTGCTGCTGCTGCCCGGCGACGGAGTGGGCGCGGGATCGCAGTTTTTGCCGGGCGCCTACCTGGTCGAGTCGATCGAGCATATTTACACGCCTTCGAATTGGAAGGGCGCGCGCCCGCACGAGGCGCGGCTGACGAAAGCAGTGGCGCGTGTGACGTCGCTGAATCCGGCAATGACGGCGTGAAGCGGCTGCGTGGAGCGCTAAGCCGATTTGCGCCCGTTGGTCCGATGCCAGACGCGGGAGACGGCATTATGCAGCAGGCGTGTCTGCTGGGCTTTGAGGGCCTTGTAGGACTGCTCGACGTAGATGTCGAATTCGGGCGGCCAGCCGATCATGGAGCGGCGCTGTGAGTAGTCACCTTCGGCCCACTGCGAAAGCAGCGCTTTGTAGCCGACCACGTGCGTGACGAAATCGAGCAGGCACTGCGGCATCTGTTCTTCGACGATCAGGTGCGCGTTTTCGATGATGATCTTTTCGCGGACGTCGTTCAGGGGCATGAAGATGGTCTTCATCCACAGCACCCACTCTTTGAGATCTTCGTCGCGGATGGGGTGGCACTGGGTTTTGCCCTGTTTGGCAAGCAGCGACTTGTAGGCGATGTTGCCGGCGACGGTAGCGACATACAAGGGGCCATAGAACTCGTTCAGGCGCTGATTCACCAGACGAAGCCGGTCAGCGCGCCGCGCCATCATGCGATTGCTCAGAAACGTGACCAGGTAGCCGGCGAAGGCCAGCACAATGGTGAGCACGGCGGCGTTTTGCAGGAAGCTGGTGTTCAGGAAACTTGACGGATCGATGTCCATGGCGTGATCGGGAACTCTCGCCGAAAAGTATACGCGGATGCGGGAAGGCTGAACTGTGACGGCGGCCTCTTCATAGAACAAAGTTCCAGAACGCTACTTTGCGTGGCGAACGGGGACGACTTTGGCCTTTTGCGGAACGATCACGATTTCAAAGAGCCTGGGCCAAAGCTTGCCGGTTACGAAGAGGCGGTTGCGAGCGGCGTCGTAGGCAATGCCATTGAGGACAGCCTCGGGATCGGAGCGCTGACTGGCGGGAAACAGGCCGCTGAGGTCGATCCAGCCAAGCACATGGCCGTCGGCCGGAGAGATGCGCGCGATGCGATCGGTGTGCCAGACGTTGGCATAGATCTGACCGCGGATGTACTCGAGCTCGTTAAGCTGATCGACCGGCTGGCGGCCGTCCCTGACCTGAATGCGCCGCACCTCGCGGAAGGTGTTCGAGTCAAAGAAACGGAGGGTCGCGGTGCCGTCGCTCATAATCAGGTTTCGGCCGTCCTGGGTAAGCCCCCAGCCCTCGCCGCTGTAGTGAAAGGAACGGATCAGGCGAAAGCTGAACCGGTCGTAGACGAAGGCGACGTGTGACTGCCAGGTGAGCTGGACAAGGGTGCTGCCCCAGGCGGCGAGGCCTTCGCCGAAATACTGTTGCGGCAGATTCACCCGTTGCAGAACGCGTCCGGTGTCGAGGTCGTCCATGCGCAGCGAGGAGCGGCCATTCAGGCCTGTGCTTTCATACAAATGCCCATCGGAATAAAGCAGACCCTGCGTATAGGCCTGGGGGTCGTGCGGATACGCATGGACAACGCGGTAGCTGTCGGCGGCAAGGCAAAGCGAAGCGCCGGCGATGAAGAGCAACAAGGCGGCGGCAGCGAGGTGGAGGCGGAAGATCGTCATTTGAGATTGAGGCGACTAGTTGGCGGGTCCTGCGTCGGCAGCGATGACGGCTAGCACAGGAGGATCGCTGGTCAACTGTGAATCCATGATAAGGACTGTGCGGACTTCGCCGCCGCTGAGGGCGACTGGCGTGCCGGTGTACTGGGGTTTGGTGACGCCGGCTGGAGTGATGACCATCGTGATGGACTGCGATGGAAAAGTGATATATCCTGCCGTGCCGCCGACAGGCAGGCCGGTGACGAGCGGGATGGTGTTGGCCAGAGTCGCCCCGGAGGGAACCATATAAATATCGACGGCGCCGGTTTTGGGCGCCTGATTGAGGAAGCGGAAGGCCGAATGTCCGTTGGCTGCCTGAACCTGCTGATCTTCAAGAACGGTTGCCTGATAGCCGTTGGGCGATGCGCCATTGTCAGTGAGGAAGACGGAGTGCTGGTGGCCGGGCAGCAAAGTGCCATTGGTGGACACGAGCGCCGAGCCGCCAGTGGCGGCGGAAACCTGAATCAACGCCGCGTTGTTGGCGGCGACTGTCGCATAGTTGGTGATGGTTCCCTGGCCGGCGTTGGCGGCGATGAGCTGGCCTTCGACGAGGACGTTTGCCGCGGGTGCGATGTAGGAAGCGTCGATCAGGCGCACCAGGCTTGGCTGGGTATAGGGCGCGACGTTTTCGCAGGCTGAGAGCGAGAGAGCTACGGCGAGCGACGCCGGGACCGTCAAGGCGAATCCGAGCATTTTCAAAGGCTGTGGAATCACCAACCATCGGGTCCGGTTCGTTTTCATGGCGCGCATTTTTGGGAGCGGCACAATCCTTCACTCATACTACAGCGAGTGAAAAAGCAGGGTGGTACGGCTTTTTGGGGATGGCATATGAGTTGGCACCCCGGCTGTGGTCACTTGCTGAGCCGTCCGCCGTGAAGGGAGCCGAAGTGGCGGGCGAGCATGAGCGAAATCGACAGGAAGCCCGCGCCGATGGCGATCATGTGCCGGATGTTATGCAGGGTGAAGCTGCCGACACAAAAGACGAGCATGTAGGCGACGATCAAGTTGAAGAAGCCCCACAGGACATTCACGGTAGAGGAGGAGAGGCCTTTGCCCGGAGGCGTGGCGAAAGGAGATGGGAAGGGGCGGCCGGAGATTCCGTTTGTCAGATGCGGAATGGCGTTGGCCAGAAAAGTTCCGCCAAAGAAATATGCAGCGTAATCGTACCAGTGCATGGCGGCTCCTTCGGAATGGTCGGAAAACATGGTAGCAGAATGTTGATGTGCAGCCAGAAGGCGCCAGCCTAATTTGTGCCGAGATAGATGAAGCGGGCGAGAAAGAGCGCGGCGATGACGTAGAGAAGCCAGTCCTGACGGCGCACGCGGCGCGCGAACAAGTGCAGGACAGCCCAGGCGATGATGCCGAAGCCGAGTCCGTTGGCGATGGAGTAGGTGAAGGGAATCAGGACCAGCGTAAGAAAGGCAGGAACAGCGACAAGCGGATCGTCCCAGTGGATTTCAGAGATGGTAGCCAGCATGAGCGATCCGACCAGGATGAGGGCGGGCGCAGTGGCAGCGGCGGGAACGACGCCAATGAACGGCGCGGCGACGATGGCGCAGAGAAAAAGCAGCCCGGTGACGATGGCGGTGACACCGGAGCGGCCGCCCGCAGCGACGCCCGCGGTGGATTCGACATAGCTGGTGACGGTGGAGGTTCCGGTGAACGAGCCGAAGACAGTCGCCGTGGCGTCGGCAAACAGAATGCGATTGAGCCGGGGAATGGAATGGTCGTCCTGAATGAGCCCGGCGCGCTTGGTAACGGCAACCAGGGTGCCGAGGTTGTCGAACAGATCGACAAAAAAGAAGACAAAGATGATTTCGAGGAGACCTTTATTCAAGGCACCCTTGATATTCAGCTTGAATGCGGTGCCGGCCAGCGCGCTGAGTCCGGCGGCTGAAGGCGTCCAGTGCACCAGATGCAGCGCCCAGGCAAGGGCGGTGACGGTGAGCACGCCGATAAGGATGGAGCCTTTCACTCTTTTGATTTCCAGAGCCACCATGACGATGAGGCCAACGAGCGCAAGGTACGCAGTGGGATTACGGATGTTGCCGATGCCGACCAGGGTGTTGGGATCGCGGACGACGAGGCCAGCATGCTGAAAGCCGATGAACGCGATGAAGAGGCCGATGCCGCCCGCAACGGCGGCATAAAGCTGATGAGGAATGGCGCGGAGAATCATCTGGCGAATGCCGAGGGCGGTGATGGCAAGGAAGATGATGCCAGAGAGAAAGACCGCGCCCAGGGCTGTTTGCCAGGGCACGTGCATCTTGAGGCAGACGGTGTAGGTGAAATAAGCATTGAGGCCCATGCCGGGAGCGAGGGCGATGGGATAGCGGGCAATGATGCCCATCAGGATGGAGCCGAATGCCGCCGAGATGCAGGTGGCAGCGGTTACCGCGGGCAAGGGCACTCCGGCATCGGCGAGGACGGCAGGATTGACCAGCACGATGTAGGCCATGGTGAGAAACGTCGTGGTGCCGGCCAGAATTTCAGTGCGCCAGTTGGTGCCGAGCCTGGCAAATTCAAAATAGGATTCGAGGCGCTTGATCATGGGCGGGTGCGTGCCGGTAATTCTTGTTAGAAAACCACAATCCTGGACGAAACCAAAGCAATTTATTCACGACGGCCGCTGGAATCGAGATCAAGCCGCCGCTTTTTTCCGGCTGCGCCAGCGCAGTAAGGGATTCATCGTGGCGCCCTGGACGAGGATGGAGAAGACGACCACGAGATAGGTTGAGGCGACGATCCAGGAACGTCCCATCGTCTCAGGAACCGAAAGCGCAAGCGCGATGGAAAGTCCGCCGCGCAGACCACCCCAGGTGAGGACAAACGTCGAACTCATGTGGCCGCGTTTCAAGAGACAGAGGATTCCCAGCAGGGAGGCGACGATAGCGAGGCGCACCACATTCACGGAGAGAATTGCCGCAAGCCCGGCGAGCAGGCCTGGCGTGTTGATCGAAATTGCCATGATCTCAAGGCCGAGCAGGACAAAGAGCACAGAGTTCTGAACTTCGTCGATGACTTCCCAGAATTCGGAGATGTTCTTGTGAGCGACGCGCTCGCCGGGCTCGTTGCGGATGAAGTAGCGCAGAGAGATGCCGGCCACAACGGCCTCAAGCGGGGCAGACAAGTGTAAGACCTCGGCCAGCACGTAGCCACCGAGGGCAAGGGAGATGGTGAAGAGAATGTCGACCTGGTAGGAGTTCACGCGCCGCATCAGGCGGCAGGCGATGAAAGCTGTGATCAAACCTGCAGCGATACCGCCGCCGGCTTTGAGCAGCAGGAATCCGGCGATGTGCAGAGCTGTGGGGGAACTGCCGCGCGCGACGTCGAGCATTGTGAGGAAGAGGACGGCGCCGATGCCGTCGTTGAAGAGGGATTCGCCGGCCAATTGAGCCTGAATCTGCCTGGCCGCACCGGAGCGGCGGAGCATTTCGAGGACGGCGATGGGATCGGTGGGGGAGATGAGCGCGCCGAAGATGAGGCATTGCATCCAGGGGAGGCGCAGACCGGAAAGCAGCAGCATCAGGCCGGCTACGAGAAACACGGAGAGCACGGTGCCGACGACGGAAAACAAAGAGACGGCCAACTTCTCGTTGGCCAATTGATCCAGATCGAGCAGGAACGCACCGGCAAAGAGCAGCAGCGGCAACATTCCATGCAGCATCAAGGTTTCGAAGTTGATCTTCTGGACAAGTTCCAGCGCCCAACGGTGAAATTGCGGCGCGATCTGATTGGCGCCGATGAGCGTGACTGAGGCCAAGACCGTCAGAAGCATGGTTCCGACGGTGATGGGCAGCTTGAGCACACGAATGCTGATCAAGCCGAAGATGGCGGCAATGGCGAATAGGACGCTGAGGACTTCGAGGACGGTCATTGGGTGAGCCGTGAAACCGTTGCACTCATGGTAACGAATGATGGGCACACATCAGCGCGGAATCGCGAGTTCAGAATGGCGGAGCGAGATCACGCATTGCCAATTTGGTGGAGAATACAGACCAGGAGAGGATGAGGCCTTAATTCAATGTCCGCACGGCGTCAAATCGCGCTTTCGGTTAGATTCGAATACGATTCTTTGCTGCGCCGTTTCCTCCTCGCCGTCTGGATGCTGATGACCTTCCTCCTTCTGCTGGAGGCAGCGATATCGTCCTCACCGGCGTATCGATCGAGCGTTGCGCGCACAAAGGGAACGGAAAGCGCTAGATCGTCGGCAATCCTCTCGACCTGCATTGTGCTGCCATAGAGCATCTCCGCCATTTGTCGCAACGCTCGCGGTTTTTCAAGCGGAATATCGTACCCTTGCGGCTCCCTGGTTCTGAAGGGCGTGAGCTCAATAATCAGTCGCTCGTGGACGCGTCGTGAGATTAAGTTTAGCTCTCTCGCCCGATACAGAATCGCGGCCATGGATATTCCCCATTTCTGCTTTAGTCGCCCGAGTTTTTCGATTGTAAGGAGCCCGGCGACGTCATCGGTGAATGCGCCCTTTGGGGCGAGCAACTCGCCAGCAAAGCGATACGCCTCCCTTTCGGCCGTTGCCTTTGCTGTTGGTGAGTTATGCAGGATTAGATGGCCGATCTCATGGGCCATGCTGAACCTTAGGCGGTCCCCGCTCTCGCTTGGCCCGACACCCACAACTGGCCGGTTACCCTCCCACACCGCGAACGCCTCCCTCCCCGGCAACTCGGGCAAGGACAGAATTATCCCCCCGAGTTTCTCGAAGGCTCTCATTAGGTGTGGAATGGGGCGAGTCGGGTCGAGGCCTAGTAAACCCCGAGTCTGAGATGCGGCCTCCTCAGGCGTGCCCTCTACCGGCCTGAGTTTCACCGTTGGGAGATCGAAATGACTGGCGAGGTGTTGAAAGATCTGTAGTACGCTCGTGGCGAATGAATAGGTCTGCGAGAGCTTTTTGGCCGATACGTCTGCCCGGGCCCTAAAGAGCATTGATCCGAATGGCAGCGTAGGTCCGGACGGCTGGTAAAGGAACTCAAGCCTAGTTCCCGTTTTTCCGGAGATCCTCTCGGCCAGTTCGCGGGAACATTGCTTTAAACCCTGCTCAATATGCGCGATCATCGGTTGGCTTACGGAGACTAACTTGGCCAGCTCCGCCTGCGTTAGCAGTGCCTGTTCACGAGCCTGCTTCACACGTGCGCCGTTTACGACGCGGGAATCAAAAAAGCTGAAGCTTAGATTCATTGTGCTTTCTTCTTTGATCTATCCTGCTCTGCTGTTTCGTCAGATTGTGTCTTTGCCTCTGTCGGCTCGCTCGTTGCTGGTTGTTCACTCAGTTTTAATGGAATGTCCTCGTTGCCTGCGTCGAAGGCTTCTGTGAAGTCTTCTCGGCTGGGCTCGATGGAGGGGGATTGGGCCAGCTGTGGACCGCTAAGTTCGGTTTGATCTTGAGATTTCCGTTGAAAGACGGCGTGCCGCCATCGCCAGTCATTCCCTTCGACGCAAACAAGCGTGAGGGTATCGAGCTCACCCTTTCGAGTATCGTTCCATAGCAATAACAAATGCAGTGGGAGGGGTTCGTTCCCTTCGTTCTGCGGAAAGACAAGCAAGTTCCAGTTATAAAAGGAACTGGAGTTTTCGCTGCCTGCTGGTGGAATTTCGCCATCCTTGCTTTTTCTGATCTTCAAGTGGACCAATGGGAGCTTTAGAAGTAGGCCGCATAGGGCCTTGTGTTCAACCTCTATGTCCTCTTCCTCTTCGACCTGCACTTGTTCGCTGCGCAACTCCTCCAGAACTTCCTTTCGTACCATATAGGCGGCCAAAGCCGCGTCTGGCGACCATCCGCGATCCTGGAACATGCCGCGGCTCTGCAAGCATGCCCTCGAGAAAGTCGTCGCTAGTCGCTCAAGGGTGGGCTGAAGGTATGCTGCTACAACTTCGGGCTCAGTGAAGGGGGTAAATCCATCAGTCGGCAATGTGACTACCTCTGGTAATAAAATCACCTAATTATTGCTCGTTGTCAAGAGGTAATTTAAGGCCCCTCGCCTACCTTAGCAACTTCGCGGCGTCTTTGGCGAAGTAGGTGACGATGAAGTCGGCGCCGGCGCGGCGAATGCCCATCAGAGACTCCATCATGGCGCGATTCTGATCGAGCCAGCCTTTCTGGAAGGCGGCGTGGAGCATGGAGTATTCGCCGGAGACCTGGTAGGCGCCCATGGGCACGCCGAAACGATCGCGGGCGGCGCGCACCACGTCGAGGTAGGGCATAGCCGGCTTCATGAGGATCATGTCGGCGCCCTCTTCGAGGTCAAGCTCGATTTCGCGCATGGCCTCGCGCAGGTTGGCGCCGTCCATCTGGTAGCTGCGGCGGTCGCCGAATTGGGGCGCGGAGTCGGCGGCTTCGCGGAAGGGCCCATAGAAGGCCGAGGCGAACTTCGAGGCGTAGCTGAGAATCGGCGTCTGCGCGAAGCCGGCGGTATCGAGAGCCTTGCGGATGGCGCTTACCCTGCCGTCCATCATGTCACTGGGTGCTACCACATCGGCGCCCGCTTTGGCCTGGCTCACGGCCGTGCGCGCCAGCAGTTCGAGGGTCGGGTCGTTGTCGACGTCGAAGCCGTCGCCCGATTTGACGATGACACCGCAGTGGCCGTGGCTGGTGTACTCGCAGAGGCAAACGTCGGCGATGAGGACGAGGCTCTTAGCAGCCGGTGACTGCTTGAGGGCGCGCAGCGCCTGCTGCACGATGCCGTTTTCATCCCATGCGCCGGTGCCTTGCTCGTCCTTTGATTCCGGCAGACCAAAAAGCAACAACCCTCCGATGCCCAGCCGGGCCGTTTCTTCCGCTTCGCGCACTGCCTCATCCACCGAGAGATTGAAGACGCCGGGCATGGAGCTGACCGCGGTGCGGACGCTTTTGCCGGGGCAGATGAAGAGCGGATAGATCAGGTCGCCGGGTTCCAGCGTAGTCTCGCGGACGAGAGCTCGGAGCGCATCGGTACGGCGGAGGCGGCGCATCCGGTTGGCTGGGAAGGTCATGGTTCGATTGTAGTCGAAAGCTTCTACTGCAATTCCTGAGTTGGCGTGACCGAATGGATTTCGTGCAAGGTCGCCGCTCCTTGGGGGTCGCGTCGACTTAAATGCGGCGGCTTTTGGATACAGTGACTCAGGAATTGCTTCAGCCTCTAGCTTCTAGCTTTACTGCAGCTCCCAACTGCATCTGCGTGCAGAGCGGTTTTTGCGATACCGGGCATCGACCGAGCTGTGACTTGGGAGTAAAAGGCCCGGGAGCCAGGAGGTAGTCGGCGCGTTCACAACTGATCGTAGAGCGTGGAGTTCCGGTAGCCGAGCAGGATCACCAGCGTGGCGATGCCGAGAGCTGTGCCAAAGGGAATCTTGATGAGACAGACAATGGCGGCAACGATGGCCATGATGCGGCCCCATTGGGCGCGCTCCAGGAGTCCCCAGCCGGCTACGGCGCAGACAATGGCGCGGAGGGAAAGCATGATCCAGGCGAGATGGATCAAGCCCGGCGCAAACCAGCCCGGAAACATGGGGCCATGATCGCCCCACTGGCCCAAACCGGAAAGGAACGCATGCGCGAACGAGAGGCCCGCAAAGCCGAGCACGAGCGAGATGCCTGCGTAAACGAGCCACAGAATTCCGAGCACCCGCACCTTGCCGGCATAGCGATCGACTTCAAAACCAAAGCCAGGTACCGGCGGAGGGACGGGCATCGCCGGCGCCACAGGCCGGCTGCACTGCGGGCAGATCGCCTGTCCCGCTTCTAACGCGTGACCACATCCGCTGCAAAACATAATGCCTCCTCAGGCAGAATTCCGCGGCTTTCGTGCTGCCTGCGAGAATACTACGGAAAGGCTGGCCATAATGTTCCCGTTGGGGACAGGTTCGGGGATAAGGGAAAGGGCGTCCGTGAAGAAACCGCAGGTGTTTTTGACGGCCGAGTGGAAGAACCTGCTGATGCTGAATTATGCCGTTGATGCAGCCTTGCTTCAACATTGGCTGCCGGCCGGGACGGAACTCGATTTCTTTAAAGGCCGGACGTACGTGAGCCTGGTGGGATTCGAATTCAAGAGCACCCGCATCCGCGGCTTTGCGATTCCATTCCACCGCGACTTTGAAGAGGTAAACCTGCGTTTCTATATCAAGCGGCCGGCGCGGCGCGGGGTGGTGTTTGTCCGGGAGCTGGTTCCGAGGCGGGCCATTGCGGCGACGGCGCGTTCTCTGTATGGAGAGAACTATTCCTGCGTGCCCATGTCGCATGCCGTCCACAGCGATCCGGTCGAAGACACGGTAAAAGCGGAATACTCGTTTGGCTCGGGCGCAAGCCGGTGCTCGATGCGAGTTGAGACCGAAGGCCCCGCCTTTCTGCCCGAGGAGAATTCGCTGAGCCAGTTCATCACTGAGCACTTTTGGGGATACACAGCGCGAACGGGCGGCGGCTGCTTTGAATACGAGGTGCAACATCCGCGATGGCTGGTGAGGAAGGCGAAGCATGCAGAGTTTTCGGGAGATGGCGCACGTTTTTACGGTCCGGAGTTCGGCAAAGTGCTGGAGCAGCCTGCGGATTCGGCGTTTCTGGCCGAAGGATCGCCGGTAACGGTATTCAAGGGATGCAGGGTCGAATTGACGTGAAATCGACCGTGGCGACGGCGCCCGCTAACGCGCGGCAGGCGCCAGCCTGGCCCAACGCTCCTCATGGCGATTGTCGCGAAAAAGATAGCCCGTCACGCGCCCCTGGGCGTCACGTTCAAAGGTGAGGTGAATGTTGTGCGCGCCGGTTGCGTCGCCGGAGCGGAAGAACGTGTCGGCTGATTCGGCCTGCAAGCCAACGATGAGGCCAGTTGGCGTCTTCTCGAGGAGCTGGTCGCCCTGGCGGAAGATGGTGTCGATGGCGTGGCCGTTGGGCTCGCGATACTCGCCGGCGAGGCTGTCGAGTTGAGCAGTGGTCAATTTGATGATAGGCGCGGCGGTTGGAACCAGGATTCGTTCGGCCAGCACCTCAGGCGCGGAGGAGAGGCGGTGGGCGAGCAGCCAGCGGGGCAACTCCGGTTCGTCGTAAGCGCGGGTCCAGCAATCGTGCAACAGACCCTGATAAATCCAGAGACGGATGTCTCCGCCGGCGGCCTTGAAGGCGTCGAACATCAGCTCGCTCTGGCGCGGGGTGACCACGGGGTCGAGGCTGCCGTGAAAGAGCCAGATGGGCGTATGGCCGATGGCGCGCGCATAGTCAGCGGGCAGAACAGAGACTTGCTGCCAACGCTCCGGCTCGTAGCTCCAGAAGAGTCCGCCGGCGGCGATTGCAATGGCGGCCCAGCGCCGAGGATGCAGTCTTGCGAGTTCCCACGCGCCGTAGCCGCCCATCGAGAGGCCGGTCAGGTAGGTGCGAGCGGGGTCGCCGTGGAATTCATCTGATTCCTGGTCGAGCGCAGCCATGGCCAGATCAAGCATCGCGGGATCGGTCCAATGGGCATTTTGCGGGCACTGCGGCATCACGATGACGAAAGGCCAGCGGTCAGGATGGTTGCGCACGGCCTCAGGAACGCCAATCTGGGTTTGCCACATGCCTTCAGAGCCGCGCTCGCCGCGCCCATGAAGAAACAGGATGATGGGCCAAAGCTTGCCGTCGTCGCGCTTCCAGTCTTCGGGTAGATAAACCTGAAAGCGGTAGGTCGCTCCGTGCAGGTCAATGCGTCGATTCAGGAATCCGGTGTCCTGCGGCGCCTGTGGCGGCAGCTGAGGATGGCGGTTTTTGGCAGCGGCCGCACCTAAAACGGCGGGCCATGCCAAACAGGCCAGCACCGGACAGATCACCTGGAATCGAAGTGCGCGAAACACCTTGCCATCATAAATACTCGCCGCGTGTGAATCGAGGTTTTTGCCCGGGGGTATCTTTCCTTGCATCTTTCTTACATTCCGCATGAAACAATCGAAATTGCTGTGCAGACCGAACCGATGGCTCAATTACAAGCCGGAGAAACACTGGATCACTACCGTCTGGACGCAGAAGTGGCACGCGGCGGCATGTCCACGCTCTTCCGCGCAACGGATTTGCGGAATGGCAAACAGGTGGCCGTAAAGGCGCCGCATCCGGAGATGGAGGCCGATCCGGTTCTGCTGGAGCGTTTTCGCCGCGAAGAGGAGATCGGGCAGGAGCTGGATCATCCCGGCATTGTGAAGACCTACGATGGCGAGGAGCGCAGCCGCCTCTACATGGTGATTGAGTGGGTGGATGGCCGGCTGTTAAGGGCCATCCTGAATGAAGAGAGAAAACTCCCCATCGATCGCGCGGTAGGCCTCGCGCTGGCGATTTGCGATGCGCTCGACACCATGCACAAGCATGGGGTGGTGCATCGCGACCTGAAGCCGGAAAACATCATGGTCGACGATCACGATCACATCAAGATCATCGATTTCGGCATTGCCTTGAAGGAGGATGCGCGGCGCATCACACACACCTCGATTACTCCGGCGCTGGGCACGCCGGATTATATTTCGCCGGAACAGGTGAAAGGCCAGCGCGGCGACCAGCGCAGCGACGTATACGCGATGGGCGCAATACTCTATGAGATGCTTACAGGCCAGCCGCCGTTCAGCGGGCCGAATCCGTTGGCGGTGATGAACGAGCGCGTGCTTGTGGACCCGGAGCCGGCGCGCACGTTGAATCCTGAAATATCGCCCGAACTCGAGGAAGTCCTGTTTCGCGCCCTGGAGCGCGACCCGCGGCACCGTTATGCAACGGCGGCAGAGATGGCATGGGAACTGGAGCACCAGGAACTGGTGGGCATCGATGAGAGAAGCCGGGCGCAAGCTTCGCGCGTGCGCCGTTGGCGCGACAAAAAGAAGTTCACGTTGTATGCGGGCCTGGTGCTGGTGCCGGTAGTGCTTTTTGTGGTGATGCTATTGCTGGCGAGACGGTGAGCCCAAGTGAGGCCTACGCGGGCACGCGCTTGAGGATTGAGGCGGCGCGGCGGAACCATGGCCGTTCGCGGCGGCGCAGGTAGCCGGGCATGGTCGGTTTCTTGTCGAGCACTTTTTGCGCCCACTGGCGCGCTTCGGCGCTGCGCTTTTCGGCGGCCAAGAAATCGGCGTAGTTCAAATAGGTCTCAGACAAAGTGGATCGTTCGATCGCCTGCCGGAACATGGCGTCGGCTTTTTCTTTTTGCCCTGTTTGCGCGTAGGCGTGGCCGAGCAGCCCGGCGGCGCGATAGAAGTCGTGGCCGGGGTCTTTCTGGACGGCTTTTTCGAGGTCTGGCAGTGCGGCCGAGGCATCGCCGAGCAGAAGCGCGCACACGCCGCGACGGTAAAAGCAGTCAAGCGTGTCGGAGCGCGCGGCGATGGCTTTGTTGAATGCATCGCGAGCTGACTGCAGCTTGCCCTCGTCCATATAAAGATCGCCCAGCTCTTCCCAGTTGCCCGAAGAAGGGTTGTCGCGAATTTCCATCAGCAGTTGCGCGATGCGCTTGCGGCGCGGAAAGGTTTTGAAGGATTGGCGGAGGAGGCCGAGGTCGGGCAGCGCCTCGGCAAACAGGTAGATCAGCGCGCCGATGGGGCCGAGGAAGAGGATGATGAAGATCCAATAGGTATCGGGGCGCCGGCGAATGAAGTGGATGATGGCCGCCGCCTGAAGAAGCAGTCCCCACGGGTAGAGCAACGAAGCCAGGAATCCCATGCGCTTACCATCTTAAAGCGGGCCGCGAGGTCCGGGAGGCACCATATTACCGATAGGATTCGTCGCGGTGAATCACGAATTCGGGGTAGGCGCCGCCACCCAGCTCGTGCAAGTCCATGCCGATGCGCTCGCCGTCGGGATCGACGCGGAATGGAACGAATCGGTTGAGCACAAAGAAGAGCAGATAGATTAACGGCAGGAAAACGCCAAGCAGCGCAGCGATGCCGACAAGCTGGGCGAGAAGCTGTCCAGCCTGCGGAGCGAAGAGGCCAGCGGCAAACAATCCCCAGAGACCGGCTGCCCCATGCACTGTGATGGCGCCTGAGGGATCGTCGAGGGAGAGCGCCAGCTCGAGGAATTCAACCAGGAGCGGCGTGAAGATTCCGGCGATTGCTCCGGTGAAGATGGATTGGCCCGGAGTCACGAGCGCGGCGCAGGCGCTTGACACGACCAGCCCCGCCAGCCAGCCGTTGGCGCACAGACTGGCGTCGGGTTTGCCGAAGCGAACGCGGGTGACGGTGTAAGTGGTGGCGAGCGCGGCCGATGCCGAGAGCAGCGTGTTGATGACCGTCACCGGCAACGCGGCCAGGGGCGCATTCAGCCACAGGATGGCGCCTGCGGAGTTCCAAGCCAGCCAGCCCACCATCGCCAGCAGGCAGCCGAAGAGGACGTACGAGGCATTATGGCCGGGCATCGCCGTGGAGATGCCTTCCCTGGGGAATTTGCCGCTGCGGGGCCCGGCCATCCAGACCACTGCCAAGGCACTGAGACCACCGACAACGTGCACCGTGGCTGCGCCGCCAAAATCAAGAAAGCCTGCGCCCAGCGAGAAGTTTGCGCCCAGTGCCGAAAGCCATCCGCCGGCCCAGATCCAGTGCGCGGCGAGAGGAAAGACGATTGCAGCCAGGACTGCAGCGCAGGCGCAGCCAGCGGCAAGGCGCCAGCGATCCGCGCCCGAGCCCCAGGGCAACAGTGCGGCCATGGCGACGGCAAGGAACTGAAATAGCACCTCAAGCTGTACGTGCGGCGTTGCCGCACTCAAGCCGCGGAGCAGAAACGGCGCGTGCCCGAGTACGCCCCATGTCTTTCCAGCGGCGTGAATCGTGAGATCGGAGCTTCCTAATGCGCCCGCAAAGATCGCGCCGATAATGGCAAAGACGATTGCCGCCACAGATACAATCGCAAGATTGCCCAACAGCGCCTGCGCGGCGGAACGCGAGCGCCCCAAACCTGTATTGATCAACGCCACGCCGGCGATGGCCAGCGGCGCGAGCAGCAACAGCACAAGCGTGAGCGCAAAAGCGATGTCGCTCATGGCCGGCTGCGGCATAGCGGGAATGGATGCAGAGGGATTCATGAGTGATTTGCCCCGCGCGCCGGCATGTGCCCGCGCACCGCAACCACCAGTCCGAGGCATTGCACGGCGAGACCGCAGACGATGAATGCCGCGCGTCGCTGCGGATCGGCAAACAGGACCAGCGCAGCAAGGGTAAGGAACAATCCTGTCGGCATCACCAGCAGTCCGGCATATTTCATGTTTCTTCCTTTTCGGATTTCAACTTCGGGGGAACCGCAAACGATCTGATGATTCAATCGAGCTGGCTCGCATTGCGAGATGACTCGGGACCGCAAAAGGCGGGAAAGTCCTTCTGGGAATTCTAAAGCATTCAATGCCTAAGGCATTGGCTGCACGGCCGCTGAGTGCGCACCCGCTCACGGGATGGGCGCGCGCGGCTGAGCCTTTACGGAATCTTTTCAAACTATAGGAAATAATGGCTTGTGAGCATTCTTCCTGACCGAAGGCGCAGGCATGTTCCGCTGTTTCTCGGCGTGGTTACGCTTGTGAGTGTCGCATTGCTGTTTGTCCAGGACGCTTTTCCGCGATCGCTCCCCGGCGCGAGCCACAGTTTTCTGGCCGCGTTTTCGCTGGCGATGATCGCGCTGGCTTATGTGACTTTTCAGATCGCGCAGGGGGCCGCACGAGCGGATATGGCAAAGGCGGCGCTGCTGGCTGCCGCATTTCTATTCTGGGCGGCGAACCAGTACTGGCCTGCATCGCCCCAGGCGCCGCTCTTTAACGACATTGCAATCGGGCTTTTCGTTCTAGACGTGTTCCTTGCGATCTCGGGTTGGCCGCGGCCACCGGAAGAGCCCGAATCCGCGGAACGCGACCCAAGCGCAAATGCGGCGTATTTCGGCAATGCGCGCTGCACCAGCGCCTGTTCCGGCAAACGCTGCTGCTGAGGCAGCGCGGGAACGAACGGTCCGGGATACCGACCGGACGGATCGTCAGCTTGAGAGAAGCTCTGCTTCGGCGAATCGTTCACATACTGGCGCATTGTAGCTCCGGCGTGGTATTTTGTTTCGCAGCGTACCCACCTCTGGTGTGCAACCCCCCGGGGGACGGTAGCGGCTTCCCAACTTTCGCTCTTATCACATTCAGGTTTGTTTTCAGAGGGTTGCAAAACCAGTTTCCCGCAGAATTTTGTGAGTTTTTTGCGCTCGGCACGTGTTGCGCGAAGGGCGTTGGCTGCTATATTGAAATTTCGGGCTTCCCTGCCTCTACCGACAATTTTGTAGCAGAGCGTTTCTTGTACATCACCTATGTGACCGCCGGCACACGCGGCGCATACAAAGACGAAAGTCAAACCGGGAATCGTTCATGGCGCAAATCTTCGACCGCAACTCCAATGCACTGGCTCGCATGAGCCTGGTGTTGACGGGGTTGATTGTGATTGCCCTGGGGGTCACGTTAGATCAGCTGCAACGCTCGCCGTGGGTTACCCGGCAGGGAGAGCGGCCCGATCAACCCATCCCATTCAGTCATAAACACCACGTGGAAGGGCTGGGGCTGCAATGCCAGTATTGCCACACCACCGTGGAGAAATCGAGCTATGCGGGCATTCCTCCCACGCGCACGTGCATGAACTGCCATGCGCAGATCTGGACGAACGCGCAACTGCTTGAGCCGGTGCGGCAGAGCTGGTACACCGGGCAGTCCATCCCGTGGATCAAGGTGCATGACCTGCCGGATTACGTCTATTTCAACCATTCCGTTCATGTAAACAAGGGCATCGGCTGCGCCAGTTGTCACGGGCGCGTGGATGAAATGCCGCTGATGTACGAGCAGAACACGCTGCAAATGGAATGGTGCCTCGACTGTCATCGCAACCCGGCGAAGAATCTGCGGCCCACGAGCGAGATTTACAACATGGCGTGGGAGGCCCCGACGCTGGACCGGCCAGTGTGGTGCTCCGCTGTCGCGGGCAAGAGCGGCGTGCCGACGGCACAAAACGTGAACTGCACGACGCAGGATCCGAGTGGAGCGCAAGGCGCGGCAGGCTCTGAGATGGCCTCGCTGCAATTGACTGCCGCGAATCCGAAAGGGCTGACCGCTGACGTGGCAGCCGTCACTATGCCGGCCGCGGCGCCAAGTTATCAGAAGTTCACCGATCAGGGTGAATTGGGACACTACCTGCTCGACCACTACAAGATCCGCACGCCGAAGGATCTGACGAGTTGCGAGGTGTGCCACCGATGAGCGCAGAGAGAAAGAATTCGCCAGCGGTGGAGAAGCCGATGGGAAATGCAGTCAAAGATACGAATCTGAAGGCGAACAATGCGATCGTCACGCTGCCGGCGAGTTCCACTCCCATGTCGCTGGAAGCGGTCCGCCACGAGCTCAAGAATACGAAGGGCAAGCGGTACTGGCGGTCGCTGGACGAGCTGGCCGACACGCCCGAGTTTCAGGCGGCGGTAGAGCGCGAATTTCCCAATGCTGTGCAGGAGTGGGTGGATCCGACGTCGCGGCGCAGCTTTCTTAAGTTGATGGGCGCTTCGCTGGCGCTGGCCGGAATGGCCGGCTGCACCAAGCAGCCCGACGAAACGATCTATCCCTATATCAAGGCGCCTGAGGACCTGGTGCTGGGCAAGCCGATGTACTTTGCCACGGCGCATCCCTTTACAACGGGCGCGGTGCCGCTGCTGGTGAAAAGCGACGAGTTCAGGCCGATCAAGATCGACGGCAACCCGGAGCACGCGTACAACCAGGGCGGATCGGATCCTTACTCGCAGGGGACGCTGCTGGATCTGTACGATCCAGATCGATCGCAGCACGTGACGTTTGAAGGCGAGAATCGCGAATGGACGGAGTTCGCTGAAGCTCTTCGCGAAAAGGCTGCTTCTACAAAGGACGGAACCGGGCTCTATTTCCTGAGCGCTGCGTTCACTTCGCCGACCCTGGCGCGGCAGTGGCAAGAAGTTCAGAAGGCGTACCCGAAGGCGAAGCTTGTGCAGTACGATCCCGCTCTGGCCGGTACTGCGCTGGCAAGCGGGATGAATGTCCGGTACGACCTGAGCGGCGCGGATGTGATTGTTTCTCTCGACGCGGATTTTCTATCGAGCGCTGCGTACCCGGGTTTCCATCGGCTGGTGCGCGACTACGCCGCTCGTCGCAAGCAGCCGGAAAACGGCATGAACCGGCTGTATACGGTGGAGAGCTCGCCCACAACGACGGGCATGAAGGCGGAACACCGGTTGGGCTTGCGGGCCAGCGAGGTTCCGGCGTTCGCGGCGGCATTGGCGCAGGCAGTCGGAGCTCCGGGAGCCAATGCGCCTTCTTATGCGTGGACCGACGAGCAGCAAAGGTTCCTCGCCGCGCTGGCAAAAGATCTGAAGGCGAATGGCGGCAAGTGCGCGGTGCTGCCGGGGCTTTACCAAGATGTTTCAGTCGCAGCGCTGGCTTTCGCAATCAATATGGCGCTCGGCAATTTCGGCAAGACGGTTTTCCCGAACTCCGAGCCTGCAATTCCATTGCCGAGCGACCAGTTCGGCGATTTCAAGGCGCTGGTTGCCGATCTGAATGCGGGCAAGGTGGATTGGCTGGTGGTTCTCAATGCCAATCCGATCTATGACGCGCCGGCCGATCTCGATTTCGGCACCGCTTTCGGCAAGGCGAATGTGGTTGCGCATCTCGGTTCGCATTACGACGAGACGGGCCATCAGGCGCACTGGCATATTCCCGCGGCGCACTATCTGGAGTCGTGGTCGGATGCGCGCGCTTATGACGGCACAGTTTCGATTGTGCAGCCGATGATCGAACCGCTGTATGGCGGCAAGTCGGCGCACGATGTCTTCCAGTCGCTGCTGAATGAGCCGATGCTCAGCGCGTATGCGGCGGTGCGTGAGACGTGGAAGCCGGTGATTAAGGGTGATTTTGAAACCGGCTGGCGCAAGGCGCTGCACGACGGCTGGATTGCGGATACGGCCAATGCCAACGGCGCAGCAAACGCCATCACCGGCGTGAGGCTCGACAAGGCAATTCCTCCCGCGCCTACGGCGAAGGATTCTCTGGAGATCATCTTCCGCCCCGATCCGACGATCTACGACGGACGCTGGAACAATGTGGGGTGGCTGCAGGAATTGCCCAAGCCGGTGATCAGCCTGAGCTGGGACAACGCGGCCATCATGAGCGGCGCGACTCTGGAAAAGCTCAACCTCGAAGAAGACGACATCGTGGAGCTATGCGTCGGTAATGGAAAGGTCAAGGCGCCGGTGATGGTGGCTCCGGGGCATCCTGACAACTCGGTCACGGTGTACCTGGGCTACGGCCGGGAGTTTTCAGGGCGCGTGGGTTCGGGCCAGGGCTTCAATGCCTATCAGATTCGCAACACCTGGGCGCCGTTCTACGCGACCGGCTCGATCCGCAAGCTTGAGGGCAAGTGGGGCATTGCGATCACGAAGAGCCACTACCAGGATCATCGCGCGAAATTCCTGCTGGGGCAGGGTGCCGGGGACAATTCGCTGGAAGGCGATGAGGCGCTGGGTCCGCGCGGCATCATTCGCTACGCTACGCTCGACGAGTTCAAGGCGAACCCGAATTTTGCGCATGAAGGCGACACGCACGAGACGCCGAAATACGATACGTCGCTGTTTCCGAATTGGTCGTACGCCGGGGAGAACGCCTGGGCGATGTCGATCGACATGAACAGCTGCACGGGATGCAATGCGTGCATCGTGAGCTGTTATGCCGAGAACAATATTCCTGTGGTCGGCAAGCAGCAGGTGCGCATTGGCCGCGACATGCAATGGCTGCGCATCGACACCTATTTTGAAGGCGACCTGGCCGCGCCGCGCGCGCACTTCCAGCCGATGGCGTGCCAGCACTGCGAGAACGCGCCCTGCGAGCAGGTTTGCCCGGTGGGCGCAACGGTGCACACGCCGGAAGGCCTGAACATGATGGTCTACAACCGCTGCGTGGGCACGCGTTATTGCTCAAACAACTGTCCCTACAAGGTTCGGCGGTTCAATTTCCTGCTCTATTCCGATTACGAGACCGAGAGCCTGAAGCTGATGCGCAACCCTGACGTGACGGTGCGCTCGCGCGGCGTGATGGAGAAGTGTAGCTACTGCGTGCAACGCATCCAGGAAGCCAAGATTCGCGCCGACAAGGAAAATCGCGAAATTCGCGACGGCGAAATTGTGACCGCGTGCCAGCAGGCGTGCCCGGCGCAGGCCATCGTATTCGGCAACCAGAACGATCCGAACAGCCGCGTCGCAAAACTACGCGCGCAACAACGGAGTTACCAGGTGATTGCCGACATCAACACGCGTCCACGAACGACGTATGTTGCGGAAGTTTTGAATCCCAACCAGGAATTTGAAGTGGAGCCGGCGACGCATGAACCGGCAAAGGGATAGAAGCAGGGACTAAGGGACAGGGACTGAGGGACTAAGCAAGAACCAAGGACAGACAACAGACCACTGAAGCTGACAACTGACCACTGACGAATATGGCAACGAGAGAAGTAAAACCTCCTGATCATTGGGTCGATCCCGCAACCGGCGAATACCGGGTAATCGGGCCGGGACAAACCTTCCGGTCGATTACCGAGAAGATTGTGCGCATCGTGCTGACGCCGCACACGCCCATGGGTTGGTTCGGCATCTTTGCCATCGCCGGCGGCGGAGTCACGATGCTCATGGTGGCTCTGACGTGGCTCTTCCTGAAGGGCGTGGGCATCTGGGCCATTACGCAACCGGTAGCGTGGGGCTTTGCCATCATCAACTTTGTATGGTGGATCGGCATCGGGCACGCCGGGACGCTGATCTCGGCAATTCTGCTGCTCTTCAAGCAGCAGTGGCGGAACTCCATCAGCCGTTTTGCCGAAGCGATGACGATCTTCGCCGTGATGTGCGCGGCGCTGTTCCCGCTGATTCACGTGGGCCGTCCCTGGCTGGGATATTGGCTTTTGCCGTTGCCCTTGACCATGACGGTCTGGCCGCAGTTCCGCTCGCCGCTGATGTGGGATACCTTCGCGGTCTCGACCTACGCGACGATCTCGGTGGTGTTCTGGTACATCGGGATGATTCCCGATCTTGGCACGATGCGCGATCGCGCGCAGTCGAAGCTGGCGCAATATTTTTACGGAATTCTTTCAGTGGGCTGGCGCGGCTCAACTCGGCACTGGATGCGTTTTGAGACCGCGATGCTGCTGCTTTCGGGCGTGACGACGCCGCTGGTGCTCTCGGTGCATACGGTTATCAGCTTCGATTTTGCGGTAGCCGTGATGCCAGGTTGGCATACCACGATCTTTCCGCCGTACTTTGTGGCGGGCGCCATCTATTCCGGCTTTGCGATGGTGCTCACGCTGGCGATTCCGTTGCGCAAGTTCTATCACCTTGAGCAACTCGTGACCGAGCGCCACATCGACAACATGGGCAAGGTGATGCTGGTTACCGGATTCATCGTCGCCTATGGGTATGGCATGGAAGCCTTCATGTCGTGGTATTCCGCCGATCACTGGGAGGCGTTCACCTTCTGGAACCGCGCGTTCGGGCCGATGGGGTGGTCCTACTGGCTCCTGATCACGTTTAACCTTCTCATCCCTCTGACGACGCTGTGGTCGCGCAAGCTGCGAACCAATATTGCCTTCATGTTCGTGCTCTCGATCATCGTGAACACGGGTATGTGGTTTGAGCGCTTCGTCATCATCGTCACGAGTCTCACACGCGACTATTTGCCGTCGTCCTGGGGTACGTATCGCGCGACCAAGTGGGACTACATGACCTTCTTCGGGACGGTGGCGTTCTTCGTCTTCATGTTCCTGTTGTTCGTTCGCTTCCTTCCCATGATTCCCATGAACGAAGTCCGGGTATTGCTGCCCGGAGCCAAGATCAAGCCGAAGGCGGCGGTGGAGGCTGGAGACTGAAATGCCCGCTCGCGAAGGAACCTACGGCCTCTTGGCCGAATTCGAAACGCCAGGCGATCTGATACGCGCCGCGCGCCAAGCCCGCGAGGACGGCTGGAGGCGCATGGAATGCTATACGCCATATCCAGTTGAAGAGGCAGCGGAGGCAATCGGCTTCCACCGCAACAAGGTGCCTCTTGTCGCGCTGATCGGCGGGTTGCTGGGCGGCGCGGCCATGTTCGCGCTCGAAACCTGGATTTCAGTATTGGCTTATCCGCTGAATATCGCGGGACGCCCGATGTACTCCTGGCCGGCCTTCATCGTGCCCGCCTACGAGTGGACCATTCTCTGGACCGGGCTCTCCACGGCCTTCGGCATGCTGGCGTTGAACGGGTTGCCGTCGCTCTACCATCCACTGTTCAATGCGCCCAATTTCCGCGACGGCGCAACGACGGACAAGTTCTTCCTCTGCCTGGAGGCGCTGGATCCCAAGTTCGATCTCGCCGATACCAGGAATTACCTGGCAGCGTTCAAGCCTAATTCAGTGGTGGAGGTGGACTACTGATGACAGGCAGGGAGCAAGGGAACAAGGGAACAGGGATCAGCGGTCAGGGGTCAGCGTTGAGAGGGCAGACATCAGAGATCAGAGACCGGAAGGCTCGGGTGAGAAATCGTTCGCGGCGAGCCATGGCTGCTGCGGTGTTTGGTGCGCTGCTGCTTGTCGCCGGTTGCCGGCAGGACATGCACAACGAGCCGAAGATGATTCCGCAGCGCGGCTCTGAGATGTTTGCCGATCATCGCGGGGCGCGCCCGCAGGTGCTGGATACCGTGGCTCGCGGCCAATTGCACGAGGACAGCTACTTCTATACAGGGGTGGTGCAAGGGCCGAACGGATACAAGCAGGAACTGGACCAGATGCCGTTCCCGGTGACGATGGAAGTTCTGATGCGCGGACAGGAGCGCTTCAACGTGTACTGCACGCCGTGCCACTCGCGTGTGGGCAACGGGCTGGGCGAGATTGTGCAGCGCGGTTTCAAGCCGGCCGCCAATTTGCATGACCAGGTGCGGATGGCGCAGCCGGTTTCGCATTACTTTTACGTGATGACGCATGGCTATGGCGCCATGCCGGACTATTCGTCGCAACTGACGCCTGCCGATCGCTGGGCTGTGGCTGCATACATTCGGGCGCTGCAATTGAGCCAGAATGCGACGGCGAAGGATGTTCCGTCCGGTGTGCAGATCCAGAACCTGCAAAATCTCGCCACTGAGGAAGGGCATCCCGATTACGCAAACCCGTGGCCGATGCCGTCGACGGCAGTTCACGCATACGCGCCGATCGCCAGTGAAGGAAATCCGGGAATGGCTCCGGCTTATCCCGCGGATCCGAAGATCACGATACCGGCAAGCAAACCGGCCACGAAATAAGAAAACGAGGGAACGAGAAAAGCAGGACGACCTGACATGGATATGGAACACAACCCGCACGCGAAACAACTCCCCGCGGAGCTCGGCGCACCTGCCTTCGTTGACGGCTGGAGGAACCGTGCGCTGATGATTGCGGTCGTTTTCTCGGTGATCGCGGTAATTCTGGCGATTCTCGGCCAGTCGCAGGACGGGCTGGGCTGGGATCATTTTTTGCGCGCCTGGACGATGGGCACCATGATCACGTGGGGATTTGCCGTGGGCGGGCTGGCCTTGCTGATGGTGCAGTACTGCTCGGGAGGCAAGTGGGGATTGCTGCTGCGCCGGCCGCTGGAGGCGATGAGCCGCACGCTGCCGCTGGTCTTCATTTACTGGCTGGTCATCGCCGTTTTCATGAAGCGGCTCTTCCTGTGGGCGGTGTACACAACGAAAGAAGCCACAGAGGCAGCCAAGAACGGTGGCTTAATCACTGAGATTCAGGCGCACTGCCTCAACTTCAAGCGGCCGATGCTGAATCCGTTCACCTTTGTCTGGGTAAGCGTGCTTTGCTTCGCCATCTGGGGCTTTTATGCCTGGCGGCTGAACGCGCTGGCGCTTCAACGCGAGGCACAAGGCCCGGAAACCACGCCGTATTGGATCAAGAAGTTTGAGAACATCAGCGGCCTCGGCCTGGTCATCTACTCGATCACCATGACGGCAGGCTCGATCTACTGGGTCATGTCGATGGACGTGACCTGGTTCTCGACGGTGTATGGTCTCTTGTACCTCGTCGAGCAGGGATTCCAGGTGCTGGCGCTGGGCATTATCGTGACGCTGCTGCTCTCGAAGGCTGAGCCGTACAAGACGATCCTGCGGCAGACCGAGCAATACGATCTGGGCAAGTTTGCGCTGGCGTTTGTAATGCTCAATATCTACCTGGCCTTCGGACAGTTCCTCATTATCTGGTCAGGCAATCTGCCCAATGAGATCAACTGGTACCTGGACCGTATTCGAGGCGGGTGGGGCGTCGTTATCACGCTGGATTTCATCTGCCACTGGCTGGTTCCGTTCACACTGCTGCTGTCACGCGACCTGAAGCGGAACAAGAAGCGGCTGATCCTGACCTGCAGGATCATGATCTGGGCTGTCGCGCTCAACCAGTTCTGGCTGATCGAGCCGAGCTTCAAGGATGCGGCACGCAACCTGCACTTCAGTTGGGGAATTCTTGAATACGTCGCCGTGCCGGTGGCAATGACGGCGTTTTGGGCTGCCTATTTCTGCATGCAGCTGAAGACGAGGCCGCTGGTGCAAGTGAACGATCCGCACCTGGCGGAGATTCTGGAGCCTGAACATGCCCACGCATAACCAACACGATCACGGATCGCATCCGGACAGGCAGCACATCGATGCGTCGCAGGGCTACGAGCAAAGCGACGCAAGCGTGCCCGGCATCGTCGTGTTTCTCGTGGCGCTGGCAATCTTTGCCGCGGTCACGGGCATGCTCTGCTACGGAATCGGCAAAGTGATTAATGCCCACATGAATAAAGAGGATGGGCCGAACAGCAAGTGGACCAAGACCGTGGATGTGCGGCAGCTCGGAAACCTGCCTTCGAGTCCTGAACTGCAAAGCAAAGTCGCCGAGCTGACACAGAACTTCCCGACGCCGCGATTGCAGACCGACGATGGAGCCCAGGACATTACGGACCTGCACGCGCGCGAGGATCTGCTGCTGAACAACTACACGTGGATCGATGAGTCGAAAGGGAAAGTCAGAATTCCCATCGAGCGCGCGATGGAGTTGATTGCACAGCGCGGACTGCCGGTGGCGACACCCGCCCAAGCGCAGCCTGAGATGACGGGAGACGACCGGCCGGTGGTGACGATGCCGCTGACCGATGGATTTGCGCGCACGGGCTATGAACAGGCTGAGGCACGGGAACAATCGCTCGAGGCGCAGCGGGGAGAACAGAAGTAGGGGTTGAGTTAACCAGTATGGCGGGGAGCATCCCGAAAAGTGACCAATCAACCGGACTTATCTGAAAGATCAACGGCAGCGGGAAAGGGAGAAGGAGTAGAGGGAATGCAGTGGACAAGCACAATCCGGAAAAGCTGGCGGGCCGCGGCGGTAGCCTCCGCGGGCGCGATTGTGCTTTCTCTCTACGTTCCGTTTGCTTCAGCACAGGTTTCAACATACGGAGATAAGGAGCTGCCGGCATCGAACACCCGGATGGCCCCTTCGAATGACCATCCGCCGACGATTCTGAACGGCGTGGGCATCGACCAGCACCTGAATACGCAGTTGCCGCTCAACCTGACATTTACCGACGAATCCGGAAAGCAGGTTGCACTGGGAAGCTACTTCGGCAAGAAGCCGGCGATTCTGGCCCTGGTGTACTACCGCTGCCCGATGCTCTGCTCTGAAGAGCTCGACGGGCTCACGAGCGCGCTGGAGATGGTGAGTTTCGTTCCCGGCAAGGACTTCAACATCGTGGTAGTGAGCATCGATCCCACGGAAGGGCCCGAACTGGCAGCGGACAAGAAGGCTACGTATCTCAAGCGCTATGGGCATCCGGAGACGGCCAATGGCTGGCATTTCCTGACGGGGACGCAGCAGAATATCGATGCGCTGACACAGGCAGTCGGGTTCCGCTACGTGAAGATCAAGGTGCCGGGCAGCGACCTGATGCAGTACGCACATGCGAGCTCGATTCAAATCGTCACGCCTCAGGGCAAGCTGGCACAGTACTACATGGGCGTGGAGTATTCGCCGAAGGACATGCTGTTGGGGCTGGATGAGGCCTCATCGAACAAGATCGGATCGCCGGTCGATAACATTCTCACCTACTGTTATCACTACAATCCCGCGTCGAACACGCACGATCTGATCATTGCTCGTGTCGTGCAACTCGGCGGACTGGTCACCCTTGTGCTCCTGGGCGGCTTCATGCTGGTCATGTTTCGCCGTGACTACAAGCACAATCACGCAGGTGGAGCAGGGATCCATGGGACACCAAAGAAGGTGAACGGATAAAGGAATGGACCACATCAGCCCAGTACTTTGGCAGTTTCTCGATAAGTGGTTGACGCACTTTTCGCTCTATCCGCCTGAGGCGTCGAAGATCGCGCCGCAGATGGACGCGCTGTATTTTTTCATGGTGTTAGTGAGCCTTGTGGGCTTGACGCTGGTTGTGTTGCTGATTGTGGCCTTTGCGATCCTCTATAACAAGAAGCGGCATCCCGAGGCAGTGCAGATTGAAGGTTCCACTCTGCTTGAGGCCACCTGGACCATCATTCCGCTGGGATTGTTCCTGATCATGTTTGTCTGGGGCGCGCTGCTTTACTTCCGCATTTACACGCCGCCAGCCAACGCCATGAACATCTACATTGTGGGCAAACAGTGGATGTGGAAGGCGGAGCATCCGGGCGGGCAGCATGAAATCAACGCCCTGCATGTCCCGACGGGCCGACCGATTCAGCTGACGATCATCTCGCAGGATGTGTTCCACAGCTTTTCGATTCCGGCGTTTCGCGTCAAGCGCGAGGCGATTCCGGGGCGTTACACGACGGTCTGGTTCGAGGCCACCACGCCCGGCACGTATCACCTGTTCTGCACGCAGTATTGCGGCACGAACCATTCGCAGATGATCGGCGACGTGGTTGTGCTGACGCCGGACGATTACAAGAAGTGGCTGGCTGGTTCGACGAGCGGCAACTCGCTGGCAATGGATGGCGAGAGACTGTTCTCGAGCCTGAGCTGCAATGCCTGCCACAACACGCGGCCCGACGCACGCGGCCCGAACCTGGTGAACGTCTACGACTCGAAATTGACACTTTCAACAGGACAAACGGTGACAGCCGACGATGCGTACCTGCGCCAGGCGATCCTGAATCCTTCGCAAAACGTGACGCAGGGATATGCGCCGATTATGCCAACCTACCAGGGACAGATCAGCGAAGAAGGCGTGATCTCCCTGGTGGAATACATTAAAAACCTTGACACCGACTATCGCGTTCAGCAGACCCTGAACACCACTGAACTAGCCCCGAATATTGAACAAAAGGCGCCGGCTGCCGGCCAGCAGCCCGCGGCGCAGAAGGAGGTCAAGCCATGAGCGCTGCCACCATCGTGACGCTTCCGGATCAGTCTACCGCCAGGATTCCCAAGATGAATTTTCTGTCGAAGGAAAACGGCCTGCTGAGCTGGCTGCTGACCGGCGACCATAAGCGGATCGCCACGCTCTATCTTATTTCGATTACATTTTTCTTTTTTGTAGGCGGCGCGCTCGCCGGACTGATCCGCCTGGAACTGCTGACGCCGCAAAGCGACCTGATGGCCACCGACACCTATAACAAGGTGTTTTCGATGCACGGCCTCATCATGGTCTTCTTCTTTCTTGTGCCATCAGTGCCCGCGACGATCGGCAATTTCCTGATGCCCATGATGGTCGGAGCCAAGGACCTGGCGCTGCCCAAGATCAATCTTTTGAGCTGGTATCTGTACGTCGTCGCCGGCATCATGATGCTCTACACCATGGCGGTGGGCGGCGTGGACACCGGCTGGACCTTCACGACACCGCTCTCGACGCATTACCTGAATACGCACGTCGTCTCTGCAGGCCTGGCGGTATTCGTTGCGGGATTCAGCTCCATTCTTACCGGACTGAATTTCATCGTCACGATCCACAAGATGCGCTGCCCGGGAATGACCTGGTTCAGGCTGCCGCTGTTTGTTTGGTCGCACTATGCTGCCAGCATCCTCATGGTGCTGGGCACGCCGGTGCTGGCGATCACGCTGGTGCTGGTGGTTCTGGAGCGGACGGTACACATCGGCGTTTTCGATCCGCAATTGGGAGGCGACCCGCTTCTCTTCCAGCATCTGTTCTGGTTCTACTCGCACCCCGCGGTCTACATCATGATTCTGCCCGGATTCGGTGTGATCTCTGAAGTGATTTCGACTTTCAGCCGCAAGCGCGTCTTCGGTTACACGGCGGTTGCGTTCTCTTCGGTGGCGATTGCGGTCTTCGGATTCTTCGTGTGGGCGCACCACATGTTCATCATGGGCATCTCGAATTATGCGGCGCTGGTCTTCTCGCTGCTGACCATGCTGGTTGCGGTGCCCTCAGCCATCAAGATCTTCAACTGGTCGTTCACGCTCTACAAAGGCTCCATCACCTTCGAGACGCCGATGCTTTACTCGCTGGGATTCATGGGGCTGTTTACGATTGGCGGCTTGACCGGGGTCTTTCTGGGCGCTACAGGGACCGACATCCATCTGACAGAGACATACTTCGTGGTGGCCCACTTCCACTTTGTGATGGTGGGTGGCATGCTGATGGCGTTCCTCTCCGGCATCCATTTCTGGTGGCCCAAGTGGACCGGCCGCATGTATCCCGAGAAGCTCTCGCAACTGGCTGCGCTGGTCACGTTTATTGGATTCAATCTCACATTCTTCCCGCAGTTCATCCTGGGCACGCTGGGAATGCCGCGACGCTACGCTGCGTATCCACCGGAGTTCCAGGTGCTGAATGTCTTCTCGACCGCGGGCGCAACGGTGCTGGGCGTGGGCTACCTGCTGCCGGTGCTGTACCTGACGTGGTCGCTGAAATATGGAGCCATTGCGGGCGACAATCCCTGGCAGGCAACCGGGCTGGAGTGGCAGACGCAATCGCCGCCGCTGACCGAGAACTTCCCCGAGATCCCGATCATGGACCACGAAGCCTACGACTACGAGTGGCTTGAAAAGAAGCAGCGGAAAGAGGTAGCCAGTGTCTGATAGCACTGCGATAGCGAACGGGGCTGCGCACGACGCTCATCACGAGCATCCGTCGTACCAGCGCCATCACTTCGAGACGGTCGAGCAGCAGTTCGACGCCACGAACTTCGCCATGTGGCTCTTTCTGCTCACTGAAGTGATGTTCTTCGGCGGGCTGTTCATGGCCTACCTGCTCATGCGCAATTGGTACTACCAGGCTTTCGTTGAGGCTTCGCATCAGTTGAACATTGGCTGGGGCACAGCGAATACAGCCGTGCTGATCCTTTCCAGCTTCACTATGGCTATGGGCGTATGGTCCGCTGAGATGCGGAAGAAGAAACTGCTGCTTCTCTTCCTTGGGCTCACATGGCTCCTGGGCATGGCCTTCCTCGGCATCAAATCCATTGAGTACACCGAGAAATGGGAGAAACATCACGTTCCTGGGCTCAACTGGAGCGAGGCTTCATTCCTCAATCCCGCTTCCGATCCCGAGGTTCACCAGAAGTACCCCAAGGATCAGCCACTGTCGGCCGACATGGCCTCGAAGACGGAGATGTATTTCTTCCTTTACTTTGCTATGACCGGCATGCACGCCCTGCACATGGTCATCGGCATCTCCATTCTGACCTTCATGATCATCCGTGCCCGATCCGGCGCCTACACGAACGGCCACGTCACCTATGTCGAAAACTTCGGTCTCTATTGGCATTTTGTCGACATCATCTGGATTTTCCTGTACCCATTGCTTTACCTGATCAGCAGATATTGAGGGAATCACCCTATGAGCGAACACAACGAAAAGAACGGAAGCGATCAACACCACGTTGTCAGTCCCGCACTGTATGCTGCGATTCTCGTGGCGCTGCTGTGCGCCACGGCATTGACGTGCGGGATGTCATATATCGATCTTGGCGAGTGGCATATCGCACACGGAATCACGCTGTTCTGGAACCCGGTTGTGGCACTTGCCATCGCCTGTTCGAAGATGACTCTGGTGGTGCTGTTCTTTATGCACGTGAAGTACAGCACGAAGCTCACCAAGCTGACGGTGGCCTCCGGGCTGTTTGTGTTTCTGGTGCTGATCAGCATGACGCTGACCGACTACATGAGCCGCGCCTGGGGGCGGTGGTAGAAAGACAGGGAACAAGGCGTCGACGGAACAAGAAGACAAGGGAACAAGAAAGGAGGCCGCCGAAGGGCGGCCTTTGTGCGTTATGTTCGGCAAAGCGCGCCCGAGAATGCGCGTCAGCTTGAGGCTTCGACGCCCTCTCGTTCCTGCATTCCCCTACTTCTTATCTTTGGCGGTTTCACCAGCATTTTCGAACGTCGTGCAGCTCTGAATCGGACGGGGCGCGCAGCCCTGGAAGAAGAGCGCAGGGAGAGTAGACGCCACCGCGAAGGCGAGCTGAATTCGTCTCATCAAAAACCTTACGGCGGGAATTGGGCGTAGCCGAATCGAGGTGGGCCGCGTGCGGATTGAGCGCAGCGTAACCAACCTAATTGTTGTACTTTGGCGGAAGCATCCTTCTTTTCAGCCATGAGCGTGAGATTCTGCCATCGAGAACAAGAGGCCAACTGCAAGTGAGCCCCGACCCTACTGACAACCAGGTGCCCGAGGAACTGGCGCGGATCAGCGATCGGCCCCGCGTGCTGGTGCGCCGCGGAGGCGCGCCACGCAAGGATGGCAGGTGCACCGTTTACTGGATGCAGCGCGCGGTGCGCATCACAGAGAACCCGGCGCTAGATTTGGCGATTGAAGCGGCGAACTTGCTCGGCCTGCCGTTGGTGGTGTACTTCCAGGTCATTCCCAACTATCCCAACGCCAATCTGAGGCACTATCACTTTCTGCAGCAGGGATTGCGCGACGTGGAGGAAGACGCCGCAGAACGAGGCGTCGGCTGTGTTGTCCGCCGCACGCCGGCGAAGCTGGAGGAGTTTCTTGAAGAAGTTCGCGCCGCGCTTCTCGTTGGTGACGAGAATCCGTGCCGAGAGCCGGAGCGCTGGCGGAATGTCCTGGCCAAGCGCCTCAGAATTCCGTTCTGGACGGTGGATGCCGACGTGGTTGTGCCGTCGCGCGTGTTCGGGCGCAGCTTCGCGTTGCTGCACCACTTTCGTCCGCATCTGAGAGCGCAGCTGCCGAAGTTTCTCGTGGCGGCGCAAAAGATCGAACCGCTTTATCGGTGGAAGCCGCGCAAAGCGACCTTGAGCTATGCACTCGCGCAAGACATCACCGATGGGTTCAGAAAGCTCGATCGCTCGATTGCGCCGGTCGATACTTTCACAGGCGGCGCGCATGCTGCCCTAAAACGCCTGGGCGAATTTGTCCGCAACGATCTGGCCAGCTATGACGTATTGCGCAACCTCCCTGAGAGGGCGGGAACCAGCCGCTTGTCTCCGTATCTACACTTCGGCAACATCGGTCCGCTGACGATTGCGCTCGCCGCCCGGAAAGCTGCAGCGGAGGGCAAGGTTCGGGCGGAGATGGCGGAACGTTTTCTCGACCAGTTGATTGGCTGGCGCGAGCTGGCGGTTTTGTTCGTTCGTCATGAACCGAACTATGACAACTGGGAATGCGCCGCGCCCTGGGCGCGAAAGACGCTCCTCGAGCACCTTGCCGATGCGCGGCCGTACCGATACACATTCACCCAGCTTGAACGCGGCGAGACCCACGACGAGCTCTGGAATGCCGCGCAACGGCAGATGGTCACAACGGGATGGATGCACAACTATATGCGGATGTACTGGGCGAAGAAGATCCTGGAGTGGGCGCCCGATCCTGCGACGGCCTTCGATTGGGCGGTGATTCTCAATGATCGCTACGAACTCGACGGCCGCGACCCGAATGGATACGCGGGGATTGCGTGGGCCATCGTGGGCAAGCTCGACCGGCCATGGTTCAACCGGCCGGTGTTCGGCCTGGTCCGGCCAATGAGCGGATCTTCAATCGCGAAGAAATTCGATGCGGCGGCATATATCAGTAAGAACAGCAGTGCCCCCTAGAACTGGTTGCATAAATAGTTCGGGCATTTGCAAAGGACATCCCTCAGGGGCTAAAGCCCGCTATTTATGCGCCTTTTACGGCACGGCTAAAGCCGAGCCCTGTTACAAACGCTGGCCCAAAAATGCAATGGGTGCATAGGCATGTAGAATGCCCGTAGATTTTTGTGTTCATTTTGTGCTCGACGTGAACCTGAAGGCCGTAGGTGCGTGTTTCTCGCAAGCAAATTTTCCGCATCGGCGGTGATTGGATCGGAGCAGCCTAATGTTGATCGATATCACTCTGGAATCCCTAGTCACGTGTCAATGAAGGCAATCGCAGATCACCCACGCTGGAGACTTTCTTTTCCAGCGCAAGAAGGAGGGATCCGTCATTCGGTATCAGGGCTTGCTTTCCTGGAATGTATGCCCCAGTGCAGTCTGAGTTGAGCATAGCAATGCTCAACTTCGAAAGCAGGGCGTACTGGACGTCCTCGTTCGCCGGACCTTTAGCGTAGTTCATTGCTAGCCACGCGGAATGCTTCTCGCATGCCGCTCGTTGCGCTGGCAGCCGTAAGTCACGCACGAAATTGGGATCGTCTTGAAAATATGGCTTGGTATAAAACATGAAACTCAAAACATGAGGGCCAACGCGCATCAGGGTGAAGAGAGCCTTCTGAAAGACGCAGTAGTTCGTTGTGTTCTCAGTCGCGAAGAGTACGTGGAATGCCTTTTCAGCACATGCACTCAGTTGTGTCAGGTTCGGAAACTGAGAACTCTGTAGCAGAAGCACTATCGAGGAAGGCTCTCTCTCGTTTGGCCGAATTTCCGTCTTACGGTTGAATCCGTTCATCAGGGCTTCGAGGCCAGCACGGAGATTCAATTTGATCGGCATGAAGAGACATTGTAGCGAACGGTGCTCATTTACGACGCGGGTTGTGTGGTCGCCGAGTCGGAAGTTTCGAAGGGGTACACGGCTCTTCGATGCCGGTTTTTGTGCTCATTTTGTGCTCAAGATGTGCCCATCTGGCCTATCCGGCTCATTCTGCCTATTGAGAAATCAATAACTTATTTGTTTTCAATTCTGCCTTTTGTTGTGCCCTTTCAAAACGGGGTTTATGCAACCAGTTGTAGCAGCCTGGATCGCGGGTGTCTCCACAAGCCGGCTGTGTCGAGTGTCACAGGGTGGCACATTCTCCGCTTCCTATAATGGGCCACGTTTCCATTCCCGGAAGTGGCGTGTTTCGTTGAGCGTGTTCCGCTGGATTCAGCGTATACCCCCGTTTGAAGATTCTCATAAAAGGGGAAGCGCGCATCGATATCCGGACACGCGTCGCGAATCCAATGTGCGATCAGAAAGTCAAGGGCCCTGTTACTGAAGGCGGCGCTAAGGAGCGCCGATCTCTTGCGCGGCGGTATGCAAAGCGCGGCGCATGGGTTTGTTTGGCTCTGAGCGCCTGGCTTGCCGCACCGCTTTTCATCGACTGGATTGCGAAGGCGCAACAATCTCCCCAGGAAGATCGCGCGGGCGCCGCGCAGCAGAGTTCCAATGGTTCGCGGCAATTGCCTCCGCGTGCCGTTCAGGCGCAGCGCTTTCTGGCGCGGCGTGGCTGGTCGACCGGGCATCGCGCAACTCCACTGTCAAGCGCAAACCATCCCAGGCGCACACCTCAAACCGAAGTTTCGCTAAACCCCTCTGCGCAATCCGCAACCAGCACCGCGCCAAGTGCTACGTGGCAACCGCTTGGGCCCATGGCGGTCCAGACCCCTGATTTCGGTCTCATCGGCGGGCGAGTGACTTCGCTTGCGCTCGATCCTTCGGACGCGACCGGTAACCGTCTTTACGTGGGAACTACCGGCGGCGGCGTGTGGTTGGCGAATAATGCGGGCGTAGCGACACCATCCTCCATGGTCTTTAGTCCCCTTACGGACAACATTACGGCCCTGGGCGGCGCGATTGATGCATCCATCAGTATTGGTGCGCTCACGGTGCAGCCCGGTGGAACAGGCGTGATTCTCGCGGGCACGGGCGATCCAAACGATGTTCTCGACTCCTACTATGGCGCGGGGATTCTGCGCTCGACGGATGGCGGAAACAGTTGGAGCCTGATTCAGTCCACTGTAGACGAAGAACAAAGCCTCAGCAGCGAAGATTCAAACTTTATGGGGAATGGCTTCGCGGAATTTGCCTGGAGCACGGTCAACCCGCAGGTCGTGGTGGCTGCGGTCTCCCAGGCATTCGAGGGCACTCTCGTCGACGCAAACCAGGTGACCGCGAGCTATGAAGGACTCTACTACTCTTCGGATAGCGGCGCCACCTGGCATCTGGCGACCGTGACAGACGGCAACGGCAACGATGTGCAAGGCCCGCGCATCCCATTCCTTTCACCTTACGGAAACGCTGCCACGTCAGTCGTGTGGAATCCGGTGCGGCAGTTGTTTATCGCCGCAGTGCGATTCCATGGGTATTACCAGTCGGCCGATGGCGTCACGTGGACTCGCATCGCATCGCAACCCGGCTCCGGCTTCACCTCGCTGATGTGCCCGAACAACAAAGGAAGTATTGGATCAATCGCCTGTCCCATCTATCGCGGTGTTCTCGCGGTCAATCCGCAGACCGGGGATACCTTTGCGTGGACGGTCGACCTGAACAATCAGGAGCAGGGCCTATGGCAGGATGCGTGCGCAGTCAACGGCGGCAGTTGTACCAACACGTCGATCTCGTTCACCAAGCGATGGAACACCGCGGCGCAGGAAAGCAGCACGCTGCAGGGGGCCGCGACGATCGCGGACGGCGACTATAACCTGGCGCTGGCCGCGGTGCCTCAAGGGCAGGACACGGTCTTGCTGGCGGGCGCAAACGATCTCTGGAAGTGCAGCCTGGCGATGGGCTGCGTCTGGCGCAACACCACGAAGTCCACGACCTGCATGAGCGCGCAGGTGGGCGAATACCAGCACGCGCTCGCATGGAACGCAGCCAATCCGCTGGAAATCTTTATGGGCAACGATAGCGGACTTTGGCGCTCGACTGACGGCATCGGCGAAACCGGCTCCGTTTGTTCAGCGGCAGATGCGAGTCATTTCCAGAACCTGAATGGAAGCCTTGGCTCGCTGGCGGAAGTGGTGAGCCTGTCGCCAGTGGTTACATCGCCTTTCAATCTAATGGCTGGGCTGGGCGTGAATGGAACGGCTGGAGTGAAGAACGCCAGCACGGTCAATGTATGGCCGCAGATACTCTCCGGGTACGGTGGGCCGGTGGCCGTCGACCTCACTGACAACACGAAGTGGTACGTCAACAACCAAGCCGGGGTGGCGATCTACCGCTGCTGGCAAAACGCCCCTTGCACGCCCGATTCATTTGGCACGAGTCCGGTGGTGACGAATGAGGATGTGGGCGGCGACGGCGATGCCATGCCGATTCCGGCGGCGTTTCTGGTGGATCCAGTAAACCCCGCGCAACTGCTTATCGGGACCTGCCGCATGTGGCGCGGCCCGGCCAGCGGCATCGGCTGGAGCACAGCGAATGTCATCAGCCCGATTCTCGACAGCGGCTTGACCGGGGCGCCGTGTCATGGCGACGCGCTGATCCGCGCCATGGCGGCCTTGCCGATCACCGGAGGCAGCGAAGTGATTTATGCCGGCATGTACGGATCAGCCGGCAATGGAGTCAATCAGCCCGGCCATGTCTTCAAGGCCATTGTGAACCCCACAGCCAACGGAATGCCCGTGTGGAGCGACCTGACGCTCAATCCGGTGGTGAACGACACCCACGCAATGAATTATTACGGGCTCGATGTGTCGAGCGTGACCATCGATCCGCACGATCCGAGCGGCAACACCGTGTACGTGACAGTTGCGGGAATGGCGAATCCGCAACAGAACATCCAGGTGATCTATCGCTCAACCGACGGCGGGGCCACATGGTCGGACCTGACAGCCAACTTGCCTGCGGCGCCGGTCAACGGGCTGGCGGTCGATCCGCAGAATGCGAACACCGTCTATCTTGCAAGCGATCGTGGAGTCTTCTTTACGACGGAGATTGCCGGATGCGAGCAATGGCTGTCGAACTGCTGGTCGGCGTTTGGAACGGGTTTGCCCGCTGCTCCAGTGGTTGCCCTCAGTGCGTCTCCTTCCGGATCGTCTTCGCAGGTGCTGGTGGCGGCCACCTATGGCCGCGGAATCTGGCAGACGCCGCTTTGGGGGGCGGGGGCAAACTTCACTACAGCGGCCGCGAGCCCATCGGCGCTTGATTTTTCGCCGCAGGTTTATGGAGTCACGAGCAGTCCGCTGCCTGTGGTGCTGCAGAACACAGGCAGCGCTGCTCTGACGCTTTCTGCGATCGCGGTCAGTGGGGATTTCAGCGAGACTGACAACTGCGTAAACCAGGCGATCGCTCCGGGCGGCAGTTGCACAGTGCAGGTCATGTTCACGCCGCAGGCGACAGGACCGCGCGCCGGTCAGATGACCATCTTCGCCAACGTATATGGCGGCGAGTTGACGGTGGACCTTACCGGAACGGGCGCCCCGGCCGGCGCGGTCAGACTTAGTCCGGCAAGCGTCGACTTCGGGCAGGTCGAAGTGGGGTCAACCTCGTCGCCGTTGCCGATTACCGTGGAAAACAGCAGCGCCGCCGCCGTTCCGGTCAGCCAGATTTCCATTACTCCGCCGTTTCTGATCGCTTCAAACGCATGCGGCGCCGGCAGCCTTGCGGCAAACTCCGACTGCCAGCTGCAGGTTGAACTTGCGCCCACCCAAGCCGGTCAGATTGCTGGCCTGCTTACGTTGACGGATGGAGCAGGGATACAGGCGGTGCAATTGAATGGCTCGGGAGCGGCTGCGCCTTCCGACATCGTCAATCCCACGTCGCTCACTTTTCCCGCTACGGCAGAAGGTCAACTCTCGGCTGCACAAACCGTCACGCTGGCGAACACGGGAGGTCTTCCGCTCACCGCGATCTCGATTTCAGTCAGCGGCGCATTTCAGCAATCAAGCAATTGCGTCACGCAACTGGCGGCGGGCGGGGTCTGCAGTATCAGCGTGCGGTTTGCGCCCGCGCAGACTGGTCCGGTGAGCGGGGTACTTACCGTTGCGGACGCCCTGCGCACCCAGACAGTGGCATTGAACGGGACCGGCCTTGCGCCGCCCGCTCTCGATGTGAATCCCAACAGCCTGACCTTCAGCAACCAGCAGCCGGGAGTGCCCAGCGCGCCGCAGACGATAACGATCACCAATGGCGGAGGAGCGCCAATGGCCAATGTCGGTTTCGAGATCACCGGGACGGCTGCGGCAAATTACTCGATGGGCGCCACGACGTGCGGATCGGCACTCAACAACGGAGACAGTTGCACCGCACAGATCGTCTTCACGCCGAGCGCGACGGGCGCCGTCGCGGCTTCGTTGACAATTTCTTCATCGACATCCGGTGTCGCGCCGGTTTCTTTGCCCCTCAACGGTACCGGGCAGCTCGCGACGGGCCTGGCCACCAATCCTTCGCAGGTCACGTTTCCCGCGGTGGGAGCCGGGCAGTCGAGCGCGGCTCAACCGATCACCATCACCAATTCTTCGGGCTACGCCATCAATTCGGTAGCGTTGGCAGCGGCAACGCCATTCAGCATCACGCAAAACACGTGCACCGGCAACCTGCCCGCCGGCACAAACTGTACGGCGTCGGTCGTCTTTCGGCCAAACGCCAGTGGTTCTGCTTCTGGAGTATTGACCGTGAGCTCCTCGGCTGTCGCGACGCCTGCCACCGTAGCGCTTTCCGGAGTAGGTTTCGATTTCGGCATAGCCCTCACCGGTTCATCCAGCCAGACCGTGGCCCGCGGACAACAGGCCAGATACACGTTGGTGATTTCACCCAGCGGGTCGGGTGGGACATTCAGCTTTACCTGCGGTACGCTGCCATCCAATGCCATCTGTCTTTTCAACCCGCCGAGTGAAACATTAAATTCCGGCGTTCAAGGCAACGTAGAAGTCGAGGTTTCTACCGGCTCTGCCTCCACCTCTCGCATGGAGCGGCGCGGGCCATGGCGCATGCTGCCGCTTGCCTGCGTGCTGTTTTTATTGCCGTGGGCGATCCGCAGGCGACGCACGTGGTTTCTGGTTGCCGTCGTGGCGGTCATTCTGGCAGCGGGGATGACGAGCTGCACCACTTCCGGTGGTGGTCAAGGTGGTGGGACGGGAGGACAGGGCAGTGGATCGTCGACGCCGCCTGGCACATACACAATCCCGGTAAACATCACGTCCACTGGCATCACGCATTCGGTAAATCTGACGCTGACGGTTGACTGATCGAGAGGGAAGCTGGAACGCGCGCGGAATGGGATCAGTCTGCGAACAGCTATACTTGAGCTTCAGGAAGCGACGATACAATCCGCGCCGGAAGCCAGGCATATCCGTTTCGGAGAACAGAATTCAATGGCAGGGAAAGTCACTGTAGAAGACGTGGAACGCGTCGCCGAGCTGGCGCATCTTGAGCTGGCTCCGCAGGAGACTGGACGCATGTTACGCGACCTGAACGCGATCCTGGACTACGTTGCCGAGCTGAATGAAATTGACACCAGCGGCGTAGAACCATTGGCCCAGGTGAACGAGCTCGGCAATGCCGCCGGACCGGGCGCGCTGCGGGTGGATGAGATTGCGCCGTCGGTGCCGCGTGCAGACGTCATGCCGCAAGCGCCGGAGACGAATGGAGCCTTCTTCAAAGTGCCCAAGGTTATCGAGAAATAAGATCGAAAGCCAGCGATCAAAGATCACCGGAATGCGAAAAAAGGGAAGCTGATTGGCAAGCGAGACGACCACATCCGAAGCCTTTGTTCAGAAGCCAAAGACGCTGGCGGCCCTGCGTGCCGAAATTGCCGAAGGCCGCACCAAGGCCGCGGATCTGGCAGCGCACTACTATGAGCGGATTGAGAAGCTCAACCCCCGGCTCAACGTCTACCTGAACCTCACCAAAGAGCGCGCGCTGGCGCAAGCCGCACGCATCGATGCTTTGGCGGCCAAAGGCGATCCGCTGCCACCGCTGGCCGGAGTTCCAGTTGGAATCAAAGATGTGCTGGTTACGCAGGGAGCACCGTCAACGGCCGGATCGAAAATACTGCAGGGCTATCAGCCTCCTTACGACTGCACAGCGGTTGCCCGCCTTGAGGCTGCTGGCGCCGTCATCCTGGGCAAGCTGAATTGCGACGAGTTCGCCATGGGCTCATCGAACGAGAACTCGGCCTACGGGCCGGTGCGGAATCCCGTGGATACGGAGCGCGTACCCGGCGGATCGAGCGGTGGATCGGCGGCGGCGGTCGCGGCCAACCTCGCGGTGGCGACGCTCGGCACCGATACCGGCGGCTCGGTTCGCCAGCCGGCCAGTTTCTGCGGGGTGGTCGGCGTAATGCCCACTTACGGACGCGTCTCCCGCTACGGGCTCATCGCTTTTGCATCTTCCCTCGATCGCATTGGACCATTGGCAGCGAACGTGCGGGATGCGGCCACGATGCTCGGTGCGATCGCCGGCTACGACCCGAGGGATGCCACCAGCTCTCCGGCGCCAGTTGAGGACTATGCCGCGGAAAGTGACAAGCCTGCGTCCGGCCTTCGTGTTGGAGTTCCGGCCGAGTATTTTGGCAAAGGACTCGATCCGGATGTGCGTGCAGCCATCGAGAAGGGAATCGACGCGCTCAAGGCAGCCGGCTGTTCAGTCAAGCCGGTCAGTCTGCCACACACGAAGTACGCTGTGCCGGCGTACTACCTGGTGGCCACGGCCGAAGCCAGCGCCAACCTGGCCCGCTTTGACGGCGTGCGCTACGGCTATCGCTCGCCGGCATCCTCGACGCTCTCAGATATGTATTCACATTCGCGCGACGAGGGATTCGGCGCTGAAGTCAAGCGGCGCATCTTTCTCGGTACGTACGCGCTGTCCGCCGGCTACTACGATGCCTACTACCGCAAGGCGCAGCAGGTTCGCCGCATCCTGGCCGAAGAATTTTTGCGGGCCTTCGCGGAAGTGGACGCAATTGTGACGCCTACTTCGCCTGTAGCGGCTTTCAGATTGGGCGAAAAGACCGATGATCCGGTGGCCATGTACCTGGCCGACATCTATACCGTGACCGCCAGCCTCGCCGGAATCTGCGGAGTTTCAGTGCCCTGTGGCACGACGTCCGCCGGCCTGCCGGTGGGAATGCAAGTGCTGGCGAGCCATCTGCAAGAGAGCACTGCCTTTCGCGTGGCGCGCGCGGTTGAGGCAGCCGAAATTTAGGAGCAAGAGAAATGAATCGGGCCACGAGGTTTGCGTTGATGACGAGTCTGGTGTTCTTGGGCGCGAGTTCTGTTGCGTACGCCGCGCCGCGCAAAACGCATACCGTCGTTCTCGGCGCAGTCAAGCGTGTGCCCTATTCCAAGGTCGGGGACCCGGCCGGCGCAGCGGCAGGCGAAGATTCTCTCAAGATTCGCGCGCTCCTCGTGGACGGCGTTCTCAAGGAGTGGACGACGGGCGACGCGCACGATGTGACGGACCGCAGTTTTGCCGTACGGCGCGTGATTCGTATCAATGATGCCTTGCCTACCGACAAACCAGGATCGGGTGACAAGACCACAGCGACAAGCCGGTGGGTCTGGCAGCGCGGGCCCTGGCTCCTGGTCGATCGCGCCACCGGGCATGTTACGGCGCTCAAGCTGCCCGACTACGATCCCGGGGTGAGCCAGGTGAGCTGGTTTCGCGACTACGCCGCCTACTGCGGCCTGACGGCGAGCGGCAAAAGCCTCTATGCGATGGTGGCGCAGGTGGCCGCACGCAAGCCGGTACTTGCCAAAAAGCTCGCAGCTTTTGATGCCGGAGATCACACCGACCCGGTCTGTGCCCCGCCCGATTGGCAGCGTGACCCCATGCGCATTACATTTCATCCCACGGGAAAGGATGCGGTAAGCTACGACTTCGTCCCCGGCTCGGCGGTGTTGGTAGAAGACACTGCGGATGAAGAAGAGACGCCCGACTCAGTTCCCGGGAAATAGCACGTTTTTGGCTTGCAAGCAGGCACACCAGCGCGACGATGGAATCTCTCGACGAGCTTTTGCGGCAGGCGGAGGCCGCGCATGGTCATCTGTGCGCGGGCCAGATTCTTGGCGTGCGTATGGGCCTGCTTGGATTGGCGCGCCTCGGCATCGGCGATCTGCGTGGCGCGGATCGAAAGCGCCTCGTCACCTACGTTGAAATCGACCGCTGCGCCACGGACGCCATCAGCCTGGTAACCGGCTGCCGCCTGGGCAAGCGGGCTCTCAAATTCCGCGATTGGGGCAAGATGGCGGCCACGTTCGTCGATCTGGCGTCCGGCCGAGCGATAAGAATTGTTGCGGTTGAGAATTCGCGTGTCCTCGCAGACCTGCACTATCCGCATTTGGATTCAAAGAGCCGCAGGCAGATGAAGGCGTACCGCGATCTGACCGACGAGCAGCTTTTCCACGAGCACTGGGTGCGCGTGCAAATCGATCCAGAAGACCTTCCGGGCCATTCGGGCGAACGCGTCGTTTGCGCGCGTTGCGGCGAGGGCGTAAATTTTGGCCGGGTGGACCTGGTTGGGGGCGAGCCGCTCTGTCTGAGTTGCGCGAACCCTGGCTTGCGCTACTGGCAGGAGGCGCCGCCGGAACAATGATGCCTTCCGAACCGTCTCAACGTCTTTCTTCCTGCCACCACTTCCACAGCACCCACAGCATGAACCAGATCGCCAGCCCAGCGGGCAGCAGCCAAAGTTCCTGAACTTGGAATTCAAGTGTCACGGTAGCCATTCCTCTTCCCGCCCGGAGTACTGAATTCCTCGTTCGCTCGTGCGGGAAATCGTTCCACTTTCAGTCGGCGTCTTTTTGAATAAAGGAGGAGTAGTCGGTTTATAAGGGCTCTATAAAGGCAAATTCCCGCCGTCTGCGTCCAGGCAGGCGACACGCCGCCTTGACACCAGAGCCACCGCACATTTCTTATCTTTCTAGGCATTCTTTTTGGAAGCCCGGGTGGGATAAGCCTCGCAAGGACCGGTTTTTGCCTGTTCGGGCTGCAAAAGGGATGTTGTGTCGAAAAGGAAGCAGGCGGCAGTAGGGTTAAAGAATGTATGCGGGCTGGGATGTAGCGCGTATCCGGCCTGTGCGGCAAGACCCTCCTTCCAAACCCGGGGCCGGGGATGACCGTGGCCTGGGAACCTTTCCCGGAGACAAATCTTGTATCAGGCGCCGGCAGGCATAGCCGGATAAGCCTGTGCCCCGAGCCGGCTGGAGCTGGGCGCGAGGGCGAGAGAAGGACGCAAAAATAGCATGAACCTGGCAATGAACTTTGCAGTGTGGGTGGGAGCCGCCCCGGGAGGAGCCAGCGGTTTTTCAATGCTGCTCCCCATTCTGCTGTTGATCCCCCTGATGTATCTGCTGATGATCCGGCCGCAGCAGAAGCGGCAGAAGCAGTGGCAGCAGATGCTGGGCAGCATCAAGTCCGGCGACCGCATCACCACGGCGGGAGGCATTCGGGGCATCATTCTTTCCATTAAGGACGACTCGATCATCATTCGCGTGGCGCCCGACAATCTAAAGCTGGAAATCGCCAAGAGCGCCATTGCTTCGGTCACCACACAGGAGGAGTCTGAGAAGTCGTAGGGGCATCGGGCCTCTGGGCTTTTGGACGAGTGAATCGGAACTATGAAAAAGGACCTCAAAAATAAAATCGCCCTGATCATCGCTGTTCTGCTCCTCTGCTTGTGGGGCATCTTTGGAGACCTGAAGGGACTCAGCGGCAACGCATTTCTTGCCGCCATCTCCAACCGCATTCATCTGGGTTTGGATTTGCAGGGCGGAGCGCACCTCATCCTGCAGGTCCAGGTTGCCGACGCCGTGAATGCCGAGACGGACAACTCGGTGCAGGAGATCCAGCAGGATCTGAAGAAGGCTAACCTGGGCTATTCGCAGGTCACGAAACCCGATCCCAACAAGCCGGACGTGATCCGCATCGAAGGCGTCTCAGCGGCACAGTCGGATGCCGTCAACTCGCTGCTCACCGGCAATAAATACGCCAACGAATATGAGCTTTCGGGCGGTTCAGACACTCCGTTCGTGCTGACGATGAAGCCTGTCTATGAGACCGATCTCGACAAGAGAACCGTCGACGAGGCGATCGAGACCATCCGCGACCGCGTAGACGCGCTGGGCGTGAGCGAGCCTTTGATCCAGGAATACGGCCTGGGAGCCAACGAGGTTCTGGTGGAACTGCCGGGAGTGAGCGACCTGGACGAGGTGAAGAGCATCATCAAGGCTACCGCCCGGCTCGAGATTCACGCCGTGGAGGGAGGCCCATTCCCAACGGAGGAGGCGGCACGGCAAAGCGTGAACGGCGTGGTACCCCCGGACCAGGAAATCCTGACCAGTTCAGGAGACCTGGCAGGCACGGGCGGCACCGCCTATTACCTTCTGCAGCGCGTATCCGTCGTGGCGGGCAGTGACTTCCGGTCAGCTCAGCCGGGCGTGAACTCAAACACCGGACAAAGAACAGTGAACTTTACGCTGACCAATGAAGCCGGCGACAAGTTCTGGGACTTCACCAGCGCCAATGTAGGCAAAGACATGGCCGTGGTGATGGGCGGCTCGGTGCGTAGCGTGGCCGTGATCAAGAACCCGATTCGCGATCAGGGTTTGATTGAAGGCTCGTTCAGCCAGGCCGAAGTGATGGAGCTTTCGAAGCTGCTTCGGACCGGCGCGCTGCCGGCGTCGCTCAATTACATCGAGGCCAGCACCGTTGGCGCCACGCTGGGCGCCGATTCCATCCGCGAGGGCGTGACGGCGGCGGTGGTAGGCATCCTTGTGGTGATCGTGTTCATGCTCGTGTATTACAAGGGATCGGGAATCAACGCAGATCTGGCATTGATTCTGAATTTGATCATCCTGCTGGGCATCATGGGGCTTTCGAGCTGGTTATCGAACCTGTCAGGAGGCGGCGGATTCACGTTGACACTCACTTTACCTGGTATTGCCGGAGTGATTCTTACGATTGGTATGGGTGTGGACTCGAATGTTCTGATCTTTGAGCGCATTCGCGAAGAGATCCGCGCCGGAAAGGCGGCTTCGGCGGCCGTGGACCAGGGCTTCGGCCGGGCGTGGATCACCATTGTAGATACGCACGTGACAACGATTGTTTCGGCAGCCATTTTATTCATGTTCGGCACCGGCCCGGTGAAGGGCTTCGCCACCACGTTGACCGTCGGTTTGCTGGCCAACCTGTTCACGGCGGTGTTTGTGTCGCGTGTGATTTTTGACGCCCATTTGAACAACTTGAAGCCGGGCGAGATGGTCTCGATCTAGAACGGAGCTTCTGTCGGCGAGCCGCCAGAAGCTGGGAGAACACTGTGGAATTCTTTCGCAACCCAAGTGTGAACTGGCTGGGATGGAAGTGGTACTTCCTGGCCTTTTCTTTGATCTTTAGCGTTGCCGGCCTCGTGAAGATGAGCTGGAACTGGAAGCATATTGGCAGCCCAGTTCCGCTGGGTGTTGATTTTCGTGGCGGCACCCAGTTAGACGTGAAGTTCACGAATCCACCTGACATTAACGCGATTCGCCACGCCGTTGAAGCCGCGGGGGTGAAGGACGCGAGCATCCAGAACTTCGGCGAAGCCGTCAACCATGAAGTGCTCATCAGCCTTCCCGAAGAGACCAACGAGCAGGCGCTCGACGCAGGCCGGCAGCAGATCGAATCTGCGCTCCAGGCCCATTACAACAATTACTTCAATCCGAATTCCGGGGTAAAGGTGGACGTGGTCGGCCCCACGGTAGGACAGCAGCTGAAGACAAAGGCCACGCAGGCAGTCCTGTTCTCAATGGCAGGCATGCTGGTTTATCTCTGGTTCCGTTTCCAGCTCATTTACGGTGTCGCCGCGGTGGTGGCGTGTTTCCACGACACCTTGATCACGGTAGGCGCCTTCGCGCTGACCGGCCGGGAGATCAGCCTCACGGTGATTGCCGCCATTCTTACCCTGGTCGGCTACTCGATGAATGACACGATCGTGGTCTTCGACCGCATCCGCGAGAACCTGCGATTGAGCCGCAGGGAGCAATTGCCCGATCTGGTGAATCGCAGCATCAATCAGACCCTGAGCCGGACCGTGCTTACCTCCGGCCTCACGTTCCTTACCGTGCTTTCGCTCTTCGTTTTCGGGGGACAGGTCTTGAATGGTTTCTCATTTGCGCTGGTGGTGGGCATCCTCATTGGTACATATTCATCTATTGCTGTAGCGGCGCCGATGCTGGTGGCGTGGCAGGAGTGGCGCGCCGGTAAAGGCAAGACGGCGACTCTCCCGGCTGCCAGAAAGTCGAGGGCTTGAGCCTCAATGCGCAGGGAGCAGGAAGGAATTGCGGGAAGGCGGAAAAGCGCATTCTTATCCACGCCGGAAATTGAGCAATCCGGGGGCATCCTGAACTGGCGAAAGGGCCGGTTCGGGCGGCTTTTTGCGGGCCTGAATTTGCACCATTTTTGCAGCATCTTTTTACAGATGTTGCGCAGTTCTGGTAAGGTTGTTTCGCTCCATTGGGACGGTTTTTGCTACCGGGAACAATTCCCCATCCGGCGGTGTCTAAAATAGGAGTAACTAAACCCGATCACCGAGGCTGGCCATGTTTGAAGACTCGACATTCGAATCCGGGAAAAGGATCAAGACCAAGAGCGGCCGCTGGATGCTGTTTACCGGCCTGATCAACGCTTCGATCCTGATTTTGCTGATTCTGATTCCGCTGATCTACCCCGAGGCGTTGCCCAAGGAGTTGATGGCAACCGTGCTGACGTTGCCCCCTCCGCCCCCACCGCCGCCGCCTCCACCGCCGCCGCCTGAAGTGCATATTGTGCATGTTCAGTCTGAGATGATGAACAATCAGCTCACCGCGCCAACCAAGATTCCGCACAACATTCAGATGGTTGCCGAGAAAGAAGCACCGCCTTCGAACTTTGGCGTCGCCGGCGGGATGGGTGGCTCAGACAGCGCCGGCGTCATGGGAAGCTTGTTCGGGGAAGGCGAAGGGCCGAAAGTGAAGGCTGCGCCTCCGAAGAAGGTCAATATATCGGCCGGCGTGGCGGTCGGCATGCTGATTCAGAAAGTCCAGCCGGTTTATCCGCCGATTGCCAAGGCGGCCCGCGTTTCGGGAACAGTCGTTCTCCAGGCCACGATCTCGAAGCAGGGAACGATCGAAAATCTGAAAGTAGTGAGTGGGCCCGCCATGTTGCAGCAATCGGCATTGGATGCCGTGAGGCAATGGCGCTACCGGCCTTACCTGCTCAACAATGAGCCGGTTGAGGTAGACACCACCGTCAATGTCATCTTTACCCTGGGTGGGTAATTGCAGTTCTGGCTCCCTGCCGAATCTCTGGCAGGGAGTTTTACTTATGGACCGGGTGTGACTCTGCAAGAGCCGCATTCATCGAACCGCCCGCTGTTGCGGGTACTAATTCAGTACAGAAGAATCTCCTTAGGAGGAACGATTCAGTGATTCTCGCTCAGCTCGCACATTTCGCATCGCACGCGGCCAACGGACTGGCTTTCTTTCAGGAAGAGGGACAGACAGTCGGCTTCAGCCCAATGCAACTTTGGGCTCACATGGCCTGGATGGCGCGTACGGTTGCCATCGTCCTGTTTGTTGAGTCGGTCTGGTCTCTGGCCGTGATGATCGACCGTTACCTTTACTTTTCAGCCGCGCGCAAGCAGTCCCGTGAATTCGCACCCAAGGTGGCTGGCGCCCTGAAGGACAGCAAGCTTGAAGAAGCCATCAAGATTGCTGACCGCAACAAGAAATCGCACTTGGCCGAAGTGGTCACAGCCGGTTTGCAGGAGTTCCGCGCATCGGCTGGAACGGCAACCGAGGAGACCATCGCCAGCGCTGGCCGTGCTTTGGAAAGGGCCGAGGCCATCGTGCATGCCAAGCTGAAGAGGGGCCTGGCAGTTCTGGCGACCATCGGCGCAACCGCTCCCTTCGTGGGACTGTTCGGCACCGTCGTCGGCATTTTGCACGCATTTGACGCTATTGCCACCCAGAAGATCGCTGGAATCGGCGCGGTCGCAGGCGGTATTTCCGAAGCTCTGGTCACCACGGCATTCGGCCTGCTCGTCGCCATTCCCGCCGTCATGGCCTTCAACTACTTCACCGGCCGCGTCGAGGCATTTGACGTTGAGATGGACAACTCTTCGAGCGAACTGGTGGATTACTTCATCAAGCAGAGCCACAAGCGCTAAGAGCGAAGCAGCTTGGCTCGAGCGAGAATTTCGCCGGGCGGGAGAGTGGACGCTCTTCCGCCCGGAGTTTTGATCCTCGCGCGGCGTGCTTGAACTCGATCGGAGCCGGACCGGATCCGGCGCAGAAACCTAAACGTACGGAGCCTACCAATGGCAGTTGCAATTCGCGACGAAGGTAAGAAGGTCAATTCCAACATCAACGTCACGCCGATGGTGGACGTGATGCTGGTCCTGCTCATCATTTTCATGGTCATCACGCCCATGTTGCAGAACAAGGTGTCGATTGACCTGGCCAAGGTGGATAATGCCACTCTGATGCCGGATGCCGACAAGTCCGACTCCGTTGTGGTTGCCGTGACGCGCGATGGCGCGCTCTATCTCGGCCAGGACAGAGTCGATCCCAGCCAATTGGGAAGCATGGTGCGCGACAAGCTCGCCGACAAAACCGACAAGATGATCTTTTTCCGCGCGGATGCGCGGGCGCAGTTCAAAGCTGTGGAAGACGCGATCGATGACGTGCGCACAGCCGGTGTCGACGAAGTTGGCCTGCTGACCCAGAGGCGCGAAGGCAATCAGATCGGCGGCAACTAAGATCGCGCCGGATGAGCTGTCAGATGAACGAGATTAAAGAAACGAGGAGTTAAGCCATGGCAATGTCTATGGGTGGGTCCGGCAGCAACATGTCGGAGATCAATGTGACGCCCATGATCGATATTTTGCTGGTGCTGTTGATCATCTTCATGGTCATCGTGCCGGTTGCCCCGCGAGGCCTGGATGCGCTGGTGCCCCAGCCGCCCAAGAACCCGCAGCAACAGCAGCAGCCGAATGACCGGACGATCGTCGTTCAGGTCCTGTATCGTCCCGGCGCCGCGCCGACGTACAAGATCAACGAGACCGACGTGCTGCATTCCGACCTGCTGGGCAGATTGACCGAAATCTACGCCAATCGCGCTGAGCGCGTGATGTTTGTCAGGGGCGACGACAACGTCAACTTCGCCTACATTGCCGACGTTATCGACATCGCCAGGGCCGCCAACGTGGATCACATCGGCTTGATGACGCCCAAGATCCAGGAAGGCCAATAACGCAGCAAGGCGCAACCGGCTCGGGTGAGGTGAAGGAAAGGACGGGCTAGGAAGATGGCAATGTCAATAGGAGGATCGGGCAGAAGCATGTCAGAGGTCAATGTGACGCCCATGATCGATATCCTGCTGGTTTTGCTGATAATCTTCATGGTCATCGTACCGGTCACACCGAGGGGACTGAGCGCGTTGGTGCCGCAAGCGCCGAGAGGCCCCATCGATCCCAGCCGCCCCATCGTTGTTCAGATCCTGGACCACCCTGGGGCGCTCCCAACGTACAGAATTAATGATGTCGACGTGACGCACGCCGATCTGTTGTCGAAACTGACTGAAATCTACGCCAACCGCGCTGAACGCGTGATGTTCGTCAAGAGTGATGCCAAGGTGAACTTCGCTTATGTGGCAGACGTGATCGACATCGGAAAGGCCGCCAGCGTGGACCATATCGGCCTGATGACGCAAAAGGTTGGAATTGGCCAATAGCCTGTGCCCGGCGGCACTTGATCCGGGGGCGGCGCAGTATACAATTTCTCTACCCTGGTTTCGGAACGTCCATTCCGCGGCCGGCTGCTAAAGTTTCCAGTCGTGGCCCGTGAGCCCACGACTGAAGGAGAAGAAGGATACGAACATGAATGGACCTGCACGTTTTTGGGCGCTTGCGCTGACCTTGACCGGCATGGTGGTTTCCATGAGCGGTTGCAACCAGCTAGAAGCCCGCGACCAGTTGAATAAGGGAGTGGATGCTTATAAGAGCGCTCACTACGATGAGGCGATTGAGCACTTCCAGAAGGCCACCGAGCTTGACCCGAAGCTGCCGATGGCAAAAACCTATCTGGCGACCGCTCTCGCACAGAACGTCGTGCCGCAGATGGACACACCTGAAAACATCAAGACCGCCGACCAGGCGATCGATATCTTCAAGCAGGTTCTGGCCGAGAAGCCCGACGATCTAAACAGCATGAAACAGATTGCGGGAATCTATTACGAAATCAAGAAGCTTGACGACGCCATTGATTGGCAGAAAAAGATTCTTGCGATTGATCCCAACGATCCTGACGCGGCCTACTGGGTGGGCATGATTGACTGGACCAAGGCGCACCAGAACAAGCTACAGGCGCTGCAGGATGCCGGCTTGAATGACGATGGCAAAGGAAATGTGAAGGCGCCCAAGAAGGTGATGGAGCCGCTGGCCAAGCAGAACGCGCCCCTCGTTGATGAAGGCCTGAAATACCTCACCATGGCTGTGAATAACCGGCCCAACTACGATGAAGCCATGCAAATGATGAACCTGATCTATCGCAACAAGGCTGACGTCGATTATGGAAACTCCGCGGCCGTCAATCAGGATTTGGCGATGGCGCAGGAATGGACCACCAAGGCTATGGATATGCGCAAACAGAACGAAGCGAAGAAGAACGCGGGGCCGGGCGGCATTCAGGTGGGCGGGTCTGGCACGAGCCAATAAATCGTGAGTTGGTTATCTGCTTTCAACACCAAAACGGCCTCTGCATTGTGCGGAGGCCGTTTTTCTTTGCGAGAATCCTGATCGTTTGAGGTGCACTTTGGATACGACGCGACGTTATGCTTGTGTTGCCCTGGTGTCTTTCTTCCAACTCTTATTTACAGCGGCATTTGCTCAGGAAGTTCCGGGAGAAGCGCCTCGCCCTTCCGCGATGCAGGTCGCGCAGTCGGCGAATGGATTCACTGCCCACAACGACCGGGAACAGCTGGAGGTCACGGTGTGCAATGGCTCTGTCATTCATGTGACGGGCCGGCCGCTCGATGTGCCACGGCCCCATGAGTCGCAACCGTGGATGTTGGCGGCCGCTGACGCTTGCCCGGGCACCTCCTTCCAGTTCGCAGAATCCAAGGGAATCGTGACACTCACGACCACGCAGCTGGTGGTCAACATGCCGGAACGCGACGGCAACCTGACGATCAAGACCGTGCAGGGTGAGACCTTGACGCGGGAAAGGCCCAATCTGCCGCGCACCTATCAGCCCTCCAGTGCGGCCGGCCTCCTGCATGTAGAGGACCGGTTCAGCCCCGATGCGACGGAGGCGCTGTATGGACTGGGCCAGCATCAAAGCGGCATGTTCAATTACCGCGGCAGCGTTGTCGAACTCGGCCAGAACAATACCGATGTCGCGATTCCGCTTCTGGTTTCGAGCAAGGGCTACGCCATCCTCTGGAACACTGCTTCATTCGGCTATATCGACAATCGCTTTCCGCTGGAACTGAACCTTGAAGCCATGGCGGTGCCGCAAATTGATTACTACATCCTCTACGGGCCGCAACTCGACAACATCATCCATGAGTACCGCTCGATGACCGGCCACGCGCCGCTTCTGCCGGAGTGGGCCTATGGATTTTTCCAATCCAAGGACCGCTACAAGACGCAAGCTGAGATTCTCTCGATTGCGGCAGAGTATCGCTCCCGCCATATTCCCCTCGACGCCATTGTGCAGGATTGGTACTGGTGGAATGAGGGCGGCAAGGGCGACCCGGTTTTCAATTCCGGGTATACGGATATTCCCGGCGAGCTCAAGACGCTCCACGACGAGCACATACACGCCATGATCTCGGCCTGGGCCATGATGGACTCAACCTCAGAGAACTTCAAACAGATGGTCCAGAAAGGCTATGAGATTCCGAACACGCAGGTATACGACCCCACCAATCCCGCCGCCCAGGATTTCTTCTGGAACCAGTTTGTGGGCAAGCTCTTTGCGCAAGGTTGGGACGCGTTCTGGCTCGACAGTTCTGAGCCCGAAGAGGCCTGGCCGCACGTGGGCGACGCGATATTGCGCGACAAGCAGCTGACCATTGGCAGCGGCCTGGAGTACACCAACATCTTTCCGTTTATGCATACTGCCGGTGTTCAGGAGCGCTGGAAACAGGCGAATCCCGATAAACGGGTTTTCTTGCTGACGCGCTCGGCATTCATGGGCCAGCAACGCGTGGGCGCTACGGTATGGTCGGGTGATGTATACAGCAGTTGGTGGGCTCTGCGCCGGCAGGTTCCCGCGGGCCTGAACTTTGCGCTTTCGGGATACCCGTACTGGACCACCGACATTGGAGGATACCATCCCCTGAACTATGCGCAAACGCTGCCGCCGGGGTACCAGGAGCTTTATGCGCGCTGGTTCGAGTATGGCGCCTTTTGCCCTGTTTTCCGCACGCACGGGCACAGGGATCACAATGAGCTTTGGACATACGACCAGGTCTACCCGGCGCTAGTAGCGGTTGACCGCTTGCGCTACCGCCTTCTGCTCTATGTGTACTCGCTGGCCTGGAAGGTCACCGATGGCGACTACACCATCCAACGTCCGCTGGTGATGGATTTCCGTGACGATCCTGCCAGCTGGGAGATTGGCGACCAGTTCATGTTCGGCCCGGCCATTCTCGTCAGCCCTGTGCTCACCGAGCATGCCACGTCGCGCCCGGTATATCTGCCGGGCCATGCAAAGTGGTACGACTTCTGGACGGGGGAGCAGACCACTGGTGGGACATCGATCACAGTCCAGGCGCCGCTTGATCGCATTCCCCTGGCTATTCGAGCGGGCTCGATCCTGCCGCTTGGTCCGGCCATTGAATACACACGCCAGTCAGCCGACCCGATTGAATTGCGCATTTACCCCGGGGCCGACGGCGATTTCACACTCTATGAAGATGAGGGAGACAGCTATCGCTATCAGCAGGGGGCACACGCCACAATTCCCATTCACTGGGATGACGCGTCGCGAACCCTGAGCATTGGAGCAAGGGAGGGAAGTTACCCGGGCATGACGCAGAACCACACATTCGATGTTGTGATCGTGGCGGCGAAGCATGGAGCCGGGGCAGAAGCCACCGCCGCTCCCGACAAGACGATTCACTACTCGGGCGCACGCGTCGAGGCAAAACTCTGAGCGTCCGTTTCAGGTTCGTTTCTATTGTCCCGTTTGTTTCAGGATTTGATCGGCGAGGTAATTGGTGACTCGCGCTTCATCCTGGAGCTTCTCGATGTAAGCCGTCTGCAATAGTTGCTTCTGGGCATCGTGCAGGTTCTGATGAATCGACTGCCGCACGTTGGGATCGCTGAGCAATCGCTGCCCGGCCGGCTCACGCGCAATCAGTTTGTAGATGGCATAGCCGGCGATCTTGTGGCCGGGGCCCGAATCGTAGACGGGGATCACATCGGTAAACTGATCGGGCTTCAGCTTGTTGATCACGTTATAGACTTCCGGGTCAGAACGTAGCGCCGACTCAGCGATGAACCCCATATCGCCGCCGCTTGACGCCGTGCGCGAATCTTCTGAGAAATTCATGGCGACAGTCGCAAAATCCTGGCCGCTCTCCAGCCTGCCATACAACGCGTCGATTTTCTTCTTCGCATCGGCCTCGCCCGATGCCTTGTTGTCCTGCAGGTTCCCGGCCTGCTGGGCAGGCGCCGTCGTCACCGCGATTTGCGCCAGGTGATATTCCGGCTCGACCACATTGAAGTCGGATTTGTGCTGGTCGTAAAAGCTCGCAATCTGGGCATCGGTAATATTGATCTTCGACTCGATCTCTTTGTTCAGAAGCTTGGTCTCGGTCAGTTGGCGGCGAATCTCGCGTTTGAAGTCGTCCAGTGTGAGGTTGCGCTGTTTGAGCATACTGTTGAATTGCTCTTCGGTGTAGGGCGCCTTCATCTCGGTCAGCCTTGCATTCACGTCCTCATCGCTGGCGGTCAGATTCATCTTGGCGGCGCGCTGCTGCAGAATCTCTTCCTGGATCATCGTGTGCAGCACATTGAGCCGCCGGATATCTGCTTCCTGTTCTGAAGGCTTTTGCGGATTGTCTCCCAGGCTGATCTGGTAGTTTCTTTCGAGATCGGCTCTCAGGATCTCCTTCCCATTGACCGTCGCGACGACATCTGCCGACGGCGGACGATGACAGCCGGCCAGGGCCGAGAAAAGGGCGGCGCTCAAAAGCAGATAAGCGGGAATAGCGAAACGCGAGCGGAAACTTGATGCGGCTTGCAAGTTAGTTTCTCCTGCGGGGCTTGCGGGCGCCCCGGCATTCAAGAATAAATTGCGCAACCAGCGCCCTGAAAGTCCCGGCGTGTTATTTGCCGGCGCCAGCCGCCGTGCTTGAACTTGTCTGTGCCTGCTGCACCGGAGGCTGCTCACCCGCAGCACGCAAGGCGCGATCGATCGCCAACCATACCTGGTCCTGGGGCAGGGCACCGTTGATGCGCTCCCCATTCACAAAGAGCGCCGGCGTGCCCTCGATCCCCAGGCTTTCGGCTTCCTTGGCTGAGGCCCGAATCTGCGTTTCATCCTGTTTCGCCAGGCAGGCGTTCAGGCGGGTTTCGTCGAGTTTGCCAAGCGTACCTTCCTGCCGCGCGATACGGTCCAGGGCCGCGAAGCTCTTGGATGGATCGCGGTCTTCGCCGCTGATCTCCTGCCCATGTCCGTGCAAATAGTCCACATAGGTCCAATACACGTCACCGCTTTGCACCGCGAGGCAATTCGCGTCCACCGCGGCGTGCATCGCCCAGGGATGCAAATCAGTGAGCGGATCGTCCTTGTAGACGAATCGGACCAGGTCCTTGTAGTGCGCCAGCGTTCCCGGAAACAGCTCTTCATGCATGCGCGCGCAGAATGGGCATTCCAAGTCGTCAAAATTGATCACCGTCACCTTTGCCCCTGGATTGCCTCGGATTGGCCTCCCGTCAACGGGGATAGCATCAGCCGGATCTTTGGTCAGGTCAAAAGTGTCCAGGTGAATCAACTTGGTATTGTCGGGCGAAATCAAAAAGTTGATGACCTGAGATTTTGAGCCTTTCCCGATGGTGACAGGCAGAGTTTCATAGCCCGCAAACTCACTTGGCTTGCGTGCCCCGATGGTGAGGCTGTAGTCGGGAGGCAGTTCGTACTGGGAGCGGACGAGAACCTCAATTCGGCGATCAAGCACGGGATCGGGCGCCGACGTCGAAGGGTTTTGGGCCTTACAACCTACGGTCAGGCCGGCAAGAAGAAGGCCGGCCATAATACGGCGATGCGGCAATGTGATTTCCTCTCAGGAAAGGATACTCCAGGCGGCCGCGTTGCGGGCGCTCGGTTGCGTCTATTTGCTGGCCGTAATCGATGGACGCAGGCGCTGCTGAAATGGCATCAAACTGCCAATCCCGCCGCAGTTACGGCTGGGTCGAAAAAGAGGAACCTGCCCTAATAGGCCGGCGGCAGCGTGGGGTCGCGGAAGACGGAGTTGGCGCGACGGATGTCGCCTACGGCGCCGAAATTCGCGAGGGTAAAGCTGTAGAGCCACTGGGTTTCGTCGCGGCTGGTCGATCCGATGGTGCCCAGCTCAAACCGGCGGTAACCGACGGCCAGCCCGCAGCAATTCCAGTTGTAAACTGCCTGAATGCCCCCGTATTGTACCTGGTGCTCGACGTAGTCGTAGCCGCCGTTGACCGCAAGATTAAACCCATCGCCGGTGGGTTTTCCGATCTCGAGGAATGGCTGAATCTGCTGGCTTTTGATCGTTGACGGTACGCCGCTGCTTTCGCGTTCATCCACCGCATTCAAAAGCGCGTGGCCGATTCCCAGAGTTGTGCGCCCAAAGCTATAGCCGGCGAACAGGTTGTTTGCGGCGAACTGGCCGGCGATTGAATCGTAGTCCACATCCCATTCAACGCGCAGGTTGTCGATCGCTTCGAAGCGCAGGCGCGAATCGATCGGCGCGATGTTGCGCGGCGAAGTCAGGAAGGTGGGCGCCATCAAGTCCAGCGTGGCATCAATGACATTGCGCCGTCCCGGAATGAGCGCTCCGCCGAAATTTGGATCGATAAAGTATTCCTGAGCAATCCTCCAGCTCGCCCATTCACGCGGGGCCGCGGGGCAAGAGCCTGTGCCGGTCTCTTCCTGATCGGTATCCTGGCTGTCTTTGTTGCAGGGCTGCTTGTCTGTGGGCCGCAGATAGAACCGCTGGGTGAGCGAAAAGCCGCCCTCATTCACATCGGTCGCCACATCCGTCGTGTCGAAGAGGAGCACGTTTTGCGCCTTCGCACCGATCCCGGTCACAAAGCGATAGTTGAACTCGGATTCCACAACGTGGCGCAATTGCCTGTGCCAATGAGAAAGATTGAAGTCACGCTCCAGTGCCGGGGGCCGGAGGTCGATGGATGCTTCGATGTCCCTGCGATTGACCGGGTCATGACTGATCGTCGGAGTGAGGTTGGAGCCAGACAGGGTCGGGGTCTGGCTGATCGTATAAGCGGTGTAGCGTAACGCCGCCTCGGGAACAATGCTCCACCCACCGGCGTTTATCGGCATCGAGAGATGTGGATAAAAATCCAGCCGGCCGACGTTTCTGGAATGGAAGAGGGGCTCGGAGCGGTTCAGATAGCCCATTGAGGATCTCAGGCCCCACGAGAGCGGCGAATTGCCCAAGGGACGATCGAGCACGTCATAGCGGAGAAGGGGCAAGCGCAAAATCTTGACCTCGTTGCCGTTTGCCGTGCTGGCGAACGATTGGAAGCGGTCGAGCCAGAGAGAGGGAATCCTGCCGTAATGGTTGTGACTCAAAACGATTTCGCTGGAGACCTCTGAGCTGGTGGCCTGCGAGTAGTTGTCGTTGAATACTAGCCTGTAGACGTAGCTCGAAAGATACTCCATGGAACCGGCAATGCGAGTTTGCGGTGACAGGTCCTTGCGCCCCAGGATTGATACATCGACCCCGCCCTGGTTCACAAGTTGATTCGTCACTTGCCCGGTCTGCGTGTCGGTCATCGGCTCTTCGATGCCGCGGTCGAGCAGCGCATTCCAGCGCGCAATCACGTGGTCAAGCCCTGGCCCCTTGTAACGAAAGTCGCCGTTGGGCGCCCAGCCGCGCTTGCTGAAATACTCAGCCCCGATCACCGTATCCATGCTGCGGTTGATTGCCCAGTACACCTGTTCGCCCAAAGTGAAGCCGCGAATGGAAGAGCCGATGCTGACAACAGGCGTTAGGAATCCGCTGACCCGTCCGGTATCGTTGGCCGGGTGATGCAGGTATGGCAAATAAAATACCGGCAATCCGAGGAATTCAAAAAACGCATTGGTCGTGGACGCGTTTTTGTCGTCCAGACTTATGGCGTGTGCGATGACTCGCCAATCCGGGTGAGGCAGGCGGCAATTCGTAATCGATCCATCAATCACTTTGAAGCTGCCTTCACCCAACTGCAGCAGAACCCGGCCGGAGAAGAGCAACGGGGTGGGTGTTGAATACACAAGCGAATGGCCCACCGTCCGCACGCCTTGCGATCCACTGACGTTGTAAAAACGTGCGGTATGCACGTTGAGCCGCATGTTGCCTTGCGTGGCTTGGATGAGGACGTCGTTCGGGCCGCCGGTCACCTGCAGATGGCCGTCGGCATCCAATTCAGTCGAGACCCGGTTGTAGACGATCTTGTCGGCGCGAATAACATAGTCGAGGTAGTGGGCAACTACGTTGCCTTCCAGTGTGAGTGTGTCGCCCGACCACTGCTGCCGCAACGCCTCCCACTCCACGGGCGTTCCGGTTGAAGGCGCAGGTTCGGGCACGGCAACCGGGATCATCTCCTGTCCGGGATCGTCGGGCAGTGCGTTCGGATTTGGGGAAGCCGGACCCGCCGCCGCGCCGTTCGTCTCACCTTGCGCCGCAGGTGCCGCATTGGTCAACGTCTGCGCACTCAGTTGCACGTGACAGACGAGTAACACCGTGATAAACACTAGATAGCGAGGACGCATCCCAGAACCATCACCGCTGTAAGGCTCAGCATAGCAAAGCCAGCTGCATGGATTAGGACTTGCACCACGCTGCTCTGGTAACTTATAGAACTCGGTTTGATCGCACGCCCACAGGCCTCAGCCCCGTGGCTGCCCCCACTTCTCTCCGCGACCATCGTTCCCTGGTTCATCGGCAGCCGTCGTGCCCTCCCGCGCTCATGGCGGCAGGGGGCACGGTCGATTTCAGCAGGGCAAGCCCACGAACAGGTTTCGCCACCGCAGAAGGGACAGAGGAACTTTGAGGACATCGGCCAGCACAGCAGAAAGCCTCTTTCCTTCATGGAAAGAGGAGGTCAACCGGCGGGTCGCCGCCCACATGAGCCATAAAGGGCACGGGGCAGCGCAGGCTCCCGCGGCGGTCGCGAACAAATCAGCGGCCGGTCGCGCCGCACAAGCTGCGGCTCGGGTAGCCGCGCGCTATGCCAGCGCACCCAGCTACAGTGAGATGCTTGCCCGCGAAGCCCTCGCCGCGGCACAAGCCGCTGAGGCCGCTTCGAGGGCCGCCCAGCACGCGCACGCCGCCGCTCAATATGTTCTCGCAGGACTCGAAGCTGCCTCCGCCGCAAGCTCGGAGTGGGATCTTCAGGATGTGGCGTCGCATGGCTCCGAATTTCAGTCCGATAGCGTAACGAATTCTGTTGGGGCGGCGCCTGCCGGCCTTATCCTTGTTCAGGAAGAACCTCCTATGGCGGAGCGGACTGTGCACGGTCAGAATGACCAGGCTGCCGCCGCTACGGCGACCTCCGGGAAACTGCGCGATGGCGGGCCGGCGATCATCGAGGCCCACGAGATCGACAAAATCGAGCACTCTTCCCCGGCACCACTCCTTGAGAACGCCGACTACCTCGCAGCGACCGAGGTCGCAGAGCCGATCTACGCCAACCTGATCCAGTTCCCGCGCGAGGTTGTGGCCACGCGCAAATTGCGACCTCGCCGCATTGAGGGCCCTTTGGCAACCGCAGCCCCCGGAGTTCAACTGAGTATCTTTGAGGTGGACCCGGGCTCAATGGCGGCGCAGCCGGCTTTGGCCGCCGCCGAAGAGCCTCTTGCTCCGGCCTGGATGCGCGAAGAATGGGCCGGGATCCAAGTGGAGGAACATCCTCAGGAGACCCTCGCCGAGGAGCCCGAACCGCTCGCTGTCCGGGAATCGGCGATTCAGTTGGCGTCTCTCAGCCGGCGCCTTCTGGCTCTCGTCATGGATGCAACCTTGGTCACTGGTGCCGCTCTTGCCCTGATATCACCGGTCCTGCGCTATGCAAAGGTGCTGCCTTCTCTGCACACGCTCGAACTCATCACGGTCATCGCTCTGCTGCTGCTCGGTGCAGCGTATCAGTCGCTCTTCCTGATTTTTGCGAGCGCCACGCCGGGAATGTGGTACGCCGGGATGGCTCTCAGGACACTGGAGGAGCAGATCCCGAGCCGACGCCAACGCTGCGCACGACTGTTGGCGCTGCCCCTCTCGATTCTTCCACTCGGCCTGGGATTGGCCTGGTCACTCTTCGACGAGAACCATCTCACATGGCATGACCGGCTGTCAGGGACGTATCTGCGAACGCGATGAGCCGGAGCTGCGACCTAAGGCTGCAGGCCGGGAAACTTAGAGCGAACCCCTGTCTGTAGCCCGGGCAAAACCGATCCGCTTTGCCTACTCTAGATGCCTTGCGGCAATCGCCGTCATCGCGCTCACGCCCGCTCCAATCAACGCAGTGCCGTCGTCCGGCTCCAGAATCTCCAGCGAGAAGCTTTGCAGCGGGCTCATGCGGACCATGCTCTCCAGATAGGTGCGCAGGAGCGGCAGCTCCAGAAAGCCCACATTGTGCCCGGTGAAGTAAAAGCGGCCGGGCCCGGCAAGATGAATAAACGAGGCTGTGGCTGCCGCCAGCGCGCGGTGCCACAGCTCAACAAACTCGCGACAGCGTGCATCGCCTTTCTTCGCGTTGGCAAAAACTTCTTCCGGCTCCAGGTCCAGAAAGCGCAAGCGCATGGCACGATAGCCCATGATGCCTTCCAGGTGACCGCATCCGCCGCAGCCGCAGTACTTTTCTTTCGGGTCGAGGCTCACGGTAATGTGTCCTCCCTCCCACACTCCGTCCACGTAGGGCCATCGCCCGTAGCCAATCCCGTTGCCAATGGTCCATACGCGCGTGAGCTTGTCGAGCCGCCCGCGCGTCGAGGCTACACCGGCGGCGATGGCGTCGGCGTCGTTGGCGACATGGACGGGCGTCGCAATGCCGCGATCCGCCAGAGCTTTTCCCAGATCCTCGGCCAGGCGCATGCCTTTCAACTGATTCAAATTGGGCGATTCTTCCACCACGCCTGCTCGCACGATGCCCGGAACCGCGATGCCGATTGCGGTCAACTGCGTTGTGCCGCGGCGGCTCAGTGTGACGATGTGCCCGGCGACAATCTCAATCAGCTCGCTGGCAGGCATGGCCGCCAAAGCTTCCTGTGTGTCAGGATCCTCGGGATAGCGAAGCAGGTTCCCCGTCAATCGTTGATCTTCAAGCACGCCGCTTACAACGTGTTCGGTAATGACAACGCCGATGGCCGTGGCCATTATGCCCTCCTGGGGATGGCGAGAGGTGTTTCGCGTCGCGCCACGCTTTTCCAGCACAAGACCGCGTGCGGGGACGGCTTGTGCTTACTCGCTCTGGTATTGGTGCAATCGCCCGAGCCCGTTGAAAGCCGCCACTTTATAGCACTCGGCGAGCGTCGGGTAGTTGAAGACGGCATCAATGAAATAGTCCACCGAGCCATCCAGCGCCATCACCGCCTGGCCAATATGCACCAGTTCGCTTGCACCCTCGCCGATAATATGCACGCCAAGCACCTTGCGTGTGTCGCGATGGAAGATCAGCTTCAGTCTTCCCGTAGTGTCTCCGCGGATTTGTCCGCGCGCTACCTCGCGGTAGTAGGCCATTCCCACTTCGTAAGGCACATCTTCGCCTGTCAGTTGCTCTTCGGTCTTGCCGATGAAACTGATCTCAGGAATCGTATAAATACCATACGGATAAAAACTGGGATTCGACGTGGCCGCATGGTCCTCGAAAGCTCGTGAAGCGGCAATCCGTCCCTGCTCCATCGAGACGGAGGCCAGAGAAGGGAAGCCAACGACGTCTCCTGCCGCAAAAATGTGAGGCACCTTGGTCTGGTAGTTCTCATCGACGGCGATGCGCCCGCGCGAGTCCGCCTCCAGCCCCGCCGCCGCAAGATTCAGGTCGTCCACATTGCCTTGCCGGCCCACCGCGTAGAGCAAGGCCTCGCCTGAGACTTTTTTCCTGCTCATCAGGTTGGCCACCACAGTGCCCGGCGTCGCCTCTTCAACGCTCTCCAGTTCCTCGCCCAATCGCATGGTCACGCGGCTGTCGCGCAAATGATAGCTGAGCGCCTCGATAATCTCCTGATCAGCAAACTCGAGCAGGCGGTTGCGTTTTTCAATTAGCGTCACGCGCACACCCAGCACCGCGAACATGCAGGTATACTCCACGCCAATCACGCCGCCGCCCACGACGATCAAGGTTCTGGGCAAGGCTTCCAATCCAAGGATCTGATCGCTGTTGATGATCGTCTTTCCGTTGACCGGCACTTTAGGCGACGTGGCGGGCTTGGTGCCCACGGCGATGATGATTTCGTCAGCTTCAAGTGTGGAATCGGCCTGCGGGCCTTCGACGCGCACCTGGTGCGGGTCAGTAAACTTCGCGATGCCGTGCACGACGTCAATCCCGTTGCGCGACAATTGCGCCTCGGTCACATCCACTTCTGTCTTGATCACGGCCTGGACGCGAAAGGCCAGGTCTGCCATGGTGATCTTTTCCTTGACCCGATAATTCACGCCGTAGATGCTGCGGTAGTTGTAGCCGGAAAGATGGAGCACCGCTTCGCGCATGGTCTTGGAAGGGATTGTGCCGGTATTGATGCATACACCACCCACGACCGCGCGTGCCTCGACGACAGCTACGCGCCTGCCCATCTTGGACGCGGCGACCGCGGCTCGCTGTCCCGCGGGCCCGGAGCCGATCACGACCAGGTCATATTTAACCGCGCTCATCCGTGACTCTCTCCCGGTTTGGATGCGTTTTCAGGGATTACCGAAATGACGGGCCAACCTCGCCCAGGGGACGGTTCTCATTCCAGAATAAATGTATCGGAAGCCTGCGCCCGAAAGATGAAGATTGGGGTGAATTTCCAGAGGGTGAGGAGGCGTGCCTGGTCGTGGGACAATGCGACCGTTTTCCAGGCGGGCAGTTCCGGAGAGTGTTTTGGGATCACTCACCGGAACCGCAGATCTGTCGCCCGCCTGAGTCAAACCTTGAGCGATCTGATCAAGGACCGTAGCAGTTTCAGAGATGGTGTATCCGCATTCAAGGCTTTAAAGCCGGCGCGACCAACAGGGAGCGACGACCTTAGCGATCGCATTGACCGGACACAGGTTCTCTGAAAGTGCTCTAGCCGACTGCAGTGCGCAGCTTATTTGGCCGCGCCGGATGCGCACTTCCAGTCAATTTGCCTCCCCTCTGCGATTCTTCCTCAAGCCGGAATTGTCGCATTATGCCGTCCAGCTCGGAGGCCAACGAAGTCAGGTTCTGAAGGGCCTGCACCGCCTCTTCGGCGGCCTGCGAGTTTTCCGTCGCCAGCTGCGAAATCTGCCCTGCGGAATCCGAAATCTCGCCGGCAGCGGATGTCTGTTCGGTTGCAGCCGTGGCAATCAAGTTGATCTGTTGCTCCACGCGCTTCGACGCCTCGATGGTTGCCTCGAGGCTTTGCCGCGCATTCAAAGTCTCCTGCATGCCGGTCTCGACCGCGGCGCGGCTTTCGGCCATCACGTGCAGAGTTTCGCGCGTCTCCTCCTGAATGCTGCGAATGGTGCCTGCAATCTCCTCGGTAGCGCTCTTGGTGCGCTCCGCCAGCCTGCGCACCTCGCCCGCCACTACGGCGAATCCGCGGCCATGCTCGCCGGCGCGGGCAGCTTCGATTGCCGCATTCAGAGCCAGCAGGTTGGTTTGCTCGCTGATCTCCTGGATGACATTGACCACTTTGCCGATCTCCTGCGAGCGGTCGGCCAGCGATGTCATCTTATCTGCCACGGTCCGGGTGGCTGCTGCGATTTTTTCCATCGTCGCTGTCGCCGCCTGCATCACGGTCCCGCCCCGATCGGCTGTCTCAGCCGATTCGCGGCTGGCTTTGGCCGCGCTTTCCGCATTGTGGCTGATCTCGCCTATCGTTGCCGTCATCTCCTGTGCCGCCGCGGCGATCTGGTTGATCTTGCCCGATTCAGTGCGGGCATTGCCTGCACTCTGCACGGCGCGCGTGCTGATCTCGGTCGTCGCGGCAGAGAGAGTATCGGAGCCTTGCGCCACCGCCTGGATCACCGACCGCATCGATTCTGCCGTACGATTCAAAGCATCGCCCAGGCGCCCAATTTCATCGGTTCCCGTGACCTGGATGTAGGCTGTCAGGTCTTTCTCTGCCAGCCGTTCGAGCATCTCGGTTCCGCCCTTGATCCGCGGCGCCGTCACGCGCGTCAGCACGACTCCGGTTATGGTGCACAAGACGACCAGCAGAAACGTCATCCACAGACTCACCCAGGTACCGCTGCGTCCTGCCGCTGCAGCCGCATCGGCGCTCTGCAATCCATGCTTGATATTCAGATCAGCGTCCGCATTAATCGCTTCCAACGCCGCGCCGTAGAGTGCGACCGTAGACTCAGCTCCGAGAACATCCAATGCCTCGCCTGACTTGCCAGCTTCGACCAGCGCGTAGCCGCGATTGCTAGTCTCTTTGTAACTGGCAAACGTTTCCTGCATCTTCTGGTAGAGCTCTCGCTCTCCCCCGTAACTGATGAGCGGCTCGTAGTTCTTCATGCTGGTTTCGTAGTCCTGGATCGCTTTATCGCGTTGCGCCGAATGGTCTGCGACGCACTGGCGCGCCTGGCAGAGCATGAGGTCCAGATCCTCTCGGCGCAACGTGTTCATGGCCGCCCGGCCCTGCGAGAGCTGAATCACCGAGGGAAACGCATTCTCTCGAACATCGACGGATTTGCTCACAATCCCACGAAGCGCGATGTAAGTCAAAAGCCCCTGCAAGAGGCAAAGGCCCACAACAATTCCAAAAGCGTAAGTGAATTTGTGCGAAAGACTGATGTTGCGAATCACCGACATAGTCGCTCTTCCCTTCTGGCAATGGGTTCATTGAACCTATCGGCGGAAAGGAGCAGTTCTTGAGAATCCAGGTGATCTGGCGAACGGGGCCGCATTGATTTCCAGAAATATCCCCGTCTGTGTCTAGAGCAGCTTGGACATCACGATGCAATGACATTCCATGCCGGGATGGAGCCTTTGCGACGTTTTGAATGCCTCGGTCCCTGTCTCGACAAATCCGAAGCGGCGGTAAATGGGCAGCAGTTCAGGACGCAGGCTAAGCACCGTGATATCGAGCGCCACGCATCCCAGCCGACGGAAGCGATCTTCGGCTTCCTGCACCAGACGCCTCCCCATACCTCGCCCCTGGCGCGCGGGGTCAACTGCGAGCATGCCCAAATAGCCGTGGTTTTTACGCTTCTCGATGTACACCGACCCGAGCAGTTGGCCGCGATCGTCTTCCGCCACCAGTACGGTGCCCTTCGCCATCATGGCGGTCAGCCGCTCTTCATCGGTCCGCGTGCCATCCAGAAAGGTCTCCACGGAGAATGCCGCGTTGATCAACCCGATCAGCCGCGGCTGATCATGAGTCGACGCCTCACGGATACGAATACTTTGCCCTTGACTGGTGCTTGTGCGCTCGCTCATGCAGTGTTGGCTATTGTGGATGCGTCTGCGCCCACGTCTTGTATTCATTCAGCACGGCGATGCCTTGCGTGTTGAACCAGGAATAGCCATTGCGCCGCTCCAGGCTCAGATCGTTCACGTCGTCGTGAATGGTCTTGTCGCGATCGCCGAAGATGGGCTTGTCGGTGCCGATCTGGTAGTACCGGGACCAGATCGGTCCCGCGCCGGCGGCCGCTACCAGCTTGCGTCCCTCGGGACTGCGGCGGTCGGCCATGAAATTTCCGCTGCCGTAGCGATAGCCGGTGATCTCCACCTTCGTGAACCACGCGCACGCGGCATGAACCGCTGCAACCTCTGCCGGCGTGGGAGCCGGCAGGCTCATGAAGTACTCGACGATCGGGAAACTCTCATCGGCTGTCAGCGAAGCCATCTCGTAGTTGCGCGCGGAGGTTGGCTCCAGCGTCAGGGCATCGTACTGCTGCGCCCAGGCTGTCTTCGTTCCGTTCTCGACGATCTGGAGCTTCAGCAGGCATTCGATGCCGCGTTCCGCGGCCGGTCCTGCCGTCTTTCCCAGCGCGGGCGGCAAGAACCTGTAGTCCGGCGCACCGTTCGCCACGTCGCTCAAAATCTCCACGGCGTGCAGCATCGCATCGTCGTTGATCGTGATCGCGTCGTGGTAGCCGCCTTCCAGCGGCCACACCTGGGGCCAGCCGCCATTAGGATACTGTGCGTTCAACAAATACTCGACGCCACGCTGCACCGAGGCGCGAAACGGCGCGGCATCGGCATCGCGATGGGCCGCCAGCAGCGCAGTGGTGACATGCGCCAGGAACCGGATCTGCATCCATGTGGAGTTATTGTCCAGCGTGGCGATGTAGTGCCAGTTCGGATCCACTGGCTTGTCAAAATCCGCGGTGCCCGGAAGGCGGTCGAGGTTGTCGGAGTCATACAGGTCGCCCGGCGCGCGCGGCTTGCTGACAATGTCGATGTTCTTGCTCCAGCCGCCATCGGGCACCTGCCAGGTGACCATGTTCTGCGCAGCCTTGATCGCCTCATCGCTGGTCCACCACTCCGGCGCATGATCGGCACGCAACGCGAACATTCCGCGGCCCGCCGACGCATGCTTCGGATTGTTATTGCCGGCGGCCTTCTGCTCATCGGCCAGCGTCTGCTTATCGATCGCCTTCTGTTTTTCTGAGCGCTCCAGATACTGGAGCCATGCTTTCTGCTGCTTTTTCGGCAGGGTCGCAATGCGTTCGCGTGTGACTGGCTTGGCGATCACGTTCATGCCGATCATTTTGGCTGAACAGGTAGGAGAAAAGCCCGGGGCTGCGAGCATAGCCATGAGCAGGAAAAGAGCAGATCGGCTGTGAGAACGCATGGTTCGCTTGTATCCCAGCCGATTCTTGATTGTCAATGGATGGTCTGACCACTGACATGCCGTCGTGACCTCTCTGTGACACTCAAGAAACTGTCCTATTCGCAACCCCGGATCGCGCCCAGCGCCACTACTCTCTCACACAGCGAAGAAATTCAAGCTGGAGGGAAGAATGCGGAAAACTTCTTTGTTGTTCATTCTCCTGTTGCTGGCCGCGCCGGCTTTGGCCAGCGGCCAAGATATTACCTATGCCGGAGGGACAGTTGCGTCGGTAAAAGCGGGCGCCGCCGGCTCTCTCGACCTGTCTTCCGGCACAACCCTGCGCTTCAATTCGTTAGGCGGTTCTCTCGAAGTTCCCTACGCCGCCATCCGTTCCTATCACGCATCGAGCGAGGTGGCAGTTCACCTCGGTGTGGCGCCCACGATAGCTGTCGGCCTGGTAGCTGCGCGCAAGCGCAATCACTTTGTTCGTATTACCTACCAGGACAGCAATCACGTCACGCAGGTTGCGGTCTTCCAGGTGCCCAACACCATGCTCCGCTATCTCATGCCTGCCCTTGAATCACGGGCCCCGCAGGCGCACTGCACTCCGTGAAAGAGCGAAACGCAGTTTGCGGCGGTGCGGGCGAAACCTGAGCCAGCCGCGCCATGCTTCCGGTATAGTCTTTCCCATGAGACACGCGGCTTCCCTCCTCGTCGTCGCCTTTTGGCTCGCCTGCCTTCCGGGCGCTTTCGCGCAATCCGGCGCCATGCCGCCCATGGACGACATGAAGCCCGTGCCGCCGCCCGATCAGCTTCCCGCTCCCATCAAAATGTCGGGCATCGGCAACTCGCACATCACCATCAAGGCCACGCCGGAAGCGCAACAGTGGTTCGATCAGGGCTTGAGCCTGCTCCACGACTTCTGGGATTACGAGTCAGCGAAGGCGTTTGAGGAAGCGATTCGCAAAGATCCCAACTGCGCCATGTGCTATTGGGGACTTGCCCAGGCAGAGCAGTTTCGGGGCGGTCCCGGCCAGGAGTACAGCAAACGGGCTCTCGAACAGGCCGTCAAGCTTGAGCGCAAAGGGAGCAAAACCGATCGCCTTTACATTGAGGCCGCAGTCGCCGAATCGAAGGAAGAATCGGGCAGCGACCACTCCGGCTCTATCGCGATCTATCGCCAGCTCGTCAAAATGGAACCACACGACATCGAGGCGCGCATCTTTCTCGCCAACGCAGTTGGCGACGGTTTCGACGACAAAAGCGAGCCCAAGCCCGGCGAAAAAGAAAAGATAGCCATCCTCGAGAGCGTGTTGAAAGACGCGCCCAACGACTCCGCTGCCAACCATTACTGGATTCACGCGATGGAGCCGAGCAATCATCCTGAGCGCGCCATTCCCAGTGCGGCGCTCCTGGCCAGCCTCGCGCCGACCAGTGGACACATGGTCCACATGCCCGGCCATATCTACTATCGCGTCGGCGATTATGCCAGCGCCGATCGCTGGTTCACTGCCTCAACGGAAGCCGACGAGCGCTACATGCGCGAGCAGCACGTGAGCGTCGATGACGACTGGAACTATGTCCACAACCTCATGTACGGCATCGCCAACCTGATGGAGCAGGGCCGCCTCGAAGCCGCCAACGCGCTCTCCGATCACCTTGCCGGCGCCCGGGGACAAGTCTCTGAGTCTCTGTATATCTGGAGTGCGCGCGACCAGATCAGCCGCGTCAGCCGCCGCCTCCCCGTCGCGCTGCGCATCGGCGACTGGCCCGCGGTGAGCGCCATGCTCGACCAGGCCCAGCTTGCACCAGGCGACAAGACCACAAACCTGCGCTTTCTGCAAGCGGAGCTGCGCTGCTTTGCCATGGGCATGCAGGCTCTCGACAAAGGCGATCTAGCGGCAGCGCAAGGAGTGTCGGCCCAGATGGATGCGGGATTGTGGCGCGAGGGCGCCGACGAGCAGGCAGCCAACGCAGCCAAAGCCGACGCCGACAAAGCGAAGGCCGAGACCGAGAAGAAAGCCGCTGCGGCAGGCAAGGGAACTGCGCCGCAAGCTACGCCCGTTACCGATCCCATCAACCCCGACGCCGACCCGGGGCCGCTGGTCAAAACGCTCAGTGTCGCCTCAGTCGAGCTGCGCGCCGGCGTTGAGCTGCTTAAAGGCGACACCTCGCAGGCAAAGAAACTCTACGATCAGGCGATTCTCGCTGAAAAGAAGCTCGGCTACCACGAGCCGCCTTTTTATATTCGTCCCGTGGCCGAAACCGAGGCGGAAGCACTGATGCGCGCCAAAGATTATTCCGGCGCCCGCGCCGCCTACCAGAAAGCCCTTGAAGAGCGCCCCAAGTCGGGATTTGAGCTATACGGCATCGCCCGCGCCGACGAACTCGCCGGGAACGGCGCGCTCGCACAGACTGAGTATGAGACATTCCTCAAGGCGTGGCCCTCGGCGGACGCCGACCTCCCGCAGATTGCGCACGCCCGAGCGGCGCTGGGCCAGTCCAATTCGCTTGCGGCGAAGTAGCGCCGCCCGGTAAAGCGCCGGGCGGAAAACGTCAAAGGGAAGAGTAGACGACGATTCGCCTCGGGCGCTGCCGATAAGTGTGTTGTCCCGTTCTCGACAATCATTCACTTCGAGGCTAGAGTGAACGGATGCGCACATTTGTTCTTGTTTTACTGCTGACTTTGGCGTGTCTTCAATCTGACTCGCCAGCCTCATCCAGCGGAAAGCTCAAGGGCACGGTCTGCTGGCCTCTGAACTTCGCCGGAATCACAGTTAGTGTCAACACTGATTCTCAAGTTCAGCGACTGCTTGGCAAAGGTGTGTTTAGGCAAGACGAAGGTCACACGGGTGGCCGTTACTTCATCGACCTAAATCGCACGGCGACGCTTCACATTGTGGAAGGCGTTGATCAGGTTATTGAAGATCTAACGGTTACCGAAGGTGTTTCGCACAAGTTCACAATTCCCGAACAGACCAATGCGGTCAGCAAGTGGTTTGATCCTCACGAGCCCTTTGGAAATTACCACGCGCTGCAGTTGGGTTCGAGCAAAGGAATGGTCCTCGGGAATCTCGGAGAGCCACAGAGAAGGGTCACCCCTGACAAGTGGGAATACGAGTCTACCTGTGCGTGCGAAATACCGTCGTACTTGACTTTCTCATTCAAGGCCGGGCGGGTCATTCAAGTTGAACTCTCAGATGAGGAATAGGGTAGCTCTTAGCGAACCAACTAGTCAGGAATCGCGTTCCGAGTGGTTTGCCGGCTAGTCTTCCCTTTGGCGCATGTTGGCTGCCAACGCAGCACGCTCCCTGCTCGCTCCCTTGCTCCCCGCTTCAATGCACGCCTTTGCTCGCGTCCCAGACGCCCGCCAACTTGCGCACGTAGAGAATCTGCCCGATGTGATACGCGTTGTGCACGGCCACGTGCGCAATCAACGAAGCATTGTCTGCCAGTTTCTTGTCATCGGCGGCTTCTACTGCTTTCTCCCAGTCGCTCATCACCTGGTTCAGCTTCTTCACCAGGTCGTCCCACTGCACGGCGTTGAAGTCGTTGAATGTTTCGTCATTGTTTCCGTTGAAGGCGGGCGGCTTTTCGCCGTTGAATTGTTGCAGCGCGCGCATATCCCAGAACCACAGGTGATAGGCCAGTTGTCCGACGGAATGCTGCCCCGCGCCCGGCGACCACTTCGCCTGGTCCGCCGTCATTCCCGCCACGGCAACGCTGACCGGCACAAACCAGTCCTCCTGGTCGTGGGTGGTGCGCAGTTGTTCCAGCAAGACGCCACGAAGAGTGGTCGGCGGCGCATTCTTTTGTGCGGCGGCAGCAACCGCAGCACCAAGCAGAAGGATCAACACTGGAATTCTTCTCACAAAAGCCTCCTTGCAACTTTCTCAATCCACGCAGTCTACCACCGCCGCAAGCCACGGAATCCCGCACCAATCCCAGCCCGGCCCCCTCTCGTCACGAGGCATGATCTGTTGGCCTCGATTCCACTCTTCCCGATCCCGCAATTCCGCACTTGCACTTCTTCGAATTCGCTGCCCGGAGTTCCGCAGCTCCGTCACCCTGTCTCCTTGTTCCCTTGTTCCCTGCCTTCTCCTGTTCTACCCTCATAATTATGGAATTCCGCATTATCGATCTCGAGCGAGAACCCATTGAATTCGATCTGCAACTCAAGCCGGGCGCGGTCAATTTCGGCGAAGAAGCCGAGCAGCGAGGCCCTCTTGCCACCTCGGGCAGGGCCGAGGTCATCCATGAGCATCGTGGCCCCAAGGAAGTTGTCCCTGATATACGCCTCAGGGGCCGCTACGCGGGCACATTCCAGGTTCCCTGTGCCCGCTGCATCGAACCGGTCGAAATACCGCTGTCGGCCGAATTCGACCTTATCTTTCGGCCGGTGGGAGCCGACGCCGACGCCCCCGAACGCTCCATTACAGCGTCGGAGACCGAAATCGGTTATTATCAAAAAGACAGTCTGTTGCTTGAAGATGTGCTGCGGGAGCAGGTGCTTTTGTCCCTGCCGGTCAGGACGCTGTGCAAGCCGGACTGCAAGGGACTTTGCCCGCGCTGCGGAGCGAATCGCAACACCCAGCCCTGCTCCTGCGACGAGGGTCCAACCGATCCGCGCTGGGAGGCATTAACGGGGCTACGCGGCCGGATTAAGTCCTGAAGGATCAATCCCTTAAATGGGAAGCTCCCCCTCTTCATCCGTCTTTGGCGGATGCTTGCGGTCAGGGTGGGCTGGCGCAACGCTGGAACGAGGCTGCGGGGCGCAACAAGTGAAAGGAATTCCATCATGCCGAACCCGAAAAGGCGCCATTCCACGCGCCGCACTGCCAACCGCCGCGCCCACGACTTTCTTTCCGCAGTCGGGCTCAGCGAGTGCCCAAGCTGCCACGAAAAGAAGCTGCCGCACCGCGCCTGCCCCAAGTGCGGAGCCTATAAAGGCCGGGCCGTTCTGGAAGTGAAGGAAGAGAAGTAGCCGTCTCCCACGCCGATGCTTACCGAAATCGCGCTTGACGCCGTTGGTTCCGACAAGGCTCCCGAGCCTGAAATTCGCGGAGCCATCCTCGCCTGTCGTGCGCTTCCAGTGCGCGTTCATCTGGTGGGGCCCGAAACCGAGCTTCGCGATTTGCTCGACGAGCACCTCGAAGACGAAGACCTGCCTATCGTCATCCATCACGCCTCTGAGCGCATTGCGATGGATGAAAAGGCGGCTCATGCGGTCCGTTCGAAGCGCGACAGTTCGCTGCGTATTGGCCTCAAGCTAGTACGCGAGGGCAAATGCGCAGGTTTTGTGACGGCGGGCAATACCGGCGCGGCCATGGCCACGGCCAAAATGGTCCTGGGCGCTCTGCCCGGTGTTGACCGTCCGGCGCTGGCCACGCCCATGCCGACATCCAAGGGCAACCCATGCGTGCTGCTCGACGTGGGCGCTAATGTCGACTGCAAGGCTCAGAACCTCGAGCAATTCGCCGTGATGGGCGAGATGTACGCGCGTACCGTTCTCAAAATTGCGCGCCCGCGCGTCGGCCTGCTCTCCATTGGCGAAGAAGAGACCAAGGGCAACGAGCTCACGCGTGAAGCGCTGCCCCTGCTCAAAGCGCTCCCCATCCACTTCATTGGCAACGTGGAAGGCCGCGACATCTTTAACGGCCACGCTGACGTCATTGTCTGCGATGGTTTTGTTGGCAACGTGGCGCTGAAAACCAGCGAGGGCATCGGCCGTTTTGTGCGCGACGCTTTGCGGGAATCGCTGACCCGCACCGTTACCGCGCAGGTGGGCGCATTGCTCTCGCGCAGAGCCTTCAATGATTTTCGCCGCCGGCTCGATTACGCGGAATACGGCGGTGCACCGCTGCTGGGCGTGCGCGGCGTGTGCATCATCGGGCATGGCTCCTCGAATGACGTGGCCATCTACAACGGCATCCGCGTGGCGCATGAGTTCTCGCGCTCCAGTACAAACGAGCGCATCGAGCAGGCTTTCGCCGGACGCCCGAAGCACCGCACCGAACACGGCGACGAATCCGACGCCACCATCCAGTAAGCGATTCGCATGGCCAGCCAGAAAAAGCAGTCGTCAATGCCAGCCTTCGATCCGGCCGTTCTGGCGGAACTGGCTTGCCCGGCCTGCCTCGCCGATTTAAAGCTCGCCGATCAGCGCCTGATCTGCGCTGGTTGCCGCCGCGCTTATCCCATCGTCGACGGCATTCCGGTTCTCATCGTTGAGCGGGCGGAAATGCTTCTTGACCGCCAAACATAGCGACAAAGTGATCGCACTCCTCAAGGCTAGAGAAGTTTCAGAGATCCTGTGTCCGGTGAATGCGATCGTTCAGGTTGTCGCTCCCTGTGGGTCGCGCCGACTTGCATGCCTTAAATGCGGATACACCATCTCTGAAACTGCTGTAGCGCCACCCGAAGCAAGGAATATGAGAGATACAGCGCACGGTGTTTCCGAATGTGCTCTTACGGCAATTCCTGAGTTGGTGTGACCGAATGGATTTTGTGCAAGGTCGCCGCTCCCTGGGGGTCGCGTCGACTTAAGTGCCGCGGCTTTCGGATACAGTGACTCAGGAATTGCTTTAGCGCCTCTTGTAGAACGGAAACACGATCAGCAGGGCCAACCCAATAGCCGCCGCCAGTGCCAGCGCAATAAGGCTGAAGAGAAGAGTCAGATTTGGGCCTTGAGGAGGTTTTGGGGCAGGGTCTTCTTCCGGGGTGGGTGGCAGAAACTCACCGTTACTCATACTTGAGTGACTCCACCGGGTCCATCTGCGCCGCCCGGGTGGCGGGAACCGTGCCGAAGACCACCCCGACCATCGTCGCCGCCATCATGGCAATCAGCACGGACCACCAGGAGAATGGGAATGCATAATCAGTGAACAAGCGGATGGAGAAGGGAAGCGTAAGGCCAAGAATACTGCCAACTACACCTCCGGTCAGCGATATGAGCACCGCCTCAGTGAGAAACTGCAATTTGATCTCGCGCCGCGTCGCGCCCAACGCCTTGCGAATTCCAATTTCACGGATGCGCGACCGCACGGTCGCCAGCATGATGTTCATAATGCCCACGCCGCCCACTGCCAGGGTTACGGCCGCCACAAGGACCAGCACGGCAGTCAATGCATCGGAAATCTCTGCTGCCGTGGTCAGCAACTCCGTAAGCGTTTGAGCGTTGTATGCCGAGTTTGGGCGGTGCAGTCCGCTTGTTTTGATGACGTTCAAGATCTGGTCTTTGGCGGCGGGCACCTGGCTCATGCTCTGCATTGAGAAGTAAATCTGGTTCACGCGATCGGTCCCGGTAAAGTAGCGCGCCACTGTATAGGGAATCAAGACGGTATCGTCTGTAATCTCCGATTGTCCAAAGTCGTTGACCGCTTCCCTGAACACGCCGATGACCGTGAATGGAAGACCGAGGATATTGAAGGTCTGACCCACTGCGGCATCGTAACTTCCATAGCGTTGCTTGGCGAATAGCTGGCTCACCACGGCGCAGCGCGCGTGAGTCGTATCGTCAATATCATCGAAGAAGCGTCCGTCTGTAACGATCAGATTGCGGATTCTCTGATACTGCGGGCTTACGCCGAGCACTGTCGTATCTTTTTGAGTGCCGCCCGGAAAACTGAGCCGGTTATGCATGGAGAGCACGGGCGATGAATACATGATGCCGGGAACCTGCCGATCGACGGTCTTTTCGTCTTCGATCGTCAGGTAATCGTTGTAGCGGGCCCGCTCTGCCGCGGTGGCTCCTCCCCCCGCATATTCCACCTCGACCTGATTGGTGCCGATCTTCTGCAGCAGCTCCAGAATGTACTGCTTGCCGGTCAATCCAATGGTGACCACCAGAATCACTGACGCGGTCCCAATCACCATGCCCAGCGCGGTCAGCATGAAGCGCGTCTTGCTCGCCCGAAAGCTGTCCAAGGCGATCTTCATGATTTCGCTCATCAGCATGGTCCGGCGCGCGCTGATGAGCGTTTGCTCAAAGCTGCTGTGACGCCGAGTTGTTTCCGTAACCGGGTTCATCGACTTCAACTTAACAGATGCAGAAAGCCGCTTCTGCGCTTCGCGCGTGGCTGCAGCAAGCCCCTCGGAGCGCCAGGGGCGCATCCTCCTCATAGCTTACGCGCTTGTCACGGGCCTGCAAAACGCGGGCTGGAGAATCGGCGCTGTTCGCTTCCAGTCGAACTTGCCAGTTTCCTTCAGGCCAATGCGTGCCCTCCCAAGTTTCGCGAAAGCGCTGCGAGACCCTCCAACGGCACGGCCTCGGCGCGAATCTTCGGGTCGATTCCAGCTTTGGCCAGCGCTTCTGCCGCAGCCTTTTGAGAGATTCCCGCCGCGCGCAGATTGTTCGCCAGCGTTTTGCGTTTTTGCGCAAAAACCTGCCGCAGCATTCGCAGAAAACCTGTTTCTTCAACTCCCAGTTCGGCAAAACGCGGCGCAAACCGCCAGCGGAATACGCTGGAGTGTACCTTGGGCGGCGGCGAAAACGCCGCCGGCGGCAGATCAAACAGGCTCTCAACCGGCCCGTACATCTGCACCGTCGCTGACAGCACGCCATAGTCCCGTGAGCCTGGTTGAGCGGTTACACGCTCGGCCACCTCGCGCTGCACCATCAGCACTGCGAGTTCAATTGCCGCGTGGCTCGCGGCCAGCTTCAGCAGGATCCGTGAGGTGATGGCGTAGGGCAGATTCCCGGCAACACGCAGCAGCTCGCCGGCTTCTGAAGCGGCGGCGGCGAAATCAAACTGCAAAACATCCTGCGCGACGACGGTCACTCGCCCGGCATCGAATCGATCACGCAAGTCTGCCGCCAACTCGCGATCGAGTTCCACTGCCACCAGATGCCGAGCCTGCGCGGCGAGGATTCCGGTGATGGCTCCGCGCCCCGGTCCAACTTCCACCACGGTGTGCTCTGCGAGATCACCCAGCGCCGCGGCGATGCGCCGCGCGGCCTGCGCGTCCACCAGAAAGTTCTGACTGAGCTTGGGCTTGACTGGCATGTTCTGTTTCGATGGTAGTCGAAAACACGGCCTCCGCCGGCCGGCACAACTCTTCGTCGCCCATCGCATTGCTCTAAACTGAAGGAGTAGTTGCGCAATTCCTCACATCTTGCACGAGGCTCATTTGCTGATCGATTCTCACGCCCACCTTGACAGCCCGCGATACTCAACTGACCGCGAAGCCATGCTTAATCGCGCCTGGGATGCGGGAGTCGGCGCGGTGCTGGCGATCGGCATCGGTGAAGGACCGGCTGAGATGCATCACGCGCTGGAAATCTGCCGCGAATTCAACGGACGGCCCAACTCTCCTCGGCTGTTCGCCAGCGCCGGAATTTATCCACACAGCACGCGCGAAGCGGATGACAAGGCACTTGAGAAACTCGACGCGCTGCTCGCCGAGCCGGAAGTGATTGCCTGCGGCGAGATTGGCCTGGACTACTATCACGAAGGTGCACCGCGCGACGTGCAGCGCAACGGGCTGATCCGGCAGCTTGAGGTTGCGGCGGCGCGCAAGCGGCCTATCCTGATCCATTGCCGCGGGACCAATGAATCCGCCGATGCCTGGGACGATCTTTTTCTGGTTTTGGAGGAGTATTGGAGGCGAACCGGACTAGGCGGCATCATGCACTGCTTCGGCGGCGGATGGGAGCAGGCCCGCCGATCGCTCGAGATCGGTTTCCTGGTTTCGTTTGCGGGCAACCTCACGTATCCCAAGGCGCAGCCTTTACGCGAGGTGGCGGCGCGCTTGCCTTTGGAGTCGGTGCTTGTTGAAACGGACGCCCCGTGGCTCGCGCCTGCACCGCATCGCGGCCAGCGCAATGAGCCTGCCATGGTCGCGCAAACCGCACAAACGCTGGCCGATCTGCATCACCTCTCCGTTCAGGAAATCGCCGAGGCAACGACGAAAAACTTCTTCCGGCTCTTTCCAGTCCGGCAAGAAGTGCGAAACTGAGTATTGGACAACGAGCGGCATGCCGCCAGCCGTTGGAGGATCAGAAAGCCATGGCTCTCGACAACTCCTTTGACATAGTGAGCAAGGTCGACATTCAGGAAGTCCGCAACGCCATCGACCAGGCGATGAAAGAGATTCGCCAGCGCTTTGACCTCAAGGACACGCACTCAGAAGTCAACCTGGAAGGCAGCGAAGCCATCCAGCTAGCCTCAGCCAACGAATACAAGCTTGAGGCGGTCAAAGACATCCTGGCGCAGAAGCTGGTGAAACGCGGAGTCTCGCTCAAGAACCTGACCTACGACAAGATCGAGCCTGCCGCCGGACAAAGAGTTCGCCAGAAGATCAGCCTGCAGCAGGGAATCCCCATCGAGAAGGCCAAGGAAATCGTGCGCCTCGTCAAAGAATCCAAAAAGAAGGTGCAGGCCAGCATCCAGGGCGACACCGTGAGAGTCGCGGGCAAAGATCGCGACGATTTGCAGGCCATTATTGCCTTATTGCGTGGCAAGGATATGGGCTGCGAATTGCAATTTACGAATTACCGGACCAACTAGTTGGGGAGGGAGGTTCTTCTCCTCTGGCGAGAGATGGACCGAGCGTATCAAACGTTTGACGGGTCAAGCCCAAAGTCGCCTTTAGTCCAGCAAATGCTATAAAATCGGAGAACTTTGAGCACACTCACCATAGCGACGGCCAGAGAGGTCTTTGAACTGCTCCGCGAGGATCTCGTCGCAGTGGAACAGGAACTTGGCCGTGACGCCGCATCCAGCGTCAGCACCATCACTGAAATCGCCGAATACCTGCGCGAAGGCGGCGGCAAGCGCATTCGGCCGTCGTTGCTCCTGCTCGCAGCGCACCAGATGGGATTCTTTGGACAGGGCGGTATCCGCCTGGGCGCGGTGGTCGAGATGCTGCACACGGCCACGCTGGTACACGACGACATCATTGACGGCGCCGATACCCGCCGCGGGCGTCCTTCGGCCAACACGACATGGGGAAACGAAAAGTGCGTCCTTGCTGGTGACTGGCTTTACATGCAGGCCTTCAAGGTGGCGCTCGAAGAACGCAATCTGCGCGTCCTCGACTTGCTCATCGGACTCACGCAGCAGATGGTCGAAGGCGAGCTGCTGCAGATTCAAAAGCTGGGCAAATCGGTTTCCGAGGCGGAGTACTACGACCTCATCTTCCGCAAAACCGCCTGTCTGTTCTCAGTGTCGATGCGCCTTGGCGCAGTTCTGGCGGGAGCCACTGAATCTGAAGAAACCTCGCTGGCCACGTTTGGCCGCGCCGTGGGACTGGCCTTTCAAATTGTCGACGACGTGCTCGATCTTACGGCGACGGAAGAGGTGCTCGGCAAACCCGTGGCCAGCGATCTGCGCGAAGGCAAGGCCACGCTGGCCGTGATTCACGCGGCCGACCACGGCACCGCCGCCGACCGCAGAGCCATCCGTCAGGTGCTCGACGACCGCAGTTTTGAAAACGTCAGCCGCCAGCAGATTCGCGAGATCCTGGTGCGCAACGGCTCAGTGGAGTACGCCATGGCTGCCGCGGATCGGTACGCTGAGCAATCCCGCCAGGCGCTGGCGCCGTTGGCCGACAACGAATACAAGCGCGCCTTGCTCTGGGTACCCGATTTTGTTGTCGCGCGGGAGAAGTAGGCGCCGGCAAATGACCGCCAAAAATCTGCTCTACACAATTCCCGTCCCTTCGACCAGTTTCACTACTGAAGCTCACTTCGACGGTAAGGAGTCTGCGATTATTTTTTGCTATGAACGAGATAGGTCAATCCACAGAGGGATGATCAAGTTCAGGGGAATTGCAGCCATGCGAAAACGGGCAGAGCGGTGCTGCACTGCCTGGCACATCGAAGGTGCATATGACACCTTAGTTGAAATTGCCGAATCAGATTGGCTGAAAGAGATTCGCGCTGATACCAACTTGCAATGGCGGGATCGCTGGGAAATGCACCACTACATGATCTATCTTGACAGCGTCGGCTGCTTTGAATTCATTGCCGATTCTTGGGCTGTAACTTGAAGTCCATACTCGACTCCATAGACGCCGCTTGGGAGGATGGATGACCATCAAGAAGTCTGGAGAGAAATTGTGGACTGCCGTCGATGGCTACTTTGGCGATCTGCTGGCTCCGCATGACGAGACTCTTGAGGCCGTTGTTCGCGCCAATCGCATGGCCGGCCTTCCGGCCATCGATGTCTCCCCGCTGCAGGGCAAGTTTCTCCAAGTCCTCGTACAGCTGACACAGGCGAAGCGCATCCTGGAGATTGGTTTGCTCGGAGGCTACTCCACCATCTGGATGGCGCGCGCGTTGGCTAAAGGCGGCCGTATCATCTCACTCGAATTCGACCCTCGCCACGCCGAGATTGCTCGCGCCAATCTGCGCCGCGCCGGCGTTCTTCGCCGCGTCGAAATTCGTGTGGGCAAGGCTCTCAGCAGTCTTCGTAAGCTCGGCTCGGAGCGCGTCCGGCCATTCGACCTGATCTTTATCGATGCCGATAAAGAGAACAATCCGCAATATCTTCGCTGGGCGCTGAAGCTTTCGCGCCGCGGCACCGTGATTGTGATCGACAACGTCGCCCGCCACGGCACGGTCATTGAGTCGAGGAGCAAGGAGCCCGACATCCGCGGCACGCGCCGCTGCCTTGAAATGATGGCCGCTGAGCCCCGACTCAGCGCCGTGGCGCTACAAACCGTGGGACTCAAAGGCCTCGACGGCTTCGCACTCGCCGTCGTGGTTCGCTGATCACAATCTCAGGCGTCCTGCACAATCGTCCCCTGGTGATAAACAGCCTTCCATCCCTCCGCTGTGCTTTGCCAAATGGTCGCGCGCCGGGTCAGGCGCTTCTTGTCCTGCAGCAGTGTATAGGTGAGAAGAAAGGTATCTGGCCCAAGCCTCCGGCAATAGAAATCCCGCGCCTCCCACACGTCTTTGCGTGGCGCCGCTGCCCGCCGCTCCAACTCATCGAGTACGAAGCTCTTCGAGTAGCGCCGTCCCGATGCGCCGGTCTCCCAGAAATCTTCCGCCACCATTTGGTCAAAGTCGGCGCGGGTGCTTCCCAGCCCGGGTTGGTGAAAGATGGGCTCACGTGCTGACAGCGCAGCCAGCACCTCCCGCAATTCCGGCGCGGTCACCAGCCTAGGCTCCTTCGGTTGTCGCTCCATGGCAATGATCATAGCGGTATGCCGGCCGCCCACCTCCTGACCCGCAACCCGGCTCGAAAATACTCCGATGGACCTCCCAGTATTTGAGCGTAGAATTCTGTGCAAGATGAACGAGCGTCTTGAGCAGATACGAAAGCTCCTGAGCGAAGTTGAAATGGAGATGAAGGACGGCGCGCCGGCGGGGGACCGCGATTTTTCCGCCCTCGAGTTGCCGCGCATCGTCCAGCAGGTCGTTGACGACCTGCAGCCCCAGCTCACGCCGTATGACGCGGCATTTTACTGGTTCCTATTCCGGCACTCCATCGCCAGAGACGGAAGTCCTCATCTTCGCGTCAGCACGCGCCAACTGCGCACCGCCGTCGTCAAATCTTCCTATTCGCAACTGGAAGAGAGCCCGGTTTCGCTGGGCAAGGTGCAGGAGACACTGCGCGCGCTGGAAAGCATTGGCGCCATCCGCAAAGAGGGCGAGCCCAACCGCGACGGCACCTTGTATCGTGTCCTGATCCCCGACGAGATTGAAGCCTGCTGGCGCTACCGATCCGAGCGCCAGGCGGCCGAGCCGGAGCTGAAATTCCGCTTCTCAAGCCAAGACGAAGACGCCTTGCAGGAGAGCCGCATCAAAGTCTACGAGCGCGATGGTTATATCTGCCGTTTCTGCCAGAAACAACTCACGCGCTTGACGGCCACGCTCGACCATCTGAAGCCCGTTGCCGAAGGCGGCGACAACAGTTTTGAGAACCTCGTCACGGCCTGCCTCGACTGCAACACCAAAAGAAACGCGAAATCCGGCAAAGCAGCACCGCTGGCTTAGCGGCGCCGATAGCGATCCCCAGCCTCGTTGACTCGGCAGATGCGCATTGCGGTGCGTGATTCCGGCGCTAATATATCCTTATCCCGTCCGGCAAATCGCAATCAGCTTCCCCGATTCACTTACAACGGAGAGATTTCCATGGAGCCACCGAGCTACCGAGACTGGCTCGCTCAGACTGATCTTGGCGCCTTGTATGTGCGCAGCCCGCAACTTCGCGACCTCGACAAGGCAATCGAAGCCTATGGCAACAACAAGAATCCCGGCCAGCGCGACTTGTACCTCAGCCGCATTCGCCAGGCACTCGCGGTGTGGGGCAAAACCTGTCAGGGAGGCGATGCCCGCAACAGCTCCCGCAACAAGGGAGGAGCGGTCACTCGGCTCATGCAGGCTGTCATCCAGCAAAAGCAGTTCACCCAGGCCGACAAGGATGCGTTCATCTGGCAGGAGGAAAAGCGCCGCGAGCGCATGGAGGCGATCTTTCGCGGCAAGAGCGTCCTGTGGAAGGCTGGCGACCCGGTTCGCGATGCGAAGCAAGCCATCCTCAACCTGAAGTCGGGAACGCCGCCGAAAAAGATGGAGATCAAGGGAATCCTGCCCAAAAACGCTGCAGCCTACCAGCGCGATCGGGATGCGATCGAGGCGACGCAGAAGGAGCTGGCGGAGAAGAACGCGTGGTCGCGCGCCACGAGTTCGGGATTGGTCGCGGGTGGGCAGACTGCGCTGTCAGCAGGCGCAGAGGCGGTGGCTTTCAAACAGATGATCTCCGCTCTCTTCAACGGCGGCAACTCTGGCGCCGCGCTTGCTTTTCTGGGCACCAGCCTGCCCTCGCTCATCGCGGATGCTCTGCCCATCATCTCGCTCGTCAAAAGCGGCGCGCAGATGATCTACTACTGGGGCCGCGCCGCGCAGGCTCTCTGGCAGGAGTCGGAGAACCAGACTCACTCCAGCTATTTATCCGGGGCCGATGACATCGCTGCTGCGCTTAAGGCGCTGGCGCTCATGCTCGATCGCAATACCACTCAGGCAACGCTCAAAGCCTCAATTCAGACCGGGGATTTTGCGGCGCGCGGAGCGGCGCATTTTATGGATGCCGGCACAGCTTCCTCCACCGCCATCGGCGCGGTTACAAATCTGGCCAAGCTGGTGCAGCAGCTTTATCTGTTTGCACGCGAGCTTGTCGCCACCCGGCGGGCCAACAAGCTGCTCGCCTCCCCTGACAACTTCGGCCTGCAGCTTTTTGAAGCTTATCCGCTGCTCGGGTGCTACATGCTGTGCTGCTCCGACACCAGCGAATTGGTCTCGCTAGTGCGCACCGCCGATCTGCAACCCTACACGCCCTTTACGGCAAACGGCTGGCGCCATGTGCAGTTTGGCGAAGTCGGCTGGCAGGACAAGGTGGAGTTCATGAAGCGGGAACATATCAATCCCGTGCTCGAACGAGCGATTTCGTTCATCAATGCCTCGCCCTTCTACCTTCCCGGGATGGCGATGCACGTCAGCCACGAGGTGGGTGCGCTCAATAAGCTGGGGTGGTATGGCGGCAAGCTCACCGCCGTATACAATCTCGCGCAGGTCGCCAGCGCATTCGCATAGGAGGCCGCAGCCTCAAAACGGCGGGCGCATCAACCGACCGATATCCCGCCGGCGAAGGGCTATTCCGCGTCCATGAGCTCTTTGAGTGCCGCTGCATATCGCTCAGGCAGCGGCTTGCGATTGAGCTGGTCGTCGCACACCACGTGCACTGTCTCTCCCTCCGCCAGCAATGTATTCTCAGAGCCGTCAGGCCCTTTTCGCAAGATGCGGTAGGCAAACTTCAGCACGGTGCCGCGCAGCATCGCCGGACTCGTTTCAATCAGAATCACATCGTCGTAGCGCGCGGGCGAGCGATAGCGGCAGCGGGCTTCAATCACCGGAAGAATGCAGCCGTGGTCTTGTTCAAGGCGGCTGTAAGCGAGCCCTAGCGAACGCAGCAACTCCACGCGCCCCAGCTCAAACCAGACCAGGTAGTTGGCATAGTACACAATGCCCATCTGGTCGGTTTCGGCATACCGCACGCGCACTTCAGTCGTGACGGGCATGGATACTCCAGGGTTCAGGGATCAGCAGCCAGTGATCGGATGCAAGGGCAATGGTTGCATCGCTTGACCTCTGACCACTGATCACTGCTTTTAAGGCTTGACGTGCGTAAAAAACGGCAGCTTGCTCACATCGTTGAAGAGAACGAAAGCAAAGAACGCTACCAGCACCACGAAGGCCGCCGTATAGATTCTCTCCTTGATCACGATACTGATGTCGCGCCGGATTACGCTTTCGATCAGCAGCAGCAGAATCATTCCGCCGTCGAGAATCGGGAAGGGCAGCAGGTTAAGCATTCCCAACTGCAGGCTGATCTCTCCGGCCAGCCCGAACTTCGGCATCCACCCGTCCATCTCGGCCGCTTCACCGGCAGCTTGCGCGATACCGACAGGCCCCATTAACTGCGTCACCGAGAGCTTGTGCGTAAACAGGCGCTGCACCACTTCGCCGACGAGCAGGGAATTGTTTTTGAAGAAAGCGAGCGATTTGCCGGCAGCCTTGCCCATCGGCAGCGGCTCTTCCTTGATCGGCATCGGCACAGAAGAAAAGCCCAGCTTCCACATGGTGTCGAGCTTGGTAGGGGTCGCCACAATCTGCAAAGTGGAGCCGTTGCGCAGAAGGGTCAACGTCAGCGGCTTTCCCTGGCCGGCCTGCATATACGCCAGCAAGGTATTCACGCTATGGAAAGCTTTGCCGTCTACGGCTTCAATCTTGTCGCCGTCACGCAAACCGGCTGCGTAGGCGGGATAACCCGGCTGAGCCTGGGCTACGGAGATGGGGCTGTCCATGTATTGGGGCGAAATGCCGGCATCGGTGAAGTCGAAGCTGTCATTCTTGGCGGTGCTCGGCACGTGCAGGCTAAGCTGCACCGTACTTCCAGCGCGGTCCACGGTCACCGGAACCATCTGGTTTGCATTCAACTTCAGATGGTCGTACACCATATCCCAATCGGGATTTTTCACGCCGTCGAACCGCGTGATCACGTCGCCTGGTTGCAACCTGGCCACAGCCGCGGCCGAATTGGGTGCGATCCACTCAATGGTCGTCGCCTTCAGCGTGGTCGCGGGGACTTCGTTGATCCAGCCGAAGTAGACGAACATCAGCGCCAGCGTCAGCGCAAAATTGGCCATCGGACCGGCCAGCCCAATTAACATGCGCTGCCACCGTGGGTGCGAGGTGAACGCGCCGGGGTCATCGGACACGTCCTGGACCGGCGTGCCGGGCGTCTCAAGGTTCTGCTCAGGGCTTTCGCCCGTCATCTTCACAAATCCGCCCAACGGCAACAGACACACCTTGTAGTCGGTGTCGCCGTATTTGAATCCGAAGAGGCGAGGGCCAAAACCGAACGAGAACGCTTCGACGCGCACCCCGCAAAGCTTGGCCATGACGAAGTGTCCTGCCTCGTGGACGACCACCATCACGCCGACAAGGACGATAAAGGCTGCGGCTGAAACCAGAAACGCGTGCATAAATGTGCGGTAATTACCTCGGTTAAGCGCGATCTCAGGCCCGCGCCGAATGGCTTTAGGGGAGTATAGTCTTAGCCCGTTCTCGCACCTCGCGGTCGGTGGCAAGCACTTCCGCAATGGTCGCGGGGTGCGCCTCCGGCGTAGACCCGAGTACCATTTCAATTGTACCTGCGATGCCCGTAAACGATATACGACGTTCGAGGAACGCGGCTACAGCTACTTCATCAGCGGCATTCAGGGCAATGCAGTGCGCCCCCCCTATCCTTGCGGCTTCGTATGCCAGCCGCAGGCAAGGAAATCGTTCAAAATCCGGCTCTTCAAATTCAAGGTGCCGCAGCGCCGCCAGGTCAAACGTCAACGACGATGCCGGCCGTTCCGGCCAGGCCAGCGCATAGAGAATGGGCAGCCGCATATCTGTCACAGAAATCTGCGCCAGAATCGAACCGTCTACATACTCGACGAGAGAGTGCACCGTCGATTGCGGATGAATGGTCACTTTCACCTGGCTGGGCGCCACATTGAAAAGCCGGCAGGCTTCAATCACCTCAAGCCCTTTGTTGAGCATGGTGGCCGAATCGATGGTAATCCGCCGCCCCATGACCCAAGTTGGATGCTTGAGCGCCTGCTCCGGCGTGATGGTCGCAAACTGATCTAAAGGAAGCTGACGAAACGGCCCGCCCGACGCTGTGAGCCAAATGTACTTCACTTCATTGTGCGCGCCCACGCGCAGGCATTGGTGCACCGCGTTGTGCTCGCTGTCGATGGGCAGAATCGGCACCTTGCGCTCACGGGCGGCGACCGTCAGGATCTCGCCGGCCGCCACCATGCACTCTTTGTTCGCCAGCCCTACGGGCTTTCCGGCCAGGATGGCAGCGTGCGTGGCTTCCAACCCAGCCACACCGACGATTGCCGAAACAACGAAATCAGCCTCGCGCAGCGTGGAGCAGGCGATCGTGCCTTCGGTGCCATGAACCACCTCAATCCCGCTCACGCCAGCGCTGCGCAATTTGGCCGAGAGCGCATCCGCCAGTTGCTCCGTTGCGAGTGAAACGACCTTGGGCCGCCAGCGCACCGCCTGCGCAAATGCCTCGTCCACGTTGCGCCCGGCGGCCAGCGCAGCCACCGCGTAGCGCTCGGGGAACTGCTCGACAATGGAAAGGGTGCTTTGCCCGATGGAGCCCGTGGAACCGAGAATGGCGAGTCGTTTCAAAACTGCTTCCTGCTCCTGGCTGATTCGCCCGTTCAGCCGCAGAAAGCGGCCGCCGGCAGCGCTCATTGGTCCGCCCGCAAGCGGGAAAGATGATGGGGCGCTTTATTCCAGTTTAGTTGATGTGCGGTAGGCTGGGCATAGGCAGGCTGGTTGCGAAGTACCTGCGAAGCCTGCCGGAGGTGCAATGCAAAAGCTGATTGAAGGGCACAAGCGGTTTCTCGCTGAGGTGTTTCCCGAGAAAAGGAGCCATTTCCATTTGCTGGCCGAGGGGCAGTCGCCGGAGTGGCTGTTCATTACCTGCGCAGACTCGCGTGTGCTGCCGGATTTGATTTTGGGGACTGAGCCAGGCGATTTGTTTATTGCGCGCAGCATTGGCAACGTGGTGCCGGTGACGAGCCACGATGTAGACGGCGTGACGGCGACAATCGAATACGCAGTGGAAGTGCTGAGAGTGCGGCATGCGATCATCTGTGGACATTCAGACTGTGGCGCGCTGAAGGCGGCGATCAATCACAAGAGCCTGGAGAATCTGCCCAAGGCGCGGCGCTGGCTCGATCACGTTCAAGAGGCTTTTGCGCATAAGCTGCCGCTGAATCCGGCCGATGGAGACGGCGCGGAGCTGGCCGCGGTAATTCGCGGCAACGTGGTGGCGCAGATCAGGAATCTGCGGGCGCAGCCTGCGGTGCAGCATGCTCTGGCGGAAGGCCGGCTGACGGTGCATGGCTGGTATTACGACATCCTGTCTGGACGGATTGAAGAATACGATGAGCAGCAGAAGAAGTTTGTAGCGCTCGTAAAGTGAACGTCACTCATCGCGCAGGGCGACCACCGGGTCGATGCGCGTGGCGCGTCGAGCCGGCGCGGAGCATGCGGCAAGAACTACAAGCAGCATGACAACCGGAACGGCGGCGAGGACGAGCGGATTGTTGTCGCCGATTCCGTAGAGCAGGCTGGCCATGATCTTGCGCAAGAAGAAGGCGCAGGGAACGCCGATGACGACTCCGGCGAGGGCAAGCCGGCCGCTCTGCCCCAGGATGAGGCGCAGAACGTCGCGACGATGCGCGCCGAGAGCCATGCGGACGCCGATTTCGCGGGTACGTTGCGAGACGGAGTAGGCGGTCACGGCGTAGACGCCTATGGCGGCCAGCGTAAGCGCGAGCGTGGAAAAAATGACGAGCAGCGAGAGGTCGAAGCGGCGGAGGTTATTCGAGTCGGACACCATGTTTGACATGGACTGGACGTCGTAGATGGGCGTAGTGCTGCTGACCTGCGAGACAGCGGCGCGAATGGAGGGGAGCAGCGCATTTTCAGCTGTATTGCTGCGGACAGCGAAACTCATTGAAGCTTCGAGCAGAGGGCGGATGGTGTCGGGAATCTGCGTATAGGGGTAGTAGGCAGTGGGCTCGATATCGACATCGACGCCCCAGTGGCGCACGTCGGCGGCAACTCCGACAACTGTGCACCAGGAACTGCCGTTGAATCTGGGTTTGAGGCGCTTGCCGATGGGGCTTTCGCCGGGCCAGTACTTTTGCGCGAGAGACTGGCTGACGATGGCGACGAAGGGTGAACTCGCGGTGTCGCCCGTGCCGAAGGCGCGGCCCTGCAGGATCGGGATTTGCAGAGTGTGGAAGTAATCGTCGCCGACAGCGCGATAACGTGTGACGATCTCGCCTTGCACCGGCGCAGGATTAGTGCCGTCGACCATGATCGGCATGGAAGGATCGGTGCCGCTCATGGGCAGATTGCGCGCGATGACGGCTGAATTAACGCCCGGGATGGCGCGCACGCGATCGGCGACCTGGCGATAAAACTCGGTGACCTGCTGCCCGGTAAGCGTGGTGGGCACGGCGATGCGGAACGTGAGAAGGTTCGCGGGATTGAAGCCGAAGTCGATGTTGCGGATGGACCAGAGGCTGGAAAGCGCGAGTCCGGTTCCCGTGAGCAGGATGCAGGCCAGCGCAGTTTCAACCACCACCAGCACGGTGCGCTGCGCCGCGAATCCGCGCGAGGCCGAGCCGGTGCGTTCGCGCAGTCCCTCGCTGACATCGAGACGCGCCGCGCCGATGGCAGGTGCGAGGCCGAACAGGATCCCAACAAAGAGCGACGCAAGCAACGAACATCCCAGAACGGTGAGGTTGATTGAGACGTCGGCCATACGCGGAACGGCGGGGGGATGCAGCGCCATGACGCCGCGCAGCACGGCGAACGCGAGCCCTATACCGAGCAAGCAGCCGGTGAGCGCCAGCAGAATGCTTTCAGTGAGAAGCTGGCGGGCGATGCGAAGGCGCGTGGCTCCAAGAGCGGTGCGGACGACCATCTCGCGACGGCGTGCGGTGCCGCGGACAAGCAACAGATTGGCGACATTGGCGCAGGCTATCAGCAGCACGAATCCGACGCAGCTCATCAGCATGAGAAGCGCGGGACGGACGTTGCCCGCGAAATTGTCGTTGAGGGAGAGCAGATAGAGGCCAAAACCAGCGTCGGCAGTGGCGTTGTCGTGATGCAGATGGGCGGCAACAGCATCGAGCTGAACCTGGGCCTGGTCGAGAGTGAGACCGACGGGCAGGCGGATGAAACCAAGAATCCAGTGAATGTTGGGGGAGGCGCCAATGCCGCCGCCTCGTTCGAGTTGGAGCGGGGTCCAGAGCAGGTCCTTGTTCCCGAAGTAGGAGAAGCCGGCGGGCATCACGCCAACAACGGTGTAGGGCGCACCGTCGAGCGAGATGGGCTTGCCGACAATGGCGCGATCGGAACTGAATCGATTCTTCCAGATCGTGTTTGA
>Ga0335085_10000388_pt1 | contig 127592 bp, 109 predicted proteins | sample Lox_Sample_45_FD_206712 | JGI IMG/M metagenome (GOLD analysis project Ga0335085, IMG submission 206712) | Soil microbial communities from Loxahatchee National Wildlife Refuge, Florida, United States - Lox_Sample_4.5 | ecosystem: Environmental > Terrestrial > Soil > Wetlands | place: USA...
GCGTTGCGCCACGGATAGAAATAGTGCTGGACCGTGGTGAAGGGCGGAAAATCCTTGGGCAACATGCGCCATTGGCAGCCACTCTGGGCGATGTAGAAGATCGCATTTACCACCGCGCGCAGGTCGATCGTGCGCGGCCGCCCCCGCCCTTCGTGAGCCGGTGGCATCAACGGCGCGATCACCGCCCATTCGGCCTCCGTCATGTCACTTGCATACCGCAGCCGCTCCCGCCGATACTTGCTTCGAGTGATTTCAGTCCACATCTTGTGCCTCCATCGTCTCTTGCAACTACGACGGAATCACAAATACATCACTCAACTTATTTTTCGGTCAGCCTCTTAGGGATACTCGCTGCCGAAAACCCGGCGAACAGGGATCGCATCGAGATCGACGCCGTCGAGACAGCGCACATTGATCGTCCACACCGATGGATCGGTTCGTGGCCGGCGAAAGGGCTGGATACCGCAGGTCGGGCAGAAATAGTCGCGCGCGGTGTGGGTATGGAAGGTATAGAGCGAGAGTTCCTCGATTGGCGTCAAAGCACGGAAATCGGCCGGGGGGACGCGAAAGTTGAGTGCGCCGCGTCGGCGGCAGATCGAACAATCGCAGACGCGGACATGATCGAGATCGGCATCAACCTCGAACCTCACCCGGCCGCAATGACACGAGCCGCTATAGGTTTGCTTCATTCTCCGATCCCCTTCAGGGCAGCGTCGATCTCCGCGGAGGTCAACTCCCAGGAATTGTCGAGCTCGGCGACCACGGCGCGCATGAATGGCTGGTACAATCGCAGCGCCCGGGCGTCATCGCCGAGGTGCTCTGCGAGCAGCGCCAGCGCGAGTTGCGCGGGCCCGTTCCCCTCATAGGTCCATTCGAACCCGGTCGGCGACAAGCGCTTGAGATCGAAGCGCGGGTCGAGCGGCTTGCCGTCGACGGTGACTTCGGCACCAGCGAGACTGCGGCCGCCGACATAGGTCTTCACGACATCAACCCCGGATTGCCCTCGGGTCGTTGAAATTTTCGACGCCGGTGCCGCGATAAAGAATTTGTGCCGCGCCCTTTGTCAGTCGCTGATGCAGCGTCAGCATGTCGTCCTGCATATAGCGCTCGGGGCGCGACTCAAGCTCGAAATGGCCGTAGCGGTCTTCACCACGCACCAGGGTGGCGCTGTCGGAACCCTCGAGCTGATGGATTGAGGTGGGGATATAGCGGATCGCAAAGCCGATTCGGCGGTCATTCGAGGGATTGGGCGGCGAGCCGTGCACCAGCCGCACGTGATGCAGCGACATTTCTCCCGGCTGGAGCACCAGCGGCACCGCCTCACTTTCGTCGACCTCGACAGCGATCTCCTGCCCCCGTGTGAGAAGATTGTGGCGGTCGAACGTGTCGCGATGGGGGATCTGGTCCATCGTGTGGCTGCCGGGGATGACAACCATCGCGCCATTGTCGAGGTTGCTCGGCGTCAACGCGACCCAGGCCGTGCAGACATCGGGAGAGGACAACCCCCAATAAGTCGAGTCCTGGTGCCATGAGACAAAGGACGGTGTCTCCGCTTCCTTGATAAAGAAATTGGTGTTCCAGCACAAAATGTCGGGGCCAAGGATATCCTCGACCGCGTCGAGGATCGCTGGATGGCGGATCATGTCCGCAAGGAATGGGAAAAGGAGATGCGCTTTGTGGCGGAGATCGCCGCGCAGCGGTCCGCCCATGCCGCCCTCGATCCGTTCGAGGGTCGCACGTGCCTCGCGGGCATCGGCGCCGCTCATCACCGGGACTGGGGCGAGAAACCCTTCGCGCGCATAGGCTGCGATCTGGGCGTTGGTCAGAACTTTGGGCATGTCGCGGACTCCAACGGCGTCTTGTCAATTATAACATGGCACCGCGCCGGCGCAGCCGCACATGCCGATGTCGTCGATAAAGCCGCCCGCGGTGTATAGCTGCCCAGCCCGTCTCGGAGGGGACGGCTGCCCATATCGCGATGGACGGGTCGCCGACTATGCGGCCGCTGAGCCTGCGTTAGGCTGGCGTCAGCGGAGCGTGGAGTCTTGTGCCCGGGCAGATGATGCCGCCGCGATCGCCGACCGTCGTGCGGCCATAGACTTCGGCGAACACCGGCGGCAGCGGACGCGCATCCTGCGGGCAAAGCCACAATCGCAGCAGATGACGTTTGAGCTCGGGGTCCTGCCAGTCCTCGTAGGCACTACGTGCATGCAAGATCGTGTGATTGTGCAGAATTTGGATGTCGCCGGGCATGAAATTCATATCGAGCCGCAGTTGCGGATCGCCGGCGAGTTCGCCAAACATATCGAGCGCTTCCCAATCCTCGGGCGAAAGCCGCCGCGCATCGTCGAAACGCTGCGAAGACCCGATATGTAGCCGCGAGTAGAGCACCGAGACCTTGCCTTCATAGGCGTTAAACACGGGCGCTTCGTAAAACGGCGCCTTGCCTTCGGGGATTTCGCCGCGCCGATCGGTCGGAAATGGCTGATACAGGCGTTCGAGCAAATCGGGCCGGCGCGCCGCCATCACGTTATGCAGGGTCATCGAGCTGACGATGGCCGATTCGCCGCCTGATTTCGCCCGTTTTAGACAGAGCAGCGCAACAAGATCGGCACGGTCGATGTGGAACCGCTGGCGTTCCGCGGTCTGGTAGCTGCGGAGCAACGGGTTGGTCTCGCTCAACCCCTGTTCGAGATCATAGACATGGCCGAGCAAGTGGCCCTTATGGTTCTGCGAGCGTGCGCTGCCGAAATAGCTGCCGAGGCCCCAGTAAAGCGTCGCGCTTTCTGCGACGGGCCGCCCCTCGACAGGCAGCCCACGCAACAGCACAAAGCCGCGGCCGTCGACAACGTCGCCGCGCAGCCGATCCAGCACCGGGCCGAGCGTCGGCAATGGAAACTCGGCTCGGGTGATTTCGGCCAGTTCGAGATCGCGCGACCGCACCGCCGCCGCGGCGGCTTCAAGTTCGGCGATTTCAGCCTCCGAGAAGCGGTAGGTCCATTCCGCTTCGTCCTGTTTCATTTCGGCGCCGACCCAGGCGGAGGGGCCGGTAACCCGCGGCCGTGGAGCAGAAGATGCGTCGATGACGGCCTCAAGCGAATCCATGATCGACCTCCCTGTGGACGAGCGATCACTATAATACCCGTGTGGGGAAATACTCCCATGCGCCGCGCGTTGAGGCACCAATGATCGAGCGCTATAGCGACCACGCCGCCAACGAGCGGACCTTTCTGGCCTGGGTCCGTACGGCGATCGCGATCATGGCGTTTGGCTTTGTGGTCGAAAAATTCGATTTGTTCCTGCGCATCGCCGGCGCCGAAGCTGGCATCACAGCCAAGCGCCTTTTCGGCGGTCATCAGCTTCTCGGCGATGTCGCGGGGCTGGCGCTTATCGTTCTTGGCGGGGTGATGATGGCATTCGCCGCCATACGCTTCCGTAGGACCACGGCGGCCATCAACGCGCCCGAGATGCGGCCCAGCCCGGGCGGGCGGACAGACTTTACCTTGGTCGCGCTGCTGATGCTCCTCGGTATCGTGTTGTTCATCTATCTCATCTACACGCTGGTCAGCGAAACTTGAATTTCGGCAAAAGAAGAACCCGCCGGCGCGAGCCGGCGGGTTCTGCCGCGCGGACAAGCGCAGATGGCTAGAAGCGGAATGCCAGCTTGCTGATCAGCGCGTTGAGCGTCGCATGGTTGTTGTTCAGCACGGTCCGCTGCGCCCAGGTGTATTCGAGACCGACATCGACAAACGGCACCGGATTCCAGATCACGTTGACGTGGCTATTGATCAACTCTTTGTTGATCGCGCCCGCCTGTCCGGCGCCGACCAGGCTGATCGGGATGCCATAATGCGCGTTGAAGCCGCCACTGATATTGCTGCGCAGGTTCGGCGCCCACCAATGCTGGTAGCCGAGTTCGGCGCCCATTTCCTGCGTCGGCTTGAAGATGATCGAGGCTGCCGAGGCCGCCGAGGTCGGGCCGTTAAACCCGCCATAGCTGCCAGCCGAGGTGGCCGTCGAAGGCGCGCCATAGTTGGTCGCGAGGTCAAAGTTCGTGCTGCTGTTGAGGAACGGGCCGATCGTGTCACCCGCGGTAAAGTGCGCCGAGAACGTGTCCTTCGCCCAACCGAACCAACCCGGCCGGTAGCTTGCGCCGACATGGCCGCCATAGCCGATATACTGCTTGGCGAAGTACTTGCCATCAGTCACATCAAGTCCAGGGCGGAAGACTGCCGAGAAGTCGAGATGACCCCAGGGCTGCGGGATGTACCACGCCGCGGTGAATGCTGGCGCCGTGCTTTTCGCGACGTTGAGCGGCGTCACGCCGCTGCCCAACAAGCTCGTCGAGCAGGTCGACGTGGTGCCGCTGACCGATTTCGGTGCCGCGGTCGTGCAACTCGTGGTCAAGGTCGATGTCACACCGGCGTCTGTCGCTTCGAGACCATTGGCTGTTGCGACGATGGTCATTGGCTGTTCGGCCGACACCGAGAACGAGGTACCCCACCACGCCGGCATCGTCCAGCGCACTTGCGGGATACGGACATGCCCCGGTTCGCCGAAATTGCCGCCAAAGTCGAGGGTTTCGCTGTTGGCGTCCGGGTCGGAGAAGTTCGAGGTCGCCTGACCGGCGAGCAACCCGCCCAACGTGCCATAGGCGTAACGCAAGCGCGGGACGAGGTTGTCGGACACCGCAGTGGGATCGGCACCGCCGGGCGAGAATCCGGTTGAGCCGGCCCAGTCGAATTCCATCACGGTACGGGCCTCGCCAAACGGCGTCGGGGTACGGGTCTCGAAGCCGATCTTTGATTCCTTCGGCGTCTGCGAGAAAATCCCGTTGCTGCGCGCCCGCGCTATCGTGTTATTCAGCGGGATCGACTGCGCCTGCCCGTTATCGCCGACCGTCGTGCTGGCCGGACTGACGTTAGGATTGCCGCCCGACATGTAGTAATCAAGGACTTCGGTAATCTGGCCGTAGATCTTGATCGAGGTGTCGGTGCCAGGGATCAGAATTGACCTCGGGAAGCTACCCCCGGTCACCGGAGCACCCGCGGCCTTATTCGGGTCAACCGAGAACGGGCGGCTCGTACCCGCATTCTGACCGGTCGAGGCGAGTTGATCGATCCGCGCGTCGAGCGCCTGCTGGTTGACCTGCAATTCATCGGCATGGGCCGTGGCGAGCCCGGACAGCATCGCCAGCGCAGCGGTGCTGCCGCCGAGCGCCGCGATGATGCCGATTTTACGCCCATTCACCATTATCCCCTCCCCTCATGCGCATCGCGCCGTGGTCCAATAGAGGGGTGTTTATCATCGCGTTGCGTTTGCAACATATCGAGTAAATATTTGTCATATGTCATAGCTAAAAATCATGCTCTTTTTTATCTCTCATACATCGATGATAAAATAGAGAATACCTTCGAAATCTCCTGGCCGTTTCCTTATATATGGGCGTCCATTATCCAGGAAATCCCTGCGATTATCCATGGTTTCTGCGATATATGGGTCGATGATTTGTAATTGTCTGGAAAAATTATCATCTATCAATTTGACATTTCGCGTGCCCGGCGGTACTGTCGCAAAAAAGCAACGTACTAAGTTTTTTTGGCACGACGTTCAGCATTTTGGGGCAGGACTTCAGCATGGAGACATCATCCGGCGCACCTAACGGTGCGGTGACAACACTGCTTCGCCGTTTCAACCACCGCGTTCCTTTGACCCCGAACGAATTGCCGGTTGTGAGCAATCTCGGGTGGGACATAAGGCAGGTTCGTCGCCGTCAGGCAGTGTTTACCGAGGGTACGCGAAGCCAAGCGGTCTTTTTCGTGGTTGACGGGTTTCTGATCCGTTACCGCATCCTGCGCGACGGACAGCGCCAGATCGTCGATCTGGCGATCCCCGGCGATTTCACCGGCGTGCCGAGCTGCTTCTACCAGGACGCACTGTTCACCGTGAAAGCGCTGACCAACGCAACGGTGGCGGTCGTGCCGCTCGAGCGCATCGTCGCTCTCTTTAAGACCCAGCCGCAACTCGCGGCGAAAATCTTCTGGGCGTTCTCGTGCGAGATGGCGGTCATCGCCGAGCATCTCGTCGCGGTCGGGCGTCGCTCGGCCGATGAGCGGATCGCGCATTTCCTTCTGGAACTGCTGACCCGGCTGCAAAAGATCGGCCTTGCAGACGAGCGCTCTTTCGAGCTGCCGCTAAGCCAGGACGTCATTGGCGACGCGTTGGGCCTCAGCCTGGCCTATGTCAACCGCGTGCTGCGCCGGCTCTCCGACGAGGGGCTCGTCTCGCTCAAGGACCAGCGCGTCACGATCATCAATTTCGAGGAGCTGGCCGCTCTCGCCGATTTCGAGCACACCTATTTAAAACCGCTGCCGCTGAGCCAGTTCGCCGACACAAGCCACTGAGTCTTCCAGCCGGTTCCCATTGAGCCGGCTGGTTTAAATGCGGCCGCGCGCTGTCACGGATGTAGGCGCGAGGAATCTCGAGGACCTCGCGCGTTTTTGGGGTTTGTGCTGCGGCAGCGCCGCTCCTCTTACTTCTCGTGCATTTCCCATATGCCGTGCCAGTCGGCGGGGGGTGGGTTAGCGATCAGCACGCGGCAGCGGTCGATATAGGTTTGCGACAGCTTGTCGGCAGGATTGCGGCGCAGCGCTTCCTCGAACTGGCGGATCGATTTTGTGAAATCGCGACAGCGATAGCATTCGATTCCGTCACCGTAATAGTTCAACACGTCCATCATGTCGGGGAAGGTTTCGGCGTTGTGATAGTCGAGCACCTCGTAGACGCCGACCGGCTCCGACTTGCCCTTGACGATGACCTGATCGACATCGCGCAGGCGATAGGTGCCGCGCAGCATCTTGCGGGTGTTGTCGCTGATGAGGATGCGCGCCGAATAGGCCTTGCAGGCGCTTTCGAGGCGCGAAGCGACATTCACCCCGTCGCCGATTAGCGTGTAGTCCATCCGCCGCGCCGAACCGATATTGCCCGAGACGATCATATCGGTGTTGATGCCGATGCCCATATCCACCGGCAGCTGGTTGGCGCGCACCCGCTCGGCGCTCCACCGCCGGCATTCGCGGATCATCGCGATCGCTGCTTGCACCGCGCGGTCCTCGTCGTCGTCATGCGAGATGGGCAGGCCGAACGCCGCCATGATTGCGTCGCCGATGAACTTGTCGAGCATGCCCTCGTATTTCGTAATGACCTCGACCATCAATCCGAAATACTCGTTGAGGAACGCCACCGTACCGGTGGCACCCATGTGCTCGGTCAGCGTCGTGAAGCCGCGAATGTCCGAAAACAGGATGGTCGCACGTCGGCTCACCCCACCGAGAACGTCGGTGTCCGAGCTCTCGAACAGTTGCGCGGCGATGGTCGGGTCCATGTAGCGCGCCATCGTCGCCTTGACGCGCTTTTCGGTGCTGATGTCTGCGAACATCATCATCGTGCCAAGCTGCTGGTCGGCCTCGCTTTTCAGCGGCTGGATCGACAGGTTGACCGCGGTCGGTTTGCCGGCGACATCGATCTCGACATCCATCTGAACATCGTTGTGGCCCTCGCTCTCCACCTTGGCGAGGCGCTCGACCAGCCAGGCATTCTTGCCGGTGAAGAACTCGTCGAATTTCTTGTGGATGATGTCGGCGGTGGTGCATTGCAGGATGCGCAAGCCTGCGCTGTTGCAGGTGACGATGACATGCTCGCTGTCGAGCGTGATGACGCCGTCGGCCATGCTCAACAACATGCTATCATTGTAGTTTTTCATCTTTTGCACATCGCTGAAAAGCTTGGCGTTTTCTAGCGCGATGGCGACCTCGGCGGTGAATGCCTTGAGGCGGGTCTCGTCCTCCTGGGTAAAGGGACCGCCGATCTTGTTGAGGACCTGGGTGACGCCGATGACCTTGCCGGATTTGTTGGTCAACGGTGCCGAAAGGATGGAGCGGGTGAAAAAGCCGGTGACCTTGTCGAAAGCCGGATTGAAGCGCAGATCGGCATAGGCGTGCGGGATGTTCACCGTCTTTCCGGTAGTGAAGGTGGTGCCGGCGATCCCGACATTGTTGGGTAGGCGGATTTCATTCACCTGCTCGCCTTGCGCCACGCGGGAAAACAGCTCGTTGGTCTTCTCGTCGCTCAGAAACAGTGTCGAACGCTCGGCACCGAGGATGCGCGTCACCTCGATCATGACGCGGTGCAGCAGAACGTCGAGGTCGATCTGTGAGGTGATGTCGGTCACCACGTCGAGAAATAGCATCTCCTGCTGGCGCGCGAGGGTCATGCGCTCGATATGGCGCGAACTGCGCAGCGCCGGCACCGCCACCTGGCCGATATCCGACAGCAGTTCGATATCGCGCTCGGTAAATTCACCGCTGTTCTTGTTGAGGCATTCGGCGACGCCGACAATATCGCCATTAACGGTTTTGAGCGGCACGCACATCACGCTGCGCGTGTCGTAGCCGGTTTCGCGGTCGATCAGCGTGTCGAAATTGCGGTCGGCGGTGGCGTCGGCGGTGACGACCGGCTTGCCCGACGTGTACACCGCGCCAGCGATGCCCTCATTGGCCGAGATGCGGATTTCGCGCGAGCGCAGGCCCTGCGCCACGCGCGAGAACAGGTCGTTGGTCTCGGGATCGTAAAGAAAGAACGTGCTGCGGTCGCAGCCGATCTCTTCCGAGGTCATCTCGACCAGCGCGTAAAGCAGCTGGTCGAGCGAGTCGGTGCCGGAAATCCGACGCGCAACATTGAGCACGGTTTCGAAATGGTGAGCGCCCTTAGTGGCGGCCTTTTTGCGCCGGCGCCTGCTCTGCCGGGGGCGCTTTGCCAGCGTGGCAACGACATTATCAGCGGTCACGCGCAGCCTCCAATTTGGTTCTGAGCGTTTTGATCGTGTTCTGCAGTTGCGAGATTTCGGCGCGCTTGGTGTCGGCCAACGCGATCATCTCGTCGATACGCCGCGATTTTTCCTCGTCGAGCGCTTCGCGCAGCTCGCGAACGGTTTCGTGGAGCTGGCGCATTTCGGTGCGGCCCGCCTCGCGCTGTTCCTGCAGCTGGTGCTTGTGGGCCTGATTTTCCGCGTCGAGCGTTTCGCGCAACTCGCGAACGGTTTCATGTAGCTGACGCACGTCCGTCCGGCCTGCCTCGCGGAGTTCTTGCAACTCGTGCTGGTGGGCATGCGCCTGCTGGTCGGCTGCCGCCCGCATGGTCTGAATGGTCTCGCGCAATTGCGCGATTTCGGTAAGCCCGGCCGACACGGAGCGATCAAGTTCGCCGCGTGACTGGACACGAAGCTCTTCGAGCGCGTCCCGTCCGGCGGCGACCGCAGTGCGCAACTGCTTGATCTCGGCCTCATACGCCTCGCGCGCCGCCGCCAGCTCGCCATTGGCGGTCTGCTGGGTCCGCTCCAACGCATCGCGCATCGAGACGACCATGCCGCGCAGTTCCACGACCTGCGCTTCGTGATTGGTTTCGCGCCGGCGTAAATGCGGACGTCGCGTCGGCGGATCGCCCATAGCCGTTTCCCCCGGCGTGCGGTGGGAATGCTCCGCCTCCCGGCCCAAACCGCTCATCACTCGTCCCACGTGTGTCCGTGTTCCGCGAGTTTCGGTTGATTGACCCGGCGCGGCAACAAAATTTGCACGTCCGATGGGCATTCGCGGCGATGGGCGCCGCTCGGCCGCGCCGTCAAACAAGTAGGCGCGATACTTGCGTCGGGCGTCGGCGGCTTGACGCCGATGCCCGTGTTGCCAAAGCTGGTGTCACTGGTGGTGAGGAGGAGATGAACGATGCTGCCCTTGGTTCTCTCGTCGGATTCTCACGTCTTCGAGCCGCCCGATTTGTGGCAGACGCGTATCGACAGGGCCTTCCGCGACCGCGCGCCGCGGATCGTGCGGATCGACGGGGGCGATCACGTCGTGGTCGAAGCGGATCAGGTGCTCTCCGGGATCGGCCTCATCTCGAATGCCGGCGCGCGGTTCGAGGTGCCCGAGACCCTTTCCGCCGCGGGCCGCATGGAGAGCGTGCATCGCGGCGGCTACGAACCGGCGCAGCACCTCACGGACATGGCGATCGACGGGGTGGCCGGCGAGGTGATCTACCCGTCGCAAGGGCTGTTCTATTTCAAGATCGCGGATACCGGGCTGATGTCGGCGATCTTCCGCGCCTACAACGACTGGCTCGCCGAGTTCTGCCGCACCGATCCCGCGCGCCTCAAGGGAATCGCGATGATCAACCTCGACGATATCGAGGACGGCATCGCCGAGCTGGAGCGCGCCGCCCGGCTCGGACTTTGCGGGGCGATGATCACCGAATACCCGGCCGAAGACCGGCGCTACGACCAGCCGGAATACGAGAAATTCTGGACCGCGGCGGCGGCGCTTGACATGCCGCTGAGCCTGCATACCGCGACGCGGCGGCAGGGCAAAATCCGCGGCGCCGGCCCCGGCACGCTGCGCGATGCGAGCAGCCGGGCGACCAAGGCGTTCTACCCGGCGCTGTCGATGTGCGACATGATCTTTTGCGGTGTGTTCGAACGCCACCCGCGGTTGATGCTGGCGATCGTCGAGTTCGAACTGTCCTGGGTTCCCAACGTGCTGACCTCGATGGACTACACCTATCGCGAGCGGCAAGGCGAGGCGCTCTACCGCTTCAAGGACGGCATGGTGCCAAGCGACTTTTTTCACCGCAACGTGGTGCTGAGCTTTCAGGAGGATGCGATCGGCATCCGCCTGCGCGATGTCATCGGCACCGACAACATCATGTGGGGCTCGGACTACCCGCACAGCGAGTCGACTTTTCCGCGGTCGCGGAAAATCCTCGCGGAGATATTGGCGGGCGTGCCGGAGGACGAACAGGCCAAGATCGTCGGCACCAACACCGCGCGGGTGTACGGGTTTGACCTGACGCGCCTGACCGTCCCAGCGGCTGCCTAGCATGGCGCGGGTTGCGGGCAAAATCGCGCTCGTCGTGGGCGCGGGCGGCGGGATCGGCGGGGCTGGCGCCGAGGGGTTGGCGCGCGAGGGCGCCACCGTCTTTTGCACCGACAGCGACGGCGCGGCGGCTGAGACAACCGCAGCGCGTATTCGCGCGGCCGGGGGACGGGCGTCGGCGGTGGCGCTCGATGTGCGCGACCGCGCGGCAGTCGATGCAGTGGTTGCGGCGGTCGTGCGTGAATTCGGCCGGCTCGACATCGTGCTGGAATCCGCCGGGATCGCGCACCGGCTGAATTTCCTCGATGTCGATGCCGAAACCTGGGACCGCATCATCGCGGTGAACCTCACGGGCATGTTTCATATCGGCCAGGCGGCGGCGCGGCAGATGCTGAGGCAGGGCGGCGGCGGGAGCATCATCAACGTCACCTCGCAGCTCGCCGAGGTGGCGCGGCCGGAACGCGCCGCTTACGTCGCCTCAAAAGGCGGCGCCCGCTCGCTGACGCATGCGATGGCCGTCGATCTGGCCGCGCACAACATCCGCGTCAACGCGATCGCCCCCGGCCCGACGCTGACCGGGCTGACCCGCGCCAACTACACCGACCCCGACGCGAGACGCGCGACTGAGGCGGTGATCCCGCTCGGCCGCCTCGGCCAGCCGGACGACCTCGTCGGCGCGGTGCTGTTTCTCGCCTCCGACGAGTCGCTTTGGGTCACGGGTAGTACGGTGACCGTCGACGGCGGCTATCTGGCGATCTGACCCGAGCCACTCATCCTCCCGCCAGCCGGTGGCGCAGGAAATCGCCGAGCCCTGCCCGGTAAGCGGCATGCCCGACGGACCGATCGGTTCATCCCGAGCGCGCCGCCCAAGAACTCACGTCGTTTACGAAACAGGCCGATGCGCAAGGGGAATGCCGGCGCCGAGGTCAAAAAAATGCTGCTCGACAAGACCGACCACCGAAAGAGGCGTATCGGGGCGATAGGCATTTCGCGAAGTAATCTCAGGCGCGCAGCCCAGGATTAGACTGAGGCTGCCGTCCTTGGCCCGCAGTGGAAGGCGCAAGAATTCGATCCGCGCAACGCGATCCGAGTTGAACTTCACATGGGCGAGAGACCATGAGCCGCAGGGTGTATCGACGACGGTGTCGAGCTCGCGACACATGATTGGAGCAATGTCGGGGGCAAGCAGTTCGGTAAAATCGTGGCCTGTCACCTTGCGGTCCCACCGCCTATCGATCTCCGTTCCAGCGAGGCGAAAACGCCAGACTCGATCGCTACCGCGTTCAAGGATAACCAAGACCGGCAAGATCGGCACCGCGACCATCGGGTCGAAATCCGACCGGTAGGGGACGAGATCGTGTTTTGGTAGCGCGAACCACGTCTCCAACAATGTCCGGGCGATAGGACCAAACTTCGGATCCACGGGTTGCACGATCAACCTCTTGGGTTGTCGGCGCGATTACGGCCGTAGCTCAATATATCCAGTTTCGCATTGGCGGATCGGGCTTTTTTCGGCGGCGCCAAGATGTCGGTCGTGTGTTGGTGTTGACGGCCGTTTCGGTCTCATCCTCCCGCCAGCCGGTGGCGCAGGAAATCGCCGAGGGCGGACGGTAGCGCGAGCTGGGTGGTCAGCATGTCGGTGTCGATCGAGACCAGGAGCGACCCGAGCACGGCGGTAAAGGCGCCGATGATGACAGCCGCGTTCATCACCTCGTGCTTGCGGTTGATGGCTTGCGACAGAAACAGCCGGAACACCAGTGAGAGCTGGAGGATCGGCGTCACCACCATCAGCGGCGCGACGGCGAGCGAGGCGTAGACAAAGGCCTGGGAGACCGCGACCAGAACCGCCGATGAGAGAAACCAGGGCAGGTTTTCGCGGCTGACGCTCTTGATGTCGTGCCAGGAGCCCGGCTTCAAGAGGATCAGCGCGAAGAACAGCGTCGCGGCGGCATAGGCGAGGCAGCCCGCAGCGGCGGTGCCGGCGCCGGGCGTAGCGAGAAACGCCTGGCGCGCCATCAGCGGCGAGGCGCCGTAACAAAACGCCGCGCCCAATGCGAGGAGGTAGCCGGAGACGACGTGCGGCCGGAACGCCGGCGTCGCGGTCGGCCCCGTGGCGGAGGCAGGTTTTGAACGGGGCGTGGCAGTCTTGGTCTGCGTGACAAAGGAGCCGCCCAGCATCAACACCGAACCGATGGTCTGCAGCACGGTGAATTTCTCGTGCAGGGTCAGCACCGCGAGCATCATCGCCACGGGCACTTGCAGCTGGACAACCGGGGCGGAGAGGTTCACGCCCATCAGCTGGTTTGATTTGTAGTTGCAGTAACGGCCGAGCACGAAATGGACGATGCCCTGGCCCGCCAGCCAGGCGACCGCCACTGCGGGGAAAACGGTGAGTTGGCCCAACTCGCCCAAGGCCAAGGCGATAACGAGGAAGGAAAGGCCGCCGATCGGCACGGTCATCGCCATGCCTTGCAGCACGCTGCCCGTCACCACACCACGGCGCATCGCCACATTGTTGAACGCGAAGGTGAGCGCGCCGAGGGCAGCGTAAAGGACACCGAGCACGAGACGTTTCCCCTAATCGGTCCGTATCTTGCCGTTCTCGGCGCGGCGCTCAAAGGTCTTGTGCGCCGGCGTTTCAACTCAGGTGGGGCGTTTCGGCCGCGCCAATCAGAGCGAGCAGGTGGCGGGTTATGGGGTCGGCACCCCGATCGATTTCAGCCGGGCATGCGCACGGGCGGCGCGCGCCTTCATCCCGTCGAGATAGGTGCTCACGTCGTTGCCCGGGAGGTTCAGCACCTTGAACCCGAGCTTCCAATATTCCTCGATCTGCGCCTCGGTCTCCGCCGATCCCCGGGCGAGTTTGCCGTGGGTGGTGCAGGCCGCCGCGATCCGTCGTATCGCCGCCTTGAATTTCGGGTGTTCGAGGTCGAGGTGGACGCCGAGCTGGGCGCTCAGGTCGGAATGCCCATAGGCGATCATGTCGATCCCATCGACCGCCGCGATCGCCTCGACATTCTCCAGTCCTTCGAGCGACTCGATCGACGGGAAAAGGATGATGTTTTCGTTGGCCCAGGGCGCATATTCGGTGGCGTGTCGGGCGCCGTAGCTCTTGTATCCGGTATGTGGCCCCTGGCCGGAGATGCCGCGATTGCCGATCGGCGGATATTTCGCCAGGCGGACGATCGCGCGCGCCTCTTCGGCGGTTTCCACCTCGGACACTTGGATGCCCATGATGCCCTGGTCGAGAATACCGGGGATCAGGTGCGCGAAGGATTTGTGGAGTCGAACAATCGGCGAGACGTTTGTCGCCTGGAACCAGCTCGCCAGGTTGGCGACCGTTTCCATGTCGAACGCGCCGTGTTCGTGGTCGATCGCGCAGTAGTCGAAGCCGGCGGCCTCGATGATCCAGGGAACGCCGCGCGAGGCGAACTCCTTGAGCCCGGTACCGAGCGCCGCCCGACCCTCGCGCACCGCGCGCCTTATGCTGTTCTCTTTCATTGCTCGTTCCGCTCTCTCAGATGGTGCGCAGCACACGGCCGTTCCGCATCGGGTCCGTCCTTTGTCGCCGGCAGGATAGCACGGCAAAAATCAGCCCTAATAACCTTACCCCCGCTCCGCTTCAGGCGGCTCGAACCGGGACTCCCGGTTCCACTCGGGCGCTGTTTTCGACCCGCTTTTCGATGTAAACTATGACATTGCGGATGGACGAAGGACAGGAACGGGTTAGGCCGGACCGCTTGCCCGATGCGCGCTTCATTCCACGGGCGACCGTGGCGCCGCCAAGGCCCTTTTCGCAGTGATGGAGGATGTCCATGCCACTCGACGGCTCGTACCTCGCGAATGAACCCTATCGGGTCATCGAGAGACCGGCTCGAATCATCGAAATTCCGGACCTACCTACCTCGGTAGCGGCGCCTCGATGGCATAAAATAAATTGGTTTCTAGTCGCTTTGGTGACGTTTGCCTTGTGGCTGGTTGCCTGGACGACAGAGGTCTGTTGGCCCAATCGAGGAATTTTCACGCTCGTCCTTGGCGCCCCGACCGTGCTTCGGGAAAATGCGATCGTCGGTTCCATCCTCTATGGACCGGATGCACACAGACTGGAATTTACCGTCGCCGGTCACCACTACACGGTCATCAGCCCCGGCCATCAGCTGACCCCAGAGGATCAAGCTGTGCTCGTGCGCTATGCGGCGAGGAACAATCTTCCCATCTGGACCGCAGATGGGCAGCTCGCGGTCGATCCGTAGACGCTGCGGCGCCGCACTGCGGTCGATGGCACGATTGGGTCGACGCTATTCCGCCGCCGCCAGCATCTTCAGCTCTTCTGTCGCCGACAGGATCGGCAACCCTTCGATCGATTTCGACGGTCGCCCGTCGACGCCCACCAGCGGCTTGCCCACCAGCGTCACCCGGTAAAGCTGGCGGTCGAAGTCGGATTCGAAGATGTCTGTCGGGGCGAGATGCACCGTCGAGCGATTGTCCCAAAACGCGATGTCGCCCTCGTTCCACTTGAAGCGCACGGTGTATTCGGGGCGGGTGATGTGCTCCCACAGGATTTCGAGGATTTTCTGGCTTTCGCGCGGCGTCAGCCCGACGATCGATTTGAGGAATGACGGGCTGACATAGAGGATGCGCTCGCCGGTTTCGGCGTGCACGGTGACGATCGGATGCTCGCTTTCAAGCGCCCGCCGCTTCACCCGGTCCTTATACTCGTCGCTGCGGTTGCTCTCGCTGCGGCTGCCGAATTGGTGGATGCCGCGCAACCCGTCGACAAAGCCGCGCATGGTCGGCGAAAGCGCCATATAGGCGGTGTTCAAATTGGTCCAGAACGTGTCGCCACCATAAGGCGGGATCGTGACGCCGCGCAGGATCGAGGCCATCGGCGGGTTGACCGCGGCGGTGATATCGGCATGCCAGCCAGTCCACGGCGTCACCATTTGTGCCTTGCGGTTTTCGTTGGCGAGCCGGTTTTTGGCGACCGAATAGATTTCGGGATGGTCGTCGAGATGGCCGAGCACGGCATGGCCAATCGTCGGCTCGCCGAATTGCCGCGCCATCGCGACGTGCTGCGCATGATCGAGATGCTGGTTGCGGAAGAAGACGACCTTCCATTTGAGGAAGGCGTCGCGCACTTCCTTCACCTGCTGCGCCGGCAGCGGTCTCGTCAGATCGACTCCGCGGATTTCCGCACCGATATGCAGGGTCAGCGGAACGATTTCGATGCTTTGCGGCGTCGATTGGGAAAGCGCCATGTTTCCTCTCCTCCACACATGCCGGCCGGGCCGAGTCGGCGTTGTGGATAGAGTGCGCAATCATCCCGCCTGTGCACAATAGGCTGCACGTCGGAAGTGGTTCTAAAAGCCGAGTTCGGACGCTGCCAGATAACTTGCGATCGCCCGAGGGGCGGGAGAATATTCGGCAAACAGGTCGGGAGGGGTTTCTGATGTTGGCGGATCGCTTGGGACTCCAGCTATCCACGTCATCCGCGGCCGCGCGCGACGCCTATGTCGATGCCAGCGAGAGGGCGCTGACCTTCTATCCCGGTGCGCTCGCCGCCTATGACGCCGCCCTCGCGGCGGACCCCGATTTCGCGCTGGCGCATGCCGGCAAGGCGCAGGTCTTGATGCGCGAAGGCAATGTCGCGGCAGCGCGCGCAGCCCTCGTCGCCGCCAAGGAGCTGGCTACCGGGCTGACCGAGCGGGAGGCGAGCCACATCGCAATCTTTGACCTCGGCTCGACCGGGCAGACCGAGACGGCGATCGCGGCGGTCCGCAACCACCTGGCGAGGTGGCCGCTCGATGCTCTGGTGATTTCGATCGCCGCCAACCCGAATGGCTTGATCGGCGGTTCCGGCCGCCTCGGGCAGAAGCACCAGATCGCCGAATTGATGGACAGCGTCGCGCCCGCCTACGGCGATGATTACTGGTTCCTGTCCTACCATGCGATGGCGCTTTCGGAAGACGGACGGCTTGCCGAGGCGCGCAAGAAGATCGACCAGTCGGTGACGCTCAACCGCAAAAATGCTCATGGCGCGCACGGTTTCGCCCATGTCTGCTACGAGAGCGGCGAACCCGGGACGGCGCGGGACTTCTTGCGCCCCTGGCTCGCCGAATACCCATGCGACGGCTTTTTCTACGGTCATTTGAGCTGGCATCTGTCGCTGGTTGAAATCGGGCTCGGCCATTGGGACGAGGCGCAGGCGCTCTATCGCGACGCCATTGAACTCGACCATCACAGCGGCGGGCCGCAGCAGAAAATCTCGGATGGCTGCGCGTTTTTGTGGCGTTCCGAGCTTGCCGGCCATCCTCGCGACACCGCCGCCTGGCGCCTCATGTACAAATACGCGGGCGAGGCGTTGCCGCGACCGGGCAGCGGACTTGCCGATCTTCATGTCATCCTCGCGGATGCCGTGATGGGCGATGAGGCGGCGCTCGAAACGCGCAACCGTCAAATCGAGGAGCTCGCCGCCTCCGGACGCTATCCCTCCGGCTCGTATCTGCCGGCGCTGTCGCTTGGCTTCGCCGCGTTCGAACGGAGGGATTACGCCGGCACGATAGAGGCGCTCGCCCCCCTTGCCGGTCAGAACGAGCGTATCGGCGGCAGCCGCGCGCAGCACGATCTGATCGAGTTCACCCTGTTGACCGCCTATCTCGGCGCGCAACGCCTGGATGAGGCAAAGGCGCTGCTGAGCGCCCGCCGTCCTGGCGCTTCGGGCGTTCCGGTCGCCGGGGTCGCGACGATCCAATGATTAGTGCTGAACGAAAATAGCGGAGCGGGAGTGAGACGATGCCAAAGCTGATCCCCGTCCCCGACGCGTTGAGCCAGCCCTTTTGGGACGCCGTCAATCAACGGCGGCTTGTCGTGCAGCACTGCGCTGCCTGCGACCGGCTGCAATACCCGCCGCAGCAGGCCTGTCAGGTCTGCAACTCGGCTGACAAGCTGACGTGGAAAGAGATCGAGGGCAAAGGCCATATCGCCGCCCACATCGTCATCGAAGACGGCCGCCTCAACCGCCGCATGCCCGATCAACCCTACAATTTGGCGATGGTGACGCTCGACGCCGACCCACGGGTCAATTTCTACTCCAACCTCCCCAGCACCCCGCCCTACCAGGTGCCCGACGGCGCCGCCGTCGAGGTGACGTTCGAGGAGGTCGCCCCCGGCCAGCTCATCCACGAGTGGAAGGTCGTCGCGTAGACGATGATCCGTCCAGGCTCAGCCGATCCGCTTCTCTCTCGTCATTCCCGCTTTCGCGCGCGTAAGCGGGAATGACATCGTTTAGATGAGTTGGTTCATTTCAACTCAGATTCCAGGCAGCGGGCACGACCCGCAGCTCGAAGGGCGCACCTTCGTTTTTGCCGCTTTTGTCGCGCTGCTGATCGTCGTCAGCGCGCCGGTGTTTTCGACCGTGCTGCCGCCGCTGGTCGATTACCCCAACCATCTCGCGCGGATGCACCTGCTCGCCGAGGGCGGTAACCAGTTCTACGCGGTGCACTGGGCACCGCTGCCCAATCTGGCGGCGGATATCCTTGTGCCGCCGCTGACGCATCTGATCGGCCTCGATTTGGCCGGAAAGCTGTTTCTGGTCCTCACCTTCGCGCTGATGGCCGGCGGCGCCGTCTGGCTGAACCGGGCGGCGACCGGAAGCTGGCGGGCATGGCCGCTTCTCGTGTTCCTGCTGCTCTACGACCGTATCCTGCTGTGGGGCTTCATCAACTACCTTTTCGGGCTCGGCGTTGCGCTATGCGGGCTGGCGATTTGGCTGGTGCTCGACGACCGGCCGGGCTGGCGCGTTCCGGTGTCGTCGCTGGCGGCACTGGTGTGTTTCGTCAGCCACATTGAGGCGTTTGGCATCTACGCACTCGCGCTCGCGGGGATAGAGTCATCAGCCTTGCTCAAACGCTGGCGCGCTCGGCGTTACCGCGATGCGGCATGGCAGCTTGGCCTTGCCGCCATCCAATTTATCTTGCCGGCAATCCTGTTTCTGTTCTTTCAGCCGCACGGCACGGGCGGGCCGGTCAATTACGGCAATGTATTCCGCAAGGTCGATCTGCTGTTCAGCGTCTTTGACAATTATAACCGGCCGTTCGACGTCGCGTGTTTCGCGGTGTTCATCCTGCTGCTCATCGTGCCGGCGGTGACGGGTCGGCTGCGCCTCGCGCCGCGCCTCGGCGTCGCTCTGGCAGTACTGTTCGCCGCCTATCTCGCGCTGCCGAGCCAGATGATGACCGGCTCGGGGATCGACCGCCGCCTGCCGGTGGCACTGTTCCTGTTACTCATCGCGGCGAGTGCGCCCCGGCTTTCCCGCCGGGCGGCGTGGTGGATCGGCAGCATCGCCGGAGCCATGTTTTTCGCGCGCATGGCGGTGATCGAGGCGGTGTGGCGGAAGGCCGATCAGGTTTATGCCGCCGACATCGCGGTCATCGACACGCTGCCGCAAGGCGCGATGCTCGCCGTCGCCTACCCGCCGCGTGACATCAACGCCGGCGCCATTCCCGAACTGCATGTCGCGACCTTGGCCGCGGCGCGGCGCGAGGCCTTTGTGCCGACGGTCTTCACCTATGCGACCCAGCAGCCGCTGGCCCTGCGCTCCCCTTATGACGCGCTGGCGGCGGCGACCTCGCCAAGCATGATCTGGAATGGTTTTGTCGGGCACCACACAAGCGCTCACGACGCCTCGGCTCACGTGCTCAAGGATTACGACTTTGTCGTGTTTGTCGATCGCGCGCCGTTTACCGTGCCGACCGACCGCCGCCTCGAAACGCGCGCCGCGACGCCGACCTTCCAGCTTTTGGCGATCAACCACGATTGTCGCTGATCAGCGGCACAAAGCCGGCCAATGGCGGTTACGTTGCCAATGCGACAGCGGAATGCCGGCACCATAAGGCCGCGTCGCGACCGCCCGCCAGCCGCCGCTTGCGTCGCGGCGCAGCAGGGCCGCCTGCTTGGGAGGCAATCCCAGAAGCGCATCGGGCGTGCAGGTGACGACCGCGAGCGTCTCACCGGCGGCGGCTGCCTTGTCCAGGGTCGCGGCATCGGCGGTGGTGTAGCGCGTGAGGACAAGGCCGCGGCGGCGTGGCGGCGCGATCGCCAGATAGCCGGCAAGCAGGTCGCCGATCTCGCCATTGTCGCCCGGCAACAGCAGCGCGAGCCGCTGGCCGTCATGCAAATAAGGTCTAAGTTCGTCGGCCAAATTCCAAACCAGGGGCTGGGGCATCTCGATGTCGAAACGCAGCCGCTCGGCAAAAGCGACCGGTGCGACCAGCGCCAATACCACCGCAAACACCGCGATGCCGCGGCCTCTTGTCTGGGATTTGGCGCGTGAACTGGCCCAAAGCGGCGCCAGGAGGTCGCAAACGACAAGCGCCAGCGAGAGCACCAGGAGCAGCGACAAATGCGTGTTATAGCGGAAATAGGAGTGCGCCTCGGCCGCCATCTCGGTCGAAAAATGCGCGATATAGGTAACGACGAGAAAGCCGTTATAGAGCACGAAAGTCGCGGCGTTGAACGCAAGATACCGCGTCGTCCGCGACCATCCCCCACGGCGCAGCTGGAATGCCAGGGAAACGAATGAAGCGAGCTCCGCGATGAAATAGGTCGGCTTTTCACCGATCGACCAGCCGATGGACTCAAAGGTCTCGGGCAGCAGGGACCAGTTCCACGCGCGGAACGGCAGCGGCTCCAACTCGGCGACGCCGGCATGCGCGACGAAATAACGCCAGACCAGATACAGCGCTGCCGCGGGCAGCAGGACAACCAAGACTCGACCGAACAGTTGCCGCCACTGCCCGCGGTCTTCAAAAAAACCGGTGACAACCGCCGCCCCTGCCACCGCCAGCACCAGCCCAATCCCCGATTGTTTGGTGTTGATCATCGCCGCCAGGATCAGCGACAGCACGACCCAATGCGCCCACCCCCCGCGCGCCTCGACAAAGAGGCATGCCGAGAGCAACGCAGTGACCGCCAGCGCCGTCTCGCCGTAGGCGGAGAAGTCAAAGCGCGGCACAAAACCGGGATCGAACAGCGTCACCAGTAGTATGCCGAGCGCGAGCGCGCCCCAGCCCGGCGCAGCCGCCGGGCGCGCCAGCACGCGGGCGATCGCCATCCCAGCGACAAGCCGTAGCATGACATTGGCCAGCGACATTCCCGCCGCCGGGTAATCGCGCCAGACGAGCGAGCCGAGAAACGCGAGGAATTGAGTGTTGTAGGGCGCCGCCGGGAGGAAGGAATGGCTCGGCGGCAGCGCTGCGGTCGGCAGGCGGGCGTAATCGGCCAGATAATCGGCGTTTGGCAGCAGGTTGAGAAAGCTGTCGACCTGTGACGGCCGCACCCCGGCCATCACCACCCAGAGCGGCAGCGTCACCAGCAATAGCCGCCCGAACGCGATAGCGTCGGCGCGGGTTACCCGGCGCGATGGCATGGCCTGGGCGGCGAGCGCCAGCACCACAACCGCCAGCGCCGGGATACGCAGGCTCGCCGGCAGAAACACGCCCCACGCCGTCAGAACCAGGCATAATGCGCCCCATCCGGCGACAATACGGAATTCCGGGGCCACGCTTTTGCCTGCGACGGCACTGCCCATCAGCAGCAAAATCGCGGCAATACCGCAGGTGATGACGACAGCCAGCAGCCCCGGCAGCCCCGGTAGATAAAGCGCCATACGCGGTTACGGCTTGCCGCCGGTGCTTGGCGCGGCGGTGTTTTCTTTCAGCTCCAGGCGCTCGATATTGGTTCGTGCATCGCTGGCGGCGCTGCTGCCGGGCGCCAACTCGGACACCCGCACCCAGTCGCGCCGCGCGCCGTCGAGATCGCCCCTCAGGCGCAAGATATTGCCTCGCTCAAGCAACGCCTCGACCGAATGGGGCGCGAGGCTGACCGCCTTGTCGGCATCGGTCAACGCGAGATCGAGCTTGTCGAGCTGGCGGTTGGCCGAGGCGCGATAGATCAGCGCATCGAGGCGATTGGGATCGACCTTCAGCACGCGGTCGAGATCAACAACGGCTTGGTCGAACCAGCCCTCGCTGCCGGCCGCCTCGGCGCGGTCGACAAGGATGTCCGGGTCGTTGGGCATGAGGTTGAGCGCAGCCGTGTCAGCGGTATAGGCGCGCGCCGGGTCGCCATCGAGCAGCCAGGCCTGCGCCGCCTGGTCGAGTACGTTCGCACGCAGCGAGTCCGGGGCGTGCACCATCGCCTTTGCCAGGGTTTCGAGCCGCGTCGCACCCTCCTTGTATTGCTTTAAGCCGACTAGCGACACGGCATAGCAATGATCGGCGGGATGCGCGCCGCCGCGTCCCTGCCAATGCTCGGCGAGGTCGCGCGCCGCGGCGGGGTCGGTCGCCACCAGCTTCAGACAATGCTCGTACGTGGCCTCGTCCGCCGCGGCCGAACGCGGCGCCGCCGGCGCGGCAGCCGGCGCGCGTTGCGGCGGCACATACGGCGCCACCGGCGGCTTTGGCGGTGGCGCCGCCGAGATCGGCGGCCCAACCTGAGCCGCCGTGCCGGCCGCCAGAACTGGTGCTAAACCGGCCCCAAAGGTCAGCAAAAACGCGACCGTTACCAATGGTCTCATCGCCGTCCCGCGACACCGCCCACCATCATTCGATAGCATATTGCCTCGCATGCGTCCCTTGTGGCGCGCGGCCGTTGCCGCGGCAAACCCGCCGGGGCTACGATAAAGCCCCAAGAGGCCGGCGCGAAAAGGCGTGCGATCCATTGACTTTCAAGCGTTTGCGTCAGGCGACCGGCGGCCTCGCCAATGTGGCGGTCGCACTGTCCCACCGCAATTACCGGGTTTACGTCAGCGGCAACGCGGTGCAGTTAACCGGCACCTGGCTGCAGCGCGTGTCGTGCGGCTGGCTGGCCTGGACGCTCACCCACTCGGGCGCGTGGCTGGGGCTGATGTCGATGGGCGAGTTTCTGCCGGTGCTGTTCCTGGCGCCGCTCGCTGGGGTGATGGCCGACCGGCGCGACCGCGTCACGATCCTGCGCATCACCCAACTGATCGCCTGCGGCCAGGCGATCCTGCTGGCGATTCTGGTCTCGACCGATCTTATCAATATCTACCTGCTGCTCGCGCTGGTGATGCTGCTTGGCATCAACCAGGGGATCGCGCAGCCGGCGCGGCTGGCGCTGATCCCTACGCTGGTCGATCGTGACGCGTTGCCTTCGGCGCTGGCGATCAACTCGATCGTGTTCAACGGCGCGCGATTTATCGGCCCGGCGATCGCCGGCGTCATCATCGCGCATATCGGCATCGGCGCATCGTTCGCAGTCAACGCGCTGAGCTATATCGCTTTTCAGATCTCGCTCGCCAATCTGCGCGACATCCCGAAATTGCCCACTCCGCCGGCGCAGAATGTGCTGCGCGCTTCACTCGATGCTTTCGCTTATGCCAGCCGACACCCCGGTATCGCGCCGATGCTGCTGCTTTTCGCGGTGACGACGATCGGCACTCGCGGCTTCATCGAGCTGTTTCCCGGCTTTGCCGACAACGTCTTCCACCGCGGGCCGGGCGGGCTGGCGATGCTGACCTCGACGGTCGGGCTTGGCGCGATTTTCGGCGGCACCTGGATGCTGATCCGCTCGCAGATCAGTGGCCTCACGACGATCGTGCTCGCGAACACACTGATCATGTCGCTGGCGATCATCGCGTTCACCGCGACCGACGGTTTTGTGATGGCGCTGCCCTGCGTCTTTATCGCCAGCACCGCGATGGTGGTCACCGGCATCGGCGCGCAAACGCTGATCCAGGCCTCGACCGAGCGCAGCATGGCTGGCCGCGTGATGGCGCTTTACGGCATGATTTTCCGCGCCGGCCCTGCGCTCGGCGCGGTCGTGATGGGTACGGCGAGCGTCCATCTCGGCCTCAGGCTGCCGCTGGCGATCGGTGCGATAGTGTCCTGCATCTGCTGGGCTCTGACCCTCAACCGGCGCAAGGCGATCGTCGCCGCGCTGGAAGACGCCGAACCGATGGCCGCACGCGCCGTCCCCGCCGAGCGTGGCGCCTAATGCCGCGTCTCCTCGTTGTCGGTCTGGGCTATACGGCGCGCGCCTTGGTGCGGCGGCTAGGCCCGGATTGGGAGATCGCCCACACGACCCGCGGCGCGGGCGGCCCCGAGCTGCCGGCCGGCGGCTTTGATGGCGTGACCCATATCCTCATTTCGATCCCACCGGACGACGCGGGCGACCCGGTGCTCAACCGTTACCGCCCAGAGATCGCCGCGCTCAAAGAATTGCCATGGCTCGGCTACCTTTCGACGACCGGGGTTTACGGCACCCGTGACGGCAGCTGGGTCGATGAGACTTCCGAGTTGCGCCCGTCGAGCCCGCGCGCCGCGTGGCGCGTCGCCGCGGAGAAGGAATGGCAGGCGCTTGGAGCGCATGTCTTTCGTCTCGCCGGCATTTACGGCCCCGGACGCAGCGCCTTCGATGCGCTGCGCGCCGGCACCGCGAAACGCATCGACGCGGGCAGCCAGGTGTTCTCGCGCATCCATGCCGACGACATCGCCAGCGTGTTGCTCGCCTCGATCGCCAAGCCGCGTCCCGGCGCGGTCTACAATGTCTGCGACGACGAACCGGCCGCGCAAGCCGATCTCGTGGCCTACGCCGCGCTGCTGCTTGGCGTCGAACCGCCGCCGCTGGTGCTGCTCGCCGAGGCAAAGCTGTCGCCGATGGCCGCGAGCTTTTATGCCGACAACAAACGCGTCTCTAACGCGTTGATTAGGCAAGAGCTCGGCATCATCCTCGCCTATCCGAACTACCGCGCTGGGCTGGCCGCCATATCAGCCGCAGGCGGCTAAGGCTTGCCTCACGCGGCGGCGCGAGGCATCGTCGCCCTTCGCGCGCGATCACGGGAGGAGGATATCGCTATGGCCTACAACATACTGATGATGGGAGCCTCCTACGGCTCGCTGCTGGCGATCAAGCTGCTGTTCGGCGGCCACAGGATCACGATGGTCTGCCTGCCGAACGAGGTCGAGGCGTTTAACAGCGACGGCGCGCATGTCCGCATGCCCATCCGCAACCGCGCGACGCCGGTCGACCTCGATTCGCGCAAGCTGCCGGGGAGCCTCAAGGCCGCCGGCACGGGCGATGTCAACCCCAAGGATTATGATCTTGCCGTGCTGGCGATGCAGGAGCCGCAATACCGCCTGCCCGGCGTGCGCGACTTGCTCGACGCACTAGCGCGCGCCCAGGTGCCGTGCATGTCGATCATGAACATGCCACCCCTGCCCTATCTCGCGCGCATCCCCGGTCTTAATGTCGATGCCCTAAGGCCTTGCTTTACCGACGCGACGGTGTGGGACAACTTCACCCCCGGCAAGCTGACGCTGTGCAGCCCGGACCCGCAGGCGATCCGTCCGCCGGGCGAGAAAATCAATTTCCTGCTGGTGACGCTGCCGACGAATTTCAAATCCGCGCGCTTCGAGAGCGACGCCGACACCCAAATACTCAAGAACCTCCAGGCCGATGTCGACGCGATCAAGTACGACCCAGGCGATGGCGAAAAGATTGACCTGCCGGTCAAGCTCAAGGTGCACGAGTCGATTTTTGTGCCGCTCGCGAAATGGGCGATGCTGCTGACTGGCAATTATCGCTGCGTGACCACGGACGGCGCGGTCGACATCAAGGACGCGGTTCATGCCGACCCGGAAAAATCCCGCTCGGTTTACAATTGGGTAATGGAGGTTTGCGTCAAACTCGGCGCCAATCCCGCCGATCTCGTGCCGTTCGAGAAATACGCCAGTGCCGCTCATGGTTTGACGCGGCCTTCCTCGGCGGCGCGCGCGCTCAATAACGGCGTGCCCTATATCGAGCGCACCGACCGGCTGGTGCAATTGCTCGGCGCCCAGCTCGGCATGAGCAATCCGATCGTCGACGCCACCGTAAAACAGGTCGACGCGCGCCTCGACGCCAATCGCAAAAAGGCGGCATAGGACAACACCGCGACCGGGTCGATGAAGGGCAATATTCTCGGCTTCGACCCGGACTCGAACACCGGCGCGATCAGCGGCCATGACGGCCGTCGCTACGGGTTTGTGCGGCTCGATTGGCGGGGCCCAGGTGCGCCCACGCGCGGCGCGCTGGTGGATTTTGTCGCGGAAAACGATCGCGCGACGCAAATCTACCCGCTGGGCCAGGAATTCGACCTGCAAGACGGATCGACGGCGAACAGTATCTATATCCTTTACCTTGTCGGGTTGATGGTGCCGCTGACGCCCGTCGTCGGGCTGATCATGGCCTATGTCCACGCCGCCGAGGCACCGGAAGCGCTGCGGACCCACTATCGGTTCCAGATTCGCACCTTCTGGATCGGCCTGCTCTATGGCGTGATCGGTCTGGTGACGGCGATCCTCATTATCGGCATCTTCTGGTTGGGTTTTGTCGCCGTGTGGTGGATCGTCCGTTGCGTCAAGGGAATGCAGGCGCTGTCGGCGGGACGCCCCTGCGAACGTCCGGAAACCTGGCTCTGGTAGCGGCGTCACCCGATCCGCAAGGCTGACCCGACCCCGAGCGGCCTACCACCGGGACGCGACAAAATGTACAATTCGTCAGCACATTTGGGGGACACCGCATGCGCGGCAATATCATCGGGTTCGACCCGGACACCAACACCGGCGCGATCAGCGGCCATGACGGCAATCGCTACGACTTCGCAACCCAGGATTGGCACGCGCAATCGCGGCCGACTCACGGCGATGTCGTCGACTTTCAGGTGACCGGGCAGCGCGCTCGCGACATCTACCTGCTCGAGCCGGAATATGTGCAGCCGACTTGGTCGCAATTTCTCTTTTCCGCGGAGGGCCGTATTTCGCGCTCGCAATACTGGCTGAAATGGGCGCTGCCGGTGTTTGGCGTCACGATCGTGCTCGAAATCATCTGCTTTTCGGTGATGGACCCTGCTGTGGCCGGCGTGATTATCGGTCTTTACGGGCTGGTGCTGATCTGGCCGAGCATCGTCATCTACGTAAAACGGGCGCACGACCGCAACCACTCTTGGGCCTTTATCCTGCTGCTGTTTGTCCCGCTGGTGCAGATCTGGCCATTGATCGAGTTTTGGTTCCTGCGCGGGACGATTGGCGCCAACCGCTTCGGCCCGGACCCGGTTCCGCGCCAATAACCAGATGGAATCGGGCAACGGGTCGCGGCGATGAAGGGCAACATCATCGGGTTCGACCCGGAAACCAATACCGGCGCTATCAGCGGGCACGACGGCAACCGCTATGATTTTGTCACCCTCGATTGGCGCGGCTCCGTTCGGCCGCACGCCGGTGATCTCGTCGATTTCCAGGCGATCGACCGCCGCGCGACAGACATCTATCTCGTCGAGCCGGCTTATGTCGCGCCGGGATACGGAGCCTTCTACTTCTCACCCAGCGGACGGATTTCGCGATCACAATATTGGTTGCGTTTCGTGCTGCCGTATTGCGCGATCTTCATTCCCCTGCAGTTGATCGTCGCCTTCCTCGACAAGGAAAGCACCGCCTACACCGCGACAAACGGCCTGATGTCGCTGCTTTACCTGGTCGTTTTCTGGCCCTCGCTGGCGATCTTGATCAAACGCATGCACGACCGGAACAAATCGGGATGGTACGTGCTGTTCCTGGTCGTCTCGGCGATGGCGTTCACGACGTTGCTGGTGATCTGGATCGGCGCGGCGTTTTACCAATACGGCGAGCATGAGAAGATCAGCTTTGACGGCACCTTGGGAGTGCTCGGAATCGCGACGATCATCACTGGGGCCATCACGCTTGGCATCAATATTTGGTTCTTTGTCGAGTTTGGCTTCCTGCGCGGCACGATCGGCGCCAACCGCTTCGGCCCTGATCCCACGCGTTAATCACGGGCCTCGGAAACGAAAAGGGCCGGATTGCGCCGGCCCTTTTCCATGCCAGGAGACCAGCGGTCAACAATTGTAGCTATCGTCGCCGCCACCGCCAAAATCTCCGCCGCCACTGTCCCAGCCGCTATCACCGCCGCCGCCGTAGTCGCCACCACCGCCGCCGTAATCACCGCCGCCGTAGTCGCCACCACCGCCGCCGTAATCACCGCCGCCGGCGTAGCCCGCATCGCCGCCGCCGGCGTAGCCGGCATCACTACCGCCGCCGTAATCCCCACCGCCCTGGCTATCGCCATAGTAATTATTGACCACGGTCTCGCTCAGGCCGCCCGGCATGCCACCGCCCATTCCGCCCAGGCCGCTGGCATAGCTATGGCCGAAGAGGCTGGAGATGCCCTGAAACAAAAGGGCACCGCCAGCGACGCCGGCGGCCGTCGCCGCGGCGGACTTCAGAAAGCTGTTGCCGCCGCCGGCCGCGCCGCCAAACATGCCGCCGCCTTGGGGCGGCGCGGCCTGCGCATAGCCAGGCTGCGGCGCGTATTGCGGTTGGGCATATTGCGGCTGCGCGTATTGCGGGGGCGGCGGAGGCGCCGCTTGGGGTGCTCGGGTCCACGGCCCGCCGCTCGATGGCGGGGTCGGTGCCTGGGATTGGCTGCGGCCGAACAGACCGCCGAGAAAGCTTGTCGGCTGCTGCTGCGGGGCGGGCAAGGCCGCGAGTTGCTGCTCCAGTTCCGCGATGCGGCCTTGCGCATTTTGCAGCGACAGGTCCTGGATCAGGACGGTTTGCACCAGATAGTAGGGCGCATCCGGCAGCTGGGTCATGGCCTGGCGGATCATCGCGTCCGCCTCGGGGTCCTTGGCCTGGCCGCGGGTACTCTGCAAACGCGTCAGCAATGTCGTGATCAGTTCGCGTTCTTGGGGTTCCATCGGGTTCCGCCCTTGGCTCGGGGCTTTCTCGCAAAGCCCATCGGCCGCCGCTGTTGCGGCGTCGCGCTAAATGTGGTGAGCGCGCGGCGCCCGTCAATAACGCCCGGAACCCGTTTGCGCGGACCTCGCGGTCAGGCGGCGACCAGCCGCGGCAGGCGTCCGCAGGCCTCGGCGACGGGCGGAAAGAACAGCGAGACTTCGGTTCCTTCGCCGGAGGTGCTAACGATCGTCAGATAACCCTGATGGCTTTCGATCAATTTGTTGACAATGCTGAGACCGAGCCCGCTGCCTTCGTATTTCCGTTCCATCCGCTCGTCGACTTGGCGGAACGGCCGGAGCGCGGCCTCGGTCTCGGCCTCCGTCATGCCGATGCCGCGATCCTTGACGCATAGCTTCACCATGCCGTTTTTTGCGCTCGCGACGCCGAGCCGGATCGGGGTGCCGGTTTCACTGAACTTGATCGCGTTGGACAACAGCTTGGCAATCATCTGTTCGACCGAACGGACATCCGCGCGCACCGTCAAGTGCTCGCTCTCCGCCAATAACACGATATCGGCGGCGCGATCCGGATTAGCCCTCTGAAATTTTTCGACCGCCTGGTGTGCCATCACGCAAAGATCGACCTCGTCCCATTCGAGTTCGAACGTGCCGGCCTCCAGCTGAGCGATCGTCAGCACATCGCCAACCACGCCTGACATGCGCTGCCCTGCCGATAGAATGCTATCGGAGAACTCGATGTACTTTTTCTGGATCGGGCCGTAGACCTGTTGAGTGATCAGCTCGCTGAAGCCGACAATCGCGTTAAGCGGCGTGCGCAACTCATGGCTCATCGCCGCCAGGAATGCGGTCTTGGCGGCATTGGCCGACTCGGCCTCGTCGCGCGCCCTAGCCAGTTCCTGATTTGCCTTGGCGAGTTCCTGAGTGCGTTCCTCGACGCGTTGTTCGAGCGTCATATTGAGTTGGCGCAGTTGCTCCTCGGCCCTTTTCTGCGCCGCGTCGCGCGCCGAGACCGCCGCCGCCATCTCGTTAAAGGACGTGGCCAAGCGGCCGATCTCGGAGCCAGTGTCCTTGATTTGCACACGGGCGCCGTAATTGCCGTTGCTCCACTCGGCCGACGCCCGCAGCAGGCCGTCGATCGGTCGGCGAATAAACAGTCGCCCGCCCAGCCACGCCGCGTAGAGCGCCAGCAACAAGCCCAGCAGAATCAGCGAGACACCTCGCTTCGTCGCCGCGTCGATCGGGGCGAACGCCTCGCTCTTGCTGAGGCCGGCGCTGAGAAACAAGTCATAGGGCGGCAACTGCGCCGGCACGTAACCAAAGATGCGCACGATGCCGTCGACGCCCTTTGCTTCCTCCCACCCCGCCTTATCGCCATCCATTATCGCTTCGTGGCTTTTTCGCATGTTCTTGCCGACGAGTTGTTCGGGATGCGGCAAGCGCGCGATGATGTTGCCTTCACGATCGGCGATCAGAATCGACGCGGACGGCGATAAACCGCGTTCTTTTAGATGCTGGGACAGCCAATCGAGATCGAGCCCGGCAAAGACAATCCCCGCGACGTGCCCATCGGCGTCGTGAAATCGTTGGGCGAAGTGAATCATCTTCTGTCCGGTGGTCGGGTCCTGCCAATAGTTGCCGACTGTGAGTGCGTCTGAGGCGAGAGCGCGCTTAAAGAACGGCTGATCGGCCACCGATGTGTACGATAGAGGTCCGTTGGAACAGAAGATGTTGCCTTGCGCGTCGGCGGCGCCGAGCAGGTTGTAGTTGACGAAATGCTCCTTGGTGGCGGCAAAGATGCCATCACAGGCCTCCGCCTGTTGCCGTTTTACGGCCGGCAGTTGACCGAGAGCAACGAGAAGTTGCCGGGCGCCTTCGCGCAGTTCACCCATCTCCTCGCCGAATTGCTTGGTGATTTGTACCACCCGCTGGCGGATATCTTCGGCGCGGGCGGCGCGCAGATCGTATTCGTTGTAGGCTTGGATACCGAGCGCTGGCAGCACGGCAATAAAGACCAGTAAAAACATCCTCGCGGTGAGGCTCATGTCCCGTAGCCGAGGAACCATCCTGCCGCCTCTTGATCCCCTTTCCGCCGGCTCTTTGCGGATCGTCGGAGATTGCCCGGTCACGGCGGTGTCCTCCACACGAATGTGCCTGCTTGGCCGCTCGGCGGATGGCGCGCTGCCCCTTTCCCGCCCCGCCCCGTGGGATTGACGCGAGGCGATCCGATAAAGCGCCGATTCGCAGATTGGCGCGATAATCTTAACAACTTGCTAAACTTTGAGCGAAGCCGGCGGCCCAAAGCGACCAAGATCAGGCGGCCGCCATGATGATTGCGTCGAGTTGGTCCCACACACCGTCGAGCGCCTCGGCCATCAGCCGTGCGTCGTCGAGGGTTTCAGCCAGTAGTTCGGGCCGAGCCCGCAAAATCATCTGCGTGACGGACATCGACTCCTCGGCATGGCGCTCCTCGACGCCGTGCTCAAAGCATTCATGAAAATACGGTTCGGCCACGACCTGCGGGAAATGCACGGCGAGGGCCTCGGCCAGCGCCCGCATCCAGTCGTCCGACATCAACTCGACGACGCACCACGCTCCAAGCGAGCGGGCGTAAAGCGTTTGCGCCAGGCGGACGAATTTTGCCGTCTGTGGATCCAGATGCGCGCATAGCAACTCGGGTTCACCGAATTCCTCGTCTTGCAGCACCAGCGCCGCGCCTATGTCCTGAAAGACCCTCGTCAGCTGGTAATGATGGGTGTCGCCGCCGGGCAACCCGTCATCGTCGACAAAAATCTGCAGCTTGCGCTTGCGCAGCGCTGGACTATCGAGATGCGGGAGGTAATAGACGGCGGCACGGGTCGCGTGCATCGCCGCTTGATAGACGAGATGGATTTGACCCAGCAGCCTTGGATTCCGCGCGGCTTCACGCGGCAACGCGGCGAGGTGCTTGAAGAACGGCATACGCGACGGCCGGTGCCGGGCGGCCAGTTCGGCAATCTCAGCGGCGAAGCGGGCCGCGGCGTCATCGGATTCCGAAGCGGCGATTTGCACTGGTATGTTCCAAGTCGTCGTACGGCCAATAACATTTTCCGTTGTCGTCACGACACGAATCTCCTGATGCGACTGAGTGACAGCACGACTCAAAATTTAGTGGTCACGATGGGTGTCGGGAATGCGCGGTCAGTTAAAGTTAATCAGATAATAGAGCGTTAAGGATATTATCTGAGATGCGGAGAAATCATTTTGTTCGATGATCGCTACGAGTTTGGCGAATTATTTCTTTAAATACGCAGCAAGATCGATACGATTTTTAAGCCGGCAACTGCCGATTCACCGAAGATATTAAAAGCCTGCACTTGCGATTAAACGTCTTCGGCAAGGGTGATGATGGCCAGTTCCGCCGCACGCTTGGCGATCGCGTGGTGCACGTTGTTCGTGGTCGGGACCGACCTTTTTGTCGTCTCGCCCCTCCTCCCGCTGATCGCCGGGCGGTTCGATTTGCCGGCGGCGGCCACCGGGCTCAGCGTCACCGTGTTCGCCGTCACCTACATGATCGTCGCACCCGCGCTCGGTCGGCTGGCCGATCGCGTCGGCCGCCGCCGTGTTCTCGGCTGCTGCCTCGCCGGTTTTGCCGCAGCCAACCTGATGACGGCAATGGCGCCAAATTTCGCCTGGCTGTTAGCGGCGCGGGTGATCGCCGGCGCGACGACGGCCGGCGTATCGCCATCGATCTACGCCCTTGTCGGCGAAAGCGCGCCTGATGGGCGGCGTGCGAGTTGGATGGCGATTGCGGTTTCCGGCCTGCTGTGTTCGCTTTCGTTTGGCGCGCCGCTGGGCGCGCTGGTCGGAGCTTCGTTCGGATGGGAGAAGGTGTTCGACCTGCTGGCCGGGCTGAGCCTCATCCTTGTGCTGGCAAACCGGCGAATCTGGCCGGCCGATGCGGCGGGCGCGGGGTTCCCTGCCAACGTGCGGACCGCGCCGCCAGGCACTGTCGCGCAACGGCTCCTGCCAACCGTGATCTGGAGCACCGCGCTATACGGTATATACACCTATCTCGGCGCCTGGCTGACCCGCCTCGGCTTCTCGACCGAAGAGATCGCCCAGGTCATCCTGTGCTACGGCATCGGCGCGATCGTCGGCACGCTGGGCGGCGGCCGCATCGCCGACCGCATCGGCGCCAAGACGGCGACCAGCGCGAGCCTGCTCGGCCTCTTCGCAGCGTTTCTGCTGTTGCCGCTGGCGTTGCGGCCCGGCCTCGTCATCGGGATCGGCTTCGGGGTTGCCTCCGCCATTGCCCAGGTGTTTTTCCCGGCGCAGCAGGCCGGCCTCGTCAACGATTTTCCAACGCGGCGCGCGACGGTGCTGGCGTGGAACAACAGCTCGCTGTTTTTCGGCATTGCTCTAGGTTCTCTCGTCGGCGGCCAGATCGTTGCGCACGGCACATTTGCCGTCAGCCTTTTCGCTTGCGCCGCGATCGCCCTGGCGGGCGCGGTGATAAACTGGGCGGTCGTCCCCGGTCCGCGTCCGTCCGTCAGCTGACCAAACCACCACCCCAGGCGCTGTGGCACAAAACTTGATGCCCATGCCTTATCAGGAGGATAAGGCGGCGATGGATTTAATGCTGAAAGGCCGGGTCGCGGTCATCACCGGCCCCGCCAAAGGAATGGGCGCCGCGGTAACGCGCGCCTTCGCCGAGGAAGGCTGTCGGCTGGTGCTCGTCGGACGCGATGTCGGCGCGATCGAGCCGCTCGCCGTCGCGCTGCGGACAGAGGGACATGAGTGCCTCGTGGCGCAAGCCGACCTCACTAATGCCGCTGATTGCGAGCGCGCGGCGGCGCAATCCCTAGCCTCGTTCGGCCAAATCGACATCCTGGTCAATGTCGCGGGCGGCACCGGCTCGATCGGCAAGACTGGGGTCGAAACGTTGCCCGAGGAGTTCGACGCGACGGTCGCGCTCAATATGGGCGGCGCGTTTAACATCATCCGCGCCGTGCTGCCGGCGATGATCGAGCGGCGCTACGGCAAGATCGTCAATGTCGGCGGCACGTTCGGGATGCGCGGGCGCGCCGGGCGACTCGCCTACTCGGCCTCGAAATGGGGGCTGCGGGGCCTCACCAAATCGTTCGCGATCGAGGTCGGCACCTACAACATCAACGTCAATTGCGTCGCGCCGGGCATGGTCGATGGCCCGCGTTTCCGCGACAAAGTTTGCGCGGAAATGGCCGCACGGCTCGGCATCTCGATCGAGGAAGCGGCTCGCCGCCACGCTGAGGATTATGCGCTCAAACGCATCACCACCGACCGCGATGTCGCCAATGCCTGCCTGTTTCTCGCCAGCGACGTGTCGCGGCAAATGACTGGCGTTGATCTGCCGGTCGATGGCGGCTGGGCGGCGCTTTGAGGGGAGCGTGGGGATGAGCGTCGATCTGGTGATATCGGGCGGCACGCTGGTGACCGAGACCGCCGCCTTTCCGGCGAGCGTCGCCGTCGCTGACGGGCGTATCGCTGCGATCGGCCGGGACGACGCGATGCCGCCAGCCGCCGAACGGCTCGACGCGCGCGGGCTGCATGTTCTGCCGGGCGCCATCGATGCGCATGTCCATATCCGCGAGCCCGGCTACACGCATAAGGAGGACTGGGCGACTGGCACCGCGGCGGCGGCTTGCGGCGGCGTCACAACGATTTTCGACATGCCCAACACCAACCCGCCGACCGGTACGCGCGAGGCGCTGGCCATGAAGCTGGCGGCGGCGGAGGAGAAGGCGTTTGTCGATTTCGGCATCTACGGCCTGCTCGACGAAAACAACATCGACGGGCTGGAAACGCTGATCGAGGGCGGCGTCGCGGCCTTCAAATGCTTTATGGGGAACACCTTCGGCAACCTGCCCGCGCCGTCCGACGGGGCGATGCTGGAAGGGTTCGAGATATTGGCGCGGCGCGGGCTGCGCTGCACGGTGCACGCCGAGACCGCCTCGATCCTCGCCCGCCGCGAAGCCAAGATGCGCGATGCCGGACGGCACGACCCACTGGCGCATCTCGCGGCGCGGCCGCCGGTCGCTGCGATGGAGGCAGTGCAGCGGGCCGCGCTCTACGCCGAGTGGACCGGCGCCCGGCTGCACATCGCGCATGTCAGCTCGTCCGAGGAATTGCGGCCGCTGCGCGAGGCAAAGTCGCACGGCGTCGACGTCACCGCCGAGACCTGCCCGCATTATCTGATGCTCGACACCGAGGATTACGCGCGCTGCGGCAGCCTGATCCGGGTCAACCCGCCGGTGCGCGAGCCGTATCACAAGGCGCTGCTGTGGGCGGCGGTCCGCGACCGGACGATCGACATGATTTCGACCGACCACGCCCCGCACACGCCCGACGAAAAGCATCGCGACGACATCTGGACCGCCGATTGCGGGTTTCCCGGTGTCGAAAGCCAGATGCCGCTGATGCTGACGGCGGTCGCGAACGGCGAGATCGCGATCACCGACTATGTGCGGCTGTCGAGCGCCGCGCCGGCGCGCGCCTTTGGCCTTTACCCGAAGAAGGGCGCGCTGATCCCCGGCGCCGACGCCGATCTGGCGCTGGTCGACCTCGCCGCCTCGTCGCGCGTCGACCGGGCGATGCTGCATTCGCTGCGTGCCCAGGTGACGCCGTTTCACGGCCGCGCCCTCAAGGGCGTGCCGATCCACACGCTGGTGCGCGGCCGGTTTGTCATGCGGGAGCGCGAGCTGGTCAGCGACGCGCGCGGCTGGGGCCAATCGGTGCGGCGCGTCCAGGAGATGCCGCCGCCCCGTCCGCGCAACACCGCGCATACGACGGCTGCGATCCTCAAACTCCCGGATTAGCTGCGCGAGCTTCAGCATTATCAGCAGGTCCGCCTCCTGATCGCCTCCCGTTTTGCGATCCTTAACAGGACGCGAAACGCGCCCGCGAAGGAGGCACCGCGCGGCAAACAACAGGCGGCCGAGCCACCCTTTCGCCCCTGCCCTCGTTGCTGCTGGCGTGCGAAACATTTTCAAGCCATAGCGGTTGCTCATCCTATATGTTCTTGATATGTTCTGATTCAAGGCCGCGATTGGATTTCCATACCCATAAGGAGCGGTTATGATCGCAAAATGCGACAATTTGGTCGGGGCCGTTTTGGACGGCGCAGCCTTTAGGGCGTTGCGTTGCTTGGGAATGAACTCGTGCGGTTCATTTATATGGACGAGGCTGGTATTTCATCGCGAGAGCCTGTCGCCGTCGTCGCTGGTATTATTGTGCATGCCGACCGCCAGTGGAAACGGATAGAAGGTGAACTTCTGGCGTTAGGACACAAACACTTTCCCGGAGAATCGAGTTTCCCTGTATTCCATGCAAAAGATTTATTTCATGGCAGCGGGCATTTTCCACGCGACAAATGGCCTTTAAAGATTAGATTAGAGATACTCCATAGTTTGCTTTCATTGCCTAGATTAAATAACCTTCCATTATGCTACGGATTTTGGCGCCGCGATCATCTTTGGCAAATGATTAAGGAAAACAAACTTGAAGACCCAAAACATCCAGCCGCAGTAGAAGCAATGAATGCACAAAAGGTATCGTATTGGGGGTGTGCTTTGGGTGCCGAAGTATTTATGAGAACCGAGGCATCGAGTAACGAGGTTGCAATTGTAGTGGCTGAAGATAACAAAGATGTAAGGCGATATATAGATGCCGCTCATCGTTGGCTTCGCGTCGGGCAAGATCATGCTGACCTGATGCCAAGTATGAAGGACCTGTTACCAATTACGAAAATTATCGGAAACGTTCATTTTTCATTAAAAGAAGATTGTCCCCTGCTCCAGATGGCGGATGCGTGCGCATTCGTTTTAGCGAGATATATGTGGGGAGGATCGCATTCTAAGGAATTATACGATGCAATGACGGGTGGCGTTGCGCTGCCTATCGCCGAAGGTTCTGCCGGGCATAGCCTTGTTACTTGGCAGTCGCGCTTTGGCGGTTTTATTCCGTTGGTAGCTTCGGAGTAGGGCGGATGCGCCCGTTCGGCCACACGATACTCTCGACGTACGCATAGGCAGCTTCTTGGCTTTGAAAGCGGCATTTGTCCGAAATCGAGCGAGGCATCGTTTATCTGTGTCGCCATTTAAAGGGATGACTTCATACGCGACCACGCAGGTCGCAAGGCGTAGAGACGGTTTAAAGAGGGCATCAGCTCCGCAGATTATCTCGCATCGTCTTGCCGGTATATTCGGTTCTCAGCAGCGTGCAGCGCTGCAGCTCTGGCGTCAGTATGCGGGCGAATTCCTCCCGCATCAGCGCGAGATGGGCGACCTTCAGGCCGCATCCACGGGGCGTTGAGCGAAGCATACATAGGGCCATGCGCCGCCGGCGGTTGCCCGCGTTGTAACGCAGGCTCATGCTGGCGCGACAGAATTCGGGAGGGAAAGGCATGCACGACATCGTCATTCGCGGCGGCAGCATTCTCGACGGCACCGGCTCCGACGCTTTCGCCGGCGACGTCGCGATCGACGGCGGTAAGATCACGTCGGTTGGCGGCAAGGCCGGGCCGGGCAAGCGCGAGATCGATGCGGACGGGCTGCTCGTCACGCCCGGCTGGGTCGATGTTCACACCCATTATGACGGGCAGGCGACCTGGGACCCGGTGCTGGCGCCGTCGTCCTGGCATGGCGTAACGACGATCCTTTTTGGCAATTGTGGCGTCGGATTCGCGCCGGTGCGCAAGGAGCATCGCGAGGGGCTCATCGACCTCATGGAGGCGATCGAGGACATCCCCGGCAGCGCCCTCGCCGAAGGCCTCAAATGGGATTGGGAGAGCTTTCCCGAATATCTCGACGCGCTCGACGGCATGAAGCGGACGATCGACATCGGCGCGCAAATCCCACACCACCCGCTGCGCGTCTTTGTCATGGGCGAGCGCGGCATCAACCGCGAGGCGGCGACCGCCGAGGACATCGCCGAGATGCGCCGCCTCACCGAGGAGTCGCTGCGCGCCGGTGCGTTCGGCTTCACCACCTCGCGCACCTACTCGCACAAGACCAACCAGGGCGACCTCGTTCCCGGCCATTTTGCCGAGGAACAGGAACTCTACGGCATCGGCCAGGCGATGGCCGCGGTCGGCGGCGGCGCCTTTGGCATGAACAGCGACTTTGTCGATGAGGAGGCGGAATTCGCCTGGATGACGCGGCTGTCGAAGGAGACCGGCCGGCCGATCTGGTTTCTGTTGACGGACCGCACCAAAGACCCGGCGCGCTGGCGACGCCTTGTGCAAGGCGTACACAAGGCGCGGGCCGCCGGCGCCAATATCACCGCGCAGGTCGCCGGGCGCCCGGTCGGCGTCATCCAAGGCATCGCCGGGTCGTACAACCCGTTTTCAATCCGCCCGAGCTATATCCCGCTGGAGCAGCTGTCGCCCCAGCAGCGTATCGAGCGCATGCGCGACCCCGCGCTGCGCGCGCAGCTCCTCGCCGAGGAACCGACTGAGCGCCAGCTCGCCCGGCTGTCGCAGGCGCGGCAAGCGATGATCGGCCGCTGGGACAAGTTGTTCGTGATGAGCGGCGCCACTCCAGATTACGAGCCCTCGCCGGAAAAGAGCATCGCCGCGATCGCGGCCAAGGGCAATCGCAGCCCGCAGGAGGTCGCCTACGACTACTTGATCGAGAGCCTCGACAATTTCCTGTTCCTCCCTGTCGTCAATTATGCGCAGGGCGACCACGAGATGGTGCGCGAGATGCTGACCAACTCGGGCACCCTGCTCGGCCTCAGCGACGGCGGCGCGCATTGCGGCGCGATCGTCGACGCAAGCATGCCGTCTTTCATGCTGGCGCATTGGGGCCGTGACCGGACGCGCGGGCCGGGCCTGCCGCTGCCGCTTCTGGTAAAGATGCAGACCAGCGAGACCGCCGATTTCTTTGGCTTTAAGGATCGCGGGCGGCTCGCGCCGGGCCTGCGCGCGGACGTCAACCTCATCGATTTCGATGGGCTGCGCCTGCATCAGCCCGAAGTCGTGCACGATCTGCCGGCCGGCGGTCGCCGCTTCGTGCAGCGCGCCGACGGTTATCGTGCGACGCTGGTTGCCGGCACGCCGGTCTTCGAGAACGGCGAAGACACGGGCGCGCGGCCCGGCCGCCTGGTCCGCGCCGGGCGCTGAGCTGAAGCAAAAAAGGGCCGGCCGGTTTTCCCGGTCGGCCCATTTTCGTGCGCTTTCGCCGTCAGAGCGGCGGTGGTCCGGCGCGCCGCCCACCGAGCAACCCGGCAATGAGCGCGACCAGGAAGATGACGACAAAAATATAGAACAGGATTTGCGCAATCCCCGCCGCGGCGGCCGACACGCCGCCAAAGCCAAACACGCCGGCCACAACCGCGACGATGAAGAAAACCAAGGCCCAGTACAGCATTTGACCCTCGTCTCGCTGACTTCTGCAACCCAGGCGATGACCTGGGTAGTCGGCAGCAAACGCACTGGGCAAGTTCAAGTTCCAAAAATGCGCAATTGCCAGTCAGCGCGCTTCGCGGCGAATCAGCTTCCGACGATCAGAAGGTTTTGTAGCATTCGCGCCCTTCACCTTGCTCCTTCAACGTGCGGCAGTCGATCGCGGCACCAGCCCCGCCAGGCGTGATCTGAACCATATAACTGCCCGCGCCAGCGCAGGTGATACTCCAATAGGCATAGCCTTTGGCCGGGCCCTCACGGGTGATGCCCATGAAAAAGGGGTTTGTGCCGATGCACCAGAGGCCGAGATGCTCACCGAGCTTCGCGGCTTGCTCTCCCGGTTTTAGGTGCAATAGCTGCTCGTTATAGCGGTTCTCGCTTTGCTGCTGTTTCGGCGCGACTTGGGCACGGCCCGAGAGACCGCCGCCCACGCAGCAAATCGCGAGTATAAGAGGGACGAGCGCACCCCTTCTCATTCCTTTGCCTCCGAGAATGTCGCCGTCGGACCAAGCGTGGTGCCGGGTGAGGGATTCGAACCCCCGACCTTCGGTTTACAAAACCGCTGCACTGCCACTGTGCTAACCCGGCGATTTTATTAGGTTACAAGGTGCTTTAGCCGTGTCATCCCTGGTTTGCTACAGATTTTGCTTCAAGCCGGAACTCGTCGTTAATCTTTTGTGCCGCTTCTTCGTGCATGGTTTGGTCTGGATGAAGATACAAGTCGGCTGTGATCATTATGGTCGTGTGCCCCAATCTCTCGGAAACGAGCCTCAAGTCAACACCGGCAAGCAGTCGATTTGCATCGGGAAAGTGGAGAGTTGCCCGATGAACGATGAGGAACTCGATGAGCCAGCCGCGATGGTTTACGCAGAAATTTGCGGATGAGGCGGTGCGCTCGGTGGAAACCAGCGGGCGAACGCAACGTGAGATCGCCGGTGACTTGTGAATTAGGCTATCGAGGCTGGTGCGTTGGATCGGGCGGAGCCGGGATCGGCGGGCTGTCGATTCATCGGCGGCGAGTGAGGTCACGGCGGAGCTGAAGCGGCTACGCCGGGAGAACGAGATCCTTCGCCAGAAAAAGCGAGACGGCCGCGGCTTTTTTCGCCCGGGAGGGAAGTCGATGAGGTTCGCGCTCATCGATGGGGCGAAAGCGCAATTCCCCATCCATCGCCTGTGCCGCGTTCTCGGGGTCAGCCAAAGCGGCTATTTCGCCTGGCGAGGCCGGCTGGCCTGTCGGCGTCAACGCGACGAGTTCGTTGTCGTCGATGTCGAGGCGAGCACGGCGGTCCGCCAAGCCGAGGTGACAGCGCGGGAACGTATGATCGATCGGCCGCAGCGGCTGGCGGCCAACGCCGCCCACGGCTCGGCCAAAACCTCGCCTGGCTGATACATGAGCGCGGGATCGAGCCGCACGTTCCCGTGTTCGACAAATCGCAGCGCACCGATGGCACCTTCTCGCGTGACAGCTTCACCTTTGACCACAAGCGCGACCGCTGCGTCTGCCGGCCGGGAAGGAACTCAGGCAGTGGCAGAAAATCTATCGGGCGCCACGCCCCTTCGTCGAACAGGACGGTATGATGCGTTATCGCGCCAGCAAGCTCGACTGCCAGGCCTGCTCATTGAAGCCGCGGTGCTGTCCGAACGCGCCTGCCCGCAAGATCCCGCGGTCTATTCACGAGGGCGCTCGCGATATGGCCCGCGACATCGCGACGACCGACGCCTACGTCACCTCAAGGCGCGAACGCAAGAAGGTCGAATGCTGTTCGCCCACTTGAAGCGCATCCTGAAGCTCGATCGGCTGCGATTGCGCGGTCCGTGCGGCGCACGGGACGAGTGCCACCTCGCCGCAACCGCCCAAAACCTCGGCAAGATGCTTCGGTATTCGCGGGCGAATTTATCTCAGCATTCGCGACGCAACGTGGCAACGTAGGCACGATGGCATTCGTTGACAATCCATTAGGACCTGTGTGTTACACCGACAGAATTGGCGCATCCAGGTCCTATGATCAATGACTAGATACGATGATTGGGCATTACAGGTTTAGGGATGATGCTTTGAACATCGATTATCGGATTTTAACCAGAAAGTTAGGGAGAAAACGTCTCGCGATTTTGCGCTAATTGCGATAGTTTTAATTTTCGTCAAATCACGTCTACAGGGGGAGATAGACGATGAGTGGGGCAATGATTTCGTCATCCGGCGGGGCAACGACGGGCGGCAATCTCGATCGCGAGACCCGTCTGCGATTTATGCGAATCGGCGCCAGAACCTCCGCGTTGCTGAAAGAATTTTGGCCGGTCATCGAGGATAACCTCGGCGACATACTCGACGGTTTCTACAAGCACGTGTGCGGACAGCCAGAATTGGCGCGCATGGTTGGCGACGAAATCCCGCGCCTCAAAAGGGCGCAGCGCTCGCACTGGGCCAAACTTTTCAGCGGCGACTTCGATCCCGCCTATATGCAAGCGGTTCAGACAATCGGCCTAACGCATAACAAGATTGGGCTTGAGCCGCGCTGGTATATCGGCGGCTACAATTTTGTCCTAAGTCAGCTGATAGCGATCGCTGTTGCAGACACCCGATGGGCGGAGCGCCTTGACGAGCTTCTAGCCGCAATCACGTCCGCGGTGATGCTCGACATGGACCTGGCAATCTCGGTCTACCAAGAAGCCATGTTGTTGGAGCGGCAGCAGCGCCAGCAGAAGGTCACCGATGCGATTCAGTCATTCGATGTTCAGTTGCGCGGAGCGTTGAGCACGGTCAGCGCGGCGGCCGCCGACATGCAGAACACTGCAAATACACTCGCGACCAACGCCGAAGAGACCTCCCGGCAAAGTGGCGCCGTCGCAGCGGCCTCCGAAGAGGCAGCGGCCAACGCGCAAACGGTCGCCTCTGCCACCGAGCAACTCTCGGCCTCGGTCGCCGAGATCAGCCGCCAGGTGGCGCAATCGACCGGGATCGCGGGTGAGGCGATGAAACAAGCCGAGCGCTCCAATGTCAGCGTCCAGGGCCTGACGGCGGCGGCGAACCGGATCGGCGATGTCGTAAAGCTCATCCGTGATATTGCATCCCAGACCAATCTCTTGGCGCTTAACGCGACGATCGAGGCAGCCCGCGCCGGCGAAGCCGGCAAAGGCTTTGCTGTCGTTGCCGCGGAGGTTAAGAGCCTCGCCAACCAGACGGCCACCGCAACCGGTGAAATCAGCCAGCAGGTTGAAGGCATCCAGGAGGCAACCAAGGAGTCGGTTACCGCCATCCAGGAGATCGCCAAGACGATTACGGCGATGAACGAGATTGCCGCCATGGTCGCCAGCGCGGTCGAGGAACAAGGTGCGGCCACCGGCGAAATCGCCAGGAATATTCAAGAAGCCTCGCGTGGCACCCAAGAAGTTTCACGGAACATTGTCGGCGTGACGGAGGCGGCAAGCAGCACGGGCGACATGGCAGCCCAGGTCTTGACCGCGGCTTCGGCTCTCAGCACTCAATCCGAGGATTTGCGGGCTCAGGTCGACCAGTTCTTCACAGCGCTACAAGCTGCTTAAAAAAACCGGGGCCTAGTGCGGATCGGTCATGCCCGGGTGTTGATCCGGGCATGACGCGCATAAGAGTGCGCTCTTGACCATTGGATCTGATCCCTCCCGCGCGATTCTAAAATTAATGTATGTCACCTCGATATTGTGGCATGAACGGTTGATAAGAGAGGTAAATAGCTTGGAAATGATGGGCAATCCGATGACGGGTTGACCTGAGCCCGGTCTTTCATCCAGGGATGAGCAAAGTCGGTTGGCCATTTGAGCCTGCTTGGCTGGGTGATGCAACGGGGCGGAGCGCGGAGCCCCTGATTGCGCGCAGCGTTCCGTCCCGTTGCGATGCCGGGGCGCTGAGCTTGGCGTAGTCGGCCGGTGGCAGGCCGGTGGCAGATTGCCGATGCCCTATTAGGCGCACGAAGCCGAGGCAGGAACGGGACCCTTACTCGGAATGCAGCCGTTTCAGTATCAACCCGCAATCAACTCGCATAAAGTGGCTGTGGCCGCACCAATTCTGGCGGTCTCGCGGCGGAAGTGTTCAATGGTCCGGTCGGCGTAGGGCGATTGCTCGACGGCATGTGCTCGGGGCAATGTGGTTTGGTGGTGATTGCCGCTGGTGTGGAGCACAGATGCGCAGCTACACGCTCGCCTCTATGATCAAATCTCAGCTAATACATACTTACTGCCGGGGCAAACCGTAAAGTCTTCTTTGGCGATTTTGATTAATTTCCGCGCCTCGTACAGCAATAGACGCGTCCTCGGCAGGATCAAAACTTGCTGCCCTTAACTGCCCCCCTCTTTTTTGGCCCCGTCAAACTAGCTTAGCGAAAGCAAAATCGGACTGGCCTTCAGGCTTATTTAAGCGTCACAAGCGTACAGTCGCTGACGCATGGTTGATGGCTGGACAAAGCTAGCTTACCGGCTAGCAATCCCGGGGCTGGCGCTCGTCGTCTTCGGCGTATTTGCGGCGCTGTGGGTTGGGGGCTTCCAGGCGGCCTATATGGGGCTGCTCCGCGCTGTTGGGATTGACCCTTTCCTGTTTCCGTTCGTTGACGCCCACGCGGTGCTGTCCGCGGCCGAGTGCCACCGCCAAGGTGTCGATGTCTATGCTACGAACCCGTGCGACGTGCTCGGGCGCCCGCACGCCTATTCGCCGCTCTGGCTGTCGATCATCCCCCATTGGCTTGGCACCACCGACCTTACCGGCGTTGGGCTGTTCCTCGACCTGGCATTCATCGCTTCCTTGGGGGCTGTGTTTCGCCCGCAGAGCCCGCGCGAGGTGGTGCCTTATGCCCTCGCCGCAGTCTCGCCGATCGTCATGTTCGCGGTCGAGCGATGCAACATCGATCTTATCATCTTCCTCGTGGTTGTTGCCGCCGCGAAGCTGTGGAACAGTGCGCCGCGCGCGCGGCTGGCGGCCTATAGCGTGTGCCTCGGCGCCGCGCTGCTCAAATACTACCCTATCGTGCTGCTCGCCTTCGTTGCGCGAGAACGGTTGCGCCGCGGCGCTGTCATCGCGTTTGCAGTGACATCGGTGCTGCTGCTGTTTGGTTGGCATTACCGGGAACAGATCGGTCCGGCGCTCGCTAACATCCCGAAACTGTCGCCGTTTGCCGATGCGTTCTCGGCGCTGAACCTGCCCTACGGGATCAGCAGCTTGGTCGAAGGTGATGCCGGGCGGCATCCCAACCTACTGGCGACGTTGTTGATGGCCGGGCTGATCACTGTTTGCCTGCTGCTGGTCCGCCAAAACATTGCGCGCCTCAGCCGTCTGCCGATCGACTGCACCGGTTGGGAGATGCGCTGTCTCGCATTTGCAGCGGTGTTGCTGCCCGCTTGTTTTTTTGCCGCGCAGAACATGGCCTATCGCGGCGTATTCCTTCTCCTGCTAGTGCCCGGCCTTATGCGACTGCGCCAGGCGGCAATCGCCAACCCAGCGATGTGTCGGTGGCTGGGACTGATGCTGGCCGCTACCTACTTCGCGCTATGGGAACCGTGCCTTCTTCATCTCGCCCATGCCCTCGCCGACGTAAATGAGAGCGCCGCCATCAGGCTCTGGCTGGTGCTCTGGTTTATCCGCGAGCTGGTATGGTGGTGGCTAATCGCCGGCTGTTTGGCGATTGCCGTCATGGCCCTCGGGAGCCTGCCGCTGACTGGTCAAATAATGTCGCTGAAGCAGCGGCTGTGGTCCCACTTAGGGCACGCCGAGCAACCTACGCTTTAGACCGCTTTCGCAAAACTGTCTTACGTGAGAGCGCGAACAATCGCGGCGCGGTATTCACCAGAACCCGATCCAACAGAGCGATGCCGTGCAGAACCGGCATCGGTAACTTTGGCATAGGCATCTTCGCCGTCACGCCGCCGGAAGCGAGGAATAAAACACACTCGCGGGGAGCGTCGAGCACCAGCTCGAAGTCCGGAAAACGGCGTTCGAACGACGCTCTCGCGTCGAACAGCATATTGGAGATCGCATTGTTGCCGGACCACGGGTTTCTCGGGTCGTTGGCAATCGCGTCATGTTCAAACACATCGACGTCATACGAATAACCTTCGTGCTGTGAAATTCTCAGCAACGCCCGCAACAACAACGAGGCGTATGCCTCGTTTATCAACACCAGCCCGCCTGGTTTCAGGATGCGGTTTGCCTCGTCAAGAAATCTCGGCGGTGTGGCGACGTGATGCAGCACGTTTGACATGATGACGGCATCGAGTGAGCCGCTGCGGAACGCGGTTCGCGTTGCGTCCATCACCGCGCCGATCCAGCGGTTCTCGACAACATCCGTCAGGATTAAATCACAATCGAGATAGAGGCTGGCAAACCCGGCCCCCGCGCCGAGTTCGGCGACAACGGCGCCAGGCAAAAGCCAATCCCGCATCCACGAGTAGCGCTCCCGGAGCAGGTAGTCGAGGTTATTGAACCTGGCGGCCAGAAACGCTTTGCGACTGGCCTTCAAGTCACTTGCTTGCCGCAACCGGTTGCGCGCGGGATCGGCAAAATAGGGGTTGCCGAGCAGCCATGGCCGCCGCGGTCGTGGGCGCCCGGAGCTCACATTGCCGAAGGCGATACCAACGTTGCCGGGCGACACACGCGACGGGCCCTGTGGCTTCGCCACGACCACGGCTAAGCGTACTCGCGAGAAAATGCCTGCGGACTGCCATCAGCTGTGACCGTCCTGCAACGGTCGCGGGCAATGAACTGTTGGGCATCGGCGATCGGAATGATCGGCCGCGCACTTCGGCCGGCCAACATCATCAGGCAAGCAGCGACCACCAGCACGATCGTTTGCATCAGGATGATCAATAGGTCACCGACCATCGTCGAGGCCCAGCCGGGGATCGCGAAGTCGGTGGCGAAGCGGATCACCGCAATCGTCATAATCCCGATGAGCGATGCCGCGCAGATCAGACCGCAGCCGAGCAGCACACGCACGAAAATCGTATCGGCGTGAACCGACAGCGCGCTAAGGCCGTGTAGGATCAGTCCTACAAAGTTCATCCGCGACGTGCCGTAATAGCGCCTGCCGCGCGCGATGGGCACTGTCTTGAATTTCAGCCGCGAGCGCATCACACAAGCGGCAAGGTTGTTCCAGAGCTCTGGCATGTGTACCAGACGCCGCACGGCCGGCATTGGCAGTAGCGAGAAATTGCCAAAACTGATCCGCTGCCCGGTTAGTGCTCGGAATGTCGTTTTATAGCCCCGGTAACACAAGCGGAAGAGCAGTGACTCACAACGCCGCGTCCGGTGCGCCAGGATCACCCGGTCTGGCTGGTTTATCGCCGCTGCAAGCAACGCAGCGATGTCCGCTGGACGATCTTCTCCGTCACTGTCCATGACAACGATAGCGTCGACGTCGTCGCGGTTCGCCACGGTACACAGGCCGACGGCGATCGCGCGCTGGTGTCCAAGGTTAAGCGCCAGCCGCAATAACTGGACCCGTGTGATGCAACTATCGCCCGGCAATGACAATCTGCTGGGATCAAACGGTTCCGCCGACCCGTCGTCAACCGCCAACACCTCGAAGCGCACGCAGGTGTCGCCGTATTCCGCCGCGATCTCCTCGAGCAGCGCCGTGAAACACGCCCAGTCGTCGAAAACTGGGGTCACGATGGCGATATGACGAAAGCGGCGCCCGGCCGGAGACGGGTCGGAGCCTTCCAATTTTGCCAAGTAGGTTTCCAGGACTGCCATGCTCACCAGACGCGGCAACCGCGTGCCCTACGCCGCCACCTCGTGCCGTTTCGATCACCGCCGCCGAGCGGCGCCGGCCGAGAGCTGTCGCGTCGGATCACTATGACCGACCTTGCTTAAGGCGGCGTTAAGCTCACGGAGTTGCGCCGCCGGCCACTCGCAAGCGAGAACCGTACGCCAAAAGCGCGGAGCGCCATCGGGCAAGCTTTATTTCCCGAGAACGACAGCTTGTTACGCACTTCTCCGGTTCTCTTGGGGTTGCCGAATGGCCGGTCGCCGATCCGACAGCAGGCGCTCGCTGATGCCGGTGGGAATCCGTCTTCTGCCCTACACCGGGTTTCGGACCTGATGAAAAAGGGGGCGAAGCTAATGGGGCAGCTTCAAGGAACTGCTCGACACCAATGAGCCGACGATGACGATCGCCGAACTGGGTCGCAATAACGCGATCGGCCGCGGCTTGGTGCTGCGCGGCACGCCGAAGCAGATCGTCGACCGCCTCGAGGAAATCCACTCCGAGACCGGCGCCAATGGCGGGATCATCCTCCACAAAGGCATCGAGGTGCCCGGCAACCTCGCGATTTCGTCGAGTGCGTGGTGCCCGAGCTGCAGCGTCGCGGGTTGTCAAAGACCCGCTATACCGGCCGTACGCTGCGTGAAAACCTGGCTTGAGGGCCTGCAGTCGACTGGTATGTCGTCGGCGGCAAAACGCAAGCGAGCCCGCGGCACCGTCGCGCGCGAATCCACAATTCGAATTCGTGATGTGGAGGCGCCGCAACTGGGTAATAACTCCGCTGAACCTCGCCGACTTTGAGCCGCGCACGACAGTGGAGAAAAGACGCATGACGACAACCGGAGCCACCGACTTCGATATCGCCACGTTGCGGGCGCGGCGCACCAATAAATGGCACAGGTTTCCGGCTGACGTGCTGCCGGCCTGGGTCGCAGACATGGATTTCGGCGTCGCCCCTTCGATCACCGCGGCATTGTCCCGTCTGACGCGAGACCAGGAGTACGGCTATGCTGCACGCGAGGGCGTGCTGGCGGCGGCCTTCACGCGCCGTATGGAGCGGCGCTTCGGCTGGCATACCGATCCGACCCACACGATTGCTGTCGGCGATCTGGTGCAGGCCAGCTTCTCCTCCGTCATGGCCTTCAGCGAACCGGGCGACGCGATCCTGTTGCAGCTTCCCTCTTATCCGCCCTTCATGCGCGCGATCGAGGACACCGGCCGGCGCCTGATCGCCAACCCGATGCGCGATAACGGCACGCGGTGGGTGCTTGACCTAGGTGCCTACGAGGCCGCTCCCGATCCCCGTCTGCGCATGCTGATCTTTTGCCATCCGCAGAACCCCACCGGACGCGCCTACAGCCGGGCTGAACTGGAAGCGGTGGCGGATTTCGCGATCCGGCATGATCTGGTGGTCGTGTCCGACGAGATCCACGCGGACATCGTCTACCCTGGCAACAAGCACATTCCGCTCGCGTCGCTGCATCCGGAGATCGCGGCGCGTACGATCACTATCACCTCGGCGACCAAGAGCTTTAACATCCCCGCCTTGCGCTGCGCCATCATGCATTTTGGCGCGCCCGCGCTGAAGGAGCGGTTTGGGCGGCGCATCCCGGCGCGGCTGCTCGGCTCGCCGGGGGTTACCGGGGTCGACGCAACGGTCGCGGCGTGGGATGACGGTCAGCCGTGGCTGGACGAGATCCTCGCGCAGTTGCTGGCCAATCGCGATTGGCTGGCGGCGACGTTGGCTGCTGAGATTCCGGCCGTGACAATGCGGGTGCCCGAGGCGACATACCTGGCGTGGCTTGATTGCCGAGCGCTTGAACTGCCTTGCCCGGCCGGGCAGTTCTTTCTGGATCAGGCGAGGGTTGGGCTCAATTTTGGCGAAACGTTTGGTCCGGATTACGCGGGGTTCGCGCGGCTGAATTTCGCGACGCCGCCGGCGATACTGAAGGAGATTGTTACGCGGATGGCGGAAGCGGTGCGGGAGCGGTGAGGCCCGCACTCCCCGAAGCCGCAGATGAAGGCTCGTATCACCGGTGGCAACCCGCACCGGGTCGTCGGCGGGCCGGGATGCGATCCAGCGGTCAACCGATTAGTTCACAAGCCTGCAGGATGCGGTACGTTGTCGAAAACCTAGAGAAGAGGATCGAGCCATGGCCGCATCGACCGGATATCAGTGGCGGCGAGACAAGGATGGGCTCGGCGTTTGGGAGCATCGCGGCAAGGTCGCGGTGGCGGGGTTCGGGCATTCGCCGGTCGACCGCCGCTGGGACGAAGTCTCGATGGACAAGACGCTCGGCGCCTATTCCATCCTCGCCTGCCAGAAGGCGATGGACGAGGCCGGCGTGACGGCGGACCAGATCGACGGCGTCATCTGCTGCGACAGCCATATCGCCGGCGGCAGCGGCGGCACCGCGTCGCAATGGGCGCCGCGGCCCTATTTCGCCCCGCCTTACGACTCGGAGTTGGGACTCACGCTGATCAACGGGCAGTGGCTCGTCGAGCAGATGGGCCTCAAGAACGTTAAATTCGCGCCGACCGGCGTGCCGACGATCAGCGAAATGGTGGGCATGGCCGCGCAGGCGGTCGGTGACGGCGTGTGCAGCGCCTGTCTCGTCATCTACCCGACCGGCAATATGGCGGGCCGCTATCGGCGCGGCGGCGAAAACGCCGACGACTATGCCCGCGGCGCCCGCCAATGGGTGGCGCCGTGGGGCAACCATGGCGGCAATGATTTCATCAACAGCTTTCCGCATGAGCAATACTGCCGGAAATACGGCGGTAAACACGATGACCTCGCCCCCTTCGTCATCAACCAGCACCGCAACGGACTGATGACGCCGTGGGGGTTCAACGCGACCCATAACGTGCCGCAGCTCACGGTCGAGGAGTACGTCAACTCGCGCTACATCCTGAACCCGCTCCGGGTCTGGGATTGCGACCGGCCGGTCAACGCCTCGACCGCGTATCTCTTTACCACGGCCGAGCGCGCCCGCGACATGAAGCAGAAGCCGGTCTATGTGCTCAACCACTCACAGCACAGTTTCCGAAAGCGCAGCACCCAGGAAGACCTCGACGAGATCGAGGGATGGACCGACCGCGCCGCTAAAAGAATGTACGAGGGCGCCGGCCTCGGCGCTGCCGATGTCGACATCTTCAATCCATACGATGGCTATTCGATCATGACGCAGTTCTTTCTGGAGGGTTTCCAGTGGCACGGCGTCAAGCGCGGCGACTCCTTCGCGTTCTATGCCGGCGATATTCGGGTCGAGGGGCCGCATCCGCTTTGTTCAAGCGGCGGCAACCTCGGCACCGGCCGCCTGCGTACCGCGATGTACACCGACAGCATCGAACAACTGCGCGGCACCGCCGGCTCCCGCCAGGTCACGGTGCGCGCCGAAACCGCGCTCGCCGCCTTCACCACCCCCAGCAGCGGCGGCTGGATCATGTTCGGCAAGCATCCAAACTGACGGCAGGTGACACCCCGTTTTCCAAGTAATTTTTGGTAATTAGACCTAGCCCAGCGTCTGGCCATACTGTTTTGGGAAGTTGCGGCGCCAGCCTTACGGCAAGCTTACATAAAATCGGTGGAGTCAAAAGCGCAAGGCAGCCTAGCGTTTCTAGAAGGGATACGTGTTGGCTGCCTGTCGCAGAACCGCTGATGAGATTCGCCTTCAAAATATTCTGGCTGAGGGATGGCGCCCTCGAAATATTGCTTGAACCCGAGCCGTTAAACCTCCCATCGATCGAAACTGCGCGCAAAATAGTCGAACGCTTCGCATCATGGGCGCCGGTGCATTCGGTTGCGATCGAAGCCGTTGACGGCTCTATCTTTGAGCATTGGTACTGCCTAAATGGTACGTGGAGCCGGCACGATGTCACCCCGTCGGAGGATTTGGTTCCGACGCTTCATCGGTATTTAAACTGATATCAAGGGCTGGCTCACGGCGCCACCAGCCAGTGCGGCGCAATCGGTGCTGAACGCTGTTGTGGGCGTGGAAAACGTCCTTTCCTGACAAGCGTTGCGATCAGACGCCAAAAATCGCCTTGCGGACGTTGACCTCCTCGCCGTCCTTGGCTGCCCCCGTTGAATCGGCCGGGCCGACGGCTTCCTTGACGGTAAGGGGCGTATCGCGAATTTCCCAAAAGCGGCCCTGCCCCGAAATGCCGACGCCGCCCCCCGCATCGTCTGCGTACCAGCCGTCGCGCAACTCGACGACGTCCCAGCCCTCACCGCGCAACGCGGCCATGGTCTCCGCCTCACCGACACAGAAGCGGTCGATCTTGCCGGCGCCGTTGGGGACGATTTCCGGGGTCTGCCGGGAGGTTTTGATCTGCACTCCGTCAGGTGCTGGCGCGCCCGCAGCAGAGCGAATGATGAACATCATGGCTACGCGTCTCCGCCGATGAACCGCGCAACGCATTTGGCAAACGCACGCGGCTGCTCGACCTCGGGATGATGGCCCGCCGCTTCGATGACCGAGAATGTGGCGCCGGGGATCAAGGCGGCATAAGCGCGGCCGTATTCCGGTGTGACGATGCGGTCGCTCGCGCCCCATAACACCAGCGTCGGCACCGATATCCGATGGAGCCAGTGCTTGAGCTGCGGGTTGTACATGTGCGGCCGCCAGGCGTAGAGGCAAAGCGAATCCCAGTTGCGCGCGAGCGTCGTCATCTCGTCGTCGCTCATCGCGTCGCCGATCGCGGTGTGCCAGCCGATCCCGTAGCTACCTGGCGGGCAATTTGCCGCGTCATGCCAAGCCCGCCGGTTTAGCTCGGCCGGGTTGGTGTTGAACAGATGCGGGAAGTCCCGTTCTTCGCGGTTACCGAGCTTGATGCCGAACGGATCGACAAGAATGAGCTTTTCAAGCTTCGGATGACCGGCGACGGCAAGTTCCGCCGCCAGCCAGCCGCCGAATGACAAGCCGACAACGGTGACCTCTTCTGCCGGCAGTGCGTCGAGCACATCGCGGCAGACATGCAACAGGTCGTAGATCGTGTCGCAATCGCCCGGGTCGGGCGATTTGCCAAAGCCGGGAAGCGACGGCGCTATTACATTGCCCTGTTCGGCGAGAAGACCAAGAAATGGCGCCGTCGGGCTGATGTTGTGGCTGCCGTGCAGCAGCACGAAGGTCGGCGCATCGGCGCGATTGGCGTCTGCGCGCAATACCTCCAGATCAAACGATGCGGCACGAAGCCGCTCGGCCGCCAACGGGCGTTCAAGAACGTCGGTCATTGCGCGGCCGTCGCCGCCCGACGTGCCTCCCAGGCGGTTTCGTCGTCGTCGACCGGCGGCAAATCCTGCAACTGCGGCAGCACGTATTTGGCCGCGCGCTTAAAGCTGGCCTCGGCTTCCGCATGCGTAACGAGGCCCTGCCGCGTCATCATGATGACGTGGCAGATGCCGCCGACCCGCTTGCGGAAATCTTTGATCTGGCGCGCGACGGTGTCCGGGTTGCCGGCGAACATCTGGCCCTGGCCGACCAGCACCTCGGCGTCGAGGTTGGTCGGGCGCGGCCGCCGCGAGGCGCCGGTCCGCCACGCCGCCGGCGCCATCTCGGGGGCGACTGCGGCAGGCTGGAATTTCGAGAATTGCGGTGCGCTCTTGATGCTGACGGTCAGGAACCAGGCAATCTTCTGGCCGATCCGCAACGCTTCCTCGTCGGTATCGCCGACATAGGCGAAGGCCATGTAGGAAAACCGGTCCTCGCCCGGCGCCGGCAGTCCGCCGTCGGCGCGCGCTTTCTTATAGGCATCGAAGGCTTGCCGGGTGCGGTCGTAACCGCCGAACAACAGCGTGTTGACGATGCCGCGCCGGCCGAGCTCGGCGCAGGTCGGCAGATCGCTGGTCGCCGCCCAGAAATCTGGCCTCGGCTGCTGATAAGGCCGCGGCCAGATATTGACGTGCGGATGGGTGAAGAACTTGCCTTCCCAGCTGAACGGCCCGTCCTGCGTCGTCAGGGTCTTTTCGATAAGGTCGATCGCCTCCCATTCGCGCTCGCGGATGCGCATCGGGTTGGCGTCCCCTGACACCATCTCGGTGGCGCCGGATTTGACGAAGCCGATTTCGAGCCGGCCTTTCGAGATGATGTCGATGGTCGCGTATTCCTCGGCGACCCGGACGGGATCGGGTCGCACCGTGATCAACGTGCCGAGCGAAAGGATGCGGACTTTGCGGGTAATGTTGGCGACGACGCCGGTGATCACCGGACTCGCGGCCCAGAGATTGTTGATCCCCGAATGGTGTTCGTTGGTGACGATATGCAGGCCGATATCGTCGCACAGCCGGTACTCGTCGAAGATTTCGTCGTAGAGCCGCGCCGCGATCTTCGGGTCACAATATTTGTTCGGCAGGCTCGCTCGCACCGAGTCGGCCTGTTCAAGCACCTCATTCGGAACGAACGGGTATGGGTTCTCACAATGGTTCCAGAGTTCCATCCTGGCGGCTCCCGAGACTCTCCGCCCCAATTGTGCATATATTTTCGTGCTCTGAAAGCTTAAAAATATATTTTACTGCCGCAGCGTGACTGCTACGCTGACCGGAGAACCTGCGGCAGGACGCGACGATGGACGGCTCGCACACTCTGGCGACATCGATTTACGCGCGGCTGCGTCACGACATCTTGCGCGGTCTTTTCCGACCGGGTGAGCGGCTCCGCCTCGAAGCATTGTGCGAGCGCTACGAGATTGGCGCGACGCCGCTGCGGGAGGCGCTCAACCGGCTGTCCGCCGAGGAATTGGTTCGCCGGGAAGAGCAGCGCGGCTTCCGGGTTGCGCCGGTGAGCCTCTCCGATCTCGCTGAACTCACCAAGACCTTGTGCTGGATTAGCGAGTTGGCGCTTCGGGAGTCGATCAAGAATGGCGACCCTCCGTGGGAGGAGGCGGTTGTCCTGGCGGCCCACCGGCTGTCGCGCGTGCCCCGTGAAGGCGCCGAAGGATACGCGTCTTTCAATCCGGAGTGGGAAGAGCGGCATCGCGCCTTCCACTTGGCACTCATCGCGGCCTGTGGCTCGCGCTGGTTGATCGATTTCTATGCGATGTTGATGGACCGGAACTCGCGTTATCGCTACCTCGCCTTTGCCGATGGCTCCGAACCGCGCGATGTCGAGGCGGAACATCAAGCGATTTACGATGCGGTCCTTGCGCGGGATGCAGAGCGCGCGGTTTTAGCGGCGAACGTGCACCTTCAGAAGACCACCGACAGCGTCGTCGCCCATGAACGCGATCTTCCCGGCATGCCGCGCGTCGCCTGAAGCTGATCAAGCGGCGCGGGAATTAACGATCCGGTGTACCCGCCGCGCCGCTGTTCAGACCAGGGAGCCCGGGTTGCGGACGTAGTCCTTGATCGCATCGGCCGCCCAGCAGGCCAGCATGCCGATCGTCTCGGTCGGGCCGTTCGCGGGTTGCTGCGGGAACGCGCTGCCCCCCACCACGAACAGGTTCGAGACATCCCACGACTGCAGGTACTTGTTGACGACGCTGGTCGACGGATCGCTGCCCATCACCGCGCCTCCGACATTATGCGTGCTCTGGTAGCCCGTGATGCTGAAATGCGTGCCCTTGTCCGTTCCGCCGAGGCGCGAGCCGTTGAGCGCCCGGCCGATTTCGGTGCAGCGCTCCTTCATATACTTCATCATGCGCAGGTCGTTGTCGTTCCAGTCGAACGTCATGCGCAGCAGCGGCAGGCCGTAAGCGTCTTTGTAGGTCGGATCGAGATCGAGGTAATTGTGCCGATAGCTTAGACAGGTTGCGTGGATCGAGATCGACATGTTTCGGCGGTAGTATTGGGCGACGGCTTTCTTCCATTCGCCGCCCCAACGCGGTGTGCCGGGCGGCACCCGCTTGCCCTTGATCGGCGTCGCGCCGCTTGACGCGGTGTTGACATAGGCGCCGCCGATAAAGCCGAGCGGACCGCGGTCGATCACGTCACCGTTGAATTCGTCGATCGACGTGTTGACCTGGCCGCCGCCGATAAACGGATTGAACTCGCGATCGTCGAAAAACACCTGCACCGAGCCGCCTTGCTGGTAAGCGTAGTTGCGGCCGACCACGCCCTTGCCGGTGAGCGGATCATAGGGCGTACCGATGCCCGACAGCAGCAACAGCCGCACATTGCTGAAGCAATAGGCGCCCAGAATCACGATGTCGGCCGGCTGTTCGACTTCGTTGCCGCGGGCGTCGATATAGGTGACGCCGGTCGCCTTCTTGCCGGTGGAATCCGTGTTGACGCGCACCACGTTGCATAGCGGGCGCAACTCGAAGGTCGGCTGCCGGAAGAGCGCGGGGTGTACCGCGACGAGCGGATTAGCCTTGGCGCCTTGAGCGCAGACATGGCTCGAGCAGAAGCCGCCGCGCGAGCATTCGAGCATCTGGACGCGGTAAAGGTTGCGGTAGTCCGCCGTCATTGCCGCGGTGGGGCCCTGGAACGGCACGTAGCCCAGCGAGGTCACCGCTTCTGCGAACAGCTCGCCCTCATGCGTGCGCCGCGTCGGCGGGTTTGGATACTCGCGCGAGCGCGGGCCTTCATGCGGATTGCCGCCAGTCTGGATCTCGCCGTCCAAATTACCGGCCTTGCCGCCGACACCGAAAATTTCCTCGAACTGGTCGTAATAGGGTTCGATCTCATCCCAGGTGACGCCCCAATCCTGCAGATTGCAGTCTTCGGGAATGAAGGATTTGCCGTAGCAATCCTTGATGCGCGAGTACATTTCGAAATCATGCGGCAGGAAGCGGCGCGCATTGCCGCCCCAATGAGCCGAGGTGCCGCCGACCATCTCGCCCGGCTTGAACGCCCCCATCTCGCGCATCGGCAGCGCCGTCTGGGCGTCGTTGTTGCGAAAGGTGAGGGTGTCGCGCGCCAGGTTCTGAAAGATGTCGCTGTGGCGATCGAACTTCAGTTCGTCATACACGTTGGGTTTCTGAAAGTCGGTGGTGATATCGAACTGCTTGCCGCGCTCCAGGCACACGACCTTCAGCCCGGCGCTGGCCAGTTCCATCGACATGATCGACCCGACCACACCGCTGCCCACGACGACGACATCGACGGATTTCAATTTCGTAGCCGACATCTCAGCGTTCCCCGTTGGTGTTGGTGCTGCTGTTGCGCGTGGTGACGACGTGCTTTGGAAAACCTTCGGCATCGACCGGCACCTTTCCGGTCTGGATGTCGAGCACGCTGACGGGTTCGGCGTGGTACGGTTCGCTGCTGGTGAGCAGTTCGCGGTATTGGCCGCTGGGCACGCCGGGGAAGCCGAGCAGCTTCCACCCCACTTTGTCGCGATTACCGCCATAGAGCGGATCGGCGAAGTAGCCCTCTTCGGTGTTGCGCCAAAGCATGTCGAAGAAGAATTTCGATGACAGCGACGGCAGCGCGATCTCGTCCTTCTCCAGCTGCTCGAGCAGGCGCAGTTGGCTGTTGCCCGCAAGCTGAGCAAAAGGCCGGTCGAACGCGGCCTTGCAGTGCTCGTTGATCTCGCGAATCGCGATGCGATAGACCTCTTGCGGCGTAAAGCGCGACTGGTAGCCCTGCTGCGGCGTGCCCTCCAGCCACGGGCCGCCGCGGTATTGCCGGCCATGGACGCCCCAGGTGCTGGCCAATGCCCGGTCGATATAGACCACCACACCCGCATCGCGAGCCCCGGCGCCCAGCTCATCGGAGGGTATCAGATGCTCGACGGCGGCCTCCAGAAAGCGAATCTCGGGCTCAACCAAATAGAGATAGAAAGCCCCGCTCGGGTTGTCGCTCAAGGTCGTCTCCTCCGTTACCCGGTTCGCGGTGTCAGGTTAACCGGAAACGGCACGAATTCAGACGGTGTATCGAGTGATGCTGAGGGTTCATTTTTGCATGATGGATGCAGGCTCCCTGTCGGTTGGCTTTGCACGACGGCTCCGTCACTCAACTATTCCTTGTAGGCCGGTGGCAGGCAGACACGGCCCATGGTGACGGGGAGACTGGAAGGACGCTGTGGGAGCGCTGGCGACGATAAAACCTACCCGCCAACCGCCTAGAAACGACGGAGACATGCCAGACAGGAAAGTGGGTGGGGCAAGCCCCCCACCTCATCCAGAATGGCTCCCCGGGCCGGATTCGAACCAGCGACCCAGCGGTTAACAGCCGCTTGCTCTACCACTGAGCTACCGGGGATCAGAGGGTCGCGTCGATATAGGCGCGCCGATTGCCAAGGGTCAAGCCTAAGGGTCAAGATCGAACACCCAACAACAGGAGACGCCGATGCCCGATTTATTGCCCGCGCTCGCGCTGATGGCCAATCCCGGTGAGCGGTTGGCGACGCTCGACATCGCGCGCGAGATCGAGCGGCGCGGCTTTGCCGGAATTTCGGTGTCGAGTTCGTTCGGCAACATGTCGCAATGCTTGGGGCTCGCCTTCGCGACCAAACGCATTCCTTTCGCAACCGCGATCGCGCCGATCTATGCCCAGTCGGTCGACGAATTCGCCCAGAACGCCGCCTATATTCACGAGGTGTCGAGCGGCCGGTTCCAGTTCGGCATCGGCATCGCGCACGCGCCGTCTTACGCGCGGTGGGAGGCGAGACCGGGAAAGCCGCTCGGCGACACCCGCGCCTTTATCGAGAAGTTCAAGGCGCAGACCCAATACGGGCCCCTGCCGCCGGTCATCGTCGCGACCTTGCGCAAGCGGATGATCGCGCTCGCCGCTGAGATTGGTGACGGGCTGGTCTTCGCCAATGGCAGCCGCGCCTATATGAAGGATTCGCTGTTAGCGCTGCCCGAGGCCAAGCGGCGGGATCCGAACTTTTTTATCGGCAACCGCGTGCGCACCTGCATTTCCGACGACATCGACGAGGCCAAGGCGGCGTTGCGCAAGTCGATGGCGAGCTATTGGCTGCTGCCGAACTATCGCAACTATTGGAAGGAGACCGGCTACGCCGACGAGATGGCGACCGCAGAAAGAGTTGTCGCCGAGGGACGCGCCGCTGAGATGCCGAACTACCTGACGGACCGGTGGCTCGCCGACTGCACGCTGTTCGGGTCTGCGTCGCGCGTTCGCGAGGGGGTCGAGGCGTGGCGCGATGCTGGCGTCTCGACGCCGGTTGTCGTGCCGATCTCGCCGGACGGCAAGCAGAAACGGGCGATCGAGGCGGTGTTCAAGGCCTTTGAATGACGCTTTCCGATGAGCGCCGTGCGGCGATCGCTCCTGGCGGCCGCCGCTCGGTCTCGCAAGTGCCGCCGGCTGCTTACGTCTATCTTGCGATCATTGTCCTGACCTGGGCCGGCAACTGGCCGCTGATGAAATTGGCTATCGCCCAGGCGCCGCCGCTGACCTTTGTGCTGTTGCGCCTCGTCGGCAGCCTCGTGCTGATCGGCCCCGCCTTGGTCGCTGCGCGCCAGCCGCTTTTGCCGCGGCAGGGCGAGCGGTCGATCCTGTTCTGGGTCCGGCGAGTTGCAGGTTGCCGGTTTTCTCATCACCAGCATTATCGGCTTGTCGATCCTGCCGGCGGGGCGGGCGATCGTGCTTGGCTACACGATGCCGCTCTGGGCGATCCCGATCGGCATTTTTATCTGGCCGGAGCCGCATAGCCGCGCCCAGCTGGTTGGCGCGGCGATTGGGTTTGTCGGGCTGGTCCTGTTTATGAACCCCGGCCTCGTCGATTGGGGCGACCCACGCATCCTCGCAGGCAACGCGCTGTTGCTGCTCGCCGCGATTTTCTGGGCGCTGGGCTCCTGCCTCTATCGCCGACGTCGGTTCCGCTCGCCGTTCTGGGTACAGACATTCTGGCAATTGGCGGTGAGCCTGCCGCCGGTCGCGGCAATTGCTCTTATCGTGGCGCCGGGGCCGGTGCAGTGGTCGCCGTTTCTGGTCGCAGTTGTTCTCTACAATGCGGTCGTCACCACCGCGTTCGGTTATTTCCTGTGGGGCAAGGTGTTGTCGATGATGCCGGCGGCGATGGCCGGCCAAGTGTTGACGCTGACCCCGATGGGCGGGTTCGTGCTGTCGCTGCTGATCTTTGGCGGCCGGCTGACATTTGATGTCGTGGTGAGCATCGTGCTCATCGTCGCCGGTATCTTCGTGACGCTGCGGCGTTAGGCAGCTCACACTGGGTACCGCTTCAGATGCGCGAGAATCAGCTCCGTGACGCGCTCCGGCATTTGGTCTGCGGCATGGTGGCCGCCGCCTTCGAGCACCGCGAATCGGTACGGCGCATCGATGAACTCGGCCGTACCCTCCGCCGCGATCCGCCCGACGGTATCGTCCTGATCGCCCCAGATGAACAGCGTCGGCACTTTGGTCGGGCCGACCGCCGGCCGCTCGCCGCGCGCGCGATACCAGGCAAGCGCCGCCTCCATCGCTGGCGGGTTGCCGAGCACCGAAAGGTGCCGCTCGATCGCCTCCGGCGGGAGGCCATTGCGGGTGAGCCGGTCCCGTACCCAGGCGACGTTGTTCGCCAGCAGCCGCGGCCCGGCATCCGGTTCGAGCAGTTCGCGATGGTGGCGTGAGCGGTGCGGCTGTTCGGGATCGGTCTTCATCGCGCGCGCAAATGCGATGGGATGCGGGCGCGACAGCATCGTCAACGAGGCCAGGCGTTGGGGATAGCGGTCGGCGATGATCCACGACAGGCTGCCGCCCCAATCATGGCCGACGAGATGAAACCGTTGGCTTTCGCGCCCGACCGCCTTGACGATGTCGAGCGCGTCGCCGATCAGCTTTTCGATGTTGTAATTGTCGAAATTTGCCGGGTCAGGGCGTGCTTCAGGGGCATAGCCGCGCTGGTTTGGCGCGACCGCAAAGTACCCCGCTGCGGCCAGCGCCGGGAGCTGGTGTCCCCAGAAATGCCGCGAAACGCAAAACCCGTGGAGCAAGAGCACGAGCGGCGCGCTCTCGTCGCCGGCGATAGAGGTGTCGAATGTCAAACCCGGGGCAGTCGGTATCCTGCGAACCTCGATCATGGCCTTGGCCTCTCGCGTGGTTGGCCGGGCTCGTCCGACCATTCGAACCATTGAGTTCCGCGCCGTATCTCCGGGTCAAGTGGTTAAAGTCGATCCATCCAGTTGATGGGGGCGCTAGTCTATAGAAGCGCCGATATGAGTGAACAGGAAATGGTTTGTCAGCCCATAACTACTACGTTGCCGCAATGCGGGCACGTTTTACCCTCATTCCTCCAAAAACCGTGGTAGATAGCGCACTGTCCCTCTAGTTTTTCTTGAGCTTCTCTTTCATGTCTCTTTGTGTTGACTTTTCGCATCTCGTCTTGCTGTTGCCGATTCGGCTTCGCGCCAGGTTTGCCCTTGTGGTGGCCCTGGACCCCCTGCGGAAGGCCGGCGCTCTGGAGGTCCTGGTCGTGCTGCTCTTGCGTAAGGCCCTTCAGGGGAGTCTGGTAGCCGGCGCCGCCTTTCCCGCCTTTTGCGCCTCTCCTCGTAAGCTGGACCGTTGCACCGCCGGCTGATGTGGCCGGGAGGGGTGGCCGCACGGCTCGATGCCCAAGCTGCCCCGCAGCCGGTTTGGTCTGCAGCGCCGTGAGCGCGCCAAATTGAGTTGGTGGCGGGACAAGCCGGCGAGGCACTGCTCGGTTAGATGAGTTCGCCCGGACCGTCGTATTGAGCCCAAATCGCACCGGCGGAGGTGCATGTGGCCTCGCCGATTTCTGGATCACCTTTCCCGCCATGGCCGTTTCCCCATGCTCAGCAGAGTGAAATTACCATGTCCGGTTGATGGCATGGCCCTTTTCTTCAAGAGATATGATGGGCCAAACAGCCGGCGGGCGGCGCTTGTCTTGCAACCGGTCGGATGCGAGGCTTTCAGCTCGCGCGAGACACCGTAGCGGGGCGAGCAACATGAAATCGGCAACCTCGGATAAGGGGATCGGCGCTTCTCTATTGCGCAAGGAGGACGCGCGGCATCTGCGCGGGCGCGGTGAGTTTGTGTCGGATATCCGCATGCCGGACATTCGGCATGTCGTCTTTGTCCGCAGCCCGCACGCCAACGCACGCATTCGCGGCATCGCCGTCGCGCCGGAAGCGCGCGGCCGGGTCTTTACCGCCGCCGATCTGCCGCGCATAAAGCCGATCCGCATTGTCACCCAGGCACCGGGTGCCCGCGCGCCCGAGTGGCCGCCGCTCGCCACGACAAAGGCGCGCTACGTCGGCGAGGCGATCGCCGCCTGCGTTGGCGCGACGCGTGCCGAAGCGGAAGACCTCGCGGCGATGGTCGATGTCGATTACGAGCCGCTACCTGCCGTCGTCGACGCCCCGCGCCAGATGCGCGGCGCGGCGTTGGTCCATGAGCCGTGGGGCGACAACGTGTTTCTCGAACGCGCGATCGACGCCGGCGATGTCGACGCCGCGGCGCGGGCCGCCGATGTCGTCGTCACCCGCGAATACCGCATGAACCGGCAGTCGGGCTCGCCGATGGAAGGCCGCGCGGTGCTCGCCTATCGCGATCATCGGCTCGACGAAGTCGTGGTGCAGGCCTCGACCCAGACGCCGCATACGATGCGCGTGGCGATCGCCGAAATCCTCGGACTTGACGAGCGCCAGGTTCGCGTGGTCGCGCCCGATGTCGGCGGCGGGTTTGGTCCGAAGGCGCGGCTCTATCCGGAGGAGATCATCCTCGCCGCGCTGACCCTCCAACTTGACCATCCGGTGCGCTGGGTCGAAGACCGCACCGAGCATCTGCTGACCGCGGCGCATACCCGCGACCAACACCACAAGGTCACCGCTTATGCCGACAAGAACGGCCGCATCCTCGGCATCGATGCCGAAATCGTGGTCGATGCCGGCGCGTACGGCTTGTGGCCGCAGGGCCCCTACCAGGAAGCCAACATGGCGGCGCGGGTGCTGCCCGGCCCGTACACGATCCCCAACTATCGCGCGCGGCACTTCACGGTCGCGACCAACAAGGCGCCCGTCGGGCCGTATCGTGGCGTCGGGCGGCCCGCCGCCTGTTTTTCGATCGAGCGCACGATCGACGAGATCGCCCGCGCGGTCGGTCGCGATCCGGTGGAGGTGCGTATCGAGAACATGATCCCGGCGGCCGCGATGCCGTTCACCTCGATCACCGGGATGCGCTACGACACTGGCGATTACCCCGGCTGCGTGCGGCTCTGCGCCGAGCTGATCGACCTGCCGGCGATACGCGATCGCCAGCGGCGCGGCGAGACGGACGGCAGGCTGATCGGTGTCGGTTTTGGCAGCTTTACCGAGCAGACGGGCCATGGCTCTGCCGAGTTCGCCTCGCGCGGCGCCTCGGTCATCCCCGGCTTCGAAAGCTGTACGGCGCGCATCCTCACCGATGGCAGCCTGGTGCTGATGGTCGGCATCCAGTCGCACGGCCAGGGGCTGGAGACCGCCCTGTCGCAGGTCGCGCACCATGAGCTGGGGATCGATCCGGCGCGTATCTCGGTGCGTCACGGCGATACCGAAAGCACCGCGTTCGGCTTTGGCACCTTCGCCTCGCGCAGCATGGTGATGGCGGGCGGCGCCGTCGCGCGCGCCAGCCGGATGCTGCGCGAAAAAGTCGAACGCATCGGCGCGCATCTGCTGCAATGCGAGCCGGGCGAGGTGCGCTGCGCCGATGGTGCGGTGGCTGGGCCGCAGGGCCGCTCGGTGACGATCGCCGAAATCGGCAAGGTGGCCTATTTGCGTATGGACCAGCTGCCGCCGGGGGTCGACCCGCTGCTCGATGCGACCGCGACCTACGAGCCGGCGGTCAGCACCGGGGTTTATTCCTACGCGACGCATGGCGCCGTCGTGGCGGTGGACCCGGAGACCGGCGCTATCGAGCTGTTGGATTTTGTCGTTGCCGAGGATTGCGGCACGATGATCAATCCGATGCTGGTGGAAGGGCAAATCCGCGGCGGTGTCGCGCAGGGCATCGGCACGGCGATGTGCGAGGAAATTCCCTACGACGACAGCGGTCAGCCGCTCGCCGCGACGTTTCTCGATTATCACCTGCCGGCGGCCTTCGAGATGCCGAACATCCGTATCGGGCATCTCCACACGCCGGCGGTCGCGACCGAATATGGGGTCAAGGGGATGGGCGAGGGCGGCGCGGTCGCGCCGCCCGCGGCAATCGCCAATGCGGTGCGCGACGCGCTCGCCGGGATTGGCGCCGAGGTGAATGAGACGCCCCTGACGCCGGCGCGGGTGCGCGCGGCGATCCAGCGCGCGCAAAGCAAGGCAGCGTAGCCGCTACCGGATGCGCGGCGGGGTCATTGGATTGGGCGGCGGACGCCGCAGGAATAGCAGCAGCACGATCCCGAGCAACGACACCCAGGCGATCAGCCAGAACGCGTCGATATAAGCAAGAACATACGCCTCGCGCTGGACAAGCGAGGCGAGCATAGCAAGCCCTTGCGCGGTCGGGTTGTCGGCACCCGTGGCGTGGGTGCTGAACAGATTGGTGAACCGCGCCGCGACGCCGACAATCTGCTCCGCGCCACTTTGCACATGCAGGCCGATGAGATTGGAATAAGTTTGCTCGCGGATCCGCACAAAAGTCTGGATGCCGCCGCTGCCGATTTCGGCTCCCATCAGCCGGGCGATCTGGATCGTGGCAGCGATCGCCGCGGCTTGCGGCGGCGTGATGTGCGATACCGCATAGGTGACCAGGCCGGTGATGGAGAAGGCGAGTCCGACCGCTTCGACGCATTGCGAGGGCAGGAAATCGACGCCCGCCCAATCATGCGTGAGCCCGGTGTCCATCCAGCAGCCAAACGAAATTGTCGAGAACCCGACCAACAGCACGAGACGCGCGTCGATCCGTCGAAGCAGCCACGCGGCGAATGGGACAATGACGAACTGGGGCAGGGCGATCCAATTGAGCGTGTCGCCGATCTGCAGGTCGCGCAGTCCTTGAATGCGTGTCAGATAGTCGGGCAGCACATACCCGGTCGCGGTAGAGCCGAAGCCGTAAAGCGAGATCAGCAGGGCGGGAAGAAAGACATAACGCTGCCGCAATACCGGTAGGTGCACCAGCGGGTATTGTGTCTGTGCCTCGCGGATGAAAAAGGTGGTGATGAGCAGGAGACCGCCAAGCAATAGTCCGCAGATCAGCCCCGAATTCAGCCAGTCGAGCCGGTTTCCCTGGTCGATTGCAGCGTAGATCATGCCAAACCCGACGCCGGCATAGATGATCGCCGGCCAGTCGGTTCGCTCCAGCAAGGGCCGATCGACCGGTCGGCGAGGCATGGCGATAAAAACCATCACCATCATGATCGGCGTAAGCACGACGCTCTGCCATGAAATCCACTGCCAGTGGCCACTCTCCGAGTACCAACCCTCGAGCGCGCCGGCGATGTTCTGTGAAAAAGTGAAGCGGAAACCGTAAGCAGCGATGCCCCAAATCCACCATTGCGGTTGCAGGCTGCGCAGCACAAAACCGAGCGCCGCCGGAATGAAGGCGCCGACCGCGAGGCCGCGGAACAGCTGGATCGCGATCAGCGTGTTGTAGTCGGTGGTGAGGGGAAACAGCAGCGAGCCGAGGGTGAAGACGGCACCGGTCCACAAGAGGACACGGCGCGTGCTGAGGACCGTGCTCATCCAGGCGGCCGCGGGGGTCACGACCATCTGGGCAGCGCCGAAAATTGTCGTGATCCATGAACCTTCGTCAAAGCCAAGGCCCAGTCCGCCGCGAATGTCGGCGAGCCCAAACGCGCTGATCTTGATGTTTAAGGAGGAAATGAACGCGCCAAGGATCACCGCCGCGACCCCGATCACGGGGTATTCGCAGCCAGTCAGAATATTGGACGGCGCTAACGCGGGGGAGGCAGGCTCCGACGCACTCACGGCGGCGGCGGGGTCGTATTGGTGAGGATCGTCGTTTCGACGGACATGCCCGGCAGCAAATGCCCGGCAAGCGGGTTGTCTGGGCCAATCCGCAACTTTACGGGGATTCGCTGAACAACCTTTGTGAAGTTACCGGTCGCATTGTCGGGCGGCAGCAGGCTGAACTGTGAACCGCTCGCCGGCGCGATGGCCTCGACCGTCGCCTTGATGACGTATCCCGGAAATGTATCGACGCGGATTTCCGCGCGCTGGCCGATCGCGACATGGGTCAGCTGCGTCTCCTTGTAATTGGCGATAACCCAGACATTTTTGAGCGGGACGATCGTGATGACCTGGCTGCCGGCGTGGACGTATTGGCCGGTAAAAACCGCGCGTTCGCTGACTTCGCCATCGACCGGCGCGGTGACGCGGGTATAGCTGAGATTGATCTTGGCGAGGTCGAGAACTGCTTTCTTGGCCTTGGCATCAGCGCGAAGCTGCGACTCTTGCGTATCGAGCACGGCAAGCTGACTGCGCTGCGCGTCAAGCGCCGCCTGGTTGCTGCTCAGCGTCGCCGTGAGGCGTTTCTCCTCGGCATCGGTCTGCTCGACCTTTTGCAGGGTGCCAAAGGTGGTCGCAAGCAGCTTGCGTTGGCGCTGGTCCTCAAGCTTGGCGCGCTCGAGGTCGGCTTGGGTCCCGACAATGGCGGCCTCCGCCTCGGCGACCACGGCTTTCTGCGCCGCCTTGCGGGCCTTGATGTTTTCGATCGCGGCCTGCGCGCCAAGAAGATCGGCCTCGGCCTGCGCAACCTTCGCCGCGTAATCCTCGTCGTCGATCTGTACCAGCAGGTCACCCGCCTTGACATGCTGAAAATCGCCGACCGCCACGCTGCGGACATAGCCGTCGACCTGGGCGCTCAGCGGCGTGACGTCCGCGCGAACATAGGCGTCATCCGTTGTCTGGCGTACTGCGTCGCCGACCCAGCGATCCCATTGCGTCGCGAAGAGGACCGCCAACCCGCCGGCGACGAGGATGACAACAAGACGGAAGAACCAAGCACCGAGCCGACCTGACAGGTGTGTCGCGGGCTGCGCAGCCGGACGGTTTGTCGGCGATACGGGCGGAGCGGTCTCGGTCTGCGCCGGTCCATCGGGCATCGTGAACCATCTCCCCTTGCGAGGCCCCGGTCTTGACTGTCACGACGCACTCTATAGCGAGACGCATTGCGCGAGGAGTACTTGCTTCATCGCCTTATGTCGTGCGATCCGCCACGCGATGCGCCCCCACTCGTGCTCACGTGGAAGGGGTCGGGGGGGCCGAACCCGCGCGCGGCACGTCGTCATCGAGATGTCACAGGCGCCGATTAACGTTTCCATCACATTAGCTGCAGACGCCTGTCATAAAACGGCGCCGGGCCCGTTTGGGGGCGGGGGATGAGAACGGATATCGATCAGGTTTCGGTAAAAAAGGCGTATGCGCGTTGGGCTCCCGTTTACGATCTGGTCTTCGGCTCCCTGTTCGATCGCGGCCGGCGGGCGGCGGTGATCGCGGCCGATCGCGTCGGCGGCAGGATACTGGAAGTCGGTGTCGGCACCGGCATTTCGCTTTCGGATTACTCCGCGGATAATCGCATCGTCGGCGTCGATCTCTCGGAGGAGATGCTGCGAAGGGCGCGGGAGCGTGTTTCGGAACTGGCCCTTACAAACGTCCAGCTCGAAACAATGGACGCGGAAAACCTCGCGTTTCCCGACGGTTCGTTCGATGTCGTCGTGGCGCTTTACGTCGTTTCCACGGTCCCCAACCCGCAGGCTGCGCTCGACGAATTCGCCCGGGTCACCAAGCCCGGCGGCGAAATCATTCTCGCCAACCGCGTCGGCGCGGAAGCCGGTTTCCGGCGCAGCGTCGAGGAAATGTTGCGGCCCATCGTCTGCCGTCTCGGGTGGCGGTTGGATTTCCCTTGGGACCACTTCGCCGATTGGATCGCGCGAAGCCCCCAGATTCAGTTGATCGAGCGGCGGCCAATGCCGCCTTTCGATCATTTTTCTCTGCTACGGTTCGGCAAAGGAATGCCGAAAGCCTACCCTCGACCTGTCGATCAGCCTATCCGCCTCAGCCATTGATCCTGCCGCAACCACAAAGTCATGGGGGTGTTCGTTGCCTAGCTTTCGCGAGACGCTGAGAGAGCAGCGTTGGGACGACCATCGTTACTATCACCACAGTTTGATAAATCAGTCGCTTCACTTGTTAAGCGCAATGAGTTTTGTTTTTTCGTACGCGATGCTCTTTTGGGCGCCGTGGATGGCGGCGATCGTCGGCTGGACGATTTCAATGACCAGCCGGCAGATTGGCCATTTCTTCTTTGAGCCAAAGGGCTATGACGTGGTCAATCAGGCCACGCATGAGTACAAGGAAGAGATCAAGGTCGGCTATAATTTGCGGCGCAAGGTCGTTCTGATGTCGATCTGGGCCGTCTCGCCGCTGGCTCTCTATCTCGACCCACGGCTGTTGGGCCTGGTCCGTCCTTATGACGGTGCGGCCGATTTTGTTCATCACACGGGACTGCTGTGGCTGTTTATCGGCGGTGCGGGGCTGGTGTTCCGCTCGGTCCAGCTGTTTTTCACGCAAAGCGTGCAGACCGGGATGGTGTGGGCGACAAAAATCATCACCGACCCGTTTCATGACATCAAGCTTTACTATATGGCACCGATCCTCCTGCTGCGTCACGACGAGGACGAGCCGGTGGCGGCCGACCATTTCGGCTGAGGCAGGCAGGTTAGGAGAGCGACGCCACCTCGTCAGTGTGCGGGCTGGCGTCGCGACAGCGCGTGAGCCACGGTTTCGCGCAGGATGCGGCGGCGGATTTTCTTGTTTGTGGCCGCCGTATCGCTCCACCACCACCCCGCGCGTTGCATCGCCTCGGCCGCGGCGACAAACCGATCGGCGACAACCGCGAAGTCGGCTTCGGTGTAGTTCAGGCTGAAGATCAGCCTGCCCGTGCCGACCCAACTCAGCGCCAGCCCTGCCTCGCGGAGGTAATACTGGAACATCCAGTTGTAGGCCGACGGTCGGGTGTAGGACACCAGCCAGATCGACGACAGATTGATCACCTGAACCGGCAGATCGGCCTCCTGAAGCCGGCGATTGAGCAGCGCCGTCCGCCGGTTCCAAGTCTCGTCGAGGCCGTCATACAGCGCGACGATCGCGGGGTTGTCCAGCGACCGCAAAAACTGGTTCATCGCCGCCATGACATAGGGGTGAGAGTTGAACGTACCCCGCGCAAAGCAGATATCGGCCGGGCGGTCCTCGCGAAACCGCTTCATCACCTCGCGGCGGCCGCAAACCGCGCCGACCGGCAGACCGCCACCCAGGGTCTTGCCGTAGGTCACGATATCGGGCCTGACACCGAAATATTGCTGCGCGCCGCCAAGCGCGAGCCGAAAGCCGACAAACACTTCATCGAAAATCAGAACGATGCCGCGCTCAGTACAAACCTCCCTGAGCCGCGCCAGCCAATTTGCGTAGGCGGAGCGGTCGAAATGCGCGCTGCGGCCGCTATCGACAAGCGTCGAATCGCCTGGCGCGTTGCGGTTTGGGTGCAACGCCTGCAGCGGGTTGACGAGGACACAGGCGATGTCCTTTCGGTCGCGCAAAACGCGCAGCGAATCCTCGGACATCTCTCGCAGCGTATAGGTCTCACGCGCTGGCGCCGGGTTGCCGACGCCAGGCTGCACGTCGCCCCACCAGCCATGATACGCGCCGCAAAACCGTGCCAGATGCGACCGCCTCGTGTGGAAGCGCGCCAGCCTTACCGCCTGCATGACGGCTTCGGTCCCGGACATGTGGAACGAGACCTCGTCCATCCCCGAAAGCTGGGTCAGCCGCTTGACGTTATCGGCGACGACCGGGTGGTAGTAACCCAGCACGGGCCCGAGCGCGCGCGCCTGTTCATTCGCCCGGTCGATGCAGCCTTTGTAGAAATCGTAGCCGAACAGGTTGACGCCGTAGGACCCGGTCAGGTCGTAAAAGACGTTGCCGTCGAGATCGGTCGTCGTGACACCGTCCGACGATTCGATAAACGCACCGACCGGCAGACGGCGGCGCACATAGCGGCTGAACTGAAACGGCACGCGGTACGTCTCGGTAAACTGCAGATCGGAAATGAGGCTCGTGACCTCGGCCGTCAGCTCCAAGGTTCGCGGGTATTTCATGCGATAGAGCGCGGCGAGGCGCTCGAAATCGGCGCGCCGCCGGTCCGCAACCTCGTCCGGGGCGCCGTCCGCCGCGAAGTAGCGGGCGTCTTCGTATTGGTAGAAGGGCACCAGGCCCGCGATACGGCGGGCCATCCGCGCGTGGCCGGCGAGCGACGGGTGCTTGGCGCGCGACAGCTGAAGCCGCGATTTCAGCATCACGGCGGGAACGCTCACCGCCGCCGCCGTGGCGGCAAAATACGAGAAAATCATCAGTTCCATCGCAGCGCTGATACGCGGCGATTTTTATAAATATATGACAGTGGAACACCGATCGGCGGAACCAGGGGCCTGGGGAGAGGAATTGAACTTCCTCCTGGCGAATCGCATCCCCCGGCGGTTCGCGACGCGGTTGATGGGATGGTTCAGCCATATCGAAAGCCCGCTCCTGGCGCGCCTATCGATCGCGCTATGGCGGCTCTTCTCCGACCTCGATCTGAGCGACGCGCGAAACGATCGTTTCTCCAGTCTGCACGCCTGTTTTACGCGCGAGTTGAAACCCGGCACTCGGCCCATCGACGATGACCCGCGCGTGATCGTCAGCCCCTGCGATGCGATCGTCGTCGCTTACGGCTCGGTCGAGGATGGCCGGCTGATGCAGGTAAAGGGCTCGTTTTACACGCTCGACGACCTGCTTTTAGACAAGAGCGTGGTCGAGCGTTATCGCGGCGGGCGATATGTGACGCTGCGGCTGACGCCGACCATGTATCACCGCTTTCACGCGCCGCATGATTGCACGGTCGAGCATGTCAGTTACATTCCCGGCGACACCTGGAACGTCAATCCGCCCGCGCTGAAACGCGTGCCTCGGCTTTATTGCCGGAACGAGCGGGCGATGATCCGCACCGCGCTGAAGGAATCGGGTGAGGCCGTCACCCTGGTCGCGGTCGCCGCGATCCTCGTCGCCGGAATACGCCTTCGTTTTCTCGATCTGTTGATGAACAGCGTCTATCGCGGCGCGACGGAAATCCCGTGTCGGACCGCCTTCCGCAAGGGGGAGGAGATGGGCTGGTTCGAGCACGGCTCGACCATCATCGTACTCGCGCCGACGGCGGCCGCTCTTGCTCCCGGCATCCGCGAAGGCAGCCAGCTGCGCATGGGGGAGCCGCTGCTGCGCCTGCCAAACCGCGCCCCGTAAAAACAAGCCGCGCCCAAAGGGGTCAGCTCGCGTCGAGTTCGGTATCCCAGTAGAGATAGTCGCGCCAGGAATCGTGCAGATAGTTGGGCGGGAAGGCGCGGCCGTTTTCCTGCAGCATAAAGCTCGACGGCTGCACCGGCCGCTGGCGCGGATACATGTTGCTCTGCTGGGGCAGGCGGTTGCCTTTGATGAGGTTGCACGCCGAGCAGGCGGTCACGACATTGGCCCACACCGTCTTGCCGCCCTTGGAACGCGGCACGACGTGATCGAAGGTCAAGTCGTGCGAGGGGAACGGCTCGCCGCAATACTGGCAGGTAAATCGATCGCGCAGGAACACGTTGAACCGCGTGAAGGCCGGGTTGCGCGCCGCCTGTACGTATTCCTTCAACGCGATAACGCTGGGCAGCCGCATTTCCAGCGACGGAGAGCGCACGTAGGTATCGTAATGGTCGACGATAAACACGCGGTCGAGGAACACCGCCTTGACCGCGTCCTGCCACGACCACAGCGAGAGAGGAAAATAGCTCAGCGGCCGAAAATCGGCGTTGAGCACCAAGGCCGGGCAGCTGTCGAGCATGCACTCACCACTAATAGGCCGGCGATGATCCCAGGTATCATGGGATTGTGACGGATTGTTAGCAGGATCGGGGCCAGAGCGACAAGTTTTCGCGGGAACTGCAGTTTCCCGCGCATGGGCTGGCGGAAAAAATCACCGCGTCGGGACGGGCTTCTCGCCGCGGTAGTCGTAAAAGCCGCGGTCGGATTTGCGGCCGAACCAGCCGGCTTCGACATATTTGACGAGCAGAGGGCACGGCCGATACTTGCTGTCGGCGAGTCCCTCGTAAAGCACCTGCATCACCGAGAGGCAGGTGTCGAGGCCGATAAAGTCAGCGAGTTCGAGCGGACCCATCGGGTGATTCGCGCCAAGCTTCATCGCCGTGTCGATCGCCTCGACCGAACCGACCCCCTCGTAGAGGGTATAGACCGCCTCGTTGATCATCGGCAGCAGGATGCGGTTGACGATAAAGGCCGGATAATCCTCGGCCGCCACCGGGGTCTTGCCGAGCCGCAAAGTGAGGTCGCGCGTCGCCGCGAAGGTTGCCTCCTCAGTGGCGATGCCCCGGATCAGCTCGACAAGGCTCATCGCCGGCGCCGGGTTCATAAAATGCATGCCGATGAACTTGCCGGGCCGATCGGTCGCAGAGGCGAGCCGGGTAATCGAGATCGACGATGTATTGGTGGCGATCAGCGTCTCGGGTTTGAGCTTTGGCACGAGCTGTTTGAAAACACCGCGTTTGACGTCCTCGTTCTCGGTCGCCGCCTCGATGACCATGTCGCGGTCGCCAAATGCGGCAAAATCGGTCGTTGTCTTGATATGGCCGAGCGCGCTCGCCTTTTCGTCCTCGTGGATGCGCCCGCGCGCGACCTGCCGGCCGAGATTGGCGTCGATCGTTTCGAGCGAGCGGGATAGAACGTCGCTGTTCACATCCGCCAAGATCACATCGAGCCCGGCAAGCGCGCATACATGGGTGATGCCGCGTCCCATCTGCCCGGCGCCGATGACGCCGATGCGCTGGAGATCCATCTCAGGCCGGTCGCTCACTGCTGGCGCTTGGCAAGCTCGGCATCGAGCTCGGGCATGACCTTGAACAGATCGCCCACCAGACCGTAATCGGCGATTTGAAAAATCGGCGCTTCTTCGTCCTTGTTTATCGCGACGATGACCTTCGAGTCCTTCATCCCCGCCAGATGCTGGATCGCGCCCGAAATACCGACCGCGATGTAAAGCTCCGGGGCGACGATTTTGCCGGTCTGGCCGACCTGGTAGTCGTTGGGCACAAACCCGGCATCGACCGCGGCCCGCGACGCGCCCACCGCGGCGCCCAGCTTGTCGGCAACTGCCTCCAGCAGATGGAAATTATCGCCTGATTGCATGCCCCGGCCGCCGGAGATGATGACCCGGGCGGCAGTAAGCTCCGGCCGCTCGGATTTCGACAGCTCGGCCTTGACGAATTCGGAAAGTCCGGCCGAGCCCGGGCCGGAAATCGCCTCGATCGCGGCCGAGCCACCTTCTCCCTCGACCGGCGGAAAGGCGGTGCCGCGCACGGTGATCACCTTGACCGAATCCTTCGACTGCACCGTCGCCAAGGCATTGCCGGCATAGATCGGCCGGACAAATGTGTCCTGCGAGACGACCGCGCTGATGTCGGAGATCTGCATCACGTCGAGCAGCGCGGCAACGCGCGGCATCAAATTCTTGCCGGCGGTGGTCGCCGGCGCGAGCACATGTGAATAATTAGCCGCGAGGCCAACGAGCAGCGGCCCAACATTTTCGGCGAGGCCGTGGTCATAGGCCGCGTCTTCGGCGAGCAGCACTTTCGCGACGCCGGTGATCTTGGCGGCGCCATCGGCGGCGGCGCGGCAGCCGTTACCGGCGACAAGTACATGAACGTCGCCCGCGCCAGCTTTCGCGAGTTCCGCGGCGGCGGCGACGGCGTTGAGCGTGGCGGGCTTGACCGAACTGTTATCGTGTTCGGCAACGACAAGAATGCTCATCAGATAACCCGCGCCTCTGTCTTCAATTTGGTGACCAGCTCTTCGACCGAGCCGACCTTGACCCCGCCTTGCCGCTTTGCCGGCTCGTCGACCTTGAGCGTCACCAGCCGCGGCGTGACATCGACGCCGAGGTCCTCCGGCGTAAAGGTGTCGATCGGTTTTTTCTTTGCTTTCATGATGTTGGGAAGCGATGCATAACGTGGTTCATTAAGTCTGAGATCAGTGGTGACGACCGCGGGCATCTTCAGCTTGATGGTTTCAAGCCCGCCATCGACCTCACGCGTGACCTCGGCGGAACCGTCGCTGATCGCCAATTTCGAGGCAAAAGTCGCCTGCGGCCAGCCGAGCAGCGCGGCCAGCATTTGTCCGGTCTGGTTGCAGTCGTCGTCGATTGCCTGTTTGCCGATGATGACGATTTCGGGGCTTTCCTTTTGGATGACCGCCTTCAGCAGCTTTGCGACCGCGAGTGGTTGCAGCTCGGCATCGGTCAGCACGAGGACGCCGCGATCCGCGCCCATCGCCAGCGCGGTGCGGATCGTCTCCTGGCATTGCTGGATGCCACAAGACACCGCGATAACCTCGGAGACGGTGCCGGCCTCGCGCAGGCGCAATGCTTCCTCGACTGCAATCTCGTCGAACGGGTTCATCGACATTTTGACATTCGCGGTCTCGACACCCGTGTGGTCCGCCTTGACGCGAACCTTCACGTTGTAATCGACGACCCGCTTTACCGCGACCAGCGCTTTCATGGCGGGTTTTATCCTTTGACCTCGCACAAATTGGGGGAGGGATTGTGCACGCGCACAGCATGAAGGCAAGAGGCCCGGCACGCACGGCAGGTTACGGCGGTATCGCAGACACTGTCGGCGGCCATGCGGCTCTACTGGAAGCTAGTTCCGCGGTGGTTTCATTAAAGATTAAGGGAAATCGCCTTGATTGAGACCGCGTGTGCAGTAGTTCAGATACGAGTTTTGAATGCCCCAAGAGATTGTCGTCGCCAACCCATTGGAACTTCGGCTCGATACGGCGCCCTTCCCCGAGGAATGGGTGCTGGAAGGGACGCCTCGCGCCTGCGCGAAGGAGATTGCGCGCAGTGACGACCGCACGATGCGGGTGATTGTCTGGTCGTGCACGCGCGGCCGGTTCCGCTGGCAATACGATGTGGACGAGACGGTGCAGATTGTTTCGGGCGCGGTGAGCGTCACTGACCATAACGGCCATGAGCAACGGCTCGGCGTCGGCGATACCGCGTTTTTTCCGAAAGGCAGTTGGAGTGTGTGGGAGGTGAGGGAGGATGTCCGCAAGGTCGCGGTCTGCCGCGATGGGATGCCCAAAATGATCGAGTTCGGCATGCGCGCGTGGCATTGGAGCGCCCGCCGCGCGAATGCCTTGCTGTCCCGAGGCAACGGCAATTCGGGCCGCGCCGACCCGTTTGCCGCCGTACCGCAGCCCGAACACCCTGCCCCTGAAATGCCTCGGCTTTGAAGCTAGGATCCGTCGCAAAGGAGACGGACGATACGCAGGGGACGGTTCAGCGAGGAGCAGATCATCAACGTGCTGAAGGAGCACCAGGCGGGCATGCCGGTTGCCGAGCTGTGTCGTAAGCACGGGATCAGCGACGCGACGTTCTACACCTGGCGCTCGAAGTATGGCGGGATGGAGATTTTCGACGCTTGCAAGCTGAAGGCACTGGAGGACGAGAACCGCAAGCTGAAGAAGCTGTTGGCCGAGGCGATGCTCGACGTGGCGAGGCTGCAGGGCGCAATCGCGGGCGAGCGGCAGCGATCGCGCAAAGGGCAGCTCCAGCTCATTTCATCCGCGTTGCGCGCCGCGGCGTGCTGCAATCGAAAACGGTCGACCTCAACGCAATCATCGGCGGGATCGCCGATTTCCTGCGGCGAACGCTGGGTGATGCGATTACCTTGGAATTCAGCAAGACTCCGGAGCTTTGGCTTTCTCATACCGACCCCGTTCAGTTCGAGGCAGCTATTCTCAATCTCGCGATCAACGCGCGCGACGCGATGCCCGAGGGCGGCACGCTGAAGATACAACTGGCCAACGTCGATACGCAAAGCGGGCATCGCGACATCGAAATTTCGCCCGGCCGCTATGCCTGCGTCTTTATTGTCGATAGCGGCGTCGGCATGACCGATGAGGTGCTGGAGCGGGCGTTTGAGCCGTTTTTTACGACCAAAACGTCGGTGAAGACAGCGGTCTCGGCCTCAGCGAAGTCTACGGCTTTGTCAACCAATCTGGCGGCGACATTAAGATCGCCAGTTCCCCCGGCGCGGGGACCACGTTGGCTCTTTATCTGCCGCGCTGCGACACCGGAACAGCAAATCAGACCGAGAGCGCGACGGATACTGGCGAAAATCTTGGTGGCGGTGAAACCATTCTCGTCGTCGAGGACGAACCGCTGGTCCGCGATGTCGTGGTTGAGATGATTCGGGATCTTGGCTATCGAGTTCTGGCCGCGGTCAATGGCGCGGAGGCACTCGGCCTGCTGCGCGGCGGGGAACAGATCGACCTCCTGTTCAGCGATGTCGTAATGGCCCGCGGCATCAGCGGCGTCGCCTTGGCGATCGAAGCGCGACAAATCCGCGGCGAACTGAAAGTGCTTCTGACCTCCGGATATCCGGCACGCGATGGCGCTCGGATTGGTCCTGCGGAGTTTCCGATGTTGCCAAAACCGTATCAGCGCGACAAGCTCGCGGTGATGTTGCGTACCGTTCTCGACCTCAGACAGCCCGGCATCGCGTGAGGGATTGGGCGGATCTAGGATGAGCACGGAGGAAGCCCCAGAAGTCCCCGGCAAAATGGAAGACCCGGAGGCGTTTCAGGGGCTCTTTCTTGGGCAAAGCGAACTGGCAGGGCTGATGCGCCGGTTCGATTGGCAGCAGACATCGATCGGTTCTCCCGATCGCTGGCCGGAAAGTCTCAAAACCGCAATCCGCATCATCCTCACCTCGCGACAGCCGTTTTGGATCGGCTGGGGCGAGGAGCTCATCTATTTATACAACGACCCCTACAAATCGATTATTGGCGGCAAGCATCCGACAGCGCTAGGCCAACCCACCTCTGTTGTTTGGCGCGAGATTTGGGAAGAAATCGGTCCCTTGTTAGCCAACGCGATGGTCAACAAAGAGGGGACGTACGTCGAAGAGCAGCGCCTCATCATGGAGCGCAACGGTTACCCCGAAGAGACTTATTACACCTTTTCCTATAGCCCCATTCTTTCGGAAGACGGAACCGCGGGCGGCATTATCTGTGCCAACACCGACGACACGCAGCGCGTTATCAGCGAGCGCCAGCTGGCGTTGCTGCGCGAACTCGCGGCCGGCACCGCCGATGCGCGCAATCGCGAGCAGGCCTGCGAACGGGCAGCGCGAGCGCTGACGACCAACCCTTACGACCTGCCCTTCGCGATGATATACGCCGCGGGCGTTAACGCTGGCGCGTTGGCGCTGCTGGGCTCGTCCGGCATCGATCGCGGAGAGTCGGCGGCACCCGCCGTCTTGTCTTTATCAGCAGATGCGCCGTGGCCGGTCGCCACAGCATTGGCTCAACGTGAACCGCAACTGGTTTCCGATCTACAGGGATTGTATCCCGGCGGTCTTCCGATGAGGGGCTGGCAGCAACCACCCGCACAGGCTGTGGTGCTGCCGTTTCTTACGGGTGGGGATACCGGCGAAACAGGCGTGTTGATCGCCGCGCTGAATCCGTTTCGTCTGCTTGACGAATCCTATTCCGGCTTTCTCAATCTTGTCGTCGGACAGATTGCGACCGCGATCACCAATGCCGAGGCCTATGAGGCGGAGCGGCATCGCGCCGAGGCACTCGCTGAAATCGATCGGGCAAAGACGGCTTTTTTCTCGAATGCCAGCCACGAGTTTCGCACGCCGCTCACGCTCATACTGAGCCCGTTGGAAGAACTGCTTTCGTGCGGCCGCGATGGGCCCTCGGTGCCGGTGCCGTACGAGGAAATCGCGCTGATCCATCGCAACGGGCTGCGTTTGCTGCGGCTCGTCAACACGCTGCTCGACTTCTCGCGGATCGAGGCCGGCCGGTTTGCGGCCGCCTACGCGCCGGTCGACCTCGGCAGCTACACGGCCGAGCTTGCGAGCACGTTCCGTTCGGCGGTGGAACGCGCGGGCCTGCGGTTTACCGTCGATTGCCGATCTCTCTCGCAGCCGGTTCATGTCGATCTCGGCATGTGGGAGAACATCGTTCTCAATCTCGTCTCCAACGCGTTCAAGTTCACCCTCGAAGGCGAGATCGCGGTTGGCGTCACACTCGACGAAGCGAGCGATCGGGCGATCTTGACCGTGCGCGATACCGGGGTGGGGATTCCGGAAACGGAATTACCGCGGCTGTTCGAGCGCTTTCACCGCATCGAGGGGCAGGTCGGCCGTAGTCAGGAAGGCACTGGCATCGGGCTGGCCCTGGTCCACGAACTCGTCAAGCTGCATGGCGGTTTAGTGGATGTCGCCAGTCGTCCGGGCGAGGGGACAGAGTTCAAAATCTCGATCCCGATAGGCGTCGCGCATTTGCCCCGCGATAGGATTCAAAGTGCCCGGCAAGATCATGTCGCAGGCGCGCGAGCGACCGCGTTTATCGAAGAAGCGCTGCGCTGGCTGCCGGATGCGGAAGCGCCAGAGAGCGGCATCGAAAAGGACATGCTTGCGTCGGGCGGGTCCGAAACCAGCTCTGGCCCTCGCGCGCGCCTCTTGCTGGCCGACGACAATGCCGACATGCGCGACTACATCCGCCGGCTGCTTGCGCCCCAGTACCACGTTGAAGTGGTCGCTGACGGCGAAGCCGCGCTCGCCGCAGCAAGAGCGCGGCGGCCAGACCTTGTGCTCAGCGATGTAATGATGCCGCGGCTGGATGGGTTTGGGCTGTTGCGGCGGTTGCGCGACGATCCCGATCTCGCCGAGGTGCCGGTGGTGCTGCTTTCCGCCCGGGCGGGCGAGGAGGCGCGGGTTGAAGGGATCGAAGCCGGGGCCGACGATTATCTGACAAAGCCGTTCAGCACCCGCGAGCTGATGGCCCGTATCGGCTCGAACCTTTCGCTCGCGCGCCTGCGTCAGGGCGCGGCGGCGGTCTTGCGCGAAGAAACCCATCGCCTGGAGGTGCTCAACCGCACGGCGACGACATTGGCCGCCGAGCTGGAGCTCGAACCGCTGGTGCAGGCTGTTACCGACGCCGCGACCGAGCTGACCGGAGCGAGGTTCGGGGCATTTTTCTACAATGTGACCAACGAAGCCGGGGAGTCCTACCTTCTCTACACGCTGTCTGGCGCGTCCAGAGCGGACTTCGAGGGATTTCCCCAGCCGCGCAACACGGCGGTCTTCGCGCCGACCTTCAGCGGCGAGGCCATTGTCCGGTCGGGGGATATCCGCAAGGACCCGCGCTACGGCCGTAATGCGCCGCATAACGGAACTCCCCTGGGTCATCTGCCGGTGGTCAGCTATCTCGCCGTCCCGGTCATCGCGCCGTCGGGGGAGGTGCTGGGGGGCTTGTTCTTCGCGCATCCCGAGCCGGACAGGTTTACCGCGCGCCACGAGCTGATCGTCGGCGGGATCGCGAGCCAGGCCGCCGTGGCATTGGAAAAGGCACGGCTCTACAACGAAACCCGCGACGCCGAGGCCACTCTTCGGCAATTGAACGAGACCTTGGAACAGCGGGTCGAAACCGAGGTCGCAAAACGCATGGCGGCCGAGGAAGCCTTGCGGCAGGCACAAAAAATGGAGGCGATCGGCCAGTTGACCGGCGGCGTCGCGCATGATTTCAACAATCTGCTGCAAGTGGTGCTCGGCAACCTGGATACCTTGCGGCGGCGGGTCGAAGCGGCAGTCACGCCCCCGCGCAGCGAGATCATGCGGTCAGTGGACGGCGCCATGCGCGGCGCCGAGCGCGCCGCCAGCCTGACCCAGCGGCTGCTTGCCTTCTCCCGCCGGCAACCACTCGAACCGCGGTCGTTGGACGTCAACCACCTTGTCATCGGCATGTCCGAGTTGCTGCGTCGCACCCTGGGGGAGAGCGTCGCGATCGAAACTGTCCTCGGCGGCGGGTTGTGGCGCGTCTTTGCCGATCCTGGGCAGCTCGAAAACTCGATCATCAACCTTGCGGTCAACGCTCGCGACGCGATGCCGGACGGCGGAAAACTTACGATCGAGAGTGCCAACGCTCATCTCGACGAGGCTTACGCCGCCGAGCACCAGGAGGTGCAGCCGGGTCAATATGCGATGCTGGCGATCAGCGACACCGGCACCGGGATGACCAAAGAAGTGATCGCCTCGGCGTTTGATCCGTTTTTTACCACCAAGGAGGTAGGGCAGGGGACCGGGCTCGGCCTCAGCCAGGTTTATGGTTTCGTCAAGCAATCCAACGGTCATGTAAAAATCTACAGCGAGCCTGGCGAGGGCACGACCGTCCGCATCTATCTCCCGCGGCTGGTCGGCGAAGCGATCGCCGAAGAGGAGATCACCGCGCACGCCATACCATCGGGCGACGGCAACGAGATCGTGCTTCTGGTCGAGGACGATGACGCGGTGCGCGAGCTCAACGCGGCGACGCTGCGCGAGCTGAACTATGCCGTGATCGAGGCGGAGGATGGTGCCAAGGCGCTGCAAATTCTCGAAGTCGGGCCCAACATCCGCGTGCTCTTTACCGATGTCGGATTGCCGGGTGGGATGAACGGCCGCCAGCTCGCCGAGGCAGCGATGCGTTTGCGTCCCGATCTACGCGTTCTCTTCACCACCGGATATGCCCGCAACGCCATCGTTCATCACGGACGCCTCGACCCCAGTATCGATCTGATCAGCAAGCCGTTTACCGCCGCGGCGCTGGCGACCAAGATCAGAGAACTGCTCGACAAGTGCTAGGGTCTGTACTCAAATAAGGGAATGTGCCCCACTGCGATCGATCGACCGGTTTGTCGAGCTTGATAGTTTGAGGCAGGAGCTAGCACCGTTTTACAGCACTATCGGCCGGCATTCAGGCGGATCGTGTCGAACTGAGCATCGCGCCGGAACGAGGTTCTGGGAGCCAGGCCACGCAGGGTCGGCATCAGCCAGGAGGCGGCGGTATGGATCAACAGCCGAAACTGGTTGGCCGTCGCCTTGCGGCAGGACGTGCGGTCGGAGGCGAGATGCAGCTTGTGCGCCTTGATCAGGTTTTCGGCCTGCCCGCGCCCACAATAGACTTTGTCGTAGAGCGATTTCGGCGGTCCCGGCAGATTGGTGACGATGAAGCGGCTGTCGGCTCCTTGTGGACCGGCCTCGACGCGAGCGATGACGCGGCGCTCAACGGTCCAGCTTTTGGCGACGTAGCGGAAGTCACCGTAGCGGCGGACCTTCTCGCCTTCGCCGGCGAGGCGGCCCAAGGCGGCGTCCTCGGCGAGCGTGCCGACTTGGCGCAGAACCACCGGATTGCCGGCCAGGCCGAAGATGTAGCCGACGCGGTTGCGCTCGCACCACGCGAGATCGCCAAGACGAGGCCTACCAGACTTCCCGCCGTCAGCAAAAAAAGGTCGAGATGCTGTTCGCGCATCACAAACGCATCCTGAAGCTCGACCGGCTCCGATTACGCGGGCCGAGGGGTGCCCCCGACGAGTTTCACCTCGCCGCCGCCGCTCAAAACCTCCGGAAACTCGCCAAGCAGATCCCTTCGCCGACGCTCATCCCGGCGGGCGGCATGAGGCGGCACCCGCCTTATCAACCCTGTCACAGCTTCCATCGCCCCCGCCGCGATCACTCAAAAACCGATTTCTTCACCCCGAGGCGATCGCCCCCATGCGGCCATTTAGAACCTCCAACGGAGGCCGGCCTGGATGGTTTGGCTGGCGGTATTGCTGGTCGGCAGGATGGCATCGTAATTGACGTAGAACTGGAGGTTAGGGCCGGCGATCATGGCGAGGCCGAGGCCGGCGGTGAGTTGATGGCGCGAGGGCGCGACTCCGGCCACCGGGAAAGAAGCGGCGCTCACCGTGGTCGCGGTAAGGAGCCGGGCGTTTGAAAGCGTCTCATAGGCGTAGCCGAGACGCAGCTCCGGGGTGATGCTGGTGCCGCTATCGGTGACAAACTCCTCTGCCGCAGCGATGCCGAGATAGGGCTGGAAACTGTCGGTGCTCCGGTCGCTCGACGACAGGTCAAAACCGCTCGCGCCGCTATCGGCAAAGCCGCCTTCCGACAGATGCACGAACTGGAACCCAAGCTTCGGGGTCAGCGTCGCGACACGACCGCCATAACTCTCGACCTGCAACGGCAGACTCCATTGTCCCGCGGCAGTGGCTTCGTTGCCGCCGTGGCTCTCGTTGGCGGTGCCAATCCCGCCGATGCCGCGCGCCGTGTCGAACCAATCATGCGCATAACCGGCGGTCGCGGTGAGCTGGCTTCGCCCGAAGATCGCGCCGCCATAGAACGCGAACCGCGCGCTCGACTCGGTGCCGCTCGACGTCGAGTGCTCGCTGATGGTGCTGTGCAGGTAGCCGCCGGCGATGCCGAGATAGAGGTTCTCGGCGACCGGCCGGTCAAAGCCGGCGAGAAAGCCGCCCGTGTCGCCGGTGAAGCCCGGCGCGCTCGAATTGCCATTGACCGAGCCGAAGCTACCGATGCCGCGGAACTAGGCGCCCTCGGTTGCCAGCTCCTGGGGTAAGGCCGAAGCGAAACTGCCGATATCGGCGAGATTGGCGTTGCCCTGGGCGTATTGCATGCCGGTCACACCGGTCCCGAACGGCGTGGCGCTCGCCACCGCGCCATCGACGATGCCGGCGCGACGCTGGCCGATCCGGTCGAGGATGATGCCGTTTGCCTGCTGAGCGGTCAGCATCGCGACGCTGGTTACCGCGCTATAGATCGTATCATTGGTCGGCGCGATAATGATTGGCGTGGGATTTGGGGTTGGGGTGGTGTTGCTGGTTAATTGGAGGGTCACGTCGGTCGGGTTGTAGAGCAATGCTTGTGCTAGCCCGCCCGGGTTGCTGCCGGTAATCGTCGCGAATGTGCCGCTGACGCTGGATGCGGTGATGATCTTGTACGCGGCAGCGCTGTAGACGCCGGGGTCGAAGGCCAGCGCCAGCTTGCCGGCGAGGCTCGCCGCGCCGCCGACCGCGAGCTTCGACGACGCCGTCGGGCTTACTTCGATCGACAGCGTCGCGCTGCTGCCCTGAGTGTAGTTGCCGTTGACCGCCAGCGTGCCGATCGAGCCCCCCGGCGAGACAATCCCTGCAGTGTTGCCAAGATTGCCGCCGATCGTGCCGAAGCCTTTGAGCGTTCCGCCCGTCACCGTGACGCTGCCGCCGAGGCTGGCATTGGGCGCGCTGTCGGTGCCCAGCGCGACCGTGCCGGAATTGATCGTCGTCGTGCCGGTAAAGGCGCTGCTGTTGCCGGTCAGCGACAGGGTGCCACTGCCCTGCCAGACGAGACCGCCCGACCCGGTAAAGCCGCCGGCGAAGATCGTCGAGTTGCTCGTGCCGAAACTCAGTGTGTTGCCGCCGACATTGACGGCCGTGCCAGCAACGCCGGAAAGATCCTTGATTGTCTGAGTGCCGCCTTGCGAGATGTCGAAAGCCGCGCCCGTGCCGCTCAGCGATACCCCGCTCGACGCCGCGACCGACCCACCCACGCCGATTGCCAGGGTTCCGCCGGCGATCGTCGTGGCGCCGGTGTAGGTATTGGCGCCCGAAAGCCTCACGGTGCCGGCTCCGGTCTTGGCGAGCGCCCCTGTGCCGGCGAGCACTGCGCCGACCGTGCCCGTTTGCAGCGCAAACGCGCCTGAGGATGACAGCGTGCCGTTCTGCACCGTGCCGCCCGTCAGCGTCAGCCCGCCATTCTGCGTCTGCGTTGTGCCGCCGAAATCGAGGATGCCGCCCGACACCGTCACCGCGCCCGTCGTGCCGCCCAGCGTACCGCTGCCCGATAACTGCAACATCCCCGCGCTGACCATCGTCCCGCCGGTGTAGGTGTTGGCGCCGGAGAGCACCAGTGTACCGGCGCCGATCATCTCAAGCGTGCCAGCCGTGGCTCCATCGGAGAGAACACCGGAGATCGTCTGCGTCGTTCCCGCGGTCGGCGCGAAACTGGGATCGCCAGCGATCGAGATGTTGTTGCCGATCGCGAAATTGCCGCCGCTGAAGCCCAGCGTCGTGCCCGCCGCCATGGCCAACGGCCCGGTGCCGAGAGCCGCGCTGTTGCCGATGGTGATCGCGCCGGCGTTGAGCGTGGTGCCGCCGGTGTAGGTATTGGCACCGGTCAGGGTCAGCGTTCCGCTACCTTGCTTGACGAGCGATCCGCCCGTGCCACCATCGGTGCCGCCGTCCTGGATGATCCCGGCAAACGTCGTCGCGTTGGCTGTGCCCAGCTTCAGCGTGCTGTTGCCGAGCGCGACGAAGCTGCCGGCGACGCCGGTGAGATCCTGGATCGTCTGGTTGTTGGTCGGCGCGCTGCTCGAAATGTCGAACGTCGCGCCCGTGCCGGTCAGGCTTACTCCGGTCGACGAGGAGATCCTTCCTCCCGATAGCTGTAACGTCGCGCCGTCCCGGATCGTCGTCGCGCCGGTATAGGTGTTGGTGCCGGAGATCGTCTGTGACGCGTTGGATGCGATCGTCAGCGCGCCGCCCGTGCCGCCGCCGAGGCCGCCGTCGGCGATCACGCCGGCGAATGGGCCCGAGCCGCTGGTGATCGTCAGCGTCTGCGAGCCGAGGTTCACCGCCCCGCCAGAGGAGAAGCCGAACAGTCCGGCGATGCTCGCACCGGCTGTCGTCTGCGAGATGTCGAGAGTGCTCCCGCTACCGGTCAGGCCGACGAAGGCGGAATTGGCGATCGAGCCGCCGCCCGTGAGCGCCAACGTCGCGCCGGTGTCGATCTGTGTCGCGTTGGTATAGGTGTTGCTGCCCGACAGCGTCAGCGTCCCGCCACCGATTTCGAGTCCGCCAGCTCCAATGATGTTGCCCGAGAAGGTCGTCGAGGCATTGGAGACGAAAAGGCCGCTTGACGTTCCGCCGCTGCCGGTCTGCACCGTGCCGGCGCCGCTCAGTGTCATGACGGACGCGGTGCTGCCGTTGTTACTGATGTCGAATGTCGCGCCCGATGCGACGCTGACCCCGCTGCTCTGCGCGACCGAGCCGCCGGCAAGCGCCAGCGTGCCGCCGCTGACGACCGTCGCGCCGGTATAGGTGTTGGCACCGGTCAGCGTCACGGTGCCGCCGGCCGCGCCGCCGTTGGCGATGGTCAGCGTCCCGGTCGTGCCGTTGCCGTTCGCGATGACGCCTGAGTAGGTGAGGCTGTTTCCGTTCGAGTCGATCGTGCCGCCGGTGGTGTTGATCGCGCCGGCATTGGCAATCGTCACATTGGCGAGACCGGCCTGCAGTGCGGCGCCGTCGAAGGTCAGCGTTCCAGTGCCGAGCGCCGAGGAGGTGATCGCGCCCGGTGTGCTTACGGTGTCGACCCCGGCCTGCAGAATGCCCCCGGACAGCGTCGTCCCGCCGGTGTAGGTATTCGCGCCCTTAAGCACCAACGTTCCCGGCCCCTGCATGTCGAGCGCGCCGGGCGAGCCCTCGTCGGCAATGACGCCGTTGATCGTCTGAACCGTTCCGGCAGCCGGTGCAAAAAAGGGATCGCCGGTGATCCCGATGCCATTGCTTATCGCGAAGTTGCCGCCGCTGAAGGCGAGGGTCGTGCCGGCCGTCAAAAACAGCGAGCCGGTGCCCAGCGCCGAGCTGTTGCCGATGGTCAGCGTCCCAAGCAATACTGTCGTGCCGCCGGTAAAGGTGTTGGCGCCGCTCAGCGTGAAATTGCCGGTGCCGGTCTTTTTCAGCGCGAGAACATCGGAGCCGTTTGCGATCACGCCGCTGAAGGTGGTCGAACTGTTGTCGCTGCCGGTGGTCAGCGTATGCGTCGTGGTGTCGCCGATCTGCACGGTACCGCCACCGGCGAGCGAGCCGATCGTCTGGTTGTTCTCTCCAATATCCAGCTTCGCGCCGGACGCCACCGTGAAGGCGCTGGACGAGGAAAAATGCCCGGTGTTCCCTGCCGAAAGCGTACCGCTCGATACTGTTGTTGCACCGCTGTAGTTGCTGTTCCCGGCGAGAACGACGGTTCCTCCGCCGACGCTGTCGATGATAGTTAGTCCGGGGCTGCCGCTGCCGGTGGTGATGGTCCCGCCCAGCGTCAAGCTGCCGCCATTGGCATCGATCGTGCCGGTGGTATTGAGCACGACGGGGTTGCTCAGCGAGTGTGTCTCACCTAGCGCGTCTTGCAGCGTACCCCCGCTAACGGTCAGGGAGCCGCTGCCCAGCGCCGAGTTATTCCCCACCTGCAGGGTGCCACTCGTCAGCGTCGTCCCGCCCGAATACGTATTCGTACCCCCAAGCGCCAGCGTCCCAGTTCCGTTCTTGACGATCGCGCTCTGCCCGCCAGTTCCGCCAAAACCGTCGCCTGCGGCGCCACCGCCCGAGCCGCTCTGGTCGGCGATGGCATCGAGGATGGTATTGCTGCCACTGAAGTTCAGCGTCGAGCCCTGCACAAAGAAGCCGGAGCCAAAGGCCGAACCGTTGTTGGCGCCGGTCCCGCCCATGACGCCGCCGCCCGTCTCGGTCACACCGTCAATGGTGAGCGTGCCGCCTTTGGCGACGAATACCGCGCCGCCCATCGCCGCGCCCCCGCCGCCGCTTCCGGAGGTTCCGCTTGTCGCGCTACCGCCGCCAAATCCGCCGTTGCCGCCAGTCGCGACACCCGCGCCGCCGCCGGCGCCAAAGCCGCCGGCTCCGCCCGCTCCAACCGTCGAGCCCACAACAGACGAGCCGCCGCCACCGCCGCCGAACCCTCCCGCGCCGGCGCTTCCGCCGTTGCCGGTGCCGCCGCCGCCGCCGCCAAAGCCGCCCGCGCCACCAACGGCAGCAGAGCTGCCTGCGTCGGACCCCCCACCGCCGCCGAACCCCCCGGCGCCGCCGCCAACGCCGCCGCCGCCGAAGCCCCCAGCACCTCCCTTGGACGCCGTTCCGTCGGCGCCCCCGAAGCCGCCACCGCCGCCATCAAGACCGGATGAACCGCCGCCGCCACCGTTCGCGCCTCCAATCCCGCCCGAAAAACCAGCGCCGCCGGCGCCGCTGAGCCCCGAGACCGATAGCGCCCCGCTCGCCCCGTTGGCGCCAGAACCTCCCCCGTCGCCGCTGTAACCTCCCCCTCCGCCGAGGGTCGTCCCGTTGCCGAAGACACCACCGCCGCCAGACGGATTGTTCGACGATCCGCCAGCACCATAGAGACCGCCGCCACCGCCGTTCTGCGCACCACCGGCGCCGCCGAGCCCGCCGCCCCCACCGCCGGCACCCAGGGTCGAAATGCTCGCGCCCGATCCGCCCTGCGCTCCGCTGTTCACGAACGCTATGTTCGAGAGTGTCACGTTCGCCGACTGATTGACGAACAAGGCGCCGCCCGCGCCCAGGCCGCCGCCGCCGCCATTGGCGCCCCCGCCGCCTTGTGCCAACCCGTTTGACAGCGCGAGATTGTTGATGCTGACGTTCTGCGTCTGCGCGACGATCGAGCCCGCCACCGCGGCGCTGTTCTGGGTCGCTCTATCGACGCCGACAAAGAAGATGCGCTGCGTCCCGCCGCCGCTCACCGTATTGCCGTTGCCGTTGATCGTGACGGAATTGAGGATCGGCGAGAGCGGTCCCGACAGCGTGACGTTCGTCTCGATGTTGATGGTGACGGGCGAGGATTGCGCGTTGGCGTAGGCAATCGCAAAGCTCAGCGTGCCGGCCGCGCCGGTGGTGCCGCCGGAGGAGGTGCCGGGATCGCTCGCGATCGTGACGTTGCAAGTCGAGCCCGAGCATTGCGCCCGAGCCGAGCCTGGCAGGAGCGCCGCTAGGCCCAATCCAACCGCGATCGCAATCCGGCAGACCCGAGCCGCGAGTGAACGACTTACCTGCGGTCGCGCTCCCCCAGCTCGCGGCGCCGGCATACTGCTGAACACCGCCATCTCCCCACATTGCGCAGTCGCGGCAGGATGAAGGTTCTCGCGGAAACGCCCTGCAGATTGTACCATTATTCGCCCTCGGGTGTCTTCAAAACCACTTGATCGGTCAAATAACGAGCGTCATCGAGGGTTTGGCGGGAGCAACATAACGGGTTACAGCTGAAGCGGCTTCTGCGTCGAATGTTTCGAAGATGAGGGCATCGCGCATATTACTGGCCACGAGTATGGCCCGCTGCCCTTCGCAACTGAGGCAGGTGGTCGGAAGTCGCTGATATGTATCCGGCCTGTTGAGACCGGCTCGTGGGCCGTGGCCTTGATGGGAGTACGCACGCAACCTCGGCCACCGGCGTTCCCGTCTCCGCCTGCTTCAAGGCGAAGGAAATCTGCTCCTCGGTGATCCTGCTCTTCTTCACAGCTCTGCTCCTCCCGTCAGGGTTTCACAAAACCGGAAAACTCGCATCCGTGCTACATGGGGCGACGAATTTCAAACTGAGACACTCCCGATTGGAGCGTGCAGTGGACAAAGTGATGCAATCGTGGGCCGTAAAAATTCGATCACCCTCTGCGATTTCCTGGCATGGCGAATGTGTTAGTGGATGGGCAGGAGTTAGGTTTTTTGGCGGCGCAATTGTTCCATGCCCAAGCGCCAGCCGATCAGGAAGGCGTTCCTCGGGGTGTTTCGGATATTTTCAATTTCGTCGACTGGAAAGCGATCCAGGTAGAGCTTGCGACCCTCATCCGTGAAAAATCGGGGCCGTTCGTAAGCAAGCCGCACCAAGAATGCCCGTTCGGTATCAGTTGGGTCTTCCCCACAATAATAGAGGCCGCGGGCAGCGAAGGTCAAAAATAATTCTGATAGAGACGGATTAAATTTCAGCATCCTTATCGAGTCGTTATTGGCGTGTTTGAAGAAATTATCTTCTTTTTTTACCAAGACATTCCACTCGCTTCGAAACTCGTCTTTTATAATATCAGAATCAAACACGAGCGCTCGCAGCCTGCCGTTCTTCTTGCTTAGGACGTGGATTATTTCATACGCTGCGTAGGCCAGCGTATGAATGGCAACGGGATCGCCATCGTCGAACCAGAGTTCTAGAGCGGTGTTCAGTTGGCGGCGTGCGGCTTCAAGCTTCGTGATCGTAATGGGCTGAGGCCAAATAGGCGGAAGATCGGTCATACGTTCAGCTTCGAAATTAGGCTACGCGCCTGTGACGCCCGCTAGAGTAGGGGCATGCCGGCCCTCGGGCGCGAAATCCGTGCCGACCATGCAACGCTGAGGCCATGAAAACAAAGGCCAAGCCGCTAGCGCCGGAAATCGACTTGCAACCCCAACCTGCCAGCGAATTCGCAGGAGTTCGGCGGTCATGCTCAGTAATAGACCCGCACCCGCGATGGCTCCCACTCGTAGCCCTTCCAGTATGGCCGACCCCACAGCCAGCGGCAGGGCGGCCCGTAATATCCGCCGCTGTACCATTGATGATGCTGCTCGTAATACTGCGAGACACGGGTTGGCGGTGGCTGTAGCGCGCGCCGCGTCATCGGCTTGGAGAAGCGCCACGGCGTTCGAAATGGGGGTGAGAAGGTCCGCGTATGAGGCCGACCGAGTAACTGGTGGCGGGGTCGCCGCTTGGGCAGCACCCATTGTCGCGATGCCGCGATGGCGTTGAGCAATCCCGCGGCACGCTTGTCCATCAACACCTCCCCTTGACACCCAAATCCGGCCTCTCGGGGCCGATCTATTTAGAGCAAACGCAACTAGTGCAAAAAAGTTCAGAAAGAACGCGTCACGGTGGACTGCCGAGGGGGCTTGCTACGGCGTCTTGTGCTATGTCGGACGATAGGACCGCACAGCGGAAGCACGACAGTGGGCAATAGACCACCGTCGCCGCTCGCCCGCTCGCTAGGCCGGTCGTTCGCGGGCATCGAATGCGTTATATGAACGCGACCTCGCAGCGTTCAGGACCAAATATGGGAAAATGGGCAACAATGGACGCGGACCAGCCGGACGGGATCGGCAAATTCGTCGTCCCATACATCTGACTGAGGCGGCTACACCCACTCAGTCGAGCGAAAACGCCCTGCTTTCCAGTTCTAAGGCGCCCCCAAGCCCCTTTCGGGCGTGGCCATGCCCGATATTGCAGCAAAAGAATTAGCGAAAGGTTCCGACGCCGATGCTGGCCTGCGCAAGCGTTGATCAACTGTTCCATTCGGACCAGTTGCCCGTAAGCTTCTGGCCACTGTTTAACTGCACAACGTTCTCCGGCCGTTGCTCGATTGACGAACGTCTGGTGGCACGATGTCGAAAGCTGATTTCGTCTTCGAGATCGGTAATCATTCGATCAAGACATTCTTGATTCCGTAATAAAAGGGAATGTTCTTGGCGGCGTTCAATCAAATCTGCAAGCGCACGGTCGAGGGTGCGCGCATCGCGTATTGGCATGCCAGGGGCCTTGAGATTTTGTACCCGGAGCAAACGCGCACGGTTACGAAAGAGCCAACTTTAATTTGAATTTTCTTAAATATCCCGATAGCGGGCAGTGTCACGGTAACTTGTGTGTAGCGCTGAGCCGGTTATCGAGAGCAAGGCTGAAGCGGTGCGCGGCGCGCACTCGAGGGTCGCCAGTCCAGGAGCCGCCGCGGACGACACCGGTTGAACAGTCAGGAGTTACGACAGCGCGCCCATCTGCCGGGGCATCAGCGTAGGTATTAATATAGCAATCCTCAACCCATTCCGAAACGTTGCCGAGAATATCGTAAAGACCAAAGGGGTTCGGTTTGAACGAGCCGACTGGCGCGGTCGAAAGATAACCATCTTCGCAGTTTATCACATAGTCCGGATAGGTTTTGCTGAGCGTTAAATCAGCAACGTTTTCATAAATGAATTTTCCTTCGACGCACCCGTCCTCAATACGCTTTCCCCAGTATCTTGCGGTCCTTCTACTAGGGATCGCGGCAGGTGGCGATCAGCACCGTGATCGGCACTGCCTCGGCGGCATCGAGCAGGTGCCGCACGTCGGCAGAATCCAGGACGGAGCCTTGTCGGCAAACCGCGGCCGACGCGCGACGCGACCTGTTCCAGTACATCGAGGACTTCTACAATTCTCGCCGGCTGCACTCGGCTCTGGGTTATCTCAGGCCGAGCTCACGCCGAGCGTATCGCGGCCTAAGCCCGTCCACTTTTGGGTCAAGCTTTCGGTCGATAAATATTCCTGTGGCCGGACGTCATTCCGTGGTCATCGATTCCAAGATAAAATTTAAAATAATAGATAAATTTTCCAAACTCTTGCGACCTTTGATTTGTAATAATAAAATAAAATCGGTTATTTAATATTTACCGTTCGTATTCCCAAGCAAAAAAAGATCCGCTTATATTTCTGCCCAAGCGAACGCAGCGATTGAGGGGACTGAAGTCATGGCATCGGTTCCGGGCGGACAATTCCATTTCTTTGCACCAAATGAGAATGTTAACGTTGATGTGACGCCGGATGGCAGTGGACTCCCGTCGCCATCACCTGGTCAATTCAATCTGGAGCTCATCACCGGGTCCGGCTCCGACGCTATCCCCGCTGGGTATCAGGGCGTGGGCTTTCTGTCCGGTGCAGGGTTCTCCGCCCAGCTTGCAAGCGGGAATTATGGTGTTCAAATCGTTGGCGACGGCCCTGACACTGTTATCGGCGGCAGCGGATCGGGTACGATTCTTGGCGGCAGCGGTTCTAATCTTTTAATTGGCGGGGATGGCCCCGACACCATCGTCGGCGGCAGCGGCCCGACCATCATCGAAGGCGGCAACGGCCGCGATGTCATCACCGGCGGCAGTGGCGCGACGACCATTATCGGCGGTAACGGCAAAGACACGATCACCGGCGGCAGCGGCTCAACTACTATTTTCGCGGGCCACGGTGGTGACGTGATCACGGGTGGCTCCGGCTTCAACACGATCTTCGCCGGTGACGGTCCCGATACGATCACCGGCGGGACCGGCCAAACATTGATTGTTGCCGGCACCGGAGCGGCCACAATCTTTGGCGGCAGCGGCCCTGACACCATCATGGGCGGCAGCGGCCACGACACCATTACCGGCGGCAGCGGTTCCGCTCTGATCATTGGCGGCGACGGCAAGGACACCATTAACGGCGGCTCCGGCTCTGACACGATCTTTGCCGGCCACGGTGGCGATCTGATCACAGGCGGCACCGGCGCTGATCTGATCTTCGCAGGCGACGGCCCCGATACCATCTTCGGTGGAAGCGGACCAGACACGGTCTTTGGTGGTACGGGCGCGCTTACCTTCCATGGCGGCGTAGGAACCGATTCAGTAGTCGCCGGTGGGGCAAACGACACGATCTTCGGCGGCAGCGGCGCCGATACGATCAACGCCGGCTCCGGTCACAACATGGTCTTCGCCGGCACCGGCGGAACTCTCATCCAGGATAACGGGACAAATGGCCAAGATACCGTGTTCGGCTTCAGCCAAGCACACGGCGACGCGATCAGTTTCGCCGGAGAAAGCTCAAGCACGGTCGCGGCGGTCGTCTCGAGCCAGGTGAATTCGGGCGGAAGTACGATCGTGACGCTTCCGGACGGATCAACCATCACCTTGGTCGGCATTGCGCATGTCGACAGCACGTTCTTCCATTAAGAAGGGGTGTGGCCGACTTCGGCGCTGGCGCACGACCGGCCCCGAAATGCGGCCGGCCGGTTCGCGCCAGGCGCCGACACCGCATCTTGATTCGTGATGCAGTCCGTAACCCATCCAGCAATCTTCCTGCTCGCCAACGATCGCGTCCTCGCGAATGTCATTCGGCTATTGGCGAGCTTGAGATCACTGAATTTCGATAACCGCCTCTTCTACATCCCGTTCAACGAGGAGACATATTTCCTCGACCGCGTCTTCGCTGCCTTTGGTGTCGAGCGTTACGAGGCTGATCTGCCGCGCATAGACGCATTGGGAGCACGCATTTATGACGGCAACCGCCCGGCTGAACCCTATCCTTACTGCCTGGGTAAACTCCGCAAGCTGGCGTTTCTGAGCTACCCGGGTCAGGCGATCTATCTAGACGCGGACTGCGTCGTCACGGCGGGGCCGGAGATGTTTGCCGATGTCTTCGGTCTGAACGAGCCCGGCATCGGCTACATCAACACGAGCCCGCAGGGCGTGTACGAAGACAAACCCGAAGCCCTCGAGCTGCGCGCCCGCTCACCGATGCTGACGTCCGGGATGATCGCGAAATCTCGCGAGACGACCGCCCTCGCCGACATCGAACGGCTCTTCGACCCCGCGACAATCTTACGTTTCCACGCCGTTCGGCGCCGCGGCGGCTATGTCGACCAGCCGCTGTGGAATTTTATGGTCGACTCCGATCTGGTCGCGGCGACCGATCTCCTCTCTGGCCGTCGCATATCGCGGATCACGAGCCTTAACGCCGACTTGACCATAGCGCCCGACGCCACTGTGAGTGCCGCAGGGCTGCCCGTGCTGTTGCTCCATCTGGCCGGACCGGCGCTGAAGGAAACGACACGCTATCGCTTTCTGCTGGATGGACTATTGACCTATGGATTGCGGCATCTCGCAACGGGCGAACCCGCGGAATTCGCCGAACTGACGAGGTTCGTTTTTGCTCACTGATGACGACGAAGGCGACTCGAACGGAATGACCGAAGCCCTGACTCTCGATTCCGAAATCGAACCCTCACCAGAAATCGCCGCAACTACGGGAGAGACTTTTAGCCAGCAGGTTTTGCCCGGAACGCAGCCAGCGCCTCCAATCATCACTGTCATCATCTGTACGTTCAACCGTTACAACATACTTGCCGACGCGACCGCCTCGATCGAGCTCCAGGACTACCCGGCTGACCGCTACGAACTGCTGATCATCGACAATTCTGACGATATCGACGCCGGCAAGCGGTTCTTCGATGGGTTCGAAATCACCTGCAAGCACCGAATAATACGCGAGGCAAAGCCTGGGTTGTCACGTGCCCGCAACGTCGGGGTCAATGCCGCGGCTGGCGATCTTGTCGCTTTCGTGGATGACGATGCCCGGGCGAGTCCTGGGTGGTTGAGCGGCATCGTCCGCACGTTCGCCGAAAACGAGCGCGCCGGCATCGTCGGCGGTCCGGTGCGCCCCATCTGGTGCGAGAAGCGGCCGGAGTGGTTGCACACTTGGCTTGAGGGCTATCTTACCATCCTCGATCGCGGCGGCGAGACTCGCGCCCTCGGCGAGGACGAATGGCTCGTCGGCACCAATATCGCGTTCCGCAAGGAAGCGATCAAAGCGGTCGGCATGTTTCCGGAGAACATCGGCCGCATAAAACATCTACTGCTGTCGAACGAAGAAATAATTGTCTCGAAGGCGGTGCGCGAACTCGGTTACGATGTCGTCTACAATCCTGAAATCGTTACATATCACCGGGTTCACCCCGAGCGCGCCAATCGGGATTGGCTGCGTCGGCGCGTATTCTGGCAAGTGATATCTGATCTGTTCAGTACAGGTTGCGGCGATCAGTTCGACGCTCAGCGCGATATTGAACAGATCCTCGAATTTCTCGCGAAGCTTGCGCCGAAACAACGGGGCATTGTGGGCCTGTTTCTCGATATCGACGACGCTGAGCTGTTTCATGCGCAAACGATGGCCCTCAGATCGTTAGTGCGGCTTTTGGCGAACGATGCGAGAGACTGGTCTCACTATCTCAAGGCCGACGCGGAATGACCCGTCTCCCGGCCCCCCGGCGCTCGGTCCTTTTCTTGTCGACGACGCCGCCGTTTCCGCGGGATTACGGCAATCGCAATCGAGTGCACCAGACGGTATCCTTTTTCGAAGAACTGAACTTCGCCGTCTTCTTTCTCCTCTACCCTTTTGACCGTGACTGGGTATCCAGCGTTCCGGCCTACTATCCAGAGCTGACCAAACGTTTCGAATTCTTCGTGGCGATCCCCAACAGCCGTCCGTTGCACCGCAACGCCAACGGCAGTCATCACCAAATCGACGAGTGGTGGGACGACAATATCGCCCAGTACTTAGCGTGGCTCAGTGCTCGACATGCGTTCGACGTGGCGGTCGTCAACTACCCATTCTTGTCCAAAGCATTTGAATATCTGCCTAAAAGCACCATTAGGGTGCTTGACACGCATGACAGGTTTACCGGGCGCCGTGAACTTTTTGAACGTCACGGCGTCTCACCGGAGTTCTTCTACACATCAGCAGAGCAGGAGAAGATCGGCTTCGACAGGGCTGATATCGTCATCGCGATAAAGCACTCGGAAACGACGGCTGCCCGAGAGATAACGTCACGAAAGATCGTCTGCATTCCATACTGGGATGACCGCGCGCAAAGTGAGGCGCGCTCTGCACCTCCCGCGGAATTCAGCCACGATCGGCCCCTGCGGCTTGGCTTTATCGGAGCCTACAACTCGGTGAACCTCGTCAACCTTCGCCACTTTCTGAAAGTCTTTGCCCGCTACGCTGCGGTCTACAACGCACCGGTTGAGATCCGCATAGCGGGAAACGTGTGCGATGGCCTCGACCCGATCCTGTCATTCGTCACGAGGTGCGGGTACATCGATGACGTCACCGAGTTCTACAACAGCGTTGACGCCGTCATTGCTCCACTGCGCTTTTCGACCGGCCTCAAGATAAAGGTCGCCGAGGCCTTGGCACAGGGAGTGCCGGTGCTCGCTACCAGAGACGCATTCGACGGATTCCGCTCGTTTCATCCGTCGCAGTCGACTGAGTCGATCGAGACGCTGTGTGAGGCGATTGTCTCGGTTGCCTACAACGAAACCCCCATCGACGATCTATTGCTTGCGGCGAGAAAAGCTGGAGAGGCAGCTGCCAAGGCGCAGGCCCGCGGCTTTGCCGAGTTGCGCGACTGGGCGGGGCTAGCCCAGGCCCAAACCGGGCATTCGCGGCGGTGCAGCGCCGCCACCGATGTGATGGGCAAATTGCTGAGGTCTCGAAATATGCTGGATATCCTCGACAAGGCGCACCATCCGAAGAGCCAGATCAACCGTCGCCAGGCGGCGGCAATAGCGCAAATCCTTGGCGGGTTCGCAGGACGGATGAACCTGCTTGTCTTCGGGCTCGGGCACGATTCTCCATTTTGGAAGACCCTTAATGCAGATGGCTATACGCTGTTTGTCGAACAGTCCGACGAATGGATTTCGGTCGCTCGCCGCGACGATCCCACACTTGATGTTTTTCAGTTCGACTATCGCAACTGGACTGTCGCCAACAGTTTGCCAATCGATTTGGTCCGGCTTGCCGCAGAGCCGATTCCGCCTCGCATCAAGCAGACGACCTGGGATGCGATAGTGATAGACGCGCCGCTTGGGACTCACGCGGAGGCTCCTGGCCGCGCTGTGCCCATCTATTGGGCTCAGCATATTATGGCCCGCCATACCCAAGTTTTCGTTGATGACGCCGAAAGGGATTTAGAGCGGATTTATTGCGAAAATTTATTTGGGGACGAGAATTTTTCCAAGATTTCCATACCACGAGCGACAAAATCTGACCGATATATGCTTTGGATGGCGCGATATGTTTAACCAGCTATCTCATCGCGAGCATTTTATTCTCAATATGCTTACTTTTCCAAAGGTTCGGAAGGCACGAGAGAATATATGGCGGTAGGACTCAACAAGGCGCTGTCGAAGAAGGCGCCCGTCGCGGTAACAATGAATTCACCGACGCCCGCGGCCTCGCGGCGATCGGGTAAATCGCGTTCAGCCGATGAAGCCCTTGGGGAATCGCCGACCGGTATCGCCGCCGTATCGCTGGGCGACATAAACGCCATTAGCCTCGCCACTCTTTCCGCCGAATACCTTCAGAGAGCGCAGCGGGCGCTTCTCAATCGCGAGCAGGCATCCGACGCACGAAATCATTCCTCCGACGCTGCTGCTAACAATCAGCAGCACAATGTCGGTCCGGATCGCTTCGATGCCCCAGGTTGAAAATGCCTTATCGCGCGCCACCCGCTGCATGAACGGCTGGTCCTGTGAAGTGGGGGTCGCCTGACATGTCACGGGCCAATCGCAGACCTCGCCTTCTGGTGGTTAGTTTTTTTCCGGCGTTCAATCCGCCGCGGAGTGGCGGCGAGATGCGTTTGTTGCATTTTTATCGCGCGCTCTCAGCTTTCTGCGACATTACATTGTTGAGCTCGACCGACTTCGGAGCGCGTTTCGAAGAAATCTTCCATACTGGAAGCTTTCGCGAACTTCGCTTCCCTAAAGACGAGCATTGGCGCGAAGCGTATCGCGCCCTCGAAAGCGCGGAATTGAGTGGCGACCTATCCGGGCTTGCATTTGCCATGGCAGTGAGTCACCCGCATTGCGCGCTCCGGATTACAGCGCGACGGATCATGAACGAAGCCGATGCCATCGTTCATGAGTTCCCGTACTCGGCACCAATTTTCGATGAGGCCGAAGCGCTTCTTGAGATTTATAACTCGCACAACTTCGAGGCGAGTTTGTTGCCTGCGATCGTCCATGGTAGCGGGCGGCATCGGGGTTTTTTACGGCTGGTGGCTCTTGAGCGTTCGCTGGCCAACCGGGCGCGGCTGGTCTGTGCGACCTCCGACACTGATGCGGTGAAGTTCCGACTGTTTTACGGTGTAAGTTCCGATCGGTTACACGTATGTCCGAATGGCTTTGTCGATGGTCAGTTCGACTCGGTCAGTGGCATTCGGCAGAGCGTGAATGCGGAGCTCTCCGCGCGTCCGCGCCTCTTGTTCATGGGGTCTGGGCATCCACCGAATGTTGAGGCCGCCGATTTTCTGGTCAGATTGGCGGACGAGCTGTCGGATTGCGTCATTGTAATCGCAGGAGGTGTTTGCGGACACCTTGCGCACCGCGCGCTTCCGCTCAATGTTGAACTCGCGGGCGCGTTCGATGATGTGGATAAGCAGCGCTTGCTATCGGCAGCCACGCTCTACCTGAACCCGGTCGTGCTCGGTTCAGGTACCAGCCTGAAGGCTGTTGAGGCGCTCGCGGCAGGTATTCCCATGGTATCGACCTCCGAAGGGGTGCGCGGTCTGCCGCTAACGAGTGGTGCCCACTGCCTCATCGCCGATCGCCGGGATTTTGCCGAAAGCGTACGTGATCTTATCGTCAACCCGAAACGCGCCGAAGACATGGCCGCCCGAGGGCGGTCTTGTGCGATGGAGCGGCTGAGATGGTCGGTCATCGCGCGCGAAGCATACAGCCAAATTGCCGCCGCGCTCGCGTTCGAACCCAATGTCATCGGATTTGCCGACCAGCGTCCCGTTGGGATCGCCCTAAATGATTTTCCTGTTGTGCCGGCGCATTCGGGCGGAGCGGTCCGAATCCGTAGAATCCTCGATGAATTAGAGTCCGATGTTATCTTCGTATGCTTTGGAGACGAATTTGCCATCGATCTTATCAGCGATCGGATTCTGCATGTGCAAATCAAAAGGACTGATCATCACCAGGAGTTCGAAAGTCGGGTAAACCGGGACCAGACGATCTCGATCAACGATGCCGTAGCCGCGCTGTTCGTGGCCGGAAACGTGACGCTCAAGACCATCTTGGGGCCGTTGTTATCCCGCGCCGCCTGGGTAATTTTCGAGCATTGCTACATGGCGCCGTTGATCGACTTCATACGATCAATCCATCCGGCTCTGCCGGTAATTTACAGCGCGCATAATATTGAAACATTGCACAAGCGCACGATGCTGAACGGGCATCCGCTTGCCGGGCTTGTTACCGAGTTCATCTCCCGTCTTGAAGAGCGGCTCGTCGAAACCGCAGATATTTTGGTGGCGTGCACCGAAACTGACGCGGAACACTTTTCCAGGACCGGCCGAGCACCTGTATTGGTGGCGAATGGATGCGTTGCGGTGCCAGAGACAGAGATCGCCAGATTGCTCAACGGACACGGTCAAGACGCCGAGCCGGCACCGCCGCGGATCGGCTTTCTCGGCTCGTCGCATCCGCCAAATATCGACGCCGCGAACTTCATTATCGATGACCTTGCCACTTCCCTCCCGAACATTCGCTTCGAGCTTGTCGGAAGCGTTTGCACCGCGCTCGATAGGGCACTCCCGGCCAACGTCAAAACCCACGGTATCGTCGCCGAACCGGACAAACGTCGTATCCTCGCATCCTGGGATGTGGCGCTGAACCCCCTGCTTGAGGGAGGCGGTTCAAGCCTGAAGCTGCCCGACTACTTTGCACACGCTCTGCCGACGATCAGCACGAGTATCGGCGCGCGCGGCTTTGGCGTTTGTGATAACGACCTCGGCGTTGTCGCCGAGCGCTGCGATTTCGCGGACCGCATCGACGAACTCCTGAGCGCGCCGGAGACACGCCATCGCTTCGCCAAGCGAGCGCACGTTCACGCGTCGGAGCACCTTACCTGGAAGTCCGTCACCAAAGAGTACAACCGCACTTTGTCCGGGCTCGCCGTCAAGAAACCACGCAGTCCGGCGGCTCGCTCGCTGCTGATCGTCACGTATCGCTACACGGAACCTGCGCGCGGAGGGGCGGAGCAGTACCTGATCGAGGTGCTGCAGCGTCTCAAGCCGAAATACGCGCGAATTGAGCTAGCGGCGGTCGCCGTGGATTTTCTGACGAACGAGGCGCATTTCGCTACTGCATTTTCGCACAACAGCGCGGCACCGGCAAATTTCGTCGGCGAGATCTTCGATAGTGTTCACTTTTTTCCTGCATTGGAACAGCCTGCTGAGCAAGTCCAGCAAAAATGTCGATCGCTCGAGCGCGCCTGGCTGTCGGAAGAATTCGTGCTTTGTCGACCGTTTTGCAAGGAATTATGCGCCCGCGGCCCTCATTTCTTGAGCGGTTTCTTCGCGCAGGAACGACACGGTCAAGGCATTCGCCGGTGGACCAGCGGCGAGTTCTGGCTGGTGCTGCCGGAAAACACCCGCACTCTGCGGGTTGCAGGCTGGGTGCCGCATAGCAAGCGCCTGACGTTATCGCTGTATCGACAAACGGACAGCGGGGAACTCGACGAGATATTCAGAAGCACACGGTCGTGCGATGGCAACTTCGTCCTCAATTTCGCCGTCGACAGCGGGCGGAACCTCGATGGCGTACTGCTAGCCCATTGTGCCGTTCCGGAACATGTTGTTGAAACCGACCATCGGCCGCTCGGCGTTCTGATCGAGGCCGCTTCAGTATTGGTTGCCACTTCCCAAGCCAGCGGAGACGATAGGGTCGGAGAATTAGACGAGATGAGGTTCGACCTGTCCGCATCCGCTGAGCAGATGATCAGAGCCATGCATTTCGATCGCTGGGTGGCGGCGCTCAATCGAAGTGCCAAAATGCGCCCGCCGGAACTGGACGAGGAATTTGCCGAAATTCGCGGCCCACATTCGCCGGCGCTTCAGGATTGGCTCTCAGGACACGCATCGGATTACGATGTCGTGCTCGTCCAGGGCATTCCATTCGATACGATTCCCCGCTCGGTGGAGACGATTTGCGCCTCGGCCAACCGACCGCGCGTCGTCCTCCTGCCGCATTTTCACGGTGACGACCGCTTTTATTACTGGCCGCGCTACTTGAACGCCTTTGCTAAGGCCGACGCGACATTGCTTTTTTCGTCCACGATTGCACACCATCTTGGTGACGGCATTCACGCCGAAATCGTTCCCGGCGGTGGGGTGAACTTAGAAGAATTCGCCTCTCACCAGGCGCTGTCGAGGTGGCGCGCAATTAGCCCGATCACGTCCCCGTTCTTTCTTGTGTTGGGTCGTAAGACCGCATCGAAAGGCTATCAGCGCGCGATTGAAGCAGTACAACTTCTGCGGCAAACCGGCATCGCGGTAAATCTTGCCATTATCGGAGTTGATGAGGACGGCGTACCAATTCGCGAGGACGGTGTAACCTATCTCGGCCACCAGCCTCGCGAGATTGTTACTGGCGCGCTCGCCGATTGCTCGGCACTCGTGACGATGAGCGAAAGCGAAAGCTTTGGTATCGTTATTTGCGAAGCATGGAAGTTCGGTAAGCCAGTCATCGCCAATCGCAGCTGTTATGCGTTTCGCGAGCTTGTGTCGCACGACCGGGACGGCTTGTTGGTGGAAGGAGTCGCGGAACTGAGCGAGGCGATGAAACGTCTCATTTTAGAGCCAGACCTATGCAGTCGACTTGGCAGTGCCGGGTTCGATCGGGTGGTTAGAGAATTCACCTGGGATCAGATCGCAATTCGGTTCGCTGACTTACTCTAAACGTGTGCCATCGTGGTAAGCACTAATATCGACACGCTGTACAAAACAAATCGTACGGGGACGAAATGCCAGCCTCGTTGAACTTCCTGCATCGGCAAGAAGATTATCAAGTCATCTGGTTTCACGACTCATTCGGCGTGATCGACGATGTGGTGCGCGCCGTCGATCGGCGCTCCTATCTGATCTTTTCGTTTTCCTGGTACGCCGATGTCAACGGGCGCGTGCTAAAAATCTTCGATGCTTTTAGTGCTGCGATTGCTGCTGCATCCGCACCGCATCTCGTACCTGACCGTGTACTTTTTTTGATGAACTCCACCGAAGAGCTCAAAATTGCAAAAGATATCGGTGCACATTTTCATATTGCATTGGTAAATAATACCTGTTTTCTTGACACGAATATTTATAATTTCTTACCAAATTCTCATAAAATGTTTGATGCTGTGTGCAATGCAAAAGCTCTTGCCTTCAAGCGTCACGAACTCACCGAGAAAATCGCAAACAAGTGTTTCATTACATACGACTCCAAAGAACAAGATTATGGCATGACGGCGAAGGTGGATCTCCGCGCCCTCAACCCTGCAAGCATCGTTGCCGATGTCGGCGCACGCGACGTAGTGGAGGCGCTAAACAGGTCCCATGTCGGGCTCATTCTTTCGGCCGAGGAGGGTGCCTGCTACGCGTCAACCGAGTACCTGCTGTGCGGCCTGCCGGTTGTGTCGACAGCCAGCCGGGGTGGGAGAGCAGAATTTTACACGCCGGAAAACAGCATTGAGGTCCCTGCCGACGCCGATGCTGTTCGGGACGGCGTACTCTTCCTGCGCGATCGCCTGTGTAGTGGTGGCCTCCGGCCTCAGGCGATTCGACAGGGCACGATCGCGCGAATCGAGGAGTTTCGGTCCAACTTTCTCGTGGCTCTCGAAAAGCTGCTCTGGCGGGAGCCGAGCGCGGCCGCGGTACGGAGCAAGACCGAAACGTTAATGCAAAAGCACTCAAAGATGGTGCCCTACCGCAACTGGTTTAAAAGCAGCGTTCAGGCGGAAGCTGGGCGTCTTGTCTGCTCTTGATGATGTTTGCGCGGCTTATATCGATTGTGGTCGTCGCCTTAATGCTGTCCGAGCCGGTTCCGGGTGCCGAAGCGAGCCAGGTCGAGCAATCCGTGTTCTCGCTAAACGAGGCGATCCGCCAGGGTGTGGTGAACTGGCGCGCCAATCCGGAATGGCCGACGGGAACGCAGGGACAGATCGACCGCATTGCTGCTCTCGCTCCTGGTTTGATCTACAAGGTGGGTATCCGCAATGCCTGGGGGCGAATGGGCCATCAGGACATTGCGAGAGCAGCGTCGATTTATGGCGCACTACGCCGAGCCATGCCACGTGCCATCTTCGGCATTGGTCTTAACGAGACCGTATTAAAAGACTACGACGAGACGCTGAATTGCCCGGCACCACTTGGTGATACGCAATTCCGCGCGACGGCCATGACAAAGCCAAACGAGCCGCTGCTGGGGGGCACCGGTTGGCTCGATCTTGCCATGCCCGCCGCGCGCGATTTTTATCTGTGCCAAGGCAAGATGTTTTTCCGCATCGGGTTCACATTGATCCATTTCGAGGAAATGGAGAATGTCATCGCGCACTCGTCTTCACCGGGCGCGGCGTGGAACAACTACCTAGCGATCATCAAGACGTTGAGAGCTTTTGCCGACGCCGCTGGCCGCAAAATTTACTTCTCCGGAGACCCTGGGCCATCGGGTAAGGGCATGCCATTGGATGCGGTCTATGCGCCAAGTCGATTCTTCCACACGACGATCCCCGCCTATGTGAAATTTCAGAATAAAATCGCTCGCCCCGGCATCGGCGACGACTATTCCTACACATTGTCCGGCAAGCTCATACGCGCGATCAAGGCTGAAGCATCAAGCGACGCCCGGGTGTTTTTCTATGTCGACAACTGGGATCCCCGTCAGGACGACCTGCGGCGAATGATGGAGCTCGATCCGATAAACCGCCGCTTCCTGATCACGTCGAGCGCCGAAGCTGCGCACCAAGGAGGCGTTTATTTCATCCCGAGCCTTGATCATTGCGACGGCTGCGTGCCGCCGGAGGCAGTCGGGGATCAGTGCGAAATTCTGCCCGGAACAAGAAAAAGCGAGTACGATGCCTTCCGCTGCGGCGATGTCGGGGCAATTCAGGAAGCGCTCGACCTGCAGTCGCCCGATCGGGCGTTACACTGATTGGTCTGCGTACGCCTAGACGGTGGCGCCGACGGCACGGCGACGCGACAGACGTACCGAATCGAAGAAAAACCCTAATGGGCGATGGTCAGTTGAACCGAGAACCTGCGCAGGCGACTCGGGCGAATCGATGATGAAACTCAGTCGCAGCGGGTTCCTGATCAGTGGACGCGGCACACTAAGTTCGTAGCTGCGCATGGTTGGCGCTTCGATCGCGAGGTCGCCGATTTCCTGGTCGCCGACGAGGATGCGGAGGCCGCGCCGTTTTCGTGCTTGATGAAGCAACGGCAACGCCGAGATCACTAGGCTAATCTCCTGACCGTCGCGGCCATCTTCTAAGCTCGCGATATCGAGCTCCAGCGATGCCTCGGAACCCAACGTCCAAACGCCGTTGTGCTGCGGCGTCGCCCACCCGGTCATCAGCTTGCAGCGAGGCGATTGGGCGCCAGCCCTTAGCACGAACAAATCGGCGCCGGCCATCATGGCATCATCAAAGATTTCGGCTGGAGCACGAAAATTCACGTGAACGACCTTGCGGCCGGTAATCTCCGTCTTCTTACGCGACAGCAGAAACGCCGAGAGTGTGTCTTCGATATATTCACGCAAGGTGTCCGCGTGCGCAGGCCGGCACAGAAACATCTTGTTGTTGCCGTATGCGAATGGCGCGATGCCGGGCCGCCGCCGCATGAACTCAAAAAAACCTTCCTGAACGCCGGGCCAGTCGGGGTTGTAGAAATCGTCGAGAATAACGATCCCGCCATCGACCATGCATTTTTCCGCCAGCATCAGGTCAGAGAGCGTATACGCCGCCGTGTGGGCACCATCGATGCTAAAAAGCCGAACCCCCGCGCCACCGGACAGCGCGACATCGGCCGGACCCAGGGTTGCACTGTCGCGCTTCAGAATCCTCAAACGCTCGTTGTCGGTATGGCGCTCCAGATGCTGAGTAAAGATGCTGTAGTCGCCGCGGCCGGATCGGTCGATGTTCAAGCGCTGATTTTCAAAGATGTCGATGGCGATTGCCTCTTCGCCCGGCCTTCGCAAATTTGCCAGCAGGATGAAATAACGACCGTGATGAATACCGATCTCGGCGACATTACCGCCGATGCCTTGCTCCTCTTGCCGTGCATTCAGCAATACGGTTGCGGATGCGGCGCCTGAAGAAAGCCAGCCAGCAACCGATGATACACCGCCACGCAGCAGATAATCGCCTAGACGCTTCCGATCCATGATCGTCAACCTGCGACGAAGGAAAACAAAATGTTCTTGAACAACGTTTATAAGATTTGCGGTATCCTAGCATGGTATCATTTGATTGAAGTGAGAACGTGAGGACATTCGGCGCCAAATACGGTACCTTTATCCTAATTTCGAAATAAATTTATTTTACGATTGCATCGAGACGGGCAAGGTAGCGTGCCCCCACAGTTGCGGGATCACAAAGCCGCTGAACCTGCGCCCTTCCGGCGGCGCCAAGACGATACCGAAGCGCCGGATCGTTAGCTAGCCGGTGCAATGCCGTCGCGGCCTGCTCGACATCCGGCTCGGCCCAGAAGTGCCCGGCGGCGCCCGGATATTCAAATTCTCCGACTGGCAGCAGCTCGTAATCGATTAACATCGCGGTGTCGGGCGAGGCGAAATCTCGCGTTCCCGAATAATTGGTCACGACGACTGGCTTGCCCAGCAGCATTGCCTCCGCGGGTCCGCGGCCAAAGCCCTCGGCTCTGTGAAGCGACAAAACGCAGTCGCACAACCCCATCAGGGCGGTAGTATCCGCGCGCTCGAGCTCCTCGTCGATCAATCGGATGCGTGGATCGCCGCCGATCGCGGCGACGACCGGGTCTCGGTCATTTCCCCGCCAGGAATTGGCGCCGATCGTCTTAATAACCAGCGTGGCTCCCTTCGCTTGCCGTGGAAATGCCGAGCGGAATGCCGCAATGGCGCCAATCGGGTTTTTGCGGGCCACGAAGGACCGGAAGTCGCAGCCGGCGTAGACGATGAAGTCATCGGGCGGCAGACCGAAATCCTCACGACGCAAGTTCGGATTGGGCGTCGGCGTCTCGACTGCGAGGGGCATCAAAAAGACGGGCTTAGATGCTACCGCCTGTATCGCATCAAAGGAAAAGCGGCTGGCGGTCCAGACCTCATCGACAAACGAAAAAGCGCAACGCCATTCGTCGGGAAATTGCGCCAGCTCCCATGCCCAATAACCAATGGTGTAGGCGTCCGAGACGCCATGCGCGCGCAGAAAAAGATAATCGAAAAAGGCGGTGTCGGCGTTGAGGTGGACTATGTTGATGGCTGTGGGGCGACGGGAGTGCTCCGCCAGGCTCGCACTGTCACGGATCAGAGCGCCAGACATTCGGTCCAGCACGGCGGCATCCTTCCCCTGACAGCGCAGCGCCGCCGCGGACATTCGAAGGTCTTCGGCTCTTCCCGAAACGAGACCGGCGTATCCCACAAGCAGCAATTCGCCTGGTGCGTGCGCGGCGGGTGAGATCAAGGGCACCGAAGCGGCATCATTCCTTTCACCGTTCGACGCCATATCAACAGGAATTACGCGACCACTTTGAGGATCGAACCACGCATGGAGGGCCGCCCGCCCCTCGTGCCGGTTGATGTCGTGGCGCCGCAAGTTCGGGTCCAATTGCCACAGCGCGTACAGCAAATTGTTTATCGGCGCGAACGCGTCTTCAAACTCGAATGCGGGCTCATCGAACCATCGCATCGGGTGGCGTGTAAAGTCCTCCGGCCACCCGTATCGGTGCCGCATCGCGCCGCATACCCATAACGCGACTGCCATTCGCGCCGCATTCGTCTGCGGATACAACCGGGCCTTAGCGGGAAACGGGCCACCATAAAGCGGCGCCATCAGATCGAGTAACCGTGTCCTTGGCAGTTGCCCCGACGACGCCGACACATGGCTCTCGGCGTCAAGAAACGCGGCTAACGCTGGTGACACTAGGTCGATTGCCACGCAGCCTTCGATGATACCTTGCGTTAAGCACCACGCGAGAAAGGAACCGAGCGCTTCCGCGGTACCGTTGCGGAAATGCATCCGCACGTCCTGTCTCAGCTCCCACAAGAGTGCGAGGCAACGCGCGACGGGAATCACTAAACCGTCGTCGAATGTCACTTCGATTGCCTCAGACAGCCAAGCGTCGAGATGTTCGCGACGCTGCATCGTCTGGCATGATTGCGGCTCCCAAACCGGCGCGGGACGCGACAAGGAAACGCCGCGTCGAACGATGGCAGCAGCGTTGTCTGCAACCTGCGCAAAATCCGCGCGCCCGCTTTGCTCGGTCAACCAGCGCAGAAAGGCAAGACGGCCCGATGGCGTCGAGATGTTGTAACGATCTCGCAATTCCGCGCTGCTTCGCCAGATCTCCACCATTCGCCGCGTCATCGCCGGCGGCCCGGCCGCGGCAAGCGCCGGCTCGTCATCGTCGGCACCGACCATCAATTCAGCGTCCAACTCTGCCATAGCGGCATCGTCGCCGGTTTTTGTTTACTCGGTCTTAACCAACGGCCGATGATGGTTGGACCAGCAAAATGGGGATGGCGCCGCTTGCAGCCGCGACAGGTCCTGATGAGCACGCACCCGCCGCGAGACACCTGGGCGCCGCCACACCCCCACACCGATTCCGAGCCATACTACGAGGCGGCATTCCAGGGGTTTGCCGCGACGTTCCGCCACCTTGGCTACGCCGCAACCGAGCTGAAACGGCCGCAGAACTACGTCGCGCCGGTTGCGCGCAAGGCAATGGAGCCCGATGCCGTGCATGTCAGTTTCACGCCACCGGCGTCTATACGGCTGCTTAAGGGCGCGACAAACATTGCCTATTTTGGCGCCGATCAAAGGACGCTCCTGACCGGCACGTCTACCAACCCTTTCGCCGATCCTAAGCGGATGTTATCACTTCCTCGCGAGGTTTGGGCGGACTCCCGGTTTGCACGCGATATGCTCCGTCGCGAGGGAATTCCGCACGCTCAGTTTATGCCGATGCCCCTTGCCGATGTGCCACCACTTGCTACGCGCAATCTGACGACGCTTCACCGGGTCCGTTGGAAGCAATTGCAGATCGGCTTTGGGCGTTACGCCTCCGTCGATCCCACAAACTGTCAGGGATATTCTATCGCCGACATTTTTTCCCAGCACTACGCGCATGTCACGCCGCTGGTATTTTTGACGGTACTTGACGACACGGCGGGCTCATCTGAGCTGCATTCGCTGATCGCAAGCTTCCTCGAATTTCACCATCAGACCCCGGAAACGCTGCTCCTCATTCAACTCTCGGGGCGCTGCGCTACGCGCGATGGCGATACCGTCTCAAATTTTCTCCGTCAACGGCCATTCGGCTTCGAGATCGCACAAAACCGGGGCATCTGGTTAAGCGGCGATGACATCCCTGTCGCAACCCGAGGTGAGTTGCGCCAGTTGATCGACGGCTATATCTGCAATTCGTCGCTGCCCGCGCGGAATCACCACCTTCTTGAATATCTCGTTGGCGGCGCGATCCCTATCGGGCCTGACTGCGACGCGTTAGCCGAGTATATCACCGCGGACACCGGGATCGCGTTCGACTCCCGTGCAATCACTCCAGTTTCGCGGATCACGAATGCGCTGCGCGATATTGCCGGGCTTGGCACGGAACGCCGCAAGTCGATGCAGCGTCGTCTGCGCGAGCTGCTCGCCGAACGGCATTCCATGGAAAGAGTGGCCAAACGCGTGTCGGCCCGCATGGCGCAACTTTCCGCCGAATCCGGCGGACACAGATGAGCGACGATGCGCGCGACTCTCTTTCTTGAAATCGGGCCATTGCAGGAACAGCAGTACAGCGGCGTCGCCATGGTCACTTTGGCGCTTACCCGCCACCGGTTGCTATATCATCCTGAGGACACACGCTTTTTCATCGGACAGCATCTGATTGGCAGAACCTCGGTCGAGGCCGTCGTCGGAGCCGGAAGTGGCTCGTTGTTGCAGGCATTGATCGTACAAGGGATCGCGGCGACCGACATGGTTGCGAATGAGGTTCGCCGCTGTCCCCTGCCGGTGGCGCTGTTTCCCAGCGTAAAAAGCGTCGACGACCGAATTTTTAAGCGTTCGTTGCAGGTGGTTCACGACCTTTCGATCTTGCTGAACCCGGAACTTCACGACGCTGAAACCATCGCCTTTCATGGCGGCACCATTCTTCGTGACTTATCGTCCAATGACCGAACGATCTGCGTGTCTTCGTCGACAGCCGATCATTTAGCGATCTACCTGGGTGTGCCGAGGGAGCGGATTGTGATCGCGCACCCGGGGGGCGATCACTCAAGCCTCTTCGAAACTGGCACGGGCGTCCTCGCGCCCGACGCGGCTCTTCCTCCTTACATTCTCGTGCCCGGGACGATTGAACCGCGTAAGAATATCGACCTGATCTTGCACGCGTTGGCGGAGCACCCACGCCTCACAGACGCGTACCGATGGGTGTTCTTCGGTGCTCCCGGATGGCTGATCGCATTCGAAAACCGCATCGTGTACCATCACTTGGAGACGCCGTATGCGGCGTCCCGGATCGAATGGCTCAATTATGTCGGGGACCATTGCAAAGCATTTCTCTATCGGCATGCCGAACTGACTGTTTACCCCTCGCTTTTCGAGGGCTTCGGCATTCCGGTCATCGAAGCGATGCATCACGGTTGCCCAGTTGTTTGCTCGTTTTCCTCTGGGATCCCGGAGGCTGGCGGTGACGCCGCATTTTATTTTGACCCGACGTCGCCAGCCGAATTTGTCGATACCCTGCAGTCCGCGCTTCGTCGCTGTCGTCTCTCCGGCACGGCGATACGCAACAGATGCTTACGCCACGCCGCGGATTTCACCTGGGAGCGCTTTGCTCGAACTGTCGACGAGGCGATTTTAAAATGCGCCGCCGAAACAGTCTAATAGGGTGCGAACCATTGACTGACGCTCGGCAAATTATTGTCGGTTTCGATTCGCGCCCGGCGGGTGAGCCGCCCGAAGACCCGTTCCACGCTGCCCTGGGTGAGCTTGAGCGTTACGAACTGTGCCGGATCGCCGCTATATCGATCGAACTGTGCAACCGGTTTGACCCGAAGGTTGCAGCATCGTTTCTCGTTTGCCAGATTGTCGGCGACCTATCCAACAAAGCCGTCATCGGTGCGGTCACGGAACGGTTGCGGCGGAACCCTGCAATGGCAGACGAAATTGCCATGACGCTGCATGCGCGGCGCACCAAACCAACGCGACACAGGGATTATTCCACGGGCTTGTGAGCCTGCGCCCAGAGGTCAAACGCGTTGCCGCGAACCACTCTCACCTTCGTGAAGCCGCCTTCCCCAAGCAATCGCTCTAACGTCTTTGCAGTGAACCCTGTGCGGTGGGCCATGAAGGTGTCACCCCGGGCGAGCGATGCGGTATGGCCGAATATCATGTCGAGCGGCGTGATCGGCCCGCTCGCGGAGACATAGGCGCGGTCTTCGAGCTGGTTCGCGGCGACAAGTTCGGCGATACGCTGGAGATCCGGCATCGTCATCAACAGCATGCCGCCGGGTTTCAACACGCGCATAAATTCAGAAAGAGCCCGTGGCACTTCATGCCGTTGCAGATGTTCCAGATTGTGTGAAGACCAGATCGCGTCGATCGAACCGCTTTCGACCGGCCTCATATCGGTCATCGAGCATACAATGTCCGGTTTGACTGTCGCATCGACGTCAAGCCTGATTTCACGCCAATCGGCGGTATGGAAATACGAATGGAGTTTTTGCCGAAGCGGATAACCGCAGCCGACATTGAGAACGATCTTGGTTGCATTGCCGCCACCATCGCCGACGAGGCCTAAGTCGACGGACTGCGACACGATCGAGTCCCTACGCGGATCTATTCGACACCGCGCTCGACGATACGGACGTATATGGCTTCAAGCGGGTCATCGCCGATCGTGGATTTGCATGGATCGCCATTTCGAACAGCGGTCGAGACACCGCTCTCGAAAAATGCACCCTGATAAATGACGTCGTAGTCATCGCAGGCCGGTGGCGCCAGGCGAACGGCAAAGCCAGTCAACGGTATCCCACGCCCACGCGTACCGCACAGATTGCCGTCGGTCACCCAAGGCGTCTCACGCCCCCCGGGGCCAAACGCACGGAACTGGATGTCTCGCGCCGTCAGCGCCTCGACAGGTCGGATGCTCAACGCCTCGATCCGCAGTTTTCCTCCGCGATTGCCGACCCACCCTTCACCAGGAAACCGCCTGTCCCCCAGGCGCTCGATATGCAGAACGATCTCGGTGCGAATTTCAGCGCTCGCCGATGGATCCGATATCGACGCGGTCCCGGAAGTGGCCGTAGGCGCATCACTGTCTAGCCGGCGCGTCAGTATCTCGGGGAGGCGAGGAACGGCGATGCCCGCGTTGGCGTAGGCAGTGACGATCAGCTGCCCTCCGCCCGTTGGCGACTTCACAACGACAGTCCCGCCCGCACCGGGAAGCCACGTCCCATCGATGCTCGCTTCTGTCAGTATCTGCAACGCCTGTCCCGACCCATCGAGTGGGCTGGATAGCTGGATACTGGTACGCGCCGGATCGTCTGTGCTGCCGATGTCGAGAACATGGAGGCCTTGCTCAAATTCAACCATGAATGCACAGGACGGAACGACGCGGACCGTCGGCTCGGTACCAACGCCATCGCGCGAACCCTGTTTCAGCGGTGGTCGGTCGGCTCTTTTCCACCCCTCGTCGGCATAGGGCTTCGTCAAAACCGCTGCCATATGTGCACCCGCTGCAAGCCATGGCTGTGCCTAGCCAAATAACCCGCCGAGAGGACGTGCTGCAACGGTTAATAAGTCAATTACAATCTATTTCCGCTTGTGTCAGCTTGTTTCACTCTGTTACGCCAAGTGTCAGTCAGGCGCTCGAAACGTGAGACGGTTGGCATGAGCACCGCGGTGTCGATTTTGTTCGCGCGACACGATTTGTCGATCCCCGGCGCGGCGGAAGAGCCGACAGCGGTGGATCCGGTGGCCGTAAGGGCACGCTTTTTCGCCTTGCTCCGGAGCGCCAATCCCGATGTCATCGTGCTCGACTTCAATAGTAACCCGGCGAGCGGCGTCGAAACGATCCTCGACCTTCGCAAGGTGACGGAGATCCCCATACTGATCGTCTGCCAGCAGGAGGCGGACAGGATGGAGGAATATCGCATTGCCGGCGCCGCCGGCTGCATCGCGGCGCCGATCGATTTCATGCTGCTCAATCGCGCGATCCAACGTGTCATCGAAGTGACACGGAGGGCCCGACCGACACCGATACCGGCTCGCAACGGCATGGCCCTCGATTTTGCCGGGATGCGGTTTGATGCCGTTCGCAACCGGTTGAGCAAATCCGATGCCACGAGTTGTGAGCTCACGGCAACGGAAAGCCGGACGCTCGAGTATTTTCTCAACAAGCCCTGGGAGCTTTGCACGCGCGGGGAACTGGGGAAGGCCGCCCATAGCGAGCCGGACTCCGTAGGCGAACGCGCAGTCGATGTCATCGTGACCCGACTGCGCAAGAAGCTCGCCCTGATGGCAGGCCCGGACGCCGAATACCTGATCAAGACGGAGTTCCGCCGCGGCTATCGGCTCGTGACGGATGTCCGCGCTGCGATCGAGCCGTCCGTCCCGGCAATATATGGTTTTGAGGAAGCCGGATGAGTTCGGTTCAGCAGATCTGGCCCATCGGCCGCGGCCGCACGGTCCCGGAAACGCCCGGCATCATCGAGCCCGAAACGATCGACGAAGCCCCGCCGTCGAACACGCGGTTAGCATCCCTGGTGATCGTCGCCCGGCACCGCGGTATTCAGCTTTCCGTGGCGCAGCTGCAGCGCGACCATCTGCTCGAGCCGGGAGAGGTATCGGCCGATAAACTGCTCGAAATCGCCGACGCGTCGGGTCTGCGTGCCATGTTACTGCGCACCGAGTGGCGGGACCTTATGGCACTCGGCCAAGCCCTACCGGCAATTCTGCTGCTGCGCAACGGCAACGCGATGGTGATTGTGCGTACCGATGCCCAGTCGCAGCCGCCGATCGTCCAACTACAGGATCCGAATGCCGGCGAGGACGCCCCGCTCGTCATTGACGAAGGTCGCTTGCGGCAGGCTTGGACAGGCGAGATCATCCTGCTGAAGCGCGACTACGGTGTGAGGGACGAGACGCGCCCTTTTGGCATCGGGCTCATCGCGGCGCAGCTCTTACGCGATCACCGACTCGCTCGCGATGTGTTCATCGCGGCGATCCTGCTCAGCCTTCTCGCCCTTGCGCCGATCATATTCTGGCGCCTGCTGATCGATCGTGTCATCTACTACCGAAGCCTCGATACGCTTGCCGTACTCAGCGTCGGAATGCTGGTGGCGATCGTGTTCGAAGCTGTATTCGGATACATGCGCCGATTCATGGTGCTGCATGTCACCGCGCGCGTCGATACCAAGCTTTCGACCTATATGTTCAACAAAGTGCTCGATTTACCGATCGATTTTTTCGAGCGGTCGTCGAGTGGCATCATCGCCCGCGACATGAACGAGATCTTCAAGATCCGAAACTTCCTCACGGGCCAGCTATTCGGAACGCTGCTCGACTGCTTCGTATTGTTCATCTTCATCCCAGTGATGCTCTTTTTTAGTGTTCTCCTCACTGGCGTGGTGATTGGCTTCACCGCTTTGATCTGTGTCTGGATCACCGTCATGCTGCCGGCGCTGCGACGTCGGGGCGCCGAAACGTTCCGTGCTGAGGGTGCAAAAAACGCCGTTTTAGTTGAAACGTTGCAGGGCATTCGCACGGTCAAATCGCTGGCGCTAGACGCGCGCCACCGTCACGAATGGGATGTGCGTGTCGCCAAGGCAGCAAGCTGCCGCTTGGCAGAAGGCTGCACGGCCAATGTGATCCAGACGGTGGTGACACCACTCGAGAGGATGATGACCAGCGGCGTCTTTGCGCTCGCGGTCTACTTGGCCGTCTCGACCAATGACGAGTTCTACATTGGCGCGTTGGTGGCATTCATGATGTTGACCCAACGCGTTGCCGCGCCCCTCATCCAGTTGTCACACCTGCTCCAGCAATATGATGAAGCACAATTCGCCGTAAAGGCGATTTCCGCGCTCGTCAACCAGCCGGCGGAAGAGGGGCGGTCGCGCGGCGGCATCAAGACCCCGATTGTCGGCTGTGTCGAATTTGACAACGTCACCTTCCGCTATCGCGGCGCCGTCACCCCTGCGCTCGACGGCGTGTCATTTACTGCGCCCGAAGGAACCATTCTCGGCATCATGGGCCGAAGCGGTTCGGGCAAAACCACCGTCACACGGCTGTTGCAGATGTTGCACAGCGATTACCAAGGTCTCATTAAGATCGATGGCAATGACCTGCGCGAATACGACGTCGACCATCTGCGATCGAGCTTGGGCGTTGTCCTGCAGGAAAGCTTCCTGTTCAGTGGTACGATCCGCGAGACGATCGCGGCGACCAAGCCTGATGCCTTGTTGGAGGATGTCGTTTATGCCGCGCGTCTCGCCGGTGCCGAGGAGTTCATTGAACACCTGCCTCGGGGCTACGAAACGCATATCCAGGAGGGAGCGGCAAACTTGTCGGGTGGCCAGCGTCAGCGACTGGCAATCGCTCGAGCGTTGGTGAGCAATCCCCGCGTCCTAATCCTCGACGAGGCGACAAGCGCGCTCGACGCCGAAAGCGAGGCGATCGTCAACGCCAACCTTTTGCGCATCGCCGCCGGACGCACTCTGATCATTATCTCCCACAGACTGTCGGTTCTGGTACCGGCCGATGCGATCCTCGTGCTGGAGCGCGGTCGCGTACAGGCCATCGGTCGACATCACGAGCTTCTCGAATACTGCTCGATATACGCCGACCTTTGGCATCAGCAGAACCGACACCTGCAGACGAGTCCGCTTCGCGATGTTGAGCTACAACGCGCTGCGTCGTAACGCTGAGCCGGGAAAAGAAGTCGCGATCCGGCAGTTTCAGCGCGAAACGGCCGAACTTCAGAACTCGCCCGAACCGGCACGATTGCGCAAAACGCTTCATCTCGCCGTGGCGCTATTTATTAGTCTTCTGGTGGTGACATTAGTGATGCGGTTGGACCGCGTCGTGAGTACGGTTGCGGGAAGTGTCGTCACCACCGAACCAACGACCGTGCTGCAAGCGCTTGATCCGTCAATCATCCGGTCGCTGGACGTGCAGGAGGGCGATCGTGTTACAGCGGGGCAGCTCCTCGCCACACTGGATCCGACATTCGCTCGCGCCGACGTGGCGGCACTCACGGACCAGATCTCGAGCCTCGACGCACAGATAGCCCGCGCCGAGGCCGAGCTTGCCCAGAAGGCCTACGCGCCGAGCCCAGGCGCGACTGGCGTCGCCGCTCAGTACAACGCACTGCAGGACGCTTATTTCCAGGAGCGAAAAGGCCAGTTCGACGCACAGGTCCGCTCATATGACGAACAGATCGCGCAGACGAAGGCGACAATCGCCAAGCTCAAAAACGATCTCGCCCGCTATACCGACCGGGCCAACATCTCGAAGCAAATCGAGAACATGCGGGCGATGCTCGCGGCCAGTCAGGTAGGCAGCCGTCTGAACCTCTTGGTCGCAACCGATCAACGGATTGAGATCATGCGCAGTCTGGAACTCGACCAGAACGGGATCGACGAGGCCCAGCATCAGCTCCAAGCAGCGATCGCCAATCGCGACGCTTTCGTCCAGCAATGGTTCGCGCAAGTCAGCCAGGAACTCCTGAAAGCGCGCAATGACCGCGACAACGCCAAGGCACAACTCGCCAAGGCAGCAAAGCACCAGGACTTGGTACGAATGGAAGCCCCTCAAGACTCGGTCGTACTCAAGCTTGCCAAGCTGTCCGTCGGTTCGGTGTTAAAGGAAGGCGACATGCTGGTCAATCTGGCGCCGCTACGATCTCCGATGGAAGCGGAGGTCCACATCCTGGCGCGAGACATCGGTTTTGTCCGCGCCGGCGACCGCGCTACGATCAAATTGGACGCGTTCAACTTTGTCGAGCACGGGACGGCGTCGGGTCGGGTGCGCTGGATCAGCGAAGGCGCTTTCACTGAAGACCAGAATGGGACCGCAGTCGATCCCTATTACAAAGCCAGAATCACGCTCGATGACGCCGCGCTGAAGAACGTCCCGAGCGGCTTTCGGCTGGTGCCGGGAATGACGCTGTCGGCTGACATCCACGTCGGTACGCGGTCGGTATTCACTTACATGCTACGCGGCATTATTCGCGGTCTCAACGAAGCAATGCGCGAACCCTGAGGCGAGGCGGCGTGACATACCTTTTGCGGTGGTGCGCCCGCCAAGGCGCCGCGTTCTCGACTGCGGCGGACTTCTCCCCGCATCCTACAGCACCTGATCCTTCCCCTTTGTCCGGCGACAACGACGCGGAACATCAGTACGCGCTCGGCTTGCGATACGCGACCGGCGACGGCGTGATCACCAACATCGCCGATGCCGTTGCCCACTACCGTCTGGCCGCGGAACAGGGTCACGCGCAGGCACAATTCGAATTGAGTCTCATCTATCTGCGTGGTCGTTCTGGCGATCGAAGCGCCGGACACGACCGCTGGTACTGGCTGGCGTCGGTCGCCGACCAAGACGCCACCGCGCGCAACCGTGCGTCATTGTTTCCAAACGGAATCGGCATCGAGCGTAATGATGCCGAGGCTTTTCGCTGGAGCCTCGCTGCCGCGGAAGCCGGAATTGCCGCGGCGCAAGCGAATACCGGGATGCTTTACGCCCGTGGGCAGGGCATCGCGCGGAATGACGATGAGGCCCTGCACTGGTTCGAACGCGCCGCGGCGCAGGAGGACGCGACCGCCCAACTGGGGCTCGGAATTCTTTTCGCAAATGGCCAGGGCGTGCACGTGGATCTGCCCGTCGCGGCGGGTTGGTACGAGCGATCCGCCGCCCAGGGCAATGACTCTGCGGAGACTGCGCTTGCGTTGATGTACCTGTCCGGCCAGGGGGTCGAGCGTGACGTTGCGGCGGCGGCTGGCTGGTTTGCCCGTGCGGCAGAAAAAGGCAACCCGCGGGCGCAACACAATCTTGGGCGCCTGTACCTTAGCGGCGACGGTGTGTCGCCCAACCAGATTACCGGAGAAACCTGGCTCCGACGCGCGGCGTTGCAAAGCTATCTGCCAGCCATTCTCGATTTGGCGCGTCTCCACGAAACAGGGCAGGCGGCTGCGCCAAGTATGATCGAAGCGGCACGTTGGTATCGGATCGCCGCGGAACGCGGAGATGCAGGAGCCCAATTCGTCCTGGGCCGCCTCTACGCACGCGGCGATGGCGTTGGGCAGCAAATCACTGAGGCAGCCAAATGGTTTGAGAAGGCCGCGGAGCAGGGGATTGCTCCCGCTCAGGTCAATATCGGCGTTCTTTGCCTAAAAGGTGCTGGCGTGCCCCGCGACGCGACGAAGGCGGCCGAGTGGTTTCGCCACGCTGTCGAGCAAGACGAGGTCGCGGCGCATGTCGGGCTCGCGCATCTTTATCGTACCGGTGACGGTGTCCCCTGCGATCCCGCTGCCGCGGCGGAGCTTTTGAAAAAGGGTGCGGCTCTCGGCAGCCCGGAAGCTGAGGCCCGCCTGGCGGCGCTGTACGCCGAGGGGATCGGCGTCCCGCGTGACCGCGCCATTGCTCAACAGCTTCTGCGCCGCGCCATCGACGGAGGCTTCATCGCGGCCGTCGCCGAGTTGGGGCACTTGATCCTGAGCGAAGATGCCGCCGAAGCTGCTCGGCTTTTTGAGGCAGGAGCCCGCGCCGGTGAGCTCGCTTCGCAGCTTGCCCTGGCCGAATGCCTGCTCAATGGCGTTGGGGTCGAGCAGGACCATGTTGCGGCCGCGCGATGGTTGCGGCAAGCCGCCGAACGCGGCCACGTTGGTGCGCAATTTCGCCTTGCCGTGATGTATTGCACGGGCGACGGCGTTCCGGCGGATCTGGGTGAGGCGGTCGCGTGGTATCGGGCTTCGGCGGCGCAAGGCCACGCCCACGCCCAGTTCAACCTTGCGGTGATGCTGCTCAAGGGTCAAGGGACGGCGGCCGATCCCGTCGCGGCGGTGAGGTGGTGTGCGCTCGCCGCCGAGCAGGGCCTCGCCGAAGCGCAATTCCAACTCGGCGAATGTTATTTCGCTGGCACGGGAGTTCCGCGGGCGATCGACTTGGCGCAAGATTGGTACGCCAAAGCGGCAATCCAGGGCCACGCCACGGCCGCCACCCGCCTCAAGCACGTGCACGAATAAGTTGTTTTGCCGCTGATCGTTCTAAGCTGCTGTCGATTCGGACGGCCCGGAGTCCGCGTGGTCAGCCACCAACGTCCGCCGGAGCGAGAGCGCCCAAAAAGGCAGTTCGCTCGATATAAGGTGTACGTCGAGGGTCAGGGGTCCGGGCATCAAGGCATCGCGCATCTTGCGACCCAGATGGACGCCGCAACTGCTTGTGACGACGCGTTGTCCGACCTTGAAGAAGCCGCCGCCAACCTGCCGCGGCCGTCACGAAACTGATCTGACTTGGGCTACGACCCGAACTTTCCGGAGCGTGGGAAGCCGTTGGGAACGCTCCTGCCGGCGCCGCCTCGCGGACCGCGCCAAGCGGTGAGATCGGTTTCGGTGCGCGTCCGGGTCTCTCCCTGACGCCAGGACAATCCGTCCGCGAGGCGGAACACCTTGGCATCAGCCAGCTTGCCCATGCGGTAGCGCTGCAAGATGACGCCCCGGCCGCGCGCGATTTCCGGAATCTCTTCGAGATCGACCACCAGCAAACGCCGGTTCTCGCCGACAAAAGCCACCACATCGCCATAAGCCGGCACACAGACGATCGCCTTTTCCCCCTTGCCTGGCGATAAGACCTGTTTGCCGGAGCGGGTCTGCGCCAGTGCCTCCTCGCCGTCGACGATAAAGCCGCGCCCGTCGCTTGCGGCGACAAGGATTTTCATGCCGAGCCGATAGGGAAACATTGTCACGACATCGTGCTCATTGGCGAGGTCGATCATCAGCCGCAGCGGCTCGCCTTGGCCGCGTCCCGACGGCAGGCGATCAACCCCGAGCGTATAGAACCGGCCGTTGCTGCCAAAAACGATCAGCCGGTCGGTGGTCTCGGCCGGCACCGCGAAGCGCGGCCCATCGCCCTCCTTGTAGCGCTGCTCGCCTGCGGCGACATTGTGGCCCTTGACGGTGCGGATCCAATCCTTTTCGGAGCAGAGGATGGTCACCGCCTCGCGCTCGATGAGTGCGGTGACGGGGATCTCGACCGGCTCGGGCGCGGCGCCGATCAACGTACGTCGTCGGCCGAGCGCCGTGTCGCCGCCAAATTCCTTCTGCGTCCCGGCGATCTCCTTGGACAGCGCGGTCCATTGCCGACGATCGCTGGCGAGCAGCTTTTCGATATCGCCGGCCTCGGCGCCAAGCTCTTCCAGTTCTTTGCGGATCGCGACCTCTTCGAGTCGGCGCAATGAGCGTAGCCGCATGTTAAGGATCGCCTCAGCCTGGGTGTCGGTGAGACCCCAGCGCGCCATCATCACCGCCTTGGGCTCGTCCTCCTCGCGGATGATGCGGATGACCTCGTCGAGATTGACGTAGACGATCACCAGCCCGCGCAGGATTTCCATCCGCCGCGCCACCGCCGCGAGGCGAAACCGGCTGCGGCGCTGCAGCACGACGCGGCGATGGTCGAGGAATTCCCGCAAGACCTCCTTGAGGTTCATCACCCGCGGCACGCCTTGCGGGTCGAGCACATTGAGATTGAGCGGCACCTTTACTTCCAGCTCGGTGAGCCGGAACAACTGCTCCATCAGCACGTCGGGATCGACATTGCGCGTCTTCGGCTCGAACACGAGGCGGACATCCTCGGCCGACTCGTCCTTGACGTCGGCGAGCAGAGGCAATTTCTTTTCTTCGAGCAGCTGGGCGATCTTTTCCACGAGCCGGCTTTTCTGCACCTGGTACGGGACCTCGGTCACGACGATCTGGTAGAGGCCGTGGCCGAGCGGCTCCTTGACCCAGCGGGCACGCAGGCGAAAGCTTCCTCGCCCGGTCTCGTACGCGACGCGGATGCTGTCGGCGGGTTCGACGAGGACGCCGCCGGTGGGAAAATCCGGGCCGGGCATCAGCGAAACCAAAGCCCCAACCTCGCAGCCCGGGTCTTCGATCAGGTGCAGCAGCGCGGTGCAAATCTCGCCGACATTGTGCGGCGGAATGCTCGTCGCCATGCCGACGGCGATGCCGGCGGCACCGTTGGCGAGCAGGTTCGGGAACCGGGCCGGCAAGACGACCGGCTCGCTGTTCTCGCCGTCATAGGTGGCGCGGAAATCAACTGCGTCTTCATCGATGCCCTCGAGCATCGCCCGGGCCACCGCCGACATGCGGCTCTCGGTGTAGCGCATCGCCGCGGCGTTATCGCCGTCGATATTGCCGAAATTGCCCTGCCCGTCGACCATCGGATAGCGCTGAGCGAAATCCTGCGCGAGCCGCACGAGCGCGTCATAGATCGCGATATCGCCGTGCGGGTGGTACTTGCCGATCACCTCGCCGACGACAAGGGCGCATTTCCGATACCCGCTGTCCGGGTTCATCCGCAGCTGGTTCATCGCGTGCAGGATGCGCCGGTGCACCGGCTTCAGGCCGTCGCGCACGTCGGGCAGCGAGCGCGACATGATCGTCGACAGCGCGTAGGAAAGATAACGCTCGCCGAGCGCGTCGGCGAAATCGACATCGCGGATTTCGCCGAGCGCGGTATCGCTCATCGATTTATATTCCTTACTTTGGTGGCCGGATCATCCTACCAGCCGTCGCAGGCGGTCGGCGAGGCGGCCGCGCGCCTCGGGCAGTGTGCGTCCTTGCGGTTCCAGCAAATGATGATGCAGGAAATAGCCGGTGAGAATGAGGCCGGAGATCAAGTCCACCGGTTCCGCGCCAACGTTCCGCCACAAAAACCCCGGCAACGGCAACAGCTTGTCGCGATAAGGCTCGCCCGCAGACCGCGACACCGCGCGGCCCGAGCGCGGCGAGACATAGGCCAGATCATCATTGACTCCGGTCGCAGCACAGGATTTGAGGTCGAGGCCAAACCCGAGCGCCGCCAGCAGCGCGCATTCCCACGCGACATAATCGGCCGCCCAACCGGTCGAATCGAGCGCCGCAATCAGCCGGCCAAAATCCTCGTAGATGTCGCCATGCGGCTCGCGTTCGGGCAGCGCCAGGGCGACCAGCGCGGCGGCCGCGGACAAGGCCGCCAAGCGATCCGGGTCGTCGATCAAACCGGCCGCATGGGCACGGAGCAGCTCAATCTCGAACGTGCCGAGATGCTCCGGCAACCGCCCGCGCCAACTCGCTGCGACGAGATTACCTGGCTGCAACAGCGCCCGGCGTTTCGGAGACTGTCCGCCGCGTACGAGGCCGGCGTGACGGCCATGCGCCAGAGTGAGCAACTCGACGACCAGCGCGCTTTCGCCGTGCCGCCGGGCGGTCAGCACATAGCCGCTATCGTGCCAGTCCATGACATTACCTATTCGTCGCCCCCGCGCAAGCGGGGGTCCAGGGCAACCGCCCCCTCGCTAGCCCCTGGATTCCCGCTTTCGCGGGAAAGACGACGACGATCAAACATTAAAGTCGACGCCCATCGCCCGGTAGCGCTCCGGATCGTCGAGCCAATTCTCGCGCACCTTGACGAAAAGAAAGAGATGCACCTTGCGGTCGAGCATCGCGCCGAGCTCGGCGCGCGCGCGGGCACCGATCGTCTTGATGCGCTTGCCGCCTTCGCCGAGCACGATCGCGCGCTGTCCAGGCCGGCGCACATAGATGACCTGTTCAACCCGCACGCTGCCGTCCGGCCGCTCCTGCCAGCTTTCGGTTTCCACCGTGGCCGAATAGGGCAATTCGTCATGCAATTGCAGGAACACCTGCTCGCGGGTCACTTCGGCGGCAAGAAAGCGCTCCTGCGCATCGGACAGCTGGTCGGGCGGAAAGAGAAATGGTCCCTCCGGTACCACCGCAGCGAGATGGCGGCGCAGATCGTCGGCACCGTCACCGGTCAGCGCCGAGATCATAAAAATCTGCTCGAAGTTTCTCCATTTAGAGAGCTGACCTGCAAGAGAAAGCAGGTTCTCGCGGCGCACCAAATCGACCTTGTTGAGCGCCAGTATCACCGGCCGCGCCTCCGATTTGAGGCGGTCAACAATGCGACGCGTGTCGTCATCGATGCCGCGCGCGGCATCAACCAACAGCACCGATACGTCGGCATCGGCCGCACCAGCCCACGCCGCCGCGACCATCGCGCGATCGAGCCGCCGGCGCGGCTCGAAAATACCCGGCGTGTCGACAAAGATCAGCTGGGTCTCGCCTTCGGTGGCGATGCCCAGTAGTCGGCAGCGGGTCGTCTGCACCTTGGGTGTAACAATTGCCAGCTTTTGCCCGACGAGCCGGTTGAGCAGCGTCGATTTTCCTGCGTTTGGCGCACCGATCAGCGCGACATAGCCGCAACGCGTGGTCACGGTTCGGCTCCAGCAAGCTGCCCGAGCAGCGTCGCGGCCGCCTCCGTCTCGGCGGCGCGTTTCGACGACGCGGTCGCGCTCGCCTCTTCCGACTGCGCGACGCTGGCAGCGACCGTGAATCGCGGCGCATGATCCGGGCCTTCCGTCGCGACAAGGCGATAGGCCGGCAATCCCAGGCCGCGGGCCTGCGCCCATTCCTGCAGGCGGGTCTTGGCGTCGCGCGGCGGCGCCGCGTTTTCGTCGATCAGCTTTTCCCACCAGCGGCGGACAAAGGCGGTCGCGGCGGGAAAGCCGCCATCGAGATAGACCGCGGCGATTACCGCCTCGCAGACATCGGAGAGGATGCTCGGATTGCGCGCCGCGCCCGCCGCCGCCTCTGACGGCGACACGATCAGGTGACGGTCCAGGCCGATATCGAGCGCGACACGTGCCACGGTCTCGCGCCGGACCAGATCGGCCATACGGCGGGTCATAGGTCCTTCCGGCTCATGCTCGAAGCGATGCCAGAGCATATCGGCGATCACCAGACCGAGCACCCGGTCGCCGAGAAACTCGAGACGCTCGTAATGGCGCTGCACCGCGCGCCGGCGGCCCTTGCCGCGCGCGGGGGTCACTGCGCTCGGATGGGTCAGCGCTTCGGCGAGCAGCCCCGGCCGCGCGAAGACATGGCCGATCCTCAGCGGCAGATCATCGTCGGCCGGCGACGCGCCGCTAGTGGACACCGTGAAACAGCCGCCAGTAGCGGACGGCAAACGGCCATTTCCATATTTCCCACCACGCCGCGGTGCCATCGGTCGAGAAGAATAGGAATTGCGCCTTGCCGACCAGGTTTTCGCCGGGGATGTAACCGACCGCCGACATGACGCGGCTGTCCTGCGAGTTGTCGCGATTGTCGCCCATCGCGAAATAATCGCCCTGCGGCACCTCGTAGACCGCCGTGTTGTCGAGCGGTCCGTCATCGCCGATCTTGATGATCGGGTGTTCGAGCGGCGCCTCTCCCGGTCCGCGTGGAAGGCTCTCGATATATTGGTGCATCACGACGACGGCACCGCCTTCCTGGTAGACATAATCCTCGACCTGGCGACGCGGCACCATCTGGCCGTTGATAAACAACTGGCCGTGGATCATCTGGATTTTGTCGCCAGGCAAACCGACAATTCGCTTGATGTAGTCTACCGATGTATCGGTCGGCAGCTTGAAGACGACCACATCGCCGCGTTCCGGCTTGTGGAATTCGAGAATGCGCCCTGAGAACAGCGGCAACCCGAACGGCAACGAATATCGGCTGTAGCCATAGGAGAATTTGGACACGAACAGATAGTCGCCGACCAACAAAGTTGGGATCATCGAACCGGAGGGGATATTGAACGGCTCGTACGCGACCGTGCGCACCACAAGCGCGATCAGGACCGCGTAGATAATTGTTTTGACGGTCTCCAACACGCCGCCCGCTGATTTCTTTTTTGTGACTGCTTTCATGGCCTGACCGGGCGTCGAACGATGGGCGGGATAAGGCCGCGCGAGATCGGGCAAGTCAAGGTTGCGGCGACCAACTGCGACATCGGGGAGGCCTCAACCAACATCTGCCCCAAGCGCGCGTTCCGTCGGGACCGGTTGTAGCCGAGGTTCGGCGGTGATGATCACGACGGCCTGCGCGAGCGGCGGCTCGTCGGTGATCGTCAGGCTCAACCGTGCGTCCATGCCGGGCGGCGTGATCGCCTCAAGCCGCTTCAGCGCGCCGCCGGTCAGTTGCATCGACGGCTGACCGCCGGGCAGGTTGACGACGCCGAGATCACGCCAAAACACACCGCGGCGAAATCCCGTGCCGAGCGCCTTGGCGGCCGCCTCCTTGGCGGCATAGCGGCGTGCGTAGCTGGCGGCACGAAACAGCGGCCGCCGATCGCAACGCCGCCGCTCGGTCTCGGTGAAGATCCGGATGAGAAACCGCTCGCCGAACCGGGCGATGGTCTTTTCGATGCGGCGAATATCGATCAGATCGCTGCCGAGGCCAAGGATAAGCACGGCTCAGCCGCGGGCCCGCTCGACGGAATTGATGACCGGCGTCGCCCGCAGCGCGGCGATAATCGTCGACAGCTGCTTCAAATCGCCGACCTCGATATCGACCATGATCTCGAAAAAATCCTGCGAGCGGTTGGTGATCTTGAGGTTGCTGATATTGCCGCCTTGTTTGCCGATGGTCGTCGTGAGGCTGCCGAGATTGCCCGGCTCGTTGGCGATCGTCACATTGATCCGGCCGACATGGATGGCCTCCGCCTCGTCACTCGACCAGGCAACATCGATCCAGCGCTCGGGTTCGTCGTTGAAGGTTTCCAGCGTGTCACAATCGATTGTGTGGATCGTGACTCCCTTGCCGGTGGTGACGATCCCGACGATCCGGTCTCCAGGCAACGGATGGCAGCACCCGGCGAAATGCAGCGCCATCCCTGGGATGAGGCCGCGGATCGAGACGGCGTTTTCCTTACCGCCACTGCGCCGCCGCGCCCGCGACAGCGGCACCACCTTGTCCTTGTCGGAATCGGGCTCAGGCGGAAACGCCGTATTGACGACCTCACGTCCGGTCAGGTTTCCCTCACCGACAGCGACATAGAGGTCTTCGGTCGTCGCGCAGTTGAGCCGCGTCAGCACGGCCTGGAGCGGCCGCTCGGAAAAATCCCGGCCCTCCTGGCGAAACGCCTTTTGCACGATCGCCTTGCCGAGATCGAGATATTGCGCGCGCTGCTGCGTGCGGATGTAACGGCGGATACGGGCCCGCGCCTTGCCGGTGACGACAAAGCGTTCCCAGGTGGGCGACGGCGTCTGGTTCTTCGAGGTGACGATCTCAACCTGGTCGCCATTGACCAACTCGGTGCGCAGCGGCAGCAAACGCCCATTGATCTTGGCGCCGACGCAGGTATCGCCAATCTGCGAATGGACCGCATAGGCGAAATCAACCGGCGTCGCGCCGCGTGGCAACGCGATCAGCTCGCCTTTCGGGGTGAACGCGAAGACCTGGTCCTGGAACATTTCGAGCTTGGTGTGCTCGAGGAATTCCTCCGCCGAGGAATGTTCGAGGATGTCGACCAGTTCGCGCAGCCAGCGATATTGCGGGCCGTCGGTGCGGCCGGATTCCTGCTTGTAGAGCCAATGCGCCGCGACACCGAGCTCGGCGATTTCATGCATATCACGGGTACGGATCTGCATCTCGATGCGTTGCCGTTCCGGGCCGAGCACGCCGGTATGCAGCGAGCGGTAATTGTTGGGCTTCGGCGTCGAGATGTAATCCTTAAAGCGGCCGGGAACGACGTGATAGGCGGAATGGATGACGCCCAGCGCGTGGTAGCATTGGCCGACATCGTCGACCAGCACGCGAAACGCCATGATGTCGGCGAGTTGTTCGAACGGTACATCCTTGCGCTGCATCTTTCGCCAAATCGAATAGGCGGATTTCTCACGTCCCGACACGGCAGCGTCCGGGAGCCCGCCCTCGGCCAGCTTGCGGGTCAGCTCCCCGGTGATGCGCGCGACGATGTCGCCCCCTTTCGCACGCAAGAAACCGAGCCGCGCGGTGACGCTGGAGCGCGCGTCGGGGTAAAGCTCGGCGAAGGCCAGGTCTTCCAGCTGGTCCTTCATGCGATGCATACCGATGCGCTCGGCAAGCGGCGCATAGATATCCATCGTCTCGCGGGCAATTCGGCGCCGCTTTTCCTCGTTCTTGACGAAGCGCAAGGTCTGCATGTTGTGCAGCCGGTCGGCGAGCTTGACCAGCAGCACCCGGATGTCTTCCGACATCGCCAGAACCAGTTTGCGGAAATTCTCCGCCTGCTTTGACTGGTCCGATTGGAGTTCGAGCCGCGACAGCTTGGTGACGCCGTCGACCAGCCGTGCGATCTCGGGCCCGAAGCGTATCTCGATGTCGTCGAGCGTGGCGACGGTGTCCTCGACGGTGTCGTGCAGCAACCCCGTCGCCACCGAGGCGGTATCGAGCTTCATCTGCGCGAGCAGCCCCGCCACCTCGACGGGATGCGAGAAATACGGGTCGCCCGACTCGCGCAGCTGCGCGCCGTGCGCCTTCATCGAATACACATAGGCGCGGTTGAGCACCGCCTCGTCCGCCGCCGGATCATAGGATTTGACCAACTCGACGAGATCGGGTTGCCGCATCATCGGGCGGCCGTCCTTGTTGATTGGCGCGCGGATCGACGATCGGCGCGCGGGTTAGGGAGCCTCGTCTTCAAAATTTTCGGGCTCGCCCTCCGGCAATTCCGCCAGATCGACATCCTCTTCGTCCTCGATCGAGAGCATGTCTTCCGCCACCTCGTCGTCCTCGGCCGGTTCGTCCGCGGCATCCTCGCCGCCCAGACCGGCAACGCCAAGCGCCTCGGCAACCCCGAACAGGTTGGATTCAAGCTCGATCGTTTCTTCCGGCTCGTCGATCTCAACATGCTTTTGCATGCCGCGGATCAGCGAATCGTGCAGCCGGTCGATCGGGACCGTCTCATCGGCGATCTCGCGCAGCGCGACGACGGGATTTTTGTCGTCGTCGCGGTCCATGGTCAGCGGCGCCCCGGCGGTGATCTCCCGCGCCCGCTGCGCTGCGACGAGAACCAACTCAAACCGGTTGGGAACCTTAACCACGCAATCTTCAACGGTAACCCGCGCCATACCGCAACCCTTCCACCAGCAATCCGGATTTACCCAAATATATGGGCGCGCGCGCAACCCGGCAACACAGGTGCCGCAGCAAATAACGTCGCAAAGTGGCGATCGCTCCCCCACCGCGCAACTTGACCGCAGCGAAGGCCACCGCCTATATGACCACCCTTGATCGCCTCGCCTCCCTCTGGGCCGGATGGCAGAGTGGCTATGCAACGGACTGCAAATCCGTCTACAGCGGTTCGATTCCGCTTCCGGCCTCCACCTAAATTCGTCTTATAAATCAATAAGATTAGCGAAAAATGCTGAGCCGCTAGAGTGCCAAACGTGTTGCAATCGGCAACTTTGGAATTTCGCAGATTTCCTCGCATTTCAATTGGCTACAAATTGCTCCATGCAACACGGTTGCAACGCGGAGTTCCTGTTTTGAGCTACCCAAGCAGTTGTTTCTCGGCGTCGGCGGCAAGCGCCTGATCAGCGTCTCGATCAGCAAATAGGTGACCGTAGATGTCATAGGTCACTCGGATCGAGGAATGGCCCATGATCTCCTGTATCCGCTTGGGGAGCGCGCCTCCGGCGATGAATAATGACGCCGCGACGTGTCGCAGATGCCGGAATTCGTACCGCATGACTTCGTGCTCGCCGGCCCTGTCGACGAGCGCGCACAGCTTCATCAGCGGGTACCAACAAAGCCTCAGCGGGTCGGTAATGTGCATTGAGGTCCCCAAACGATTTGGGAACACGAGGTCGTGGACGCTCTTCGGGCAAGCCAGCTTCCAAAGCCGGAGCATTTGAACCACGAGCGGCGACAGCGGCACTTCCCGGCGGCCGGCCCGGCTTTTTGGCGCGCCGATCTGGTTGAACCGATCTGTTCTCTGCCGGACCTGAAGCACTTTCGCGTCAAGGTCGACCGCGCTCCATGTGAGGCTGCGCAGCTCGGATGGCCGCAGGCCCGTCAACATCGCCGTCACCAGCAACGGGCGCCAGCGTGGTGCCAGCTGCGTGACCTTCGCCAGCATCAGATTGAGCTCGGCCTTGGAGGGAATGAGAGTCCGTCCGCGCTCGCGCGGTGAAGCGCCTATCTTGACCGATAATGCCACTTCTGCGCGACCAAACCGCGGCGCTGCACTTCGCTAATCATTGATTTTAGTGAGGTAAGAACCCTCCGGGCGGTTGCAATTGAACACCGCGGCCGTTGCGGTGAGCCGTCGTCGCTTTTGGCACCGATAAGCTCGTCGACGAACTTCTCGATCCGTGGCGTGGTCAGCCGCGAGAAGCGCTCTCCACCGATTAGCGGATATATGTGCAAATTGAGGTGTTGCTGGTATTGGGCAATTGTCGTGCGCTCTCGCCTGTTTCTCTCGCATAAGGCGATCCATAACGCTCCGCCCTCAAGGATGGTGATCGAGGCGCCACCCGCGGTGTGGATGCCCTTTTGGATTTCGCCGAGCGCAATGGTGCGAAAAGCATCGGCCTCGGCTTTCTTCTCGAACTGACGGGAACGACGCTTGCCGCCTCCGTCCTTGTAGTCGACCTGCCAGGAAATTTTGCCGCTTGGGAGCTTCCTTTTTCGGATACTAGCCATCGACGATCTCCCTGCGCTCATCGTCATCGCTTTGCGCGATTAGTAGTGCCAGCTGGTGCAGCACGCCGCCGTTGAACGTGACGTCTATACGCGCCCCGAAGCCGTAGCCCTCGATCGGCGACTCGGCGGGCCGATAGACCACAATGCGGTCGGTCTTGCCGCGTCCTTGATATCGGATTTCGGCCTGAGGCCAGGACCGGCACAGCGTGATCGACCGAACCTTTCGGTCGCGTGCCTTAACCTTGTCGCGGCTCAAGATAGCGTCCAAGGCTTCTCCAAAAGTGCCTTTTGTTGGGTCTTGAACCGACACCATACCTGCGTATCGAGCTACTTTGACCGGAGCGTCCGCAGCGCTTTCCGCAACCGCTGTGGCGATAAAAATTGCGGAGCCATGAGCCGGATCAATCGACGGCGCATTCAGTCCTCGGCCTCCTTGTGGAAGCATCCCGGCCTCGCGCAATCCGCGTGTGCGCTGATCGATCTCGCTACGCGGCCAGCCGGACAGATCATGAAGGTAGCCCTCGAATTGGCGTGCTCTCATCTCGGCGTGTTCCGAAGTCCTTCGTAATGCGGCGTAAGGTAAGCCCGATTTGTGGTCATTACAATAGGACCTATTGCGTTGATCACAAAAGGCGCGTATACGGCCTTTTGTGATCGTGACGAAAGGGACTAGCCGTATGGCCGCCGAAAAAGACTTACTGATGGGCATGCGCGAAATCGTGAGCGCCCTCGCGGAAATTACCGAACACCCGGTCTCGGAACGGCGGATCGTGCCCCTGGTGGTGGTGTAGGAGCGCGGGGTCGCTCCGGCGGGTCTGGCCGGTTGTGTCAGGCGGCCACGGCAGGTAGCTTGACGAAGGGATCGTCACTCAAACCGGCCATCGTTTCCAGG